>PJUI01000010.1_pt1 | contig 702385 bp, 685 predicted proteins | sample 1512201 | NCBI WGS metagenome assembly PJUI01 (sample SAMN08177670, study PRJNA422409) | Feces metagenome, whole genome shotgun sequencing project. | isolation source: Chicken feces (2) enriched on wood chips | host: Gallus gallus | place: USA: Madison | collected 2015-01-15
AGAACTTTAATGTTAAAGTAAAAGCAGGGGGTGCTAATTTTATGAATGGAACCAACTTGATCCCTGTAAATGTTCTGACGATCAAAGCAGCTACAGCTGCCGGAACAATGGGCGGAACAAAAAATGCTGTAGTTCTATCTGCAACCGATCAGAATTTAGTTACAAATGCTCCTCTTGGAAGTGCATTAACACTGAATCTGGACTACACTATTCCAGCGGCAAAATCATCATCTTCTGATATTTTAGGTAAGCCAGCCGGAACTTATACGCAAACAGTAACTTATACCGCGACTGCTTTATAAAAAAAATAAAAAAACACATCATTATATCTGCCCTCAGTACTTTCCAGTATTGAGGGTTTTCTATTTTAAACCCAATGAGTAATCCTGTAGTTATTTTACTACGTGAACTTCCTTTTTCCACTACAAAGAAACTTTTATCGCCGCTGTAGATTTGTAGTGTTCAAAAGAGAACAATTAAATAAAAATAAATATTAAATATTACCATCATGAAAAAACAAATCGTAATCTCAGCCTTAACTATTGGAGCAATCGTATTAGGAACTAACAATGTTCAAGCTCAAAATACAACTGCAACAACAACCGTAAACATTACTCTGAATGACGTAATCTCTATCGACGCAGGAAGTACTGCAATTGGTAATACGGTTGATTTCAACTATGCTACTGCAGCAGACTACAACTCTGATCAAACGGTTACTAAAGCCAACTCTTTAAAAGTTACTTCTACGAAGAACTTTAATGTTAAAGTAAAAGCAGGGGGTGCTAATTTCATGAATGGAACCAACCTGATTCCTGTCAATGTTTTGACTATCAAAGCAGCTACAGCAGCTGGAACCATGGGCGGAACAAAAAGCGCTGTAGTTTTATCTGCAACGGATCAAACCCTAGTATCAAATGCTCCTCTTGGAAGCGCATTAACACTGAATTTGGACTATACTATTCCAGCAGCAAAATCCTCATCTTCTGATATTTTAGGTAAACCGGCTGGAACTTACACGCAAACAGTAACTTATACGGCGACTGCTTTATAATAAAATTTTTAGTCTGTAAAGGTTCCTTTTGCTGTGTTTTCAGTAGTTTTGGGAATCTTTTATTATTAAACTATTTACACCATGCACAAGTTTATTTACCTTTTCATTTTCTGTATCCTCACAGGGTCTTCTTCACTTCTGGCACAAAGTATCTCTATGTCGCCTACACGCTTGTTTTTCACCGGCAATCCAGGAGAAAAAGTGACAAAGACAGTCACGCTCCAAAACAGCTCGGATAAAGATTATGTTTTTAATCTCAACTATAAAGACTGGGTTAGAGAAGAAGACGGAAATAAGGTTTATCTTGAAGCAGGCAGTTCAAAAATTTCCAATGCTTCCTGGGTATCCACCTTAGAAAACACTGTAACAGTTCCTGCGAAAAGTACAAAGGAGATTGTAGTAACCATGCAGATTCCGGCAAACGCATCACAGTCTGCCGTTACGAACAGCATGTTGTTTTTCACCCAGCTTCCTCAGCAGGCAGATAAGGCACGTGTTCAGAACGGTATTGGTATTATCACCTTATTTGAGGTGGGACTTCATATCTTTTATACGCCACCGGGGAACCATGTGAAAAGTTTGGATATTACCAATATTTCAGAGGTGAATAATTCAGGGAACAGAAAAGTCGCAGTAAGCATCCATAATGATGGAAACACGATCAATGATGCCACCGTTGAGTTTGAACTAACCAATAAAGACAGTGGTCAGGAAATAAAATTGCCCGCAATTTCAATCTCCATGCTTCCGGATACCAATCAGGTTGTTCAGTTTTCTTTACCGGAGAACATTTCAGGGAACTTCCTTGGCGTGGCTATTATCAAAATGGCAGAATCCAATGATTTACGTGTAGGAGAAAAAAACTTTAAATTTTAAAAATTAAGTCTTGAAACCACAGAATGGAATATCGATATCAGTCCTGAGAAGAACAATCTTATTTTTTGTATTTGTTTTTCTGCACTTCTCGTTGGCCTTTGCGCAGGAAAAGAAGGATATCCGAATCCATTTTGAAAATGACAGTGTAGCTGTTGAGAAGGGCTCTACTTTTACTAATTTCCTGGTCATTGAGAATAAAAGTTCTGAAGAGATTACCATTCAGAATATCATACCTCAGGAAAAATATCCGGGATTGCTTTTCTATCCCAATAATGACTTTGCCTTAGCTGCGGGCCAGTCTAAAAATCTTCCAGTGAAACTGATCGCCAATGTGGATTTTATGAAACTGAGATCCAATGAGATCCAATTCCAGGTTTCGTACGCCACCCCAACGGTCACCAGAACTGAAAGCGCCTCGTTCTTCGTTGCTAAAGGCGAGAACAAAAATATCGCAATTTATACGGCTACCTACGAAAATTTCATTAACCCTGCTGTGCCCGAATCCTCAATTCTGCTGACTGTAGAAAACCAAGGGTATAGTAAACGAACCGTTAAGATTGATTTGCAATCCATTCCTGATGGTTTGGAAATGATGCCAAAACAGCAAAACGTATCTCTGGAAGGTCTAGAAAAACAAACGGTTGAGATCAAAATTGCGGTCAGAAAACAGAATACAATTTATCCGGAATTTAATATTAACGCCATCGTCACAGATCTGCTTGATAATAAAATCGTGGGAAGCAACACGCTCTACCTGGTCGTTTTATCGCACAACAGACAAATTGCCCGTGGAAACGAAGCGGTGAGCGGAAGTAATTTTGCAGAAATTGCCTATAATGAAAACAGTTCAGGTTTCAACTTTCTCCAATTGAGGGGAAACACAGCGTTCCGAATGACTGAGAATTTGAAATCACGCTTCAATATTGGTGCGGATTACTATCTGGACGGCCGTTATAACCTGTATGATACCTGGCTGGAACTGGAGAGAAAAAATACAGTATTAAGGGTAGGAAATGTTAATAGTAACGATTACGATTACCCGGTTTTCGGAAGAGGCGGGAAAGTTTCTACCAAATTTGGTGAAAATAATCAGATTGAAGTTCTTGCGCTGGAAAATAATTATAACTTGTACGGCACCTATTTCCAACAAACAAAAGGATCTACCATGGCGGGTGCAAAATATGGTTTTGGGAATGCTAAATCTTTCAATGGGAAAGTGTCTTATATCTTCGACCATGATCCGCGCTTTAACGTAGATACGCAGGTAGCTAACGCGGTAACATCATTGTTAATTAACGATAAACACACTATCCGAACGGAGGTGGGCCTGAGCCACGAAAAAGGCCTTTCGAACAAAGATGAAAACGCAGGAGCTTCAATGGGAGCTAATTATGATGGGAAAATAGGGAAATGGGATATCCAATCTGTCAATTCTTTTGCCACCAAAAGTTATGCAGGGATCAAACGGGGATCCTTTTTTTCAAATCAGCGGATCGGCCGCCAATTTTCTGCTTCTCAGCGTGCTTTTATACAATATCAGAATTCGCAGGTAGAACCTGAGTTCCTGAGTTTCCAGAGTGAGCCAATCCAACCTGGGAATACCTCTAATTTACGTTATTATTTCAACAGTACAGAAGCTTTGGGATTAGGTTATCAGTTTTCTTTAAAGAAGTGGAATTTTCTACTTTCTCCAAAGGTTGAAAAGCAAAAAACAGCTAATTTTTACACATCGCAGGAACTTTTTTCATACCGGTTGGAAGCCAACATCAGCACTACATTAGGTGCCCACGGATTGAACCTGACGGCGGAATATTCTTATTCAAAAGAGAACAATAAACCGGACTGGTTCAACAGTTTGAAAGCAACTTTATCTTACAGATACAAATCATTCTCCCTCAACGGAACAGCCCAATGGAACGCAACCAGTGTCTTTGATTTAAATTCTTATTATAATGCAGACCGTAATTTCGCCAATTACAATTTTTACGCTTCATATAATTTCCAGATGCTTAATCATAATCTGACCGGATCTTTTTCAGCAGGAACCTTCTATTCGGAACTTTATAAGAATTTAAACAGCAATATCACCGGTAATCTGGAATATAAGATTTCGCCTTCCTGGTCCACCACAGGTTATTTTAATCTTTCCGGTTATAAATCTACGGCTGAATATGCAAGCAGTGGCAGTTATTACCAGTTCAGAGTGGGGATTAAAAAATATTTTACCACAGCTACGGCTCTCGGAAATCATAAAGTGGCTTTCCAGTTCTTTGAAGATAAAAATTCCAATGGACTTCTGGAATCCGGTGAACCGGTACTTGCTAATGAAATTGTAAAACTGGACAATTATGTAGCGATGACGGATAAGAATGGAAAAGTAGTTTTTCAGAATGTTCCTGAAGGTACTTACACCCTGAAGGTGAACGAAAGTGCGGGTGCCCGGTTGATGATGGATCCTGTCATTATGGTACATAACAATATTAACCGCAAAGTGGGCTTGGTAAAAAACATCAGGGTAAGCGGGAAGCTAACAGAGATCAAACAAGCCTACGATACTGTGGAAACGGATGTAACCGGAATAGTAGTGTACGCAAAAAGTGAAGATGGTACGGTCTATACTGCCGTAGTTAACCAGAAAAATGAGTTTGAGTTCTTCCTGAAAGAAGGAAAATATGATCTCTATATTGAAAATGACAAATACAGCTATACACAACCCAACCAAACTATTCAGGTGACAAAAGAAGGTTATTCGAAAACCGTGGTTTTTGAATATAAGAAGAAAGATACTACCATTAAGGTGAAAAAGTTTTAAATTTAAAAGTATGAAAACGATGAGGGCTTTTCTAATAGGAATTTTTACCGTGTTCTGCGGGTCTGCAGCCACGAAAGCTCAGGATGTGTACCTGTCAATTCCTGAAAATAATATTTTTAACAGGAGCGAATTTACCTCAGTACCTACAAGGGTAATGACAAACGCCAACAGAACAAACTGGGATTATGCCTTTTTGGGATTACTCCCAACAGCTCCTACATTTACCTCTGTTTCCGGGCCAACTTTTACCCACTCTTCTTCCTCATTTACTTTACCCGGTTCCACTCTTCTATGGCAGTTAGAAAGCATGGGCGGGCAGCTGCCATCTGTTGGACTTTCAGGTTATTTACCAGGTTTTCAGTCGTTCAGTACAAGCGCTATAAAATGGTTTGAACCGCCATCGACCAGTCTCGGGGGAGGATTCAACCGGGGAAATATCAATTTTACATTTAAAATTCCTGCCGCACAATTTACTGCCAATGCCTTCCGGGCCGGGAATTACTCTATGGATATCACTCAGAATTATAATGACTTTACACCGCGTAATTTTAAAACAATTTTAGTGATTCCTTCATCTATACGATGGATCACAAACTCTTTAACAAAATACATAGAAATATCTTCTTTGAATGACTACCGCAATACAAGCACGCGGGTATGGGATTTGGGGAATACGGAAATCGCACATACGGTTGATTTTAATTTTTGGGCGAAAGCTGCTGCCACAAACATTCAGTTCACATCTTCTAAAGGTGTTCCGGTAACCAGAAATATAGCAAGCATTAAATTGGGCAGTAACGGATCTGCACTCACAACCAAAGCCTTATCTTCCGATTTTCAGAATTTTTCCGCTGCTAATTTCAGTGTTGTAGCGGGAAACAGAAACAGCTTCATTCCTCAGCTTTATGTGTCTGCGGAAGATTTTAAAAACTTCTTTTTTGAAGCGGGAACTTATACGTTTGAATTGAACTTCAATGCCGGAAGTACAGATAACACAATTAACAGTTTGCAAAATACGGCTGTTCAGTTGAAGGTGCTTCCTCTGTCGGAGATTACTATTCCCAGTTCCGGGCGCAATGTCAACTTCAATTTTAATACCGCTGCCCATTACACCGATGGTCAGTCACAAATGATTCCCAACCAAATTATGTTGTCCAATAATGAAAGTTTTGAGCTCTATGTAAAATCGGACGAAAATTATTTCAAGAAAGGCGGTCTGCAGACCGACATCAATTCCAACATATTACAAATTGGCGTGGATGGAAGTTCTGTAAATGCTCCCTTATCCAAAACTCCTCAAAAAATACTTTTTAACGGAGCTCCGGTTCTGGACCGGGGATTGAACATAAGATATACCATACCACCTGCAGGTGCCCAAAGTCTGGTAGGGAAGGAAAATACCACGTACTCTATCAATGTTTATTATAGTTTTACGGCCATTTAACAACACTTTCTGAAATAGCTCTTCCTTATGAGCATTTTAATAGCAATGATCAATTGCCAGATCAGCACGGCATTGATTGATTTGTACCATGAGTGTTTTATTGGAGCAAGTATGTGTTTACAATTCCAGTAATTCGTTTTGTGAGTACATTTCAACCAATGTTTTATGGCTCTGGTTCCATCTTCACAATTGGCCGAAAACACAAAATTGTTCAAAATATTTCCTAAAGGATCTCTATCCGGAATCTTTTTTCCTTTGATGAGTTTTCCTCCATCAACCCCTTTATTTTCAGTACTTGTAGATGTATTTTTGTAGTATGGCTATCAATTATTGACGCTTCAGGCTGTCATTTTTTATCTTGTATTATTTAATCAGTTATCTCTTGATATTGTCAATGTTCCATCTTTTCCCATTCTCGGTAATACCAGTAAACAGTTTACCAGGGTGGATGTTTGTCGGAATATTATGCCACACAAAGCTGTTTTTAGTTAAAGAAAATAGGGGATTTATTATTTAAGGTAAATCCTATTTAATTTTTCTTTTTACTAATATGATATTTTTTATAACTTGCCAACCCCTGGAAGAAAGGTCTGAACTATATGTTTTTATTTGAATTTAAATGATATAACCTTTTCTGCCTTTTTTCAAAAAAAAATTCAAGCAGCTTCTAAAACCATGATACTGAATTTATGAATGATTTTGGCAACGAACTACAATTAAAAATCGAAAGACTGGAAAACGAAATCAATTTCAAGAACGGACTGATCTCGATATTGTCTCATGACTCAAAAGAACTGTTTGGAAACTTTCTGTGGCTTATAGAAGGGCTGGAGCAAAAGACCATAAGTGAGGAAGATTTTTTTAAATTGTTGCCGCAGATAAAAAACGATGCCCGGAAGAATCTGCAAACTATCCAGGACAGCATTTCCTGGCTAAAAACACAATACGGGGAATTTAAGATTAAACCCGTTAAAATTATGGTGGTGGATCTCTTTCACTATTTAGAAGAAAAATACACTACTAAATTAAAAGAAAAAAACATTAAATTTTATTTTAAAGGAGATCACAATGCATTTCTTACCAGCGATCGCCTGTTGCTTGAATATGTTTTAGACAAAATTTTTAACAATGCGGTAAAATACTCCTTGCCGGGACAAGACGTTTATTTACAGGAAATTACAGAAGGTGATCAGGTTGTAATTTCTGTAATTGATTTCGGAACGGGAATAAATGAGAAGTATTTGCCTGCGATTTACACTTATGATAATCCAGTATTCCTGGGAACTTCGGGCGAGAAAGGAGTTGGATTAAGTTTGAAAATTGTAAAAAATTTTATATCCTTGCTGCATGGAAGCATCCAAATCATTTCCGCAGAAAATAAAGGCACCACGGTTTCCCTTTCTTTACATAAATTTATAGAATAATGGGTTTAAAAGTAAATATTCGTATGGTTGTAGCAGATGATCATGGTATCGTCCGGATGGGTTTGATACAAACAATTAAACGATTAATACCCGATGCCATCATTTCAGAAGTAGAGGATTATAAATCGCTGTATAAATTAATTCAGAAAGAAGAATTTGATCTGGCCATTATGGACGTTAATATGCCTAATGGTACTGTTCAGGAAGCAATAGATTACATAAAAATTCACCAACCTGAATTAAAAACTCTCATATTTTCTTCACAGGATGAAGAGTTGTACGGGATGCGTTATCTAAAAATGGGTGCTGGAGGCTATCTAAGCAAGCTAAGCTCCGCTGAAGTCATTGAGACTGCTTTAACATCGATGCTCAATAAGGGCCGATATGTGAGTGATAATATAAAAGAAGCGATTTTTTTAGAATCATTAACTGGTGCTTCCAAAAATTCTCCCCTTGAAGCCCTGTCAGACCGCGAATTGCAAATTGCCAATAAGCTTGCAGAAGGTCTTCCCCTCAAAGAAATTTCCAATCAGCTGAATCTCCATTCATCAACGATCAGCACTTATAAAAACAGGTTGTTTGAGAAGCTGAAAATACGGTCCATACCTGAATTGGTAGAGATTCTTAGGCTGTATAATCAGTAAATATCTTATCACAAAAAAATTGATTGTGATCCAGTGAAAATTCTCACCTGCGGAGCTGAATGCAGATCTGAAGTTTGAAGATGAGGGTGGGATATGGGTAATGAAGTTTGCATGGGATTAAATTTAAAATTATCCTCACAGGCAAACAATTAAGTTGTGTGCATAAGCTACAAATAAATTTTTGATAATCAGTTAATTAAATTAATTGTTGCCCAGTTGTTTTATGGTACATTTGCAAAACATTATAAAACAGGTTTCTGCCTTTGCCATTCTGTAATAATTTAAAATCACAGTTTTTTCTGTCAGTTTTTGCTTTTTCAGCTGCCCAATTATCAATCAGGTTTCGAATATGAAAATACTCCACAAGTCTTTTTATCCTGGAATGATTCGTTATTGCAGACTCATGAATACTACACAGGTAATAAAATCTGTAGAGTTTACAAATAATAAATAATTTTTTAATAATAATTACAATGCAGCAAGGCACAGTAAGATTTTTCAATGAAGCAAAAGGCTTCGGATTTATTTCTCCTACAGACGGGAGTAAGGATATATTTGTACACTCTTCAGGATTAGGCACAAGAGCAATCCGAGAAAATGATAAAGTCGTTTTCGATGTACAAAAGAGTGATAAGGGTTTAAATGCAGTTAATGTAAAATTGGTATAATTAAGCTTTAATATCATCTGTTTGAAATAAATATTATTTTCAATTCCAGTATTATATTTTTTTACAATTCAAAGTCCAGTAATCTTTGGAATTTGAGTATATTGTTTGAAAGAACATGGGTGTAAGTTAAATTACTTTTATTTTCCATTATGTTCATTTGCCTCTCACATAACGTGAGAGGTTTTTCAAGAAAGAATTCAAATCAGCTTACTATAAAAATAAAGAGAATAGAATGATTATCATTAACAATTTTATTGAGTATAAGGCTTTAGAAGAAAAAATGGTTGGGTTTTCTGACTGGCACACCATAGACCAGAAGCAAATCAACAGGTTTGCAGAAGCGACTTTAGATGATCAGTGGATCCATATTAATGAGGACAAGGCAAAAAAAGAGAGTCCCTTTAAATCAACCATTGCTCATGGCTATTTGCTATTATCGCTGATCCCCTATCTCTGGAAACAAATTGCAGAGGTGAGAAACGTAAAAATGGAAATCAATTATGGGATTGAGAATCTTAAATTTGGGCAGGCTGTTCCTGTAGGCAGTGATGTGAAACTACAGGCCACTGTGAAATCGGTGACAGATCTCAGGGGAACTGTAAAGGTGGTGGTAGAAGCAAAACTTATAATAAGAAATCAGATTAAGCCTGCTTATACAGGAGATGTTATTTTTCTCTATCATTTTATAAGAGAATAATAGTAATGATACTATATTGTACTAAAATAGATATGGTATTCAGATTATTCATAGCCGCTTTTTATTATTGTTACAATCATTTTAAAGCGTTTATTTCCTTTTATCGAATGAGATGTATGGGCGGGAATAATGATGCATTCACCTTCTTCTATAAAATAAGTAGCTCCGTCTATAATAATTTCTGCTTTACCTTCAATAATTTGTGCAAAAGTGTCAAAAGGAGAAATTTTTTCGGGCAATCCTTCTTTTTCATTAAATGATAAAGCACTGATATTGCCAGTTAGTTTTTTCACGATGGTCTTGCTGACTACAGAGTTCGAAATATATTCAACTATATTGCTGGTAATATATATTTTTGATTTCTCAAGTTCTTGATGATTCATTACAGCTTGTTTACGGATGAAAGAGCAGAAGCTATTGTATGTAAATAAAAAGGATAGAACTGTCTAATATTCCATCCCTTTTCCAGTTAAGTCTTTGATAAATATATTTTTATCATCAGTTTAGCTGTCCTTGAAAACAATTTATGAAAGATTGATTCCTTTGATAATATTGAGAACTTCTTCACGGTTTTTTCTTAATCTGTTTCCGATCCTTTCCAGCATTTCCTTTTCTTTACCTTCTTCAAATTTCAGATCGTGATCTGTTAATGTTGAAAATTTTTCTCTCAATTGTTTTGACTGTTCAATCCAGTCTCCAGGAGTTTTGAAAAATTTGTCGCCTTTGTTGTGGTTTGTGTCCATAAGGTGGATTTTATTGTAACTTCATTGCTACAGTACAAAGTTGGGAGTTTAATCATCTATTGTATTACAGATTGTTTCTTTTATGTTGCACATATCACACTTTTACAAAATTCCGGCTTTTTTGAGCATCTGAAATACGGTTGTTCATAAAAACAGTGGTTTTGATAACTCTTTATGAAGTAATAAGATTATTGAGCTTTAGGAAATGATTGCAAACCTAAAATACTACTATATAATTCCCAATAAGTGATTGATTAATCGTACCTTGCTGAATAACTACATTGAACTGGCTATCCGGACTCTCAGTTCCTACCTATTCTCTTCTTTTCATTTTGTAATATTTCCGGTATATTATTATCTCTCAGTCTTCAAATCATTAATAAAACTGTTTTGAAAAGGAAAATATAAAACTGTTGGTTTCATCCAAAGGACAATTCAATTGTAAAAATTATTAATGCTTTTATGAATATAAAAAAATATTTATGGATGTGGACGTTTCTGGTTCCTATCCTGGCTTGGCTTTCTTATGTTGGAAATTCTGTTTTTTCTTCAGGGTATTACTCTGTGATCCTTACTTTATTTTTGATGGGAAGTGTTTTAACTGCAGTGTATCATTCCGAAGTCATTGCCCATCGTTTGGGGGAGCCATTCGGAACTTTACTTCTGGCATTTGCCATTACGGTCATAGAAGTAGGACTTATTATTTCTATCATGATGGGAGCAAAAGGTTTAGAAACCATTACCCTTGCCAGAGATACGGTTTTTGCAGCAGTGATGATAATCCTTACCGGAATCATTGGGAGCTGTATTGTCATAGGTTCCTTAAGATACAGAGAACAGAGCTTTACATTGCAGGGAGTAAGTACAGCCCTCATTACGCTTACCTCCGTGATTATTTTTGTGCTTATTCTGCCAAATTATACGGTAAGTCATTTCGGAGGTGAATATACATCCTTCCAATTGCTTTTTATCGCCTTGATTTCTTTAGGACTTTACCTGGGTTTTACCATGATCCAAACGTTCAGACACCGAAGCTTTTTCATTTCTCCACAAAATAAACTATCCAAAAATCAGCCTGTACAAAGTAGTCATGAAATGATTTCCCGAAAACAATTGTATATCAGTTGTATATTATTGATCTTATCCCTGGGAATAGTCGTTTTACTGGCAAAGCTTCTTTCAAAAGATGTTGAACATATCGTTGTTTCGGTGGGTGCTCCAAGGTCTCTGGTGGGTATTATAATTGCCGGTATTGTTCTCCTTCCGGAAGGATTGGCGGCATTCAGAGCAGCAAAAAGTGATGAAATTCAAACCTCATTAAATCTGGCTTTTGGTTCTGCTTTAGCAAGTATAGGACTGAGTATTCCTGCCATTGCCATTATATCTGTAATGACTGGTATACGAATGACATTGGGAATAGATATCAAATCAACAATACTTTTGGGACTATCGCTTTTCATTATTACTGTTTCACTGGCAACGGGCAGAACCAATATTATGCAGGGAATTGTACTGATTGCTATTTTTTTAATTTATCTTTTTATTACGATAGTTCCATAAATTACCGAGTAATTAAGGGTTGTTATTTCGGAAAACAGAGCCTTGCCATGAGATAGCTGAGTGTTGATTCCGCTCCCTGATTGAGATTAACATTTTTCTCTTCAAGTCCGTCATAACATCCACCCGTTGCAGGGTTATAAATAATCTGATGTAAATGATTTTTCCCTAAAAACCAACTAAAAGCATTCATCATCATCTGCAAATATTTTTCATCCTTAAAAACTTTGTAGAATGTAGATAAAGTGAGTATCGTATAAGCAACATCAATAGGCTGTTCACCACCAATTGATTCAGAACTATTAACCGTTTCTTTCTGCAGCCATCCTTTGTTGGATATTACTTTGATACCTCCCTTAGTAAATATTTTAGAAAGCAAAAACGTGAATGATTCATTGGCAACCTGTTTATACATTTCGTCTCGGGTTGTAATCCACGCACACAGTAAAGCTTCAGGGAGTACGCTGTTTCCGTACGTAAGATAGCTTTCAAACCAATGCCAGTCTTTATGTTTCTCATGCTGATACATTTTTACCAGTCTGTTAGCCAGCTTTTTCAATAATGGAATATTGTTTTCAGAGTTTTGATAATGCAATCCCTTTATGATAAAAGCCATTGCACGTGTAGAATGGATGTTCTCAATAGATGAAATACTTTTTTTAATGATAGACTCTGCTTCATCCGAAAACTGTTGTGGTAAGATTGTTTTCATTGAAAGAAGATACCCTAATGCCCAGATAGCCCTTCCATTGGAATCTTCGAGATTGGTTTCGTAGTTCTGTTGTGCAAATTCCTTGTCTTGATTTACATAGTTGAGAAAACTGCCATCTGGTTGTTGACAAAACTTTATTACATTCAGGTAAGTTGAGATTAAGTCAAGATCAGATTTATCTCTGCTCACTTCATAATGTCTGCAGGCTACAATCATGGCTCGGGCATTATCGTCCAAAGTATACCCGGAATTGATATCAGGTTTGTTGATTTTGGAAAACTGGATCATCCCAAAATCCGTTGTCATATTTTTGATATGGCTTAGATTGATGATGGGAAATGTATAGTGTAATGTCATTTTGTCTTTGCTGTATTGTTGAAATAATAGGGCATGTGAAATAGAAGAATTTTCCCAGGCTGTGGGAGCCATTTTTTCCAGACTATTTGATCGTAATTTTTCCTGTGCAGTTTCATTTTTCAGTAATGTATTCACGGCAGCAGCAAGCTGTTTCGGATCTTCAAAATCAATAATGATTCCCATGTCCTCATTTAATACTTCCAGGGCATGGGGAATAGGAGTGGAAACAATAGGGCACCCGCAGCTGATAGCATAGGAAAAGGTACCGCTTACTGCCTGGTTTCTGTCTTTTGAAGTGAAAAGATAAATATTGGTAAGCTGAAGATAATCTAGCAACTCATTCAAAGGCAGGTATTGGTTGATAAAGTAAGTATGTTTTTCCAGATGAAGCCTCTTAACAGTTTCCTGCAAAAAATCACGGTACTTTTCTCCTTCGTACTTAATGATACCGGGGTGCGTTTTTCCAATAATCAGGAACATCACATCCGGATTTTGAGAAATGATTTCAGGCAGAGCTTCTAAGGTGGTTTCAATATTTTTCCCTGAACCCAGCAAACCAAATGTTGAAAGAACTTTTTTATTTTTAAATCCGTATTTCGCTTTCAGTAAAATCTTATCGATAAATGGCAATAAATGGGTGCCGTGGGGTATCACTTTAATTTTATCAGATGAAATGTCATAATCATTGGTCAGGATATCTGCAGAAATACCGGTCATTACAATAATAGATTTTACGAAACTGCTGATTTCTTTTACCTTTTCTTTTAATTCCCGATCCGGTTTCGGCAGAACGGTGTGAAAAGTAATGATGACGTCTTTCTCTATGTTTTGAAGAAAAAGCAGTAACCCGTTTTTAGCCTCAGTGAAAAATCCAAACTCATGCTGTAGCATAACCAATTGAATATTGTCATTTTTGTTGATTTTATCAGCCAGCTCCAAATAAGAAATAGCATCGGATGTATTTAAGCGATATTCAGGATTTTCTTCGTATTGAAAGCTTTCATCTTCAGCTTCCATCGGGCAGATAATGATGCTAAATGATTCTTTGAATTTCAACTTAAGGGATTGTATCAAATCCTGACAATACGTTGCAATACCGCACACCTTAGGAGGAAAAGTGCTTATAAAGATGATTTCAGGTTTATGATTAATTGTGTTTTTTTTATTTTGACCATATCGTCTTTTTGTCTTTTCCTCCACGCCTGATTTTATATTTTTATTCATATTGATATCTATTTTAAAGTCTGACATTCTTTATGGAATAGTCTATTATAATGTGTGCTGTAGTAATTCCTTCAATAATTCCGGGATGCTTAAAGAAGCAACAGCTATTCTTTTATCTGCAGCTCCGTAATAAATATGGAGTGTATCTTCTTCTACGATGGCTCCTGTAGGGAAGCAGACATTATTCACTTCTCCCTTCTGTTCCCATTCTTCTTCAGGTTTGAAAAGAGGATAAGGAAGTCTTGAAATTTCTTTTTCAGGATTGTCAAGTTCCAGTAAAGCAGCACATGCGCTGTAAACATATCCTTCAATGGTATCATGTACGCCATGATATATCAGAAGCCATCCATGTTCGGTTTCTATAGGGGGACATCCTCCGCCAATATAGCTTACTTCATGCTCATATTGGGGAGACAAAACAATATGTTCTTTAAAGTGAAGGAAATAATCTTCCCAGAAATCAGCATTCAGATCTTCTATATTTTCTATACTTGCAATTTGGATATCGGGTCTTATGCGATGAAGAAAATAAAGCTTACCGTTAAGTCTTCTTGGAAAAAATATTACATTTTTATCCCATAGGAAGACCTCTTTATCCTTTTTATGAGTAGGTTGGAGTTTATTGAAGCGTCTGTACTTTTCTCCTATTTCCCCTTGGGTTTCTGTTAAAAGCTTAAACTTTTTGTATGGAATTTTTGGAACAATGATTCCCAGTTTTTGCCATGATGTAAGATCCTCAGATATGGCCAGTGTTCCCAAGGCGTTAATCCCGTCATAACTGGTATAAGTAAGATAAAATAAATGATCGATTTTTACGATTCTGGGATCTTCAACACCATGTTTTTCGTATTCAAACTCGGGGATGATCACCGGATTGCTCAGCCGGGTTTCTATAGTCTTATAATCTGATAACATACAGTATCCGATACTGGAAAAATTATTCTTTGCAAGAGCCCTGTAAAATAAATGTATTTTTCCGTTATCCTGAATAACTGCGGGGTTTAAAACACCCTCACTCTCAAAGTCAAATGCCGTTTTTCTGAGTATAATTCCGTCTTTTTTCAGGGATACCATTTAGTTGCCGGTATTTTGGGCTTCGTTTTCCCTGGTTCTTCGTTTATTCATCTTATCTTCCCGTTTCTCTTTTGCGGATTTTGCGGGTGGCGTTTTATCTGATTTCTTTTTTCCGTCTTTTTCTTTTGACATTGTGAAATATTTTTTGTTATCTGTAAATTTCAATCATTAAAAAAGGAAAGCTTTGCAATTGTCTTTCAATTTGTTGTATAAATCATAGATATTTCCGATTTAATAGACTAACTTTGGGTAAACGGCTGTTAATGAAATAATTGGCAGATATAGACAGTAAGGGAGATGAAGTTGTATATAAAATATATGGTAAGTTTGCGCTGCAAAATGATTGTCCATCAGGAACTGGAAAGGCTGGGCATTAAAAATGCTGTTGTAGATTTGGGAACTGTAGAATTATTGGATGATATTAGCTCAGGACAAAGACAAAACCTTAAAGAAAATTTACTTAAAACAGGGCTTGAGGTATTAGATGATAAAAAAAGTATCCTGATAGAAAAAATAAAAAATGTAGTGATAGAAATGATTCATTATTCAGATGAACTTCCAAAAGAAAATTTCTCAGATTATGTAAGTGAAAAATTAGGATATGATTATACTTATCTGGCAAATACCTTTTCAGAAGTCAAAGGAATGACGCTTCAGCATTTTATCATCATTAATAAAGTAGAAAAGGTGAAAGAATTATTGTTGTATGATGAACTCAATCTTACAGAAATTTCCTATAAACTCAATTACAGCAGTGTGGCCCATCTTTCTAACCAGTTTAAAAAGGTCACAGGGCTTTCCCCTTCATTTTATAAACAGTTGAAACAAAGACGTCTTGGAAATCTGGAAGACCTATAAAGGTGTGATATATGTAAGATTATTCCGGATATATATAGCTTAGCGGATATTGAAACAACCATCTTTGTAGTATAATAATCAGGAATTTATCAAATCCATTAAAGTTTATATTAGCATTAGGTAGTGCAATTTTTAGACTGGAACATATAGCGAGCAGTTGAAATTATTCATTGTACAAAATGCCGGTCTCCGGTATTTTAAAACATTGTAGTAGTAAAGAAAGACTGGAAAAGCCAATATATACCATGATAAAAAATTAATAGGCTAAGGATTCTCAACTTGAATAATGAGCATATTAAAATCCCAATAAAATAGTAGATCTGTTTTCAGAAGGTTTTAATTAATTAAGGATAGGAACCCTCAGGTTTCTGTCCTTTTATCCCATGTTTATGTGATGTGATAGATTCATGTAGAATAAATTATATCAACTGAATCCACAAAAAGATATGTTTATACAATCCTTTTTACTCACCAAACAGGCTGTTCTTACAATTAACCCAATATCGGAAATCATGAAAACCATACATCTTTTTCAGTTTAAGAATTCCATTTCCCGTAAGCTTCCTTTTTTTAAGGAAGAATGTAGATTAGATAATTTAAATGATTTAATGGTTTATGACCTGATGAATACTGAAAAAGTGACCGAGTTCATTATTGAGGTTCATGATGATTTTATTTTTGAAGATACGACCAGAGAAGATATTATGGCAATGTGTAGCAATGCCAAGGAAATGATTGAGCATTATTTTGCAACAACCATAAATGATTATAACATTATCTGAATATTGATTTCAGCAGTGTAAAAAGCTTTAGATGAACATTAAATATTAGTTGCCATGAAATTTCAGCAAAGTTTACTTGATTATATCAGTACTTCACTCATTACAATGAATGAAACGGTTTCTATAGCAGAAAGCTTAACTTCGGCGCTTTACTTCTGCAATCATTTTAGAACTGATTAGTTTGATTTTCTTAACTTTGAAAAATGAAAGAAAAGGTAAAAAGAGTTGTTTCGGAGTTTAATACTGAATTAAAACTAAAAGGTTTCCGTGCATTCCAGATTGAGCAGGACGGAAGTGAAACCCGTGTGTACAGCAGAAAAGAATTCTATAAAATCTGCCTTACGACAGGGAAAAGTAAGATTCATTATTCTGATAAAAGTTTCGAGCAGGAAGGAACGGTGCTCTTTTTTGGAAATCCGCATATTCCGTATTCCTGGGAAACCATTTCAACAACTTATAAAGGGTATACCATTCTTTTTTCTGAGGAGTTTTTCAAGAATTCTGAACGTTCCGAAAGCCTCCAACAGTCTTCTTTCTTTAAAATTGGTGGAACTCCTGTTCTGAAAATTTCCGAAGAACAGAGACTTTTTCTCAATACCATTTTCCAAAAGATGATTGCAGAGCAGGAAAGCGATTATATCTACAAGGATGAGCTGATTCGCAATTACATCAGCCTGATTATCCACGAATCTCTGAAGCTGGAACCTGCAGAAAATTTTGATCAGAATAAAAATGCGGCATCAAGATTATCATCTGTTTTTCTGGAGCTGTTGGAAAGGCAATTTCCTATTGAAACAACAGACCAATTTCTGCAACTGAAATCGGCTCAGGATTTTGCAAAAAACTTGAATGTTCACGTCAATTATCTCAATCGTGCCGTGAAAGAAGTTACCGGAAAATCCACAACGAATCATATTACGGAACGAATTCTCACAGAAGCAAAAGCATTGCTGCAGCATACCGACTGGAATATTTCAGAAATTGCTTTCTCACTCGGATTCGATTATCCGACATATTTTAACAATTTCTTTAAAAAACAAACCGGAACCAATCCAAAAGCATTTCGTTTGACGGAGGTTTGATTTTCTTAATTTTTGGTTTGATTATCATTAACTGTCAGCACTCTGCTGTTTCTAATTTTGTATCAGTAATTTTTAAAACAAAATTCAGATATGAAAATAGTAACAACAGTGATGGCTTTGTCCTTTCTTTTCATCGGACAGGCATTTGCGCAGAATAAAAAATCAAATCCAGAGAAAATGATTACAACAGGAGAAAACGAACATTATACCTTTCAACTCAGCGATAAAGTAACCCGAAAAGCGGTTACCTTTAAAAACCGTTACGGAATAATGCTTTCAGGAGATTTATATCTTCCAAAAAATGCAGGAAACGAAAAACTGGCGGCGTTGGCCATCAGTGGACCTTTTGGTGCGGTGAAAGAACAGTCTTCCGGTTTATATGCCAATCAAATGGCGGAAAGAGGTTTTGCTGTTATCGCTTTTGACCCTTCTTACACAGGTGAAAGTGGCGGCGAACCGAGAAATATAGCTTCACCCGACATCAATACCGAAGATTTCAGTGCGGCTGTTGATTTCCTGGGACTCCAGAAAAATGTGGACAGAAATAAAATCGGGATCATCGGAATTTGTGGATTTGGAGGAATGGCACTGAATGCTACTGCAATCGATAAGCGAATAAAAGCCGTTGCGACCACAAGTATGTATGATATGACAAGGGTAATTTCTAAAGGATATAATGATGTAGTTACCCTTGAGCAACGAACAAAAACGCTCGAAGATCTGAATCAGCAGAGATGGATGGATGCGAAAACAGGGGAACAGGCATATCCATCTTCTCATCTTCCGGAAAAGTTAACTGGCAGCGAGCCTCAATTTATAAAAGATTATTTTAATTATTACAAAACTCCAAGAGGTTTTCACGAGCGTTCAGTAAATTCAACAAAAGGTTGGAGATTGACCAGCGCACTTTCATTTATGAATATGCCCATTTTAAGTTACATCAAAGAAATTTCACCGAGACCTATGCTTCTGATTGCCGGTGAAAATGCACATTCACGGTATTTTTCAGAAGACATTTACAAAATGGCTGCGGAACCGAAAGAATTGATGATTATTCCGAATGCGGTTCATGTTGATTTATACGACAAAGTGGATGTGATTCCTTTTGAAAAACTGGATAATTTCTTCAGAACCAATTTGAAATAACTGAAGATTGCAATAGCTGAATACGCTTTTTAAATAACAAATTTAGCCTTTTTATTTCTCTAAATATTTAATAATGAACTTTAACCAGGATATTTTCACCAGACTAAAAAAAGGTGAAATAATAATGCCCGACGATCCGGAAATTGACCAATTGCTGGAAGCTTCTTATGAGGTTAAGAAACAATTGGTTAAATTAAATAATTCCACAGAGCCTGATGATATTTTGAAAATATTAAGTGAGATTGTCGGTGAAAAATTGGAGAATGTAGCGGTGTTTACGCCTATTTACATCAATTATGGAAAGAATCTCGATATTGGTAAAAATGTATTCATCAATTTCGACTGTACATTTCTGACTTTGGGCGGACTTACCATTGAAGACGACGTTTTAATCGGCCCGAAAGTAAACCTGATAACGGAAAATCATCCTTTAGAACCTCAACACAGAAAAGGATTAATTGGAAAACCTATTTTAATCAAGAAAAATGCTTGGATTGGAGCTAATGCCACCATTTTACCGGGAGTTACGATTGGAGAAAATGCTGTGATTGCTGCCGGAGCGGTCGTTTCCAAAGATGTTCCGGACAATGTTGTGGTGGGAGGAGTTCCGGCAAAAATCATCAAAACAATTGAATTATAAATTAAATGTAAAACAATGAAATATTTAATCATCATTCTTTTATTGTTCAGTTCAACTGCAATCGCACAAAATAAAGTAAATTCAAACAAAATAAAAACTAACGAAATGAATACAGATATTCCTAAAATAAGTGATTTTCCAACAGGTGAAGAAAACACGGCTTACGCGCAGTATTTTATCGGCAAATCCTATTTGGCACCGCTTACAAGTAACAAAGATTTAAATGTTCCTCTTTCTAATGTCACATTTGAACCGGGTTGTCGCAATAATTGGCATAGCCACACAGGCGGACAGCTTTTGATTGTTGTAGGTGGTGAGGGTTTATATCAGGAAAGAGGAAAAACTGCCCGTCGTTTAAAACCCGGAGATATCGTAGAAATTGCTCCGAACGTTGAGCATTGGCACGGCGCGACTTCCGAAAGTTGGTTTTCACACTTAGCAACGAATGGCAATCCGCAAACCAATCAAAATATTTGGTTGGAAGCAGTTTCCGATAAAGAGTATGCTGAAGCCAACAAAAAATAATTTTCTATGATGAGCAAAAAAAGTTTCTACAATGGATAATTTTTTTTTAAAAGAGCATTTATTTGCCGATATTTTTTTGTGTGATGTTTTGACGTATCAGCAAAGAGAAATCGTGACGATTTCTGCTTTGGCTTCTTTGGATGGGGTAGAAGGACAGTTGCAATCGCATATTAGTATGGGGAAAAATATCGGAATTACTGAAAATCAATTAGCTCAATTGGCTGATTGGGTTCAGGAATCTGTCAACAAAACTCAGGGACTATAGGGATATTCAGGACAATTACGAGAGAGGTTTCCTAGAATGATAGGCGAGTAGTGGTTCACAATCATGTGCGCTGGCAGCTCAAACTTTTATGATGGCTATGGCCAATGCTGATATCTATCCTTTAGAGGGTTTTGACAGTAAGATCTTGAAAAAAGAGCTGAAATTACCCTGGGGCGCTGAGGTTAATATGATTATCTCCTGTGGGATCAGAAAAGGAAATGAAGGAATTTGGGGTCAACGTTGCAGGGTCCCATTTAATGAAATATATATTGAGAGATAATCAAGAAATTAGGCAGTAATTCTAATTATTTTTCTTAGCAGAGATTCGGTTACAATCTTCCTTGATTGGGTTACTTACATCCATTCGTTTATTATTAACTTTAAATAATAGAAAAAATGAAATAAAAAAATGAAAAAAATCCTTCTGATTGTAACCAATATCGGGCATTATAAAAGTGGTTTAGAAACAGGCCTATGGTTGAGTGAGCTTACCCATATCTACCACATAGCAAAGGAAAAGAAATGGATGGTCACCATTGCAAGTCCTAAAGGTGGAGATGTACCTATTGACCCTGAGAGTTTAAAGCCTCTTGTATTGGACAAAATTTCAAGATCATACTATGAAAACCCTGCTTTTATGAGCGAACTCAATCATTCAAAGAGTTTACTGGAAGTTCAAAATGAAGATTTTGACTGTGTATATCTCGCAGGTGGTCATGCAACAATGTATGATTTTCCAGATGATGTTATGATGCAAAATATCGTCAGAAGACAATACGAAAGTGGAAAAATGGTTGCTGCTATTTGCCACGGTGTGGGAGGATTGATTAATGTGAAGCTTTCTGATGGTACCTATCTGATTACAGGAAAATCAATGACAGGATTCGACTGGTTTGAGGAAACCATCGCAAGAAGAAAAAGAGAAGTTCCTTTTAATCTTGAAGCTTCAATTGTTGAGCGTGGTGCAGATCTGAAAAAAGCATTTATCCCCATGACCTCAAATGTTATAGTGGATGGGAACCTGATTACAGGACAAAATCCATTCAGTTCAAAAGAAATGGCAAAAGTTGTTTCGAAAGAACTTGATAAATAATACTCTTTGGGCTCACATAGGTCAAATAAATTATAGTTAATCATTAAAATTAATGATGGCACCAAACGTAAAAGAAAATAAACCATTTTCTAAAGGAAATTTCCTTGTTTGTTTTTGAACAACAATTGAAACAATTCAGTTAAAATATATAGTTTTTTAGTGAATTTTTGATGTTCGAATCCTCTTGGGTCATCGAAGGTAAAGTTTTCAAACCTTCATTAGTCTTGTATTAACTAATTGATTTTTAGTATTATTATATTGTGTTTAGAATCAACTAAGTTATTTTGAATTGACACTTTTGTAATAAAAGTCTTAATTTGATGAATCTAACTAATTGATTATGAATTATGTGAAAAAAATATGCGCAAATTGTCCTAAATTTGCGCATATTGTCGTTGGTGACCTTTACTAGCGTATCTTCAAACACTTTTATTGATGATTTGATTCGTTTGAGCCAAATTAAACAAGAATTACAAGGTTCTTTTTTATTAAATAATCTTATCGATTAAACTTTAAATGGACGGTTGATACCCGGCCGGAGAAGATTTCCCCGTGGGTTCTTGGCCTGCTTTCGGAGAAGGAATACCGAAATCCTCTGCTGGTTTTCAAAAAAACATTCAAGGAATACACCCTCAAAGAATTTGATTATTTTATGTCCGGAATCGTCTATTTCTCAATGGGCGTCTATGAAAATCTGCCGGAAAGGATATCGTTATGCCCTACATCCATACGGTTAAAATGCTGGATGCCGCCCGTCTTATTCTTCAGAAGGAGAGAAAAGGAGAAGGCTAATACCAATCCAGAATAAGATGGAGGTAGCGGTAGTCTTTATATTTTCGGCAGCTGGCTTACTGTTTTATAAATCAAAAGCAGTAAATTCGTAAACAAACAACAACAAACAAAAATATTATGAAAACCATCATTAAATCTGCTGCCGTTCTTGTTGCAACTATGACCATCTCGCTGAATGCCTTTGCACAGGAAACTAAAAAACCTGCCAGCCCTCCGGCCACTGCTACAGGAAAAATTAAAGATGCCAACATTACAATAGCCTATAGCAGCCCTTCTGTAAAAGGGCGTACCATATGGGGCGGTTTAGAAGCTTATAATAAAGTTTGGCGTGCGGGTGCCAATGAAGCAACCACTTTCGAAACGGATAAAGACATTACCGTTCAGGGTAAACCCCTGCCTGCAGGTAAATACAGCTTTTTCCTGATCCCTAAAGAATCGGGAACATGGACAGCGATTTTTAATAAAGAGCCAAAACAATGGGGTGCTTTTAAATACGAAGAAGCAAAAGATGCTTTACGCGTTGATGTAAAAACAAAAGCTTTACCAACCAGACAGGAAAATTTAGTTTATAAAATAAACAATAACGGGTTCACAATGGATTGGGATAAAATCTCAGTTCCTGTAGAGATAAAGTAGCCTTAAATATGATAAACTAAAATCCCGGTAATACGGGATTTTTATTGTATCAAAAATTATTATTCGGGCTATTTAAGAATGTTTTATTTCAAACAGATCAAGTATTTTACGCTACAAAAAGCCAGATTGTAAAAGTTTGGTAAAGAGATTTTTAGGAATAAAAAAAGAGACAACTAATAAATAGTTGTCTCCTTAAGTGACCTCGACAGGATTCAAACCTGTAACCTTCTGAGCCGTAATCAGATGCGCTATTCAGTTGCGCCACGAGGCCGTTGTTTCCTTATTGTTTAAGGGTTTGCAAATATAGCACTTTTTTCCTTTCTTTGAAAGATGAAACAGAGAATTTTACTTTTATTTACAGTTATAGCGCTAATCTCCTGTAAAAGAGAACAAAAAATTTCGTCCTCAGACTGGACCCAAATTTCAAATCGTACCCAATTTAAAGAACATGACGGGACTTTGGAACTTAAATCCGGAAATTTCACTTATAATTTTAAATCTGATCAGACCCCTTTTAAAAAAATCATCCTTTTAAATGCCAGCATGGCAGGATATATTTCTGAATTGGGAGCTGAAAATCTGATCATAGGGGTTTCAAGCCCGGAATACATTTATTCAGAGAAAATTCAGAATCTTTTAAAAGAAGGTAAGATTCAGAATGTAGGAAGTGAGCAGAAATACGATATAGAAAAGATTATTTCTATGAAGCCTGATGCTGTTTTTACCAATTATATTGCAAGTTTCGACAATGCTTATCAGCTTCTGAAAAATAACGGAATCCAGGTGATTTTCCTGGACGAATATATGGAACAGCTTCCCCTGGAAAAAACAGCATACATCAAACTTTTTGGTGAATTTTTCGGTAAAGAAAAGGAAGCTGAAGCAAAATATACTGAAATTGAGAAAAATTATAATGACCTGAAACAGCTGGCCTCAAAGTCAAAAGATAAACCTGTTGTGCTGGCTAATGAAATGTATGGAGATGTCTGGTACCTGCCTGGCGGGAAAACTTCTGTAGCTAACTATATTGCAGATGCCAACGCTTCTTACATCATGAAAGACAATAAAGAAGAAAAATCTCTTACGATGAGTTTTGAAGAAATATATGCGAAATCAGGGGGAGTACAATATTGGGTGAATGCCGGAAACCATACTTCAAAAAAGGAAATGCTGGGCACCAATCCTTTCTATGGAAAACTGAATGTATTCAATAAAGGAAAGATGTATACCATTGCCGGAAAAGAAAAGCAGAAAGCCAATGATTTCTTCGAAAGCGGAGCCGTAAGAGCCGACCTTGTTTTAAAAGACTATATTAAGATTTTTCACCCTGAACTTTTACCGGAATATCAGCTGACCTACATGAAAGAACTTCAATAACTCAGGCGAATTGTTTATTTTTGTAGTCCTTTTTAGAAATTATGTGGAAAAAAATTAAGCAGGCCATTTTTATTGTTCTTGTTCTGAATGTATTCTTTATTATTTGGGGCAGGTTTTTTAATCCGCCTATTACCATTACGCAGATCGGGGGACTTTTTGAATTTGGAAAGCTGCACAGGGATTATATTTCCTATGATGAAATGGGAAATAATGTAAAAAAAGCGGTGATTGCCTCCGAAGATCAGAAATTCTTCAACCATAACGGGTTCGATTATACAGCTATTGAAAAGGCCATGAAGAATAACGAAAAAGGGAAAAAGGTCCGTGGAGGAAGCACCATTTCCCAGCAGACAGCAAAGAATGTTTTCCTTTGGCAGGGAAGAAGCTGGTTCAGAAAAGGACTTGAAGCCGTGTACACCCTCATCATTGAAAAAGTATGGAGTAAGGATATTATTTTGGAAAGATACCTGAATTCTATTGAAATGGGGCAGGGCGTATTCGGAGTAGAAGCGGCGGCACAGTATTATTTTGGAAAATCTTCCAAAGATTTAAGTGCTTCGGACGCAGCCTGGATTGCAGCTGTATTACCTAATCCCAAGAAATATGATCCTAAAAATCCATCCCCTTACCTGAGAAAGAAGCACAATTGGATTATGAGACAGATGAGGAATGTGAGTTTGAAATAGTATCTTTGTCCCAATGAAATTTTTTAATTCCAGCACAAATTTTGAATCAGTTCTTAAAAAATACTTCTCTTTTAAGAACGAAACTATTTCTTTAGAACCATTTGCCGAGTTTTTAGAGAGCATTAAGAGGGCAGATTTTACAACCGTTCTTAATTTCCTGAGAAATAATCCGGATTTTGCTGAAAATTTTAAACATTACATTCATAATATCTTCAAAGAAAGGCCATTCAACCTTTCCCTTACCGAAGCTAATATTCTTTCAGAAAACGCTTTCTTTCCGGAACTGAAAAAAAGAATCCTTAACAAAGTACTGCCACCCGTGGAAAATGAAAAAACGGTGTGGTATATGATTGATAATGTGAGTTTCAGACCCAAATCCGACCTGAAATACCTGCACAATCTTCCTGAAAATGAAATTGACGAGTTTTTAAAGATTCTCGGTGCTTCGGATTTCATTACCAAACCCAACGTCAAAAAAGAGCTGATCTTTTCAATGAATATTCTTTCATGGAGGGTAACAGGGATGGCGATGGAAGTAGAGGTGGTAAGAATGGCTCCTCAGTACAGAAATCTGGATAACCCGTTTCTTGCCCTTCAGAATGAGCTGGAGGCCCTTACTGAAGACCTTAAGAAAGATTCCGGACTGCAGCTGCATTCCAAAGACAGCCGTTACAAACAGATCAAAATTTATACGGAGCACTGTCATGAGTTTGTCAATATTGCTTTTAAAAACTCCGCCAAATACGGAATTTCCGGTAAAATTAACCAATCACTACTAAAAATCCGTCAGCAGACCGAAAGAATCTACGAGATTGTACAGCTCCTGGTGATCGATAGTGAAGAGGATGTTATCATAAAATCCAAGCAGCTGATTTTTAATATACTCAATTACAAATCTCATAAAAACAATATTGCGGATCTGATCAACGACAGTACCCGTCTGCTCTCGCATCTTATTACCAACCATACCGCAGAAACCGGTACCCATTATATTACTTCTACCCGGAAGGAATATATGACCATGTTTTATAAAGCGAGTGGAGGAGGAATTATTGTAGGGGCACTCTGCGTCCTGAAAATGCTTTATGGCTACATTCCCGGAAGTGATTTTTCCCATGCATTTTTATATTCAATGAACTATGCGATGGGGTTCGTTATGATCTATCTCATGGGCTTTACCCTTGCGACCAAGCAGCCCGCCATGACCGCGGCTACGATGACTAAAGTTCTGTCTGAAGAAGGCAACAGCAAACGTAACAATACCGAATTTGCCCACCTTGTGTCCAAGCTCTTCAGAAGCCAGTTCATTGCTTTTGTAGGCAATGTGCTTCTTTCCTTTCCAATTGCATTGGCGATCATTTATGGGCTGGATGTATTTTTCTCTCAGAATCTGGCGGTAGAAAGATCAGATAAACTGTTAAAAGACCTGGATCCGTTCAAGTCAAAAGCTATACTGCATGCGAGTATTGCAGGATTTTACCTGTTTATTTCAGGAATTATTTCAGGAAACATCGGGAACAACTCCGTGTTCTACCAGATTCCGGAAAGGATTGCGAAAAACCTTTCTATCAGAAGTTTTTTTGGTAAAAAATTTGCGAAAAGTTTATCCAAATATTATGCTAAAAACTGGCCCGGAATTGTTTCCAACTTCTGGTTTGGAGTATTTTTAGGGGCAACGGCTCCGGTAGGTCTGTTTTTCGGATTAGATCTTGATATCAGACACATTACCTTTGCGGCCGGAAACTTTGCTTTAGGACTTTACGGAAAAGATTTTTCAGTGGATTCCTATACTTTCTGGATCTCGTTTTTCACTGTTTTCCTGATAGGTTTCTTCAATTTCCTGGTAAGCTTCACCTTATCCATGTTTTTAGCATTCAGGTCAAGAAAAATGAACTTTGGACAGGTGAGCGAAATCTACAGGGAAATTTTCAAATATTTTGTAAAGCATCCGTTCAAATTTTTCCTTCCGCTACGTTCAGGGTTGGATAAAAAAGCGGATGATCTGATGAGCAGTACGATTTCCGGTAAATCTGAGGAACATTAAATAGCTTCATCTGTATAAAAAAACGCTCCTAAAAGGAACGTTTCAATTATTTACTGCCTGTTTTCAAGCTATCTAACAATGTTATAATTTAAATTAGCCTATATACAAGGCTCCAGTATGGGACAAGTAGCCGGAAGTGTGGTGTAATAATTACATTCGCCGGTGGCACAAACTGTTTGACAGCATATTCTTACTCCGGAACCCATAATTTGTTTTAGATTCTCTCTGTTCAATTTCTTAATTGACTTTTTCATAGTAACGTGATTTATTTGTTTAGTATCCAAATGTATTAATTTAATCTGAAAGTTCTGTATTTCTATTGATTTTTTAATAATCTATACAATACGAATGTCATTAAACTGATCCTCACCAAACTGATCCTGAAATTTTTTAAGATAAAAACTTTTCCGCATCTGAAAATCATGCTTAAGTAAAGGAGAATCAATCTTAATGATTATACATTTGTTTTCAATATTGACACTTTTGATCTCACTGAAAAGACTTTCATCCAAATAGTCTTCAAGAAAATCCTTGATTTCAAAAGCAATCAATTTATGCTCAAAACCATAAATCCTTGCAAAAGATTTTACAAGTTCTGAGGATTGGAATTCACGTTTTTTATTCTTCTTCATGGTGCCGGTTTCGGGGTTTGGGATTCGGGGTATGGGTTTTAGAGTCGCAGTTAAGAATGATTGGGTTATTTAATTTTGTTTTCGTTCCAGTTTTCTTTGGACCATTTTTTATAGTTGCTAATTTTTGCACCAAGTATATATTATATTCATTTCTTAGGGTTTCAAATTCTAAAGCGGTCTCAGGATATAATTCTATAATTTTTTCTAAATGCTTAATTGTTTCATCGTTGCTGGCGTGACTGTATATCAGAAAGCGGATGTATTCATTTTTATAAGATGACCTTCCGTAACCCTCTACAATATTGTGATGACAGAATCAGATGATCTCCTTAACTGACTACCTAATTCAAATAACTCATATTTTGGAAGAAGAAAAGTAGCCTTATGCGTTTTTAAAAATAATTCCAAAGCGGTTTTATAGATGTCTAAATTCCTATAGCTCATAATCAGATGTGTTTAGGCTAAATTTAGTAATTTAGAAATTAATAAAATTAACTACAATTCATATTTTAGATCTCTATTGACCTCGAAACTCGAAACTCGGAACTCGGAACTCGAAACGCAAAACCCACGCTTCAAAACTTATCAAACCTCAAAAATTATACTTTCCTCATTAATCTTCTTCACCACACTTTCCGTGCGCTCCCGGTGCGTATCCGTAATAAAAATCTGTCCGAAACTTTCCTGGTTAACCAGTTCGATCAGTTGCGAAACCCTTGTGTCATCTAATTTATCAAAAATATCATCCAGCAAAAGAATAGGAGTTTTTTTTGTTAATTCCTTTACCAGACTCATTTGCGCTAATTTTAAAGAGATCAGGAAAGACTTCTGCTGTCCCTGTGAACCGATTTTTTTAATCAGCACATGATCCATTTCAAAAATCAGGTCATCTTTGTGAATACCTTTTGAAGTATATGTCAGCATTCTGTCCCTTTCAAGACTTTCTTTTAAAAGCTGTTGAAAAGCTTTGTCGGGCTGATTGGAGTCGAAACCTTCTCTTAAATCAGACTGATAATAAACCGAAACCGTCTCTTTTCCTCCGGAAATAATTCTGTAAAAATTCTGAACTATCGGTCCCAGTTTCTCAACAAAATTTCTTCTTTTCTCGAAAATACTGGTCCCGAATTTTGTAATAGGAGCATCATATATTTCCAAAGAATCTCTATCCCAGGTTCTGTTTTTAGCGAAATATTTTAACAGGGCATTTCTTTGCTGTACCGTTTTCTGATATTGGATCAGGTCAAAAAGATACTCCGAATCCGTTTGGGAAATCATAGAATCCAGAAACTTCCTCCTGCTTTCCCCGGAATCCGAGATCAGGTTTGAATCATAGGGAGAAATCATCACACTTGGCAGATACCCAATGTGGTCTGCAAGTCTGTCATAGCTCTTATCATTCTTTTTAATGATCTTTTTAGCCTCTTTAGGCTGGGAAATTTTAATGATATCTTCGCTGTCTTCGTTCAGAATCTCGGCATCAATTGTAAAAAAATCTTCTTCTCTTTTGATATTGTTAAAATCCGTATTGCCTAAAAAGCTTTTTCCTACGGATAAATAATGTAGTGCATCCAGGATATTGGTCTTTCCGGCACCATTGTTTCCCACAAAACAGTTGATCTGCGGGGAGAATTCAAATTTCTTCTCCGAATGGTTTTTGAAATTGTAAAGGGAAAGCTTTTTGATAATCATTTGTCAAAAATACTCCATTATTAGTAAAAATAAAAAAGGAAGTGCGGAACAGGTTTCTACCCAGAAGGAAAAATAAGTGTCATCTCTTTTATTTTCAGAGAAATAGATCAGAATAAAAGTGATGATTCCCGATAAAAAAAAGGCTGTATCATAAACAGGTTTAAGATAAAATACAGCAATGAGCATACTGACAAAAACAAGTAGGTAGGCAGCGTATTTTGTATTCTGTACTCCAATCAGTTTTGGAAAAGTCTGTACCGTATCACTTTCCATATCCCGGATATCGAAAGGCAGGACCAGTGCTGTTATAAAGAAGAAACTGATCATGAATATCGGAAGGCTAAATTCCGGAAGCGTAAGCCAGCAGTTGACCAGCGCCCAGACCAATCCAACATAAAATACTTTCAGCAATGGAATCTTCCGGATATAAACATCCAGGAAAAAACTATTATAAAGCAGTCCCAGAACTACAATAATGAACCATTTCAAAAGTCTGATCTCATTATGGTTGTGAATGATCAGGAAAGCACAGATAATCCCTGCGACTGCATTCAGAACCAGTATTTTCAGAAAATGCCTGGTATATTGGTATTTAGTGTAAAGGTAGCCGCTGAAATAAGTGATGAAAATAAGCAGTACGGTAGGGAAACGGAATGTGTTTTGCTCTTTCATGAAAAATACTGCAAATAAAGTTCCCATAACTGAGACATAAATTTGACTGTCAATAACAGTTTTTTTCAGTATTTTTAAGAAATTCATTTATCAAAAATAACATATATGAAAAGATTTTCCAAGATTTTTATGCTTTTGCTTTTAATGCTGAGCTTTTCAGCTGTTTCGGCGCAGAAATACTACGACGACCAGTGGAAAAAAGTAACCGAAAACAGTACGAAAGGTGCTTATAAATCTAATCTTCCCATCATTTTAGACATACAAAACCATGCCATGAAAGAAAATAATGCGATTCAGCTCATCCGTTCCCTGAAAGCAGAATTCAGTATTGTAAACCAGACGCAGGATGATGATAAGAATGATTCTGTCTCAAAATTTTTTAAAAAGCTCCAGCAGGCGGATGCCCAGCTGAAAGGAGAAGAAAAGCTGGTATATGCTGTTCTCCTGAATGGGTTTTTCATGGATTATTATAACCAGAATTCATGGGAAATACAAAGCAGGACCAATATCAATTCACAGGATATTTCCCAGATAGAAACCTGGAGCAAGCTGGATTTTAAAAATTATCTGAATAAAAATTACCATGAACTTGACCAGCAGAAGGAAGCGATGAAGAAAATTTCCCTTGCAAAGTATAAAGATATTTTTACCGAAGTAAAGGATATTGCTTATTTCCCGACCGTATATGACTGGTATTCGATAAAAAAGATCAGTTTTCTTTCTGAAAACGGACTCTTTACAAAAAATGAATTAACTGAGAACAGAACACAGGTCAATGCCATTTTTGATGAATTGATTGCCCAAAACAGTGGAAATCCCAAGCTTTATTTCATGAAAGAAAAGCTGACGGAAAACTGTAATTACAACCAATGTAAAGACAGGCTCGAACAACTGCAAAATCTTTTAAAGACCAATACTGAAGGCGATTATAAAGTGATCATCATGGAAGATATCATGAGTGAGCTTTTGGCTAAAAAGAAAGAAAATGAAGCTTTGGCTATTGCTGATCAGGCAAAAAAACAATATCCAAAATCTCCCTTCATCGAGAATATCAAGAACAAAGAAAATCAGATTACCAATCCGTTTCTTACCATTAAATATGAGCAGCAAACGCAGAATAATCTCCCGATTCATTTGGTAGCAGACCATAAGAATGTGACGGAATTTTCCCTGAATATTTATGAAGTAAAAGAAGATTTTACAACACTAATGCAGTACATACAGAATTCTTACAGCAATACCTTTGGAAAGGTCAAGAAAAATCTTGTAAGAAAAGAAACATTCCAGCTTGGGGATTCCAAAGATTATCAGGTGCATAAAACCTCACTGGAAGTTAAACCTCTTCCCTCAGGCGTATATGTAGCTGAATATTCCGTTGCGGGAGAGGAAGCTAATGATGGCAATACAAGACAGAATTTTTACTTTTTGGTTTCAGGAAACAGAATTATCTACCAGACCAAAACAGACAGAAATCAGCTTTCCAATGTAATGAAACTTGTAAATAGCGAAAACGGGAAGCCTGCATCCAACGAAAATCTTACTTTCTACGAATTTGTCGCCAATAAGACATTAAATAAAATTGACGGTAAAACGGATGCGAACGGAGTTTTTAAATTCCCTTCCACAGACAGTAAAGAATACTACAGAACTTTCCTGATCCGCCAGCCGAAAACCAATGATTTCCAGATTATGCAGGTTTACGGAAACAGCGGAAATGCAGAAGACTACAATCCCAATAAACAGACCCGTACCCTAGCGCAGATCTTTACGGACAGAGCCATCTACAGACCGGGGCAGACTGTTTATTTCAAAGTTATCAATACGAAAATCGATAAAGAAACGGAGGCTGTCACTTCAGGCTTAAAGCAGAAGATTACCCTGCTGGATGCTAACAGTCAGGAAGTGTCTTCTCAGAGCTTTTCAACGAATGAGTTTGGTTCCTATCACGGGAGTTTTATTCTTCCGAAAGGTCAGCTGAACGGTGTTTTTTACTTAAGAACCGATGAAGAATCACAGGGAATGAAAGACATCAGGGTTGAAGAATATAAAAGACCCAAGTTTGAAGTCACCTTCGACCCTGTAAAAGAAGAATACAAATACGGACAGACTATTGAACTGAAAGGAAAGGCAATGATGTTCTCCGGGGTGGCTTTAAGCAATACAACCGTTAATTATGAGATTAAAAAGCACAACATAAGGTGGAGGTATTTCTGGTGGTATCCGCGTGATAATGATAATGAAAATTCCATACTTGGCGAAGCTAAAACCAATGAAAAAGGAGAATTCATCATCCGTCTTGATCTTAAAAAAGATGAAAAGCTGGATGGGATTCAGATTGATAATTATGAAATCAATGCTTCCGTAACCGATATCAATGGCGAAACGCAGTCCGCAGATACCCAATTGAAAGTAGCTTCCGTTTCTCATTATATTAAAGCGGACGGAATAAAAAATACCTTCAGTGATGAGAACGTGAAGCTGAAAGTGGAAACCCTGAATTATAATGAACAGGATCTTAAAAAGTCATATAGTGTTAAACTGTCAAAACTGAATTCCCCAAACAGGATTTTCAGGGATAATTTTGCTCAGGAAATTCAGGACCTTCCCAAATATTCCAAAGAAGAATTTATCAGCAAATTCCCTCATGACCTTTTCGATAAAAATGATGAAACCAAAAACTGGAAAGCAGAAAAAGTAGTTTCTGAAAAGATTCAGCAACCATCTGCAGAACTGGATTTAGGAAAGCTTGAAGCTGGTGATTATCAGCTTGAGCTGTATAATATTGAAGGAAAAGATACTATCAAAACTTCCCAGAATTTCAGTATCTGGGATAAAGGAGCTTTAAAACCTTCACAAAAAACCTTCTTAACGGTTGTTGAACCAAAAAATGAGTTCTCAAGAGGAGAGAAGGCTAAGGTATATGTATATTCAGCAGTTCCGGATGCCCTCGTGAATGTATTTGTTCAGGACGGTTCAGGAAAAACGGTTTCGGAAGTTCATCAGATGAAAAAAGGAGTTCTTGAATATACTGCAGATATTCCGAAGGATAAAAGTGTATCAGCATTGAATATCCAATTCCAGATTGCGGCATTCAATGATGTGCAGACTCAATCTGTTACTTTGAAAATAAAAAACAGTGAACAGCCTTTAAAAATAGAAACCGTTACCTTCAGAGATAAACTGGAACCCAATTCAAAAGAAAAATGGACGGTAAAAGTATCAGGAAATGATAAGGAAAAAGTAAACGCAGAAGTACTGGCCAATATGTACGATATGTCACTGGACCAGTTTGCTGCAAACACTTTCGCCTGGCAGAATTTATATACTCCGTATTCTATCGTGACGTCTTATGATATGAGACAATACCTGCAGCAGCAATACTATCAGAAGAGATTGAAATATTACAATGGAAAATATGTAGAGCTGCCAAATTTTAATTGGTTTGATGGTGATTTTGACAGTTATGGGTTAAGAGGAAGAGTTTCAGGAATAAAGGTTAGCGATACTGCAATGCCGGCCCCTTCTGCTGTTGCAAGAGAAGCAAATATTGAAGAGGCTGTAGTAGTTGGATACAAAGCAAAAAGAGTAAATGCAGTTGCTGCCGGAATCCAGGACGAAGAAGCGGACTCAGCTGCAATTGATGTTTCAAAAGAAGGTCTGGAAAAAGTTCCCGTACGTCAAAATCTCAATGAAACAGCATTCTTCTATCCTGATCTGAAAACCGATGCAGAAGGAAATGTAAACTTCGAATTCACTTCTCCGGAAGCATTAACGAAATGGAAACTAATGTTCCTGGCTCACACCAAAGATGCCAGAGCTGCAGTATTGGAAAAACAGGTGGTAACTCAAAAAGAATTCTCTGTAACACCAAACTATCCGAGATTCTTGAGAGAAGGGGATGAACTAAACCTTCAGTCTAAATTATCCAACCTTACAGATAAAAAACTAAGCGGTACCGCAGAGCTTCAGATCCTGGATGCCTTTACAAATGAAAATATTTCTTCCCAATTTGGGATCAACGCAGGATCGCAGAATTTTAATATAGATGAAAAAGGAAACAGCGCACTAACCTGGAAGCTGAAAGTTCCGAATAACGTTTCTTCCATTATTTTAAAAGTAGTTGCGAAAGCGGGTGCTTATTCCGATGGTGAGCAGCAGGCAGTTGCCGTACTTCCGAACAGAATGCTGGTGACAGATGCGGTACCGGTATTTGTAAAAGAAGGCGAAACCAAAACATTTGTCCTGGATAATCTTAAAAATACAAATTCCAATACGATCACCAATGTTTCCAATACGCTGGAACTGACCACGAACCCGATCTGGGAAATTATGTTTGCATTGCCAAGTCTGAAAAATGATCAAAACGGTTCTGCTGATGTGATCTTCAACAAATGGTTCGCAGATGTTTTAGCTTCCGAAATATTCAGGGCTAATCCGAAAATGAAGACCGTTTTTGAAGAATATCAGAACAAAGGCCTGCTGAATTCAAACCTTGAAAAAAATCAGGAGCTGAAACAGCTTCTGCTGGAAGAAACGCCTTGGGTATTGGAAAGTAAAAACGAAGGCGAGCAGATGCAGAAACTGGCTCTGTTGTTCGATGCCAATACGATGAAAAATTCAATTAACCAGGATTGGGACGATCTTAAAAAGCTTCAGAACCCTGACGGAGGATTCTCATGGTACCCGGGATATCCAAGTTCTTACGGAACCTCATTGTACATTCTTAAAAACTTAGGAAAAATCAATGTATGGTTAAAAGATGGTGCAAAAGATTATCAAAGTACTGAGCAAAAAGAGCTGGTAGCAAAATTAGTTCAGTATGTGGATAATGAAATTGACAAATATTGGGATGTGAAGAAAGAAAATGTCTGGACCAACTGGGCAATAGATTATCTGGATACCCGAAACTACTGGGAAAACCAATATCCGTTAAAAGGAAAAGGAGCATCATTGAAATCCATGGTAAAACAAAAAGCCAAAACAGCAAAAATCACAGATTTCACGTTCTTCGGACTTCACCGTGCTGCTTTACTGATGAATGATTATGGATTAAAAGACGTTTCAGATAAATTAATGAACTACCTGAAAGAAACATCCACTGATACGAAAACCCAAGGCGTTTACTGGAAACAGAACCTGAACGACTGGGGCTGGTTCGGATCTAAAGTAGTGAATCATGCAGGTGCTTTGGAAGCATTCAACAAATTAAAGCCGAATGACCAGAAAATGATTGAAGAGATGAAAATCTGGTTAATTACCCAGAAAGAAGTCAACTCGTGGGGAAGCTCAAGAGGAACTTCCGAAGTAATCTTTACGATTTTAAATTCAGGAAAATCATGGACAAGTGCTGAAAGCGATAAAGCAACGATTGTTTGGGGCGGAAAAGAACTGGCACCGCAAACCCATGCTACCGGCTATGTGAAATCAGCAGTTAAAACAGATGTTATAGACAAGAACCTGGGAACAGTTACAGTTACCAAACCGGGTCCGGGAATTGTTCAGGGAGGATTGTTCTGGCAGTATTATGAAGATCTTGATAAAATAAAATCTTCCGAAAACTACATCTCCATCACCAAAGAGCTTTACAAAAAAGTGAAAACGGTAAATGGCGAAGAGCTTCAGAAAATCTCGTCCGACACACCGTTGAAAGTAGGAGATAAAGTAACCGTAAGAATGATCCTGAATACAGATAGAGCTATGGAATTCATTCACATTAAAGATATGCGTGCTGCAGGTTTTGAACCGCTGGATGCATTATCCGGCTACCAGTGGAAAAACAGCCTTGGCTATTACCAGTCTACTAAGGATGCATCGACCAATTTCTATATTCAGTACATGCCAAAAGGAAAATATGTCTTTGAATATGATCTTGTTTCCAATGCGGCCGGTAAGTTCTCCAACGGTATCACAACGATGCAGAATTACTATGCACCACAGATGAATGCGCATACAAAAGGTGCCAATGTGACGATTTCAGAGTAATTTATAAAGTAAAACAAAAAAACTGCAGTAACCTCTTACTGCAGTTTTTTTTGCTCTGTTTTTCAGTTAAATGGTGTCTGTATAATTTTCTGTTATTTACAGATCTCAGAGGAAGATTAGTATCCTGATGGAGAATTATTATTCATGAAACTAAACATTTGTTTAATTTTGGAACGGTTTTTGGAAGTACAACAGAAATTTTAAAAAAAACAAAATGAAATTTTCAAAGACGTTAATTACAGGATTGGTAATGTTGGCAGGAGTAAATGCTTTCGCTCAAAAGAAAGCAGAAAAATTTGAAAAATTACAGATTGAAATGTTCCCTAAAGCAAAAGAAGGATTCAAGCAGGTATACATTCAGCTGCCTGTTGCAAAAAATGAAAATGATTTAAAAGTTGAGTTTTTTGTAGGGGCTGAAAAAATGCTGGATTGCAACAAATATTTCCTGATGGGAGACATAAAAACCCAGGATCTTCAGGGATGGGGCTACAACTATTATGAAGTAGAATCCAATGGTGAAGCGGGAGGTACATTGATGGCCTGCCCGGATCAGAAGAAGACTAAGAAATTTGTAACCCTTAAGCCTGAGATCGTAAGATACAACAGCAAGCTTCCTTTGGTATTCTATGTACCGAAAGATCTTGAAGTACGTTACAGAGTTTTACGTCCTGATGCTAAAATGAAATCAGCGGTTCAGAGATAACCGGAACGATACAATTTTGAATAACAACTCCTCACATTTTGTGGAGAGTTGTTGTTTTATAAGACACTTAAAGCATTAAGATAAAATCTGCGTCATCTGCTAAATCTGCGTGAGAAAAACAAAAACATTAACTCTTGCAGATTTAGCAGATGATGCAGATCTGTTTGGAAAACATAATTAATCATTGTCTTACTTAAAAATCAATGATTAGCCTTAAAAACTTCACCACTCTTAATGATTTAAATTATGGTATAATACATTTCGGAAACAATGATGAATACACAATAATTTAATTTTTTTTCATTTAAAACGATACTCAAATTGACCTTAAACAGATCGCCTATCCTTATCACAAATAGGGCATTAAAACTAAACACTTTTTAAACTTAATTTAAATTCACCATATTGATGAATTATCTTCGTGGATTTAACAGATTTTTGCATTATATTTGTTATAAACATAAACCATGAAAAACAATTTATTGATTTTTACGTTTAGTTTTTTGGCTTTCCCTGCTTTCTGCCGGGCACAGTCTGCGCCGGACTTTAAAGAACTTTTAGACAGTGCTATGGTCCGGGATTCCGATCTCAAAATGCAGGTGACCCAAAACAAACTTACAGACCTCGATGAACATAAGCTGAAAGACATCTTTCTTCCCACGCTGGAAGTAAGCGGACAGGTTGGATATCTGAATGCAACCGCAAGGATGACGTCACCGGAAATTAATCTGGCCCCTTTTATCAATATTCCCCAGGGAAGTTTTAACAACAATCTTAATGTTTCCGGGTTTTCAGGAATTGCCAAAGCAGATGCCAAAATGCTTCTCTATTCAGGCGGTAAAGTAAAGTACCTGAAAAAAGCCAATGAGGAAAAGAAAATCTCCGAAGATATTCTCCTTGAAAAAACAAAAGATGACGTAGTAGCCAATATTTCCAAAGCATATGACCAGCTGGCTCTTATCCATCAGTCTAAAAAAGTACTTGATGAAAGTAAAAAAAGACTCGACATCAACAGGAAAACGGCAGACAAAGCTTTAGGTTACGGCCTGATTACTCCATATGACCATAAAAAAATAGAGCTCGCACAGGCTACTCTTGATGCTAAAATGGTAGAATATGAAGGAAAAAAAGAACTTCTCCTCACCCAGCTTTATATCCTGACAGGAATCAGCAAGGAACGGCTCAGAATGATCGATCCCGTACTTTCGCCTGTAGAACTTTTATCCTCACAAAAAGGAATAGAAGAAAGAGCTGAAGTTCGTGCATTGGAACATGGAATAGCCGCCGCAGATTACAAGATAAAAGCCGAAAGGACCTGGATGATTCCCAAAGTACAGTTGATGGCATCAGCCTATTATATCGGGCTTTACGGAAGCCGTATCAAAACTTCGGAAAATGTAATTCCTGCAGTTCCGGCGTTGGGCTATGAAGGCGCAAAACTAGACTGGAAACCGACCAACATTAACATTCTTCCCTTACTGACAGCCGGCGTTGGTTTTAAGTGGGAGATTTTTGACGGAAAAGAAGGAAAACATGCGGAGGAAACTGCAAAAGTAGGAAAGGAAGTCCTTCAGAATAAAAAAGAAGATGCCCTTAAAAAATTAACTTTAAATCTGGCGAATAACCAGACCGATTATGATATAGCAACCGCTCAGATCAATTTAAAAGCCAAAGAAAAAGAGCTTGCTAAAAATGCCCTGGTTCAGGCTGAAAAAGAATTCAGATATGGCATGAGCAAATCTTCACAGCTCATTGATGCTGAAAACGACCTGGAATTAGCTGAGCTGGAATACCAGAACGCTCTTTTTAACCAGAGAAGAGCAGGAATAGAGCTTATGAGATCGACTCAGGAACTTGACATTACCAAACTTTATTAATCCTTACCATTAAAATGATGCATAAAAATATATTCATAGTCTTTGCTGTTCTTTTTCTAGTAGGGAGCTGCAGTGAAAAAAAGGAAAACCTTAATGATTCCGAAGGCAAAACCAAAAAAGAGGTGATTTCTTTTGCACCCAAGGTAACCGGAAGGATCTTAAAAATATATGTAACCGAAGGCCAGACCGTGAAAAAAGGAGATACGCTGGCATTACTGGATGTACCTGAAGTTTCGGCAAAGATTGCCCAGGCCCAGGGCGCAGTAAGTGCTGCAACAGCCCAGGAACAGATGGCCAAAAACGGAGCTACGGTAGATCAGCTAAGGCAGCTCAATGCCAAATATAAAGGTTTGAAAGAGCAGTATGAATTTGCCCAGAAATCTTTTAAAAGAGCCAACAATATGTACCGCGACAGTTTAATGTCCCCGCAGGCCTATGATGAGGTTTATGCCAAGCTTCAGGGAGCAAAAGCACAGTATGATGCGGTAGTGGCCGAACTGGATGATGTAAAAAGAGGAACGCGCTTCGAAAAAGTGGAAATGGCTGCCGGACAGGCTTCACAGGCTAAAGGTGCTCTTCAGGAGGCCAATGTGGCCTATTCCGAAAGATATATTATTGCCACCAATGATATGGAAATAGAAACCATCAGCCTGAATACAGGTGAGCTGGCTACGGCTGGTTTTGCCTTATTCAACGGTTATATTCCCGAAAGCACCTATTTCAGGTTTACAGTTCCCGAAAGTGCCATTTCAAAATATAAGAAAGGACAGGAAGTCAATATGCAGGTAGTTTACAATAAGGAAACCCTGACCGGAACGATCGTTTATATTAAACAGCTTACAAGATATGCGGATATTACCACTGCTTACCCTGATTATCAGCTGCAGGATGCGGTTTATGAGATCAAAGTAAAACCGTCAGACATGAATAAGGCTAAAAATATATTGGTCAACGCTAATGTTATCCTGAAATAATTATGAAAGAATTTTTCCGCCTTTTAAAACGAGAATTCAAGCTTTTTATCGGCAATTCTACCTTAAGGACCGTTTTTTTTCTGGCCCCGGTATTCTATGCCACCTTGCTAGGTTTTGTATATAAAAGCGGAAAAGTAGAAAACACTCCTGTTTTGGTAATCGACAGGGATAATACCCCTTTGTCAAGCCAGCTGACGGATATGCTGGATGACAATAAAAGCATCAGCATCATTAAATATGCTCAGGAACCGTTCAGTATAAAAGATGAAGTAATCCGGCACGAGGCCGCAGCGGTAGTTATTATTCCGTCAAGGTTTGAAGCGGAAATGCTTCAGAAAAAATATCCCGAACTGAATGTGTACGTTAATACCGGAAATGTCCTTACTGCCAATTTTGCCTCCAAAGCACTACAGCTTACCATAGGAACATTCTCAGCCGGAGCATCGATCAAAGCCTTGCAAAAAGCAGGGATGCCTGCAACAAAGGCCGCTACACAGTATGAGCCTTTTAAAGCGAATTATATTACTCTTTTCAATACTACGGGAAATTATCTTATCTTTATGTGGCCTGCCATGCTGGCCGTAGTTCTGCAGCAGGTGATTCTCCTTGCAATGGCAGTGAGTTTTGCCGCCGAATTCGAAAGAGGGTCTTTTGTGAAAGAATATGCGAAGATGAAAAAATGGGCCTTCCCGACTATGCTCATCAAAGTAATTCCTATCTGGGTATTTTCCATACTTATCGTCAGTGTGTATTACTTCATGCATATGATCTTCAGGGTTCCGATGCCGGAAGGTGTATTCAATTTTATTTTGCTTACAGCAGTATTTGTGGGTTCTGCATCATTTTTGGGTGTATTCGTCAGTATTCTCATCCCAGATGCGTTGAAGGCTACCCAGATTTTAATGGTTATTGCTTCACCGGCATTTATTATCAGCGGGTTTACCTGGCCGTTAAGCGCCATGCCTGCTTTCGTCCAGTTTATTGCCAATATTATTCCCCTGACTCCTTTTCTGCAGGCCTTTAAAATTCTACTGATCCAGAAAGGCTCTGTTGAACTTACCTATCCTTACTTAAGACACTTAAGCATCTTGCTTATCCTATATGCTGTTATTGGGTGGATTGCTTTAAAGATTAAACTCTGGTTTATTTTTAGAGATAAAGCCTCTGAAGTGGGAGAGAAAGTTGTAGAGTAGAGGGGGTTAGAGTATTAGAGTATTGATCGTTTTAAACAATAAATTTCACCATATTCAATTCGCATCCTGAAACCTTTCCCACAGCCAAAAACCCGTACCACGCAACCCGCAACCCACCACTCCAAACACGTCATCACTTTTTTCATTGCCCTATTTAATTCAAAAGAAAAAACTGATATATTTGCTTTCAGATAATTAGACATATTATGGAAAATGTATTTGATGCAAAAGATGCCCAAAACTATATTGACAGGATCAATAAATTGGTGGAAGATACCCACGGTTTATGGGGCAAGATGACGGTTGACCAGATGCTTGCGCATTGCAGCGTATCCTATGAAATGGTATATGAACCTGAAAAGCATAAAAAACCGGGAGCCATTGCAAAATTTATTTTAAAAACATTTGTAAAACCCAAAGTGGTTGGTGAAAAAGCATATCCGAGAGATTCCCCTACAGCTCCGCAGTTTCTTATTTCCGGAAGAAAAAACTTTGAGGAAGAAAAGAAAAGGCTGATCGGTTTTATCCAGAAAACACAACAGTTAGGTCCGGAGGCTTTTGATGGTAAAGAATCATTTTCTTTTGGTAAACTGAATTCCCAGGAATGGAATAATATGTTTGCAAAACATCTGAACCATCACCTTTCCCAATTTGGCGTTTAAAATCACACACTATGAAAAAACTTTTATGGATCCTCATTCTTGCATGCAATTTTGCATGGGGGCAAATGCCGGATATTTCCAATGTCTGGCTGAATAACAGCAAACCCTATACCGGGACAATAGGTGATAAGGGACAACAGCTTAAGCTGAAAGTCAATATCTCCGAACAGAATAAAAAAAATGACCAGGAATACTTTATTTCCGGCTATTCTCTTGTAGATGACAACTATGCAAAATACGAAGGTAAAATAACCATCACGAAATACAAAGATGCCAAAAGAAAAGGGATCGTATTCGGGGATTATGAACTGGCGGAAGAACCCAAAGGAAAACATTCCGGTATTTTTAAAGGTAAATTTGTCTATACCTTCCGATGGAATAAGAATACTGAAAAAATAGAAGGACAGTACATAGAGTTTATTGGTGACTGGAAAAGTTATGACGGAACGCTGGACTTCAAGACCCGTTTAAAAAATCAGTAACCATGTTAAGACGCATATTGGCTGTTCCTGCGGGGCTCATTGCAGGGATCATCTGTATTACCCTCGTTGAGAAAATAGGGCATCAACTGTATCCGCCTCCTGCAGCAGCTGGAAGTGGGGATATGGCGGCAATGAAAGAATATGTTGCTCAGGCTCCGTTTATGGCACTTTTCTTTGTCATCATCGGATATGCATTAGCTGCTTTCGTTTCAGGATTTACAGCGTCAAAAATTGCCAACAATGGAAATCATACCTCTGCAGCAGTTTGTGGAGTTATTTTCCTGCTTATAACCGTCTACATGATGTTTTCTCTGCCTACTCCGATTTGGTTCTGGGTCTTAGGGATTTTGGTGTGGGGATTAGTGTTTGCAGGAAGTACATTAGCCTTTAAAAAATAAACACATATGAAATTAGGAGTATTCTCAATCAGTTTAAGTGTAAAAGACCTTCAGAAATCTAAGGATTTTTACGAGAAACTGGGTTTTTCCGCTATGGGCGGAAATATAGAACAGAACTATCTGATTATGAAGAATGGTAGTACTCTGATCGGTCTGTTTCAGGCTATGTTCGATGGAAATATGCTGACTTTCAATCCGGGATGGGATGAAAATGCCCAGAATCTTGAATCTTTTGATGATGTACGCGATATTCAGAAGCATTTAAAGGAAAACGGAGTGGAGCTTGATAAAACAGCAGATGAAACTACTTCAGGACCGGAACACATTTTCCTGAAAGATCCTGATGGAAATATGATATTAATTGATCAACACAGATAAAACCCAAATTATGAAAATTTTAAAAAGAATTATCCTTGTCCTGGCTTCTATCCTCATTTTATGGATGGTTATCGCTGCTTTTGTTTCAGGAGATTGCGCCTATGAAAAATCAATAACAATCAATGCTCCGGTGGAAAAAGTATGGCAGCAGACCAATACACTAAAAGCTATGGACCAATGGAGCCCATGGAACGATTTGGATCCCGGAATGAAAAAAGACTGGTCCGGAACAACCGGACAGCCTGGTGAAAGAGTTTGCTGGGACAGTGAAAAAGATAATGCCGGAAAAGGTTGCCAGCAGGTGAAGAAAGTAGATGCTGCAGATAAAAGAATCGATACGGAAATTAAATTTTTAACACCTTACGAAAGCGAAGCCAATGCTTATGTGAAAATTGTTCCCGAAGGCAGCGGAAGTAAGGCAACTTGGGGATTCACATCAAAGATACCTTATCCCTTCACGGTAATGAAACTGTTTATGAACATGGAAGATGCTATTGGAAAAGATTACCAGAAAGGACTTTCCAGACTAAAAGAACTGTCTGAAAAACCTTAAAAAAACTCATTAAAACTTAACTAATATTAAAAAACAATCATGGCATCAGTAAACGTTTATTTAACATTTAATGGAAACTGCAAAGAAGCATTTGACTTTTACAAATCAGTTTTCGGAGGAGAATATCCTTACATCGGAACTTTTGGGGAAATGCCTCCAATGGACGGCAAAGAAACTCCTGAAGAAGATAAAGACAAGATTATGCACGTTTCCCTTCCTATTTCAAAAGAAACCGTTTTAATGGGAAGCGATACAGGCGGAGAATGGGCTTCCAACTACAAGGCAGGAAATAATTTCTCAATTTCTGTAAATGCGGAATCTAAAGAAGAGGCGGAAAAATTATTCAATGGTCTTTCTGCCGACGGACAGGTAACCATGCCTATGGCAGATACTTTCTGGGGAGCTTATTTCGGAATGTTTACCGATAAGTTCGGGATCAACTGGATGGTAAATTATGACGATCCTGCGAAAATGCAGCAACATCCTTAGAACTTATATTTCAGTAAATAGTTACAATTAACCGGTGGGAGTATCTGCCGGTTTTTATTTTATAATCCATTTGCATTCTTGATATGGCAATAAGACTATAACTTCAGGAAAAAATATGATGATCTTACTATTGCAGATGGATTTGAATGCCATGACCTGTACCTATTTCGACACAAAAGGAAATGATATTCTGGTAGAGCAGATTCCAGGCTAGTTAAATATTCAGCAAGAATCTTCAACAATACTCATTTAATATTGCTTGCTATTATTGATTTAAATTATTAATTTTGTTGTGTACGATAGATAATAGTAATTGAATAAGATGAAAAAGGTTTTAACGAAGCTGGCATTTACAGTATTAATTCTGGGTTCCATAACAGCATTAGCGCAGAAAAACGATCTGGGAGCGTGGTATATGTATTTCGGAAACAACAAAATCAGTAAAAAGCTGAACTGGCACAACGAAATCCAGTACAGAAACTTTGATGCCATTGGAGACCTCGAACAGCTATTGCTCCGTACAGGAATCGGTTATGACCTGACTGAAAATAACAATAATGTCTTGCTGGGATATGGTTTTATTTTAAGCAGGCCTTATGTAAACGGTGAAAAAAAGGAGAATATTGAACACAGGATTTTCCAGCAGTTTATTACCAAACAGAAGTTCGGACGTTTTAATCTGCAGCACAGATACCGCCTGGAAGAACGTTTCCTTCAGGACGATTTCAGGATGAGATTCCGTTATATGATCGGACTTAATATACCTATTACCCAGAAAGAAATGCTTCCGAAATCCCTGTATGCTTCAGTGTATAATGAGATCTTCCTGCATTTTGACAGCCCGGTTTTCGACAGGAACAGGGTTTATGGAGCTTTAGGATATGTTATTAATAAAAACATGCGAATAGAAGCCGGCTATATGAATCAGATCCAAGAAAACAGAAACCGGGGACAGATCCAGATAGGCTTTTATAATAACATCCCTTTTAATAAAAATTAATATTGACAGTCCTTGCCGGATGGATGCCTTGATGAAGAAAAACTGTTAATTTAGATAATAGAATCAACAGACCAAAAAATAATAACACCTATGCATTCAGGGAAAAGATTTGGGGCGCTTGAATTCGCCACCTGGACAAGACGAAGTATCTATGTTCTAACCATATTGTCGGCAATACCCACTGTATTGTACTTTTTAGGCTGGAAATTTCTTTCCGTTCCCTGGCAGCCCATTGCCATTTTAGGAACTGCAGTCGCTTTTATTGTTGGTTTTAAAAACAATGCCAGCTACAGCAGGCTTTGGGAAGCCAGGCAGATCTATGGGGCTATCATCAACGACAGCCGCAGTTTCGGGTATGTGCTGAGAGATTCTCTTTCTGCAAAAGATCCGGGAAAAGTGAAAGAAATGTTTCTCCGTCATTATGCATGGCTTACTGCGCTCCGCTTTCAGTTGAGAGAGCCAAGAGCCTGGGAAAACATGGGAACCGCACAGTATGATGAGTATGCTGAAAAATATGATATTCCGGAAAGACTGACCCAACTGGATGATGAGCTTAAAAAATATCTTTCCGAGACCGAGCTTCAGTATATTTTAAGCAAAAAGAACAGGGCAACACAGCTCATGGCCTGCCAGAGCAAAGAACTGTCCGAAGCCTATGCCAGAGGCGATATCAATGACTTTCAGTGGACGCAGATTAATCAGCAGCTGGTAAAATTTACAGATGATCAAGGAAAGGCAGAAAGGATCAAAAACTTTCCTTATCCGAGAAACTTTTCATCGATCACTACCTATCTTTTACTGCTGTTTATCCTTTTCGTACCCTTTGGATTACTGAAAGAGCTGGATAAATTAGGTGAAGGAACTATTCTGGAAGGCTGGACTATATGGTTTAATATTCCGTTTTCACTGATGGTGACCTGGTGTTTTCATACCCTGGACAGTGTGGGGGAAGCATCAGTAAACCCTTTTGAGGGAAGCCCGAACGATGTGCCGATCACCCAGATCAGCCGTACCATAGAGATTGATATGAGAGATATGCTGGATGAAGCCGATCTTCCGCCAGCCATTACTCCAAAGAACAATATTGTACTTTAAAAGTAAAAGGTTCAGCTCCATCCGAATGTTAACACCTTTTAAGTTTAACCCAACCAAACAACTAAAAAATAAATCAAAATGATTCACAGTTATGTTATCATATCCATTGCAGTTCTTTTATCTGTAATGATATTGGTGATGATAGGACAGAAGCTGAAAGTAGCTTACCCTATCTTCCTTGTGATTGCCGGTCTTCTGATCAGCCTGATCCCCGGAATGCCGCATATTGAAATAGAACCGGATCTTGTATTCCTGATCTTCCTTCCCCCGATCCTTTTTGAAGCCGCCTGGTTCACTTCATGGCAGGATTTTCACAAATGGAGAAAGCAGATCTTTTCGATGGCTTTCGGACTTGTATTTTTAACCTCAATAGTGGTGGCTTACCTTTCATCTTCCATTATTCCGGGGCTTACCGTTGCTATGGGTTTCCTGCTTGGAGGGGTGAATTCTCCGCCTGATGCAGTAGCAGCCACTTCCGTACTGAAACATATGAAAATCCCTAAAAAGATCACCAGTATTCTGGAAGGCGAAAGTCTCATCAATGATGCTTCCAGTTTAATAGTATTCAAATTTGCTTTGGCAGCTGTTATTTCAGGCCAGTTTATATGGAGGAATGCTGTTCAGGATTTCTTTATGATGGCTGTAGGCGGAGTAGCTGTAGGGGTGGCTGTAGGGCTCCTGTTTGGTGCTCTTTTAAGAATTATCCCTTCCAATTCCAATATTGATACGGTAATTACACTCATTGTTCCGTATATCATGTATGTAGGAGCAGAACACTTCCATTTTTCAGGAGTGCTGGCGGTAGTTGCCGGAGGACTTTTGATGTCATATAATTCCCACTGTTACCTGAGCCATACCTCAAGGATACAGTCAGGAAATGTATGGAGTGTCCTCATATTCCTGATGAATACGATCATATTTATCCTTATTGGTCTGGAGCTTCCTGTAGTGGTTGCTGCGATGAAAGATTATACTATCTCAGAAGGTATCTTTTACAGTGTTGTGATTGGTGGTGCTATTATTTTTACAAGAATATTGTACAGCTACGCAGTGATGTATTTCCCAAGGCTTTGCTCAAAAGAATTAAGGTTAAAAGTTCCAAAACCCGACTGGCGGGAACCTTTCATTATCAGTTTTGCAGCGATGAGAGGAGTGGTTTCATTGGCTGCAGCACTTTCAATTCCTGCTTTTTTACCCAATGGAGAAGCTTTTCCGCATCGTAATATCATTTTATTCGTAACTTTCGTCATCATATTGATCACCTTGGTAGGACAGGGACTTCTTCTGACTCCGATCTTAAAATGGCTGAAAATAGACGACGCCGGAAGTGAATTGCCTGAAGAAAAACAGGAAGTAATCCTGATGCGCAAACTTAAAGAAACAGCTCTGCATAAAATGGAAAATGACTTTTCGGATCTGGCAGAAAAAAATACTTTGGTACGCCATCAGAAGCATAAACTGGAAACCGAAATGATGCTAATGGCCGATAAAGCCCAATGTATGGCTTCCACAGGAGATTACGTCAATGCGATCAATGAAAATAAAGATGTGCTCCGCCAGATCATCCAGGCCCAGAGAAATGAGCTGCATAGGATGAAAAGGGAGAAAATTTTTGACGACCATGTTATGAGAACTATTGAAATGCAGCTGGATTTTGATGAAGCGAAGATCACCGGATTCTCTCACGGTTAAAATGTAAACTAAATTCTGAATATTATGAATACACCAATCACCGTTCAGTACAAAATAAATGCTCCGGTAGAAAAAGTCTGGAGCGCATTGACCGATAAAAGCGAAATGAAATCCTGGTATTTTGATATCCGGGATTTTGTGCTGGAAACTGGAAAAGAATTTAATTTCTATGAGCCGGGTGAAGCTAAGAAATACCATCATCAGTGCCGTATTCTGGAAATTATTCCCAACAGGAAATTAAAACATACCTGGTCGTATCCCGAATTTTCGGATGCTGTAACCACCGTAACCTGGGAACTTCAGAAAGAGGACACCGGAACGCTGGTAACATTGACTCATGATCATATTGAAGGATTTGATAGCTTGGGCGAAAACTTTTCACGAAAAAGCTTTACCGAGGGCTGGAATGGAATTATCGGACAAAGCATGAAAAACTATCTGGAAAAATAAACCCTATGATACAGCTGCTGCCTTTTACCATAGAAGATAGTTGGGAATTGATCTCTAAAATAAAAGACAAAAGAATACTTCTTCAGTTTGCCGGCCCTGCCTATCATTTTCCCCTGACAAAAGAACAGCTGGAGATTGATCTGGAAAACGAAAACAGATTCATGTTCAGGGTTTTTGATAAGACGGAACAAAAAGTGATTGGCCATGCCCAGATTCTTTTGAAAGATAATACTTTTCTGCTGGGAAGAATCCTGATCTGGGACGAAAATAACCGGGGAAAAGGTTACGGGAAAAAAATTGTACAGAATCTTCTGCAATATGGCTTCAGCCAGTTTGACAGAGAAACAGCCGAGCTGAATGTCTACGACTGGAATACCGGAGCTATTGAATGCTATAAAAAAGTAGGTTTCGAAATTGATCCGGATGTCCTGAGTGAAGTCAGCATCGACAACGAATTATGGCTTTCCATTAATATGAAAATTAATAAAAATACATTTCAATCCCTTCAGCGATGACAACATTTACAGCGCTACGTCCCGTACTCTGGACTGAAAATATAGACGAGACCATAGGATTTTATACCCGGATCCTGGGATTTACCTTAATGGGAAGAAATGATGACTGGCAGTGGGCCTCAATTCGCAAAGATGGCATACAGATCATGCTTTCCCAGCCGAATGCCCATGAAAAAAAAGAGGGAATAGGCTTTACAGGCTCATTTTATTTCAATGTTGATGACGTTGATGATCTTTGGGAAGACTTGAAAACAAAAGCCAAAATCTGTTATGAAATTGAGACTTTTGACTGGGATATGAGGGAATTTGCAGTATACGATAACAACGGTTATATACTTCAATTTGGACAGCCTGTTGATAATATTGGCAATACGGAATAAAATTTGCTATTTTTGGGGAAATATTTAGAAATTCAATGAAAAAAAATATCATAGTAGGTTTAGCGGTGGTTTTGATGTTGGCATCTTGTAATAAAGATGAAAAAATCCTGAGCACTCTGAATGAGTATAATAATTCAATGACGGAGAAAGGATATCACTTCGGTGATAAACTGGAGCTTCCGAAAGAGGTGACGGAGAATGCGGAAAGCATCAGCATCAGCTTTGGAGACAAAGAAACTTCAAGCTTAACTGTTGACCCTAAATTCTTTACATTAGGAGACAATGCCGTTACCTTCAATATCAAAACAAAAGGAGGTAAAGTGTTGAACCAGGATGCAACCATCAACGTATTTGCGAAAAACCCTGAAAAAAGCATAACCTATCAGATCGTAGCCGAGTATCCGCACGACCCGAAGAATTTTGTTCAGGGATTCCAGATCGAAGGCAATACCATCTATGAAAGTGACGGGCAGAACGGGTCTTCGCAGATCCTGAAATATACATTGGGCACAACAACCCCTCTGGCTTCTACAAAACAAGCTCAGGAAGACTTTTCTGAGGGCAGCACCATTGTAGGAGATAAAGTGTATCAGCTGACATGGCAAAGCAAAAAAGGTTATATTTATGATAAAAGCTCGCTGAAACTTCTTTCAGAATTCCCTTACCCGAATGTACTGGGTGAAGGATGGGGACTTACTTACGACGGGAAAAACCTGATTGCATCAGACGGAAGCAAACTTTTGTATTTCCTTGATGCCAATGATCCTTCAAAGCTGATCAAATATGTAGCAGTGGCAGGAAGCGCGCAGATCTATGACCAGCTGAACGAGCTTGAATATCACAACGGATTCATCTATGCCAATGTATGGCAAAAACCGGTAGTCTTAAAGATCAACCCGGCAACAGGAGAAGTAGTGGGAACATTCGATTTTACCGATATTGCTAAGCAGAATACCAAAGGAAGTGACGATGTACTGAACGGAATTGCTTTTAAAGGCGAGAACATGCTTGTAACAGGTAAAAACTGGTCGAAGATCTATGAAGTTCAGATTAAATAATCCAGTAATTGATTTAAAATATATAGCGTTCTTCAGGGACGCTATTTTTCATTTCAAAAAATAACCTCAATTTTCTGAGAGCAAGAATTAAGCAATTTATTATCATTAAATGATCTTATTCAGTCAAAACATTTTAGGCTTTAAAAGGATAATTCTGAAAATAATATCATGTCTCGTCATTGTCTTTTTCAGTGCAGCATCTGGACAGAAAAAAATCGACTTTTCCGTTTTAGATAATAAAAATGACAAGCTGATTGAAAAATTCAGGAAAAAATATGATATCCCGGGTTTGGCTATTTCTGTTTCCCATAAAAATCAGCTGGTATACTCAAAAGGATTCGGATACTCAGATGTGGAAAAGAAGCTGGAAGTAATTCCTTCCAAAACAAAATTCAGAATTGGGAGTATTTCAAAAACTATTACGGCTGTTACTCTGGCAAAGCTTCAGGAGGAAAATAAATTAAAATTCAATGAAAGTATTTATAAATATCTGGACAGTCTTCCTGTAAAAGATTATGATATAACAGTTGGACAGCTGCTAAGCCATAGGGCAGGGCTGGTGAGGGATTATCAGAAGAGTTTTATGTGCGGGGAAAATGACCTTCATAGAAGTAATTTTTACAGTTCCTTTCAAAAAACTGATTTTATATCCAAACCCGGAGGGGATTTCAGTTACAGTAATTACGGATATATGTTATTGGGTGTTTTAATCGAAAAACTGACCGGTGAACCACTTATAAAAACCAAAAAAGAGCTGGTTATAGATAAAGCAGGATTAAATCATACGGTACCCGATGATGGTAATTTTGATGAAGATACTTCCAGGTTTTATTATAGGTATAAAGATAAATTAGGAATTGTACCGTGTACAGACTGCAGTTTTAATTATGCTCCGGGCTGCTATCTTTCCACATCAGAAGATCTTGTAAAACTAGGCAATTCCTACCTGTATGCAGATAGGATAATATCGAAAGAATCTTTTAAAGAGTTACTGATCCCAAGAAATTATGACAAAACTTACGGCTTGGGATTTATTACCAGAAAAGATTACTACGGGAACTATTTTTTCGGCCATAACGGAGCCTATTATGGGGGAATGTCAAATTTAAAAATATATCCAAAAGATCGGCTGGTGATTTCAATTCTAATTAATATTAAAGATAATTCGATTAACTTTGATGCTATTTTGGATGAAATTATTTTTCAGTATCTTGACCTCATTAAAAAATCAGAGTGAAGTTTTTAAACATATTATTCTTTTTCCTTTTCTGTACCGTTTCCGCACAGAAATCCCTCCCTTTAGATACCTTGAAACTGAAGGAAGCTAAAGACATGCTTGCGGACGATTACGGGAATCTGTACATCTATAAAAACAAAGACTTCAGTTTTACCAAATATGATTCTCTTGGAAAGCAGCTTGGAAAAATGATGCTTACGGTTCCGTATAAGGTACAGTCCGTGCAGAACCCGCTGAGCTTGGCATTATTCTCGGAAAATGCCCAGGAAATGAAATTTGTGGATCAGAATATGAATGAAATCCAGAGGATAGATTTCAAACAGAAGTTCGGGTTTATTAAAATGGCTTATGCTGAAGACCTGCAGCAGCTTTGGCTTCTGGACGACAGTACAAAGCGTCTTATTCAGTACAATTTCAGGAACGATACCACCATAAATTCTTATCCGTTTGATATCAGTTTTGATGATCTGATGGACCTGCTGGTATTTGAAAATAAAGTCTATATTTTAACCAGAAAGCATATCAGGGTATACTCGCTGAAATTTGAAAAACTTTTTGAGGCCCCGCTTGAAAACGGGAAAAGATTCAGAAGAGAAAATGATGTTATTCTGGCAGTAACAGACAATTCGATCCAGAAATATGATCCTGAAAAAGGAATGGTAAAGATTTTTGAAGATAAAGACGCACAAATTGTGGATAAAAACATCCTTTCTTATTTTGAAATCAAAGCCAACAAACTCTATCTTTACAACCTGGAAAAAATAAAGGAAACTAAACAGCAGCAAGAACCTGAAACCAAGCAGGAAACTGCGCCGTCTGACACAAAACCGCCATCCGAACAAACCGTGGGTGAAGAGGTGAAAAAAACTGACGGAGAAAAGAAAGAATCTGATGAAAAAGCTCCTGAAACTACGATACAGAAGCTGTTAGAAGATACTTCAGCGGTTCAGTCCACAGGTGTTTAGTTCAATTAATAAAAAAATACTTAGGAGAATGCATATTGCAGTTACAGGAAATATTGGAGCCGGAAAAACCACTTTGACCACGATGCTTGCCAAGCATTACGGATGGGATGCACAGTTTGAAGATGTAGACCACAATCCTTACCTTGAAGATTTTTATGCGGACATGAGCAAATGGAGCTTTGCACTGCAGATTTATTTTTTAGGAAGCAGATTCCGCCAGGTAAAAGAGATCAGGGAAAGCGGCAAAAATATTATCCAGGACCGTACCATCTATGAAGATGCCCACATTTTTGCAGAAAACCTGAACGATATGAAACTTCTTTCAGACAGGGATTTCAATAATTATGTTTCTGTTTTCGGACTCATGAAATCTTTCGTTTCTGCACCGGATCTGTTGATTTACCTGAAATCTGATGTTCCGAACCTTGTCAAAAAGATTTATAAAAGAGGAAGGGAATACGAAGCATCTATCAGCATTGAATACCTTTCAAAGCTGAATCAGAAATATGAAAAATGGATCTCCAACTATACCGAAGGTAAACTTCTTGTGATTGAGGTAGACGACCTTGATTTTGTAGAGAAGCCTGAAGATTTCGGATTTATCCTCGAAAAGATCGAAGCAGAGCTGAACGGTCTCTTTTAACAAATTTTTATCAGAATTTAAGACAGCTTTGAATTCATTTCTTCCTAAATTTGATGGGAGGAGTTTAATTTTATAAATGATTATATTATGATGGTTAAGGTTTTACATAACGGAAACTGCTCTAAATCAAATGCTGTACTTGAGTATCTTGATGAGAACGGTGTTCCTTTCGAGATCATCAATATCATCGAAGATCCGTTAAGCATTCTGGAGATTAAAACAGTATTGAAAAAGCTGAATCAGAGCGTATTTCATATGATCCGTAAGACAGATCAGTTGTACACGGAAAATTATGCCGATAAAAACTATTCTGAAGAAGAATGGATTAAGATCCTTTCTGAGAACCCTTCCCTGATCCAAAGGCCTATCCTGATTAAAGGATCGGTTGCCATGCTGGGAAGACCTATTGAGAATGTAAAATTCTTTATTGAAAAATAAATTAAAAAAAGTCAGCCGAAGCTGACTTTCTTTTTTTCTTACAACAGAATAACGCCTTCTATTTTGGCGACTTCCTTATAAATATTCACTACCTGATCTGCATCCAGAACAAATGCATTAATGTTGCATGCAGTGTATTTTCCGTTTTTGCTTTCCCGGTTTCCCAGTGTGAATTTGATGCCGTCAAAAACCTTATAAATTTCTGTAAGTTTGGCATCATCTGTAGGAATGATAAATTTAAATAAATAATCTTCAGGAAAGTCGTGGTGACCTTCCAGTTTTTCCTTCAGAGAAACATAAAATTCCTCCGGATTTGCGTGTTGGTTTCCTTGTAATATATCCATCTGCCCTTGTTAAATTATATATAAATATAGCGAAAATTTTTCTACTTTCCAAGAGGTCCCAGCAGGGCTTTGGAATTCTGATGTTCATAATCTTCAATGATGTAGAACAGTCCGTTCACCAGCTGTTCAGAAGCAAGTCTGCTTAGTCCGCCGGCATTCACGTTACTGTTGCTCCCTCCCAGAAGACTGCCCAGAAGGTTGCTTCCTGAAAGAGCCGTGTTGATTGTTTTTGCAATTCCATATTCATTCAGTTTCTCGTCCACTTTAGGAGCTATTGCTGCTACAAGCTGCTGGAAAGTTTTTTCTTTCAGAATCTGAGTGGCTGTAGTCCCCTGAATAATTCGGGTAACATCCTGTGCGTTTAAGCTGTTTACGGCACCCTGAAGTATAGGTTTTGAAGTGTTAACAGTATAAGCTGCCGCCTGGGCAATAAAATCCCGTTCTTTAGCCACCAGAGAAGGCGCAATTTTTTCCAGGGTTGAGTTGATGTCTCTAAGTTCCTTCGGAAGGGCCTTATCTACCATGTTATTCTGAAGGAAAGCCTCCTTATTGCTATAGATTCCCATCCCTTTATCGATCCCGTTTGTTAGAATCCTTTTAATAATAGACAAACCCAGGTCCGAAGTAGCTACGGTAGTGCAGGATTGAACGCTGGTAAAAATAAATGTACCGGTTCCAATTAATAATGCTGCTGCTATAATGTATTTTTTCATTGATCTTTTTCTTAATTTCTCAAATATTGCGCCAAAGGTAAATACTATAACTGTATTAACAAAATATTAAATTCTCCATGCCTATTTGGTGATTTTTTTGCAAAAAGAGCATGGTGATGGATTGGATATTTTATCATAAATTAATATTTATAATATAATTTAATTACCTGAAATTGTATTATTCAGTTTTTTATTTAATATTTATTTAGTTTTTTTAAATTTTTATGATATCTTAACATTGTTCGATTTTTTTTCTATTTTTACCTAATGTCTTTTTTTGAGATTTTAAATAACTCCACTAAAGGCATTATGAAATTAGATTGTACGAATAAAATTGAAACTATATGAAACAACGTGATTTAAAGTATTCATGTCTCATTGCAGTTTTATACTTCGGTATGAACGTCAATGCGCAGACTACACCGAAAGACACTGTTCCGAAAGAACAGAAAATTGAGGAAGTAGTTCTGATAGGATATGGATCTCAGAAAAAAGAGAATGTGACGGGTAGTATCGCCACAATTAGTGCTAAAGATATATCAGACAGACCTAACTCGAACCCGATTAGTTCTGTTCAGGGCAAAGTATCAGGAGTTCAGATCCTGAATTCCGGTGCACCCGGTGCATCACCAAGGATAGATATTCGAGGTATTGGATCCATAAGCGGGAAAACAGTATTCATTGTTGATGGAATGATTACGGATGATATTTCATTCCTAAACCCACAGGACATAGAATCCATGAGTATTCTGAAGGATCCGTCCAGTTTAGCCATCTTTGGGGCCAAGGCATCCAATGGAGCGGTTATCATTAAAACAAAAACCGGGAAAGGTAAAAAACCAACCTTCAATTTCAATTCTTATGTTGGAGTAAAAAAGGTAACAAACGTTCCTAAAATGGTTAATGGTGACCAATACGTTGAATTATATAATGAAAAATATCTGAATGATATTCGGGTAGGTGGGCAAACATTTGATCCTACTAAAATTATAACAAGATCTCAATTTCCGGCAGATACAAACTGGTTTGATGAAGTTTTGTCACAGGGAATTATCAGCTCATCAGATATTTCTGCTTCAGGTAATTTGGACAAATTAAATTATTTTGCTAGTTTAGGTTATTTGAAGGATGAAGGTACTTTGAAAGCAGGACGAGGAATAAACTCCGGGAATGATTTTGGAAGATTAAATACAAGAATTAATCTTTCTTATAAAATTAATGACAATTTAACGATCGGAGATAATTTTACCTGGGCTGATATTCACAATAACAATGCGAACAATCCTTTATTAACATCTTATAATGCCCCGCCGGTATTCTATCCGATTAATCCGACAACCAATAATTACGATTATATTTCCCTGGTAACGGTTACCAATCCAAGGGCAATGCTTGATTTATTCCGTTCGAAAACCAGACAGCAGCGTATGCTAAATAATATTTGGGCTGAATATAAATTCCTTAAAGATTTTACATTAAGAGTCAGCTATACTTCTGATAATACCAATACCAGCAAATATGAATTTACCCCTACTTCAACATATATTCCTCAACCTAATAGGACACTGTTGATAACCAGGGATTCCAGAAACAGAGATTATGTATGGGATAATACATTGTCCTGGAAGAAAAAACTTGGACAGCATAATATTGAATTGCTGGCAGGTTTTTCACGTACCCAGAATTACTATCGTGAAAACTATCTGGAAGCCAGAGATATTGTATTTAATGGTAAAGATAGCAGTCTTGATATTTCAACCGGAAATGAAATTGTTGCAACAACTTCAGATATAGGTGCTAGAAATGTTATCCCCTATAAAAAAAGAATTGAGTCCACATTTGGAAGACTTAATTATGATTATGCAGGTAAATATCTCTTAAATGCTTCAGTACGTAGAGATGGAGCAACAGGTTTCTCTTCTGATGACAGATATAAAGTATTTCCGGCAGTAAGTATAGGCTGGGTAATCTCGAAAGAAGGTTTCATGAGTAACCAGAATGTGTTTAATTTATTAAAATTAAGAGCGAGCTGGGGTAAATTGGGAAATCCGGATGTTCCTAGAGATTATGATAACCTTACTACGGTTCTGGATACTGGTGCTTATTTTGGTGGTATTGGTAATCCTGCGCAAACAGTTACCAAAATTGTGGACCCAACAATTACTTGGGAAACGACTACGGGGCGTGATCTGGGGCTTGAAATGGCCTTGCTTAACAATAAGTTAAAAATTGAGGCAACCTATTTTGATAAAGATTCTAAAGATGTAGTGTATGGTATTAACCAGCCTACAACATCTGGAGCAAGTAATGCTAATAATTATGTAACCAATGCATATTCTTTCAATAATAAAGGATTTGAAGGTTCTGTTAGTTATGATGCCAGAGTAAACGACCATATCAAGTTTAGTGTTTTTGGTAATATTACCACTCTTGATAATAAAATTACAAGTGTATATGCTGATTCTTACAACCAACCTGGGGTAAGCTTATTTGGAAATCCTATCATAAGACTTGAGAAAGGCCAGGCTGTAGGTTCATATTATGGATATAATGTAATTGGGGTATTCCAAAACGATGCACAGGTTGCTGCTGCTCCTACTTATTCATCAGTGAAAAAAACTGTGGGAGGATTTATGTTTGAAGACAGAGATGGAAACGGTGTGATAGATGCTAACGATAAGACTTTCTTAGGAAGCCCGGTTCCAAAATTCACATATGGATTTGGATTTAATGTTAATATCTATGATTTTGATTTAGCAATGGATTTCCAGGGAGTATCTGGTAATAAAATTTACAACTACAACAGAGAACAGAGATTTGGAAACGAAAGCTGGGATTTGGATTTCTACAATAACAGATGGCATGGAGAAGGTACTTCAAATACATATGCTATGACCACCAATGACCAGGGAGTTATTGTTCCGAGCAGCTTTTATGTAGAAAACGGAAGCTTTTTCAGAATCAGAAATATTCAGATTGGATATAATCTTCCAAAAGATGTTTTAGGGACTAAAATCCAAAAGTTACGTTTTTATGCAAGTGCTCAAAACCCTTGGACAAGCTTTAAATATCATGGTTTTTCACCTGAGATTTTAAATACGGATAGAGTTCAGATGGGTATTGATAATAACATTTATCCAATATCTGCCATCTATACGGTGGGAGTAAATGTAACTTTTTAATTTAATTTTATCATGAAAAAAATAGTATTTTCCATATTCATGCTTTCTGCAGTTTTAAGCTGTAAAAGTGATTATCTAGATATACCTGTTGAAGGAAGAACAGATGCTTCAGAATTCTTTAAAACAGAAAGTGATGCCATACAGGCTACCAATGCAATTTATAATTTTTTAAGAAGCTGGGACAATTCAGCATTTCCATACCAATATCTTTTTGGAGTACCGGCAGATGATGTACTGAAAGGTTCTAACCCAGGCGATGCTTCTTTTATTAACGCTTACGACCAGTTTACTTTTACAGCGAATGATGATGGGGTTAAAGGATACTGGGCTGGACAATGGCAGGCGGTTGCCCGTTGTAATCAGGTTATTTCAAAGGTTCCGGCTATTGAAATGAATACAGCGTTAAAGGATAGGCTTTTAGCTGAAGCCAAATTTCTTCGTGCCTATTTTTACTTCAATTTAGTAAGAATATATGGTGGTGTTCCGATTTTTGATGGACTTCAGGAAAATTATAATATTCCCAGAAATTCAGCGGATGAAGTCTATAACTTTATCATTTCTGATTTAACGGCAGCTTCGCAGGCTTTGCCACAGGCATATGATGCTGCAAACTTAGGTAGAGCAACCAAAGGTGCTGCCTTAGGAATGTTATCAAAAGTTTATTTGTATAAAAAAGATTGGCAGAAAGCTTATGATATTTCTAATCAGGTGATTGCTATGGGATATGCATTAGATCCTGATTTCAACCATTTATTCAGAGTGGCAGGAGAATTCGGCCCGGAATCAGTTTTTGAAGTTGATTGTGCTTGTACAGGACAATACAAAGGAAGCCAGTATTCACAGGTGCAGGGAGCAAAGGATCAGTTCGGCTGGGGCTTTTTTACACCTTCACAAGCTTTAGAGGATGCATTCGAATCAGGGGATATTCGTAAAGAATTAACCATTCTGAGAAACGGAGAAGTTACACCGGAAGGAGATCTTATCAAGGCAAACCCAACCTCCGTTAATACTTATAATCAGAAAGCTTATGTTCCTCAAAGCCAGCAGAATAGTGCTTGTGATGCTGGGTCTGTTCAAAATATCAGAATTTTACGATTTGCCGAAGTTTTATTAATCAATGCAGAAGCTGCAAATGAACTTGGGAATACAGCAACGGCTGTAATGAATCTTAATAAAGTAAGAACAAGAGCGATGTTGCCGAACACTACGGCATCTTCTCAGGCTGCATTAAGAACAGCTATCTGGCACGAACGAAGAGTTGAGCTTGCGATGGAAGGAGATCGTTTTGTAGACCTTGTAAGAACAGGACAGGCTGCGTCAGTACTGGCTCCTTATGGGTTTAAAGCTGGTAAAAATGAGCTTTTCCCAATTCCTTTCATAGAAATAGGACAAAGCAATGGAGTTTTAACGCAAAACCCGGGCTATTAAAATAACCAATAAACTTTAGAGGAGAATGAAAGTTCTCCTCTTCTTTTAGTATAAATAAGGTAAAAAAGATTTCATGAAAAGGACCGTATTATCAATTGCCGTAACATCTTTATTCTTTGCATACTCCTGCAAAAACTCTCAAACTTCAAAACAGGAAACTGTTCAGAAACAAGTTGTGAAAAGTAATATTACTGATGAGCAGCTAATGGACAGAGTACAGAAAGATGCATTAAAATATTTCTGGGATTATGCTGAACCCAAATCGATGTTGGGAAGAGAGCGGTATCACGAAGACAATATTTACCCCGATAATGACAAGCATGTCGTAACAACCGGGGGCTCAGGGTTCGGATTGGCAACCCTGCTGGTAGGGGTGGAAAGAGGATTTATTCCGAGACAGGAAGCTGTAAAAAGACTGACCCATATGATGGACTTTCTTGCCAAAGCAGATCGTCATAAAGGAGCTTGGTCGCACTGGATCAACGGAGAAACAGGAAAAACAGTTCCTTTTGGCAAAAAGGATAATGGGGGAGATCTTGTGGAAACTGCATTTCTGACCTCCGGAATTTTAATGGTACGGGAATACTTTAAAAACGGAAATGCTGAAGAAAAAGCCCTTGCTGCAAAATGTGATGAGCTCTGGAAAGGAATTCAGTGGAACTGGTATACTAAAGGAGGCGAAAAAGTTCTGTACTGGCACTGGTCACCGGAATATCAGTGGGAGATGAATTTTCCGCTGGAAGGTTATAACGAATGTCTGATTACCTATATTTTAGCTGCTTCATCGCCTACACACCCTATTGATGCAGAAACCTATTACAAAGGCTGGACGAGAAACGGAACCTATCTTACAAACAAAAAAAAATACGGACTTCCTCTCTACGTAAAACACAATTATGCCGAAGAATATGGCGGGCCGCTTTTCTGGTCACAATATTCGTACATTGGTTTGGATCCTACCGGACTTTCCGATAAATTAGTTAAAAATTATTTTGATTTAAACAAAAATCAGGTCCTTATCGACTATAAATACTGTGTCGAAAATCCAAAACAGTGGAAAGGCTACGGACCCAATTACTGGGGATTAACAGCTGGCTACACAAGAAATGAAGACGGAAGTACAGGTTACACTGCCCACATGCCAACCAATGACAATGGAGTTATCACACCTACTGCCGCATTGAGCAGCTTCCCTTACACCCCAAAAGAATCTATGGACTTCCTTAGATTTCTCTATACACAAAAACCTGAATTCATTGGATCTGCAGGGCCTTACGATGCTACTTCGGTTAACTATGACAACTGGTTTACTCCAAGATATTTAGCGATAGATCAGGGAACAATAGCCCCAATGATTGAAAACTACAGAACAGGATTCCTTTGGAAACTATTTATGAATGCTCCTGAAATTCAGCAGGGACTTAAGAAATTGAGTTTTAAATCTGACAAATACAATATCAGATAATCAAAACTTAACGTTATCTTTATCTCACTGAATTTTAATTCAATAGGAACGGCTTTAGCCCGTTTAAATAAAAACAAATACCAAAGCGGCTTCGGCCAAAACCTAAACAATAATATGAAAGTAAAATTAAAACACCTCCCGCTTTTACTCTTGCCGTTCTCATTACAGGTTAATGCACAGGAAATAAAAGCAGAATTAAATAAAGAAATCAAAAGGACCGAAAAAATATCCTACATTCTCGATTATCCTCAGAAAGTAAAAGGAAATGTGCCTTTAATCGTATTTCTCCACGGCTCAGGAGAAAGAGGCAATAATCTTGATGCAGTTAAGGTTCACAGTCCGTTTACCTACAAAAATCTAATCAAGGAGCCGGTAGCTATTTTGGCACCTCAGTGTCCTGCAGATTCATGGTGGGATACGGTAACGGTTTATAATCTGATCAAAGAGATTCAGAAAAAATATAAAATTGATGCTTCCAGGATTTACCTCACAGGACTTTCGCTGGGAGGCTGGGGAACATTGCAACTTGCCATGGAACATCCTGAAATGTTTGCGGCGGTAGTTCCGGTGTGTGCTCCTACGGACATGATCATGTATGCGAATATCAACCGGTTTAAAGATCTCAATATGAAAATTTTTCACGGTGGAATGGATGATATCGTACTCCCTGAAAATGCCTTTAATTTCTACCAGAGATTACATCCGGTAAACCCTTCAGCAGAACTGGTTATTTTCCCGAATGATAACCATAACTCCTGGGATTCAACCTATTCTGATCCTAAACTGTATGAATGGATGCTGTCTAAGAAAAAAGAAAATTAAATGACTCAGGAAAAGAGACATTAATCTTGTAAAACATAAATTGAAAAAAAATTAGAATCCCTTATAAAACAAGCAAAATAAAATTAGAACTATAATTTAAGAAGATAGATTTATGAAAAAGTTAATTGTAATGGCAACCCTGGCCCTTTCTCCCGTGTTTTCTGCACAGGAAATGGTAACCAAGCCGGTTCAGTCTTATCAGACCGCTCAGTATCAGGCGAAGAAAAAAGCTTTCGTAGAAAATCTTTTGTCTAAAATGACCTTGGATGAAAAGATTGGCCAGCTCAACCTGCCGACTTCCGGAGATTTTACCACAGGGCAGGCTCAGAGCTCAGACATTGGTAAAAAGGTGGAACAGGGATTAGTAGGAGGATTATTCAATATAAAAGGAGCCGAAAAAATTAAAGCAGTTCAGAAAGTGGCCGTAGAAAAAAGCCGTCTGAAGATTCCTTTGATTTTCGGAATGGACGTTATTCACGGTTACGAAACCACTTTCCCGATTCCGTTAGGCCTAGCTGCTTCCTGGGATATGAACCTCGTACAGCAGTCTGCAAGAGTAGCGGCAAAAGAAGCTTCATCAGATGGGATCAATTGGACCTTCTCGCCAATGGTGGATATTTCCCGCGAACCAAGATGGGGAAGAGTTTCAGAAGGTTCCGGGGAAGACCCTTACTTAGGAAGTGAAGTTTCTAAAAATATGGTGTATGGCTATCAGGGAAAAGATCTTTCTGCTGCTAATACCATTTTAGCCTGCGTAAAGCATTTTGCTCTCTATGGAGCTGGTGAAGCTGGTCGTGATTACAATACGGTAGATATGAGCCACGTGAGAATGTTCAATGAATATTTTCCACCTTATAAAGCGGCTGTGGACGCGGGAGTAGCCTCTGTAATGGCCTCTTTTAATGAAGTGGATGGAGTTCCGGCAACCGGAAATAAATGGCTTCAGACCGATGTATTGAGGAAATTATGGAACTTCAAAGGCTTCGTTGTGACCGATTATACAGGAATCAACGAAATGACGGAACACGGAATGGGTGACCTTCAGCAGGTATCCGCTTTAGCCCTGAAAGCTGGAGTCGATATGGATATGGTAGGGGAAGGATTTTTAACCACTCTTAAAAAATCTCTGGACGAAGGAAAAGTTACACAGTCTGAGATCGATATGGCGGCAAGAAGAATTCTGGAAGCAAAATATGACCTTGGATTATTCGATGACCCTTACCGTTATGGAGATGCAAAACTGGCTGCGAAAGAGGTTTACAATATGGAAAACCGTAACATAGCAAGAAGTGCAGCAGCCCAGTCTATGGTTTTGTTAAAAAACGAAAACCAAGTGTTGCCATTGAAAAAATCCGGTACAGTTGCGGTGATCGGGCCATTGGTGAACAACTCCCTGAATATGGCAGGAACATGGAGCGTTGCCACAAAACATGCTGCTTCAGTTTCACTAATGCAAGGACTTCAGGCTAATTATGGAAAAGAAGTGAAATTCCTTTCAGCAAAAGGAGCAAACATAGATTATGATGCCAAATTAGAAGATATTTATGCGGCTCATGGTAAAAAAACAGATCGGGATAACCGTTCTAAAGAAGAATTGCTGAAAGAAGCAGTTGATATAGCCAATAAAGCAGATGTTATCGTTCTGGCAATTGGAGAATCTGCAGAAATGAGCGGCGAATCCTCTTCAAGAACAGAAATTACGATTCCTCAGTCTCAGGTTGATTTGTTAAATGAACTGAAAAAAACTGGAAAGCCAATCGCTATGGTTCTTTACACTGGCCGCCCGCTGGCTCTGACTAATGTAAAAGATGTACCTGATGCTATCCTGAACGCATGGTTTGCCGGTTCAGAAGCTGGAAATGCTATTTCGGACGTTCTGTTCGGGAAAGTAAACCCTTCAGGAAAACTTCCGATGACTTTCCCAAGAAGCTTAGGACAGGTTCCGATCTATTATAACGCAAAAAATACAGGCCGTCCTCTAAGTCAGGATAAAGTGGATAAATGTGTATATGAAAGATTCCGTTCCAATTATATGGATGAATGTAATACACCTTTGTATCCGTTCGGTTATGGTTTGAGTTATTCTAAATTCACCTATTCTGACCTGTCTGTTTCAAATTCCAATCCGAAAGGAAATCAGACCATTCAGGCTTCAGTAACCGTTACCAATTCCGGAAATTATGATGGAGCTGAAGTGATACAGCTGTACATCAGGGATATGGTAGGAAGCATTACCAGACCGGTAAAAGAACTGAAAGGATTCCAGAAAGTATTTCTGAAAAAAGGAGAATCTAAAAAAGTAACATTCGACATTACACCGGAAAGCTTGAAATTCTATAACGGGGAATTGAAATTTGACTGGGAACCGGGAGACTTTGATATCATGGTCGGAACCAATTCTGATGAGGTGAAACACTCAAAGATCAATTGGACTAAATAATAATAACCAAAGCCACTCTTTGAGTGGCTTTTTTCCATATTTGGCATGATTTTTAATGGCACAGTGGTAGCTTTAATATAATAATTATGAAAAAAACGATTTTACTTGGCGCAGTATTCATGGGATCTTTCTTGCTCGCACAAACAGTGGGCGGAGATAGAGATGCGCATGGATGCATAGGTTCAGCGGGGTATACTTACTCTCAAATTAAAAAAGATTGTGTAAGAGTTTTTGAGCAGAAGATTAAATTGACGGAAGTGGCTTCCAAAGGCAGCTCTACTTCAATGGCTGCCGTTATTTTCAGTAAGGATATGAAAAAAGCTGAAGTTTTTATTCCGGATACGGATGGAGAGAGCCTGATCCTTACAAGAGCAGGAAAAGGTAAAATCTGGAAGAAAGATGACTATGTTTTAGTTCCTTTCAAGAAAGACGGATATCAGCTTAAGAAAGACAATGTTGTGATTTACCAGTAAATCTGGATTTTATAAAATACAAAAGAGACCGCCTGTTAAGGCGGTCTCTTTGTTTTAACAGTAAAGTATAAAGGTTATGAATTCTAAAATATGATTAAAATTTGTCGAGAAAAGAAACAACAGAATTAAAATAGTATATTTAAAAGGCTCCCGAATGAGGAGTTTTTTATATATTAGGTGAACTAATACCTTGTCTCAAAACTCAAACCATTAATATTTAAAATATGAGAAAAACTATTTTATTGGGCGCAATGTTCATCAGCTCTTTAGCCTTTACCCAACAAAAAGGAGGAGACAAAGATGTTCATGGATGCAGAAGCTCAGCAGGCTATACGTATTCGCAAATCAAAAATGATTGTGTAAGGGTTTTCGAACAGAAAATTAAACTAAAGGAAGTGAACTCAGACAAAAGTTATACTTCAATGACGGCTGTTATTTTTAGTAAAGACATGAAAAGAGCAGAAATTTTCATTCCGGATGGAAATGCAAAAAGCATTATCCTTGTCAGAGAAGGAAAAAGCAAAATGTGGAAAAGTGGAAGCTACATTAAGGAAACCTATGTGTTGGTTCCCTATAAAAAAACAGGTTATCAGATTAAAAAAGATGATGTTGTGATTTATCACTCATAAAGTCATTTCGAAAACTTACAGTAGGAAAAACCAAAAAATTAAATAGTATGAAAAATCTGAAAAAATTGATAAAACAAGAATTGAAAACAGTTCAGGGAGGCATCCCTATGTGTCTGCCAGGATATTTCTGGTGTTCATTTGTTAAAAAATGTATTCCTGTAGGATCAGAATGCGGACTGGCTCTGTAATATACTGATCTTTTACTGTTTTTTAAATAAATAATAGCCGGTCAAGTGACCGGCTATTATTTATAAAGAAATGCCTGAATTGATCGTTTTTTTTTTAGTAGCATTTATAATATCACTTAACGTTGAAAAATTAATTTCTGAATCATAAAATTATCTATCCAAAGTAGATTTTAATCTTTAAAAATATAAAATATATCATCCGTCTGAACCAAAATTGAAAAGGACATTCACAATTTTCATCTCTCACCGAAAATCCTTATTTTTGTACATCTAAAAAGTAAAAGAAAGAATGAATTCCTACAAAAATCCATTGGAAGAGCGCTATTCCAGTGAAGAAATGTTGTTTAACTTCTCGCATAACAACAAATTCCGTACCTGGAGAAAGCTTTGGATTGCCCTTGCTGAAATAGAAAAAGACTTAGGTCTTGAAATTACAGACGAGCAGATTGCCGAACTGAAAGCCAACGCCGAAAATATCGACTACGATAAGGCAGCAGAATACGAAAAGAAATTCCGTCATGATGTAATGGCTCACGTTCATACCTATGGCGATGTGGCACCTTCAGCAAAAGGAATTATCCATTTAGGAGCGACTTCGGCTTTTGTAGGAGATAATACAGACCTTATTCAAATCCGTGACGGACTTTTAATCTTAAAGAAAAAGTTGGTTAACGTGATGAAAAACCTGGCTGACTTTGCGATCCAGTACAAAGACCTTCCTACCTTAGGATTTACCCATTTCCAGCCTGCTCAGCTGACTACAGTTGGTAAAAGAGCAACACTTTGGTTACAGAGCTTGGTCCTTGACATCGAAGAACTGGATTTCTTCCTGGAAACACTTCGTTTCAGAGGGGTAAAAGGAACTACCGGAACAGCAGCAAGCTTCCTGGAGCTTTTCAACGGTGATTATACTAAAGTAAAACACTTAGATAAAGAACTTTCAAAAAGATTCGGTTTCGAAAAAGTTTTCGGAGTTTCCGGTCAGACTTATGACAGAAAAATTGATGCTAAAGTAGTAGCATTATTGGGAAATATTGCCCAGTCTGCTCATAAATTCACCAACGATTTACGTCTTCTTCAAAATCTTAAGGAAATTGAAGAGCCATTCGAGAAAAACCAGATCGGTTCATCCGCAATGGCTTATAAGCGTAACCCAATGAGAAGTGAAAGAATTGGGGCTTTGGCAAAATATGTAATGTCCCTTACGACAAGTTCTGCAATGGTGGCTTCTACCCAATGGTTTGAAAGAACACTGGACGATTCTGCCAACAAAAGGCTGACGATTCCTCAGGCATTCCTTGCGGTTGATGCCATCCTTTTGATCTGGAACAACATCATGAACGGAATTGTTGTTTACCCGAACAGAATCAACAAGCACATTATGGAAGAACTTCCTTTCATGGCAACAGAATATATCATCATGGAAGAAGTGAAAGCAGGTGGTGACCGTCAGGAAATTCACGAAGTGATCAGAGTTCATTCCATGGAAGCTTCCAAGAAAGTGAAAGAAGAAGGTAAAGAAAACGACCTTATTGAAAGAATCCTAAATGACGATTCTTTAAAACTTGATAAATCAAAATTAAAAGAAGTTTTAGATCCTAAAAACTTTATCGGTTTTGCACCGATCCAGACAGAGGAATTCATAGCGAATGAAGTCCAGCCGATTCTGGATCAGAATAAAGACCTGATAGGATTGGAGGCTGATCTTAAAGTATAAAGCATATGCAGTCCTTTTGGGCTGCATATTTTTTTGAAACTGAATAATTCATGAAAAACCTGTCTGTCTTTTTATTGATCCTGATGTCTGTGAAAAATTTTTCACAGGATAAGAAAGATGTGTATACCATTATGGATACCAATGCCTGGAGACTTATGCAGAAGTCAGGAGCTTATTCAGTATCCGTAGGAATTGTGAAAGACGGGAAAATCTATACAAAGCATTATGGGGAAATAGACAAAGGCAAAGGCAACAAAGCTGATGACAATACCTATTTTGAAATAGCTTCGGTTACCAAGCTTTTTACAGGTCAGTTGTTGGCAAAAGCTGTTTTAGATGGAAAGATCAGCCTGGAAGATGATATCCGTAAATTTTTAAAAGAAGATTATCCCAATCTGCAATATCAGGGAACACCTGTTAAAATTAAAAACCTGATTTCTTATACAACCGCATTGCCAAGGAGTTTACCTGATGAAGATAAATTATTCGAAAATCCTACGGATGAAACTCCTTTTTTAATTAGAAATCTTGAAGCTGATTATTCAAGAGAACAGTTTTATAAAGACCTGAAAAACGTAAAACTGGATACAATTCCCGGCACCAAATATAAATACAGTAATCTAAGCCTTGAGCTTACAGGTATTATTTTAGAGAATGTATACGGAAAAGATGTAGAAACCCTTTATAATGAAAACATTTTTTCCGGATTGGGAATGAACCACACCAAGTTCACTTTGGGCAAAAATGAATATTTGGCTGATGGTTATTATGGAAACGGCAGGCTGATGCCACATTTTAGCTCCAATTTATGGGGTTCCACTGGAGCAAGAACAAAATCAACTCTTGGAGATTTGATGAAATTCCTGAAAGACGAATTATACTCAAAAAGTAAGGTAGTAAAGGAATCCCAAAAAAATATAGAAAATAGCAAAGAAAACTGGCACGGATACTTCTGGGACGATTATTATATAAGCGAATACGGAAAAGTAGGATTCAAACATGGTGGTGCCTTCGGAACACAAACCTGGTTTACCATTTACCCCGAATACAACATAGGTATCTGTATGATCATCAATGTAAGTGTGCCCGGAGGAGGCTATACCCTTCAGAATGCCGCTTCGGAAATCATGGAAGATTTCACTTCTCCATCAGATAAAAAACAGGTTTACGGCTACACTTTGAAAGGCGATAAAGTCGTTTTTGAATACACCCATCCGAAAAACCTTGATGAAGGATTGATCAATAATATTGTCGTTGCAGGTTCATTTAACGACTGGAATCCCGGAAATAAAGAGTATCAGATGAAGAGAAAAGATAAAAATCATTTTGAACTTGAAATTCCGGCGTCCAGATTTGAAAAAGGAAAGACCTATTCCTTTAAATTTGTACTCAACAATGCAGGCTGGGTAATAACCCCGAAAAAAGCTTCCAATACGGACGGGACAGATGATAATAATCTTACGCTGAAGCTGTAAAAATTAAGAATCAGTATTGGTTCTGAAAAAAGTAAAAGAAAAATAAATCTAATATTAAAAAACTGACATCTAATGTCTCAAAACAAAAGAATTTTCGTAGAAAAAAGAGGAATTTTCGATGTGGAAAGTCCAAAAATTTTTGATGAAGTAAAAGCGGTCGTTCCGTCAATCCAAAATGTAAAGGTGTACAACGTTTACGATATTTTCGGGTTGAATGACGGGGAATTCGAAAAAGTGGTCAACAGCACTTTCGTAGATCCTGTTACAGATATTTTGCACACAGAAAATCCTGCGGAAGGAATCTTTTTCGCAATGGAGTTTTTGCCGGGACAATACGATCAACGTGCAGATTCTGCCCAACAGTGTATTGCTTTACTTACAGAAAATGAAAAATCAAAAGTAAGAAGCGGAAAACTGATCGAATTTGAAGGAATTTCTGAGTCTGATCTTGCAAAAATCAAAGACCTTTTAATCAATAAAGTAGAATCCCAGGAAAAAGATTTGTCAATTTTGAACATTCCTGCGGAAGAAACACCATCAAAAGTTTTAATTCACGAAAATTTTATCAATTTTGATGATGCTCAGCTTGAAGAATTCTTTAATAATCATGGTTTTGCATTAGGTCTGGACGATTTAAAATTTATTCAGGAATATTTTAAAACTGAACAGAGAAATCCAACTGAAACCGAACTGAAAGTTTTAGACACGTACTGGAGTGATCACTGCCGTCACACCACCTTTGAAACACAGCTTTCAAATATTGAGTTTGAAGGAGCTTTCAAACATACATTGGAAACCATTTTCAATGACTATATTGAAAAAAGAAAATTCTTAGGCCGTGAACTGAAACCTATTTCCCTAATGGATCTGGCAACAGTATGCGGAAGATATTTCCATAAAACAGGCAATCTGGAAAACCTCGTGGTTTCAGACGAAATCAATGCCTGTACTATTCAAATTGAAGCTGAATACGACGGTAAAAAAGAACCGTGGTATTTATTATTCAAAAATGAAACCCATAACCACCCGACAGAAATTGAGCCTTTCGGAGGAGCTTCAACATGTCTGGGAGGGGCTATCAGAGATCCATTGTCCGGACGTTCTTTCGTTTTCCAGGCCATGAGGCTTACAGGAGCTGCAGATGTTCTGGAACCGGTTGATAAAACCTTACCGGGAAAATTACCTCAAAAAACCATCACAAAACAGGCAGCAAACGGATATTCTTCTTACGGGAACCAGATCGGTCTGGCAACTACAATGGTTTCAGAAATCTACGATGAAGGTTACAAAGCCAAGAGAATGGAAGTCGGTTTTGTTACCGGAGCCGTGCCTGTAGACTGGGTAAGACGTGAAAAGCCTGAAAACGGCGACTCTATCATCATTTTAGGAGGCGCAACAGGCCGTGACGGAGTAGGTGGAGCCAGCGGAAGTTCAAAAGAGCAGGACGAAACTTCCATCCACACCATGAGCTCTGAAGTTCAGAAAGGAAATGCCGTTGAAGAACGTAAAATCCAGAGACTCTTCAGAAACCCTGAAGTAACCAAGCTGATCAAAAAATCAAATGATTTCGGAGCCGGGGGTGTTTCTGTAGCCATTGGTGAAATTGCCGATTCCTTAGAAGTAAATCTTGACGTTTTACCGCTAAAGTATGAAGGATTAAACGGAACAGAGCTTGCTATTTCAGAGTCTCAGGAAAGAATGGCTGTGGTGGTTGATCCAAAAGACAAAGAAAAGTTTATTAAATTCTGTGAAGATGAAAACATTGTCGCTGTAGAAGTGGCAAAAGTTACAGATTCAGGCAGAATGCAGATGTTCTGGAAAGGCGATAAAATCGTAGATCTTTCAAGAGCATTTTTAGATACAAACGGCTGTTCTAAAAGCCAGGAAGTAAAAATTACTCACCTTGAAGAAGTAAAAGAAGAAAAAGTTCCTTTTACAAAAGAAAACTTCATTAAAATATTAAGTGACAAAAATGTAGCTTCCCAAAAAGGATTGCTGGAAATGTTCGACTCTTCTGTAGGAGGAACTACCGTTGCGATGCCTCTTGGAGGAAAATACCAGCAGACGCTGATGGAGGGAAGTGTTCAGACACTGCCGATTTTAGGAGCAAAAGATATTGAAACCGTTTCCTTTGCAAGCTGGGGATTTGATGCCGGAATCTCAAAGCAGAACTCAATGTTGGGATCTTCTTATGCAGTGGTTGAAAGCGTTGCCAAAATTGCGGCAATGGGAGGAGATTACAAAAATATCAGGCTAAGCTTCCAGGAGTATTTCGAAAAACTGGGCCAGAATCCTGAAAAATGGGGCAAACCTTTAGCTTCTCTTTTGGGAGCTTATGATGCACAGATCAATCTTGGTCTTGCAGCCATCGGAGGTAAAGATTCCATGAGTGGTACTTACCAGGATCTGAATGTTCCGCCTACCTTAATTTCCTTTGCCTGTGCAAACGGTGAAAAGAAAAATGTTATTTCCCCTGAATTTAAGCAGGCCGGAAACAAGCTGTATTTCTTCAACCATATTCCTAAGGAAAGCGGGCTTCCGGATTATGAAAGCCTAAAAGGAATTTTCGAATTTATTTTTGAAAATATCAAAACCGGAAAAATTGTTTCTGTGAAAACCATCAAAGAAGGCGGTGCAGCTGTAGCTTTGGCAAGAATGAGCTTTGGAAACAGATTGGGCGCAGATGTAACCATTGATGAAAATGCTTTACTTTCCAAAAATATCGGCAGCCTGATTATCGAATCAAAAGAAGAGCTTAGCAATGCTTCTCTTCAGCAGATCGGTGAAGTGAAAGACTCAAAAGTTTTAAAAATAAACGATCTTGAATCTCCGATCTCGGATCTTGAATCAGCATATACCGGAACCTTTGAAAATCTTTTCCCTACTAAAGAAAAAGAAAAGCTTACGGTTGAAATAGATGAGCAATCCAACTCAATCAACCCAAGAAATATCATTATTAAAAAACACGGAATCGCTCAGCCGAAAGTGTTTGCTCCGGTATTCCCGGGAACCAACTGCGAATATGACACTTTAAATGCATTTGCAAAAGAAGGGGCAGTGGTGAGCAGTCTTCCATTGAAAAACATCAGTCACCAGTTGTTGGATGAAAGTATTGATGCATGGGTGGAAGAGATCAGGACTTCTCAGATCCTTGCTTTCTCAGGAGGTTTCTCGGCAGGTGACGAACCGGATGGTTCTGCAAAATTCATTGTCAACGTTCTGAAAAACGAAAAGATGAGAAACGCTGTCCACGAATTACTTGACAGAGACGGAATGATCATAGGGATCTGTAACGGTTTCCAGGCTTTGGTTAAATCCGGTCTGTTACCTTACGGAAGAATCAAGGACCTGGATGAAAACTCTCCGACGCTTGCTCACAATGCGATCAGAAGACATATTTCCCAGATGGTGAATGTAAAAGTTGTGAATGATGAGTCACCTTGGTTAAAAGGAATGAAAGATCAGGTATTCACGATTCCGATTTCTCACGGTGAAGGCCGTTTCATGGCTTCCGAAGAAGAAATTAAAAAGCTTTACGAAAACGGACAGATTGCCACCCAATATATTGATCTTGACGGAAACATTGCCCATGGTATGCCATTCAACCCAAATAATTCATTATTCGGGATTGAAGGAGTTACCAGCCCGTGCGGAAAGATTTACGGAAGAATGGGACACCCAGAGCGTTTTGCAGAAGGTCTCATGAAAAACATACCGACCGCGAATTACCACAATATATTCAAAAATGGAGTGGAATACTTCAAATAAAAATAACAGAAAAGTGACCGTCATTAATGGCGGTCACTTTTCAAATCTGGCAGGATTCTACGATGAAGTTTCTTCAGTGTTCATGAAAGATACGGATTGGAAAGTAGGAACCCTGGATGGATTCGATGATATTCTGTACGGAGGTTTCGGAGTAATTGAAAACGGGGAAGAATTAGAAATTATCTGGAAAGAGTCCCAAAAATCAGAAAAAGATCTCGGTTTTGAAGCCACCTGTGATTTTTACGAAAATAAGATCCGGCAGGGAAAACCGTTCAATATCCAATTGATACAGCAAAAACTGGATGAACTGATTTCAGGAAAAGGCCAGACATTATTTGAAATTTTAGTTGAAATTATAGAATCGCATAAAAATATTGTACTAATTTTGGATTGATTTTAATGCTGATTAAGTACAGTAAACAAGCAACACAATTATTTAATGAAAAAAATGATGTATGGGCTGTTCTTCGGAGACAGCATTACTTATGGAGAATATGACGGAGTATTCGGAGGATGGGTAGATATTCTTAAAAGATATGCTTTACAGCAGTTTCATGAAGGAAAGAATGAGCTGATCCTTTTTAATCTTGGAATCGGTGGCGAAACTACAGAAGGTCTGCTGAAAAGAATGCCTTATGAGCTGGCAGCCAGAAATTCGGCGGAGGGAAATATTGTTTTTATAGGTTACGGGGCCAATGATCTCGCCAAAAAAAACGGAATTCATATGGTAAATCCCGATCAGTTCAGGAGCAACATCAATGAAGCTGTTCGTCACGCAAAACAATATGCCCAAGATATTTATCTGGTCAATATTCTTCCTGTTTCTCAAAAAGTAGACGGGATAGAAAGCGCAGCGGGAAAGTTAAGAACTGGTGAAGAAATCCTTATTTATAATCAGATTATTAAAGATACTGCTGCTGAGCACTCGCTGCATTATGTTGATTTTTATACGTCTGTTTTAGAAGATAAAGAAATCCTGCTTTCTGACGATGGCGTACATCCCAACGAAAAAGGCTACGGGATAATGGCTGAAACGGCAATCCCCATTATAGAAAAATATTTATAATGGCTTATCTGTTTTCCTACGGAACCTTGCAGAAAGAAAAGGTTCAGATTGAAACATTCGGCCGGATTCTGAAAGGTGAGAAAGATATTCTTACAGGGTATAAATTGGGCAGGGTAGAGATTACGGATCCTGAAGTTTTACGCAAAAGCAACCAGCAATACCATCCCATTTTAGAATTTTCGGGAAATATCAAAGATGAGGTAGAGGGAATCCTTTTTGAAGTTACAGATCAGGAAATTTTACAGGCTGATGAATATGAAGTAGATGATTATAAAAGGATTGAAACGGTTTTCAAGTCAGGGAAAGCCGGGTTTATCTATATTGCGAAATAATTTTTCACGGACATTAAATATTGGTGTTCGCCTTATTCTGAATTAGTACTATTATTAAAAATATAAAGCACTCCTCCGGGAATGCTTTTTTTTATTGGAAAATATATTTCCAGTAAACAATAATTCCGGTAATAACTGAAGCTATTGTCATGAGAAGAACAGCGCCTGCGGAAATATCCTTAATAAAACCAATTCTTTTGTCAAAGTCGGGCTGGATAATATCACATATCCTTTCGATCCCAGTATTGAAAATTTCAGCACTTAAAACACCTGCTGAAGCCAGAAGAACAAATACGGTATCAGCTGTTGAAAGTTTAAAATAGAAAATGAGAATGAGATTGATTAAAAAAGCAACAACCTCAATCTGAAAATTTCTCTCCGTTTTCAGCATCAGTAAAATACCACGGAAAGCGTTTAAGAAACTTTTGCGAATAGGCGGTTTTTGCATAGCTCATTTTTAGCAAAGATAGGATTTGTATTTTGATGAATCGGGATATCCTGGAATTGTTTTTCTCTATTGAATTCACCCAAAAATGAAAAACTAGGGATCGGATTTTAATTCAAAAATTAATAATCAGAAGGAAATTCAGGTATTAAATCAAGTCTGAAAACAGCTTAATGATATTTGTTCAAAACTCCTTAAGATTATTTTTTTCATTATAGTTTCTATTTATTATATTTGTAGAAACTTATTTTTAAATCTATGAAATTTATTATTTCAAGTGGTGAACTGCAGAAAGCATTGCAAACTGTAAGTGGCGTAATATCAAGTTCTCAGTCGAGACCGATTTTAGAAAACTATCTTTTTGAATTAGACGGAAATAACGTTACCATTACAGCATCTGATGGCGAGACTACTCTTGTTACTTCTCTGGAAGTAAAGTCTGATGATTCGGGTAAATTTGCCGTTCCTGCTAAAATTTTTCAGGATTTTATCAAGACATATGGTGAACAGCCTTTAACCTTTGTTGTAAAGGATAACGCAGAAGGAACCGGAAGCCAGCTTGAAATTTTAGATGAAAAAGACAATTTCGCTGTAGCATTGGATAATGCCGATGATTATCCTGAGCTGCCGGAATTTGATGCGTCTCAAAGCGTAACAATGCCTGCCGGAGTTTTATCTGAAGCACTGACGAATACTCTTTTTGCTACCAGCAATGATTCTCTTCGTCCGGTAATGACAGGAGTATTGTTCCAGTTCGGAGAAAATGAAACCAATTTTGTTTCTACCGATTCCCACAGACTGGTTGTATATAAAAGAACAGACCTGATGAATGCCGAACCAATGGAATTCATTATGCCTAAAAAGCCTTTGAATATTTTCAAAAATATTCTGGCAAGTTCCAACGAAGATGTTACCATAGACTTCAATGAGAATATGGCCAAATTTACTTTTGGAAAACATATCTGGATCTGTAGACTGATAGACGGAAAATACCCGAACTATACGGCTGTAATTCCGAAAGAAAATCCAAATGTACTTACGATCAACAGAAACCTTCTTTTAGGAGCAATCAAAAGAGCGTCCATCATGTCTAATAAATCTACCAATCAGGTTAGATTCAAGCTGTCTGCCAATATTCTTCACCTTCATGCAGAAGATACGGAATATGCCAACAAAGCAGATATGCAGATCCCTTGTGACTATAACGGGGAAGATATTAATATAGGTTTCAGCTCTAAGTTCTTAACTGAAATGCTTACTATTCTTGGATCTGACGATATCACCATGAAGATGTCTCAACCTAACAGACCGGGAATCATTGAGCCCCTTGACGGTCTTGAAGAAAGTGAAAATATCTTAATGTTATCAATGCCGGTAATCGGATTGTAATATTTAAAAATACATAAACTGTAAGAGACTGAATTTTCGGTCTCTTTTTTATTTTATGAGATATGAAGATTTTTTGAAATTTATTTTGATCATTCCTTGAAAACTCTGAAAATAATGCAACATGTTTGTCTATTTTCATATAAAAAATACATCAAAATAGATCGGAAACAGTTAAGAAACTATTTGTTTTAAAATCCTCCCTAAATTTCTCTATTTCTTAAAAAAACACGACATTTGTACGGGAAAAAACCGTACAGGAAAACCGATACGGAAATTCAATAATTTTTTCAAAATATAGCAAATGAAAATATCAAACAACTGGCTTAAAGACTTTATCAAAACGGAACTGAAAACGGAAAGGATCGGAGAATTCCTTACAGATATTGGTCTTGAAGTAGAGGGGATAGAAAAATTTGAAAGTGTAAGAGGAAGCCTGGAAGGTATTGTCGTAGGAAAAGTATTGACCTGCGAAAAACATCCGAATGCAGACAAATTAAAGAAAACAACAGTTGATGTAGGGAATGGTAAAATATTAAATATAGTTTGCGGAGCTCCCAACGTTGAAGCCGGACAGATTGTTCCTGTAGCTGTTGTTGGAACTAAAATTTATGACAAAACCGGAAACTTCTTTGAGATTAAAGAAGCAAAGATCAGAAGCGAGGTTTCCCAGGGAATGATCTGTGCAGAAGACGAACTTGGCCTTAGTGAAGATCACGGCGGAATTATGGTTTTGGATGAAACCAAATATGAAGTAGGAAAGAATTTTGCGGACTATTTTGAATTGACGAACGATGAAGTAATCGAAATCGGCTTAACTCCCAACAGAACGGATGCCATGTCCCATTACGGTGTTGCCAGAGATCTTCATGCCTTCCTTTCGACCAACCAGCAGAAGTCAACATTTGAGAAAGTATCTTCTGAAACGGTGAACGGTGAAGGCTCACATAATTTCACGCTGGAAGTGGAAAATGCAGAACTGTGTCCAAGATACATCGGAGCTGTTATTGAAGACGTGAAAATAGCCGAATCTCCGGCATGGTTAAAAGCAAGATTAAAAGCAATCGGTTTAAGCCCGATCAACAATATTGTAGATATTACTAATTATATTCTTCATGGATACGGGCAGCCTCTTCATGCCTTTGATGCAGATAAGATTACCGGCAGTAAAGTGAAGGTAGGAACCGTAAAAGAAGGAACAAAGTTCACAACTTTGGACGGTGTAGAAAGAACTTTGAACGGTTCTGAAGTGATGATTAAAGACGGAAAAGATAACCCGATGTGTATTGCGGGTGTTTTCGGTGGTGCTAATTCAGGAGTTTCTGATGAAACAAAAAATATATTCCTGGAAAGTGCCTATTTCAATCCGGTAGCGGTAAGAAAAGGTGCTAAATCTCACGGTTTAAATACAGATGCATCCTTCAGGTTCGAAAGAGGAGTGGATCCTAATATGACCAGAACAGCCATTACTCATGCCATTAAAATGATCCAGGAGATTGCAGGTGGTAAACTTGTAGGAGATCTGTTAGAAGAATATCCAAAGAAAATTGAGGATAATTACGTAATCATCAGGTTTTCAAGAATCGAACAGATCCTGGGAACAAAAATTCACAGAGAAAAAGTAAAGGAAATCTTAAAATCTCTTGAGATCCAGGTTTTAAATGAAATACAGAATGGACTTGAAATCTCTGTACCTGCTTACAGAGCTGATGTAACCAGAGAAATTGATGTTATTGAAGAAATCCTGAGAATTTATGGTTACAATAAGATTGATGCTCCGCAGAAAATATCTTTTACACCGGTAAAATTAAGTGCTAACGATCAGGATGAACTTGAAAATAACTGGGCGAGAACATTGCAGAGCCTTGGCTTCAATGAAGCGATGAACAATTCACTTACTTTCGTAAAGGATGAAACTGATGCTGTAAAATTACTCAATCCATTAAGCGGAGATCTTGCCTTTATGAGAAAATCTCTATTGGAAGGACTTCTTCAGAATGCAGTCTACAATATCAACCGAAAGAACCAGGATATCAAATTCTTCGAATTCGGAAAGATTTACCATAAAAAAGAAAAATACGAAGAAAGAAAACAGCTTGCCATTCTTGTTACAGGAAGAGATGTTGCTGAAAACTGGCTACAGCCTAAATCTGCAGTAAGCTTCTATAACCTTAAAGCTTATGTGAAAGTTTTATTGGAAAGGCTTGGAGTGGATTATAAAGAGGTTGCTTTGACAGATGAGAGATTCTCTGATGCACTAGCTTATGAAGCAGGTGGTAAAACTTTAGTGAGAATAGGAAAAGTAGCTCCGGTTCTATTAAAGGATTTTGATATTGATCAGGAGTGTTTCTATGCTGAAATCGAACTGGAACTGGCTCAGAAATTGCGTTCTGAGACGGTGCTTACGTTTAAGGATATTCCTAAATTCAATAAAATCAGAAGAGACCTTGCCTTATTGATTGATAAGAATATCAATTACCAGGATCTGTATCAGACGGCGAAAAAGAATAAATCTCCTTTTATCAAGAATATCAACCTGTTCGATGTATATGAAGGAAAGAATCTTCCTGAAGGAAAAAAATCCTACGCGATGAGCTTTGAGCTTCTGAACGAAGAGAAGACATTAGAAGAAAAAGAAATTTCTGAAGTAATGGATTCCCTGATTAAAGCATTCCAGAAAGAATATAATGCAGAATTGAGATCTTAATCTTAAAGACAATATATCACCAAAACGGACTTTTTAGTCCGTTTTTTTGTTTTACTTCCAGATTCTGAAGATTCTAGATCATTACAATTCATTATCCAAAATTTCCGGCATAGAAAAATCTGTGTAATCTGAGGGAAAATAAAAATATTTTCAAGTAAAATTGAATAGGAGCGGGCTTTAACCCGTTTTCAAATGATCCTAAATCCCCGGCTTTGGCCAAAAAATAAAAATAACCTTAATATTTATGATCAATAAAAAAATCAGTAATTAGTAATCTTAAAAAAGTAATAAAATCTTTCACAAACCGTTTAAATAATATAATTTCCTTAAATTTGAGTAAATCAAAAAGAAAAAAATGAAAAATCTTTTTTTAAGTATAGGTGCGGCTGCTATTCTGGCGTCGTGTGGTACAATGACGAGTGCTTCTGCCTCTAAAGTGGGAAAGTCCCAGCCTTCACTGGCCAATACAAAATGGACTTTGGCAGATAATGTGAAAGGAAAAGTTCCTACCCTTAATATCGAAGGTGAAAAGATCAATGGAAATGGAGGATGCAACAACTATTTCGGAACAGCTAAAATAGACCCTTCTACAGGCGATTTTTCTGCCGGACAAATGGGATCTACAAAAATGATGTGCAACAATATGAGCGTTGAGCAGAATTTTATGGATATGGTAGGAAAAGCTAATAAATATGTTGTTTCAGGAACTACGCTGGAACTTTACAAAGACAATCTGCTGCTGTTGAAATTCAATAAAGCTGAATAAAATAAAAAGGAACTCAATTGAGTTCCTTTTTTTATGTTTAGGTAGTTATTACTCTTCCTCTTCTTCGTCGTACTTAGCCAACTCTTCATCGCACCATTTAAATGCAGCCTCTACCACTTTTGTAGCCTCGTCTGCCATAGTTTCCTCATCGTCGCCTTCCAAATCATCCAACCATTCAACTTCTTCTTCCTCTACATTTAAGATAAATCTTGGATATTCTGTATGAACGACGAATAAATCTTCAGGAAATTCCGAATTGTCTGCTAATAAAAACTTTGGTAATTTCATTTTTTTAATATTTTAACTTTAATCAAAGATAAATAAAATTATTGACTTAAAATTATTTCAAAAACATTTTTGAAACTTTTTCAGCTTTTTTGCTTTCAGAATAATCATAGAATCCTTCCCCGGACTTCACGCCCAGTTTTCCGGCCATTACCATGTTGACAAGAAGTGGATTTGGAGCGTATTTGGGATTTTTGAAGCCATCATACATTACATTCAGGATGGCAAGACAAATATCAAGACCGATAAAATCTGCCAATTGAAGAGGACCCATCGGGTGTGCCATTCCAAGCTTCATCACTGTATCGATTTCCTCTACACCGGCCACTCCGTTGTAAAGCGTTTCAATAGACTCGTTAATCATTGGCATAAGGATTCTGTTGGCCACGAAACCTGGATAGTCATTTACTTCCACAGGAACTTTGCCTAATGTTTTGCTCATCTCATAGATAGCGTCGAAAGTCTCTTTAGAAGTAGAGTATCCTTTGATGATCTCTACCAGCTTCATGATAGGTACAGGATTCATGAAATGCATTCCGATCACTTTATCAGCTCTTTTGGTAGCGGCTGCAATTTTTGTAATAGAAATAGAGGAGGTGTTTGTAGCGAGAATACAGCTGGCAGGCGCCAGTTCGTCCATCTGTCCGAAGATTTTCACTTTTAGATCCTGATTTTCCGTAGCTGCTTCAACGATAAGGTCTGCGCTTCCTGCAGCATCTTTAAGCTCTGTAAACGTGCTGATATTTCCTAATGTTTCAGCTTTTTGTTCTTCTGTAAGGTTTCCCTTTGCAATTATTCTGTCAAGGTTAGTTGTAATTGTTTTCAATCCTCTGTCCAGCGCATCCTGAGATACATCTACCAGATTTACTTTGAATCCGCTTTGTGCAAAAGTATGCGCAATACCATTTCCCATGGTTCCAGCTCCAATAACTACAATGTTTTTGATCATTTTTTTCTTTTATTTTTTATAGATAGTTAAATTTTTAATACCTGTTAGATCAGACTTATAAACAGTCACTTCCGGATCGTAATCCACTGTACCGTCACGGTCCTGTTTTCTATTTTTGTTTTGTAAGGTAATAACAGACTGAAGACCTTTTCTGAAAGTCGTTTTCTGTTTTTTACCCAGTTTGTCCATTCCGATGTATAAAGTAAATTCACCTTCTCTTCCCAGGCCACTTTGTTCCAGGATTTCAAAAGCTTTCAGTTGATTGCTTTTCTCAAACTTTTTCAGATAATCCATCACCGGTTTTGTGGAGGGCGTTCCACAGCAGATGCTGCCATAGCTTATGCTTACATAGCTCATGCTTTTTTGTGAAAAAAAGAAGGCAGAACACAAAAGGAAGGTTGCTAATACTATTTTTTTCATATTCATAGTTTTCCGGGTTAAGAACAAAAATCTCGGCGGTTTTTCGGCTTTAAAAATAAGCTTAATATTTTACTTATTAAAATCATCCCAGACTGCTTTCGAAATATCAGAAACCAATCTGCAGTTCACCGCATCACTTTCCACGGAATTGCTTACAAATATGGCAATTGCGTAATGTTTTCCGTTGGGAAGGGTGATGATTCCCATATCGTTTTCTGCAATGGTGAGTCCATCGTTATTTTTTCCGGAAGCACCTGTTTTATGGGCTACAGGAGTATTTTTAGGCAGCTGTTCAATAATTTTATTCGTACCTGTTTTAGTTCCTAGCATAATCTGCATCAGATAATCGGTAGATTTTTTGGAAAGCAGTTTTCTGTCATAGAACTTTTTCAAAACGTGTACTGCAGAATTGGCAGTACTGTAATTCTCGTAAAGTGCTTTCCAGTCGTTTTTATGCATTTCATTTTCATTGTACTTAATCTGGAAGCCTTTTACCCCTTTGGAATCCATAAACCCTTGAACCGTTTTTGTTCCACCAATAATTTTTAACAGGACATCACAAAGATTATTGTCACTTAATGCAACGGTATAATCGATTATTTCATTCAAGGAAGCTTCAATATTTCCATCCGGATGTTTTTCCCGAAACGGCGACCATGTATTTTCAAGCAGATCAGATTTATTGATGAATATTTTCTGATCCAAAGACAGTTTTCCTTTGTCTACAAGGTCCAGAACAGCACAGGCAATATGAAATTTGAAAACACTTAAAGTAGGAAGCGGCTTATCTCCATTTTTGCTGAACCTGAAATTATTTTCAAAACCCAGAACAGAAATTCCTACCGTAGCTTTTTTACCTTCTGTAATAGAATTTATTTTTTGTTCCAAAGCTGATTTCTGAGCTGCTGCCAGTGAAGAAATCAGCAAAAAGAAAATTCCTATTTTTTTCATAATGTATCCATTAAAAAACTCCCTTTTAAAGACTAAAAGGGAGCTGCAATTTAAGATAATTTTGTTGTATTTAATGCTATTGAAATTCTATGATTCGATATATTTTTTAAGAATCTCTTCATACATAATACCCTGAATCCTGCTTCCTTTTTCTGAAGCCCAATCCATAGCCAGTTCAGCCATTACCTGATTTGTACTTGTAAGAATTACACCAGCTTTTTCCATTCTTCTTAATGAAGTTTCGTCTGCAAGAGTTGTGGGTGAGCCACCGGCATCAACGACTACCTGTACTTCGTAACCGTCTTCCAAAGCGCTCATTGCAGGATAAACGATACATACATCATTAGTAAGGCCAGCCATAATAAGACGCTTTCTGCCGGTCTTTTCTACAGCATCTTTGAAAGGTTGATACAGCCATGCATCCACAACTCCGGGTCTTTTTATTCTCTTCAGATAATCTTCAGGAGCTATTTTTTGCAGATCTTCCAGAAGCAATCCCTGGAAATGATCTTCCTGACTGGAAGTTAATATAAGTGGCATTTGTGTTTCTACTGCTGTACGTGCCAGAGCCCTAGTGTTTTTTATGATCTCTTCATGGTCAATATTCCGTGCCAATTTAATGGTTCCTACCTGATGGTCAATAAGTAAAATGGCACTGTCTTCTGTGGAAAATCTTTTATTATTCATAATTTTTAAAAATATTTTGAAACAAAATTGCATAGAAAAGTTTACTTTTGAAATAAGTTTACTTTTTGTATATTAGTTTACTTTTATATAGTTATTGATGAATAAAGCAATCGTATGAAAAATAAAATACAGATCCAGCCTGTGATGGATGCTTTGGAAATTATCGGAGGGAAATGGAAATTTCCCATTCTTTACAGTCTTTGCGGAGGAAAAAAAAGATTTAAGGATCTGTTGGAAGACATAGGTAAGATTACTCCTAAAATGCTGAGCTCTGAACTTAAAAGTTTGGAATGTAACGGGCTTGTTTCAAGAAAAGCAATCGCTACTGTCCCTGTAACTGTTGAATACGAGCTTACGGAATATGGAGAAACCCTTGAACCTGTTCTACGTCATATTCAGATGTGGGGAATGAACCACAGAAAAAAAATTATTGATGGTATAAAGTAAATTAAAAGACGCCTTTTAAACTAATAAAAAGCGTCTTTTAATTTAAAACAATTACTATTTTATATCAAAATAATTCAGATTGACACCATTATTTTCAAAAAATACTCTGATGTTATTCTCTCCTTTTCTAAGGCTGATATTTTTTGCAGAAAAAGTTTTCCAGTTCTCATTGCCACCTGTAGACGGTAACGATACATTTGCTAAAACCTTTCCGGAAGCTGTTTCAATTCTTATTCTGGAATCGTTAACAGCTGCATACCGTATATCAAATGTATAATTTTGATCTTTCTCTGCTTCAATAGTATACTGAAGCCATTCGCCTGTTTCCGTTTTTCCTACGTAATATTTATTGGTAATTTTGTCATGGCACAGGTAAATATCCACACCGTCATTTCTCATCTGCTGTCCGGAATTCCATTCAGATCTTTTCTCCGGATCACTTACCCAAAGGTTAATAAAGTCTTTGTCAAGATAGGCTGAACCCATTCTTCCCAAATCATAGTCTGAAGCAAATGTTCTTCCCGGGGCCATATGTTTTCTGAACGGTTTTGTAGAATTATCTGTCACCTGCCTGAACATAGCGTCAATGACGTCGTTCTTAATTTCAACATTCCTGAATTTATAGTTTTCTGCAATCTGCATCAATGCTTTTGCTGCAAAATCTCTGGATGGCTTTTCGCCTCCGTTTTTCCAATAGCCGAGAAGCTTTTCATACTCAGGAGTAATCTTTACATTAGTGATTCCTGCAATATTATCTATTTTTTTCATCGGCCAGAATGCATAGCCAATGTTATGTTTATCGAGAAGCTGGATAAGCTCTGTAAACCATACGTTCGAATTTTCTCCGGTTTCCCCGAGCCAGATTGGGATATTGTGCTTCTTTCTGAGGTCGAGAATAGACTGGATGGTTTCATCATTGTTATAATTCCAGTATTTATGAAAGCTGAATGCCATATTTTTATCCCAAAGCGGTATCAGTCCGTTGTAATTATTTCCCCAACCGTTTCCTTCAATAAATATAATATGCTTTTTATCTGTCTCACGGATAGCAGCGGTAATATCTTTCTGCAGTTTCCATAGCGGAGCATTCGACATTTCATCGGTGCCATTTGGATTTTTTCCGGTGAAGTTGATATTGGGTTCATTAATCAGGTCATAACCGCCGATCCATGGTTCATCTTTATATCGCTCAGCAAGCTTCTTCCATAAGGCAATCGTCTTTTTCTGATTTTCAATGCTTTCCCACAGTGATGGTTTGGATTTATCATTATCTGAAATATTAACGTCATTTCCCTGTCCGCCGGGTGCCGCATGAAGATCCAAAATCAGGTACATTTTATTTGCCGCACACCATTTCAGAAGATCATCCGTCATTTTAAAACCCTCTTCCAGCCATGTATTTTCCCCTTTTACTGGTTCTTTTTCGATAGGCAGAGTGTACAGATTATAATGCATCGGCAGCCTTACGGAATTAAACCCGGATTTTGCAAGAAAATCTATATCTTCTCTGGTAATACCATTTTTAAGATAGGCTTTATAGAACTCTTTCATTCCGTCTTCACCAATCAGTTCACTGATTTTTTCTTTAATTTTGTATTGAGGGCCCGCAAAATCTGCCGTTTTCAGCATATATCCTTCCTGAAGCATCCATCCTCCGAGGCCTAAACCTCTCAGCTGAATATTTTCACCTTTATCATTAACTATTTTTTGACCGTCAGTTTTCAATAATTGTGATGTCCCAAATTGAGACAATAAAAATGCGGATAACAGGATGGCTTTTTTCATAGGAAGTTATTTATTTATATTATTGGAAAGAATTAAAGAATTATGATATTAAGAAGGACAAATATATTTAAAAAATCCAGAAAATATTGAAATTATATAATGAAAATTAATTATTCTTAAGCTATAAGAAAAGTGGTGCTATTCTTTGTATTAAAACATTAAAAGTAAAAAACATGCATTAGGCTTAATAAAAAAGACTGTCATTGTTACGACAGCCTGTATTGATAATGTATGATAGTTTTTTAAGAAATCAGCTTTACAATTTCCAGTGCAACTTTCAAAGCTTCTGTTCCGTCTTCCAGGGAAACTTCTACGTTTTTACCATCAGTGATGGCATCCGCAAAAGAATTTAATTCATCAAGGATTGCATTGTTAGGCTGGATATCCGGATATTCAAATAAAATCTGGTTCTTTTCCCCGTCGGCATTTTCTATGATCATGTCGAAAGGAGTAGGATTTTCAGGTGCGTCTTTCATTCGGATCACTTCTGCCTTTTTCTCTAGGAAATCTACAGAAATATAGGCATCCTTCTGGAAAAAACGGCTCTTTCTCATGGCTTTCATCGAGATTCTGGAAGTGGTAAGATTCGCCACACATCCGTTTTCAAACTCAATTCTGGCATTGGCAATATCCGGGGTTTTACTTACCACACATACACCGCTTGCGTGAATGGTTTTAACCTTAGATTTTGCCATACTTAATAAAATATCCAGATCATGAATCATCAGATCCAGTACCACAGAAACATCTGTTCCTCTCGGATTGAACTCTGCCAGTCTGTGGATCTCAATAAACATGGGGTTCTTAATGTACTCTTTAGTGGCAATAAAAGCAGGGTTGTATCTTTCAACATGCCCAACCTGCGCCTTTATTCCGTTTTCCTGACATTTGTGAAGGATTTCTTCTGCCTGTTCAAGCGTTTGGGTGACCGGCTTTTCAATGAAAAAATGAAGTCCTTTTTCAATAGCTTTTAATGCATAATCGTAATGGTAAACTGTGGGTGTCACAATATCCAGCATGTCGATCTGCTCAAGAAGTTCATCAAAATTTTCAAAATATTTATATCCGAATTCGGCTTCTATTTTTTTTCCGTTTTCGGTATCTTTATCGTGGAAGCCTACCAGTTCGTACTTATCTGACTGATTAAGAAGTCGCAAATGAATCTTTCCCAGATGTCCGGCACCTACCAAACCTGCTTTTAACATAGATTTTTTTAATTTTTGTAAAGATAAGAATTTTAGGTATTAGGAAATACGTTGTCTATTTTAGGTTGATCGGTATGAATAGTTTTTTTACTTTTGTAGGAACTACTATCACAACCTAATAACTACTTCTTACTAATGATGCATGATTCGTTTGTACATAAAGGGAAAAGAAAGATCCTGGTCGAATATTTAAGACGTAATATAGGAATCTCAGATGAAAATGTACTTTCGGCAATGAGTGAAGTTCCGAGACACCTTTTTATTGAAAGTATTTTTGAGGATTTTGCCTATGAAGACCGGGCATTTCCCATCTTATCACACCAGACTATTTCCCATCCTTCAACAGTAGCAGAACAATCTGAGCTGCTGCAGGTAAAACCGGGAGAAAAAGTACTGGAAATCGGAACCGGATGTGGATATCAGACGGCCGTTCTGTTGGCTATGAAAGCATTGGTTTATACCGTAGAAAGACAGAAAGACCTTTTTGATTTTTCCAAGAAGAAATTTCGTGAACTGCATTTAAACCCTAAATTTCAGAGTTTCGGAGATGGTTTTGCCGGACTTCCGACCTTTGCCCCTTTTGATAAGATTATTGTTACCTGTGGAGCTTCTGTACTGCCTACAGAATTACTGAAACAGCTAAATGTAGGCGGAAAAATGGTAATTCCCCTGGGACCTACCGATGAGCAGATTTTATATAGGTTTACAAAAACAACTCCTACCCAGTTCGAAAAAGAAGAGTTCGGAGCGTACAAATTTGTTCCAATGCTGGGGGATACCAATCACTAACGGATATTTTTCCAACGATAAAACTACAAATCTATTCTCGCACAGATTTTATAGTATACTTTAACCATTAAGATTAGTAAAAAGGATAAGATTATTAAGAAAATCAAACGGCTTTTATAAGCGAAGCGAAAAACTTAATATTCTTAACAACTTAAAAGAATCTTAATGGTTATTTTTATCTCATCATAGGTACAACAATTCTCAAAAATTTAAAAGTTGATTTTTCTATTTTAATAAAATTTAAGAACGCTTCGGAATAATAATTGAATTCAATTTAAAACCTATCATTTAAATTTTTATTATTATGGATACGAATAGATTTAAATCATCACACGATTTTAGTAATATTCAGAAAAATCTGCATAATAATCCGGGATATCATACTGAAAGCTATTCCCAGCAGGTAAAGGATTATATGAATGATATGAAAACTAAGAATCAGGAGCCTACCAAACAGGGCTTTATGGCTCATGCCCAGAAGTCGGCAAAAGATGTATGGGAAGAAATCCAGGAGATGGCTTCAGAAGCATGGGACAACAGCCAGGACCATTCAAAAAAAGATCAATAATTTTTAATACTTAAGTTAGAGAACCTCACTTTTAAAAGGAGTGAGGTTTTTATTTGAAAATTTAAACACGAAATCAAAACAGATCATGAAAGTATTTGTAAACAGAAGAATTCCGGAAACGGGAATTAATAGGCTGAAAGAAGCGGGACTTGAAGTTTTTATTCCGGAACATGAAAACCTTTCCCATGAAGAATGGCTGATCTACTGCCAGAATCATGATGCCATCCTAAGTGTAGGTGGAGAATTTAAATACGATAAAGATTTTTTTGATCAGTGTCCCAACATAAAAACAATTGCTTTATATTCCGTAGGTTTTGACCATGTGGATATTAAAGAAGCTAACCGCAGACATATTCCGGTAGGAAATACACCGGATGTGCTCAGTAAAGCCACTTCTGATGTAGCATTCTTACTGATGCAGTCCGTGGCAAGAAGGGCAAGTTATAATTTCCAGAAAGTAAAAGAGGGCAACTGGGGCGATTTTGATCCAATGCATGCCTTAGGACAGGAACTGTATGGAAAAACCTTGGGAATACTAGGTCTGGGACGGATCGGATTTGAAATGGCTAAAAAATCCCGGGCAGCTTTTGACATGAATATTATCTATTACAACCGCCATCAAAATGAAGAAGCTGAAAAACAGCTAAATGCTGCTTATGTTTCTTTTGAAGAACTTATTGAGCAATCGGATGTCTTAAGTATTCATGCGAATTTTACCCCTGAGCAGAAAGATCTTTTCAACGGTCCTGTTTTTGAGAAAATGAAAGATAATGCCATCTTCATCAATACAGCCAGAGGTGGTTTCCAAAACGAAAAAGACCTGTATGAAGCACTGATTTCAAAACAAATCTGGGGAGCGGGTCTGGATGTTACCCATCCTGAACCAATGTCTAAAGAAAGTCCGCTTTTGGAACTTTCCAACGTTTGTGTATTGCCTCATATAGGTTCAGCAACCATGGAAGCCCGAACAGGAATGGCAAAGATGGCCGCAGAAAATATTATAGCCTTCTCTAAAGGAGAGAAAATACCTTATTGTACCAATCCGGAAGTATATTCTGAGAATTCGTAGCAGCTTGGAATTATTTTTGTTCCATACAGATTAACCCTAAATATAAAATATTATGACACCAGAAAACAATACCAATGAACAGAACAGAAAGTTAGAAGAAATGGATTACAATCCCAATGAAGATATATTTAACCAGGAACCTCATATTCCGCTTGATGGCGATGGAAATCCGATATTAAACGAAGAGGATGATGATAAAATAGACAAAGGCCTCGATATCCCCGGAACAGAAGAAGATGATGATATGGAGGAAGTTGGATCTGAGGATGAAGAAAACAATTATTGGAGCCTCAGCGATAACGATGATGACCACGAAGAAGAAAATGACGATGTCCTGACGTAGATTTCAATAGATAATAAAGTAACCTTACTGATTTTCAGTGAGGTTTTTTTATTTTTGGAAAACACAGATTTTCTGCAGAATATCCTTCCCCTCCGGAGGAGGGGAAACCTTTCTCCACATTACAAACAAAGTTTCAATCGCATTGATACTCTGCAAATCATCTGTAAGCAATCTGCCTCATTAGCCCTTTTACCTTTTTGCTTTTCCTCCATTTCGCCCTTTCCACCTTTTACTTGCCTATATTTTCTAATTTGAATATCTTTAAAACTTCAAACATTTACTCTAAACATTGAACTCAATAGCAATATGACATTTCAAGAACAGATACAGCAGGGGATTCCTGATCAGCTGCCGCAGCCTAAACCTTATGAAACCAATATCAACCATGCGCCGAAGCGTAAAGAAATTTTAGGAGAGGAAGAGAAAAAGCTTGCTCTGAAAAATGCTTTGCGTTATTTCGATCCTAAGTTTCATGCAGAATTATTGCCTGAATTCAAGGAAGAGCTGGAGAAATACGGTAGGATTTATATGTACCGTTTCCGTCCGGATTACGAGATGAAGGCCAGACCTATTTCTGAGTATCCGGGAAAATCCGAACAGGCTAAAGCCATTATGTTGATGATCCAGAATAACCTGGATTATGCCGTGGCACAGCATCCTCATGAGCTTATTACGTATGGAGGGAATGGGGCTGTGTTTTCAAACTGGGCTCAGTATCTTCTTACGATGAAATACCTGTCTGAAATGACGGATGAGCAGACCCTGACCATGTATTCCGGACATCCGATGGGATTGTTTCCTTCCCACAAAGATGCGCCGAGAGTAGTGGTAACGAACGGAATGATGATTCCTAACTATTCCAAACCTGATGACTGGGAGAAATTCAATGCTTTGGGTGTTACCCAGTATGGACAGATGACGGCGGGAAGTTATATGTATATTGGCCCGCAGGGAATTGTTCACGGGACAACGATCACGGTTCTCAATGCTTTCAGGAAAATAAAAAAGGAGCCAAAGGGAGGTCTTTTTGTAACTTCAGGATTGGGAGGGATGAGTGGTGCACAGCCAAAAGCAGGAAATATAGCAGGTTGCGTTACTGTTTGTGCAGAAGTGAACCCTAAGATCACGAAGATCCGCCACGAGCAGAAATGGGTGAATGAAATTCATGAGAACCTTGATGAATTGGTAGAAAGGGTAAAAACTGCCCAGGAAAATAAAGAAACGGTTTCTCTGGCTTACCTTGGAAATATTGTTGAGGTTTGGGAAAAATTTGACGAGAAGAATTTAAAGATCGATATAGGATCGGACCAGACTTCGCTTCACAACCCGTGGGCGGGAGGTTATTATCCAGTTGGGCAGAGCTTCGAGGAATCCAACAGGATGATGGCTGAGGAACCTGAATTATTCAAAGAAAAAGTTCAGGAAACGTTGAGAAGGCATGCCGCTGCCATCAATAAGCATACACAGAAAGGAACGTATTTCTTCGATTACGGAAACGCCTTTTTGCTGGAAGCTTCAAGAGCGGGAGCAGATGTAATGGTAGAAAATCCTAGCCTTGGAAGAGAGTTCAAATATCCGAGCTATGTTCAGGATATTATGGGGCCTATGTGCTTCGATTACGGTTTCGGGCCGTTCCGTTGGGTATGTACCAGCGGAAATCCGGAAGACCTGCAGAAAACGGATGATATTGCATGTGCAGTTTTAGAGGAGATGGTGAAAAACTCTCCCGAAGAGATCCAGCAGCAGATGAAAGACAACATCCAGTGGATCAAAGGGGCTCAGGAAAACAAACTTGTCGTAGGTTCGCAGGCGAGAATCCTGTATGCTGATGCAGAGGGAAGAATGAAGATCGCCGAAGCCTTCAACAATGCTATTAAGAGCGAGGAGATCGGGCCTGTAGTTCTCGGAAGGGACCATCATGATGTTTCCGGGACGGATTCGCCTTACAGAGAAACTTCCAATATCTATGACGGTTCAAGATTTACCGCAGATATGGCGATCCACAATGTGATTGGAGACAGCTTCCGCGGGGCTACATGGGTATCTATCCATAACGGTGGCGGAGTAGGCTGGGGCGAAGTCATTAACGGTGGCTTCGGGATGCTGCTGGACGGTAGTGCAGAAGCCGACAGAAGACTAAAATCTATGCTTTTCTGGGATGTGAACAACGGAATTTCAAGAAGAAGCTGGGCCAGAAATGAAGGTGCTGTTTTTGCCATTAAAAGAGCGATGGAAGCAGAACCGAACCTGAAAGTAACGCTTCCGAATTTTGTGGATGAGAGTTTGTTTTAATTTAAACGAAAATTTATATTATAAAAGAACTTTGCTGTATTTGTATAGCAAAGTTCTTTTTATTTTTACCAAAACTTAAACTTTGAAATATTTGAAAAAATATAAAGCTTTTTAAGCTTTGGGTCAAGAAAAGTCTACTTCCTGGCAGATTTCAAATTAATTAAGCTAAAATTAATTATTGATATAATCTTCAATATCTTTTTTAAGTTCAATAAAATTTGAAATATCAATTTCCTTAGATAATTTATAAGTTAATGTTTCTAATGAATATTGCATTATTAAATTTTTTGATTTTAGTAGATCGTTAATAAATATTAATAAATGCTTTCCAGGAATATTTCTTACTATATCACTATTATTTCGAAAAAATCTTTTGTACTTTTTTACTTGCCCTTTTAATGTTAACCTTCTATCTCCTAATCTCAATTTATATTCTATGTCACTTATATAATCACGAATAAAATTCCCTCTGTAACTAAAGTCAGTATTTATATTAAAGTCACGGCTCGTATTTATGTTGTAATAAGGTTCTCCTAATTCAAATTTTTGAATTACAATAAAAATAATTGCTAATTCTTTTAAACAACAAACATTATTTAATATACTTGTATGGTTATACAATAAATCTATATCACGATCTTTAAGTTTTGGTGATTTCTCTTTTATTAATTCATAAAATGATTTTTTGCTAATTAATAAATTTTCAATCGAATAACTTTTAAGGTAAAACAAATTATCATATAATTCGGTCTTATTTAGAATATCATCAAAGTCTTTATCAACAATATATACCTTATTTTTATTCCCAATATTCAATACGCAATCATCTTTAACATTCTTTTTACCATTTAAAGGAAATATTTTTTCAAATTTTACATCTGAAAAAAGATTTTTCAAAATATGGTAATATAAATTTTCTTGTTCTGTATCTTCAATATAAAATTCTACATCATTGAATTGTCTATACAAGATATTTTGTCCTTTCAAAAAAGAATCAGAAAGTGTAGGTAAAAATTCATCCATATTATGCAGGCATTATTACAATAGCTTTATCTTTTTTATTTCCTACCAATATTGGGGAATGTGTAGCTAGAATTATTTGATTATTAATATCTAAGACTTTTTCTAGTTGGGTAATGAAGTTTTCTTGCCAACGTAAATGCAGGGATAGTTCTGGTTCATCAATTATAAATATTTTATTCTTAATACCACTAAATGCTATATATGCAAATAACACTAGTATTTGTTCTTCTCCTGATGAAAGAAATTTTATATCATTAAATTTTGTAATAATATTACCTTCAAAATCTGTAGTATGAAAAAAAATTTCAGATGTTTCTTCCTTAAAAATCAATTCTTTATTAGAATCTTTAAAGAAAAGATTGATTGTTTCTAAAAAAGTATTAATCTTATTTAATGCGTTATTTGTATCTTTTTCAAACTTTTCAAATTCTTTTAATAGTTTAATTGTTTTACTAAATTGGTTTGCATTAAGATTATATAGAATTTTTATTAAAGATTCGTTGGGATTATTTTCATATTTTTTTGTTATATTTTCTAAATTTTCAAAGTAATTATCAATAATTTGTAATTGTCCAGAATCGAAATTGTCTTTCTCAAAATTTTCAAAATAATCTTTAACTCTACGCTTTGTAATAGAAATTTGATTAAGATGAATTTTGGGGCTTTTTTCTGAAATTAAATTTGACTCGTTAACACCTGCTTCAAAGGCAGAAAGCATTATTTGATTTTTTAAATTGTTAGTTAATGTCAAAATTTTATTTTTCTTAACTCTATATTCCCGATTTAATAGCTCTTTAACTTTCACTATTGGAGACTTAGTTATTATGTTGCTTTTAATGACTGAGCTATTTCTAATTTTAGATTCATCTAAATAAATTTGATTAGATGTTTCTGTATACAAATTTCTATCTAACCCTATTATTGTTGGTTTAGATAAACTAGAAATAAAGTCCCAAGTTTCTTTTTCTTTTTCGTCGGGTCTTAAATTAGAATATAACTCTACAATTTCTTCTAAATTATTATTATTGAAATTATGATTTATATTAACTATTAATGGATGAAAATTTTCTCCTTTTGATATAACTTCGTATTTAAAAACTTTTTTATTATTTGAACAAACAATTTTATATTCTTTTTCTTTAATTGTAATTGTTAATGTTATTTTATCAAAAGTGGTAGCACATAAGCTATTAATAGATGGAGTAAGAATCCAATTTATTATATTTAATATACTTGTCTTTCCAGCTCCATTAATACCCACTAATAAGGAAATATCTTCAAAAAATGAAATATTTTTATTTAGGTAGCCAAATAGGTTTTTAATTTCGATACTTTGTATTTTCATATATGTAATCAGGTTTAGTTTTTATCAACCAAGTTTAAATTATTTTTATTAATTTTTTCTTCAAATATAAACAACTTCAATAAATAACGATTACGGTTTTTCATAATCTCCAAACATTCTGTTTACAAACTCCCCAACCTCTCCGGAACTCTAAAACACTAGCAAAACAAACCTCCCGACTTCTCCGGTGGTTCCAAACAATATTGTTTCTCAGTTCCGGAGATCTCCGGAAGTCTCCTGCAAGTTGCGGGAAACTTCCGTACAGCTCTGTAGATTTATTTCGGGGGTGTTTGTAAGTAAACAACTTTTTATATATTTGGTTTTTGATTAACTAAAACACAAACACATGAAAATTGCACTCACCAAGCTGAGTACCAAAGATCTTGCGACTTTGGCTCAGAGAATTATTACCAATTCCCAATCCGGAAAATATCCTGTTATTGCCAATCATCCTCTTATAGCGGTTTTGCAGACTTCCTACGATGAGTACAGCAAAGTGTACTCTAAGCAGGTCTACAGCGGAAAAGGAAAAGATGTGGCCACTTTGGACCATGAAAGGGACGTGGCGTACAGCAATATGAAGGCTTACCTGAACGGGTACAGAAAACTTGCCTCCATGCCCAATCATCAGATGGCGGAAGAGCTGTACCAGGTATTCAAGACCTTTGGGCTGGATCTGGACCGTCTGAGCTATTCCTCGCAAACGGCACAAATGAAAAAACTGCTGGAAACCCTCGAACTTCAGGAAAATATGCAGAAAATTACTACGCTTTCTCTGAATGCAGCCTATGAAGAAATGAGGTATGCACAGCAAACTTTTGAAACCCTTTTTGCAGAGCAGGCAAAGGCCAATGGCGACCTGCGCCAGATGCCCAGCGCTTCATCTATCCGCAAGGATCTGGAACGGCATCTGAAATCTTACATGAATCTGGTAACAGCCATGAAGGATGTTCAGGGCTGGGAGCTTCTGTATACCGATAATAATGAGCTGGTGAAGGCAGCGAAAAATTCTTCTGTAGACAGCAAAAAAGATCCGGAAAAGCAATAGAATTTCTCCCACAGATTTCACAGGTTTACACAGATACTTGCGTATAATTTTTTGTGGATTCAATATGGTATAACATAAACATTCGTGCAAATCTGTGGAATCCGTGGGAAAATAAATGGTTCAGTATATAATAAAAAACTCAGCACATAGCTGAGTTTAATTTTTTTTGAACCATTAAGAAGTTTTTATTTCTATCATTTTTCGTATTCTTTCAGGAAATTATAGGTGGCATCTTTTAAAGATTTTTTTAGATTATTCTTTTCGTCCCCGCCGCCGCTTTTACGGATTCCTGTGGTTTGTATTTCTTTGCTGTTGCTGATGTTTTTATAGTTCACCACTGTTTTCAGGGTCGCTACAGAAAACCCGAAATGCCAGTTGATCTCCGAAATATCTGTGTCGAATACCACAGCATTTTTATCTGTTACTTCTTCGGAGTTTTCGATGAAATTGAGTTTTATATTGGTCTCACTGGCGAGCTCGTTTAAAGATAATTGGAAGGTTTCTTTTACATTGGGCTGCATCACACCGCCCAGTACAGTCCCATACATTCCCGTAAAGTTGATCTGGTTCTGGCTTTTAGGATTCAGTTTGAAATAAATGGATTTTTCTGCATAGAAATTTTGGTTCAAACTGTTATTTGTGTAATTGTGGGAAGTTCCGCACGCCGTTAAAGTAATTGCTACTACAAACAGTAAAAGAAATCTGAAAATTTTCATGGTTTGTTTTATAAAGTTTTACTGACCAAATATATAAAAAGAGGATGTAATTAAAAAGCTTCCAACCTTTGTCCAAAATAAAGCATCTTTACTATAAAAGATCCTTATGAAAATAACGATACCCCAACCATGTCACGAAAACTGGGAAACCATGACCCAGGAAGAAAAAGGAAGATTCTGTTCTGTTTGTTCCAAAACAGTAAGAGATTTTACAGTAGCTTCCGACGAGGAAATTATAAACACCTTTTCCCGTTCCTCAGAAGATATCTGCGGAAACTTTTATGAATCTCAGCTGAACAGGAACCTGCACTATTCGTCCCTCAATTCAGTTCTTGTGAAGTTTGCAGTAGGTTTTATTCTTACTACCAGCGGATTTGTTGATGTAAACGCACAACAAAATGTAGCCCACGATACTTTAAAAGCAGAACAATTAGAAGTCGTGCTTTACGCGGTGAAACCAAAGCAAAAACAGCAGCAGATGGTGGCAGGAGCGCCTGTCGTGGTACAACAAAACCTCCTGACAAATGCCAAAGAAAACAAGCCGGAAGAAATGGTTCCAAAACTTCAGGGAGTAGTAACTAACCCAATGCCAGCATATAATCAGCCGATAAGAATCGGAGGAGCAAACTCCAGTTTGAAGGAAGATCAGAAACCTTTGGTAGTCATGAACGGGAAAATAATCAGTTTAAAAGATTTGCAGGAAGCAGATCCCAATGCCATAAAAACCATGAGGATTCTGAAAGATACCGCTGCCACTTCAATGTATGGCTCTAAAGGTCAAAACGGAGTGATCATAGTGACTGCGAAAAGGAAATGGAAAGTGAAGAAATAATATTCGGGTTCGGCGATCGAAGATCGCCGAACCCGAATATTAAATTGTTATAAACCAAAAGCCTACTTTTTCACTGCCGCAATAGCTGCTTCATAATTAGGTTCATGCGAAATATCTGCAACCTGCTCTTCATAGATGATTTTTCCTGAAGGATCAATCACCACAACAGCTCTGCTCAAAAGTCCTTTCATTACAGAATCTGTAATTTCCACACCATACGTCTTCCCGAAATCTGAACGGAAATCCGAAAGCATCACCACATTCTTGATTCCTTCCGCACCGCAGAACCTTTTCTGGGCAAAAGGAAGATCTTTGGAAATACAAAGAACCACCGTATTCGGAATATTACCCGCATCTTCATTGAAATGGTGCACAGAAGCTGAACAAACTCCTGTATCTACACTTGGGAAAATATTAAGGATAACGTATTTCCCTTTGTAAGAATCCAGAGTCTGGTCTTTCATCGTGACGTCCGTAAGGGTAAACTTGGGTGCAGGTTTATTCACTGCAGGTAATTTGGAATGCGTGTGCACAGGCTTTCCTCCCATCAGAACAGTATTCTGGGCGAAACTGAATACTGAAAAAAGGAATACAGCGCTGAAAATTAATCTTGATACCATGAATTTTATTTTTAAACAAAATTATTCTTTTTTTAGAAGCGGTTTGTTAATTTTAATTCAAACAGCCATTAAATAGAACAAATCTATCAGTTAGCTATTTTTTTTACCGGTTGTAACCTCTACCTTTATTCTGTAAAAGGTAAAATTTACATTCAAATTATCAAAAAATAAAAATTTATGGATTCAGTCAACAAAGCGTTATTTCAGAATATTTTTAAAAGCGAAAACGAAATTCCCGAAGAATATAAAGTTCCCGAAATCCATCAGAATGTTTATCTTCTGAATGGTGAGCTTGTAGAATGGAAAGGGGAGGTTCAGAATATCTATTCGCCCGTCTGTATCCCTACAGAAAATGGTCTGGAAAGAAAACTTCTGGGGAGTATTCCCAATATAGGCCCGAAGGAAGCAATGGATGTTCTTGAAGCTTGTGTAAAAGCTTATGATAACGGCCTTGGAGAATGGCCAACAATGTCTGTAGAAGGGCGCATCCACTGTATGCAGAAGTTTGTTTATCTGATGATTGAGCAGCGCGACCTTGTGATTAAACTGCTGATGTGGGAGATTGGGAAAACCCTGGCAGATTCTACCAAAGAATTCGATAGAACTGTAGATTACATCAATCAGACGATTGATGCCCTAAAGGACCTCGACAGGGAATCTTCCCGTTTCCAGCAGGCGGAAGGGACCATTGCACAGATCAGGAGGGCTCCGCTGGGCGTTGTTCTGAGTATGGGGCCATTTAATTATCCTTTAAATGAAATCTTCACTACGCTCATTCCCGCCCTGATTATGGGAAATACCATTTTGTTCAAACTCCCAAAACATGGCGTTCTGGCTCATTATCCGCTACTGAATGCCTTTAAAGAAGCCTTCCCGAAAGGAACTGTAAATACCCTTTATGGAAAAGGTTCAGAAATCATCACTCCGATTATGGAAAGCGGAAAAGTGAATGTTCTGGCCTTTATCGGGTCCAGCAAAGTGGCCAACGGGTTGAAGAAACTGCACCCTAAAGTAAACCGTTTACGTGCCATTCTCAGCCTTGATGCCAAGAATGCTGCAATTGTAACAAAAAATGCCGACCTGAATGTTGCAGTAAGTGAATGTATTCTGGGCGCTTTATCCTTTAACGGGCAAAGATGTACGGCACTGAAGCTTATCTTCGTTCAAAAAGAGATTGCAGAAGAATTTACTGAAAAATTAAGTGCTGCTGTCTCAGCAATGAAAGCGGGTCTGCCATGGGAAAAAGATGTAAAAGTGACCCCGCTTCCGGAAGTAAATAAGCCGCCTTACCTGAAGGAATGCATTGAGGATGCTTTAGCCAATGGAGCGAAAGTATTAAATGAAAACGGAGGATTCACGGAAGAGTCTTTTGTGTTCCCTGCAGTGGTTTATCCTGTAAACAGCGAGATGAAGCTGTATCATGAAGAACAGTTCGGGCCGGTAATTCCGGTGGTTCCGTTTGATGATATTGAGGAGCCTATTGATTATCAGGTAAATGCTTCACATGGGATGCAGGTAAGCATTTTCAGTGAAGATCCGCAGGAAGTTTCCAGGCTGATTGATCCATTTGTGAATCTGGTGAGCCGTGTGAACATCAATTGCCAGGCACAGCGGGGTCCGGATGTATTTCCTTTTACCGGCAGAAAAGACAGTGCAGAGGGAACTCTTTCTGTATTTGATGCGCTCCGCTCATTCTCGATCAGGTCTTTGGTAGCCGCGAAACTGACGGATGCCAATAAGAAATTATTAAATACAATCGTCCGCGAACATGACTCTAATTTTTTAAGCACAGATTATATTTTCTAGGCCTTTTTTAAACTCTATTTAACATAAAATAATAATCCTCAATAAATTTCTTTATTTTTTGAGGATTTTGTATTTTCAGGCGTGAAGTTTTTAGTTTTTATATCAAAAAAGTGGTATTTTATTAATAATGTTTCTTTACGAATAGAGTTTGTGGAATGTCTTTAATGGAAAAGGAATTTTTAGAGAAAATAGAGAAGCATAAAGGTGTTATCTTCAAGATCTCTAAAATGTATATGGACGATCGGGATGATCAGAATGATCTCTATCAGGAGATCATTTATCAGGCCTGGAAATCATACGGTGATTTCCAGAGAAGAAGCGACTTCTCAACATGGCTCTACAGAACTGCACTTAATACAGCCATCGTATTTCTCCGTAGCGAAAAAAAACGTAGTTTTATACAAAATCAGGGCATAGAGAATCTTGTTGTTCCGCAGGAATCCTATAATGATGCGGATGACAGAAATATGAAGTTAATGTATGAAGCTATCCATCAGCTCAGCCCTATAGACAAAGCACTGATTTTTTTCTTTTTGGAAGATTTTTCAGGTAAAGAAATTGCCAGCCAGTTGGGTATAACTGAAGTGAATGCCCGCGTAAAACTGAACAGGGCTAAAGCAAAACTGAAGGAAATTATCGAAAAGCAAAAGAACAAATCGGATTTAAAACAAAACAAATGGAGTTAGAAAATTTTAAAGAACTTTGGGATAAGGATAACAGGCAGGATTTGCCTGAGATTTCTTTGGAAAAGCAAGGGGAAATTCATTCTCCCATGCAGATGCTGAAGCTCAATATGCAAACGGAATTCTGGCTGATGCTTGTCACCCTGCCTATGCTTCTTATAGGATTTCCCTTTGCTGCGAGGGATACAAATATCATTATTATATCAGGTTTTGTAGTTGCTCTGACACTGGCTTTTATCATCTACTTCTATTCCCGTTTTCTCAAACTTTACAAAATATTATGCAAAAGCGGGATTAATACCAATTATGATCTGTTTAACCTGAAAACGCAGCTTTTAATATCAAAAGAAATCTATATTTCCTATTATATCTCTTATATTCCTCTTGCTTTTCTGCTATCCCTTATCCAGATCAATTTCCATTTTGAGATAAAATATAACCTTGCTATTTTCGGAGTTAGCTTTCTGATTACCCTGATGCTCGTGTGGTTTATTATAAAATATTGGATATATTATATGTACGGCAGGTACATAGAAGATGTGGTACGCCTTGTAGATGAACTGAATGGAGTGGAGTTAGGTCCCAAGAAAATACGGGGAAATTCATGGTTTGAACGTTCCCAGAAATTTTTTATCAAAAAGTTCGGGCTTAAGGGGAATATTCTGAATACCGTCCTGTGGTTTGTTTCGGTATATATTTTTATTATTGCATTTTTAACAATTGTTCTTGTCCTTTTCATAGTCATTGGTGTAAAACTGCATTTTATTGATATTTATTCTCTTCAAAAAGCTTTAAATAATCTGAACTAAAGATTAAAAACATAAACCAGAACCTGGCAAGCAATTGTCAGGTTTTTTTATTGTCCATAGATTGTTGTATTAGACGCCTTGAATAATAGATTTTTATGAGCCTTGAATAAAATAAGAGAATCAAAATTTATTTTTTAATGTAATTTTTTCTTAAAAAAGTGTAACATTTTCATTTTTATCCTACTAACTGTTATAAGCAGGAGAAACGTTGGATCCCATTTTGTGATTGCCAATCTAACTGACTGTTCAATTTTAGTAAAAATACTTCGTAAGTAATTATTAATTAGAAATTATTTCGTTACAAAAAGTCTGTTTCATAGACAGATGTGGAGTAGAGCTTAAAAAAACACACAACCAACCCGACAGGAAATTTCTGTTGGGTTTTTTAATGCATCTGTAGTCAATCAAATTTTAAATAAAAATCAGGAGTCCGGCAGAAGTCTTATTTTATAAAAATATCTGTAACAATTTTTTACATTTAAAACTAACTCTATAGAGCCAGAAACCATGAACTTACCAGAGCAGGAATTTTTAGACAAAATTGAAAAACATAAAGGAATCATTTTCAAGATTTCTAAAATGTATATGTCCGAAAAAGACGACCGCGATGATCTTTTTCAGGAAATCACTTACCAGCTCTGGAAAGCATATACCCATTTCAGGGGGCAGAGTGAATTTTCTACCTGGATGTACAGAATTGCACTCAATACCGCTATTATTTTTCTGAAATCAGAGAAAAAAAGAAGCTTTATTTCTAATGAGGATTTCTCAGGATACAAAATTATGCAGGACGATTATGATTATGGGAAGGAAGAGAAACTGGCTCAGATGTATGAGGCAATCCGGCAGTTAAATTCCATCGATAAAGCTTTTATTTTTTATTATCTGGAAGATTTTTCGGGAAAAGAAATTGCAGAGCAGATGGGAATTTCCGAAGGCAATGCAAGGGTAAGAATGAACCGCGCTAAAAATAAACTGAAAGATATTTTAAACAAATCATAATTTTTAAATCAGTACCAATGAATATAGATGAATTAAAAAATGTATGGAATGAGGATGTTTCCCAGGAAACCCCCGAAATAAGTATTGAACAGAGAAATAAGATCAACCTTCCGCTGGAAAAAATACGTAAAAATATGCGTATGGAATTTTGGTTTGTGATTGGAGTTTTTATTTTCTCATTTATAGTATGTGCTTTCTGCAGACCCTTTAAGCTTCAGTTCTACATCACTGTTCTTGTAGCGTCAATGCTTGTTGTTACAATCTTCTTTTTCAGTAAGTTTTTCAGGCTTTACAACGATATCAGCAATCCTATGCTCAAAACCTATGATTCTTTAAAGGATCTTGTTATGCAGGTCAATCTTAACAAACAGTATTACTTATCCTATTATCTGAGTTTTGTACCTTTTATTGTCTGCGAAATGATCATTGTAATAGAATTCATACCGTGGCCACAGCCGATGAGCGAAATGAAAATTGCCGTGATTCTGATAAGCTCGGTCATCATTGGGCTTTTTGCACTCTTTATATCCGGGAAATTCTGGTTTTACCGTTATTACGGAAGATATATTGTGCATATTGAAGAGCTTCTAAAAGAACTAAAAAGTTGAAAATAGTTTCGGCGGGCTGAAAGCCCGCCGAAACCTTATAAACTATCTGTTTTGTTTTTCCCTGGCGATTTCTTGTTTCACCCATTCCAGTTGCGGATCCTTTTTATTAATAATGTCCTGCATACTTTCTTTAATGGTGACATCCGGGGTAACCCCTCTTTTTGTATTTTGAAAATCAATGTTGGGTTGTACCAGCAATAGTCCTATCGGGAAATTGATCCTTGAGTGAGGAAGTTTCTGGTAAGAATAAAACCCGGCTACAGTTCCGTCATTAGCACCTCCCGTTTCTTCGCCTACCAGAATCGCTCTTTTGTCATATTTCAGTTTTGCGGTGATAATTGAGGAGGCAGAAAAGCTTCCACCGTTGATCAGTACAAATACTTTACCTTGGAAAGCATCCTTTTTAGGTTTTGTAGGTTTGGCTGCCTTCATTTTGTAGTATACTTTTCCGTCCTTTTTATAAGTGCTGAAAGTTTGTGCAAATACATACGTGGGATAGGCAAGGCTTTTAAAAGCATACTGAAAAGGAGAACTTTTCCTGAAATAGTTGGTTTTAAGCGGAGTAATCCTCGAGGTAAGCTGCGAGGGCTTTATCAGCACATAAGGTTCCGGGGCAAGATAAGAGTACAGGTTATTGATCTCGTGTAGAGATCCGCCATAATTGTTGCGGACATCTATAATTAAATAACTGGAACCAGCATTTTTTATTTTTTCGAATGTTTCTTTATAAAACCGGTCCGAATAATCGCTTGAAAAGCTTTGGATCTTTAAATAAGCTGTGGTACTGTCTTTATCCAGAAATTTAAAATTTCGGTTATAAGAATCAGTAAAGGCTACATAATCATTAACTTTCTTTTCCGGAGTTCGTTTTTCCTGTTCTTTATCTTTTTCCAGGTCAGTTTTGGATTTAGATTCCCGGTAGAGAATATATACTTGTTTTTTGCCGTTGTAAAGAGTTTCCAAATAGGCTTTGTCTGCAAAACCGTTTTCTGCCGTATAAAAGTTAAAAAAAACATCCTTTAAAAAATAAGGCTGAAAAGTGTCATTATATCCGTCACTGCTGATCAGGGCGCGGTATTTCTTTATATATTCGGATACAGGAATATGGTTGATTGATACAACTTCAGTTCCAGATTTTATATCACTTATAGAATCTTTGTTTTGAACGATAAACAGATGATTGTCTTTTATATAATATTCGAAACGGCTGAACATTCCCTTTTTGTGTTCCAGGGATTTGATTTCCTTTTTAGAAAATTTTTTTCTGGGGATTCTCAATGCCAGATGTCCCTCACGGATATCTGCAATTACAGGCTGGAGTTTAAAATAAAACTGGAGCGGGGTTAGCGGTTGGTCAATGGTTTGTTTAAGACTGTCAAATTTATAGTCAAGGTCTTTTTTAGAAATATACCAATAAAGCTGCGGATGCATTTTCTGAAGCTTTAGATAGGCGTAATCTATATCCTCTTTAAGTTCTTCAGTACCAATGCATGCAGTACTCCGCTCATTATGCCTTCTGACAGATGAGCATGAAGAAAGTGCTGCAGCCAGCAGTATGATCGAATAATTTTTCAACGTGTTTTGAATTTTTTTCAATCGGCTAAGTTAAAAAGTTTAACATAATTCTGACTCAAATAAATAATAAATTATTCAAAAACCTTTATAAATTAAGTTAAAAAAATACTTCAATTTTTAGGTTAAACGAAAAGTAAATACCTTTGCCTCTTTTGCAGATGATGTATTTGATTTTACTGACCGGAATTCTGATAACGGTTTACCTTATAGTGATGAATATGCCTGCTTTCGGGACAAAACCGGAAGGCAGACGACTGGAACGTATCAGAAGATCAAAACTTTACAGAAACGGGAAATTCCAAAACATCAGCCATACTCCGCCTGTAGCAGAAGGATATAGTACCATAAAAGTTACTTACGATTTTATCCTCGGAAAAAAACATCCCCTTCTAAAACCCCTGAAATCTATTCCTTCTATTCATACAGATTTAAAAAAAATCCGGAAAGATCAGGACGTTTTTATTTGGCTGGGACATTCATCCTATTACCTGCAGACGGATGGCATTTCTTTTCTTGTAGATCCTGTACTGAGTGAATATGGTTCCCCGTTTAAGTATTTTAACAAAGCTTTTAAAGGCTCGGATATATTTAAGCCGGAAGATATCCCCGATCTGGATTATCTTGTGATTACCCATGACCATTTTGACCATCTGGATTACCCCACTGTAAAGTCGATCAAAGACCGGACAGGAATGGCAATAGTACCTTTAGGTGTCGGGGCTCATCTGGAAAGATGGGGCTACCGTGAGGAAAGTTTAATTGAAGAAGAATGGGGAGCCCAGGTTCTTTTGAAAAATAATCTGAAACTTACCTTTACGCCGGCAAGACATTTTTCAGGAAGAAAGATAAAGCAGAACAATACGCTTTGGACATCATATGTTTTGGAAACTCCTACAAAAAAGATATTTCTGGGTGGTGACAGCGGTTATGATTCCCATTTCGAAGCAATAGGCCGCGAATTCGGACCTTTTGACTATGCTGTTTTGGAGAACGGACAATATGATGAGGCCTGGCGATATATCCATGCTCTTCCCGAAGATGTAATTCAGGCTGCTCTTGACCTTAAGGCAGAAAATATTATTCCTGTACATTCCTCAAAATTTGCGCTGGCACTTCATCCATGGAATGAGCCGCTTCAGAAAATAACAGGCTTAGCAAAAGAAAAAGGGCTTCATATACTTACCCCGATGATTGGGGAAGTTTTAGATATGAACAGCAAACACCATCAATTCAGGGAATGGTGGGAAGAATAACTCAGGCATGCCAGATGTCTTTATATCTTGCAGGATGATTTTCAAACTGCTGGCGTACAAAATCACATTCAGGGTCTACCAGCAGATCTTTCTCCTCAGAATAACGGACCAGTTCGTCCAGAAGCATTTTGGCATATCCGTGGCCTTCACGTTCTTCGTTGATTTTAGTGTAATAAACAATCAGCAGCCTTCCATCTATCTTTATTGACATATATCCAGCTTTTTCTCCATCAATTAACAGCTGCAGTTCATCTTGATATGGTGATATTTCAAACTTTATATTTTCCATAATAATTAAGATTTGGTTGGGTTAAATGACTTGCTTCATTTCAATTGTAAAGCATTTACTAATCTGGCAACATTATAATCCGTCCGGATTTGAAATTCTCCTTTTAAAATTACAAATTAAAATAATACAAAACAGAGCTTTTTCCGGAACTTAACAAATTTTAAGCTCTTTTCAGCCTTAAAGCAAGGTGATATAGTGAAATAATGCATGGAAATTAAGACATTTTTATTGATAAAAATTAAGTAATAATTTATCGCATTATATAATTCTGAAAAGATAATTTTCGTATCGGGAAAGAAAATTAAGTGTATTATTTAGTTCAGATTTTCAATGAGTTATATTTTATTTAACAAACATTGGGAATGTAAAAAAAGGACTTGGCATTTTAATTGACTAAGCTAATACAGTTTAACCTAAATCAAACTAAAAAAGATGAAAAAATTATTAATCGCATTAATGCTTGCAGGCACATTTGGCCTCACTTATGCACAATCAGATTATTATAATGATTACAGAAGAAGTATAGCGGATATCAATTGGCAGACAGTAGCTGCAGATCTTTTGCTTTCTGCGACACAAACCAATCAGCTGAATTCTTTAAACGACAGGTATCGTGATTACGATTCATGGAACAGAGTATACGTAAGCAATCCCGACCGTTGGAGAGAAGACCGTTACTATGAGATTGAAAGAATTCTTGGAAGAGAAAAATATACCAAGTTTAAAAATAAATACTATAAAGGTCAAAACCCGGTAGCTGTTTATAACCGTAATAAAAACAATTACAAAAAATATAATTCCAAACAATACAAAGAGTACAGAAAGGAATATAAAAAGGAACAGAAGGAACATGAGAAACATGGGAAACATCATTAAGTCTCCAATATCAACTATATTCAATCTAAATGGCCGGCATTTGCCGGCTGTTTTTGTTTTGTGGATCGGAAATATCTATTTATTTGTTTGAATTTTATAACTTAGTACTATGGAATCTAAAGAAACAATAAAAGAATTTTATTTACGGTATGCTCCTAAGGAAAAGATAGATGTCGCAGTGTCTGGAATAGGACATTTTAATGTCTTTTCGCGCGACAGCTGCTCATTAGTATCACCTTACAGCAGGAGAGACTATTATAAAATTTCGCTCATCATAGGAAAAGGAAAGCTTCATTATGCAGACAAATGGATCCATGTAGACCGCCCGGCACTTTTATTTTCCAATCCTGTGGTTCCTTACTCCTGGGAAGCAGATGACGAGGATCAAAAAGGTTGGTTCTGCCTGTTTACAGATCAGTTTCTGCAGAATGGGACACGTATTGGAAACCTCATGGATTCAAAGCTTTTTAAAATAGGAGGAACCCCTGTTTTCTTTGTTGACGAAGATCAGCAAGCCATCATTTCCGGTCTTTTCACCAAGATGATGACCGAAATTCAGACAGAATATATGCACAAATATGATATGCTTCGGGCCTGCCTTCATCTTATGATTCATGAAACCATGAAAATGCAGCCTGCAGAAAGCTTTGAGCCTTATCAGAATGCTTCTCACCGGGTAGCATCACTGTTTATGGAGCTGTTGGAGAGGCAGTTTCCGATTGACAGCCCCGAAGCATTTCTCAAACTGAAAACACCCAATGACTATGCCCAGAATCTTTCTATCCATGTCAATTCTTTAAACCGTGCAGTTAAAGAAATGACCGGGAAAACGACAAGCCAGCAGATTGCTTCCAGGATCATTCAGGAGGCCAATGCTTTGCTCAAACATACGGACTGGAATATTTCCGAGATTGCCTATGGATTGGGATTTGAAGAACCTGCGTATTTTACCAATTTCTTTAAAAAACAAACCGGATTGGCTCCCAATGAAGTCAGAACAACAGTTGTTTGAATTTTATAATTCTTAGTTTGAATTCTATATTCTGTTCACCCGATTCTTGTTCTAATTTTGTCTTATCAAATTTAAAATCACAGCAATTATGAAATTCAGAAAATTAGGAAACACAGGAGAGCAGTTATCTGCAATAGGTTTGGGATGTATGGGAATGAGCTTTGCCTATGGTCCGGCAGATGAGCAGGAAAGCATCAATACTTTGCATAAAGCATTGGATTTAGGAATAAACTTCTGGGATACCGCAGATATGTATGCTGCCGGAGAGAACGAGAAATTAATCTCAAAAGTTCTGGTTCCGAACCGTGATAAGATCTTTATTGCTACCAAATTCGGATTCAGGTTTAAAGATGGGAAACCAAGCCACAGCGGAGCTCCCGGAACTTATTTTGACGGTTCACCGGAATGGATCAGGCAGGCAGTGGATTTAAGCCTTCAGAGACTTAAAATCGATACCATTGATCTTTATTATGCCCATAGGGTAGATCCTAATATTCCGGTGGAAGAAACTGTAGGCGCAATGGCAGAACTCGTTAAAGAAGGGAAAGTAAAATACCTTGGTTTGTCAGAGGCATCCGCAGAATCTATCAGAAAAGCGAATAAAATTCATCCGATCACAGCACTGCAGTCAGAATATTCTATCCTTACTAAAGATATAGAAAAAGAAATACTTCCTACCATTAGGGAATTGGGTATCACATTAGTTCCTTATTCTCCTCTGGCGAGAGGACTTTTTGCCAACATCAATGAAGTACAGAATTTCGGTGATGAGGATTTTAGAAAAACATTACCACGCTATCAGGCAGAATATCTTGAAAACAACAAAAATCTTGCAAGAGAAATCAATGAATTTGCAGCGTCCAAAGGGATAAAAGGAACCCAGCTGGCTTTAGCCTGGGTTTTGAACCAGGGAGAAGATATTATTCCGATTCCGGGAACCAAACGCATCAAATATCTTCAGGAGAATATTGAAGCAGTGAATATCGATCTTTCACCGTCAGATTTAGAAACGATTGATGCACTTTTGAAAAAATATCCTAACGTAGGCGAAAGATATACAGAAGGCTCGATGAAATTGGTGAATAACTAAAAAATATACCTACAGACTCCTGAATAACAACCAGGAGTCTGTATTTTTAAACATACACATTTGATTATGAACAGAAGAGAACTTTTAAAAAGTGGACTGATGGCCGGAGCATTAAGCTTTGTCCCTTTTTCTGATGTTTTTGCAGGTACCAAAATACTTCCGCCCAATACTGAGGAAGATCTTTCGGCATTTAAAAAGATAAAATTTGGTGAGCTGGAACTTTTCATTCTTACGGACGGATACATTCACGAGAAAAGCGTCGATACATTTGCCCCAAGAGCAGATATTTCCCTGTTAAAAACAATTTTAAGGGATAATTTCCGTTCCGACGACTCTATAGACATGGCGATGAATCTCATGCTTGTCAAAACAAAAGACAGGCTTATTTTACTGGATGCCGGGATGGGGATCTTTGCAGATGAAAGAACAGGATTTATCCTGAAAAGCTTACAGAAAGCCGGATTTTCTCCAAAAGATATTACAGATGTTTTTATTTCCCATGCTCATCCCGATCACATTGGCGGGATAGTAGATAAACAGAATAATCTGGTTTTTCCCAATGCAGATTTCCATATCTCCAAAATTGAATATGATTTCTGGCTGCAGGCTTCCATTAAAGATTTTAAAAACAGTTTTTTAAAGAATCAGCCGGAATTCCTTAACCAGATCATTCCGCCTGATTCTTTAAAAACAGTTTTTTAAAGAATCAGCCGGAATTCCTTAACCAGATCATTCCGCCTGTTCAGAATATTCTCAAAACAATCCGCCCGAAGCTGAAATTTTATGATTTTAAAAAGCCTTTGTTTGAACATTTCAGTTTTCAGCTGGCTCCGGGGCATACACCTGGCCTTACGATCATGATGATTTCTTCAGGCACTGAGAAGCTGATGTATATTGCAGACCTGATCCACTCTGATATTATTCTTTTCCCACACCCTGAATGGGGATTTTCAGGAGATACAGATCTGGATATTGCTGCGGAATCCCGTAAGAAATTACTTAATCAGCTGGCAGATACCAGAACCAAGGCTTTTGCATATCATCTTCCATGGCCGGGCCTTGGCTTTACCAAGAAAAAGGATGCGGCCTATGAATGGATTCCGGAGATTTTTATGAACTAATATTCACTAACGGATTCAACTTAAATTTTCTACGACATAGTTTTAATAATAAATCCTCCCATTTCCGGGAGGATTTGTTGATTGAAATCCCCAACCAAAGGAATATACCCGTAGAAAATGAAAAAGTAATATTACCTGATTGGGGGAAACATAAATAGAATTTTTATTATGATCAGTTAATCAAAACTGATCGTCTGAATTTTTCTCTGCAAATGTGGTCACATTTTTACTGAATTGGAAGCAGGGCATGTAAGAGATTCGGAATTTCTAACCTTCAAGTAAGCATCTCAAAGCCGGCTCCTCCTACGCTTCTCCAAAAATAAGTTCAGGAGAATACAGCTTTCTGAACATGATATAGGTTACAGAAAGTACGATGAAGGCAACTATCGCATCAATAGTGGCTGCAGACCCAAGCACTGCAATTTTGGAAAAGAAAGCAAAGATGATATCGAAAAACATTCCGGCAAATACCCATTCTTTTAGTCTTAGTAAACGGTTGGGCAGGAGAAGCACCAGGACTCCGGACAGTTTGAATACACCAAGGATATAAATAAAATGAGGTGGATAACCAAGCTGTTGTGTAATGTCCCAAACCACAGGATTTTTGGTAAGCTCAAAAAAGCCGCTTGCTCCAAACCATAATGACATAAAAATTGCTCCTGACCAGTAGATGATTTTTGTTGTTTTTGTTTTCATTGTTTTATTATTTTAAAATTTTGTTGTTGTTTGTTGAATAATCGTGTTTAGAAATACTAAGGCATTCATTTTATAAAAAATTGAATTCTAGTGCTATAAAAAGTATTTTTGAATTGTAAAAACTTAAGTCCCGTGTTTTTCAGCAGGTTTTATTGAATTGCTGTTTTCGAAACCCCTGAAATTTTTCCTGTTTTCAGATTCTGGATAAAGCCTATGATTTCCCAGTTTCCGGGAGAAAAATTCTCAGGAAGTTTAAAATTCGTTGACCCTTCTGGGCTATCTTTCAGTGAGATAAGATTTTGCTGATGGACAATCTGCCAATGCTGAAGGTGATGGCCTTCATTTTCACCTCCTCCCACCTGGGTTGATGATTTCTTTTCAATCAGGCTGATGAGTAATTTGTTTTGAGGATCAGTTTTAGCAGTTTTATAACTTACATCAATAGTTTTGTGTAAAATGTTTGCTGAAAGACTTATGGAGCTGTTTTTAGCATCAGACAATACATTTTGCAATGCATTTTCTATTGAATTCCTATCAGAACCCACAAATTCTTCCTTTCCATTCACAACGAGCTGCGGAGTGTAAGTCTGCGACTGAAGAAGGCGGCTGTACAATTGCTGGCGTTGGGAATTTTCTGCGCTGCTGAACCTGTCTTTCCATCCCATTCGGTTCCAGTAGTCTACGTGGTATGAAAGAATATAAACCGGCCGGTTCTGGTATTCTTTTTCGATCTGCCCCATCAGTTCATCGGCAGGTGGACAGCTTGAACAGCCTTCGGAAGTGAAAAGTTCAATAACGGCAAATCCATTGTTTTCGGAAGGAAAAGCTGGCTCCGCTTTCTTCATCTCCTCTTTCTGTATAAATGCAGAAGCTGCAAACATCAAAGTGGTAAAAGCACTTACGGTAAATAGATTTTTTAGAATCATGACTTTTAAATTTGATTCAAAAGTAGATTCATTTTAAAGGCAAAAGAATATAAAAAAGGGTCAGCCGGACAAAAAGCAAGGCGAACCCGGAAACATACAGGCTTAAAAAATACATTGACCTTAACGGTCTTCCAGCCAGGTAAAGAAACTATGCGTTTTTTCTTTGTTGATCAGGAGTTTTTCAGGAGTTTCAGTCACCAGTTTTACCAGAATTTTACGCTGAAAATAATGTTCCATTTCTTTGATCGCTTTGAAATTAACCAGATACTGGCGGTTAATCCTGAAAAACTGCTTCCCGGAAACCTGCTCAGCAATCTGCCCGAGGGACTGCGAAAGCTGGAACTGCTCCTTATCAAATGTCACCAGATGGGTAATTTCATTATGGATATAAAAATAGGCAACACTTTCGGTAGCAATCGTGGTATATTTTTGATTTTTGAAAACAAGAAAGCTGCTTTTACCCTCAGGCTGGGTTATTTTCTGTAAAAGAGATCCAATGTCGGGAAATTCATTTTTGCTGAAGAATTTTTTTAATTCATCGACTTTTTTCAGGGCTTCGGAAATATCTTCACGGGAAAAAGGTTTCAGTACATAATCCACTCCTTTGCTTTTGAAAGCATCCAGCATATATTGGTCAAAAGCAGTACAGAAAATGACCGGGCATGTGATCTCAACCGCTTTAAAGATTTCAAACGACAGCCCGTCAGAAAGCTGGATATCCATAAAAATAAGATCCGGCTGTATATTGGCAGATAAAGCTTCAACACTGGCCTCAATACTGTCGTAAACTCCCAGGATTCTGGATTCTGGTTTTAAATCTAAAATAAGGTTCTGGAGGGATTTTGCCGCCCTAAACTCGTCTTCAATGATGATGATATTCATGGATCAAAGGTAATTTTATTTGAAAAGTTTTTTCGTCTGAATAAATTTCTATTTCCTGCTCCAGCAGGTGGCTGAAACGCATTTTTATATTATCAAGGCCTACACCTAAAGATTCTTCTGCTGCAATTTTCCGCTGGATAGGATTCTCAATAACAATTCTGTCTTCAGAGCTATAGATTCTGATATGAAGCGGCTTGCTTTGGGATACAATATTGTGCTTGATACAGTTTTCTACCAGAAGCTGCAGGGTAAAAGGAGGGATGAGAGTCTTAAGGTCTTCATTTTTAAGCTCATTTGTAAATGATATTCCTTCACCAAAACGTGCTTTCTGAAGAAAAAGATAAGCCTCTATGATTTTCATTTCTTCCTGCACCGTGATAAGGTCGAGTTTTCTGCTTTCAAGTGTAAATCTATAAAAGTCAGAAAGTTTAATAATAAAGTCTACCGTCTCGGAATCATGGGTCTCTGCCATCGATTTTAAAGTATTCAGGCTGTTGAAAAGAAAATGGGGATTTACCTGCTGTTTCAGTAATTCATATTGGGCCCCGAGATTGTCACTTTTCACTTTTTCCAGCTCCAGCTGAACCTGCTGGCCTGCATAGTTATTCTGAAGCAGGGTCAGAAACATATAACATACAAGATTGATCAGGATTCCACGGACTTCCACCATCAGCATCACAGGTCCAAAATTGATATGGGACAGAATAAGTTGCTGAATCCAGGCGAGCCCGAACATGATCACCATTCCGAATGCCAGCACAGTCAGCAGCCTTGAATACGAAATATCCTGTCTCCGTTTGCCTTCACTTCGGTTTAAGAAATAAATATTGAGATACCACATTATGATGGAAAATGCCGCCGTTATTGCTGAATTTACCGCAGCTTCCTTCCAGTTGAACTCATGGGACGCCAGTTGGGGTACAGATGATAAAATTCCCAGAAACAAGGAACTTATCCAGATGATGGCTGGTGAAATTTTTATTTTTTGCTGCTGCATGGAAACAGTGAGGTTTTAAAAGGTGAAATTAATGCTTTTTTAGAAATATAATGGTGAATGTTTAAAAGTGAATTCGCTTTGCCGGTGAATTTTTTTCGCTTGGAAAAATTAACTATTAGCTTTGCACAGGCAAAAATTGATTATTCACAAAAACTACTGAAGCTGAGAAATTCAGCTTCAGTAGTTTTTAAGGTCTCAAGACAGGTTTGTAGCTCATAATATACCGTATCCGTTCTTCTTTATCAGATGCCACAGGTGCCGTGGCTGATGTATTCGTGATCTGATAGGAAATTTTCCCTTTATTATCAGCCTGAAGTGTTTCTACACTGAGTAACTCTCCGGTAATCGTTCCTCCGGTGTATTGCGGATTGTCATGGTACTTCCAGGTAACCAGTTTTATAATAGAATTGTTTTCCAGGTCAGGCTTTCCACTTGATAATGATGCAAGGGCCTGCGGGTTGCCATACAGTGCAGAGGAAGTTTCCTTTTGGGTATTTAATGAGGTGGAAATAAATTTTAAATCTCCGGGGTCAAAAACAATACGCTTTAAATCTTTATCCGGTTCATCAATTTTACAGGCAGTAAACAAAGCGCAGATTGACAGGGTGATGAATAGTGCTTTTTTCATTATTTCTCAAGGTTTTTAATTAATCTTTCAGTATTGACTTTCATTGGGACATCAAACAGATATCCTGTTTTTTCAGCCAGCTGCCGGTGGCAGGCAATGCATGATTCTTTTGCAAATGAGGCTGTTTTACCGGTAGGATGAAGATCATTTCCTGAAAATTTGGCAAATCCCCAACCTTCTGTATCTGTATATTTTTTAGAGTCTTTCACCATAAACTGAGCATTGATAAATTCCCCGGCTCTCACTTCTCCGTCCGCCAACTGCTCCTGCTTCCAAACTGATTTTACAATGATGCTTCCGTCCGGCCAGGGATGGAAATTTTCTGTTTCAACAGCTTTTACCGCTATATCATTTCCATAAATAACCCTGATGGAGTGGTCGAAAAGGGTACTCATGCTGATCACTTTCCAGTTTTTAAAATCATCCGTATACTTTACGCCGTTGGGCGAAATAGGAAGCTTGGATGGAGCATAACCCTGACTGATTTCAATGTTGTGATGTGGATCTTTTTCTTTTTTTACCGGATTGAGACCGGATAATGAAAGGGTATACCTCCTGATTGTTTCAATATCTTTATGGGTTATTTTAGCTGAAGGATGGAGCAGGGTATACTCATGAAGCGGCATTTTTCCACTTTGCATCATATTTAAAATGGCGTACATCTTCCCTTGGTGTTCAGCCGGCGAATCATTCCATTCCGAAAAGTTTAAAACTTCTTTTGCTCTTTTCACGTCTTTGTTCACGGCCCATGAGATAGGAGCCACCTTATCATACCAGCTTAAATTCTGTTCATTGGAGTGGCAGTTAAAGCATGAATTTTCCAGGATGGCAAGCACTTCCCGCGGGGCTTCAATTTTTTTGGCTACAGGCTTTCCTTCCAGAGGTGGGTTGAAAAGCTGTAAGGTTGCAAATATTGCCATAACCGTCAGAAATATGATGGCTATTGGCTTTGCTGTTCTTTTTTTCTTTGATGAGTCCATAACGATATTATTTTTATGGCTCAAAAGTATAGGCTTAAAGGAAATTTTGAAATGTAAAGGTGGGCGAACCGGACAAATCAAACGGTGAAAATGGAATTTTTAAGGGCAAAGAAGAAACTGAACCTACGGAATATTGCAGGACACCTGGGAAATCATTGTTTAAATGACCGATTGGGAGTGTACAGAAGACCTTTGAAAAATTGTATGATCTATATAAAAGTATTTAAATAAAAAAGCTCCTTAAAAAAGGAGCTTTCATTTGTATCAATTCAGAAATTAAATTCCGTCAATAATTTCATTTAAAACTGTGCTTGGTCTCATCGCTGCATACGTTTTGTATGTGTCGGTTTTATAGTAACCGTCAATGTTTTGAGGTTTACCCTGAGCACTTATCAGTTCTTCATTAATAACCGCTTCACTTTCCTTCAATGCTGCTGCAACCGGAGCAAAATGAGCTGCCAGTTCAGCATCTGCAGTCTGGTTAGCCAGAGCTTCTGCCCAATACATTGCCAAATAGAAGTGAGAACCTCTGTTATCGATCTGACCTACTTTTCTTGCAGGAGATTTATCGGTAGCCAGGAATTTAGCGTTTGCTTCATCCAGTGCATCAGCTAAAACCTGAGATTTAGTGTTTCCCTGTGTTTGAGCCAAATGTTCTAAAGAAGCCTGAAGTGCAAGGAATTCCCCTAGAGAATCCCATCTCAGATACCCTTCTTCTAAGAATTGCTCAACGTGTTTTGGAGCTGAACCTCCGGCACCTGTTTCAAACAAACCTCCTCCGTTCATCAATGGAACAATAGAAAGCATTTTTGCAGAAGTACCCAGTTCAAGGATTGGGAAAAGGTCAGTAAGATAATCTCTCAACACGTTTCCTGAAACAGAAATCGTATCTTTTCCTTCTCTTGCTCTTTTCAGTGTTTCGGTCATCGCATCTTTTACATCGAGGATTCTGATGTCCAGACCTGTTGTATCATGATCTTTAAGGTATTTTTCTACTTTTTTGATGATCTCTCTGTCGTGTGCTCTACCTTTATCTAACCAGAAAATAGCAGGGGTATCAGAAAGTCTGGATCTGTTAACAGCCAGTTTTACCCAGTCCTGGATTGGAGCATCTTTAGTCTGGCACATTCTGAAGATATCTCCTTTTTCTACTTTCTGGGAAAGAAGTACGTTTCCGGCTTCATCCTGAACCTCGATAGTCCCGTCTGCAGATGCCTGGAACGTTTTGTCGTGAGAACCATATTCTTCGGCTTTCTGAGCCATTAATCCTACGTTCGGAACAGAGCCCATAGTAGTAGGGTCAAGCTTTCCGTGCGCTTTCATATCATCAATTACAGACTGGTAGAAACCGGCATAAGAGCGGTCCGGAATAATACAAACTGTATCTTCTTCGTTTCCGTCTTTGTTCCACATTTTTCCTCCACCTCTCACCAAAGCAGCCATAGAAGCATCAACAATGATGTCAGAAGGAACGTGGAAGTTGGTAATCCCTTTGTCAGAATTTACCATAGCTACTCTTGGTCCGTTAGCTAAAGCTGTTTCAATATCAGCTTTAATTTCAGCTTCCTGAGCATTTCCTTTAATTTTTTCGAAAAGATCGGCAAGACCGTTATTTGGATTAACATCTAAAGACTTGAACGTTTCAGCATATTTAGTGAAAACATCTTTGAAATAAGTTTCTACAATAGCCCCGAAAATAATCGGATCAGAGATTTTCATCATCGTAGCTTTCAGGTGAGCAGAAAGAAGTACATTTCTGCTTTTAGCCTCATCAATCGCTTTTTGAACAAATGCTTTCAAAGAGTTTAAATTCATTACAGAAGAATCAATTACTTCTCCGGCCTGAAGAGCTGCGAAATCTTTCAGTAAAGTTTCAGCACCGTCGTTACCTTTGAATGTAATATTGAATTTTGTAGCATTTTCTACAGTAGTTGAAGTTTCAGTTCCGTAGAAATCTCCTCCATCCATGTGTGCAACATCTGTTTTGCTGTCAGAAGCCCAGTCACCCATTCTGTGAGGATTGGCCTTTGCATAGTTTTTAACAGCTTTTGGAGCACGTCTGTCAGAATTTCCTTCTCTTAACACAGGGTTTACCGCACTTCCCAAAACTTTGGCATATTTAGCTTTAATCGCTTTCTCTTCATCATTTTTCGGCTCTGCAGGATAATTGGGAACTGCGAAACCTTTAGACTGTAATTCTGCGATAGCTTCGTCAAGCTGAGGAGCTGAAGCTGAAATATTAGGCAATTTGATAATGTTTGCATCGGGCTGAGTGGCCAATTGACCCAATTCTGCCAATGCATCACCAATCTTTTGGTCATCTTTCAAAAACTCAGGGAAGTTGGCCAGAATTCTTCCTGCCAAAGAAATATCCGGGACAGCAATTTCAATGTTTGCGGATTTTGTAAAAGCTTTTACAATAGGTAAAAACGAGTGTGTTGCCAACATTGGAGCCTCATCCGTAAGAGTGTAGTAGATTTTTGATTTGTCTGACATTATACTGTGTATTTATTATTTGATTTTTAAGAATCACAAATTTACTAAATATGATTGTTTTATGAAGGTATTTTAAAATAAAAAAAGAGGCCTTGGCCTCTTAAGTTTATATTTGTGTAATTGTATAAGTTCCGGTAGCATCAAAATTGATGTTAAACTCAATCTTGAAATTTTTTGGAACTGAAGTGAGATTCGGAATCAGCATAGGGGTACCGTTGATATCAAGGTTTCCATCATTCAGATTATCTCCCAGAATTTCAGTACCTGTAGATCCTCCCGGAGAAAGACTGATAGTAAATCCTGTGAAATTTGAGGAAGTTACACCGGTGAGATTAAAAGAAAACTTGCTTGTTGCCGGATTGTAGCTTAACGGGGAAACTACCGGAGAACCGGAACCAGTAGTATTTAAACTGATGCCTGGGCTGAAGTTAAATGTTCTTACAGGATTCCCTATAAAGTTCGTAATTTCTATCTTGTAAAATCCGTTGGAAGAAATGTTATAAACACTTCCGTTGGGAACCAAATTAGTCTGGCTGTCCGAACCATAGTTTTGTGCACTCGCATTCTGCGCAGCAATGAACTTGATCTGGGAATTCGCAGGTAAATATTTATATCCTACCTTACTTCCGTCATTTCGCATCAGATCTGCTGAGGTTGCAGTGAAATTATTATAACTTCCGTACATATACAAGTTAGCAGGTAGTTGGGAGCTGGATCCTGAGCTTACTGGTAAATTCAATGTTCCGGAATCACTTACATTTAGTGTGTAATTAGTGCCATTTGGAGAAACTAAAGTAATTCCCTGACCAGCACCGGTTACAACAGTTTTGCTCACCTGTGCATAAGGAACACTCGTCAGCTGATTCACACCAACGTTGGTGTAATTGGAACCTCCCTGAGGGTCCATTTCCACTTTTACAAATTTAGTGTTTGTTCCCCAGTTGATGCTGCCAAAATTACCGTTAGTAGGGGTTCCCTGGCCAATATTAAGATTAACCAGACCTTTGGCATTGGTGGTTTTATTATGAGTTTCCGTATACAAAACAGTTCCGGTAGCACTGTTTTCCAGAATGCTGATTTTTAAAGAGACATTTCCGTTAGCAATGGGTGCCCCCGAAGCATTAAAAGCAATAGTCTGATAGCTGAAAGCCTGTGGAACCTGTGCACTTAGAAGTGTTGCGATAAATAATCCTATTGTAGCGTAAAATTTTTTCATGTTTATGTTTTTAAGGTTTTTTAATGATTTTAATAGGTTTGATGTCGGGATTTTTAAATGAGATCATATAAATCCCGGAATTCAGGCTGCGCAGATCCAGTTTTCCATTGTCCGGTTTTATTGTTAAGACAAGTCTTCCCGAAGTATCATACACTTCAGCCTCTTCAATTTTTGTCCTGGAGTTTAAAGTAATGTGAACAAAATCAGTAGTAGGGTTGGGATAGATCTTAACATTGTTTTTTTCAAGTTCTTTAACACCCAGAACCTGCAAAACAGACTGGTAGAAGATACCCATAGTCCCTGAGTTGGCTTGATTGGGATCAGTAGGGATTACATAGATTTCGCCTACCGAATGCGTGAAATTGGTATCAGAAACTGCCCCGGAATTGATGTTGCCGATGACAGACTGAGCGAAGCCAAAAACAGGCACCCCGAAGAGCAGGAAAGTAATTTTTTTTCGCATAGTTATTATTTTTTTGGATTGCGAATATAATCAAAATTTGTTTCAGGTAAATTATCGGCAATAGATAAGTTTTTTTATTTTCACTTTAAGAATTATTTAACCTTTCATTGATCTTAAAGCCTTCTATTTTGAGTAAATTTGAAAAACTAAAAAATAAAATTATGGCAGCAATTACACTTAAAGGAAATCCGGTAAATACAATAGGAACTCTTCCCTCAGTAGGAACAACTGTAAGAGATTTTGCATTGGTAGATTCCAATCTGAATGTGAAACTTCTTTCTGATTTTGACGGTAAAAAGAAAGTATTCAATATTTTTCCAAGTATCGATACGGGAATTTGTGCCGCTTCTGCAAGAAAATTCAACGAAGAAGCTTCGAAGCTTGATAATACTGTAGTGATCAATGTTTCCAAAGATCTTCCTTTTGCATTGGGAAGATTCTGTGCAGCAGAAGGTTTAAATAATGTAGAAACCCTTTCAGATTTCAGAAGCAGCTTTGGTGACGATTATGAAGTGACAATTACAGATTCTCCGATGAAAGGGCTGTTAAGCCGTGCAGTGATTGTGACAGATGAGAACAATAAAGTTGTTTACACAGAACAGGTTTCAGAAATTGTCCATGAGCCTGACTACAGCGCAGCAATTGATGCCCTGAATAAATAGAAAACAATAATTTTTGCGGAAAGCCTTGCAGACCCTATGTTTTGCAAGGCTTTTTAGGCCTTAAGAATTTCTAAATAATTCCATAATGATCAAAAGAATTGTCGCCAATATAAAAACAGAAGATCTTTCAAAAGCCGATCTTTTTTATCAGGATATTTTAGGTATGGAAATCCTGATGGATCACGGATGGATCAAAACTTTTGGAAATGATCAGGAAGCTAAGGTTCAGGTCAGTTTTGCTGCTCAGGGCGGAAACGATACGGCAGTTCCTTTACTTTCAATAGAAGTAGATAATGTAGATGAACTCTGTGAGAAAATGAAGCTTGCAGGTTTTGAGATCGTTTACGGAATCACCAATGAAGATTGGGGTGTACGAAGGTTTTTTGTGAAAGACCCGTTTGGAAATCTGATTAATATACTTCAGCATATTTAGTTTTGCAATAGGCAATAGGCAATAAAAACCATTAATCATGAAAGCAGAAAAGGTTATTCCGGTATTGAGAATTTTTGATTACAGTAAAACAGTGGAATTCTATATAGACTGGCTCGGTTTTGAGATCGTGTGGGAGCATCATTTCGAAGAAAATACCCCTGTTTATATGGAAGTGAAAAAAGGAAATATTCTCCTTCATTTAAGCGAACATCATGGAGATGGGACTCCTGGCAGCCGTGTGTTTATCTGGGGGCAGGGAGTTGCTGAATACAATAAAGAGCTGCTGGATAAAAAGTATAAATATAACCGTCCCGGACTAGAGAAAGCTTTTTATGGAGCAATTTCCTTTACGGTAGATGATCCTTTCGGAAATAAAATCATTTTCAATGAAGAATTTGATGATGAGAAGCATAAAGATCTCGAATTTTTTTCCATTCATTAGTTGAACCAATAGATTTTAATGGATTCAATAAGAATGGGCTTTAGCTCGTTCTTAAAAAATAATTACCTATGGCTTTAGCCAAAACTTAATGATTCGGATCATCAAAAAATAATAATACGATAACTACCTTTGTACAATGAAACGTTCAGGAACTGCAGATCTGCCATTACATTACGGAAAAGTCCCGCCGTGGCTTTACGAACGGATGTCTGCGCTCGGACTTTCCATTATAGAAGTTATCCTGATGGATTATGGTAAAGATGAGGTTCTCAGAAGGCTCGCAGATCCGTTTTGGTTTCAGAGCTTTGGAGCGGTGATGGGCATGGACTGGCATTCTTCAGGGATTACCACATCAGTGATGGGAGCTTTGAAACGTTCCATTAATCCAAATTCAAAATCATTAGGGCTGTATATTTGTGGAGGAAAAGGAAAATTTTCAAAAGAAACCCCTTCAGAGCTTCTTCAGATTGCGGACCAAACAGGTCTCAATGGTCATGAACTGGTGAAAGCCAGCAAACTTTCCGCAAAAGTAGACAATACAGCCATCCAGGATGGTTACCAGCTCTATCTTCATAATTTTATTTTGGCAGACAATGGAAGCTGGAGCGTGGTGCAGCAGGGAATGCACGAGTCCGATGGTACAGCAAGACGCTATCACTGGCATTCGGAAAATATAAAATCATTTGTAGAAGAGCCTCATACAGGGATCAATGGTATTTCAAGAGGGAAAATCCTTAATCTTACCGATGCTGATGCCTCGGAAAACAGGAAAGGAATTCTGGACATTTCGCATACCGATTCCATTGATGTGATGAAAGACTTTTCAAGGTTAATTCTTCCTGCCCACCATGATGTACAGGCTTCAGATGTAGATCTGAAACGCCTGGGAGCCCTTCTGTATGTTACCCGTGAACAGCAGCCCCAAAATTTCGAAGATCTCTTAATGCTGGAAGGAGTAGGTCCGAGGACTATGCAATCACTGGCGTTGGTCAGTGAAGTGATCCACGGGGCACCTTCAAGGTTTGCGGATCCGGCCAGGTTTTCATTTGCCCATGGAGGTAAGGACGGACACCCTTTCCCGGTTCCTACCAAAACCTATGATGAAAGCATCAATATTCTCAGGAAAGGAATAGAAAAATCCAAACTCGGAAACTCCGATAAGCTGAATACTTTAAACAAGCTGCATCAGATTGTAGCCGCTACTGAAAAAGATTTTACTCCCGATTTTGATATCCAGAAGGTTATCGAAGAAGAAAGGCAGAATTCGTTTCGCTTTGGAGGAAAAACGGTTTTTGGAGATGCAGAGCCACCTAAAAATAAGCCCATCCAGCTTTCTTTATTCTGATAAATATCTTGAAGGCTTAATTTATTCTTTAAATTCTTCAAATAACCATAAAATTATAAACTTGCGTATGAAGATACAGTGGGTCTGTGTTTAATTATTTAGAAAGATTAAAAACTACTTCTGGTAAACAGTTAATAGAACTTTATTTATATCATCTATCGATATTGTTTAATTCGATTTATTACGGATTCAATTAAAAATGATATTTTTAAAACCTTAAAAGACACCAACTCAATGACCAGCAAAGCCTTAGAGATCTGCTACGACTTTCCGTTTTTTATGCACGAAGAGCTTGACGAAATATTCCAGGCTCACGAAAAAGTTTCCTTTCAGAAAGGAGATATGATTCTGCAAGAAGGAAAAACAGCCAACGAATATTATATCCTGGAAAAAGGCCTTGCCCGTTCCTATGTGAATGATTTTAACGGAAATGAGGTAACCACACACTTTTTCGCAGATAACGAGATCATTATTGAGGTTTTATCACTCTTTCAGAGAGTTCCGTCCCAGGAAAACATCATCTGCATTACAGATTGTGAATGCTGGCGTTTCGATTTTGAGACCTTTCAGGAACTGTTCCATAAAATACCGAATCTCAGAGAATGGGGAAGAGCATGGATGTCAAGAGAACTTTTTGTTTACAAACAGCGTTCTGTAGAAATGTTTACCCTTTCCGCTACCAGACGTTATCTTAACCTTTTGGAGCAGAAACCCCAGGTTTTACAGTTTGCACCCCTTAAGCAGGTAGCCTCCTATCTGGGCGTTACAGATACTTCTTTAAGCCGTATCCGCAAAGAAATCGTATCCCATCCAAAGAAAAATTAAATCTTGTCTTATGGCAAGTTGATTTTCATACAGGCTTGGTAATTTTGGTTAAAAGTTTAACACTAAATAATATAATATGAAAATCAATCAGATCTACGTGAACCTTCCGGTGAAGGACGTACAGAAAACAAGAGAATTTTGGACTAAATTAGGTTTTTCTATCGTTGAGGAGATGTCCAATGAAAAAGGCATCTGCGTTGTCATGAAAGAAGACAGTATTTATGTCATGTTTTTAACAGAAGAATTTTTCCAGACATTTTCTGAAAGACCGGTTCCAAAAGGCGATACCACCCAGGTGCTTGTTGCCATTGGCCTGAACAGCCGCGAAGAAGTGGACCAGGTAGTCAATGCGGCTTTGGAAAACGGAGCCCACCAGCATGAAGAGCCTCAGGATGAAGGATGGATGTATCAAAATTCTTTCTGGGACATCAACGGACATGGATGGAATGTAATCTTTACAGATGTTTCCCAATTCCCTGCTGAATCTTAAACCCTGTGCTGTCAGAAGGAAAATAATTCAAGCTGATGTATTTCCTGTCTGTAATGCAAAATCACAGGACAAAATAAACCTACTGCTATGGAAACAAAATCAAACGATATTGAAATAGTAAAAGTTCAGGTATTCAGCAATTACAAAGTGATTTCAATGAATATCGACGGCATTACCCATGAAGAATCTATGATTTTTCCAAACGGTGAAGCCAACTGTCTGAACTGGATCCTTGGGCATTTAATCTATATAAGAAATGCATTCCTGAATACTTTAGGAGAAGAATCGGTTTGGGACAATAAGGAATTTTCATTCTACAACAGGGGAGAGATTCCGTTGGAAAGAAAAAACGAATTGATCGCTTTTGAAGACTTAAAGTCTTACCTGCAAAAATCTCAGGACAAACTAGAGCAGAAGCTGATCAGTCTGGAAAGTTTTAATCCCGAAACCATTAATGATATTGCTATTTTCTGCCTTCATGAAATTTACCATAGCGGACAGCTGGGTTATCTCAGAAGAATTTTAGGAAAACCGGGTGCCATCAAATAGCATCAGTACAATAGGCTTTATCCTTAAATATCCCGAAAGGTATCATTTTAAAACAACTAAAAAATCAAACAATGGACACACCAAAATCAAAAAAATTAGAAGTTATTATTCCTGCATACAGAATGCACTCCCAAAACTTTCTCAATGCGCTGGACGGTATTTCGGAAGAAGATGCCCTGAAAAGAATTGAAGGAAAAACCAACCATATCGTCTGGATGGCAGGCAACTTTGTCAATATGCGTTATGGCTTGGGCTGGGTTTTAGGACTCAGGGATGAAGATCCTAACAGTGAGCTTTTCTTCCAGGGAAAAGCCTTGGACGAAAGCTTCAAATATCCCAGTTTAGATGAATTGGAAAAAAACTTTCATGATATTTCGCCAAAAGTATACCAGAAACTTTTAGAGGCGACCGATGAAGAACTGGATGAAATTTTTCAGATCGGAATGAATATTCCTTTTGTTCCTGAAACCAAACTCAATTTCGCAGGAATGTGTATAGGCCGTGAGGACTATTTATGCGGACAGATAGGCCTTATGAGAAAAATTCTGGACTATCCGGGTATGAAGTATGATGTAGATGAAAATTTGAAATATTAAGGAATGGAACCTAAAGAAAAAGGCTATCATCTGGTCAACGGAATCCGGATGTACTATGAAATCTACGGCTCGGGAAAGCCTTTGGTGCTTATTCATGGCGGAGGTTCCTCAATCCTGTTTGATTTTAAAGAAATTATCTCCAGGCTTGGAAACCGTTTTCAGCTGATAGGTGTTGATCTGCAGAACCACGGAATGACAGATCACCGTGATATTCCCGAAACCTTTGAGCAGGATGCTCATGACGTTGCTGCTCTTTTAAAAGAACTTTCCATTGAAAAAGCTTCATTCCTGGGATTCAGCAACGGAGGGAATACGGTGATGCAGATTGCCCATCTTTACCCTGAAATAACCGAAAAGATCATTGTTGCCTCTTCATTTTACAAAAGAAACGGGATGATGGACGGTTTTTTCGAAAGCATGAACGAAGCGACTCTGGAATCAATGCCGGAACCCCTTAAAATCAATTTCCTTAATCTCAATCCGGATTTTTCAAAGCTGCAGAACATGTTTGAAAAAGATAGCAAAAGAATGCAGACGTTTGAGGACTGGGACGAAAAAATATTAACATCTATAAAAATTCCGGTGCTATTCATCAGTGGAGACAAAGATGTGATGAAGCCAGAGCACGTTGTAGAAATGTGGAGGCTGGTTCCCGGATCTCAACTTATGATCCTTCCGGCGGGCCACGGATCATATATGATGGCAGATTTTGAAGGAAATACGGATTCTGATCTGATCGATCTGACAGCTAATGAAATCATTAAATTTTTAAACCATTAAAAGTATAAGGCTGTAAGGTAATTAGACAAATCTTAATATTCTTGACTGCTTAATTCAATCTTAATGGTTCAAATTAAATTTTCACGGCCTCAGCCAGGTGAAATGGTTTTTCGGAGACATACCCATTGATAGTATAAACACTTAGTGACCTCAGTAAATTAAACTAAAACATAAAATAATTAATAATAACATTTAAAAATCAGAAATCATGGCTAAATTAAATCCATACCTAAATTTTGACGGAAAAGCAGAAGAAGCTTTCAACTTTTACAAATCCGTTTTTGGAGGAGAATTCCTTGGTGAAGTTCACAAAATGGGAAATGCTCCCGGAACCGAAAATTTATCCGAAGAAGATAAAAACAGGGTGATGCATATAGCTTTACCCATCGGAGGCGATCTTCTTATGGCTTCAGATATTGTTCCTGCATTCGGCCAGACCCTTAACGTAGGCAATAATAATTATGTTTCCATTTTCCCGGAATCGAAAGAGGAGGCAGACAGGCTTTTTAAAGGTCTTTCTGAAGGGGGAAATATAGAAATGCCTATTGAAGACCAGTTCTGGGGCGATTATTTCGGAAGCTTCCAGGACAAATACGGAGTTCATTGGATGGTGAACTATAGTGAAGGATACGCAAAATAATCTTATCTTTAACTAAAGAATGAGGGCAGTCTGTCCCGGGCTGCCTTTTTACAACGATTTTAAAAATAGAAACTATGGACCCGATTAAGATAGACATCACAATTTTAGCCCCGGTAGAAAAAGTCTGGAATTATTTCAATGATCCCAAACATATCACGAAGTGGAATTTTGCCCATGAATCCTGGGAATGCCCCAGTTCAGAAAATGATCTGCGGGTAGGAGGAAAATTTAAGACCAGAATGGAGGCAAAAGATAAAAGCTTTGGTTTCGATTTCGAAGGAATCTACGATGAGGTAATTCCAAATGCCAGTATCAAATATCATATGGAAGACGGCCGGAAAGTGGAAGTCATTTTCGACAAGATAGACGAAAACACGACCAAAGTGATCGAAATTTTCGATCCTGAAAAGCAAAATTCTGTGGAAATGCAGCGGGACGGCTGGTATGCCATCCTTAATAATTTTCACAAGTATGTTGAAAATCATTAAAATACACATTAGCAGTCATGATAAATCTGGTTATAATGGCAAAATGTCTAAGCTCCATTTGTGCTGTTAATCATGTCGTTAAAAATAATAATTTCCTGTATGGCATTATTGCAGTGCCGGCAAGAAGAGCTTTGGAAAGAGAAAAAATTGACTCTCTTGAAAAACTTTCGGATTATTCTGAGCAGGAGATCATGAATCTTCATGGTTTCGGAAGGAATACCATGCAGAAACTGAAAAGTCATATGAAAGAACATCACGTTTCTTTCAAAAGCTGATCATTATACATCCAGGAGAATTTCATTATTTCCGGATCGACAATGATCAAAAAAACTATATGTACCACCTTAAAATTAATAGTATGAATAACGATATTTTTCCTTGTCTCTGGTTTGATACAGAATCAAAAGAGGCTGCAGAATTTTATTGTCAGGTTTTTGGCGGGAAGATCACCGCAGATACCCCTGTTGTAATGAACATTGAGCTGTTTGGGCAGAAATTAATGCTCCTGAACGGAGGTCCTCATTTTACAAAGAACCCGTCAGTTTCCTTTATGGTCATCTGCAAAACAGAAGAAGAAGTTCAGCAATACTGGGACCAACTGATAGAAGGAGGAATTGCCCTTATGGCTTTGGATTCCTATTCGTGGAGTAAAAAATACGGATGGGTTCAGGATAAATACGGGGTTACCTGGCAGCTGTTCCTGGGAGATAAGCCGGAATCGCAGAGAATTGTTCCTACCCTGATGTTCATTCATCAGAATAACGGAAAAGCAAAAGAAGCGATGGAATTTTATACCCAAACTTTTCCCAATTCAGGCATTGGAAATATTTTGAAATATGGTGACGGCGGTGAAGGTCATTCTATATCTGAACCGGCTGAAAACGTGCAGCATGCCCAGTTTACCATTGATGGCTACAGTTTCTTCTGCATGGATAATTCTTACGATCACCCGTTTGATTTTAATGAAGGCATTTCCATTGTGATCATGACGGATAGCCAGGAAGAGACTGATCATCTTTGGAATACCCTTATTTCAGAGGGAGGAAGAGAAAGCATGTGCGGCTGGCTGAAAGACAGATATGGACTGAGCTGGCAAATTGTTCCCAAAAGACTTATCCAGCTGATGAATGATTCCGATCAGGAAAAAAGCCAGAAAGTGGTTCAGGCCATGATGAAAATGCAGAAAATTGTTATAAAGGATCTGGAAGAAGCTTATAATTCTTAAAGCTAAAAGTGAAAGGCTAAAAAGCAAATTTGTCTTTTACTCTTTTACTTTTCATAATAACTTCAAAATCTAAAAGTGATGAACAACAATATTTTTCCATGTATTTTATTGAATGGAGATGCAAGAGAATCAGCAGATTTTTACTGTAAGATATTCAACGGCAAAATAACTGCAGATACACAGATTGTTATCAATATTGACCTTTTCGGACAGACGATAATGCTTCTTAATGGTCCGGAGAAGGAGAAAAATCCTTCAGTATCGTTTATGGTGATCTGTGAAACCGAAGACGAAGTACAAAAGTATTGGGATCAGCTGAATGACGGAGGAGCCGCCATGATGGATCTCGGCTCCTATCCGTGGAGTAAGAAATACGGCTGGATCAGGGACCGTTACGGAGTAACCTGGCAGTTGTTTTTGGGTGAAAAATCAAGCGATCAGAAATTGGTGCCAACCCTTATGTTTATCCATCAGAATAACGGAAAAGCGGCAGAAGCTATGAAGTTTTATGCTAAAACTTTTCCTAATTCAATGATAGGAAATATCTCAAAATATAAAGATGGAGGAGAATACGGTGAAGATCCGGAACATATAATGCACGCCCATTTCACCATTGATGGCTACAGTATGTTCTGTATGGATAGTTCGCACGATCACCAGTTCGATTTTAATGAGGGGATTTCAATGGTGGTCATGACAGACGGTCAGGAAGAAACAGACTATTTCTGGAACAGCCTTTCCAGCGAAGGTGGAAGTGAGGAAGTTTGCGGCTGGGTAAAAGATAAATACGGACTAAGCTGGCAGATCTTTCCCAGACAATCGATGAAACTGATCAGTGATCCTGATAAAGACAAGGTGAACAAAGTGATTCAGGCTATTATGAAAATGAAGAATATTATCATAAAAGATCTGGAAGAGGCTTATAATTCATAAAGTTAAAATAAAAATGCAGTTGTTTTAATTCGCTGTTTTTCCGTTTTCTTGTTTCTTTATGCTTGTTTCGGCTTGCTGTTTGATGTGATGTATAAAAGATTTGCTTATGAAAACACAGAACAAGTCACAATCCAAATCAAAAGTGCCTAAGGAAGGTCTTCTTCCTGAAATCATCAGAAACAATTATCTGGGAAGCCGGAAACTCACAGGAAAGAAAGCAGTCATCTCAGGTGGCGACAGTGGAATAGGTCAGGCTGTAGCCGTCCACTTTGCAAGAGAAGGAGCAGATGTCACAGTGATTTATAAAGAAAGTGATGACGACGCCGGAGAAACCCAAAAACTGGTTGAGAAAGAAGGGCAGCAATGCATTCTCATTAAAGGTGACCTCACGAAGAAAGCATTCCGGTCAAAATGTGTGGAGAAAGTAAAAAATGCCTGGAATAGCCTGGATGTCCTGGTTAATAATGCAGGAATTCACACCTCTAAAAATAGCCTTGAAAAAATCTCTGATGAACAGATCGTGGAGACTTTTAATACCAATATCATTTCCATGATTTCTTTAACGAGAGACTTTTTACCGCTGATTGGTGACGGCGGCCGGATTATTTGTACGACATCGGTTACGGCATACAGGGGAAGCGATCACCTCATTGATTATGCAGCCACTAAAGGAGCTATTCTATCCTTTATCCGTTCCCTTTCGGCTAATCTTGCTGAGAAAAAAATCTTGGTCAACGGAATTGCTCCGGGTCCCATATGGACACCTCTTGTGAAAGAGACCTTTGATGATCTTTCGACATTCGGAAAAGATACCCCTTTGAAGCGGGCAGGACAACCCTCAGAAGTTGCACCGGCCTATGTTTTCCTTGCCTCTGAAGATGCCAGTTACATTACCGGCGAAGTGATTCATATTAATGGCGGAGATTTTGTAGGCGGATAAGCAAGAACTTAGAGACCAAAGTAAAAATCAGAACCTCAGGAAGTAAACTTTGGAATCTTATCTGAAATCTGACGTCTGAAATCTAAACATCTAAATAAAAAAACAATGCAGAAAATATTTTTTGAAATTCAAATTGATGCGGCTCCTGAGAAAGTGTGGGATGTCCTTTGGAGTGACATTACCTACAGGCAGTGGACTACTGCATTTATGGAAGGTTCCTTTTACATGGGCAGTTTTGAAGAAGGAAGCATTATCAAATTTTTTGATCCCAACAATAATGGGATGTACAGCCGTGTTGAAAAAAACATAGCCAATAAAGAAATGAAATTCCTGCACCTCGGAGAGATTTATAATGGGGTAGAAAGTGAACAGAATTGGGGAGAAGCTACAGAAGCCTATATTTTAGAGGAAACCCCTACAGGAACCCTGTTGAAAATTGAAATCAATACCCCTGAAGAGTTTAAAGATTTTTTTGAGGAAAAATTTCCGACGGCTTTGGGAATTGTAAAAAATCTTTCGGAAAACCAATTATAAAAAAACAATCACAAAATCTAAAATATGGAAACCTTATCATACGAAATAGAAATCAATGCATCACCGCAGAAAGTCTGGGATATTCTTTGGAATAGGGATACTTATGCTGAATGGACTCAATTCTTCGGTTCAGGCTCTGAAATGAAATCCGACTGGAAAGTTGGCGGGAAAACCTATTTCCTTAATGGAGAAGGTGAAGGAATGGTATCGACCATTGACAGCCTTGATGAACCCCACCAAATTATTTTCAAACATTTGGGAATGGTAGATAAGGAAGGAAACGAAGACACAAGGAGCAAGGAAGTAATGGAATGGAGCGGTTGTTTCGAAAAATATATCCTTATTGACCTGGACGGAAAAACAAAGCTGCATGCAGAAGTGCAGACCGAAAAAGATTGGGAGGAACATATGAACACAGGATTTACAAAAGGACTGGAAATAGTGAAAAATCTTGCCGAAAATAAATAAATTGTTATTTTAATAATAATAAAAAAACCACATAGACTTTCAAAACCTGTGTGGTTTTTTTATATATTGAGGAGGTATATTGTAAAAATGATTTAATCCAGTAAATAAATAAAACATGAAATTATTAACGATCCTTTTCGCAACATTTATTCTTGCTTTAGTGGGAACTTATATCGTTCAGGGAAAACCTGATTTTTTATTTTCAGGAAATCTGGGAATGGCTGTGTTTATAATATTCACAGGATTTTCCCATTTTAAATTCCAGAAAGGGATGGCGATGATGATTCCTGATTTTATTCCCGGCAAAATGTTCTGGGTATACTTTACGGGACTTCTTGAAATTGCGGCGGGAATAGGTCTGATGATCCCGTCCATAAGAGAAACTACAGCGATACTGCTGATTATATTCTATGTTTTGGTATTTATGGCCAACATTAATTCGTCCAGGAAAAATATCAATATTTTCAAAGCAGATTATACGGGACCTGGCATGAATTATCTTTACAGGGAAAGAGTTCCCATGCAGCTTATTTTAATAGCCTGGACCTGGTACTTCGGAATCTATATGAATTAGGATTTTTTTAATTATTTATACAGGTTTTTGTAATTTATGTAACATTTTGGCGGGAAAGCTGTCCTATTATATAAGATTTTAATTGTTTTAAAATCTGTGACAGAGAAAATTAACCATCCAAAATATGAATTATGAACTTTAACACTAAAATTTTTGGTACGGCTCAAATCGTACTGTCAGCAATTATGATTAATGCACAGACTTCAACGGCCAAGCTGCCGGGCGATCCTACGCTTCCATCTACTAAAGCGAACCTTGAAAAATTGGTATCTTATGACAAAGGAAACTTTAAATATAAGGTAGAAGACTATTTTGCAAGACCTAATGCCTCACAGTTTAAAATTTCCCCGGACGGACAGTATCTGTCTTACAAGGAAAAAGATAAGGACAAGAAGAATCATGTCTATGTAAAAGAGCTGAAAACAGGCAAGGTATCCAAAGCTATTGTTGAAAAAGACGATCTTATCAAAAGCTACGGTTGGCTTGGCAACAAACGTCTTTTCTTTACCCAGGATAAAGGAGGAAATGAAAATATCCATCTTTATGCAGCTGATATTGACGGAAAAAACCTCAAAGACCTTACTCCTTTTGACGGAATTACATTAGGAACCGTAAAGCTTATAAAAGATACGGATTTTGTTGTGGTAACCATGAATAAAAACAACAAACAGATATTTGAGCCTTATAAAATCAATTTCAATACAGGTGAAATGATCCAGCTGTATGAAAATAAAGATGTGAACAGTCCTATTGATGATTATATGTTTGATAAGGACGGAAACCTCAGAGGATATACAGTTCTTGAAAACGGATTAACGACAAAAACTTACTATAAAGACCTGCAGACAGGGAAATTTAACCTCCTGAAATCCACAGACTGGAAAGATACCTTTTACATCATAGGGCTTAATGATCATTCTAAAAACAAGGATGAAGCTTATGTGGTAACCAACTTGGACAGTGATAAATCCAGGATTGTACTCTATGATCTGAAAAAAAATGCATTAATCAGAGAAGTATATTCCAACCCTGTCTTCGATGTCAACTCTATAAGTGTTGCCGGTAAAAACAGGAATTACGAACTGGATTATATCAGCTATGACGGTATTAAGAACGAAACAGTTCCGGTAAGTAAATTTTATAAAGAAATTGACGATCAGCTGAAAGCTGAATTTAAAGATAAACAGTTTTCCATCGTTTCTTCAGATGATAATAACGAAAAACTACTGGTTTATGTAGGCAGCGATAAGCTCTATGGGGCTTACTACGAATATGATACAAAAAATAAAAAAATAAGCCTTCTTTACAACCTGATGCCTCAGCTGAAAGAAGAAGATATGGCTGAAATGAGACCTATTGAATTCAAAAGCAGGGACGGGCTCACGATTCATGGCTATATAACCCTTCCCAAAGCAGCTCTTGAAGGTAAAAAAGTACCTCTAATTGTTAATCCACACGGGGGACCGCAGGGAATCCGGGATCAATGGGGATTCAATCCTGAAACCCAGCTTTTCGCAAGCAGAGGATATGCAACCCTTCAGGTGAACTTCAGAATTTCAGGAGGATACGGAAAAGAATTCCAGAAATCAGGGTACAAGCAGATCGGAAGAAAAGCAATGGACGATGTGGAAGACGGAGTAAAATATGCTGTTGAACAAGGCTGGATAGATAAAGATAAGATCGCTATCTATGGAGGAAGCCATGGCGGTTATGCTACGCTGATGGGACTTATCAAGACTCCTGATCTCTATGCTTGTGGTGTGGATTATGTAGGCGTATCCAATATTTTTACTTTCTTCGATTCGTTCCCGGAATACTGGAAGCCCTACAAAGAAATGGTAAAGCAGATCTGGTATGACTTGGATAACCCGGAAGAAGCAAAAATAGCCAAAGAAGTTTCCCCTGTCTTCCAGATTGATAAAATCAAGAAACCTTTATTTGTAGTACAGGGAGCCAATGATCCAAGGGTTAACATCAATGAATCCGACCAGATTGTAAAAGCAATGCGTGCAAAAGGGTTTGAAGTTCCCTATCTGGTAAAATATGATGAAGGACACGGATTCGGAAAAGAACCGAACAGGTTGGAGCTATACAAATATATGTTGGGCTTCTTCGCAGAGAACTTCAATAAGTAAAAAATAATTATAATACAAAAACGGAAGGCGAAGGTCTTCCGTTTTTTGTTTGGAGAGTAGGGATAACACTATTTAACATTATATAACGGTGTGATAACTCATTGATAATTATTTATCCCGGAAGTTTGTAGTATAAAAAAAATTATTTATGAAAAATAGAATATTTACACTTATTCTTTTTATTATTTTTTCGGCTTCTCTTCAAGCACAGTCTGAAACGGATTATAAACCGGCTTTAGAGACTCTTTTTAATGCTTTTAAAGAAAGGAATTATGATTTGTTAAAACCTCTTCTTGATCCTAATACCAAAATTGCCGATTTTCCAAAAGGAATGAATGATAGGATTATTCCTCAAATAATGGCCCAATTGCCAACTCCTTTTTCGTATTCTGTGATAGGGAAAGTAGAGGAAAAAGACGGACTACGTATTAAAGTTTTTTACAGTACCATTAATGGGGCGATGGAAAAAAGTTTTTTATTTAATAATCAGGGAAAAATTATTGATTTTGATGTATTGGAAGGAGCTTCAGTAATGAAAAAGCAGTTTTCCCAATTAACCTCCCGACCTGATAGGGTTGAAATCCCTTTTCAGATACATAATGGGATTATCTATGTGAACGTTTTACTTAACGGAAAAGAAGAAAAATTTATTCTTGATAGTGGTGCACCTTCACTAATTTTAAACTCAGACTTAAAAATTGTAAAAAATATGCCTGAAGCAAGTTCTAAAAAAAGTATTGCCGCAAAAGGTGTAGGAGGTACTATAAAAAATATTAATGAGGTTCATATTAATGTATTTAACTGGAACGGAATTGAAATTAAGGATGCCAAAGTTTTGACTATGCCTTTGTCTCATGTAGGAAAATATCCATTTACAGGACTTATAGGTTATGACGTATTTAAAGATTACAAACTGACATTTGATTATAAAAAAAGAATCATCACTGCAACGTTAAATAAGGAGGCTGAGGAGTATGGAAAGCTACTGGCAACTATTCCATTTGAAATGGAGCATCATCTGCCGGTGTTTCGTATAGATATAAATGGGAAAACATATAAAATGGGTCTTGATACAGGAGCTTCTGCAAATCTTCTTTACGAAAAATATACCGAAGAAATAAAGAACTTCATAAAAAATGATAATAAGGCTTTAATTTTAGGAGCTGCAAATGGGGTGAATGCAAGACAGGGAAAAATTAAGACATTGAAAATAGGTGATCTTGAATATAAAGACATGTCTTTTGCCTTCGAGAATAATACTTTGGATCAGATTAATGACGGATATAAGGCTGATATTGATGGATTGCTGGGATATGAATTTTTGAGGCAGCATGTGACGACAGTAGATTTTATTTCTAAAGAGATTAGAATATATAGTGGAACCTGAAATATGTTATAAGCAATAGTGATGGTTAATTTGATTATTTAAGAAGTCTAACATACCAATTATCTTATTACTTCTTTTTAGCCATTATCAGAAATTTTTCTAAAAATACTCTGAATTTAAAGCTGTATATCATAACACAAGCTTTCAAAACTAAAGAGATTTGTATTTATAAAGCTGCAGCCGGGAACCGGAGCAGCTTTTTCACTCTATTATTAAACGATAGCCAATAGCTCTGATATTTATAATACTTATTCGGGGATCCCCTGAAAGATTTCTTCGAAGCTTTGATATAAAAACATCAAGGCTTCTTCCAGTGAAAAAATTATCATCTCCCCATAATTCCAGTAACGTTTCTTTTCTGGGAAGAAAATGATCTTTATGGGTAGCTAAACGGTAAAGAATCTCTCCTGACCTTGGAGAAAGTGATACAGAACACTCGTTGTGAATCAATTTATAACTGGCATGATTATACTGATAATTTCCAATAGCAATTATTTTTTTCTCATTTTGAATAGCAGCAGGTACCTTCAACAATCTGTTGATTCTCGCTATAAGTTCTTCAAGATTAAAAGGTTTACGGATATAATCATCTGCTCCAATGGAGAATCCATGCAGAACATCTTCTGTAAGAACACGGGCAGAAAGAAGAATAAAAGGAATGAAATTGCCCCTTTCTCTTATCTGTTTAAGGAAGGTATATCCGTCAAGCTTAGGCATCATAATATCAGCAACAATGAGATCAAATTCCTGATTGTTCATCGCCTCAAGCCCTTCGGTTCCGTTGTTTAGCCATTTTACGGAAAATCCTTTTCTTGAAAGTAAATCGGCAGTGATTTCGCCTAAATCTGTATCGTCTTCTAAGTATAATATCTGAGGTTTATTCATAAGCTGGTATTCTAATTTCCATAACGGTACCTTCTGTTTTCTGGTTGACTACTTTAATACTGCCATGCTGATTTTTCAGGGATTTTTTTACAAAACTTAATCCTAAACCAAAGCCTTTTACATCATGGGTATCATCATTAACAATTCTGAAATAAGGGGTGAAAACTTCTTCCATATATTTTTCAGGAATGCCGATGCCATTATCTTTTATTCTGATGAGTATAATATGATTATGTCTTTCAGCAGTAATAATAATATGGGGAGCTTTCTCAGAATATTTCAGCGAATTATCAATTAAGTTTGAAAATATTTGTTTCAGCTGGTTGAAATTTCCTTTCACAGTCATATTGCTGTCTATATCTTTAAAAGTAATTTCAGCATGTTTTTTTAAAATAATACCGGATAGATCACTCTCCACTTCCTGTAATAAAAATACTAGATTTATACGTTCTAAAATTAATTCTTCATTGTTATTATCAGCTCTTGTATACTGAAGAATGGTATCTACCAGCGAAGAAAGCTGAACTGTTGCTCTCTGGATGGTATTGGCATATTTTCTTACACTTTCTGGTTCTTCAGCAACATCATAATGTTCAAGCCCTTCGGCTGCAATCGTTATGGTAGAAATCGGAATTTTCAATTCATGAGTCATATTACGGGTGAAAACTTCTTTATTTTTTAACAATTTATGACTTAAATTAAGGTTTCTCAAAAGAAGCAAAATAGTAACAAGAAAGAGGAGAATATAAAATATGGAAAAAATAATAATCTCTTTTATTTCATAAATGATAATCTCTGTCATATTTACAATATGGATGCGATAGGTCGTATTATCTTGCAATAATGAGTTGATATGCTCAGTTGTGTTTTGGTTTGTAATTTTCTGATTAGCAGGATATGTTTTTTTTACTGTCTTATTCTCGGCATATAGGTGTATTTGAACCTCTCTTTTCAGAGACTTCTTAAGATTATATCGTAATGACTCATACAAAAGGCGGCTTATTTTTTTTTCGTCATAAAGTACTCCTTTCTGCGGTTTTAATTGTTTGTTGACGATCTTTTTTGAGTCTGATTGAGAAAGATAAACTTCAAATTTTACATGTACTTTTACATTGGGATTTTTCTGTTTAATTAATTTATCATTGATATCATATTGATTCAGCATATTTTGAAGCAATATCTGAGTCGCTTCAGATTTGGTCTTGCTTAGAATTTCTTCTCTTTTATTTTGAAAATTGATCCAGATCCAATATCCCTGAAAAGCCAATACAACAATAATGGTTATAATGAACAACAGCTTTCCAAAATTGGTGAACAATTTTTTCATAAGATTATATAGTAATCGAAATTAACATATTATAGAATAAAAAAATGACTTGATAACACTATTTAACACTATATAACATTCTGATAACCTATATTATAATGCTTTTGGAGAATTTTCAGTAAAATCATTTTGGACAAAGCGAAGCAATTTTGTTAGAAGTTATAAAGGGGTTTGGAAAAACACAAAGATTTTATTTCTTATACAATTGTACTAATTGTATAAGGTAAAAATGTTGATGGATAAAGAAAAATTGAATTGTAAGAAAAATATTTTAAATTTATTAAAGTAAAACCAAAAGACAGTTCGTCATAGCAATATGGAGGTTGTCGAAGAAATAACAATGCCACAAGAGGAGAAAGCAAGTATCATCTCACAAACCGTTTCAAAGTACGGAGGAAAGCTGATGTCTTATATTCGTCCGAAAGTGAAAAACACGGAAGATGCGGAAGATATTCTGCAGGAAGTGTGGTTTCAGTTCAGCAGTCTGACCAATCTTTCTGAGATTGTGAATATAGGCGGCTGGCTGTATAGGGTAACTGCAAATAAAATTACCGACCGTTACCGCAAAAAGAAAACTGAAAATCTTGAAGATTTCGTTTATGAAGATGAAGACGGAAGTTTCTCTATCAAAGATATTTTATTGCTGGACGAGAGTGCCGGACCCGAAGTGAAAATGTTTCAGGATGAAATATGGAAGAAGCTTTTTGAGGCCCTGGACGAACTTCCCGAAAAGCAGAGAGTGGTTTACGTTGAAAATGAACTGAACGATAAAACCCTCCAGCAGATTGCTGATGAACAGGGAGAAAATATAAAAACCATTATCAGTAGAAAAAATTATGCTGTGAAGCATTTGAGAAACAGGTTGAGAAAATTATACGAAGATTTAAATAGTTAGTAAAAAGAAAGTTATGAATCATAATAAACACAAAAAAGGCTGGATTTTTTTATTTCTATGTCCACCGTTGATTTTACTGGGAGTTACATGGATTGTCATGTCCCTTTGGAATTGTCTGCTTCCCGATATTTTGGGAGTGAAATCAATAACCTACTGGCAGGCAATGGGAATATTGATTTTAAGTAAAATTCTTTTCGGAGGTTTCCATTTTGGAAAAGGGATGAGGGATTTTAAGGAAAGAAAGATGAGAGAAAAAATGCAGCATCTGTCTCCTGAAGAAAGAGAAAAATTTAAAGAAGTCTGGAGAGAAAAATGTGCAGGCGGATTCTTTAACAGGAACAATAAAACAAACGAATAATTTGAAAATTTTTAAGAAGTAGTAAAGTAAATTTAAAATTCTTTCGTCTCTATAAAAAACAAGAAGTAGTAAAATTTAAAATTTTGAAAAAATGAAAAATTCAGCATTAAAAGGAGCTCTTGGAGCATTAGCTGTTGTAGGAGTAGCATTGGCTGCTAAAAAAATAGCACAGAGAAAAAGATTTATGAAAGGTATTTTTAACGAATACGGAATCAAAGAAAAATCACCCTTTGGTCTTGCGGACAAGATCAGAGAAATGAATGACGAGCAGTATCAGGAACTGAAAGGAAAATTCAAAAAAGAATTTGCTTCAGGATTCTGCAGAAAGAATCATAGCAATACTGCAGAAGCATAAGCAGTAAAAAACTAAATTGAAATTGTTAATTCCGGCGCGGGAAGCTTTGCTTCCCGCGCCGGAATTTCTTGTATAGACTACTGTCATTGCGAGCGAAGCGAAGCAATCTCAAATAATGGTGGCTTCGAGAGCCTCAGCCACCTAAAATCTACAACCAATCGTTTAAATTTATGATACATTGTTCCTATTTCGTAAGGTTGCAATGTTGGTGGCTGAGGCTCTCGAAGCTACCGGTCATCATAACTGAAAAAATAAGACCATATTTTATCCTGCAGAATAATGATAAAAAAAATAAATCCTTATTTTTGTAAGGTTCAATGAAAGACTACTACTATTTTCTCGGGATTTCTCCGGATGCTTCAGAAGAAGACATCAAAAAAGCCTATAGAAAACTGTCTTTAAAGTACCATCCTGACAAGAATGATAATGACGATTTCTTTGCAGGACGTTTCCGTGAAATCCAGGAAGCTTATGAAATACTGAGTGATTCGGGAAAGAGACGTACTTATGATCAGAATTTGGAGAGTCATCAGAAAAGTTTCAGGTATAATATTCCGCCTTCTATTAAAACGTTTACGGCGAATAAGATTCATGCCAAAAAAGGGGAGGAGATCATCATCAACTGGCAGACGAATAATGCGGATGTGGTGAAAATACTTCCTTTCGGTCTGGAAAAACCTTTTGGTGAAAGGATCTTTAAGATTACGGAATTTAAGGACGGGAAATTCCAGCTATTGCTTCATGCAACGAATTCCTTGCTTCATAAAACGGCTGTGCAGGGAATTACTATTACCGAAGTCTTTGAGAACGATGGTGCTCAGTTTAAAAACAGTGTGGAGGAAATGTTTAAGCCTCAGCCAAGAACACGTATCAATAAGTCCGGTCAGCCAAAAATCATGATGCTGATCTGGGGAATTATTATTTTGGCCCTGGCACTGTATTTTTTATTCAGGAATTCCGGCTAGTTTAAGCCATCTTTTTTCTTCCCGGACATTTTTTGCATCTTTTCCCTTTCTTGAATTTCTTACAGCAGGATTTTTTTTCGCAGAACATGTCTTCATTATTGAAGGCGTAAGCTGGAGTTAAAGGCGGTACTTTAAATGGGATAATCATATTCATGTTGCAAATATATTAATTTAGAATAAATATAATTAATAAAATTTCATAAATCTTATCATCCCTGTTTATCAGTGGGTTCATAATGTATTCATAACTGATTTTAGAATGGGAGCACAGTTTTTTGGCCTCTAAATTTATCTGAAAACAATAATCAGCCTAAACGTAAAACTAAAATTTAGACTGAATACAATTAGCAGATTTTGGTGAAGAAATTTTACCAATCTGTTTTTTGACATTGTAATTTAACAAATCCTTATCGTAAGACTAAAAAAGTTAAGCTTTTAAATTTTATGTAATAAATAGCTTTTATTTCGTTTCTTATTAAACGGATTTGCACTTTTCCCTATTGTTTCGGCAATTTCGGACTCTTGTACAATCGTTTAAAAAATTGTAATTTTACGAATCTTTTTTACGAACAAAATCTAATAAATAAAAATGAATACAGAACAGTTTGTGAGCCGTCACATTTCCCTTAATGAAGCCGATAAACAGGCGATGTTGGAAAAATTGGGCGTTTCAAGTATTGAAGAACTAATTTCTCAGACCATTCCTTCTTCTATCCGTTTAGAGAAAGATCTTGAGATCTCGGCACCGCTTTCAGAATACGAAATGCTGAACCATTCGAAAGATTTGGCATCGAAGAATACTGATTATACGAGCTACATTGGTTTTGGATATCACAACACCCTTTTACCATCAGCTATTCAGAGAAATATCTTTGAAAACCCAAGCTGGTACACGGCGTATACTCCTTATCAGGCGGAAATTGCCCAGGGAAGACTGGAAGCTCTTCTGAATTTCCAGACCGTAGTGTGTGATCTTACAGGCTTTGAGCTGGCTAATGCTTCACTTTTAGATGAATCTACAGCAGCGGCTGAGGCCATGCATATGTTCTTTAACAACAGAACGAAAGAGCAGAAGAAAGCAAATGCAAACAAATTCTTTGTTTCCGATCTTGTTTTACCTCAAACCGTTTCTGTTTTAAAAACCAAAGCAGAAGGTTTAGCCATCGAAATCGTGGAAGGAGATCACAAAACTCACCAGTTTGACGAAACTTATTACGGTGTTTTATTACAGTATCCGGGGAAAAATGGAATCGTTCTGGATTACACAGAAGATATTGTAGAATATAAAAAATTAGACCTGCAGGTAGTTGTTGCCTGTGATCCGATGGCTTTGGTTAAACTAAAATCACCGGCTTCCATGGGAGCTGACTGTGCAGTTGGAACTACACAGAGATTTGGTATTCCATTGGGCTACGGAGGTCCTCACGCAGCATTTTTCTCTTGCAGGGAAGATTACAAAAGAGATATTCCGGGAAGAATCATCGGGGTTTCTCAGGATATGTACGGAAAACGTGCATTAAGAATGGCGCTTCAGACCAGAGAGCAGCACATTAAAAGAGAAAGAGCCACTTCCAATATCTGTACTGCACAGGTACTTCTTGCAGTAATGGCAGGAATGTATGCCGTTTATCACGGTCCTAAAGGTTTGAACTACATTGCTGATCAGATCCACTTTAAGGCAAACGCTTTGAAAAACGGTCTTAAAGCATTAGGATATCAGGTGGTTGAAGAACCGATCTTCGATACGGTGAAAATCACAATGAGTGAAGATGAAAAAGGAAGATTGTCAAGAATGATGCTTGACCATAAAATCAATCTTAATTATTTCACAGAAGGTGTTGTAAGCATTGCAATCAATGAAAGTACTACATTGGATAAATTAAATGTTCTGATGGCTTCTTTCGCTCAGTTTAAAGATAAGCAGACTTTCAAGTTAGAAATCAAAGAAGGATACAGCATCCCTGAAGAGAATTTAAGAAAAGACGAGATTCTTACAGAAAGCGTATTCAACAAATACCATACTGAAACGGAATTGATGCGTTACATCAAACGTTTGGAAAGAAAAGATTTATCATTGACTCATTCAATGATCTCTCTTGGTTCTTGTACAATGAAACTGAACGCGGCTACTCAGATGTTGCCACTTTCGTGGGATAATTGGGGAGCTGTTCACCCGTTTGTACCGATAGACCAGGCCGGAGGTTACCAGGAAATGATCAAAGAACTTGAAAAAGACCTTGCTGAGATCACAGGTTTTGCAGGAACTTCTCTACAGCCGAATTCAGGAGCTCAGGGAGAATATGCAGGATTAATGGTGATCAGGGAATATCATATTTCAAGAGGTGAGGGCCACAGGAATGTAGTACTGATTCCTCAGTCTGCACACGGTACCAACCCGGCTTCTGCAGCCATGGCAGGAATGAAAATTGTTGTCGTTAAAAACCTTGAAAACGGAGAAATCGATTTCGAAGATTTAAAAGCTAAAACAGAGCAGAATTCCGAGAACTTATCTTGTGTAATGATCACTTATCCTTCCACTTACGGATTCTTCGATGCTAATATTAAAGAAATCACAAGCTTGATCCACGAACATGGTGGTCAGGTATATATGGATGGTGCCAATATGAACGCTCAGGTAGGATTCACAAGTCCTGGAAACATCGGAGCAGATGTTTGTCACCTGAATTTACACAAAACTTTTGCGATTCCTCACGGTGGCGGAGGCCCTGGAGTAGGCCCGATCTGTGTGGCTAAGCACCTCGTTCCTTTCCTTCCTTCCAATGCAAATATCAAAATCGGATCTAAGGATGCCATTGAGGGTATTTCTGCAGCACCTTACGGTTCAGGACTGATCTTGAATATTTCTTACTCTTACATCAAGATGTTAGGAACAGAAGGATTGAAAAAAGCAACAGGACATGCCATCATGAATGCGAATTACCTGAAAGAGGTGTTAGCAGAGCATTTCCCGATCTTATATTCAAACGAGAACGGAAGAGTAGCTCACGAATGTATCGTGGATTTCCGTCAGTTCAAATCTTTAGGAATTGAAGTGGCTGATGTGGCGAAGAGACTAATGGATTATGGATTCCATGCACCAACCGTTTCTTTCCCTGTAGCAGGAACATTAATGATAGAGCCTACGGAATCTGAAAGTAAATCTGAAATTGACCGTTTTGCAGAGGCTTTAATCTCCATCAAAAAAGAAATTGATGAGATTGCTAACGGAGAGGCAGATCAGGCGAACAACGTTCTTAAAAACGCTCCTCATACGGAACAGCTGGTAATCTCTGATTCATGGGATAAGCCATACAGCAGAGAAAAGGCAGCTTATCCGCTGGACTGGGTAAGAGACCACAAATTCTTTGCTTCTGTATCCAGAGTTGATGAAGCTTACGGAGACAGAAACTTAGTTTGTACCTGTGAGCCGATTGAAGCCTATATGTAATAATCGTTTATAGTAAACATAAAAGCACCCGTTTGAAAATCAAACGGGTGCTTTTTTATTATTTTATCATGCTACCTTCTTCGGGAGCTGTAAGCTACAAGAAGTGCTATGGCCATGGTACCAAAAGTTACCATTGAAACTGTTTTAATTGATGCTTCACTATCGTTTACCTGTGACGTGCTGTGATCTTTGTCACATGAAGACAAGAATATTACTGTCATAAACAGACAGCTCGAGAATAATTTTTTAATCATAAGTTGTATTTGTTTGGTTTTAAATATTTTATGATCAAAAAAGATACCAAGTAGCCTATTTGAATAACAATTCTGTATGTGATAAATAGTAAATATGAGATGATATTGTATCAATATAAAACGGGAGAAATACAGATCATTGTACTATTGGTCCTAGGTTGTAATTTTCAATGATTCAATAAATCCTCCGCTTAATTTGAAATGGTATTTCAAAATTAACGGACTTCCGGGAAATGTGCCTGAAATTTCAGCTGATAAAACATTGTCTCTTTCACTGTAGTCTAAAGGTTTCATAATGGCTTTATATTCTTTGTTGGCGGCGTCAATCCAGTTTTGTATTTCTGTTTTTCCGTTGTGGGTTTTGCCTTCGTCAAACACAACAGCGGTATCGGTAAAGCAGTCAGCATAGGCATGGCTGTCAAATTCGGTTTGTGCTTTCACTAATTTTGAAATGATATTAGGTAAATTCATTTTATTTTGTTTTAAATTATCAATTATCAAATGGTTGGTATCGTTCCTCCGTCAATGATGTATTCGGTTCCTGTGAGATAATTAGCTCTTGGTGAGACCAGGAATCCTACAAGTTCAGCTATTTCTTCTGGTTTTGCCGGTCTTCCGTAAGGAATTCCTCCCAGTGCATCCATTACACTTTGTGTAGCCTGTTCTACGGTGCTTTTATTGTTTTCAGCGATCCGTTCCATCATTCTTGTAGAAGCTGTAGTCATGATCCAGCCGGGTGAAACGGTTAAAACCCGGACTCCTTTTGCAGCAACTTCGTTGGATAAGCTTTTGCTGTAATTCAGTAAACCAGCCTTTGCAGCGGCATAGGGCAATGTACTGTCGTATAATGGTAATCTTGCCTGGATAGAGGCAATATGAATAATGACGCCGGTTTTCCTTTCGATCATGTGTGGTAAAAAACCTCTGTCGAGGCGTACAGGTGATAAAAGATTCGTCTGCAGCGAGTGCAGCCAGTCCTCGTCGGTCAAAACGGCGAAGCCGCCGCCTTTGGTCTCTGAGCCTCCAAGATTGTTGATTAAAATATCCAGTTTCCCGAATTTCTGTACAACTTCTTCCACCACTTTTTGAGTGCCCTGAGAGGTGCTGAGATCTGCAGAAATAAAATGCAGATTCGGGTTTTCCTCTTCGGGTGGATTTCTTGCAACGGTAATTACTTTGGCCCCTGCGCTCAATAATCTTTCTGCGATAGCTTTTCCTGTTCCTTTGGTGCCCCCTGTGACCAGGGCTGTTTTGTCTTTCAGTTCGTTGTTGAAATTAAATGGTCTGTTCATCTGTTAAATTCTTTGGTACAAATTTCAGAAGTAACTTCATTTCCGGCAATAAGGGAAAATCGAATTGCATAGGGATTAATTTTTCCCCTATTGTACATTTTAGAACATTGGGCTAATTTTACAGTATGTATGAAAGAAAAATTCCTTTGAACTTAAATTGCGGCCTTGACCTGATCGGTGAAGTGCTCTACGGAAAATGGAAGATCCGTTTGCTGTGGTTTATTAATGAAGGTTATCAGCGCCCGAGTGAACTGCAGCGCAAAATTCCCGATGCTTCAAGACGGGTGCTGAATATTCAGCTGAAAGAGCTGGAAGAACACGAACTGGTTTCAAAAACTATTTATGCCCAGCTTCCGCCCAAAGTAGAGTATTATCTTACAGACTTCGGAAAGACACTGATCCCTGTTATTTCTGCATTGGGAAATTGGGGAGATCAGAACGAAGAGCGGTTGCGGAAGGTTATTTTGAAGAGATAAGAATGGCGTTTGCGTAAGTTAGGATTGAGTTTCCCCATTATTCGCCAGGAAACCGGACTGAAGTTGATTACTGTTTTTCTTCATCGATTTTTGTCTGCTTTTCACATGCTTTCCTTATCCTGTGGGATATCTTCTTTCATGGCTGTATTATTTTTTCGGCTTCAAGTTTTTTGATTAAGGCAGATTTTATCGAGGTTAAAGTGTGATCTTTTGCTTCAGCAAAAGAAATCCCATATTTATGCTCCATATTCCTTTTTGTCTTATTCTAAATATTTTCGTCTTCCCAAATAACCGAATTTATTTTCCAGCCATTGGCAGTTTTAATGTACTGAAAAAATTTAGTGCCGTTTCCTTCAAAATAATTACCATTAAGGTATCCACGCTTTTGGTACTTAGAAGAGCGTTGGGCAATATTATTAACTATTTTTGTTTCTTCTTCCACTTCATATTCTTCAAATTCTGTAAGCGTTCCGTCTGTTAAAATTCTTTTTCTTGGAGTAATAAAACTGTCAAGGTTATAAATTTCTTCATTGCCTTTATCCTTTTTGATGATGATCGTTTCACTTAAACAAATATCATTAATACTTTCGAAGCCCGGCTTATTCCCATTCGTATTGGAAAACAAATTAAAAAATGATTTAGTTAGTTGATTGAGCAAAAATTGATCGTCCATTTGTATGTATTCTAATGTTTTAAAATTAATAAATTTTCAAATTCAAAATAGGTTTTGCTTCAATACTTACTAAATGGTAAAGAAAAAATCCGTTTCTGGGAAAACGGATGTATATAATTTAGCGATTAATATATTTATATCAATTCTCAACTATTTTTGCTTCCAGTTCCTTTATTATAGCATTCTTCACCACCGTAAACGCATAATCTTTCGCTTCTGCAAAAGAAATTCCGTATTTACGTTCAATATTCCTCAGGTCTTCCGGAAATTTAGACAATAGGCTGTCATAAAATTGATCCAGGAATTCCTGGGAAGGCATTTCATAATTAATTTTTAATTGAAAACGTCTGATCAAAGCAGTATCTATAATCTCTGCGTGATTGGTAGCACACATCAGGAGTGCATTCTCGGGATAATAATCAATAAGCTGGATCAGAGTATTCACAAGCCTTCTCATTTCGCCCACATCCTTATCGTCGCTGCCTCTCGCTTTCCCGATCTGGTCCAGCTCATCCAGGAAAAGAACAGATCTTTCCCTTGCGGCTTTGTCGAAGATCATTTTGATATTTTGTGAAGTCTCTCCGATACGCGAAGAAACAATATTACTGAGATTAAGGATCAGGATATTTTTACCTAATGCATTGGCTACAGCTTTGGCGGTCATTGTTTTTCCACATCCGGAATTTCCCTGAAGTAAGATTTTATTATTGACCGGAAGTCCGTATTCCTGCAGTTCCTTCACGTAAGTATGCTCTTTGATAAGTTGTACCAGCTGATCCCTGTTATGGCTGTCGAGAAATACATCGTTAAGGTTTACTTCCTCCTTATCCTGAATGATGAGATTATACAGATTCATGTTAAAACTAAAAAGTGATTCTTATCTGTACAAAGATAAGGCTTTATTGAATGAAGTTTTGGATAAACCATAAACCGTTTAAATATATTCAATAAGAACGGGCTTTTAGCCTGTTTTCAAAAAAACAAACCCTCATCTGACTTCAGCCCAAAACTAATTCGCCAGCAATTAACAAGAAAAGCCGAACTGTTGTTCGGCTTGACTATTGGGATATATAAAATTTGCTATGAAATTCAGCTAAGAAGTTATGTTTTCCGGCCCTTTTACTCCAATGAGTAAAAGAGCGTAATCTGACATTTTCAGATTAAAAACATAAACAATACAATTAATATAGATGTTCTATAGGCTTTCCTTTATATAGAACTTAGTTTCTTTGCTCTCTTTTTACTGTTGCAAAATAAGAAGCGAATACTACTACACATGTTGCGATACCGATGTAAGTTACCATTTTTTTGTTTTATTTAATTATTTGACTTTATTTTATCAATTTTCTAATTGCAATATTACTGTTTTCAAATCGCATGCCAAAGCAAATAATTATGATGTATATCAGTATGTTATGTTCTTAAATTGTTAATTTTTACCATCTGTTTGTTTATAAAAAATTAATGTGTTTTTATGAAATTATTAATATCTTTATTGTCTTATCTGTAAAATTTTAAAAAGTTGATAACTGTTTCAATGCTTCTATATTGAAGTTGATAAAACAAAAAATTAAAAATGCCATGCATAATATCTGCTTTTAGCTTCGTAACTGAACGTCAGATTTTGGAAAATGAAAGAATTATTATGTTAAGAAAACTTATTTTTCGAAGCCTTATTTTATCTTTAATTTTTTTTAACCTGGCCGGTTTTGTGACATGAATTTGAAAATTTTGTCACATAGAATAGAAATACTGACACATTGGAAACATATGCTGTCACACAATTTTTAATGAGACAGTTTTTTTCTTTTTATAAATATTTTACTTTGAATATTTTCCCTGAATAGGGATATTTAGGTGGTCATTTTGCAGGATTTATATTTCTTATTCGTATACTCAGTTAGAAATTCGGAAACGATAAGAATTCAATGTTTAAATCCAAATAAAAAATGAAAAACAATGCTGATTTAGCAGTCTGTTTTCTCACGAAAAGAACAGCTTTTCATTATTTTTGCAGAAAATAAGCTTTATGGGACGCAGTTATATATTTCTTGCCTTAGCTATCATATTCGAGATTATAGCGACTACTTTTCTTAAGAAGTCTGAAGAATTTTCAAAACTTTGGCCTTCTGTGGTTACTGTGATAGGATATGCTTCCGCTTTTTATTTCCTGAGCCTTACGCTGCGCCATATCCCTGTAGGAATAACCTATGCCATATGGTCCGGAGTAGGTATTGTTTTTATAACCATGATTGGGATCATTGCCTTTAAACAGGTTCCTGACCTTCCGGCCATCATAGGAATTCTATTGATTGTTATCGGGGTAATTGTTATTAATGTATTCTCAAAGATGGGAACCCATTGATTTTTAAATTAAAAGTTCAAAAATCCACATCATTTTTATATTTCATGAACCTATTTTAAAACGTGGATAGTGGATTGGAAAAAACTAAACAGGAATATCCTGTCATAAAATATCTCAATGCTGTTCTCGGTAATAAAATCCTTGTGGCGGAATGTATTGGAAACAATATCTTCTTCCACAAAAACAAACCAGACTTCCTTTAGCTGCTTCTGTCTTTTAAATTCCTCAAAAACATTCCAGTCGTATGGAGTGGAATGCTTAAGGTTATAGAATAGAATTCCTTTTTTAACACCATTTTCTTCCACAATATTGATAGGATGCTGAATGTAATTCAAAATACTGATCTGAGACTGATAACATTCCACGAAATGGTGAAGGTCGATCATCTGTATCACCTTTTCTTCCTGCTGGGATTCTGTCATATAAAAACATTCTGTGGTTATTTCTTGGGTAAGTTCCTGAAAAACGGCTAATTCCATAAGCATTAAAAATTCAGGGCAAAGAAATACATAATTCCATGACATGAAATTTTTTTTATACGAAACCGCCCTTATTTTATACAAAATCCAACCCTGTTAAAATTGGTATAAAAAATGACAGGGTTTGTATAATAGTATAAAGATTTCCTGCGTTATTCTCTATTTTTGCTTTTAATTAAGACTTATGGAATACTATGAAATACGGACCGTCAAGATTTAAGGAAACACTTGTCATGGATTTTCTGGTTGAAGACCGGTTCAGAGTCCGCAGGCACCTGTTATTCCTGGTTTTCTTTTTCTTCCTGATGTACAGTGCCAGATTCTGGCATTGGTATTCCGGGCTTTACCAGTACTATGTTTTGTTTTTTGTATATGCTGTTCTGATTACAATGGTATACATCAATATATATGTGCTGGTGCCAAAGTTCTTCTTTAAAACAAGGTATATTACCTATCTCATTCTGCTGGTCATTATGGGAGTTGCCGGACTCAATATGATAAGCTATGGCTTTAAATTTTTCTTCGGTGATTTCAGGGTAGAAAATATTAAGAAAGAAAGCGAAAAAGCAAACTTATATGAAGGGATATTGATGTGCATTCCAATTATTATGACGACAACCACCGTAAAGCTCCTGCAAAAATGGATCACAGATACCAAAAGAATAACGGAACTCAATAATCTTACCTTACAAATGGAGCTGAATGAGCTTCGTAACCAGATCAACCCGCATTTTCTTTTCAATATGCTCAATAATGTGAAGGCTCTCACAAGAACGGATCCTGAAAAAGCATCGGCAGTTATTGTCAAGCTTTCGGAGTTCTTAAGATATCAGCTGTATGAAAACGGAGAAGAGAAAACTCTGCTTATTTCAGAGATCGATTTTTTGTCCAATTTCCTTAACCTTGAAAAAATACGCAGAGAAAATTTTTCCTTTGATATCAATGCAGCAACAGAAAGCAGAATAATAAAAAGTACTTTTATCCCGCCTAATTTATTTACCACTTTTGTTGAAAATGCTGTAAAGCACAGCCTCGATATCAGCAATAAAATATGCTACGTGAAAATAGATATAAGCGTTGAAAACAAAATCCTTCATTTTACATGTATCAATTCGATGAATCCGAGTCTGACCGTATCCAACGCCAACTACAGCGGACTGGGACTTGCCAATATTAAAAGAAGACTCGAGCTTCTCTATGGAAATACTTTCAGCCTTGAAATCACTTCCGGAGAAAAAGAATATACTGTTAATTTAAAAATTCCTGTATGAACTGTATTATAGTAGATGATGAGCCGCTGGCAAGAGCAGAAATGCGTTCACTGATCGATGAAACCTCAAAGGCCGAAATCCTGGGGGAATTTTCCAATGCTCCTTCAGCGCTGGATTTCCTTAAAACCAACGAAGTAGATCTTATTTTTCTGGATATTGAAATGCCCATGGTAACCGGTTTGGAATTTGCCGAAATGCTGCCCAAAAAATCACTGATTATTTTTACCACAGCCTATTCCCAATATGCCTTAAAAAGCTACGAACTGGAAGCTGTAGATTACCTTCTGAAACCGATAGATGCCAAAAGACTGGAAAAAGCCATAGAAAAAGCTATTCTTTATACGGAACTTTTGTCTAAAGACACAGTGAAAAATACAGTAGAGTCCAATACGGCAGACTTTTTATTCATCAAAGCAGACCGGAGATTCTACAAGATCAGTTTTTCAGATATTAAATTTATAGAAGGACTGAAAGATTATGTGGTCATCCATACCCGGCAGCAAAAGCTTATTACAGCTATGAACCTCAAAACCATCCACCAGAAAATCTTTCGTGAAACCTTTCTCCGTGTGAGCAAATCATATGTGGTTAATCTTGATTTTATTGATTCATTTGACAATCACACTATTTATATTGATGAATTTGAAATTCCTATAGGTGAAGTGTACCGGTCCGATTTTTTCACAAAATATGCCGGCGGAACTCTGAATTCGGAAGGGTAGGTTACAGCTTTCTTCCTACAAAGCGGATTACAGAGCCTGTTCCATTGTGAAATAAACCTTCATTGAGCTCTATTTCCGTTTCTTCCAACTGTATAATCTCGTAATTGGGAAAATCAGCTTTGATCTCATCTGTCGAAAATAATGACCCGATATCTTTAGGACCGCCAACTTTCTCGTTTTTAGCGATATAATCAAGGTGACTTTTGCTGAATGCTTCAAAAATAATAACTCCTCCTTTACGCAGGTACTGATCCAGCATCCGATGAATAGGAGACTTGATATCAGCGGGGAAATGTGCATAAATAAGAGCAATGACATCAAACTGTTCAGCCTGAAAATTCAAAGTCTGAAGCTCACCAACCTGATAATCAATGGCGACATTTTGATGATCAGCAAGCTGTAAAGCTTTATTTTTGCCTGCATTGCTGATATCAAAGGCGGAAACTTCCCATCCTTTTGTTGCTGCAAAAACAGCATTCCTGCCTTCACCTTCTGCAGGAAACAGAATAGTGCCGGGTTCTAATTTTTCTAACTGTTCCTTTAAATAATTATTAGGCTCTGTTCCGTAAGCGAATTCTTCATTGCTGTATCGGTCATTCCATCTGTCCAGCCATGGGTTTTCTGTCATTTTTGTAAAATTATGGGTTGGTGGTTGCCATCATGCATCAAGCAGATGCTTTAAAGATCAAATATAAACGATTCCAGCAATTTCTACGAATGGTAAAAGCATTCGCCAAAATAGATTTTGTAAATAAGAGATTCCTTTTTTTCAGTAAAGCTTTTGATCGTTTTCACAGTAAAAGCTCCGTCTTTTGCCTAATCCGGTTTGTTTTTTGACAAGTTTTTGCCCACATTTAGGGCACGTTGTTTTGGTATGGACCAGCCAGTGCTTCTTTAAAACAAATTCCCGTTTCCATTCCAGGAAATCAAAACTGTAGTTTCGGGGTTCGGCAATCAGTTCTTTCAGTTTTTTTAGAGGAAGGTTTCCAATCAGGCTTTCAGGCTGCACGCCTATTCTGAACAGGACTTCATTTTTGATAATATTTCCAACTCCGGAAAAGATATCCTGATCCATTAAGGCGTCACAAACCATCATCTGCGGTTTGGATTTCAGTTTCTTTTCTGCTTTTTGAGGATTCCAGGCATCGCTCATTACATCTGCTTCCCAATCTATCGAGGGTAAAAATTCAAGATCTGCCAACTTAACGGAGCAGGTGTAAAAATATAAACTCCCGGTTTTAAAAAAGAGAGACAGGCGCAGGCTTTTATCGGGCTTTGTCTGTTCATCAACACTGTAGGATCCGAACATCAGCAGATGAATACGGATGGCTGTATTATCTAAGACCAGGTACGTCTGTTTTCCGAATGTACGGATCTCACGAAGGGTTTGGCCAATCAGCGGTTCTTTCTCGAATTTAGCATTGCCTGAAGCTTCCGTTACTTTATTTCCGGTAAACGGCTGCAGGCTTTCTTTCATTAAAATTATGGATGGTCCTTCAGGCATGGCTTTACTTTTCAACAAAAGTTCAAATACTATTCCGTAAAAATAAAATTTGGAGTAATTTTGAAAAATGATGAATTTAAACCAGATTTTCACGAATCAGCGTACAGGAAACAATCCGCATACCAAAGCTTCGAGAACTGATTTTCAGAGAGATTTCGACAGAATTATCTTCTCTTCTGCATTCAGAAGGCTGCAGAATAAAACCCAGGTATTTCCTCTTCCCGGAAGTGTTTTCGTACACAACAGGCTGACCCACTCGCTGGAAGTTTCGTCTGTAGGGAGAAGTTTGGGAAGTATTATCGGGGAATTTATCTTCGATACCTATAAAAATGACCTTACGGAAGATTCTAAAAATTTTTATCTGCATAATCTGGGTAACGTAATTGCGGCAGCATGTCTGTGCCATGATGTAGGAAATCCGGCTTTCGGACATTCGGGAGAAGATGCCATTGCAAGTTATTTTGAAAGGAACGAGAAAGATCTCAAGCTTAAATTTAATGAAAAAGAGTGGGCAGATCTTGTGAATTTTGAAGGAAATGCCAATGCCATAAGAGTACTGGCACAGCGTCAGCAGGGAAAAGATGACGGCGGAATTCAGCTTACCTTTTCCACGCTTGCCAGTATTGCCAAATATCCTTGTGAAGCAGTGGCCAAGAAAAAAGGAGTGATCCACAGAAAGAAATTCGGATTTTTCCAGAACGAGAAAGATATTTTCCTGGAAATAGCAAAAAGTACCAATCTCATTCTTGAAAATGAGGAACCCTATATATTCAAAAGACATCCTTTTGTATGGCTTGTAGAGGCGGCAGACGATATCTGCTATAATATTATCGACATGGAAGATGCCCATAGATTGGGGATTGTATCCACGGCAGACTGTGAAAACCTGTTTTTTGAACTCATAAAGTCTGAAAGCAATGATACGGAAAAGGTAAAAAATAAGCTGGCTTCCATTTCTAATGAAAATGAAAAGATTTCTTATCTGAGAGCAAAAGCAATCAATGCACTGATCAATAAATCTCTTGAAATCTACAAACATCATTTTGAAACTATTCTTCAGGGTAATCTGAACAATGGACTTCTGGATATTTATAAGTCTGAGAACCGTGCTCTGCAGGATATCGAATCATTCTCTATTGAAAAGATTTACAATCATAAAGCAGTTGTGGAAATCGAAAATGCAGGTTATAATGTAATGTATGAGCTTCTCGACCATTTTATTCCATCAATCCTGAAACCTGAAGATGAAAGGAAATCTTATGATAAAAAAGCTCTGAAGCTGCTTCCAAGACAATTCGTTTACGAAGAAGGAACAGATTACCAGAAAGTGCTTGGTGTTATAGACTTTGTTTCAGGAATGACTGATAATTTTGCAACTGATCTTTACAGGAAAATAAAAGGAATTGATATTGGAATGACTGTTTAATCTGAATTAAAAATAAAATAAAAACTCCCGGGAGTTTTTTTGTTTTTATTTCTTGGTTTTAGAAACCTCTTTTATCAGTGTATATTTTATAGAAGATCCGTCAGCGGGCGGATTGGCAATCTTTTCTGTTTTTACTTTTAAAACATACTCATATCCCGGTTCATAAGTGAATCCTTCGATATTTGTATAGAAATTCGTCCAGTTTTCCGAGGCCTTTTCTTTTACCTGCAGGCATTTCATGGGAGCTACTCCTGTACAGTCTGCGGTTTCCGGTCCTACGATGAGTGTTTTTTCATCGGCTCCGGCAGTATTAGCCGTTGTAGTACATTGTGTCATTGCGAATAGGGCTACTGCAGGAACAGCACTTTTTAAAATGGTTGCGATAATTTTCATAAACTTATTTTATATTTTGGGACCAATTACTGTGCCGAAGTTTTTGACGCACTTCTTCTATTGCTTTTTATTTTTTTATTTTTTAATTTGAGCACTTCTAAAAAAATTTAATCAAGCAATACTTACCAAAATATAATATGAATAATCCAATTCAAATTGAAAATTACAAAATTCAGAAACCTGAAGCATGGGCTGGAAATATAGAAGATCATGAGCTAATTGATAAAATAAAAGACTCTGAATTTTCCAGGAAACAGATTGATGAAGGAAGAGACTACTGTTATTTTCTTGATAAAAAGTACTATACAAGCAATACCGAAAACAGCGAATATGTCTGTATGGCCTATACGCTGAATGAGCCGGGAAACCTGGAGCGGGCTTCTGTTTCAGAAGTTATTGTAGAAGAAAATGAAGTTTACAGTATTCATAGGATCAGTGTTTTGAGAGATGGTGTTCTGATCGATAAGATTCCGGACACCAAAATAAAAGTGCTGGACAGCGAGAACCAGAGCAGCGGCGGAATTTTAAGCAGTAATAAAAAGATTAATATTACCATTAAGGATCTGAGGCTTTATGATGTCCTGATTCTGGAAGATTCGCGGTTGAAGACATTTACAGAACGTGATTTCCTGAGAAAGGAATTTTCAAAATATGTATGGGTAAGCCCGGATAATTACTGGGCGTACGGGAGCTTTAAGTTTACTTTTATCAATAACCGGGAACAGGATATTGCTTATAAAAAAACTTTTTTCAGAGATGAGCAGGGCAATGTTTTGGAACCGGAAATCAATCATTTAAAAAAAGGAGAGGAGTTCGTTATAGAAGAGGTCAATTACATTAATCATGTAGATGCGAGCCGTGAGATATTTCCTTTTATAGATTTTGCAACCGAAAATAGCTGGAAGGATCTGTCCAACTATATTGCTCCCATATATGAAGAAATCTTCAGTAAGTATTCCCTGAAAGATTTTGCTCCTCACCTTGCTGAAAAGCTGGATGCAGTTGCCGGCTTGGATGAAAAGCTCCAGTTTGCCATAGAATATGTCCAGAATCATATTTATTACATTTTCAATGCTGATGAAATGAATGGGCACAAGCCGCAGGAACCTTCTGTCACTTATGAGAACAAGCAGGGCGACTGCAAGGCCAAATGCGTTTTACTGAAAGTTATTTTAGATTATATCGGAGTTAATTCCTCTGTAGTGCTTGTTAATTTTAATACGGATTACTATATCAAATATTATCTGCCATCACTTTTGAGCTTTAATCATGTAATCGTAAAAATAGATTATAAAGGCCAGGAATATTTTGTGGATACTACGGTCCGGGATGAGTTCGGATTGATAGAAAACCGTGGATTTATCTACTTTATGCATTATCTGGAGGTGAAACCTGATCAGGTATTGCAGGAAAGAAAATCATACAAATTTCCATATTACTGCATTGATGAAAAAGTAGAGTTTAATGTCCAGAATACAACAGGACGGTTGAAATTGTCCACAACGTATAAAGGAAACCGCGCCAATGCGATGAGAAGGTATTTTAAGACTACCAACAAAAGGGAAATTGTAGACAGCTGGAACAACTTTCTGTTTTATGGGCTTAATTACTCCGGCGACAGAAACGGAACAGATATCAGAAATATTTTTAAAGACGCCACCATTGATATTGTAAGCGATGATAAAAAACTGAATGAATTCAAGATCCAGTATACGGCTACAGTAGAAAATCCATATTATGTAGATCCCCAGAAAAACCGTTTCTTAATGTATTTTGACCGGAATGTTATTAAGGCAAGCGCAAGGGATTTTATGCATAAAGATCTTCCTTTCTGGCATAATTTCGACAGTGAAAAATATGAAATCAACCTATACACGGATCAAAAAATTGATACCCAGGAAAAATATACCGTTCAGGAAAGCACCATAAGCAATCCGTATTTCGATTACAAAAGCCGTAAAAAAATCACTAAAAACGGAGCTACGGTTTTTATAGAATATAATCCTCTCGTCAATCTGGAAATCCCGCAGGATCAGTTTGAAAAATTCCGGGAAGATCATCATAAAATAGCAGACAGTAATTTTGGATTAGGCATTGATATCATTGAACCAGGTTTAATGAATATGATAAAGTTTAACTTTAAAAAGAAGTTTAAATAATTTTGATAATCAGTATTTTGTGAAATATATGTTGAATTCACTTTAACTTATTTTTTTAGAATTTTATTTTTTGTTTTTGGCGGCCGGAGGCCGCCAAAAACAAAAATCTTCTCACAGATACCGTCAAATAAAAAGAGTATGGTTGCATCAATAATGAATAAAATATACACAGGAATCCTGCTGTTGGCAGTCGGTTCCTTTCTCAATGCTCAACAATTAAATAAAGAGAATATTACAGGATTCTGGAAACTGAAGGAATCCGGCTTTTATGAAAATAAGAAAAAAGTAGTGAAGGATTTTGACAACTGCCGGTTGATGAGGAACTATTCCATAAGGGATGATGGTTTTGCCATCTATAATTATGTGGAAGGAAGCTCCGGAAACTGTACGCCTTCTGAACCCAGGCTTTCGTTCTGGAGGATAATAGATGACAGGATTCAGTTCTATGTTGAAGGTCAGATTCTTGAAGAAGTGAAAGTTGCATTTAATAAAGACAAAACCGTTACATTTTCCACCTACAGGCCGGAACACACCAAGGTGGATGGAGATGCTTTAGCAGAGAAAATAATAAATACCGTTCATTACGATATTCTGGAAAAACAGTATTGATTCACTGTGAGAAATATCTGATTTTTTTTAAAGCTTAGGTGCATTTGTAACCTAAGCATTAAATTTAGAAATCCAAGTGGTAAAAGCTTTTGTGACTTTCGTTCTTAAAGTAAATATGCTTACATACTTTCAGAATCTCCTGTTTCCTTTGGTGCCGGAGCTATTCCTCTGAATTTCTGTTTACCGGTCAGTAGTTCAAAGAACAGTCTGAAGTCTGAGATTAATGACCAGAGAGGGTATTTAAAAGTCGCAGGTTTGTTTTTTTCAATGATGGCATGGCTGAACCAGGCAAAACCGTATCCGAAGATCGGAATGTACCATAGAAAACGTTCTTTTCCAGAACTGATTACATACCAGATCACCACAAATACCAAAAGGGTTCCGATAAAGTGAAAGATTCTTGTTCCTGTTTTACTGTGCTCGGTAAGATAGAACTGATAGAATTCTCTGTAAGTTTTAATTCTTTCTGACATGGTAATATTAGTTAATAGTTCTGTTGTAAGATATGCAATAATTCTGCCGATTTGATGAAAGCAGGGAAAAGGAGAAAAAAGAAAAAAGGCAAAGTCGCTGATTTGTGACTTTGCCTTTTATGTATTGATGTAGATATTGTTACGCTGTTTCTTTTCTGAGCTTGCTGTTTCTATAGCCGTAGCAGAAATAAATTATTAGTCCTAAAGCGAACCAAAGCCCGAACCAGAACCAGTTCTCGTGGCTCATTCCTGTAAGAAGGTATAAGCATGAACTTAGCCCGATTAAAGGAATCAAAGAGAAGTTTTTAATAAAAGCAAAAATGCACAAAACCAGATTAATCAGGATGAATACGAAAATAGAAGCTCTGAATTCACCTTCTTTGGGATCTTTCCAGTCCATTAAATTGGTAAAAAACTCCGGCTGCCAGAAATAGAAACCGATCAGCCCGCCGATAAAAATAACCGGGAAGATAATTTTACCGTTAATGTAAGGAAGATGGAATCTGCCTTTGATCTTCTCTTTTGCAGGAAGCATTAATACACCTGCACAAACCAGTACGAAAGCGAAGATCGTTCCGATACTTGTAAAATCCAGGATAAATGTTTTATCTGTAAACAGGATAGGTACGCCTACTGCAATTCCTGTAATAATGGTAGCAAACGAAGGCGTTTTGTATTTAGGATGTACCGTCTTGAATTTTTCAGGCATTAACCCGTCACGGCTCATGGCATACCAGATTCTTGGCTGTCCCATCTGGAATACCAATAATACAGTAGTAATAGCAACAATAGCTACGAAAGAAACCACAAGTTCCATCCAGGCTACATTGGCATTCGATTTTTCGAATATAAATGAAAGCGGGTCACCTATGCCGTCAAACTTCCTGTAATCTACCATTCCTGTTAAAACCAGGGTTAAAGCGATATAAATTACAGTACAAAGCACGAGAGAGATGATCATTCCTTTCGGAAGCGTTTTCTGAGGGTCTTTGGTTTCTTCAGAAAGTACACTTAATGCATCAAACCCGATATAAGCAAAGAAAACCCCTGAAACAGCACTCATTACTCCGGCAAAACCATTTGGCATGAATGATGCCACCTTTGTTTCCGGATTTATGGGTGTCCAGTTCTCTGTATTGATGTAAGAAAAGCCTACCAAAATTACTAAAACAATGACTGCTAATTTTAAGATAACCAAAGAATTATTGAAATTCTTACTTTCCTTTACCCCTACATAACAAAGCCATGTAATAAGGCCGTTGATCACCAATGCAGGAAGGTCAAGGATGAATTTCAGGTTGCCGATTAGGGGTGCTGTATTCCAAGCACTTAACAGTTCTTTATTTTCAGAACCGTATTGAACGGCTTTTCTGGCTTCCGTATAGCTGCAGGTAAGATAATCGGGGATATGCATGCCCAGACGTCCTAAGAAGCTGGTAAAGTAATCTGACCAGGAAAAGGCTACGTAAATATTCCCGAATGAATATTCCATGATCAGCGCCCATCCAATCACCCAGGCAATCAACTCACCGAAACTGGCATAGGCATATGTGTAGGCAGAACCTGCTGTAGGAATCCTGCTGGCAAATTCAGCATAGCATAACGCTGTAAAACCGCAGGCAAAACCACAAATTAAATACAATAGAATAACTCCGGGGCCACCCCTGAAAACCGCTTCACCTAAGCTGCTGAAACTTCCTGCTCCAATAATGGCCGCAATACCAAAAAAAACGATATCCCAAACACCTAAAACCCTTAGAAGGCTGGTAGATGTATCTGTTTCTGAATAGTTTTTCCTTCTGAAAAGTTGATTCATTCAATATTTATTTGAGTTTGAAAAAAAGCAAATGTAATGATTTTTTATTTTGATGTTATCCGTCCTCTTAATATTTAGTTAAAAATGCGGAAGTTTATAAGTTAAATGCCTTTACTCTTGATAAATAGGTATTTCCACATAGCTGTCATTGTACCATTTTATTTTCAGTGGCTCACCGGCATCCTTTATGGTTTCATCACTTACATCCTTGCCGGTTCCGTAATTGATCTGCCAGCTCGGGGTTTTATTCACACCGACCAACAAAATCAGTTTGCTTCCTTTTTCTATCTTTTTACTGATGAATATTGAATTTTTTATTGGAATTTGTTCTATTTTACCAGGTTCAAGTAACTGACGTACAGCATTGTCTTTTGCATAGCTCGCTCTTACGATATGGGTTGATAGCAAAAATGTTTTTCCATCAGGCTGTATCTGGTATAAATACATATCTGTATCGAAATCTTTCTTGTTAATGGAAGCATTGAAGAATCCGCCCGGGTTTCCACTGATAATAAGGTCTTTGTCCAGAACTTCACTTTCGAAATAAACAGAGTTCGTAGTTTTTACACTGTCTGTTTTACTTACTTGATGATAAGTGTCTTTTTGATCCCTGTTTTTAAAATCAACGGTTTGTTCAGTGAAACTTTTCTTGGCAGGCTGATTAAAAACTGACGAAGCATCTTTATGATCCTGAAGATAGAATTTAATGGTTGAAGTATGCATGTTCTGCAGAGTGGGAACATGTTTCCATGTATTGGTATTCATTACCTGAAAATTAATCCTGTCTTTTAAAATTTCAGGTTTTTTACCGTTTTTCAGGATATAATCGAACCATGAGAAAGCCAGATCGTCAATACTTATTCTCGCCGTGGGATCTATGGGTTTGCCGCCAACATAGGTGAATCCGAAACTTTGCGCGCCACCGTGATCGTAAGGACCTATGACCAGATAATGATTGGCATTTTTATTATATTGATGATGGGCCTTAAAATAGGATAGTGCCCCGATCTGATCATCATCATAATATCCCGTAGTCGTTAGAATAGGGATGTTGATATTGGCAAAATCCTCTTTGTAAGGAACCATTTTCTGCCAGTATTCATCATATCCGGGATGATCCAGCCATCTCTGGAAGATCTTGTTAGGCTTTCCGCTTATGGTATCCAGAGCCCTGAATGATTTTCCGCTTTTGTACCATGCGGTATTGATGGAATCCCATTTCTTGGCATTATTGAAATCCGCTTCATCTGTAAGCTTATTGTTCGTTACATAGTTGATCCACTGTAGCATATAGCTCATGAATATATTATTTTGGGCAGGGTAATCTATCCCGATTCCTACGGCAACCTGGGGAACAATGGTTTTTAGGGCAGGATGCAGTTTCTTTACCGCTGCCCACTGGCTGAAGCCTAAATAGCTGCCACCGATCATTCCGACCTTGCCGTCGCACCATGGCTGTTTGCTTACCCAGTCAATCACTTCATAAATGTCCTGCGATTCATGCTCAAAAGGGTTGTTTTCATCATTGCTATTCCTTTTGCCGCGGGTATTGACTACAGCACCAACATAATTATAAACGGCAGCTCTTTTCCCGAAATAGGCGTCAAAAGGTCCTGCATAGATGTTATTGGTAAGAATAACAGGAAGGGGAGTTGTGTTTGCTTTTTTTCTGACAATAGTGATGGTCAGGGTATTTCCGTTTTTGGTTTTCAGATCCTTTGTCTCGGTAATGAATTTTTCCTGGTCTTTTAATTCCACTAACTTTATAATCTGAGGTTTAGTGCTGGAAAAAGTCTTAAAATTTAAATAGTTTCTACATAAAGCAAGAGCCGATGCGTAATCTATACTATCCTTATCTTTCTGTTTATTCAGGGTCTCTTTTAAAAGTTTTCTGGAAGCGGGAATATCCCCATCAACGGCCATACCTATTTTGGTGATCAATTGGTCTGGAAGACTTTCGTATTTTTTATTGAATGCTTTTTGAAGAGCATTAGGAAAACTTATTTTTTCCTTCTCCTCAATGAGCTTTGCCAGGCTGTAAAATTCATAGGCAATAAATTTGTTTCCGGCCATATTATGGTCTGCAAATTCCTTACGATAATCTGCTAATGTGGCGTTGGATTTTTTATAATCTTTAGCAACCAGCTCCAAACGCAGTAAGTTGTCCAAATAAGCAAGTTTATTCGTCTTTTCCAGTTTAAGCAATGAAGCCTGAGTGATCAGTTTTGATGCCAAGATTGGCATCTGTTTTTCCAGAACGACAGAGTCGGTCACTACTGTTTTAGGGAAGTAAAATTTTTGAGCCTGCACCAGGTTAGCAAAAATTAATGCTAAAAGTATTCTAGTTTTCATGTAATGGTATGTTTTTAGCTGCTTTGGAAAAAGGATTCGGTCAAAATGTTCTTTTGAGAATTCTAAATTAAAATCTTTTCAAATTTTTAAGGACTAAATTAATCATTTTTTATCATCAGAGAGTGAAATGTAATTAATTGTTAATTTATGTTATTAAACCTTTAAAAGTTGCTTAAACAATAAGTTTTTAATATTTTCGTTAACTTATATAGACTAATCTTTTTATTCAGAAAAAGAATGAATTCAAAAAAAATCCTTCTCTCAGCTGCCGTGCTCTATTTCGGAATTTCCGAAGCGCAACAGTCACAGTACTTTACACAGAAAGAAAATTACAGGTTCAATCTCGCCGAAAATCTTTATCAGACTAAAATATACAATGCTTCCCAGTTCGAATATGCCAGACAGTACTTCTATAACCAGAATCTGTCCAAATCGAGAAAAGAAGCAGCGCAGTTTTTTGATAATGTGATCGGGGTAATTCTCCAGAAAAATCATGCGGAAGAAGGGTTAACAGCCTTCATGAAAGAATATCCGAATTCAGCCTATTTTGCCCAGGCTAATCTTCCTCTGGCGGATTATTATCTGGCTAAAAAAGATTTCGAAAAAGCTTTGGAGACACTGAAAAAAGTAAATCAGTACCAACTTTCCAAAGAAGAAAATACACAGTATATTCTGAAACTGGGCTATGCTAAGTTTATGATGGGTGATACCAAAGGAGCTACAGATGCTCTGGAGGAAGCCTATAAAACGGCTGATGAATCCCAGAAAGGAGATATTGCCTATATGCTGGGTCACCTTTACTATTCAAACAGGCAGAGCGATAAGGCATTCCAGTATTTCGACTCTGTGAAAGACCAGCCGAAATTCTCCAAGCTGGTGCGTCCTTATTATGTACAGATGTACTATAATGACAAAAACTACGATCAGGCCATCACCGAAGGAACGGCACTTCTGAATGAAGATATTTCAGATGCCTATAAAGCGGAGGTTCATAAGATCATCGGGGAAAGTTATTTCATGAAGAATGATTACAATTCAGCGTATCCTCATTTGAAAGATTACCTGAATGTTCAGCAGAACCCTTCTGAAAATGACCTCTATGAAATGGGGTTTGTAGCCGCCCAGCTGAAAAAGTATGATGAAGCGGTTTCTTATTATAACCAGCTCATCAACAGTAATTCGGCTTTGGCCCAGAATGCTTACTACCAGTTGGGAAATGCCTATCTGGCTGTAGACAAGAAGCAGGAGGCCCTTTCGGCATTCCGTTCTTCCTATCAGATGGATTATGATGCTAAAGTTAAAAAACTGGCGCACGAACAGTATGCCAAGCTGAGCTATGATATCGGAAACCCGTTTGAGAGCCCTTCTGCGGTAATTCAGAGCTATATCAACAACAATCAGAATGATGCGAATGCAGCGGAAATGAGATCACTTCTTGTGAAGTCTTACTTATATTCCGGGAACTATAAAGAGACCCTTAACGCGATCGATAGACTTAAGGATTCCACTCCTGAAATCAATAAGGTGGATCAGGAGGTTTCTTATTTACTGGGAACAGAGGAATTCAACAAGGGGAATTATGATGAGGCAGAAACCTATTTCCTGAGAAGCTTAGGGTTCAATATCAATAAAGAATTTTACAACAGGGCATTGTATTGGCTAGGTGAGGTGTATTACCAGAAAGGGAATTATCCGTCTGCCATCGCCCGTTATGAAAAGCTGCTTAATGAAAATTTCCCAGAAAAACAGCAATTGCCTTATGATCTGGGTTATGCTTATTTCAAATCCAAAAAATTCGACCAGGCACAGACCTATTTCAAGCAGTACCTGAATAATCCGAAACCTGAATTCAAAAATGATGCGGAACTTCGTCTGGCAGATATTCATTATGCCAACAATGATCTGAATGAAGCAATCGCGATCTACGATAAAAACGAAGATGCCACAGATTATACTCTATACCAGAAAGCAATGGCTTTAGGATTTAAAGGAGATACGCAGGCGAAAATCAATAATTTAAAAAATCTCTTATCCAAATACCCTGATTCCGAGTATTATGACGATGCCCAGTACGAAATGGGAACGGCATATGCGGCCCAGGATGATTTTGCGAACTCCAATGACGCTTTTGCCAAAGTGATCAAAACTTCTTCGGATAAAGACCTTGTTGCCAATGCATCCATTTACAGGGCACAAAATTATATCGATCAGAACCAAAGTGATAAAGCACTTTCTGAGCTTAAATCTTTAGGAGAACAGTATAAAAATACAGCATATGCGGAAAAAATCGTTCAGGCGGCAAAACCAATTTTCACAAAGAATGGTGATGTTTCCGGATATGAAAGCTTTGCGAAGAATATAGGTGTGAATGTAGATGCCTCTGAAATTGATGAAATCAACCTTTCTACCGGAAAACAGTATTTTACCAAGAAAGACTACAAAAATGCCATTTCTTACTACGAAAAATATTTAACTCAGAATCCTACAGGAGAAGGGCTTTATCAGGCTAAATACGAGCTGGGGGAAAGCTACTATCAGACCAACAACTCTACAAAAGCGCTTCTTGTACTGCAGGAAGTAGCAGCTGTACAGAACGATTACCAGGATGATGCACAGACCCGTCTTGCGCAGATCTTTACAGCACAGAGCAACACGGCAGAGGCTAAAAAATATCTTGAGAACATCAGGAACTCTTCCGATATCAACATTAAGAATTACGCCAATGTGGAGCTGATGAAAATATACGCCGGTGAGAAAAACTTCTCTGAAGCTGAAAAATTAGCTAATGCAGTTATTGCCAACTCTAAAAACTCAGCTGCGGTTATTGAAACAGCGAAGGTAATTAAAGCGAGAAGCTTAATGAATTCAGGGAAAGATAAAGATGCACAGTCTGCCTACACTTCTCTTGAAAAATCATCCAATACGTCTGTGGCAGCAGAAGCTTTATATGCCAAAGCCTATTATCAGAATAAAGGAAAGGCATTCAAATCTTCAAACGAAACCATCTTTAAGCTGGCGAACAATTATGCTTCTGAAGATTATTGGGGTGCAAAAGCCCTGGTTCTGATGGCTAAAAACTATATCGGACTCAAGGACAATTACCAGGCGAGTTATACCTGCGACCAGATCATTGAGAACTATAAGGATTTCCCTGAGATCGTAGCGGAAGCAAAAGAAGTTAAAAAGCAGATTAAAAAGTAAATGTACTACTGTATTCATGTAGAATGTATTCATGAAAAATCATCAATATGTTTTATGTAAATGCTTAAATACAAAAAATAATGAACAGAAAAATTCAATTTTTATCCATATTATTTTTAGGGTTTTCGCAGTTTGCGTTTGCCCAGATCAAGGAGGAGAAACTGATTCTTAACAAGAAGCGGGAACCGGAAGTGAAGAAGATCGAGAAGAAGAAAACTTCTGTGGAAACCATTAAAAATTATCCGCCGGAAGAAAAATCCCAGAACCCTGTAAAATATACCATTACGGATGTGCCTGCGGTTTCGGATTTTAAAACTTCAACCATTCAGGGACAGGATGTGACCCCGAAATTTGAAGGGACGGCTCAAAATAATTACCTGCAGTTCGGAATGGGGAACTTCGGAAAAATCCTCGCAGACGCTAATATTTCCAAAACCCTTGAAAATAAGCTGGAAGTAGGGGCAGATTTCCATTTCCTTTCCACTTTGGGTCTGAAAAAGGAATATGCCTGGGATTCCAAGCAGAGTTCTACAGCAATCGGGGCTTACTTAAATTCATACGGTGAAAAAGGGAAATTCAACCTGAATGCACAGTATGGACTGGATAATAACAGATATTACGGAATTTATGCCTTAGAGCCTGCGGCGGACGTAGATTTGAAGCAAAGAGTGAATCAGTTCAAAGTGAACGGATACTATGATTTTTATTCGAATGAGATCTTAAATGATGTAAGGGTAAAATCCTCTTTCCTGAAAGATCATTTCGATGCACAGGAAAACCAGGTTTCCATTTTGGCGAACCTTTCGAAGCATGCAGTGGAGATCGGGAAATCAGGAATTAATTTAAATGCAGATCTGGGAGTAGGAATAGAAGCTGTGAAATCGGAATTTGCGATCAGGGATAAAAATTCATCCAATTTCTTCAATACGACTTTAGATCCGAAAGTGACTTTCAGAAAAGGGGATTCCTATTTAATGCTGGGATCTACATTCTCTTTCCTGAATGCTAAGAATTCCAATGATGTAATCGGAGGAGAAGTAAAAAATAATAAAACCTACTGGTTTCCACAGGCTGAGTTCCAGTTTGCCGCTGCTAAAGAATTTAAATTCTACGGAGGGGTAGACGGCGGTTTAAAGCTTAATACATACGGGGATCTTTTGCAGGCGAACCCATTCATCGTTTCTGACCAGTTTTTAACTCCTACAGAGACTAAATATCATTTTTACGCAGGTTTGAGAGGTGATATTGATGAAACCTTCAAATATGACTTCTCTGCAGGCTATGGAAAGATCAACAATATCATGTTTTTCCAGGCCAATAACCTGTTTGATAATACCTACACTCTGAACCGTTCCGCCTATAATTTTGCCAATACATTCTCAGCGGTATATGATGATGGAAATGTAAGCGATATTAAAGGTAGTGTACAGTATTTCCCTCTTGAAAACCTGATTCTGGACGCAGAGTTAAAGTTTACAAAATACGATCTTAAAAATTACAAGGATATTTATAATGTTCCTTTGTTTAATGCAAGTATCGGAGCGAAATATACCATGCTGGATAAAAAACTACTGTTAGGATTCAAAGGGATCTTCGCGAGTGACAGAACGACGAATTCTTTTGCCATCGAAGGAGTTGCCAATCCGGACCTGATGTATCAGTCTACAGAAAACAGGAATGATAAAGTAGGAGGGTATGCAGATTTAAACCTTTCAGCAGAATATAAATTCCATAAAAACTTCAGTATTTTCGCCATCGGAAATAATCTTCTGAACTCGAATTACCAGACGTATAAAGGTTATAAAGTACTGGGAGCACAGATCCTTGGAGGGGTGAAAATTACCTTCTAAACTTTAAGATATTCAATAAAATAAAAGCCTTACATTATTCGATGTAAGGCTTTTTTGTATCAAACTTTTATTTTGAACTTATTAAGATGGAGTAAGTTGTTAAGAGTATTGAGAAAACCTTAAATTCATTCTCCTTAATGGTTTAAAAAAGGCTTAAATACTTCTTTCCATTACTTATCTTTGACAGTTGGCAGAACATCATTTAATAAAGTCACCAGCATTTTTCCAGGCTCTTCCCAGGGAATCAGATGGGCTGAATTCTCAAACCAGATTCCTTTTTTCGCAGGAGCTTTTACATTTTGCAGCCACGTGTGGGTAGGCTCGGAAGGAGTAGTGTAATCGTGGCGTCCCATGAACATGAAAACAGGGATCGGGAAGTTTTTTACCCCTTTAAAATCAACATTTAAAAATTCGGGCAGTAGTTTTCCTAAGGTGAAAAGACTTCCTGCACCAAGGGCATCAAGATCCTTTTCCGAATATTCCGAGAAGAGCAGAGGGGCCTGAAAATAATATCTCGAACTGTTTCTGAATGCAGTAAGACCTCCATAATATTGCGGCCACTTCCTTGCAATGATGATTCTTTCCCTGGTTATCGGCTGATTTCCGGGATAGGGTGAAATGGATTTCAATTCTTTGATAGCTGCATCATTTTTTAAACGGGTAGCTTCTTTTAAAGCATATTCTACACTCAAACGTTCATTATCTCTTGTGTTGATGATCTGCCCGATGCCTACATATGAATAAAACAGATCGGGTCTTTTCAATGCTGCATTCATGCAAACAATAGTTCCCCAGCTGTGTCCCATCAGTATCACTTTTTTCTTTTTGTATTTTTTCTCAATGTATTCGGCCAGTTCAATAGCATCTTTTACATATTGGTCGATATGTATGGTACTCCCTAAATTAGCGGTGTCATTAATAGCATAGGTTTTTCCGGCTGCCCTCTGATCATAGTTCACTACCGTAAAATATTCCTCAATAGGTCTCTGAAACATCCACATAACAGGACTGACCGGTGAAGCCGGTCCGCCGTGGACGAACAGGATAATGGGATTTTCTTTATTCTGTCCTCTTACATATACCTGCTGTTTTATATTTCCTATAGTGACAGGATAGCTTTCCTGGATGCCATTGGGCGAGACTATAGAGTCGAGGTCCCTGATGATTTCTTTAGATTTAGCATATTCATCATTGGATGGGGTATTCTGTGCAAAGGAAACAACCGTCCAAAACAACAAAAAGGCGGATAATATTTTATTTCTCATAATTTTTGGTCTGTAAATTCTGAAATATGTTTTCCTATAGGTCCGGAATTCATTTTCAATGTTACAACTTCTTTTTAATTAACTGAATTTTAACTATTTGTAATAATCAGTTTCTTTTGCAGGGTATTGAAGCGGCTGCACTGTCAATGATTTTTGGAATTAAACTTTTACCAGGCTTTATAAATTGTAAAAAAATCAGTATTTTCGCACTCGGAATCATAGGAACGGTATTGAGATTGCTCATTATTTACTACTGATGAAAACGGCTGCATAGTTTAATGGATAGAACTTCGGATTTCGGCTCCGACAGTGAGGGTTCGAATCCTTCTGCGGTCACTTTTAACAAAAGAGAATTTGTATATTATTGAAATAAGATAATTGCATTTTCTCTTTTTTTGTTTTTATCCCTAAATGATATCCGGATTTTAGGGAAACTACATTTTAAAATCTATTTGAATTTTATACGGAAATAACGGGACTGCTTAAACAGATGCATTTGTTATTTTGTTACTTTTTACCATGATTATCCGAATCCATAAATTCATTGTTTCATAAAACTTTAAGGTTAGAGTAGTAAAATTGGTAAAATAAATTGGTATTTTATATACTATTTAGCAATGAAAAGTGTGTTTTTTACATTTTTTTTACAAGTAAAATGAAAAAAAAATTGATTCTTCTTATCATAATATTTATCTTGAAAATTAAAATTTTTTTTTGAGCTGATTATTATTGCAATTAATTGTGAATTCATGTTTTACGAAATAAGTAAGTGTAAAATTTATGATAACCTTATCATAATTTTTATACAATTGATATCATAAAAAATCGATATGTAAGGTATTGATAAGCAGTAGATAATGGAGGATTTATTTTTTTTATTCAGATGAATTTTTATATTTGTAATGTTACCAAAATGTTAACGAACTAATGAATCATAACTTTATTCATACCTATGTCTCTGTAGACTGTGTTGTATTTGGATTTGACCATGAAAACCGGTTGAATATCTTATTAGTACAGCGCCATGTTGATGATATCCCGTTGGAAAAGCAGAGAAAACTGCCCGGAAGCCTTATTTTCAGTGATGAAGATGTAGACGATGCTGCACAAAGAGTACTTCACGAACTTACAGGAATAAAAAAAATGGTTCTTAAACAGTTCAGGTGCTTTGCAGATCCTATGAGGGCAAGCAATGTACACGATATAACATGGATGGATAAGGAGTACAATCATCATATAGACAGGATTATCACAGTAGCCTATCTCTCTCTTTGTAAAATAGATCATAAGATCAACAGTACAAAATATGATACCGTAGACTGGTATCCAATAGACGAAGTGCCTGTATTGCCGTTTGATCATAATAAAATTATCAGTGAATCTCTGATTGAAATCAGGAAATGGATCGAATCCGATTTCTCTATTATTTTTGAGCTGCTTCCCAAAAGATTCACCATAAGACAGCTCTATCAGCTCTACAGTGCTTTGAGTGAAAGAAATATTGATATTAAAAATTTCCATAAAAAAATATCTTCATTCCCCTATATTGTTCCCTTGGATGAAATTCAAAAAGATGTATCTCACCGCGCAGCAAGATATTACAGATTTGATGCTAAGATTTACAAGAAAAACAATACAAAACTTATAAAATAACCCCTTTAAAAAATTATGTACTTACTAGGCTATGACATTGGCAGTTCTTCTGTGAAAGTTTGTCTCATCGAGGCATCCAGTGGAAAAGTGATTGCTTCTGAATTTTCTCCCAAAAAAGAAATGAAAATCACTGCTATAAATCCGGGATGGGCAGAGCAAAATCCGGTTGACTGGTGGACCAATCTGAAACTGGCACACGAAGCTGTTATGCATGAATCCGGAGTACATGCTGAAGATATTAAAGGAATCGGAATTACCTGGCAGATGCATGGTCTGATCCTGGTAGATAAAGACCAGAACCTTTTAAGACCGTCTATTATCTGGTGCGACAGCCGTGCTGTGCCTTATGGCGAAAAAGCTTTCAAAACAATAGGAGAAGAGAAATGCCTCTCTCATCTGTTAAATTCACCGGGAAATTTTACCGCATCAAAGCTTGCATGGGTAAAAGAAAACGAACCTGAAATTTTTGAAAAGATAGACAAAATAATGCTTCCGGGAGACTATATTGCCATGAGGCTTTCAGGACAGATAGGAATGACCATCGAGGGATTATCAGAAGGAATATTCTGGGATTTTAAGAACAACTGTATTTCAGAAGATATCATTAACCATTACGGTATTCCGAAAAGCTTTTTCCCTGAAATTGTACCCACATTTGGTATCCAGGCAACCGTTTCTAAACCAGCATCGGAAGAATTAGGCTTAAAAGAAGGTACGCCTATTTCATACAGAGCAGGAGACCAGCCCAACAATGCTCTTTCCCTTAATGTTTTCAATCCCGGAGAAATTGCCTCTACAGCAGGAACTTCCGGAGTGGTATACGGAGTTCTGGATCAGCTGGAATATGATAAGTTATCAAGGGTCAATACATTTGCCCATGTCAATTATACACCGGAACAGATCAGACTGGGCGTTTTGCTTTGTATCAACGGAACCGGTATTTTAAATTCATGGCTGAAGCATAATTTCGCAACCTCACTTTCATCTTACGGTGATATGAATGATATGGCTTCACTTTCACCTATCGGTTCAAAAGGGTTAAGCATTATACCTTTTGGAAACGGAGCAGAAAGAGTGCTTGAAAATAAAGATACAAGCTGTTCTATTCACGGAATTAATTTCAACATACATTCAAAAGGCGATATTCTTCGTGCGGCACAGGAAGGTATTGTATTCTCTTACGAATATGGAATGGATATTATGAGAAATATCGGAATGGATATTCAGGTGATCCGTGCAGGAAATGCCAACATGTTTTTAAGTTCAATTTTCCGCCAGTCACTATCCAGTGTCAGTAATGCGGTTATTGAACTTTATGATACCGATGGGGCGGTAGGAGCAGCAAGGGCAGCCGGAATGGGAATTGGATTTTACTCAGATTCCGGGGAAGCATTTTCTTCACTTGAAAAAATAGCGGTGATAGAGCCTGAACACGAAAAGCAAGAACAATATTTAGAAGCCTATGCCAGATGGAAATATCATCTTAACGAAATAATCTAGAACAATTACAACAGCATTTTTCATCCTCTTACTGACTTTTAAGAATCAGTGAGAAGGGAGTCTCTACGCAAAAAATTAAAACAAATTAAAAATAATCAAATAAATATGGACACTTTAACAGGTACAAAAGAGTTTTTTACGGGTATTGAAAAAATTAAGTTTGAAGGGAAGGAGAGCAAGAACCCGTTGGCATTCCGCTATTATGATGCGGAAAGGATCGTGATGGGAAAACCTATGAAAGACTGGACCCGATTTGCGATGGCATGGTGGCACACCCTGTGTGCCAACGGAAGCGATCCGTTCGGGGGACCTACTATTCACCACCCATGGGATATCGGAAATGATCCTGTGACCAGAGCAATGCATAAAATGGATGCAGGTTTCGAATTCATGTCTAAAATGGGCTTCAGTTATTATTGCTTCCATGATATCGATCTGGTAGACCCTGCCAATAACTGGAAAGACTACGAGAAGAATATGCAGACGATTGTGGAATATGCAAAACAAAAGCAGCAGGAAACCGGAATTAAGCTTTTATGGGGAACAGCCAACGTTTTCACGCATGAAAGATACATGAACGGAGCTTCTACCAACCCTAATTTTGACGTTGTGGCCTGTGCAGGGACCCAGGTGAAAAATTCAATAGATGCTACGATTGCACTGGGAGGTGAAAATTATGTGTTCTGGGGTGGAAGAGAAGGATATATGAGCCTTTTGAACACCGATATGAAGCGTGAAAAAGATCATCTGGCCCGTTTCCTTTCCATGTCAAGAGACTACGCACGTCAGCAAGGTTTTAAAGGGACTTTCCTGATCGAACCTAAACCGATGGAGCCTACAAAGCACCAGTATGACTATGATTCAGAAACAGTAATCGGATTCCTGAGACATTATGGATTAGACAAAGACTTTAAGCTGAATATCGAAGTGAATCACGCTACATTAGCTGGCCACACATTCGAGCATGAGCTTCAGGTAGCTGTTGATGCAGGGCTTTTAGGAAGTATTGATGCCAACAGGGGAGATTACCAGAACGGCTGGGATACGGATCAGTTCCCGATTGATTATTATGACATGGTTCAGGCATGGCTTGTACTGCTTCCTGCAGGAGGTCTGGGAACCGGCGGAGTAAACTTTGATGCTAAAATCAGAAGAAACTCCATTGATGCTGAAGATTTATTCATTTCCCACATCTCAGGGATGGATGTATTCGCAAAAGGTCTTCTTGCAGCAGCGGATATCCTTGAAAATTCAGATTACAAAAAACTGAGAACAGACCGCTATGCTTCTTTTGATAATGGGAACGGAAAAGCATTCGAGGAAGGTACCCTTACCCTGGAAGATCTTCAGAGAATCGCTCACGAAATCGGCGAACCACAGCCAAAAAGCGGAAAGCAGGAACTGTTTGAAGCCATCGTGAATATGTATATATAATAAAAAATAAAAGGCTTATAAACACTAAGGATTTTTATTCATTATAATTATTAAACAGCCTTTTATTCAACAACTAATACTAAAAATAATAATTATGAACCGATTTTATTTGAACAAGAGCAATAGAGCGGCATTATTTTTTGCAATGACTTTATTGCCTTCCGGCATAGCATATTCACAGGTTAAGAAAGATACAGTAGTTAAAGAGAATAAAATAGAAGAAGTTGTAGTCATCGGATATGGGACACAGAAAAAAGAAGCTGTTACCGGATCTGTTGCTTCTTTAAGTGGTAATGCCATAAAAGAAGTGCCTTCCGCAAACATTACAGAAGCCATTCAGGGCCGTCTTCCCGGCGTTGATATCGGAAGGACTTCAACAAAACCGGGTGCCGTACAGCAGATCCGTATCAGAGGTGAACGTTCTTTAACGGGATCCAATGATCCTTTGATCGTATTAGACGGTATTCCGTTCGTTGGATCTTTGGGAGATATAAGTCCGTCAGATATCAAAACTCTGGATGTCCTTAAAGATGCATCCGCTACGGCTATTTATGGTTCCCGTGGTGCCAACGGAGTGATCATCATAACCACCAACAGAGGAGGGAAAGGACAAAGGGCGAGATTTTCATATAATGCCTATACCGGATTTCAGACTTTGTTCTCTAAATATCCGATGATGGATGGTCCTAAACTCGAAAAATTAAGAGCTGACGCCGGCCTCTTTACAAACGGTCCGGATGAGATTAACGGAACCAATACAGACTGGCAGGATCAATATTATGGGGTAGGACTGATGATGAATCATGATGTTGCAGTTACAGGAGGAACGGAAAAAGGAGGGTATAATTTCGGAGTTGCCTATTTTCAGCAGGACGGAGTAGTACCATTGCAAAAATATAAAAGACTTTCCATTAGAGGAGCTTTGGATCAGGAAATTAATTCCTGGTTAAAGGTTGGATTTTCAACGAATTCTAATTTCTCTGTGAATGATTTTAATGGAATAAGCGGAGCGCCTGTTTTAGGGTATTCACCATTGGTCAGTCCTTATCTTGCAGACGGATCGCCAAGGTTAAGAACAACATTTGCAAATGTTGACCAAACCGCTTTGCAAACGAGATCAATTCTGGAAGGGCTGGGTGACGCTTATGCAGACCGTACCAATGCTTTCAGTTCTTATAATAATTTGTATGGGGAAATTAAAATTCCAGGGGTTGAAGGGCTTAAATACAGATTGAATGTTGGCTTGACCTACAGAAACTCAAACAGCGGCTACTATCTGGGAACAGGGGCACTCAATTATCAGCCGGCTACCTTATCTTCAGCAAGCATAGGCAATTCTCTGACTACACAGTGGGTTTTGGAAAACCTGGTAACCTACGATAGAAGTTTTGGCAAGCATAAAATTAGTGCAACAGCTTTATATTCGGCTGAGCAGACAAGGTTTAACAGCTCGTTAATTGCTGCCCGTGATGTGCCTATTGATGCTTTTCAGTATTTCAATTTAGGCCATGCCCAAGGTGAAATAACCATAGATCCTAACAACCAGGGATATTGGAGAAGAGGGCTGATGTCTTTCATGGGAAGAGCAATGTACCAATATGATAACCGTTACATGTTGACGGCAACAGTAAGATCAGATGGTGCTTCAGTATTGGCTAAAGGACACCAGTGGCATACCTATCCGGCAATTTCTGTTGGTTGGAATGTTGCGAATGAAAGTTTCCTCCGAAATTCGAAATACATCAATATGCTAAAGTTAAGAGCTGGCTTTGGTCAGACATCTAACCAGGCTGTTGCTCCATACACAACTTTTGGTAGCTTAAGTACTACACCTTACAATTTTGGGGGTACTAATGTTATAGGTAATTATGTGAGTTCAGCGCCTAATGCATCTTTAGGATGGGAATTTTCGAAAACCTGGAACTATGGTGTAGATTTTTCGATCCTGAACAAAAGAATAACAGGTACCGTAGAATATTATGTTACCAATACTGAAAAATTATTGCTGAGCAAAGGCTTACCTGCATCCAGTGGATTAGGTTCCGTGACTGAGAATGTTGGGGCGTCCCAGAATAAAGGTTTAGAAATATCCCTTAATGCAGTGGTGATTGATAATCCTGATGGTTTCAGCTGGGAAGTAGGAGGGAATTTATCTGCAAACAGAAATAAAATTACAGCGCTTGCTTCCGGGATGGATAGAAATGTAAACAATTTATGGTTTGTAGGTTATAATATTAATGCCCTTTACGATTATCAATATATTGGCCTCTGGCAGCAGGGAGATCCATATCTGAATATTCTGGAGCCACAGGTTGGTGCAGCACCGGGAATGATCAAAGTATTATACACCGGAGAATACAATGCTGATGGTACACCAAAGAGAGCAATTAATGAAGCCGATAGACAGATCATCAACACCAATCCGGATTTCATCGGTGGTTTTAATACGAGACTTGCTTATAAAAATATAGATTTAAGCATTGTAGGGGCTTTCCAGAAAGGAGGCGTACTGATCAGTTCTATTTATGGTTCAGCCGGTTACCTCAACAGATTAACAGGTAGAGGAAACAATGTTGATGTAGATTACTGGACCGAAGAAAATCCTGATGTAAGATACCCGAAACCAGGTGGATTGTTAAGTGGTGATAACCCTAAGTATGCTTCAACACTCGCTCTGTTTGATGCATCTTTTGTCAAGATCAGAACCATTACCTTAGGATATAATTTTAACAAAAACGCTCTGAGCAGCTTAGGTGTTAGCAATCTTCGTCTGTATGTTACCGTACAGAATCCATTTGTATTTGGTTCTCCTTATTACAGAGAGTCTGGTATGGATCCGGAACCGAACTCAAGAGGGAATGAAAACCAGGCTGTAAACTCATATAAAGCCAATCAGCTTATTATAGGGACCAACAACCCGTCTACGAGAAATTATATGATGGGACTAAATCTAACCTTTTAAAAATCAGAAATCATGATCAATCTAAATAAAAAATTCATTGCTGCTTTATTCCTGGCTTCAGTAGCATTTACAACTACAGGTTGTAATGAAATATTGGATGAACAACCAAGAGGGATTTATACTCCGGAAGACTTTACAACGGAAAGAGGGATATCACAAGGAGTTACCTCTTTATACAGACAGTTGAGATTGCTTTACGGAAACGGCTATTGGTTAAATGCCAATATGACGGGTACAGATGAGGCTACCTGGGGGCAGAGCGCAGACGGTAATTTTAAAGATCTTGATATGACAGGGGGTGCCGGAAGCATCAATTCCAATACCTTTCCTACAAGTATGGTATGGGGATCCGTATTTCCGTCGATAAATACTGCAAATGGAATTATTCAGAACGGATCCGGGGCTGGTATAGCAGAATCACTGATTTCGGAAGCAAGATTTTTCCGTTCGTTCTATTATTTTCTGTTAGTGCAGACCTATGGAGGCGTACCTCTTGATCTTGGGTCCGGAGAACTCGCCTTTAATATCAATCCAAAAACAACTTCAGTTAGAAATACAGTGACAGAAGTATATACAAAGGCAATCTTCCCGGATTTAGTTAAAGCTGTTGAAAATCTTCCTGCTAGCCCGAGGGTGAAAGGCGGAGTGACCAAAAATGTAGCCCGTTTATACCTGGCAAAAGCCTATTTGACTTATGGATGGTGGCTGCAAAATCCTAAAAGCATCCCGACATATCCTGACACTCCTCGGACAGATCCGGATGGTCACAACGCACAATGGTATTTTCAGCAGGCTTATGATGTTGCTTTAGCCGCCATTAATAATCCCGGACCTTATGCATTGCAGCCCACTTACTATGATGTTAATTTAGGATCAAATGATCGTAATAGTGAATGTATGTTGTATGCAGACCATACGGAAACCAGTGCTTATTTCAATGAAGGGGTAATTCAGGCAAGTTATGGGGATGGATGGTCACCGAATAATTTCGCATCCTGGATGCTGACGTGGAACTATACCAATCTTAAAAGCAGTACCTCTCCAACAACATGGACACCGGCAAGCTCTGTACAGCGTGCAGCTTTCCAGCCATTGGGAAGACCTTGGGTGAGAATGGCTCCCACCATCGAAGTCATTAAAAATACATTCTCAGATAAAACCAATGATTCAAGATATGACGGAACATTTACAACCGTATACCGTGGTAACTGGGATAAAGAAGGAACCGGGCTTACCAATGTAGGGACACTTTATAATGCCAATAACCTTCCGATACAGCCTAATGCTCCGGTTCTGAGCTTTTTAAATGATGATTCTCAAACCCCTTCATATCCAACCAACGCAGGTCAAAGTGGAATAGGGGCCGGGACATTGCCTGGAAGAGCTGACTGGGTAGTTGCCCCGAGCGGAATCAGCAGAATTGTGTATCCCGGAATCTGGAAAATTGGCCCTTACAGAACAGACAACGGAAATGGACTAGGATATCCGAACCCGAGTCTTACGCGCCCTTTCTATGCAGCAAAATTCTCCGAGCTGTATTTTATTGCAGCAGAAGCGGCTGTAAAAGGAGCATCCGGTGCAGTATCTGCCAGAGATTTAATTAACGTGATCCGTGCAAGAGCAGGAAAATGGCGTTGGGATAATAACGGAAATGCGACAAAAATACAGGATAACAGTGCTGCTATGATCGCATCAACACCGTCAACTATAACAATTGATTACATCTTAGCAGAAAGATCCAGGGAATATTTTGGCGAAGGCTACAGATGGTATGATTTGGTAAGAACCCAAACCTGGGCAGAAAAGGCTGCATCATACTCCATTGGTGGAGCAAATTATGGAAACCATACGCCACAAACCGTTACCAGGACAATACAGCCTTTCCATTATCTGAGACCTATCCCTCAGGGACAGCTGGATGCTATGGAAGTATCTGCAGATATTAAAGCAAAATATCAGAATCCTGGGTATTAATTAAATTTTATTCGACATTCATATCAGTAACAGAGTAGGTGTGAAAGCACCTGCTTTGTTTAACTGAATTAAATTTTAAAAATTATGGAAAAAACCTGGCGCTGGTTTGGCAAAAAAGACAAAATAAAACTGAGCACACTTCGTCAGATCGGAGTAGAAGGAATTGTTTCCGCCCTGCACGATATCCCAAACGGAAAAATCTGGGACTTAGAGGCCATCAATGATTATAAAAACTATATAGAAAGCCACGGACTTCGCTGGTCTGTTGTGGAAAGTCTTCCCGTGAGCGAAGCCATAAAATACGGAGGTGAAGACCGTGACTCTTTAATAGAAAATTATATCACAAGCCTTGAAAATCTGGGTAAAGCAGGCATTACAACAGTTTGCTACAACTTTATGCCTGTTCTCGACTGGGCAAGAACCGATCTCTTTCATGAATGGGAAGACGGCTCATCATCACTTTATTTTGACAAAGCTAAGTTTGCCTACTTCGAAATTCATATTCTTAAAAGAGAAGGAGCAGAAAACGACTATACCGCAGAGATCCTTCAGAAAGTAGATGAATTAACAAATAGTTTAACGGAAAAAGATAATAATGATCTGATAGATTCAGTCATTGTAAAAACACAGGGATTCGTGAACGGAAATATCAAAGAAGGCGAATTAAATCCTGTAGAAAAATTCAAAAGTTTATTGAAATTGTATCATGGAATCGATAAAGACAGACTTCGTGAGAACATGAAATATTTCCTTGAAAAAATAATGCCTGTCTGCGAAAAATGGAATATCCAGATGTGTGTACATCCCGATGATCCTCCTTTTTCATTGTTGGGATTACCAAGAATAGTAACCAATGAAGAAGATATCGACTGGCTTCTGAAAGCTATTGATAATCCCCATAACGGATTGACATTCTGTGCCGGATCTTTAAGCGCGAATCTTCAGAATGATGTTCCGGAACTGGCTCAGAAATTTGCCCACCGGACAAAATTCGTTCACCTGAGAAGTACAAATGTCTTTGAAAACGGGGATTTTATCGAGGCTCATCATCTTGGGGGAAGAGGAAAGCTCATTGAAGTGATCCGTGTCTTCGAAAAAGAAAACCCCGATCTTCCTATGAGAATTGACCACGGAAGACTTTTAACAGAAGATATTGACAAAGGATATAATCCCGGCTATTCATTTCTTGGAAGAATGCTGGCATTGGGCCAGATCGAAGGAGTAATGGCAGCAGTCCAGTCAGAATTACAGAAAAATTAATCTGCGTTTGTAATAAAATAGTAAAAAGTAAATGAAAGACCTGTTTAGTATTAAAAACAAAGTAGCAGTCATTACAGGGGCTTCAGGTGTTTTAGGAGGCAGCCTTGCGAAAAGTTTTATAGAGGCCGGAGCAAAAGTTGTCGCACTGGGAAGAAACCAGGAAACACTGGATGCCCGTGTAAAAGAACTTACAGATTTGGGAGGGGATGCACTCGCTGTAGAAGCCAATGTGATGGATATTGAAAGCCTTGAATCTGCTTCTGTGAAAATAAAAGAAAAGTATGGCAGTATTGATATTCTGCTCAATATAGCCGGCGGAAATATTCCGGCAGCAACCTTATCTCCTGATCAGTCATTTTTTGACATGAATATGAAGGGATGGGCAGAGGTTACCGATCTCAATATCAACGGAACCGTTTACCCGAGCTATGTTTTCGGAAAAGTAATGGCTGAGCAGGGTAGCGGAAACATTATTAATATCTCTTCCATGGCAGCTTATTCAGCGATTACAAGAGTAGCCGGATATTCTGCAGCCAAATCCGCAATTACCAATTTTACCCAATGGCTTGCATCTGACCTGGCATTGAAATTCGGAGATAAGATACGGGTGAATGCTGTAGCACCAGGTTTTTTCATTGGAGATCAGAACCGTGCTATCCTTTTGAATCCGGACGGAAGCTTAACGGAGAGAAGTAAAAAAGTAATGGCTAAAACACCCATGCAGAGATTTGGGGAAGTGGAAGAGCTGAACGGTGTTGTACAGTTTCTATGTTCGGATGCAGCAAGCTTTATCACAGGAGCACTGATTCCTGTTGACGGAGGCTTCAGCGCATTTAGCGGAGTATAAAAATAATTTCTTCATATGCAGTGAGCAGGGCCTTAATGGTTTCATTCATGGCCCTGTTTTTAAAAATGCAGCCTTTCATAAATCAGAATACTTAAAGAGAATAAAAATCCAGGATTGTAAAAGTATATAATGAGTAATTCCATTAAAAATAAAGAAGTTTTCGGAGAATCTTTTCTGCTGGAATCAGCAAAGGCGGAAAACCTGTATTTCGGCTATGCTAAAGACATGCCGGTAATAGATTATCATAATCATCTTGAGCCGAACGTTATTTCTGCCAATCAGAATTTCCGATCTCCGACGGCTATCTGGCTGGATGGCGATCATTACAAATGGAGAGCCATGAGAAATTTTGGCATTGATGAACAGTTTATTTCCGGAAATGCTTCAAATCATGAAAAATTTATGAAATGGGCAGAAGTGGTGCCTTATACCCTTCGCAACCCATTATTTCACTGGACTCATCTGGAACTCAAAAATCCTTTTGGAATCAGCGAATACCTGTCACCGGAAAACGCCAATGCTGTGTACCATCAGATGGATGAAAGTCTTCAGACATCCGCTTTTTTACCCCAATCCATCATTAAAAATTTTAAGGTAGAAGCTTTATGCACTACGGATGACCCTGCTGATGATCTGCTTCATCATAAGGCTTTAAAAAATAGTGGATTTAACACCGCTGTTCTTCCGGCATTCCGCCCTGATTCCTATATTAATATGATTAACCCTGAACACTATCTTTCAGGAATTAAAAAGCTTGAAAAGGTCTGCGGATTTTCAATCACCTCTGTCTCTGATCTGTTGAATGCGCTTCAGTCCAGAATCCATTATTTTGCGGAAGCAGGAGCAAAAGTTGCCGATCACGGCTTTGAATATTTCCCGGATACAACAAAATGGAACAATAATCTTGAAAAAGAGTTTTCTGAATTCTTGAAAGGGAATATTTCATTATTTTCCGATCCGGAAGCTCTGTGTGGCTATTTGCTGAAAGAACTTTGCAAAATGTACGCAGAAAAAGGCTGGGTGCAGCAGTTTCATGTAGGAGCAACCAGAAACAACAATTCTGAAATGCTCAGAAAGATGGGTGCCAACGCAGGGTATGATGCCATTGGAGAACCATATTATGCACAGCGGTTGAGTATTTTGCTTGATGCACTGAATACGGAAGGAAAACTGGCCAAAACCATTATTTACAATCTGAACCCGGCATTTAACGAAGTTCTGGCATCCCTTGCCGGAAATTTCAATGAGGGAGGAATCAAATCCAAGGTACAGTTTGGAGCAGCCTGGTGGTTTCTCGATCAGCTCGACGGGATGACCAAACAGATGAATACACTTTCCAATATTGGTCTGATCAGCACTTTTATCGGCATGCTTACCGATTCCAGAAGCCTGCTGTCGTTCTCAAGACACGATTATTTCAGAAGGCTTTTATGCAATCTGTTTGGAAGCGAGATGGAGAGAGGCCTTCTTCCCGATGATGAAAAATGGGTAGGAAAGATCATTCAGGATATCTGTTATCACAATACAAAAAATTATTTTGAACTCTAATACCATGCAGGACTCAGCTAAAATACTATGTTTTGGGGAACTGCTTCTCCACTTTGCCCCGGATTCTGAAGGAAACTGGCTCAATGAGCAGTCTATGAAGATTTACTTAGGTGGCGCTGAATACAATGTAGCGGCGGCACTTTCCCAGTGGAAGAATTCTGTAAAATTATTATCAGCTCTACCGGAGAATTTTGTAGGAACCCAGCTGGAATTTCAGCTTAAAAACAAAGGAATAGAAATCCTTGCAGAAAAAAATAAGGGGAGAATAGGAACATTTTACCTTTCCTCCGATGGAGACATGCAGAATGCTTCAGTGGTTTACGATCGCTTTCCGTCTGTTTTTACCCAATCGGATTTTGAAACGTTCAGTGATGATGAAATATTTTCAGGAGTAAAATGGCTGCATATCAGTACCATCACACCGGCTTTGAGTGACCATGCATTTCACAAATGTTTACATATCATGAAAGAAGCCAGAACCAGAAATATTACGGTTTCTCTCGACCTGAACTACAGAGCGTTGCTTTGGCAAAACCAGAATCCTCATAAAATTAAAGAGCTGATGCCTTTTGTGAATGTTCTTATGGGAAATATCTGGTCTGTTGAGCAGTTTCTGGATATTCCTGTTGAATATGAGCTTAACGGAAATTTTGATGATGAAAATCTTCTGAAACAGGCCGAAAAAACAGCTTTGGAAATTAGGAAACAGTTTCCGGATGTGGAAAAAATTGCCAATACGTTCCGCTTCACAAACGGGGAAAAGGTCAATTATTTTGCCACCTTATTTACTGATGAACAGCTTTTGGTTTCAGAAAAATATGATTCAGAAAAAATTGAAGAAAGAGTAGGAAGCGGTGATTCTTTTATGGCTGCTTTAATCCATGGAATCATAAAAGGTAACTCGGAACAACAGACTCTGGAGGATGCCACAAAAGTTGCTTTCAAAAAGCTTTTTGTAAAAGGAGATACCATTGATGACAGCATTAATATCGAAAAATTATGAGTGAAATACTACAAAAAATAAAAGACCAGAAAATAGTTCCGTTGTTTTATAACGAATCATTTGAAGTCTCAAAAAATATCATAAAAGCTTTATACGAAGCAGGAATCCGTGTGATAGAATATACCAACCGCGGTCATCAGGCACTGGAGAATTTTACTGGGCTGAAAGAAATTTCCCACACAGAATTTCCCGGACTTCTGTTAGGTATCGGAACGGTGAAAAATATAAAAGAAATGGATGATTATGCCTATGCAAAATCAGATTTCATCATTACACCGGTCATCAGTGAAACATTGGTAAAACATGCTCTCGAAAAAAATATCCTTCTGATTCCGGGTTGTTTTACTCCTTCTGATGTCAATATTGCCTATCAGAACGGTTTAAAGCTGGTTAAAATATTTCCGGCAGACACTTTAGGCAAGAACTACATCAAATCGATACAGCCTGTTTTTCCGGGAATGAATTTCATGCCCACCGGAGGAATCCATGCTGAGCCTGAAGATATAAGAGAATGGCTCAATGATGGTGCGGTGGCTGCAGGTTTAGGAAGTTCACTCATCGGAAAAGATGTTAATGAAGAAGAACTGACTCTGAAAACAAAAAATTTATTACAACAACTTAATCATAACTAAATGCAGGCCCCTAAAAACCGCAATATAAGATGGTTGATGCTGTCTCTCGTTTTTCTTGCCACTACGATCAATTATCTTGACCGTCAGGTAATGGGTTTGCTGAAACCTGTTCTGGAAAAAGAATTCAGCTGGGACGAAAAAGATTACAGCTATATCGTAATGGCCTTTACAACCACTTATGCCATCGGTTATATGGCGATGGGAAGGTTTATAGACAGGGTGGGAACCAAAATCGGGTATGCCGTTTCCCTTATTGTATGGAGTCTTGCTTCTATAGGACATGGTTTTGTGAAAAGTACCATTGGGTTTATCATTGCGAGAAGTACATTAGGCATCAGTGAGGCCGGAAACTTTCCTGCCGCCATCAAGTCAGTCGCTGAATGGTTTCCGAAAAAAGAAAGAGCACTGGCAACAGGGATTTTCAATTCCGGAGCAACTGTGGGAGCTATTTTAGCACCGCTGCTGGTTCCGTTCATTCTCGGACATTACGGCTGGAGACAGACTTTTGTATGGATCGGTGCTTTAGGCATGGTTTGGATTATCCTTTGGTGGAAATTCTACACCATACCGGAAAAAACAAAAAATCTCAGCAAGGAAGAGCTGCAGTATATAAAAAGTGATCAGGATGAAAAAAACCAGGAAAAAACCAAAGTTCCTTTATCGGAATTACTCAAATATAAAGTAACATGGGCATTCGCTATCGGTAAAATTTTGACCGATCCTATCTGGTATTTCTTCATGTTCTGGTTACCGGCATATTTCTCAGATGTGTTCAAAATGGATTTAACAAAACCGTCCATTCCTTTAATCATTATTTATAGCGGAACTACAATCGGAAGTATTGGCGGAGGCTATCTTTCATCATTCCTGATCAGAAAAGGCTGGGCGATCGCAAGAGCCAGAAGCTTTACCATGTTGTTGTTTGCTCTGATGGTGGTTCCGGTCATGTTCTCAAAATACGTAGATAATATGTGGCTGATTACCCTGGTTATTGCCCTTGCTACAGCCGCACATCAGGGTTGGGGAGCCAATCTTATGACCACGGTCGGAGATCATTTGCCTAATCATTATGTAAGCTCTGTGATAGGCTTTGGCGGTATGCTGGGCTCAGCAGCAGGGATTATTTTTCCGCTTTTTATTGGAATCATTCTCGATGCCTTTAAAAAATCAGGAAATATTAACGGTGGCTACAACATTATATTTTTCATAGCCGGGATATCGTATGTTACAGCCTGGGGATTCATTAAAATAATCAACCGTAAGAAAACCGTTTAAAAATTATATAGTATAAATGCTCTTTGCTGAGTGTAAGGCATTTGCGAACCTTAAAAAAAGAAGTCAAAAAAACTTGCGGACTCAGCGTTAAAAAATGACTATGATAAATAACAGATATTCAAAAATTGTAAAATATTAAAAACTATAAAAGAATAACAATGAAACAGAATATAATGAATTTAGCTTTTCTCAGGAATAAAACCCATGTCATTGCAGCAGCAGCTTTGCTATCGGTGACTTCTATTTCTGCACAGACTTTCTCAGATTTCAATTACCGTGGAAACGATAAAATATATAATGACAATCCTCTTAAACCGGACGAGTTCTATTCCCCGATTCTTCAGGGCTGTTACCCTGATCCCAGCATTACCAGAAAAGGGGAAGATTACTATCTTGTAAACTCCTCGTTTTCAATGTTTCCGGGAGTTCCTATTTTCACTTCTAAAGATCTGGTGAACTGGAAGCAGGTAGGGCATGTCCTGGACAGACCCTCACAGCTTAAAGTAGAAAAATCAGGTGTTTCGCACGGAATTTATGCGCCGGACATCAAATACAATAAGCACAACGACACTTTTTATATGATCACTACCCAGTTTGCAGGCGGTATCGGAAATATGGTCGTAAAAACAAAAGATCCGTCAAAAGGATGGAGCGAAGTTCAGAAGCTGAACTTTGATGGCATTGATCCCTCCATTTTCTTTGATGATGACGGGAAAGCATATATCGTTCATAACGACGCTCCGCCAAAAGGTACCGAGCAGTATAACGGCCACCGCGTGATTAAAATCTGGGAATATGACCTTGAAAAAGACCAGGTAGTTGCAGGTTCGGATAAGATTATTGTCAACGGTGGGGTGGATCTTTCCCAAAAACCCATCTGGATTGAAGGTCCCCATATTTACAAAAAGAATGGTAAATATTACCTGATGTGCGCAGAAGGAGGAACCGGCGGCAATCACAGCGAAGTTATCTTCATGTCCGATTCTCCGAAAGGTCCTTATGTACCTGCTGGCAATAACCCGATTCTGACACAGCGCTATTTCCCGAAAGACAGAAAAGAAAAAGTAGACTGGGCCGGGCATGCAGATCTTGTAGAAACTCCGGATGGCCAATATTACGGAGTATTTTTGGCCATACGCCCCAATGAGAAAAACCGGGTCAATAAAGGTCGTGAAACATTTATCCTTCCGGTTGACTGGAGCGGCAAATATCCTGTTTTTCAGAACGGACTGGTACCGATGAAACCAAAACTGAAGCTACCTGAAGGAGTTCAGAACCATAACGGACAAAACGGCTTTTTCCCCAACGGAAATTTTACCTATGCTGATAAGCTGACAGATAAAAATTTGGATTACCGATGGATTGCCATGCGCGGACCTCGTGAAAGCTTTATTACCGTGACAAAAAACGGAGTAAAAGTAAATCCTTTTGAAACTAATATTAAAGCCTTGGCTCCCGTATCTGCATTGTTCCACAGATTACAGCATGAATCATTTGAAACTTCTGTAACCCTGGATTTTAAACCTAAATCAGAAAAAGAGCTGGCTGGAATTACTTGCTATCAGAGTGAAACATTCAATTATGTTTTCGGAATCACGAAAAAAGGCAAGGATTTCTACATCGTATTGGAAAGAACAGAAAAAGGAGAATCAAAGCTGATCGCCAGCGAGAAGATTTCATTATCCAAACCGGTTAAACTGCAGGTTATTGCGAATAAAGATGAACACAGCTTTAATTATTCGCTCGATGGTAAGAGCTATAAAAACCTTGGAGGACCCGTTTCCGGGGATATACTTTCTACGGATGTGGCAGGAGGTTTTACAGGAAGTCTTATAGGGCTTTACAGCACGTCTTCCAATGATATCGTTCCGAATTAAGTCAGTATCAGCAATGCCACACTAAGCTTGTCGAAGTGTTTCCTTTTAAAATTGAAAAGTAAAACCAAACATTACAATACATTTTGAAAATCAAAAAATCTTATATAGTTTCTTTATTGGGGTTTATCGGGCTGAATCTTCTTTCAGCCCAGGTAAATCCTTCCGGAAAACAGGGAACAGCGTTTACCAATCCAATTATTTGGGCAGATGCACCGGATTTATCCATTACCAGAAACGGAAATGATTTTTACCTGATCAGTACCACCATGCATCTGATGCCGGGAGCACCGGTAATGCATTCCAGGGATCTGGTACATTGGGAAATGTCCGGGTATGTTTTTGATACCCTGAATGACAATTCAAAATATGATTTATTGAACGGAACCGTTTACGGTAGAGGGCAATGGGCTTCTTCAATCCGCTACCATAAAGGGAAATACTATGTTTTATTCTCTCCGAATGATGAACCTTTCAAATCATATTTCTATGTGACTGATAATCCGGAAAAAGGAAAATGGAAATTGATCACCAGAACACGGCATTTTCATGATGCTTCACTGTTTTTTGATGACGATAACAGAATATATGTTTTCACTTCCAACAAAGTTTTTGAACTGAGCCCTGATTTTAAAGAAGTTATCGGAAATCCGGATGGAACTGAGGTATTTCAGAAAGATGCTTCGGAAACCGGGCTCCTGGAAGGAAATCAGATCATCAAAAGAAACGGAAAATACTATATGATGATGATTTCCTGGCCAAGAAACGGGAAACGCCGTCAGGTCGTCTACAGAGCAGATAAAGTATCAGGTCCTTACGAGAAAAAAGTAGTTCTGGAAGACAATTTTTTAGGATTCTCCTATGCAGGTCAGGGTGCTTTGATAGATGATAAAAACGGAAACTGGTATTCCTTTATTTTCCAGGACAGAAACGGAGTGGGACGTGTTCCGCTATTGCTGCCTGTTCAGTGGGAAAATGACTGGCCGGTGTTGGGAGACAACGGAAAAGTTCCTCTGAAGGGAGAAGTTCCGCTTCCGCCATTCAAAGCAAAAAATCATTTGGTGGAAAGTGATGAGTTCTCTGATAAAAAAATGAAGATCCAGTGGCAGTGGAATCATAATCCGGTGAATGAAGCATGGTCTTTATCCGAAAGAAAAGGATTTCTGAGACTGAAAACCAGCAGAGTGGTAGACAATCTGTATGCAGCACCCAATACTTTGACCCAGAGAATGGAAGGCCCAACTTCGTCAGCAGTTGTTGCAATGGACCTCAAAGGAATGAAAGATGGGGATGTTGCCGGTTTTAGTGCTTTCAACGGTGATTCAGGAATCTTGTCAATCGTGAAGGAAGGTAATGAGAGATTCATTGTTTTTTCAACCAATGAAGTAAGCCTGGACAATAAGACAAAAGCGATTACAGGGGTTAAAAAAGAAGAGAAAAAGCGGATTCCTCTCAATTCAGATAAGGTTTTCCTTCGTATCGATGCCAATTTTAACCTTGGGAAAGATCTGGCAGACTTTTATTACAGCACCGATCAGAAGAACTGGACAGAGATGGCGAGAGATTACAAAATGATCTTTGATTACCGGAGATTTTTTATGGGATCAAAATTCGCAGTTTTTAATTATGCCACTAAAAATACCGGAGGCTTCGTAGATGTGGATTTTTTCAAAATCAATGAAGCTAAGAAATAAAAATAGTAACAAAAATTAGCAGGGAAAAGTCTGCTGTAAATAGGTAAATAAAATAAATATTAAGTTGTTTAGACTTTACAAAACCACAAAAGTCACAAAAGCTTTATTTAAAAAAACTTGGGTTCACTTAAGTAAGTTTAAAATGATTCCGCAGAAAAGTTCACTTAAGATGAAAATCAAAGGTTTTCACAAACTTATGTGTACTTATTATGCGTAAAGCTTGGCTCTAGAAAAACTTAAGTGTTAAAACTTTTGTGCCTTTTGTGGTTAAAATAATGAATATAAAAGTTTAAACAGCTTCGTTATTATTTTTTTATTCAAAATAATAAGTGTTAAAAATACAAATAAAAAATCATGAATAAATCAGTTGTATGGGCTTTAGGATTTGTATTGTCGGGAATGTTGGTTTCCGCACAAGCTCTTGATAAACAGGTGCCGCAGGGTTTCGATGTGGAAAATTCTGCTATTTCCCACGGAAAAATCGACACGATTCAATATCCGTCAAAAACTGTTGGAACAACAAGAAAGGCTTTGATTTACACTCCGCCGGGATTCAAAAAAAGTGAAAAATATCCTGTTCTTTATCTTCTTCACGGCATTGGAGGTGATGAAAAAGAATGGTTCAGAAACGGAGCTCCCCAAATTATTTTGGATAATCTGTATGCCAAAGGAAAACTGAGTCCAATGATTGTTGTATTGCCCAACGGACGGGCCATGAAAGATGACAGGGCAACCGGCGATATCATGGCAAAAGATAAAGTAGAGGCTTTTGCAACCTTTGAAAAAGACCTGCTGGATGATCTGATTCCCTTTGTGGAAAAAAAATATCCGGTTAAAAAAGACAGAAATGACAGAGCCATTGCCGGGCTTTCCATGGGTGGAGGACAGACCCTGAATTTCGGATTGGGAAATATTGATAGGTTCGGCTGGGTAGGAGCTTTTTCAGCTGCTCCGAATACCAAAGAGCCTCAGCAGCTTCTCCCGGATCCATCCAGGGCTAAAGAATTAAAGCTTCTCTGGATTTCATGCGGAGATCATGACAGGTTGATGCCTTTCAGCAAACGAACAAGCGATTATCTTACAGAAAATAAAGTACCACATATTTTTTATGTAGAACCGGGCGGCCATGATTTCAAAGTCTGGAAAAATGATCTGTATCTGTTTTCGCAACTTCTTTTCAAGCCGGTAAACCAGGAAGATATAAATCATACTCTGAAATCAGAATAAACCTTCAGAATAAGAGTTTTTAAATCCAATTTCCCATTCTATGAATATCAGTAAACTATATCTCAGCTTAATGGCAATGATAGGGTTTTCCCCAATGGGATTTTCCCAGAATCCTATTATTCAGACCAATTACACTGCAGACCCTGCACCGATGGTTTATAATGACAGACTGTACGTATATACCACACACGATGAAGACGATTCCACCTGGTTCACCATGAATGACTGGAAAGTATATTCCACGAATGATATGGTCAACTGGACAGATCACGGAACAGTTCTTTCCTATAAAGATTTCGATTGGGCAAAACGTGACGCATGGGCAGCACAATGTATAGAGAGGAACGGAAAGTTTTTTATGTATGTTCCGATGTGGTCCAAAACCAATAACAAGGGTGCTATCGGCGTTGCTGTTGGCGACAGTCCGTTTGGCCCTTTTCATGATCCGCTGGGAAAACCACTCGTTCAGAGTGAATGGGGTGATATTGATCCCACGGTTTTTGTGGATGATGACGGCCAGGCTCATATGTACTGGGGAAATCCTAAGCTTAAATATGTAAAGCTGAATGAAGATATGATTTCCTATTCCGGGAATATTGTAGAAGTTCCGATGACCGAAGAATCATTTGGTAAAAGAGAGGGAACACCCAATCCGGAAAGACCAACAAAATACGAGGAAGGCCCGTGGCTGTACAAAAGAAAAAATCTGTATTATCTTTTCTGGCCGGGCGGCCCGCTTCCGGAATTTATAGGATATTCTACCGGTAAAACGGCACAGGGACCCTGGAAGTATGGAGGAATTGTGATGTCCACTGAAGGAAAATCATTCACCAATCATCCCGGAGTTATCGATTTCCGGGGAAAAACCTATTTCTTTTATCACAACGGAGCATTGCCGGGCGGAAGCGGGTTTACAAGATCGGTAAGTCTGGAAGAGCTTACTTTCAATAAAGACGGTTCCATTTCACCGTTTAAAATGACCAGCGGAATTACAAAAGCTATTGCAGCAGTTAATCCTTACTCATTCAATCAGGCAGAAATGATTGCATGGTCGGAGAATGTAAAATCTTATCAGAACAAAGAGGCCGGTGTTTTCATCAAAGCAAAGAAAAATGGCGCTTATACCAGAGTGAAAAATGTGGATTTCCGAAAAAAAGGGGCCAGTGTTTTCTCCGCAAGGGTAGGAACCACCCATAACAGTGAGGTAACAATGACCATTCATCTGGATGCAGTGAACGGTCCGGTTGCTGCAACGGTAAAGGTTCCGCTGACGAGTGGAGATGACCGTTGGGAAACGGTAAAAGTGCAGATTGCTGAAAAAATTACGGGCATTCATGATCTGTATTTTGTATTCAATGGCAAAGCCTCAACAGATATTATGTATTTCGATTACTGGACCTTTCTTGAAAATAATGAGTTATGAGAAAAAATGTTTTATATATCGTATTCAGCTTACTTCTGATCAGCAAGAGTTTTGCACAGGTAGCGGAAGTTTCAAGTCCCAATGGTCAATTAAAGCTTCATGTTTTTTCAGAAGATGGAAAAGCAATGTATAATGTGATCCTTCAGGGAAAAACAATGCTTGAAAAATCTCCTTTGGGATTGATAACCAACGAATCCGATTTTTCAAAGAATCTGAAATTTACCGACAGCCAAAAAGATGCTGTTTCTAAGAAATACACGAACGGGAAAATCAAAAAATCTGAAGTTAATTATAACGCCAACACCTTAACGGTTCATTTCACCAATGCAGACCAGTATCAAATAGGCATTGAATTTCAGGTGAGCAACAACAATATTGCTTTCCGTTATAATATTCCACCGATGAAAGAGCGGCTGAGTGTTGTGGTACAGTCAGAAACCACAGGATACAGATTTCCGTCACAGACCACTACTTTTCTTTCCCCTATGATGAAGCCGATGACAGGCTTTGCCCGCACAGCGCCAAGTTATGAAAGCGGTTATAAAGCTGATGCTGAGTTGGGAATACCATCCGATTACGGGTATGTTTTCCCTGGTCTTTTCCATATCGGAAATGAAGGCTGGGTATTGCTTTCCGAGACCGGAGTGAACAGTTCGTATTGTGCTTCACACCTTGAAGCCACAGCAGAAAAAAGCCTTTACAAAGTAGCGTATCCGAATATTGCTGAAAATAATGGTTTCGGAAGTACCGGAGCAGCAGTGTCACTTCCAGGAAAAACACCGTGGAGAACCATTACGGTGGGTAGTTCATTGAAGCCCATCGTAGAAACCACCATCCCTTTTGATGTAGTAGATCCGATGTATGAGCCTTCACAGGAGTATCAGTTCGGAAAATCCACCTGGAGCTGGATTCTCTGGCAGGATAAAAGTATGAACTATGATGATCAGGTAAAATTCATAGATCTTGCTGCAGCATTGAAATATCAGTTTATTCTTATGGATGCGCTTTGGGATAAAAATATAGGCAAAGACCGCATGAAAGAGCTTATTCAGTATGCAAAATCCAAAAGTGTAGGAGTATTGCTTTGGTACAATTCCAACGGAGCAGCCAATGATGCACCCATGGGACCGAGAAATAAAATGAGCTCATCCGTTGAGCGTAAAAAGGAAATGAAATGGCTGAAAGAAGCAGGAGTAAAAGGTCTGAAAGTGGATTTCTTCGGAGGAGACAAACAGGAAACCATGCGTCTTTACGAAGATATTCTATCCGATGCCAATGATTATGGATTAACGATTATTTTCCATGGAGCTACTGTACCGAGAGGCTGGGAAGTAATGTACCCGAATTATGCAGGAAGCGAAGCCGTTCTTGCCTCAGAAATGCTCTATTTTTCAGAAGATGTACGTAAGCAGGAAGCTTTTTTTGCCACACTTCATCCATTCATCAGAAATACGGTGGGAAGTATGGAATTCGGAGGAACTTTTCTCAATAAATACTTAACGGAATCCAACAGGGATAAAAATAAAAGACACACCACGGACGGCTTTCAGCTGGCTACAGCAGTACTGTTTCAGAACCCGGTTCAGATGTTTGGCATCATGCCGAATAACCTGACCGATGCACCGGAATTTCAGCTCAACTTCATGAAAGAAGTTCCGACACTCTGGGATGAAACGGTTTTCATCGAAGGCTATCCCGGGAAATATGCAGTGGTTGCGAGAAGACATGCAGATCATTGGTATGTAGCTGGTGTAAATGCTGAAAAACAATCCCAAAAACTGAAAATAAAGCTTCCGATGTTCGCCGGGAAGACCGTAAAACTCATCAATGATGATGCAAAAGGAAACACTTCAGAGAAAGAAGTAAAAGTAAGCGTAAAAGGAGATTTCAGCATTGAAATGCAGCCGCAGGGAGGTTTTGTTATGAAAAATTAACAGGAGTAAACCTTATAGGTTTTGAAAACCTATAAGGTTTGAACTGAGTAAAAAGAATACAAAGTTTTTAAAAAAAATAAAAAACTGATTATGAATCATTTAAAAATATTTTTTCTTGTCACATTGCTAGGGTTTTCTTTACAGATCACTGCAACAGAACCCTTCATCAGCACTGAGAAAAAAAACGAAAATATTGTTTTAAAAGAAAAAGCGCTCAATCTTTCGATTTTCACCAATTCCGGAATAGATCAAGGGATTATGAGAGCTGTGAAAAATCTGCAGACTGATTTTCAGAAAGTGACAGGAGAGCAGCCTGTTATTCTTGACCAGGCTTCAGGATTGCAGTCTCCTTTAATTATAATTGGAACTGTCGGGACAAAATCCGTCATTGATGATTTGATCAGACAGAAAAATCTTGATGGAAAAGCATTAACAGGGAAAAGAGAAAAATATATCATTCAGAATGTCAGCAATCCTTTTCCGGGCGTTTCTGAAGCTATTGTGATTGCAGGAAGTGATAAAAGGGGAACGATTTACGGAATTTATGAAATGTCCCAGCAGATAGGCGTTTCACCATGGTATTATTGGGCAGATGTTCCGGTTCCGGTAAAAGAAAATTTATATTTCACAAAAGGAATGTACACCGATGGCGAGCCCGCTGTAGAATATCGCGGAATCTTCCTTAATGATGAGGAACCTTCACTCGGAGGCTGGGGCAGGGCAACATTTGGTGGAGTAAACAGCAAATTTTATGAGAAAGTTTTTGAGCTGATTCTGCGTCTTAAAGGAAATTATATCTGGCCGGCGATGTGGGGGAAAGCATTTTATGACGATGATGCTCTGAGCGGACCATTAGCGAATGAAATGGGCATTGTCATGGGAACTTCCCACCATGAGCCTATGGCTTTGGCACAAACCGACTGGCACAGGTATATCAAAAAAAATAACCTCCCCAATGTCTGGGATTATGCTAAAAATGCGGAAGTTTTACAGAAATTCTGGAGATCAGGCCTCGAAAGAAGCAAAAACTGGGAAAAACTCGTTACGGTTGGAATGCGAGGCGATGGTGATGAAGCAATGGGAGAGGGAACCAATATTTCCCTGCTGGAGAAAATTGTAAAAGACCAGCGTGAGATCATTGCTGAGGTTACCGGGAAAAAAGCTGAGAAAACACCTCAGGTCTGGGCATTGTATAAAGAAGTTCAGGACTATTATGATAAAGGAATGCGGGTTCCGGATGATGTGATCCTGCTGTTCTGTGATGATAACTGGGGAAATGTAAGGAAGCTTCCGGATCTTTCAAAACCTCTGCATAAAGGAGGCTATGGAATCTATTACCACTTCGATTATGTGGGCGGGCCGAGAAACTCCAAATGGATCAACATCAGTCCCATCCAGAGAGTCTGGGAACAGATGAATCTTTCTTATGAACACAAGGTGGATAAGCTTTGGGTTGTCAATGTAGGAGATTTAAAACCCATGGAATTTCCGATCAGCTTTTTCCTGGAAATGGCCTGGAATCCAAAGCAGTTTAACGCTAAAAATCTTTTGGAATATACTGAAAAATGGGCTGCCCAGCAGTTCGGTGAAAAACACGCCGGAGAAATTGCCAGGATGATTAATCTCTATTCCAAATACAACAGAAGAGTAACACCCGAAACTCTTGACAGCAAAACGTACAGCCTGGAAAATTATCATGAATTTGAAACGGTTTTAAATGATTACAGAGCATTAGCCGTAGAAGCTTTACGGTTAAAAGAGCAGATTCCTGCTGAATACCAGGATGCTTATTATCAGTTGGTTCTGTACCCGATTGATGCCTGCAGCAATTTGTATGAAATGTACTATGCGGTAGCAAAAAACAGGGAACTGGCAGCGAAAAAAGACCCGGAAGCCAATTTCTACGCAGATAAAGTGAAGGCATGTTTTGAAAGAAACGCATATCTGGACAATCAATACAATAATGTGATCGCCAGAGGGAAATGGAAACATATGATGGACCAGATGAGGATAGGATATAAAAGCTGGGCAGACGGGAAAGAAAATATAATGCCTGAAGTTACCTATATTTCTGAAGCCGAGGTTCCCAAAGAAAAGGTATTTCAGGAGAAAAACGGGTATGTTTCCATTGAGGCAGAAAATTTTGCAAGAATGAGCAATTCTGACCGGATCCATTGGGAAGTGATTCCTGATTTCGGAAAAACAAAATCAGGCGTGACAACCTTTCCACAGAATGCTTATCCAAAAGCTGATGAAAATATCTGGCTTGAATACGATATTAACTTTGAATCCAAAGGGGAATTTGAGGTTGAACTTCTTTTAGCACCTACCTTAAATTTTAATCACAATAAAGGACTACGATACGAAATTTCGTTTGATGATCAGCCTGCACAGGTTGTGAATTTTAATGGCCATTACAAAGGAGAATTGGGAAGATGGCAGTCCGAACATGTCATTAAATCAGTTACTAAACATTCGGTGACGCAGTCAGGAAAACATACTTTACGTTTCAGAGTGCTCGAGCCCGGAATTGTCCTGGAAAAAATACTGATCAACACCGGAGGTTTAAAGCCTTCTTACCTGGGCGCTTCGGAAAGTGAAATCGTTCACTAAATGACCAAATACTCATCATAAACAACACTTTAATTATGAAGCAATAATCTTAATTCATCAATCTGAAATACAGTTTTATTTCAATTATTTACACTCAAAATCACAAATATTTAAACCAAAACATTATGAAAAAACTTTTAACCCTTGTTACCATTCATTCTATATGCTTGTTTTTCAGCTGTATGCTATATGGACAGCTTACTACCGTAAAAATTGATAAGAATATTCCTTATCAGAAAATAAAAGGATTCGGGGGATTTGTCTGTAGTCCCCAGTTTGCCTATAATCATATGACAACATCAGAGATTCAGACGCTTTGGGGAGCTTCCAGTGAAGGCGGATATAATATTATGAGATTATATATTCCCGAAAACAGCAACAACTGGAGTTCTGTACTGGCTACAGCGCAGCTTGCCAAATCAATGGGGCTCACTATTTTTGCCAGCCCGTGGACCATGCCTGCAGCCTGGAAAACCAATAATCATGTCAATGCTGTTTATACGGATGCCAACGGAGTACAGCAGATAGGATATTTAAAGCCGGAAAATTATCAGGATTATGCGCTTTACCTTAACAGTTTTGTTACCTATCTTCAGAACAATGGAGTAGAGCTTGATTATATTTCCATTCAAAATGAACCGGATGAAATGGCCCAGTATCAGGGATGTATCTGGACACCTGCACAAATTACGAATTTTATCAAGAATTACGGGCAGCTCATCAACTGTAAAGTGATTGCCCCGGAAAGTGTGGGATTTACGGATAATTTTGCCAGTGCTTTGCTGGATCCTGCAGCAATGGCTAATTTTGAAGTATATGGTGGGCATCAGTATGGACTTATGCAGTCTACTTACAAACAATTTCAAAATTATAACAAAGAAATCTGGCAGACAGAATATCTGATCAACTGGAACTCTTCATCTACTCAGCCGGCACGAGATTTCAGCTGGAATACAGATGCATTTACTTTCGCCAGCAGCGTCAATAATGCATTATTGGGAAATATCAATGCATGGATCCATTATTCTGCCAAAAGGTATTATGGCTTAATGGGTGACGGAACCTACGGAACTGCCGCAGGCGTAATGACCAAAAGAGGCTATATCCTTTCACATTATGCCAAGTACACCACAGGAAAAACAAGAATAGAGGCGAAATGGGACGACAAAACCGGGGTTTTACAAGGCTCTTCCTATATTTCCCAGGATGGAAATCAGGTCGTTCTTATGGTTATCAATCCTTCTCAGAATGCTTACAGTTTAAAGGTTGATCTGCCTTTTTACACCACTTCAGGAACAAAAGTATTGACCAATACACAATCCAATATGGTCAGCACACCCATTTCTATGAGCACGGCAACATTCCGGCCTACTGCTGATATCAGCCCTTCCAGTGTCATGACCTTTGTTTTTAATAAAAGCGGCGACAGGCCTGCCTCTCTGATGACAGGGGGTGATATTCATTATAATAAAATTGAGACACAGACGGCCACCAGCGCAGCATTTGGTACAGGATTCAATATCAGCAATACAACGGTGACATTCTCCAATCCAAGCCCTCTTATCAGCAATAATATGACTGCGGCTAACGGATATCTTCAGCTTAATGACAGGTACAATAAACTGATCCTGCATGTCAACAGCTATACAACGGCGGGACAAAGCTATTCGGACAATACAACCTTGTACTATATCAACAGCCAGGGCGTAACGAAATCGTATAATTACGGAAAGATTAATTTTCCGCAGGGAGGAAATTTTGATATCACATTCGATATTTCAAGACAGGTTCTTACAGACGGCTGCAAAGGAATTTTAGGACTGAGAAATTCCAACTACAGTTCTGTACTTACCCTTAATCTTGGAGATGTTTATTTCAATGTAGGAAATGAAATTGCTTCTAAATTCGGAGGAACCTATTCTGCAAGTGACAGCTATCTGATGGATGCGCTGGAAAACGGTTACTATACCTCAGTAGATTTCAGAACTGCAGCAGGGGTTACTTCCTCCAATAACTGGCAGCCTATGAGTGCCAATACCAACAGTATTTATTATGTGAATTCGAATGTAAGTTCATCTGCCAATAATGTGATTTCAGGTACAGCCTGTTCAAATCTTGTCCTTTCCGGTCAGGGTATGGATTTTCAGGTGCCTTTTAATTTTACTGCAAATACAGCTTCTTATAGCCGTACATTTAATGGCTATGACGTGCTGATCTTGCCATTTCAGGCTAATATACCATCCGGAGTTGCTGCTTATACGATGTTACCCGGAACAGGCAACATCACCTGTACCGCAATTTCAAACGGGATCATTCCTGCGAATATTCCGGTCATCATCAATGCGACAGGGAATATTACTTTCAACGGTTCAGGAAATGTTTCCACACCTAAAGCGATCACTGTTAATCAGATGAATGGAGTTTATCAGAGCATCAAAGTTCCGGCCAATGCCTATGTTTTGAAAACAGAAAACGGAGTAACAGGCTTCTATAAAGTAACAGCCGGAAGTGAGCCTGCAATAGGTTCTTTCAAAACCTATCTTACAGAAGAAAACACTTATTCTGCCAATGTTCTTCCTTTAAATTTCGGATCGTTAAGCACCAGAAATATTTCTGCTGAGGCAAAGAAAGAGCAGGTTAAAATATATCCGAATCCAGTAAAAGCAGATCTTTTCATTGATTCTGATTTTTCAGAAGCTACTGTAAACATTTTTGATGGAAAAGGAAGTGTTATCAGGTCCGGATTGAAAATAAATTCAGGGAAAAATCATATGAATGTGGGAGATTTCCCGGCCGGTATTTATTTTATTGAGGTTACTCATAAAAACAATGCGGTGGTAAAACAAAAATTTGTCAAAGAGTAAACTGAATCTAAAGCCATCATAAGATCAGCTTATGATGGCTTGATCAATATCTACTCGATGATAGATTAATAATAAAAGATTGAAACAGATAAGCATAAAAAATAGACACAGTCATCTGTGAAAATCCGTGAAATCTGTGGTTAGAAATTATTAACCGAAAAAGCCACAAATTTTTTAGGACTTTATTGAAACCATACTATTTATGAAAAGACTTATATTAACCCTATATGCAACACTGGCAGCACCATTATTATTCGCTCAGAGCCATTATAAATACCCGTTCAGGAATCCGGATCTTCCGGTTAATGAAAGAATAGAAAACCTTCTTTCTTTACTGACAACAGAAGAAAAGATAGGAATGATGATGGATAACTCCCAGGCAGTTCCCCGTCTGGAAATTCCTGCTTACGGATGGTGGAATGAAGCGCTGCATGGGGTGGCAAGAGCAGGAACAGCTACTGTTTTCCCCCAAGCGATCGGAATGGCAGCTACATGGGATGTTCCGGAACATTTTAAAACTTTCGAAATGATTTCTGATGAAGCACGGGCAAAATACAACAGATCTTTTGATGAAGTTCAAAAAACAGGACGGTACGAAGGGCTAACCTTTTGGACACCCAACATCAATATTTTCCGCGACCCGAGATGGGGAAGAGGCCAGGAAACCTATGGTGAAGACCCTTATCTTACCTCTGTCCTGGGCGTTGCAGCAGTAAAAGGCCTGCAGGGAAACGACCCGAAATATTTTAAAACCCATGCCTGTGCCAAACATTTTGCGGTACACAGCGGTCCGGAATGGAACCGCCACTCCTACAATGCAGAAATTTCAAAAAGAGATCTGTATGAAACCTATCTTCCTGCTTTCAAAGCATTGGTTCAGGAGGGAAATGTAAGGGAAGTGATGTGTGCCTACAATGCTTTTGATGGCCAGCCGTGTTGTGCAAACAATACTCTGCTTACTGAAATTCTCCGCGGAAAATGGCAGTATGACGGAATGGTGGTCTCAGACTGCTGGGCACTGGCTGATTTCTTCCAGAAAAAATACCATGGCACTCATCCTGACGAAAAAACAACCGCAGCAGATGCCCTGAAACATTCCACAGATCTGGAATGCGGAGATACCTATAACAATCTGAATAAATCCCTTGCAAGCGGACTGATTACCGAAAATGATATCGATGCGTCGATGCGCAGAATCCTGAAAGGCTGGTTTGAGCTGGGAATGCTTGATCCGAAATCTTCCGTTCATTGGAATACCATTCCATATTCTGTGGTCGATTCTGAAGAGCATAAAAAGCAGGCACTGAAAATGGCACAAAAATCAATGGTGCTGATGAAAAACGAAAAGAATGTGCTGCCTCTCAGCAGGAATATTAAAAAAATTGCCGTTGTAGGCCCGAATGCTGATGACGGATTGATGCAGTTAGGAAACTATAATGGAACCCCTTCTTCAATTGTAACGATTTTAGACGGAATAAAAGCCAAATTCCCGAATGCTGAAATTATTTACGAAAAAGGAAGTGAAGTGGCAGATCCTTCGTCCAGAACGTCACTCTATCAGAATTTTATCAGTCAGAAAAACGGTGCGAAGGGAATGAAAGTAGAATTTTTCAATAATAATGAATTCAAAGGCCAGCCGGCCAATACTTCAGTGAATTCCACATCAATCAGCTACAACAGCTTTGGCGGAACTCAGCTTGCGCTCAATGTAGGAAGAGAAAATACTTCAGCAATCATTTCAGGAGTTTTCAAAAGTACTTATACGGGAGATGTCGTGCTTTCTGCTTCCACCTCTGATGTCTATACCCTTTTCGTGGATGGAAAAGAAATTGCGACAAGAAAAGGACCTGATGCCAGACACCCTTCAGAGTTTCCTGTAAAAATGGAAAAAGGAAAAGAATACCAGGTAGAACTGCGTCATACACAAAAAGGAAAATATGTGAGCATCACCTTTGAAGTGTACAGAAAAGATCCTGTGAATTTTGCTGCGGTAAAAGAAAAGGTGAAAAATGCAGACGTCATTGTCTTTGCAGGCGGACTTTCACCAAGCCTGGAAGGTGAAGAAATGATGGTGAATGCAGACGGCTTCAAAGGAGGTGACAAAACTTCGATTGCCCTTCCTAAAGTCCAGCGGGATTTATTGGCGGAGCTTAGAAAAACAGGTAAACCTGTTGTTTTTGTTCTGTGTACCGGAAGCGCTGTGGGATTGGAACAGGATGAGAAAAATTATGATGCTTTGCTGAATGCCTGGTATGGCGGACAATCTGGAGGAACTGCCATAGCAGATGTGTTGGCAGGCGATTATAATCCTTCCGGAAAATTACCCGTTACCTTTTACAAAAATATTGAACAGCTGGACAATTCCCTTTCAAAGATAAGTAAGCACCAGGGATTTGAAAATTATGATATGCAGGGGAGAACATACCGCTATATGACGGAAAAACCTCTTTATCCGTTCGGGCACGGCCTGAGCTATTCAAAATTTGTTTACGGAGATTCAAAACTGAGTAAAAATACGATCAGTACCAACGAAAACGTGACGATTACAGTTCCCGTAACCAATGTTTCAGAAAGGGATGGTGAAGAAGTCGTTCAGGTCTATATCAAAAGAAATAATGATGCCCAGGCACCGGTAAAAACTTTAAGAGCTTTTGAAAGAACTTTGATCAGATCTAAAGAAACAAAAAATATTCAGCTGACCCTTTCCAAAGACTCATTTGCATTCTATGATGAAAAAGCAGATGATCTGGTTTCAAAGCCCGGCGATTATACCATCTTTTACGGAGGAACTTCTGATGATGCAGGGTTGAAAAGCATTCCGCTAAAAGTAAAATAACAAGATTAATCCAGAACAGAATTGAAACCATTGCCTTCATATAGTTTTCAAAATACGATCTCTATGAAAACAAAAAACAAAATATTTTCCCTCGCGATTTCCCTCAGTGCCGCTTTCTTTTCGGCTCAGAATAATACGGTCTTTAATCTGGATCTGAAAGAAAATCCTGCAAATATTAAAATACAATCCACCATGTACGGGATTTTCTTTGAAGACATCAATTTCGCAGCAGACGGAGGAATATATGCCGAACTGATTAAAAACCGAAGTTTTGAATTTGACGAACCTTTTACAGGATGGAAACAGCCCAACACAAAAACACTTTCTCCTAACCTGGATTCCGGGTTTCTGACCATTTATTCCGATCCTTCCAAATCCAATAAAAATTACGCAAGAATTACCGTTCTTAATAATAAAAATTATCTTCTGGAGAATGAAGGTTTCAGGGGAATAGGGCTTCATCAGGGAGAACAATATGATTTCAGTTTTGATCTGGAGAATGTTTCAGGAAATATTTCAGCGGTCAATGCAAGTCTTATTGATGAAAATGGAAAGGAAATCACTTCCTCCTCTACCCTTGTAAGAGGAAAGGGATGGCAGCAATATACAGCGGTTTTCAAATCACCGCAAACCGTTGAAAAAGCAAAACTGCGTATCACATTTACCGGAAATGGCATTGTGAATATGGATATGATATCACTTTTTCCCCAGGATACCTGGAAAGGCCGAAAAGGAGGCTTACGGAAAGATCTCGTTCAGAAATTATACGATTTACAGCCGGGATTTTTACGGTTTCCGGGAGGTTGTATTGTAGAAGGAAGAACTTTGGCAGAACGCTATCAGTGGAAAAAAACAGTAGGAAATGTGGCAGACCGTGAATATCTCATCAATAAATGGAGTACAGGATTTCCGCATCGCCTTACACCGGATTACGGACAGTCTTTCGGATTAGGATTTTTTGAATACTTCCAGCTTTCCGAAGATCTGGGTGCAGAACCCGTTCCTATTCTAAGCTGTGGAATGGCATGTCAGTTCAATACCGCCGAGCTGGTAAAAATGGAAGATTTGGATCCTTATGTTCAGGATGCTCTGGACCTTATTGAATTTGCCAACGGAGATTCCGGAACAAAATGGGGGAGAATCCGTTCTGAAATGGGGCACCCAAAGCCTTTTAATTTAAAATTTATAGGAGTAGGAAACGAACAGTGGGGAGCAGATTATATAGAACGCTATAAAGTGTTTGAAAAAGCCATTCATGCCAAATATCCTGACATTAAAATTATCTCCGGCAGCGGACCGTCACCCGATGGCGAATTCTTTGAATATGGCTGGAAAGAGTTGAAACAGCTTAACGCACAGATGGTAGATGAGCATTATTACAATTCTCCCGACTGGTTCATGAAAAATGCAGGAAGATATGACCACTATGACCGTTCCGGGCCCAAAGTGTTTGCCGGAGAATATGCTGCTCAGTCTGTAGGAGTGGTAAAGCCTGACAATAAGAATAACTGGCTGACTGCCCTTTCAGAAGCGGCTTTTATGACCGGTCTTGAAAGAAATGCGGATGTGATCTATATGACTTCCTACGCACCGCTTTTTGCCCATGCTGAAGGCTGGCAGTGGACGCCTGACCTGATCTGGTTCAATAATCTGAAATCTTATGCTACACCAAACTATCATGTTCAGAAATTATTTTCCAACAATAAAGGAACGGATTTGCTGAAAATAGAAAGTAACGGGAAAGCTTTATCAGGGCAGGAAAAGTTATATGCTACAGCAGTGAAGGATGCAAAAACAAATGAGATCATCATTAAAATAGTCAATACTGATACTCAGGCCAAAACAATTATTATCAAACCCGGAACTCTGAAAATTGGTAAAAAAATAACCAAAATATTTCTGACTGCACCACAGCTTTCCAGTGAAAATAGTTTCGATGCTGAACCTGTGAAGCCTAAAGAAGAGATTTCTGAAGCCAAAAATGGTGAAATCTCAGCAGAAATTCCTGCCAATTCTTTAGTGGTTTTAAAAGTGAAAACAATTTAATTAATTGTATTTCATATGGTTATAAAAAATAAGTGTATTTTTTACATTTATTTAAAATAGAATCTTATATTTGTTTTTATCTCATCAGGAGAAATTAAAATCTCAACCATCAAAAACGTTTCACCACCATGAAAAAATATGTTATCGGGCTGGACTATGGTACAGATTCCGTACGGGCCGTCCTTATTGATACGGAAAACGGCTCCGAAGTCACCTCTTCAGTCAGCTATTACCAGAGATGGAAAGAAGGTAAATTTTGTAATCCCTCAGCCAACAGCTTCAGACAGCATCCCTCAGATCATATTGAAGGGTTGGAAAAAACCATTTCAGAAGTTGTAAGAGAAAGCGGAGTACCGCCGGAGCAGATCGTTAGTATTTGTATTGATACCACAGGTTCTTCACCGCTTCCAATAACAAGTGAAGGAAAAGCATTAGCACTGACTCATGGATTTGAAGAGAATCCCAATGCGATGATGGTTTTATGGAAAGACCACACCGCTATCCGGGAAGCCGAAGAAATCAATACCCTGGCAAGAACCTGGGGTGGGGAAGATTATACAAAATATGAAGGCGGTATTTACTCTTCAGAATGGTTTTGGGCCAAAATACTACACATCAGCAGAGTGGATGCAGGGGTAAAAAATGCTGCTTATACCTGGATGGAACACTGTGATTATCTGACCTATCTTTTGTCAGATCATAAAGACCTGGCAACTTTCAAAAGAAGCCGTTGTGCAGCAGGCCACAAAGCCATGTGGCACGAGTCATGGGACGGACTGCCTTCTGAAGAATTTCTCAACAGGCTTGATCCTTCTCTGGGAGAGCTCAGGGGAAGATTATACCGGGAAACTTATACTTCAGACGAAATTGCCGGCCACCTGAATGAAGAATGGGCAGCCAAAACCGGCCTTACAACCAATACCATCATCACTGTTGGAACTTTCGACGCCCATTCAGGAGCAGTGGGAGCAAAAGTGGAAGAAAATACCCTGATCAGGATCATGGGAACTTCTACCTGTGATATCATGGTAGCCTCAGGAGAAACCATCGGAGATACAACAGTAAAAGGAATCTGCGGTCAGGTTGATGGCTCTGTAATTCCAGGATTGATAGGGCTTGAAGCAGGACAGTCTGCCTTTGGAGATGTGCTGGCCTGGTATAAAGACATTCTGATGTGGCCCGTTCATCAGGTTATGATGCATTCCGAAAGTATTTCAGAAGAACAGAAGACAAAGCTCGCAGAAGAAATGGAGGCCGGACTTATCAAAAAATTAACTCTTGAAGCAGAAAAAATCCCTCTTTCAGATGCTGTTCCAATTGCATTGGACTGGGTAAACGGAAGAAGAACACCGGATGCGGACCAGGAACTTAAAGCAGCCATCAGCCAGCTTTCTCTGGGAACAAAGGCACCTCATATTTTCAAAGCTTTAGTCAATGCCATTTGTTTCGGAGCTAAAAAGATCGTTGACCGTTTTGAAGAGGAAGGTGTGAAAATCAATAAAGTGATCGGGATCGGAGGAGTGGCAAGGAAGTCACCGTTTATCATGCAGACCCTTGCTAATGTTCTGGATATGCCAATTGCCGTTGCCGCTTCAGATCAGACTCCCGCTCTTGGGGCTGCTGTTTATGCAGCCGTATCAGCAGGAATTTATCCTACCGTTCAGGAAGCAAGCATGAAAATGGGCTCCGGATTTGAAGCGGAATACCAGCCGAAAGCCGAAGAAGTACAGCACTACAGAGAATTAATGCAGCAATACCAGAAGCTCGCTGATTTTGTAGAACATAATACCCGATTGAAAAATAACAGGAAAGAACTTCAGAACTCCTGATCTCCTATTTTAAACTTTTGAATTACACTCAAAATGAATACCTATAAAGAACTCCAAAGAGAATGCTATGAAGCCAACATGCAGCTGGACGCGCTGAAGCTTGTTGTCTATACCTTCGGAAATGTAAGTTCCGTAGACCGTGAGAAGGGCATTTTCGCCATTAAACCAAGCGGTGTTCCGTATGAAATTTTAAAGCCGGAAGATATGGTGATCTTAGACTTTGACGCCAATGTTATTGAAGGCAGGCTCAGACCTTCTTCCGATACAAAAACACATGCTTATCTGTACAAAAACTGGGAAAATATCGGTGGGATTTCTCACACTCATGCTATTTATTCCGTGGCTTGGGCACAGGCGCAAATGGACATTCCTGTTTTCGGAACCACCCATGCAGACCATCTCACGACAGATATTCCCTGTGCGCCACCCATGCGTGATGATCTGATCGAGGGAAACTACGAATACAATACAGGAATACAGATTCTGGATTGTTTTAAAGAAAAACAACTCTCTCCTGAAGAAGTGGAAATGGTTCTTATTGGAAATCACGGGCCCTTTACCTGGGGGAAAAATGCAGAAAAAGCAGTCTACAACAGCAAAGTGCTGGAAACCATTGCCGAAATGGCTTATCTCACCAGGCAGATAAATCCTGATGCAGCACGTCTGAAAGACTCACTCATCAAAAAACACTATGAACGTAAACACGGCAAGAATGCCTACTACGGACAGGAATTTAAACACTAAACACTTCAACATAAACAACTATTAACGAGCAACAAAATTATGTTAACACCTCTCAATACCAAAGAAATCTGGTTCATCACAGGAAGTCAGCATTTATACGGACCTGAAACACTGGCTCAGGTGGCAGACCACTCAAAAAAAATTGGGGAAGAACTTGAAAAATCTTCTTTCATCCCGGTAAAAATCATTGTAAAGCCAACGGTAAAAACTACCGAAGAGATATTTGAAACCATTGCAGCAGCCAATCAAGCAGAAAACTGTATAGGAATCATCACGTGGATGCATACCTTTTCACCCGCCAAAATGTGGATCAGAGGATTAAAAATTTTACAGAAACCTCTTCTGCATCTGCATACCCAGTTCAACAGAGATATTCCGTGGTCTACCATGGATATGGACTTTATGAACCTTAATCAGGCTGCTCATGGTGACCGTGAATTTGGCTTTATGGTAAGCAGGCTCCGAAAGAGCAGAAAAGTAGTGGTAGGACACTGGTCAGAAGAAAGAGTTCAGAAGCAGATTGGTGACTGGAGCCGTGTAGCTGCCGGATGGGACGACTGGCAGGGTGCTAAATTTGCACGCTTCGGAGATAATATGAGATTTGTAGCCGTTACAGATGGTGACAAAGTGGAAGCGGAAACAAAGTTTGGTTTCTCCGTCAATACCTGGGGAATTGGTGATCTTGTCGGAGTTATCAATTCTGTAAGTGAAGGAGAAATAAAAAGCCTTATCGAAGAATATGAGTCTTCTTATCACATGGCAGCATCCCTTTTGGAAGGAGGTGCCAACAGAAGTTCACTCCACACTGCTGCAAAAATTGAATTAGGGCTTGAAAAGTTCTTAAAAGATGGAGGATTTAAAGGATTCTCTGATACCTTTGAAGACCTCCACGGGCTGGAACAGCTGCCGGGAATTGCAGTTCAGCGCCTGATGCAGAAAGGATACGGATTTGCAGGAGAAGGAGACTGGAAAACAGCCGCATTGGTGCGTGCTATGAAAACAATGGGGCAGGGCCTTGAAGGAGGAAATGCTTTTATGGAAGATTACACCTATCATTTAGACCCTTCCAATCCTTCTATTTTAGGTTCCCACATGCTGGAAGTAGACCCTGTTCTGGCAGCCGGAAAGCCTTCATGTGAGATTCATCCACTGGGAATCGGTGGAAAAGCAGATCCGGTTCGTCTCGTATTCAATTCCAGAGGAAATATTGATTCTCTGAATGCTGCCCTGATGGATTTTGGAAACCATTTCAGGCTGCTGATTAACAAAACCAAAGCATTGGAAATTACAGAAGACTTGCCAAAACTGCCGGTAGCAAGAGTTTTATGGAAACCTCTTCCTGATTTATATACGGCTGCAGAAGCCTGGATACTGGCAGGTGGGGCACACCATACATGTTACAGTGAAAATATTTCAGCAGAGCAGCTGGAAGATTTTGCTGAAATAGCAGGGATTGAATCATTAGTCATTGATGAAGATACCAGAATGCGTGATTTTAAAAATACACTTCGTTGGAATGAAATGTATTATCGTTAATTAATTTTAAAAAAATATGTAAATAATTATGAGAAAAACAATATATAATAGCATTTTTATTTTATTATTTTTAATTATTTTCGGCTGCAAAAAAGAAAATAATAAACAGGATATTTCAGGAAAAATGGAGAATGTTCATATTGCAGATTATGGAGTGACGCCAAAAGGCGATTCGATTAAAAAATACACGTTGACCAATAAAAACGGGATGAAAGTTGAGGTAATCAATTTCGGAGGAATTATCACTTCTTTAACAGCTCCGGACAGAAACGGGAAATACGAGGATGTAGTGCTCGGCTTTACGAAACCTGAAGGATATTTCAATGGCAATCCATATTATTTCGGTGCATTGATCGGAAGATACGGCAACAGAATTGCCAATGCAAAATTCTCACTGGAAGGGAAAGCATACGAAATTGATAAAAATGATGGCCTCAACAGCCTTCACGGAGGAAAAGAAGGATTTCATACCAGATTCTGGAATATTGAAGCAGTACAAGATGCAAAATTTCCGACATTAAAATTATCTTATACCAGTGCAGACGGTGAAGAAGGATATCCGGGAAAACTGACAACAACCGTTTTCTACACCCTTACAGACGAAAATGCTTTGGAAATCTCCTATGAAGCAGAAACTGATAAGCCTACAGTGGTAAATCTTACCCAGCATTCTTATTTTAACCTGTCAGGAAACTTTACTAAAACGATTACCGATCACGAACTGCAGATCAATGCAGATCATTTCCTTCCGGTCAATGAAACCCTGATTCCTACCGGTGAGCAGAAAGCAGTAAAAGGAACTCCCTTTGATTTCACGATTTCAAAATCCATAGGAAAAGATATCAGTGCAGACGACGATCAGCTGAAAAAAGGAAAAGGATATGACCACAACTGGATTCTGAATGGAAAAGGTCTGAGAAGTATCGCCAAAGTGTATCATCAGGGAACAGGAAGACTGATGGAGGTTTTCACAGATGAACCAGGTGTGCAGTTTTATTCCGGAAATTTTCTTGACGGAAAGTTTGACACCAAAACCGGTGGTAAAAATGAATTCAGAACAGGATTCTGCCTGGAGACCCAGCATTTCCCGGATTCACCGAATCAGGCTTCTTTTCCTTCCACAGAACTGAAGCCCGGACAGAAGTACAAGTCGAAAACCATCTATAAATTCTCCGTTAAAAACTAAACTATGGGAAAATTAGCAACTATTGATATTATCATATTCCTGATCTATTTTGTAGTGGTAGCTTCCTACGGATTATGGATCTACAAAAAGAAAAAATCTGAATCTACAGGAAGCAAGGATTATTTCCTGGCGGAAGGATCTTTGACCTGGTGGGCGATCGGAGCCAGCTTAATAGCCTCCAATATTTCTGCTGAACAGTTTATCGGAATGAGTGGTGAAGGTTTCTTTGTTGGAATTGCTGTTGCCGCTTACGAATGGATTGCTGCCGTTGCACTGATCATCATTGCAGTATGGTTTATACCCATCTATCTTAAAAATAAGATCTATACCATGCCCCAGTTTCTGGAAAGAAGGTATAACAAATCTGTTTCACTGATCATGGCAGTATTCTGGCTGTTTCTGTATGTTATTGTGAATCTTACTTCCATTCTTTACCTTGGTGCTCTTGCCATCGATACTTTACTGGGAGGAGAACATCTTCACGGTATTATGATTGCTCTTTTGCTTATGGCCCTTCTGATCGGTCTAGGAGGAATGAAAGTAATTGGATATACAGACGTTATACAGGTGGCAGTCCTTATTATCGGAGGTTTTGCAACGGTTTATATGGCTTTGCAGATTGTAGACCAGAGAATTAACGGAGCAGTTGTCGGGAATGCTTTGGCAGGATTCAATACCCTGATCAATGAGGCTCCGCAGCATTTTAAGCTGATTCTTGAAAAACCGACCACCACAACGACGACTTTGACAATGCCTCAGAATCTGGATGTACAGAAATATGTGGTGTTACCAGGTCTGGCCATGTATTTTGCCGGTCAGTGGATTGTTAACCTGAACTATTGGGGCTGTAATCAATACATCACGCAGAGGGCTTTGGGAGCAGATCTGAAAACGGCACGAACAGGAATTCTGTTTGCAGGTTTTCTTAAATTATTCATGCCTGTAATCGTAATGCTTCCGGGAATTGCCGCTTATGTTTTATATTCCAAAGGACATCTTCCGGGATTCAACGGAGTGAAAGACGGAGCCTACTCTGCAATATTGGGATTCTTGCCTGTAGGATTGAAAGGATTGGCCATTGCAGCGTTAACAGCAGCAATTGTAGCTTCACTGGCAGGAAAAGTGAACAGTATCTCAACCATTTTTACATTGGATATCTATAAGAAATACCTTAAAACAGATGCTACCGAAATCCAGATGGTAAGAACAGGCCGCTGGGTAATTATTATCGCGATGATTACCGCATTGGCTTTCACCTGGACAGATGTTTTGGGAATTGGCGGAGAAGGAGGTTTCACATTTATTCAAAAATATACAGGCTTCATCAGCCCCGGAGTTTTTGCCATGTTCCTTTTGGGAATGTTCTGGAAAAGAACAACTGGTACAGCTGCTTTGGTAGGAGTGATCTTAGGCTTTGTTCTGGCGATCTTCTTCAATAGTTTTGCTGTAGAAATTTTTGGGAAAGAGACGTGGATGTATACGGCATTCACTTATGAAAAACTGGAGAACGGAGTAGTACATACCATTACCGAGATTCCTTTCCTGATTAATATGGGATGGTCATTCTTTATCACCATAATCGTGATGATACTGATCAGTCTTGCAGGCCCTAAAATTAACCCTAAAGCCTTTGCCATTGATGCAACAATGTTTAAAGTGGACAACAGAACTTTAGTCTTGATTGTGATGACATTGCTTCTACTGACTGCCTTGTATGTAAGGTTTTGGTAGAATTGAATACATGACAAAAAAGTGAATGGTCAATTGTGAATCCGTTTCACTTGTCAATTTTCAGAATTCACCATTGACTTGCGAAGCAAAATTGACTTTTCATGTAAAAGATAATTTAGTACATGACAAAAAGTGAATGGTCAATAGTGAATCCGTTTCACTTGTCAATTTTTAAAAATTCACTATTGACTTGCAAAGCAAAATTGACTCTTCACAAATAATAAAAAATAGGATGCTAAAAGGCATCCTATTTTTATTGGTCTTAGATCTTTCTAAGACGCTTAGTTCATCGCTATAAATTTGAACTTGAACAACTGACAGGATGTACCGTAATAATCCCAAAGGTGTAAGTTTGAATTACCATCCATAGTACAGTTGGGAATATCCCAGCCACGTGTAGGATCTACCTTGGACAGGATTTTGTAATAACCATTGGAAGCAGCGACTACCTGCCAGCTCTGTGCATCATTACCATAGTTCTGCCAAAGCCTGATCGAAGTTCCCAGTGTATTACTATTGCTGGCCAGATCAATGCAGCGGTTTGTTGCGCTGGCTTTGGATACAAAACGCCAGTAGCCATTGCCTGCATCAATAGCAACCCACCGTTGTGCAGCAGCACCATTTCTCGTCCATGGTCTTAACACGGCACCATTGGCGTCTTCTCCGGATTTCAGATCAAGTACTTTGTTGGTATCGGTCTGAAACTCGATCTCGTAAATACCATTGTTGACCAGGCTACTGTTTGTATTACAGTTTCCAACAGGATAATTGGAGGATGCATATTGCTGGAACCACTGTTTAACCGGGGCGGCGCAGGCTTCCCAATCGTTGTTAAAGGCTGTGCCTGCATTAGGGTCACCTTTGTGCAGCAGATCATCTGGGGCAAGAACATTCCAGCTTACATTGCCTGACTGATCCACAATGTATTTTAAATTGGCGCCAAATCCGCTCCCGCCTGCTGTACCGGTTGTACCGATGCCGAAGGTTCCATATCCCTGCGGTGCCCAGTCGGTTTCGGTAATGGCGATCGGTGCGATGTCTGCAACCGGTTTAACATTGATATTCCATGCATTTTGAAAGGATTGATAGTTGTTGACACCACCCCAGTAACCAGGATAAATATGAACAGCATAGCCAATATTCCCCCCTGTAATCTGGTTATTGACATAGCCTTGATAGTGCGATTGCCAGCCTGTACCCGGAATCCAGCAAACATTATTGGCTCCGTTGTTGCGAATGATATTGACTAATGGCTGGAAGAAGTTTTTAAGTGCTGCAAAGTGCTCGTTCCCCGTTGATCCCCATGTGCCGTTTGTCCCCAGAATCTCAACAGGTTCGTTCGCTAATTCAAACATCACATTGTCAGCATTTTTTAGGCTCGGATGTTGCGACAAAAAGGTCCATACGGTTTTAAGATAGTTATGATAGGCATCGTTCACAGCAATACGATTGGGGCATACGCCTGGCGGACGTAGGATGACATACATTCCCAAGCTGCGGGCATGGTTGATCAGTGGGATTATCACCTGATCAGTATAGGTAACCAAGCGGTTATAATTGAATCTTGAGATATCATTCTCAGGGATAGCCGGTCCGGGATCATTGGTCCAATACGGATCAATATGAAGGCGGATATAATTGAGATACCAGCCATCGGCAGCGCTGCTGAGCTTGTTCATGACAGCCTTATTATAGTTCAGAGCACCCTGTACATTGTAATTGTCCCAGGTACAGTAGCCGGAATTAGCACCATACTGACAGCCGTTGAACCAGGGGCTGGGAGTTATGGCAACACCATGTAAGATAACATTATTGTCGCAGGGATCTTTAAGGTATCTGCCTCCAACATGCAGCATTGGTGTTGCTGCCAATGCTCTTGCGCTGGCGTTGGCACTTAGGTTTTGTTCAGATTCTTCTTGTAAAAACTTTTCTTCCATCCGGGAGCAGCTTGAAAGGATGATTAACAGAAGAGAGGCTAGAAGTAGCCACATTTTGTTTGTTTTCATATTGATATATTTAAAGGTTTAGGTTTTATATTCTAGTAATCAATTTATCTATTCCCTACCTGCTCAGAAATATTGAACAGATAAGAAAATTTTTAATTTTATTGACGCTGGATTTGAAAAAGGATTGATGTTATATTTTTCTATTAAGCTGGCTAAACTTGTCGTTTCCCAAATTTCTTTCCTAAATTCTTCATCACTGGTTTCAGTAGAAGAATAGAACTCTTTCTATTCAGTTTTGAATTTGAACCTTTCTCTCTTTTTGGTTTTTCCATATATAAAATTATGGAATTGTTGAAATTGAATTGTTATTAAATATGGTTATTAGTTTTATATAAAAATAAATAATTTATTAAATATAAATCAATATTTTATTAAAAATTAACAAAATATTACATATCATAAATAGGGTTATAAGCCATATAATTATAATGCTTTTTGTGGTAGGAGAAAAGAAAAAACCTTATCATAAATTTTTGTTAAGATAGTTCTGAAAAAAGAGAAAATAACTGTTTGACTTGCTTGAAATTTTCGATAAGAGCATAAAAAAATCTCACAAAAGTGAGATTTTAATAAGGGTATGCGGAATTTTATAACTATAAATTGCTAATTTTCTACAAAGTCTTTCTAAATTATACAGGCTGTATATTAGATCTTAAACATAAATCCCCGGGAGATTTTCTTGTTGTATTTTTTTTCATCAAAGCGGTAAAGAAAAGAACCTTTTCTGGATGAGGTCATATCCTTTTTATTGGTATTGACAAGGATATCCATGCTGTTGATCTTGCTGGTGAAGTTCCGCTTGTCGAATTTTTCATCAAAAATAGCTTCATAAAGATTCTGAAGATCCTTCATTGTGAATTTTTCAGGAAGAAGCTCAAACCCTATAGGTCCTGTTGAAGCCCTTCTTCTCAGCCTGGCCACAGCATCTTTTACCATTGCATTATGATCGAAAATAAGGTCAGGAGCTTTCTGAAGTTCAACCCATTTTGCACTGTACTGCTCATTGATCTGAATATCTTTCTCAATATTGATCAGCGCGTAATAGGAAATTGACATGATTCTGGCGGTCGGTTCACGTTTGATTTCAGTATAACATTTCAGCTGCTCAAGATAAATATTCTCAAGACCGGTCAACGTATATAAAACCCTGTTGGCTGCCTCATCAGAAGTCTCGTCACTACCGATAAAACCACCCATGAGTGACCATTCGCCCATCTGCGGTTCAAAATTTCTTTTTACCAAAAGGATCTTAAGATTTTCGCCGTCAAAACCGAAAATGATACAGTCAACGGCAACAAGGTGTTTGGGATATTGGGAGTAATCCTCAGTCATCTTTTATATTTTATACAAAGGTAAAGCTTTTATGGATATACAAATGTGATTCATACACTTTTTAATCTGAATCATTTATTTCATTAAAATTATGGTTAAAGGATATTTTGGGAGTTGAAACAGTCATCAAAACTGGGAAATACCACTGAAATCAGGTTAATTGTACATGAATTGAATGTTAAAATTGTGTTAAAATCAAAATCAGAGTTAATAATAATCAAACAAAATAGCTTAGCGTTAAAAATACGATAAGGTATTTGTTATATCGTTGACATTCTTGCTAAAACATATCCTGAAATCATTTTCATAGGGAATCGCGTGATTGTATGGTTTTATCTTTCTGTAAATTGATTATCTTATTTTTTATGATAAGGGTGTGCTTTTTTTGTTATTTTTAGGGCTTTAATAAAGGATTTAAATGAAAAAATGGATGGCACGGGCTCAAATAATGTTTCGTATATTGATTCTTTCTGTTATTTTAGAAATGTTGAATTAACATTTATCCATGACTCCAAAACTTTCGGTTCTTTTATTGTGTTTTGCTTCATTTACCTCAGCCCAGGTTAAGGAGAAAATTCATTATTTTCCTTTGGAAACTGTCAGGTTATCAGAGAGTGTTTTCAATAAAGCCATGGTGGCAGACCGGAAATATCTCATGGCGATAGAACCGGATAGGTTGCTGGCTCCTTACCTTAAAGAAGCCGGACTGAAACCAAAGGCAGGAAATTATCCCAATTGGGAAAATACAGGACTGGACGGCCATATAGGAGGGCACTATATTTCCGCTTTATCCCTGATGTACGCCTCCACAGGAGATTCTGCAATAAAACAGAGGATTGATTATATGATCAGTGAACTGGAACGCTGCCAGAAAGCATCTCCGGACGGATATATGTCAGGAATTCCGGGTGGGGAAAAAATATGGAAAGAGATTAAACAGGGAAACATACGTGCTTCAGGCTTTGGTTTGAACGACCGGTGGGTACCTTTATATAATATTCACAAGCTGTACGCAGGATTACGCGATGCCTATTGGTATGCAAAAAGTGAAAAAGCAAAGGCAATGCTTATCAGGCTTACGGATTGGATGGCGAATGAAGTTTCAGGCCTTTCTGATGAACAGATACAGGATATGCTGCGCAGTGAACATGGAGGCCTCAATGAAGTTTTTGCTGACGTTTATGATATTACCCACGATAAAAAATATCTGCAGCTGGCTCACCGCTTTTCCCATCAGGCTATCCTTAATCCTCTTCTGGAAGGAGAGGATAAGCTTACAGGTCTTCATGCCAATACGCAGATTCCGAAAGTAATCGGATACAAACGTATTGCTGATCTTGAAAACAATAAATCATGGAGCAATGCCGCCGATTTTTTCTGGCATAATATTACAGAGAAAAGATCCTCCGTCATCGGCGGAAACAGTGTCAGTGAACATTTTAACCCCGTCAATGATTTCAGCAGCATGATAAAAAGTATTGAGGGTCCGGAAACCTGCAATACCTACAATATGCTCAAGCTGACCAAAGAACTTTATGCAACGCTGCCCGAATCTTACTATATAGATTATTACGAAAAAGCATTATACAATCATATCCTTTCTACGGAAAATTATGATCAGGGAGGGTTCGTTTACTTTACCCCGATGCGTCCCGGGCACTACCGTGTTTATTCACAGCCTCAGACCAGCTTCTGGTGCTGTGTAGGTTCCGGAATGGAAAATCATGCGAAATATGGAGAAATGATTTATGCCCGGTCGGACAAGGATTTATATGTGAACCTGTTTATCCCTTCCATATTGACATGGAAACAGCAAAAAGTAGTACTTCGTCAGGTCAATAACTTCCCGGAAGTTCCTGAAACAACATTGATCTTTGATGCTGCAGGAAAGTCAGAATTTGCTTTAAAACTGAGATGCCCGGAATGGACGACCCCTTCGGATGTGAAAATTATGATCAACGGAAAACAGGAGAAAGTACAACGTGGTTCTGATGGCTATTTTACACTGACTAAAAAATGGAAAAAAGGAGATGTTGTGAAAATGGCTTTACCTATGCATCTTTCCGCAGAGCAATTACCTGACCACTCCAATTATTATGCATTCAAATACGGACCTGTAGTGCTTGCCGCAGAATACGGAACCGAAAACCAGCAGGGACTTCTTGCTGATGACAGCAGAGGCGGTCATATTGCTCACGGTCCGCAGATCCCTTTAAACGAAATTCCCGTTATCCTTGGAAATTCTTCAGAGGTTATCAATCATGTTGAACCGGATCATGAAAATCTGAATTTTACCCTTACAGGACTTTATCCGTCTGAAAAATTTAAAGAAGGCTTACATCTTGTGCCGTTTTACAGTATTCAGGCAAAAAGATATATCCTGTACTGGCCGCAGGCTGATAAAAACGGAATAGAAAATACATTGAAACAGAGAGCAAAAGAGGAAGCGGAAACCAGAAAGCTGGATATGATCACCGCAGATAAGATCCAGCTGGGAGAGCAGCAGCCGGAATCAGATCATTTTATAGAAAGCAAAGACTCAGGCACAGGGTATATGGAAGACCGCCATTTCCGTGATGCAAAAGGCTGGTTCAGCTACCAGATGAAAAATAACGGGAAAAATGCTTCATACCTTTACCTCCTGTATTTTGATGCCAATACTAACCGTACACTGAATGTTGAGATCAATGGTAAAAAAATCATCACTCAAAATCTGGAAGGAAAATCCGGAAGCTCACCTCAATATCTTGTCGTTCCGATACCGGATTCAGAGAAAAATAAAGAAAATCTTACCGTAAAATTCCTGGCAGAGGAAAAACGAATGACCGCTAAAGTCATTGAAGTCCGTTTACTGACAGGAAATTACGAAAAGAAATAAATACTGAAACAAATCTAAAAACAGATTTTTCCCATGAAAAACAGAACCCTATACTTATTATTTTTTCTGGCAGCAATTTGCAGTTTTCATGCAAAAGTAAAGCTTCCCGCTTTGGTTTCAGATGGAATGATCCTTCAGAGGAATCAGGACCTGAAGATCTGGGGATATGCAGATGCAGGAGAAAAAATTACGATTAAGTTCATCAATAAAACATATAATACCAAAGCTGACCAAAACGGTAACTGGACCCTTATGCTTCCAAAGCTTAATGCCGGCGGTCCATATATCATGACGATTAATGAGATCACCCTTAAAGATATTCTTATTGGCGATGTATGGGTAGCTTCAGGACAGTCCAATATGGAGCTTCCGATGCGCAGACTGACGCCTCTTTATGAAAATGAAATTAAAAATGCGAATAATCAGAATATAAGATTCTTCACGGTTCCGCAGAAATACAATTTTAAAGCTTCGCAAAATGATCTTGACGGAGGAAAGTGGGAAAGTACGAACCCTCAGACTATTCTTAATTTTTCAGGAGTTGCTTATTTTTTTGCCAAAGAACTGAACGAAAAAAATAAAGTTCCTGTAGGAATCATTCATACCAGTCTGGGAGGCTCTCCGGTTCAGGCCTGGATGGATGAAAAATCACTGAAAAAATATCCGGAATATCTGGCTGAAGCAGAAAAGTGGAAAAATGATGACCTGATACAATCTACGGAATCCCAGGAAAGATCATTGAGCAAAGCATGGTATGCAGAGCTTGATCAGAGTGATATCGGACTGAATCAGCACTGGGAAAAAGATAATGCGAATGATTCCGGATGGAAAACCACGATGGTGCCGGGGTCATGGGAGGATCAGGAAGGTCCGTTTGACGGTTCGGTATGGTTGCTTAAAGAAATTATTTTGCCTAAAGGAGCAGATCAGAAAACAGCATTTTTAAATCTGGGAAGGATAAAAGATGCTGATGTTACTTACATCAATGGAATCAAAGTCGGAAATGTTACCTATGAATATCCGCCACGTTGGTACGACATTCCAAAGGGTGTTTTAAAAGAAGGAAAGAATATCATTACAGTAAGAGTGACCAATGGCAGCGGAAAAGGACAGTTTATTGCTGATAAACCTTATTACCTCGAGATTGACGGACAAAAGACAGATCTGAAAGGCGAGTGGAAATATAAAATAGGCACCAAAATGGAAAAAATGGCTCCCGGACAAACGTTTATCCGATGGAAACCGGTAGGACTTTATAATGCTATGATTCACCCGCTGATCAATTATAAAATCAAAGGATTTATCTGGTACCAGGGAGAAAGCAATACAGGAAAACCAAAAGAATACGGAGATTTGCTGTCAACAATGATCTCAGACTGGCGTTCAAAATGGAACAAGAACGATCTGCCGTTCTTCATTGTACAGCTGGCCAATTTCATGGAGAAAAAAGATGAACCCCTTGAAAGCAATTGGGCTGAGCTGAGAGAACAGCAGAGACAGGTTTCTCTTCATGTTCCTTATGCAGGACTGGCAGTAACTATTGATCTGGGAGAATGGAATGATATTCACCCGCTCAATAAAAAAGCAGTGGGTGACAGACTGGCTTTACAGGCCCTGAAAATCGGGGAAGGCAAAAAAATCACAGCTGACGGACCCGTTTACCAGTCGATGAAAACAGAAGGAAACACCATTATCCTCTCCTTTAAATCCGGTACGGATGATCTGGTACAGGGAGACCTCAAAGGTTTTGCCATACAGCAGAAAGACGGCAGCTACCAATGGGCAAAAGCAGAAGCAAAAGGTAATAAGGTCATGGTATGGAATGATCAGGTAACCAGCCCGGTTAATGTACGCTACGATTGGGCAGATAACCCGGATGGAAACCTTAAAAACAAAACCGGACTTCCTGCTTCACCTTTTACAACAGAAGAAAATTAAATTTAACATAGAAAACCTTATCAAATTCAATGGATAATCAGCCACAAAAAATATCGGTAATAGAGAAAGTGGGGTACAGCCTGGGAGACCTGGCGGCCAACCTTGTTTTTCAGACCTTAGTTACCTATCTGACCTATTTTTACACAGATATTTACGGACTCAAAGCAGAGGATGCTTCTGTGATCACTCTTACCGTAGGTTTAATTGCCGGTTTTGGCTTTAATCCGCTTATCGGAGCACTGGCAGACCGAACAAGCTCACGATGGGGAAAATTCCGTCCATGGATTTTATTTACCGCTGTACCCCTTGGTATTGCAGCACTGCTGGCCTTCAGCACGCCTCACTTTTCCTATCAGGGTAAAATGGTCTATGCTGCGGTTACCTATTCATTATTACTTTTATTGTACGCATCCAATAACTTACCTTATGCTGCTTTGAGCGGTGTTATTACAGGAGATATGGGGGAAAGGAACAGTATTTCTTCGTACCGTTTTGTAGCAGTAATGTTTGCCCAGTTTTTTGTACAGGTATTTATGCTTCCCATTATTTTATATGTAGGACATGGAGACAAGGCGCAGGGAATTGAAACTGTTATGACATGGCTGGCTGTAATCGGATCAGTAATGTTGTTGATCACTTTTTTTACCACCAAGGAAAGAATCATTCCCAAGCCGGAACAGAAATCAAGCCTGAAAGAGGATTTAAAAGATTTATTCCAAAACAGGCCATGGATCATTATGCTTACAGTGACAGCATTTATATTTATCACGCTGGCCATGAAAGGAGGATCTTATGTATACTATTTTAACAATTATGTGGATGAAAATGCACTGAAAAGTTTAATTTCACCCATTACCTCATTTTTTAATGCTGCCGGAATGAATTTCTTCGGAGAAGATCCAAAGTCTGCAGGATTCGGATTGTTTAATGCAGGAGGAATTGTGATGATGATCGTCGGGATTACCTTCTCTAAAAGACTGGCAGACAGATTTGGAAAACGTGACACTTTTATTGCCTCATTATTCATCTCTACACTGTTTATCCTGGCTTTTATATTTTATCCGCCGAAAGCGGTAGGAATCATGTTCTTATCACAGATTTTACACGGATTCTTTTACGGAATCAGCACTCCGCTTTTATGGGCTATGATTGCTGATGTTGCCGACTATTCGGAATGGAAGAACAACCGCAGAGCAACTGCTATTATTTTCTCTGCCATGATGGTAGGACTGAAAGTAGGTCTCAGCATAGGAAGCTCTCTGGTAGCTATGATCATAGGAAAATACGGATACATTTCGGTACACGGGAACGAACAGGTTATTCAGCCTGAAACAGTGGCTGCAGGAGCCAAAATGCTGGTGAGTATATTCCCGTCCATGCCGTTTTTCATTGCCTGCGGACTGCTTTTAGGGTATAAGATCAACAAAAAAATGGAAGTTCAGATTGAAAAGGATCTGGCGGAAAGAAGAAAATAAAAACTATCAATATGAAACGTATTTTAATTGGTTGGGCAGCTTTTGCCGTCTCCGGTCTGTCGGCGCAGAAATCTGACGGGTCCTTGAAAAAAGCTTTTCAGAATAAATTCTACATCGGAACCGCCATGAGCCTTCCCCAGATCGACGGGACAGACCAGAAGGCAGTAGCGATCATCAGAAAACAGTTCAGCTCTATTGTTGCCGAAAATTGCATGAAATCCATGTTTCTGCAGCCTCAGGAAGGGAAGTTCTTTTTTGATGATGCCGATAAATTTGTCGATTTCGGGATGAAAAACAATATGTTTATCATTGGGCATACTTTAATCTGGCATTCACAGCTTCCAAAATGGTTTTTTTCAGATAAAAGTGGGAAAGACGTTTCTCCGGAAGTATTGAAACAACGCATGAAAAATCACATTACAACAGTAGTTTCCCGCTATAAAGGAAAAGTAAAAGGATGGGATGTGGTGAATGAGGCTATTCTTGAAGACGGATCTTACAGAAAAAGTAAATTTTACGAAATCCTGGGTGAAGATTTTATTCCTTTGGCATTTCAGTATGCACAGGAAGCCGACCCCAATGCCGAATTATATTACAACGATTATAATGAATGGTATCCTGAAAAGGTGAAAACGGTCATCAAAATGGTTGAAAAGCTTAAATCAAGAGGAATCCGTATTGATGGAGTAGGAATGCAGGCTCACGTCGGCATGGACACCCCTTCCATGGAGGAATATGAGAAAGCAATTCTTGATTATTCCAATGCGGGCGTTAAAGTCAATATTACCGAGCTGGAAATTAGTGCATTACCCTCTCCATGGGGAAGCTCCGCCAATGTTTCAGATACTGTTGCCTACCAGAAAGAAATGAACCCTTACACAAAAGGGCTTCCCAATGAGGTAGAAATGAATTGGGAAAAGCGTTACCTCGATTTCTTTGGTTTGTTTTTGAAACACAAGGATAAAATAAGAAGGGTAACCTTATGGGGCGTTACCGATAAGCAGTCCTGGAAAAACGATTTTCCGGTGAAAGGAAGAACTGATTACCCATTGCTTTTTGACAGGAATGACCAGGAAAAACCTGTAGTACAAAAATTAATAAAGCTTGCAGAGAAAAATTAAAATCAATAGAATTTTTACTTAATGAAAAAATCAAAATATTTATTCCCGGAAGATTATATGGCAGACCCTTCCGTTCACGTTTTTGAAGATAAAATCTATATCTATCCTTCTCATGACCGTGAAAGTGGAATTGAAGAAAACGACAACGGAGACCATTTCGACATGAATGATTATCATGTTTTCTCAATGGATGATGTGGATGGCGGCGAAATTAAAGATCATGGCGTAGTACTTTCGGTAAAAGATATTCCATGGGCGGGAAGACAGCTGTGGGATTGCGATGTTGCCTTTAAAAACGGGAAATATTATATGTATTTTCCTCTGAAAGATCAGAATGATATCTTCAGAATAGGAGTTGCAGTAAGTGACAAACCTTACGGTCCTTTTATTCCTGAAAAACATCCGATGATGGGAAGTTACAGCATTGATCCCTGCATTTTTGAAGATAACGGCAAATATTATATGTACTTCGGAGGAATCTGGGGCGGACAATTGCAGCGCTACAGAGATAATAAAGCCCTTGAATCTGCTGTAATTCCTGAAAATGATGAACCTGCGATTCACTCAAAGGTGGCTCTGCTGAGCGATGACATGCTTGAATTTGCCGAAGCGCCTAAAGACGTTATCATCCTCGATGAAAGCGGGAGATCACTGCTTCATGGTGATAAGCACCGCTTTTTTGAAGCATCATGGATGCATCAGTACAACGGTAAATATTATTTTTCCTATTCTACGGGAGACACTCATCTGATTTGCTATGCAACCGGGGATAATCCTTATGGTCCGTTTACTTTTCAGGGAGAAATCCTTACTCCGGTGGTAGGTTGGACTACTCATCATAGCATTGTGGAGTTCAAAGGAAAATGGTACCTGTTTTTCCATGATTCTGTGCCAAGTGGAGGCAAAACATGGTTAAGAAGTATGAAAGTAATTGAACTGGAATACGATCATGAAGGAAAAATTAAAACGATTGAAGGTCTGGAAGGACAGTCATAGTCATCTTTAATAATTTAAAATTTTTCAATGCAATATCTGAGACTATACATTCTATTTTTTCTGACCATTCCGTTACTCATTTTCGCGGAAGACGGAAGTCAGCTATGGCTTCGGTTTCCTGCAAAAAACGGCATATCAGCAGATAAAATCATTTCCAAAGGGAACAGTCCTACGCTGAACATTGCCAGAAAAGAGCTGAGCAGCCACTGGCAGGGACAAACGGTGGAACTTCGTACGGAAAATAAAGAGAAAAATCTGAAAGACGGTTACAGAATTGTTTCCACACCTGAAAAAATCGTTATTTCTGCAGGCAAAGAAATAGGACTTTTGTATGGCGTTTACCATATTTTACGCTTACAGCAGACAAAAGCCGATCTGTCTCATTTGAACAGCATTGAAAAGCCATCATACGATGTAAGGATTCTTGACCACTGGGACAACCTGGACGGAAGTATTGAAAGAGGCTATGCCGGAAGATCACTCTGGAAATGGGAAGATTTACCCGGAAAAATATCTCCCCGTTATGAAGAATATGCGAGAGCGAATGCTTCTGTGGGAATTAATTCCGTTGTTTTGAATAATGTGAATGCATCTCCCAATATGCTTAGGGAAGATTATCTTAAAAAAGTCAGGGTTCTGGCTGATATTTTCAGACCTTATGGCATAAAGGTATATCTTTCCGTGAATTTTTCTTCACCTAAAGTCCTGGGAGGATTACAAAACTCAGACCCATTAAATAAAGACGTACAAAAATGGTGGAAAGATAAAGCTGCTGAAATTTATAAGTTAATTCCTGATTTCGGCGGATTTCTGGTGAAAGCCAATTCCGAAGGGCAACCCGGACCTCAGGATTACGGAAGAACCCACGCAGAGGGAGCCAATATGATGGCCGATGCCTTGAAACCTTACCATGGAATCGTCATGTGGAGAGCATTTGTCTACAGCCCGAGCAAAGACGACAGAGCCAAACAGGCTTATCTTGAATTTGTGCCTCTGGACGGTAAATTCAGGGATAATGTGATTATCCAGATTAAAAATGGTCCTGTTGATTTCCAACCCCGTGAAGCGTTTAATCCTCTTTTCGGCGCTTTGAAGAAAACTTCGGAAATGGTAGAGTTTCAGATCACACAGGAATATCTGGGCTTTTCAAATCATCTGGTTTTTCTTGCCCCTTTATTCAAAGAAACACTGGAAAACGATACTTATTCTGACGGTCAGGGAGCCACGATTGCGAAAATTACGGACGGGACATTAAGACCTACAAAAATTACAGCTATTTCAGCCGTTGCCAATATCGGGGAAGATACGAACTGGACGGGACATCATTTTGCACAGGCCAACTGGTATGCATTCGGCAGATTAGCATGGAACCATCAGCTGAGTTCAGAGCAGATTGCCGATGAATGGATTAAAATGACGTTTACCGATGATCAGAACTTCCTGAATCCGGTCAAGGAAATGATGCTTTCCTCCAGGGAAGCTGCTGTGGATTATATGATGCCTTTGGGACTTCATCATATTTTTGCAGGAGGGCATCACTATGGTCCTGAACCGTGGGGAGATTATAAAGGCGGAAGACCGGATTGGTCACCTGTCTATTATCATCAGGCTGATGCTCAGGGAGTAGGATTTGACAGAACAAAAACAGGAAGTAATGCTGTCTCACAGTATTTTCCGCCACTCAATGAAAAGTATGGAGATATCTCAACCTGCCCGGAAAACCTTATTCTGTGGTTTCATCATGTTCCATGGGATTATACAATGAAAGACGGGAAAACGTTGTGGGATGAATTGTGCTATACGTATGATTCAGGAGTGAAAAAGGTAAGGGACTATCAGAAAATATGGGACAAAATGGAGCCTTATATAGACGAACAGAGGTTTGCTGATGTTCAGTCCAAGCTCAGAATTCAGTCCAGGGACGCGGTATGGTGGAAAGATGCCTGCCTGCTGTATTTCCAGACTTTTTCAAAAAAGCCTATTCCTTATGACATAGAACGCCCTGTTCATGAGCTGGAAGATCTGAAAAAGATCAAACTTGATATGACCCATCACAATTAAAAAATGAGGCAGCTCTTTTTCCTGACCGGAAATGAGAGCTGCCTCATAAAAAAAACTGTACGTGAAAATTGTATTCCGTATAATCCGGAATGGGTATATAATTAGTTTGAAAATGTGAATTTATTTTAGAGAAATTATTTTATTAAAAACATTTCCTTTTTCTTCAACACGGATGATGTATTGATCTGCTGTTTTTGGATCCAGGTCAAAAGTAAGATCCACTTTGCCGTCAGCATATTCTTTGTTCGAAGTATAATAGGTTGTATTGGAAAGATCATATACTGAAATGCTTACAGGCCCTTTTACATCAGACATACGCAGCTTTGCCATATGCCCGGAAACGGAATATTCAGGCTTGTTGACTGCGCTTACCGGTGTTTTTTCCACTTCTATTTCATTTCCGTCTGTGATTTTTATTCTGTATTTTTCTATTTTCACTTCCGATTCTGCTACCAGATAATACGTTCCCGGCTCAAAATCCTGAAGATCATAGGTCTTTGTCACATGGTCCCCATCGGCAAGATTTTCGGAAAATAACTCGTCATGTGCACTGTTGTAAACAAAAACAGATACACTTCTGGCATTTGAAAGCTCAAAGCTTAAAGTTTTGGCTTGTATGTTTCCAAAGGAAAGGGAAAAATCTCTGTCCTTACTCATTACATTTGCTGAGAACAATAAGGCTCCTGCAAAAAATACGGCTTTTAATAATGTGCTCATGGGTTAAGGCTTTTAGAATTACTATGGCAAAGCTATGGCAGCAATACTTCTCAGGCTATAATTAAATTCCCATATTTATGTGCTATATTAACTTAATTTAATCTTATTAGTGTATTATTTGTTAATTTTGCATATGAAATTATTTATTTTTGGTCTATGAAACATGTAAACCCTTCTTTTGAAGCAATCAGGCCGACTATAGGAAGCAGTTTTACCAGCCTGAAATTTCTGGCCAATGAGAATATAAAATCCCATGTCTGGCATTACCATCCCGAGATTGAACTGATTTTTGTCTGCAAAGGTTCCGGAAAAAGACAGATCGGAAGCAGCATTACCTATTTTTCAGATGGAGACCTGGTTCTGATAGGAAGCAATCTTCCCCACTGCGGACTCACCAATGAAAATACCTACAATGATTACGAGATGGTGATCCAGTTTAAACCCGATTTTTTAGGAGAACCGATCTGGGATATACCGGAGATGCAACGGATTTCGGCATTGCTGGAAAAGTCAAAGGCAGGAATCGTATTCGGAGAAGAGATGAAGAAAAAAATAGGGAAAGAGATTGTTGAAATGCATGAAGCTTCCTCACTGGATAAGCTGTGCAGGTTTCTGAAAATATTGGATGAACTGTCCGTTACCCAGGATTACAGGATCCTGAATGCAGGAAAATATTATCTGCAGACCCAGATTGAAGACAATGAAAGAATCAATCTGATATTTAATTATGTGAAAGATCATTTCAGAGAAGCCATTACCCTGGAGGAAGTGGCTGATCTTGCCCATATGAAAGTACCGTCTTTTTGCCGCTATTTTAAAAAAATTACGAACAAAACCTTCACCCGGTTTGTGAATGAGTACAGGATTACCCATGCTCTTAAGCTGCTTGCAGAACAGCCTTTAAGCATTACGGAAGTATCCTTTGAATCCGGCTTTAATAATTTCAGCTATTTTAATAAAACCTTTAAAGAGTATATTCAAAAAAGCCCTTCCCAATACAGGAAAGAATTCAATTATTTCACAGAATAATTTTCTACAGGCAATAAAATTTACATTCTCATGATGATTTATTAAAATATAAGTGTAAATTTAACACTTATAAATAATAGTCACATTTATGAAATTTTTTATTGATACCGCCAACCTGGCGATGATAGAGGAAGCTCATGCCCTTGGAGTTCTGGATGGGGTAACCACCAATCCTTCGTTGATGGCAAAAGAAGGAATTTCCGGAAAACAGAATATACATCATCATTACCTTGAGATCTGTAAAATTGTGGACGGGGATGTAAGTGCTGAAGTATTGGGAATTACTTTCGAAGAAATGGTTAAAGAAGGTGAAGAGCTTGCTGCATTACATCCAAGAATTGTTGTAAAAGTTCCAATGACTCAAGATGGAATCAAAGCCATCCGTTATTTTTCTGAAAAAGGAATAAAGACTAACTGTACGCTTGTTTTCTCTTCCGGGCAGGCCTTGCTGGCTGCCAAAGCAGGAGCCACCTATGTATCTCCGTTTCTCGGAAGGCTGGATGACGTTTCTACAGACGGCCTTCATCTGATCTCGGAAATCAGAACAATTTATGATAATTATGCTTTTCAGACACAAATACTGGCTGCTTCTGTCCGACACAGCATGCATATTGTTAATTGTGCAAAGATCGGAGCTGACGTCGTGACCTGTCCGCTGGCTCCTATACTTTCTCTGCTTAAACATCCGCTGACAGATTCAGGATTGGATCAGTTCATCAAAGATTCACAAAAAATGAAATAAGATCAGGCAGAGAAAAGATGGTTATGCATGAACAGTTAATCAACCCCACTGTAGAAAAATTTAAAAACGAGTTCAAATCAGAACCCGAACATATTTTCCTTTCTCCCGGAAGAATCAATATTATTGGTGAGCATGTAGACTATAGCGACGGATTTGTACTTCCTGCTGCCATAGATAAATACATCTGTTTTGCTGTCCGAAAGCTGCCACAGACCCATTTTTGTACGATCATCGCGAAAGACCTCGGAGAAGAATATACATTTGATGTCACGATGGAGGTAAAACCGGTTCAGCAGATGTGGATGAACTATATTCTGGGCGTTTTCAGCCAGTTGCAGAAGCCGGAAAACCCGTTTTGCGGAATGGAAATTGTTTTCAGCAGTACCATCCCGATGGGATCCGGGCTTTCTTCTTCGGCAGCCCTTGAATGTGGTTTTGCCTACATCCTCAATGAGCTTTTTGATCTTCGGCTATCCAAAAAAGAGATTGCAGTGATCGGGCAAAAATCAGAACATACTTTTGCAGGCGTTCAGTGCGGAATTATGGATCAGTTTGCTTCCGTTTTCGGAAAGGAAAACAAGGTGATTATGCTCGACTGCCATTCCCTGCAACATCAATATTTTGATGCTGATCTTAAAGGATACAGCCTGCTGCTTTTTGACAGCTGTGTAAAGCATACCCATTTGACATCCGGCTACAATGAAAGACGTAAAGATGTTGAACACGGGAAAAAAGTTTTATGGAAAAACTTTCCGGAAATTGAAAAATTCAGAGATTTTACGTTGGCAATGCTTGAAGATGCAAGAGAAGAAATGGGAAGTATTTCATACAAAAGATGTCTTTACCTGCTGAAAGAAATTCAGAGGGTGGAAATGGCTGCCAAAGCTATTTCAGAAGGAAATATGGAATATCTGGGAACTCTTCTCACGGAAACCCATGCCGGGCTCTCAACTGAATTTGAGGTCAGTTGTGATGAACTTGATTTTTTAGTGGAAAATGCATTGCGACAGCAAGGAGTATTGGGATCAAGAATTATGGGTGGCGGTTTCGGAGGCTGCAGCATCAACCTTATCCGGGAAAATAAAGCTGAAGACGTGATCCGAACCATCAGTGAAAAATATCTGGAACATTTCAACATCCGGATGAAAGTTTATCAGGTTAAAATTTCCGACGGGATAAAAGAATATACCAATGAATACATCATTTGACCGTAATAAGCATCCCCACAGAAGATACAATCCTCTTTTGAATGAATGGATACTGGTTTCTCCACAACGGGCAAACAGGCCATGGCAGGGACAGAGAGAGGAAACAGCGGAAGAAAACCGTCCTGCATACGATCCGGACTGCTATCTTTGTTCCGGAAATCAGCGTGCAAACGGAGTCCGGAATCCTGAATATAAAGGAACATATGTATTTGATAATGATTTCGGAGCATTACTGAACGAAGAAGTTGATTTTTCTGAAGAATCCTCCGGATTTTTTACCCTTCTTCCGGAACGCGGAATCAACAGGGTAGTCTGTTTTTCTGACGACCACAGTCTTACCTTACCTGAAATGCCTGTGGAGGATATAAAAAATGTAGTGGATGTATGGCAGAAGCAGTTTAATGAATTGGCCGCTTTGGATCATATCAATTATGTGCAGATTTTTGAAAATAAAGGAAGCATTATGGGCTGCAGCAATCCTCATCCGCACGGCCAGATATGGGCGCAGTCGTCTATTCCGGCTATGGTTCAGAAGACACAGGATCAACTGAAATCTTATTTTGAAAAGAATAAAAGAACATTGCTGGAAGACTATCTTGAGCAGGAAATTTCAGCTGTGGAACGCATTGTCACAGAAAATGAACATTTTACCGCATTGGTACCGTTTTGGGCATCTTGGCCTTACGAAACAATGATTGTCAGTAAACAGAAAAGAGAAAATATTGCGGCATTTTCTGAAGAAGAAAAAGAATCTTTTGCCGCTGTACTCAAGGATCTGACCACAATATATGACAATCTTTTTGAAACATCATTTCCTTATTCTGCGGGAATTCATCAATCTCCTACAGATGGAAAGGAACACCTGGAATGGCATTTTCATATGCATTTCTATCCTCCGTTGCTCAGAAGCGCGGAAGTTAAAAAATTTATGGTAGGATATGAAATGCTGGCAGAACCTCAGCGGGATATTACCCCGGAACAAAGTGCAGCAATATTAAGAAGCCTTCCCACCATTCATTACAAGAAAAAATAATAAAATCAATATCTTTGAAAAAGAATATGCAAATTATAATTCTGATACCTGCAGAATATTGCATTTCCCAATAAAATTATGGAAGAGATTAAATTAATTGTGACGGACATGGATGGGACATTCCTCAATTCCAGCCATGAAATGAGTCCTGAATTTTCGGAGGTTTACCAAGAACTGAAAAAAAGAAATATTCTTTTTGTACCTGCAAGCGGCAGACAGATGCCGGGAATTACCCATTATTTCGGAGAGATAGAAAGCGAAATCGGTTTTATTGCCGAAAATGGAGGCTATGTTATCTATAAAGATCAGGAGCTTTTTGCTGATACACTGGAATATAAATATATTGTCGAGATCATCAGGGCTATCCGCGAAATACCGGGAGCCAAAGCCGTATTGTCAGCTAAAAAAATGGCTTATTATGAAACCGAAGATCAGCAGTTTGTAGACTTTTTCTCCAAGTACTATACTGAAAATATGAAGAAGGATGACCTGACGGAAAAAATTGATGACACTGCCTTTAAAATAGCAGTTTACCATCCCGAGGGAGCTGAAAAATATCTGTATCCGGCTCTTAAAAGATTTGAAGAATTCGGTCTGGAAGTGGTAGTTTCCGGAGAATATTGGCTGGATGTCATGAATAAGGATATCAATAAAGGAAATGCGCTGAAAATCCTTCAGAAATCGTTGGGAATCTCTCCTGAAAATACGATGGCTTTCGGCGATTATATGAACGACATCGAAATGCTGAAGAATGCCAAATATTCTTACGCCATGAAAAATGCCCATCCGAACGTAAAGCAGGTAGCCAATTTTGAAGCCTGTACCAATGACAGCTTTGGAGTCCTGAAAACCATTAAGGATTACTTGCTTTTGAATTAATTGAGAATAGAATTTTATCACATCCTGAGCAGAAACTAAATTCAGGAATATGATAAAAAAACCGGCAGAAGGTCTGTCAAAGCCTGCTATAAGTTATTGGTGAAAAACAGGTCAGCTTCTGCCGGAACAGTTTGTAATGTTAATCATTGTTTTAATAGTGATTTAATTTTTGATATGCTTCTTTAAAAAAGCAAGGCTTCCTTCAGCAAGTTCCTGGGCATCATAAGGTGATTTCTGCCATAAAGAAACCTTTTCCTGCATTCCCGGAATTGATGAACTGAAGTTTTCAAGAACCAGATTCCCTTCAAAATTGATGTTTTTCAATGCTGAGAAAAATTGTTCCCAATTGACGGTGCCTTCTCCCAACATGCCCCGGTGAGATTCTGTAACATGAATATGCTTCAACATTTTTCCGGAATTGATAATCGGATCATAAAAATTATTCTCCTCAATATTCATATGAAAGGTATCAAGATGAAGGAAGAGATTATTTTTACTTGTTTTCTTAGTAAGTTCCAGGACATTTTCTGCCGTATTGCAGACATAGGATTCATAGCGGTTAATAGGCTCTATGGCGATATCTATATTTCTGGTCTGGGCATAATCTGCCACATTGCACCATACTTCAGCAATGATTTCTTTTTCGTTTTCTGTAAGTGGTTTCCCGGTAAATACGCCAATTCCGCTGTGGAGGACTCCGGCCAGCAGGTTGGTTTCCAGTTCATCAACTTTATCGATCGCTTTTTTGATAAGCTTTTCTGCGGTTTCGGGATAGAATGCGATATGGGCATCTTTTGGAAGATTCAGCGAGCATACCGCTTCCAGATGATTGTCTTTCAGCTGTTTTTTTACCGTTTTAGCATCAAAATCCATTGAATTCGGCAGTAGTATTTCGATAAGATCAAACCCCGCTTTAGAGGTTTTCTCTATGGCATATTTACCTGATTCCGCATTCCATAACGGAGTGATCCAGGAGAGTAGGGAAGCCCCCAATTTTATATTCATCATATTTTCTTTATTTTATTTAAAAAATCCACCATTCTGTCCGTATTCCGAAATAAGTCCCGAATCTTTTTGCTCCGGACTGCTGTAAAAACGTTGAGTAAAGACTATTCATAGCCTGGTCATTATACCTTGATACTTCTGCAATAAAACGGATATGGGGTCTTGCCCAGACACTGCGTTCAGCTGTAGGAACAATGGTAGGAGCCAAAACAAGCTTCATCATCGATGCTGCATCCTGGGTTCCGTTTTTTCGTGTTGCATAATGGAATTCAGAAAGGATATGAAACCAGTTGTTAAAATAATAGGTAGCCCTTATTCCCGTATTAAATTCTGTTTTTCTGTTGAAAATTTCACGGTTATAATAGTCCGGAGCTTTATCATTACCGGCTGATCCTCCTTTACTTTTGGTGAAAACCGCATAAGGATTAAGCGACCATCGGTTGGAGATATTCCAGAGGAAATGTTCAACAATTGTAAGAGAGTAGGCTCCTTTATAGGTTTTTGTGACTTCATCAGGTGCTCCGTAGGTCCGCCAGGTCTGTGTATTTCCATTATCGCCTCCGTTGGCAATTCCGGTTCCGTACCTTACAGAAAGCTGATTGAATGAACCCGGAATTGTTGTTGTAATATCTGTATTTAATTTAGCTCCGAAAACCCAGCCCCGGTCAGATGGGTATTGCTCTACGGAATTTCCCCCTGATTTTTCTACATGATGAAATTCTGCCAGCAATTTCAGCTTGTGTTTTATGTTTTTAAATGGCAGGGTCTGCTCCAGGACAAAAACTTCTCTCTGCCTGTAGATCAGATTTTTTGATCCGCTGATCACATTGGTGTAAGAATAGGGAGTGGAATTGCTGGCCGCGGTATCAATAGCTGCCGGGAAAAACATAGAAAATCTTGTATTTTTGTGTCTCAGACCCCAACCGGTTGCCGAATGATCATCAAAATAAAAGTAATCTGCAATATGAATGTCATCATATCTCAGCCATCTTGATCCGGCCCACACATCCCAGTCGCTTCCCATAATGTTTCTGGCCTCCACAAAGGCTTCCGGTAAGGCAACAATCATCCCCTGGTTGGATTTTGAATCAACATTTCCCAGAAAAGTTCCGCCGGAGTAAAAGCTCAGTCTCGCCTGCATGTCGATCTTTGTACTTTTTGCATTGTCACCGTTCACCACCGGGCTGAAATGAAAAGCCGGTAAAAAGTCAACATAATCTCCCTGATCCATTCTGCCTCCTAATGATCCCTGGTTGTTCAGGTTCAGCTGTCTTCCTGTTTTTCCATCGGCATTTGGAGAATAACCTGCTCCGATTCTACCGGTTGTACCAAAGGAAAATTTTTTGTTGGTTATCGTGATCTGGGCATTAATTCCCCTGCTGATGCATACAAATAAAATGCACCAGACTAATAAAAGTCTTGTTTTCATAGGGATTATTTAAGTGTTTTGGGCTTGTAGAACTTTAATGCAAATAATAAAATAACCACATAGCAGAGAATAGGAAGGAGGTAAGCATGGGCAATATCCTTTTCTGCCATTCTACCCATGATCGGAGGGAAAACAGCTCCTCCGAACATTGCCATAACCAGGAATGATGAGGCCTGCTGAACTTTTGATCCTAATCTTTTGAGTCCAAGACTGAAAATAGTAGGATACATGACACTCAGGAACAGATTGAGCAAAATAAGGCTGATAAATGATACCCATCCGAAACTCTGTGAAATAATCAGGCACAGAACGATATTACAGGCTGTAAAGATAGCCAGCAGCTTGTTGGGAGCAATGAATCTCATCAGGAAAGTTCCGATAAATCTTCCAATCATCATCATCGCCATGCTCAGGGAAAAGTAATAGGAAGCCTGTATCTCCGGAAGATGCATTTTTTCGACACCGTAATTGATAAAATAAGCCCATGTTCCGCCCTGCGCGGCAATGTTAAAAAACTGGGCAATAACTGCAAATATAAAATGTCTCTGTTTATAAAGCGGTGCGTGAGGATCGGATACGGACAGGTCTTCTCCTTTTTCATTTTCTGAAATGATGATGTCTTCTGCATGAGGATCTTTGAGATCCGGCACTTTGATAAAGCTGAAAATCAGGGTAATTGCCAGAATTACAATGCCAATCCATGTATAAAGATTTTTCACTGAATCCAGAGATCCTGATCCGGAATCAGGAGTTCCGAAAATGAAATATCCACCCAAAAGAGGGCCGATAATGGCTCCAAGACCGTTAAATGACTGAGCAAAGTTAACCCTCTGGTCACTCGTTCTTTCATCACCCAAAGCCGCTACAAAAGGGTGAGCTACGGTTTCAAGGGTTGCCATTCCCATTGCCAGAACAAAAAGAGCCAATCTGAAAAAGTCAAATGAAGAAGTATTGGCTGCCGGAATAAACAGAAAAGATCCTAATGCAAACAATGAGAGTCCTAAGATGACGCCTAATTTATAACCAAATCTTTTCATAAATAAGCCTGCCGGAATACCCATTAGTGCATAAGCCCCAAAAATGGAAAGCTGCACCAGCCCTGATTTGGATTTCGAAATGTGAAGAACATTCTGAAAATGTTTGTTCAGGACATCACCCATGGTAAGTGCAATGGCCCAGAAAAAGAATAGAGAGGTAACAAAGGACAGGATGATGTAGTATTTCTTATCTGTAAATTTTGGAGTATTCATATCATATGTTTTTAAGAGGTTTTACAGCTGTTATTTTCTCTGAAGGTTCCGAATTCTTCATAGGTATAATCCGGGCAGGCTCCTGATTTTGACGTAATAAAAGCGCCTAGCGACGTTGCCTGTTTCATGATCTCTTCCGGTGATTTGCCCTGAATTCTTTTAGACAGAAACCCGGCAAGAAAAGAATCTCCGCTACCTACGGTGTCTGCAATTTCAATATGAACAGCCGGAAAGTCATAAGCAGTATTCCCCACAAAATATCTGGCCCCTTTACTTCCTTTGGTAAGAACGATTTCATTCAAATTAAAATAAGCCTGAAGATGTCTGATGCTGGTATCTTCATCCACATAATCTTCACCGAGATATTCAAGAATTGTTCTAAGTTCTGCCTTATTCATTTTAACAAGATCAGCTTTATGCAATAACTTTTTAATGAATTCAAAATCGATGAAGGGAGGGCGGAAATTGACATCAAAAACCCTGAATTTTGAATAATCCAAAAGTTCCAGCAGCGTATTTTGGGATGTTTTATTCCTTGTAATCAGGCTTCCAAAAACAAAGGCTTCAGAATTCTGTATCAGTTCTTTATGTTCTGGTAGAGGTTGAATATAGTCCCAGGCCACTTCTTTTACAATGTCATATACAGCTTCCCCATGCTCATCAAAGTCAGCAATTACAGTTCCTGTGGCTTTTTCCTGGTCTATCTGTATGAAATCTGTTGTTATTCCCCAGTCTTTAATTTGATTAAGAAGGCGGTGTCCTAATTCATCGTTCCCAATTCTGCTGAGCATTTTGGTATCAACTCCCATTTTGAAAAGATTATAGGCAACATTAAATGGTGCCCCGCCAGCCCTGGATCCGTTAGGGAAAATATCCCACAGAACTTCTCCAAAGCAAACGACATAATTGTATTTATTTGTTATCATATTAGGTTAAACGTTTAAGTTAATATTTAAAAAAAATGTTTTAAGTTAAATTAATGTTTTAAAGACGCTTTAGCAACCAGTTTTGCGGATAATGTTACTCTTTTTCCGGTTGCCGTATAATCAGTGATTTGTCCGTCCAGAAGCTTAATAGCTTCTTCTGCCATATCTTCAATCGGCTGCTGGATGTAGGTAATTTCTGTAGGAAAAAGGTCATAGGCATCAGTTTCATCAAATGCTATTACAGATACCTGCTCGGGAACTTTTATATTGTTTTTAACGAGGTAGGAAAGCCCTGCTACTGCAAGTTTATTACTGGAAAAATATAACGCTGTATTTTCAGGAGTTTTCCCAAGCATCTTTTCAAGTTGTAAATGTACTTCCTGTGCGATATTTTCCAATCCTATCAGTAGATATTGTATTTTAACTGTTTTTTTGGAAGAGCTTACCGCCTTTTCAAAGCCATACTGACGGTCAAGCAGGTGCGGGAGCTCAGTTTCGTAGCCAATATAGATTATTTTATCGAAATCCTTATTAAGAAGCAGATGGGTTGTACTCTCTGCGATCTCCTGATTATCAATAGTAATTCCGGGAACAGAAACCCCTTTAAGATACCTGTCAATGGTTACAACAGGATATTTAATATGAATAAGGTTTTCAAGGGTCTTTTCTGATCCTGCTACCGGGGCAACGATCATTCCGTCCACTTGCTGCTGTGAAAAAAGCTCAGTAAGTTTTTCAAATTTTTCAGCATTTTCATCAGAGCTGCCGATGATCAGGGTATAACCTAATTTTAGAGCTTTATCTTCCAGGTTCCTGGCCATGTGAGAATAGAAGTCATTGGAAATGTCTGCTACGATTAGTCCCAGAAGCTTTGTCTTATTGGTTTTAAGGCTTTTTGCAATCTTATTGGGAGTATAGTTAATCGTTTCAGCAATTTCAAAAATTTTTTTCCTAGTCTCCTCGCTGATACGCTGTCCTTCCTTTCTGTTGAGAACATAAGATACGGTGGCTACGGAAACTCCTGCCAGCTTGGCAATATCTTTTATGGAAGACCTTTTCATTTTATTTTATTAATGCACAAAAATATTTCAGAAAATAGTAAAAAAACAATAGCTGTATTTTTTTGGTGGTTTCAGAAAAAAATGTAATTTTGGCGGATTTTAATTTAAAATTATAAAAAATTGATTTTCAATTACTTATATATTGAAATGTGTTTTAATATTAATAAATTGTTAATCAATTCGGCTTAATTATTAAATTTTGGTTAAACGTTTATTCAAATAATTTTTAGAAAAATAAATATTCTTTTTTTTTTTATTCGTTTTTTATCTGGAATGGTATGCTCATATTTTTATGTATATGGAATTTTTAATATCTGATATTTCACTTTTCACAGTACTGAAAATTTACAATTACTATTAAAAAATGTTAAATATTATCCACGTTTTGTTATACGAATTTAAAGCTGAAAATATTGTAATGCAATAAGATATGAATATTTAAAGATTAATTATATTGTGATATTTGTAATGTATTATATATATATTAATAAATATTATTGAAAAATATCATTAATAATTAATTATATTTGCTTAAAATTAAAAACCACCAAATGTTGAATTAAGCAAAAAAATAACGTTTTAGGTCTTTTGTAGTATGGTGAATGTTTTTAAAATCAAAGAATTAAGATATATACCTAGGTGGCTGGTTTTTTTTATTGATGTATCAATCGTTTCTTTTTCTGTATTAACTACGTATCTATTCTTAATAAACCTGCATGTAAAAATTAATTTTACTGAATATTCCAATGAGAAAATTTTTGTGGTTATTCTTGTTAATATTCTGTTTATGCTTCTTTTTAAAACTTATGCGGGAATTATAAGATATTCAACCTTTTTTGATTTTTTCAGGATTTTCTGGTCTTCTGGTAGTACTCTCTTGGTATTGCTGGGATTGAGTTATATTTCGCATGTCACTTTAGGAAAGCCTGTATATCTGTACCCTGCGCTTTTTTTATTTTTCTTTATTTCTGTCTTTCTGATGTTCTTTTTCAGAATGGTTACCAAGAAGCTTTTTAAAATGTTTATGCGTGCTGGTAAGGGTTCGTCCAGATTAAGGATCGCCGTTGCCGGAGTGGAAGATGAATCTGTATCACTCGCCAACGCTATTATTCACAGTCCTGGGCAGGATTATAGGTTAGCAGGTTTTTTTAGTGCCAGACCTGATTCCAAAAAAGCAATGCTTCTGGGTTATAAGGTGTATAATAAAACGGAACTTCTTAAAAATGATCATCTTACCAGCCGGTTTGATGGAGTTCTAATCAGGGAGACGATGAGCAGACCGAAAATGGAGGAGTGGATTACTCTTGCTTTGGACAAAGGCTTGAAAGTGTTGAAGGCATCTGATATCAGCAAAGTTACCGAAGAAGGTCTTGTGGGAAGTATCCGCCCGCTTCAGATTGAAGACCTGTTGGAAAGGAGGCCTATAAAAATAGAAAATGAAGAGGTGAAAAGCGCTCATTTTGATAAAAATATTCTCATAACCGGAGGAGCGGGATCAATAGGCAGTGAAATTGTGAGGCAGGTTGCCCGGTTGGGCGCATCGCTTATCGTGGTTGTGGATCAGGCTGAATCTCCTTTATATGAACTTAAGCTTGAATTGCTGGAGAGATTTCCCCATCAAAACTTTAAGTTTGTGCTGGCAGATATTTCAAACCATTACAGGCTCGAAAGTTTATTTGAACAGTACCGCTTTTCAACAGTTTACCATGCCGCTGCCTACAAGCATGTTCCTTTAATAGAAGATAATCCTCATGAAGCTATCTTTGTCAATATTGGAGGAACTAAGAACTTAGCTTTGCTGTCCAAACAATATAACGTCGATTGTTTCGTCATGGTCTCTACAGATAAGGCTGTGAATCCCACCAACGTGATGGGAGCTTCCAAAAGGGCGGCTGAGCTTTTTGTACAGTCGTTACAAAACTCTCCGGGAAACATGACGAAGTTTATCACCACCCGCTTTGGAAATGTTTTGGGATCTAACGGTTCTGTTATTCCACATTTCAAAAAGCAAATCGAAAAAGGAGGTCCGGTCACCATCACCCATCCCGATATCATCCGTTATTTTATGACGATTCCCGAAGCCTGTGAATTGGTGCTTCAGGCTGGAACCATGGGGAAAGGAGGTGAGATCTATGTTTTTGATATGGGAAAACCCATTAAAATTCTGGATCTGGCAAAAAGGATGATAAAGCTATCCGGATATACACCGGATGTTGATATCAAAATAGAATTTATCGGTTTGAGGCCAGGTGAGAAACTCTACGAGGAGCTTTTAACAGATAATTCCACGACCATTCCTACCCATCATGAAAAAATAATGATCTCAAGGGATCCGTTGATGGAATTTGAGGACATCGAGCTTTTATGCAAACAGATCATGCGTTCGGCTATAAAAAAGGACAGTCTGCAGGTCGTTAAAATTTTAAAAGTGATTGTTCCGGAATTTATAAGCAATAATTCAGAATTTGAAATTTTAGATAAAACACCGGAACATGAAGTCTATCAGTAACATAGTTTTGATTATGTAAAAAAAGAAATAAAAATAATCAAATATTTTTGCTAATTTATTTCAATCGGAACGAAAATTGCTGCGAAAAGAATTAATCTTAAAATAATAGAGCACGTTATAGATTTTCACGTATAAGTGAAATTTAGATAATAAATAAAAATATTCGTAGTACGCTCCATATATGATAAAATCTAATAAGCTGAGCGTTAAAACAATAGATTAAAAAAACATATGAATAAAACTATTATTACGTACCTGATACTGTTTTCGGTTATTTTACTATCGTGTAAGCCCAAGCAGAATATGGTATACATGTCGAAGAATAATATGGAAGAGGAAGTGTCCAGGGCAAAGTTTCAGGGTTTACATATTCAGGAGGGAGATGTTCTCCTTATCCTGGTTTCTGCACTTGACGAAATTGCAGTAAAGCCCTTCAACCTTAATACAACAAATAAGGTAGGAAGCGATACCAATACGGGAATCAACCAGTATGTACAGCCAAGTGAATATCTGGTGAATGAAGAAGGATACATATCTTTTCCGGTATTGGGGAATGTATATACTAAAGGAATGACACAGGTACAGCTTAAGCAGGAGCTTGAAACCCGTCTTAAAAGATATCTTACAGATCCTATGGTATCCATCAGCCTGAAAAATTTCAATGTAAGTGTTTTGGGTGAAGTAAAGGAGCCGGGTCAGAAAGTAAGTGTTTCCCAAAAGGTTAATGTTTTTCAGGCACTTGGCCTTGCAGGGGATATGACGGATTTTGGGGACCGTACCAACGTTAAGCTTATCAGGACCGGAGATGACGGAGCAGATCAGGTAGTCAATATTGACCTTACCAGGTCGGACATCGTAAGCTCACCGTACTACTATATGAAGCAAAACGACATATTGTATGTTCAGCCGGATAAAAATAAGCAGGTTCAGGCGAATTCCAACCCGAACAGGGCGCTTACGTTCCAGATTATTGGTGCCTTGCTGACGGCAGGTACACTTATTATTGCTTTAACAAGACGATAAAATATGCAGCAGACAGAATTTCAGGCTAAAGAGGAAAAATTGAACATCAGAAAAACCATTTCCAAATACCTCTACAAATGGCCGTGGTTTATTGCCTCTATTTTGATTTTTTTATCAGGTGCTTATATCTATCTGAGGTATAGTGTGCCTAAATACCAGTCCAAGACCATTCTTAAATTTGATAAAAAACAAAACGACCTTTCTTCAGCGTTAGCAGATCTTGATAACCTGGGAATAGGCCTGGGCAATTCAGATGAGCTTAAAAGTGAGGCCGCTGTTGTGAATTCCAGACCCATACTTATGCAGGTGGTGAAAAATCTTAACCTTAATGTAGAGTACTACAGTGCAGGGGAGATTAAAGATTCACAGCTATTTTCCAAAATACCTATTACAGCAAAGATATTAACCTATACCAAAGAAAAGTTTGTATCCGCTGCTTATAGCATTACAGAAATAAAGGGAGATCAGTTTATCCTTCAAAACGATAAAAAAAAGGAGTTTACGGGGAAATTCAATATTCCTGTACAATTGGATTTCGGAACAGTAATTCTTCAGCAAAACTCTGCAATTACTCCAAAATCAGAATATAAAATTATCTTCTGGAATCCTATTGAGAAAGTAAAAAAGCTTGAAAAAACAATTCAGGTCAATTTACCAGATGAAAAGGCTATGCTAATGGACATCAGCCTGATAGGTACTCTTCCTGAAAAATCCGAAGCCATTCTTAACGAAGTTACCAAACAATATAACCTGGACGGGCAGAGAGATAAAAATTTGCAGGCTCAGAATACCCAGGAATTTATTGACAAAAGACTGGAAGTGATCACCAAAGATCTTTCCGGAGTAGAAAACCAGAAAGAAGATTTCCAGAACCGCAACCGTATTGTTGATTTACAGGCCCAGGCCGAACTGGCATTGCAGAATACCAGCGAAAATACCAAAGCGCTTCTTCAGCAGCAGGCTCAGCTGGATCTTCTGAATTCACTGTCGGCGGAAGCTTCTAAAAGCAACAACCAGCTAATGCCTTCAAACCTTGGGCTGAATCCTTCGCTGGAACAAACCATTTCTCAGTATAATTTACTTATTATCAGCAGAAATAAAACATTGAAGCAGGCTACGAATGAAAACCCGGCTGTCATAGAAATGAACAGGGAAATTGCTTCTCTAAAGGATGTGATCCGTGACAATATCCGTGAGCAGAAACAAACCGTACAGACTGGGATCTCACAGCTTCAAAACCAAATCACAACAAATAATAACGTTATAGAAAAAGTTCCCGGACAATCTAAGGTATACAGGGGAATTGAACGTCAGCAGAATCTTAAAGAACAGCTCTTCCTATTTCTTCTTCAGAAAAGAGAGGAAAATGCAATCAATCTGTCTGTAGATGTTCCGAAAGCGAAAATTGTTAACCCGGCATTTACAGAAGATGCGGTAGTATCGCCTAAAAAAGATATTATTTTTCCCGGTGCTTTTTTCCTTGGAATTTTAATTCCTTTTGCCATTTTCTATCTGTTATTCCTTTTGGATGACAAAATCTACAGCAGGGACGATATCAAAGAACGTTCCCGACTGGGCGTATTGGTGGATATTCCGTCACTTAAAGACAGTGAAAACCACCTGGTGCAGAAAAACGACTTTTCAGAACTGGCAGAAGCATTCAGGGTTCTGGTTTCCAACCTTAAATTTGTTCTGCCGGCAAAAGAATCAGCTAAAGTGATCATGGTAACTTCTTCTGTAAAAGGAGAGGGGAAAACCCTGGTATCCGTTAATCTTGCCCTAACCATAGCGAATAAAAACGGAAGAGCCCTTCTGATTGGTTCGGATATCCGTAATCCTCAGATCCAGAGATACGACAGTGAGCCGGTAAAAAGAAAAGGTCTTACAGAGTTTTTATATGATGATTCGGTGAATGTGGAAGATCTTGTTCATACTTCAACCACCAATCCTTCATGTGACGTTATCTACGCCGGAGCTATTCCTCCGAATCCACAGGAGCTGCTTTCTAACGGCCGCTACCAAAAGCTTATTGAGCAGATGTCATCCAGATATGCTTATATCATTATTGACTCTGCACCGCTGATGCTGGTTTCAGATACACTGAGCATTGCAGATACGGCAGACGCAACATTGTACGTAGTAAGATCAGGAGTATCAAAAAATATATTGATAGATTTTGCCAACGATCTGGTGAGAGATTCTAAGCTTTCTAATGTATCCTTTGTCATTAATGATGTTTCAAGGCGTGCAGGAGGATATGGATACAACTATAGCTACGGCTATGGCTACAGCCAGACCAAGGACAAAAACAGTTGGTGGAAGAAAATTTTTAAATCATAGAAATGCATAAAATTTTAATTACAGGCGGAGCGGGCTTTATCGGCTCTAACTTAACGGAGTATTTTCTAAATAAAGGACATTATGTTGTTTGCCTGGACAATTTTGCAACAGGACACCGTCATAATATTGAGCCTTTTATGGGGAATCCGAACTATAAGCTCATTGAAGGGGATATCCGTGATTTGGAAGTTTGTCATAAAGCGGTGGAAAATGTAGATTATGTTTTACACCAGGCAGCTTTAGGTTCGGTTCCGAGATCTATTAAAGATCCTGCTACCAGTAACGACGTGAATGTTTCCGGATTTTTAAATATGCTGATTGCTGCACGTGATGCCAAAGTAAAACGTTTTGTATACGCAGCTTCATCTTCTACCTATGGAGACTCGGCATCATTACCTAAAGTGGAGGATGTAATAGGAAAACCTTTATCACCATATGCCATTACCAAATATGTGAATGAGCTGTATGCTGATGTATTCGGGAAAACCTACGGAATGGAATGTATTGGTCTGAGATATTTCAATGTTTTTGGACGCAGACAGGATCCGAACGGAGCTTACGCTGCTGTGATTCCTTTGTTCGTAAAGCAGCTGATCAATCATGAATCCCCTACAATTAACGGAACAGGAGACTATTCACGTGATTTTACCTATATCGATAATGTGATTCAGATGAATGAGCGTGCCATGCTTACGGAGAATCCTGAAGCAGTGAATACGGTTTACAATACAGCCGTAGGAGACCGTACAACTCTGAACAGCCTGATCGGATACCTTAAGAAATACTTGAGCGAATTCGATGAGAAAATTGCCGATGTAGAAGTCATTTACGGACCCAACCGTGTAGGCGACATCCCGCACTCCCTGGCATCCGTGGAAAAAGCAGAAAAATTATTAGGATATAAGCCCACCCATACCATAGAAAAAGGTTTGAAAGAAGCCATCAGCTGGTATTGGGAAAATTTAAAATAAACAAGTTTAAATAGACTTTTTGTGGAAAAACAATATAAAATTGCCGTTATCGGTTTAGGATACGTAGGTCTGCCTTTAGCACGATTATTTGCAACCCAATATCCGGTGGTAGGTTTCGATATCAACCAGGGAAGAATTGAGGAGCTGAATAAAGGGGTAGATAATACTCTGGAAGTGGAAAATGAGATATTAAAAGCTGTATTAAAGCAGGAAAATCCTTTTAATCAGGCTTCTGAGAAGGGATTGTACTGCTCGGCGGATATCAGGGATATTCAGGATGCAAATATTTACATTGTTACGGTTCCTACTCCTGTTGACAAGCATAACCGTCCTGACCTGACTCCATTATATAAATCCTCGGAAACTGTAGCTAAAGTATTGTCCAAAGGAGATATTGTGATTTATGAATCCACTGTATATCCGGGCGTTACCGAAGAAGAATGTATTCCTGTTCTGGAAAAAGTTTCAGGATTTAAATTCAATGAGGACTTTTTTGCAGGATATTCACCGGAACGTATCAATCCCGGAGATAAAGAGCATACGGTAGAGAAAATCCTGAAGGTTACTTCGGGTTCTACACCGGAAGTAGGAGAGATTGTCAACAACCTGTATAAATCTGTGATCATTGCCGGAACCCATTTGGCTCCGACAATCAAGGTTGCGGAGGCTGCCAAGGTTATTGAAAACTCACAAAGGGATATTAATATCGCTTTTGTCAATGAGCTGGCAAAAATTTTCAACCTTTTGGATATTGATACTCATGCGGTATTGGAAGCTGCAGGAACGAAGTGGAACTTTTTACCTTTCAAACCAGGACTTGTAGGCGGGCATTGTATTGGTGTAGATCCTTATTACCTGGCACAGAAAGCTCAGGAAAACGGGTATCACCCTGAAATTATACTGGCAGGACGTCGTCTTAACGATTCTATGGGGCAGTATGTGGCTTCCCAGCTGGTAAAAACCATGATCAAGAAGAAAATCACGATCAATGGAGCGAGAGTTTTAAACTTAGGGATTACTTTTAAAGAAAACTGTCCTGATGTAAGGAATACCAAAGCGGTAGATGTGATTCACGGTCTTGAAGACTATGCTTTACACGTGACTACATTTGATCCATGGGCAAAACCTGAAGAGGTAAAACATGAGTACGGTCTTAATGTCGTTAACGAAATTCCGGATGAAAAATTCGATGCAATTATCCTTACGGTTGCCCACAAAGAATTTATGAATATGGACCTGAGTCATTATTTAAAGGAGGAAGGGATCATTTATGATGTAAAGGGAGTTTTGGAAGAATGTGATTCCAGACTGTAAGATAATAAAGCCGGGAGAAGGGCAGATTGCTTTTTTTCCGGCTTTTCCGGACTTGTTCCGTTTTAGAATGTTTGTACCGTATTATACTATTTATTTAAACTGAGAAGTAAGCAGCCTGTTGAGCATGGAGGTAAATAAATCATATAAATTAGTTTTATTCACTTTAAGTTTTTTGTTTTTCTCTATAGGTTTCTTTATCTATGGGAAGATCAGTAATACTTCCTATCAGGATGTTTATTTTTTACCCATAGGTTTAGGCTTTTTCACTTTATTTATTTCAAACATATTTGTAAAGCTCAAATCCTATTTTATTTTCTGGATCATTACCATTCAGCAGATTATACGGTATGTGGTAATTCCTTTTCTTTTTATTACGGGAGATAAACTAAAATTCGGCAGCACAACGGTCAATGAAGCTTACGCTGTTTCCATGATGCTGATTGAGCTGTTGTTTATACTGATTGCCTATCATATCTGTACTTTATCAAAAGAACCGAAGCCGCAGAAAGGGAAACTGGATTTTTTACCTTTAAATACTGTTACCACCTGTCTTTTTTTTCTGTTTATCCTGATTATTGCAACCAACAGGAGTTTCCTGCATAAATTAAGTTTTGTATGGGATATTGCCACTTATTTAAAGCTTAAAGTTTCCGGGGATCTGGAAAGTGTTTCTCCTTTAGTCAGTATTATGTTCCCGGTGATGAGGGCATATATTGTTCTTTTTATCTTTTCCTTAATCAATTCGTTTAAGATAAAGCAGGGTGCAAAGCTGATGCTTTCGATACTGATAGTATTGATTAACGCAACCATTATTATCGGGATCAGTCGCTTCAGTATTGTGTATGCTTCCTTTCCTTTAATCCTGTTGCTTATTTATTTTTACCCGGCTTACAGGAGGAAGATAGTTACGTATACCTCTTCTTTCTTTGTGCTAATTTTAGTAGTGGCATCACTTGCTAAATTTTCCAGCAATGCAAAAAGTGCTGATGTGGGAGGCTTTTTTAAGCTCCATCAGCTGAATGCTTATTTTGGAGGAGTGGCCAACTATGCTATAGGATACGATTCCTATCAAAAGAACCAGGTGAATCCTTTTGACAAATACTACTATTTTATATCCGATATTACACAGAATATACCTGTATTGTCGAAGTTTTCAAATGATAATTATAAGACGAATATTAAGTTCAATAATCATATCTATGGAGCAGGACGTTCCAGGGATCAGATTGTGCCGGTTTCTGTGGCAGGACTTTATCATTTTTCAATGTATTTCTTTTACATTTATATCTTTGTTTTAACTGTCCTGGCCTTTAGATTCGAGACAAAAGCTTATAGCACAAATTCACCGGTTTTATTTTTCTTATACATCATTCTAGCCTTTGGTTGTTCGACGGCGATGATGATTAATATTGGTTCCCTTTCCGCTACGTTATTTATCAACTTAGTTGTGTTTATACCATTCTTTACAATGATTAACAAATTCAATCTAGCAAAATGAAAAAGCCGATCTTATTATTTTTCGTACTGATATATTTTTTAGGAAGCTGTCAATATTATGTTAAAGACCGTTTTTCGGGATACGATACAGTTAAAAATACCTATTTTCAAAAGGCAAAGGATCTGACTGCTTATTTGCCGGCAGGGTATTCTAAAAAAGGAGATACAGACTATACTTCTTATATCCAGAAAGGGATTAATGAAAATTCTACCCTTATCATGCCTGATTTTCCGATTCTTATCAATGAAAACGGACTTGCTTTAAAATCCAATCAGAAAATCCTTTTCCAGAAGAATTCGAAGCTGATTATGAAACCTAACAGCAAAGACCGCAACGGGATGCTTAATTTGTTCAACATTCAGAATGTAGATATTTATTATCCCACGATCACCGGAGACAAGCATAAACACTTGTCAACTACCGGAGAATGGGGAATGGGGATTTATATCTTGTCATCCAGCCAGATCAATATTACCGGATCTTATATCGAAAGCAACTGGGGAGACGGGATTTGTATAGGAAGCAGGAACAATATTAATTCTTCAGATATAACGATCAAGAATGTAATCCTGAAAGATAACCGCAGAAACGGATTAACCATTGGTGGAGTGGTCAATCTGCTATTGGAAAACGCTTACATTGCCAATACCTCAGGAACCAATCCTCAGGCCGGAATAGACATTGAGCCGGACAGCAATTCTTACGAAGTAAAAAATGTTAAGCTTAACAATATTGAGACTGAAAACAATGGTAACTACGGCCTCATCATTTCTCCGGGAAATATGGTGGGCAAACAGCAGAAGGCCATTTCAGTGGCCATCAACAATTTTAAAGATAACGGATCCAAAATAGGCTTCGGACTGGCGATGACCAGGGATAAACCTAATGCAGGCTTCCCGCAGCTGAACGGAAATATAACGGTCAGCAACTTTTCATCACAGAATAACGCAACCGCAAAATTCAGATCATTTAAGGGCGCTTCACACCAGGTTAATGTGAAAATGGACTTTGGAAAACTGGGGGCAACTTCCAGGAATGCAAACGGCTATGATCAGAGATTTAAAAATAACACCGAAACGATTACCTTGAAATAATGGTGAACAGGATAAAAAAGATTTTTAATACTAAAGACAAAAAGGCGCTGTTGGAGAACTTCGTTTCGTTATCTGCATTGCAGCTAATAGGAATGTTGCTGCCATTGGTTACCTTGCCTTATATTTTAAGGGTAATAGGATTTGAGAAATACGGAGTTATTGTTTTTTCAGCGTCTCTTATTGCTTATTTTACGGCTTTAACGGATTTCAGTTTCAGGATCACGGCTACCCGCGATGTGGCTATTTACCGGGACAGTCCGAAAAAGCTCAATATTATTTACAGTAAAGTTTTAACGATTAAAACTCTTTTCCTGCTGCTTTCGTGGCTTATTATTGCCATTGCAGTCTTCCTGTATCCACCTTTTTACGAAAACAAAGAAATTTATTTTTATACAAGCCTTCTATTATTAGGTTATGTATTGTTCCCGGAATGGTTCTTCCAGGGCATTGAAAAAATGCGCTATATCACCTATCTGAACCTGGGGATTAAGCTGTTTTTTACCCTGTGTGTTTTTATTTTTATTAAAAAAGAAAGCGATTTCTGGATCTATCCTCTGCTGCAAAGCGCAGGATATGTAGGAGCTGGTGTAGTGGGACAATATGTGCTGGTAAAGAAGTATAAGCTGAAATTCATTTTCCTGCCTTATAAACTGATTATAAAAACGATAAAAACGAACTCGCCGATTTTCATCAACCAGTTTGTGCCTAATCTGTATAATAATACGAGTACTTTCCTTTTGGGAATCCTGGGAACACCAAAATTAGTTGGGATTTATCAGGCTATTTTAACGGTAGTGAATCTTATCGTTACCCTGATTGAAATTCTTTCCCGCGTGTTCTTTCCTTTCTTAAACCGCAAAAAAGATGCTTTCCAGTGGTATAAAAATATGATGCTGATCACTATAAGCATCATGATCATCGGAGTGCTGGTTTTTAATAAATTAATCTTTTGGTATCTGAATGTGAACTACGAAAATGCATTCTGGATACTGTTGATACTGGCTGTAGGATTGTTCGGTTATACCCTCTACAATATTTTCGGGCTCAATTATTTTATTGTTCACCGCCAGGATAAATTAGTCATGACGAATACCTTGTTTGCCTCTGTTTTAGGTTTTATTTTGGCATATCCCCTGATTCATTTTTACTCTGTCTTGGGAGCTGCTATTAATTTGTCTTTAGCCAGATGTGTAATGGGTGGAGGATTATTTTATAAATTTTTTAGAAAGAAGAAATGAAGATAGCAATACATCACCGTAAAGGAAGTTTTTCCGATCGCTGGATCGAGTATCTGGAAGAGAAAAATATACCGTATGTCTTACTGAATGCCTTTGATAATGATATCATTGAGCAGGTTAAAAAACATAAGGTAACCCACTTTATGTGGCATTTCAACCAGAATTATTATGAAGATATGCTGCATGCAAGGACCCTGTTCAGATCCATCAGTCAAATCGGTGTAAAGACTTTCCCAAGTGAAGATGCCTATTGGCATTTTGATGATAAAGTGGCTCAGAAGTACCTTCTTGAGGCTCTCGGGGTGCCATTGGTAAAGGCAGATGTTTTTTACCATAAGAAAGAAGCGGAAGATTATGTAGAAAAGACATCCTTTCCGAAAGTCTTCAAATTAAAAGGTGGGGCAGGATCTATTAATGTAAAACTTGTTAAAACGAAAAGCCAGGCAAGGAAAATTGTAAATCAGGCATTTGGCCGCGGGTTTGATGCATTTGATTCCTGGACCGTTTTTACCGATACAATCGAAAGATTCTGGAGACAGAAGACAACACATAATTTCCTTAGGGTCCTGAAATGGGGTTTTAAAGGGATTTTTGTAGACAAACAATACAAGGTTTTTCCAAAACAGAGAAATTATGTCTATTTCCAGGAGTTTATCCCGGGACTGACCTATGATATAAGGCTTATTGTAATTGGGGATAAGTGTTATTACCTGAAAAGAAATACCAGGGATAATGATTTCAGGGCTTCCGGCAGTGGTATGCTTGAATTTGCACCGGGGAAATTTAATCTTGAAGCAGTGGATATCGCTTTTAAAACTGCCCGGCAGCTGAAAATGATATGCGTTGCGTACGATTTTATATTTGATGGTGAAGACCGGCCATTAATGGTAGAAATCAGTTATGGGTTTCAGCCGTATGTTTATGATAGGTGCCAGGGATTCTTCGATACAGCCCTCAATTGGAACGAATCTCACGTAAATCTGGAATATGAAATTGTTCGGAATTTTTTAAATGAGTTCACATAAATTTAATATTTGAGTGTAAATTTTCATTTTTTGCTTAAGTTATTTAAAATAATCTTTGATTCAAATATTTGTGACATATTATTTTTTTGTATATTTGTTTTATGTAGTGGAAAATTCATTAATAATGTGATTATTGTAACAAATTAATTAAATAATTGCATTATTTTAAAGATAATTTTTTGTTGCATCACTATTAATATCTGCACACACAGATCTGAAGAAAAATCATTTTAATTATTGAAAATAATCATAACATTTTCAGGCTTTAGCTCTGAAGATATGATGGTTGTTGATTCATGTGAAACTTAGCTTTAAAAAAAACTTATAACTCAATTTTTATCAATTATATAACAATAATGAAAGTGATATAAAATGAATATAATTTTCCTTGAAGCCGTTCAAATTCATGGTGGTGCTCGTAAAAGTACCATAGAATTGGCGAAACGACTAAATGAAGAGGGGCATAATTCGGTTATCGTAGATTTCTGGGGCAGTTGCAGCGAGTTTGTAGAAGATGTACAGACCAATAAAATCTCAATACAGATTTTAAATAAAAATGATAACCCTATTGCGATTTTTAGTACCAAAAATCCCTTTAAAATAGGGATGAATATTATTTCGTTTTTATTGGATTGGGTAAAGCTGAAAAAAGAATTTAAAAAATTTCAGAGCACCTTTAAACCGGATGTGGTTATTATCAACAATATAAAAACCAATTCGATTTTAAAGAAGGGGAAAGACTATAAGATTGCTTATTTTGCTAGGGGCTGGTTCGCTTATAATTCAATAGGCTTTCTCAAAAAGCTAATGTTCAAGTATAATTCCGATTATTTTATCGGGGTATCCCAATCCACAAGACAGGCAATTTATACAGGAGGTTTAGCTCCTTTAGAAAAAATATTTGTTGTACCCAATGCGATTGATTTAACGAAAGTTGAACAATACAAAAAAGAAAGAGGAGCGCGTAAAGAAGGTGATCCTGTGGTGATTTTGCATTGTGGTGGTTTTTTACCGGCAAAAGGGCAGGATCTGTCAATTTCCTTAGCCAGAAGATTAAAGGATAATAACATTAACTTTAAAATCATCCTGATGGGAGCCGTATACGATACCCCTGTTTCAGAGAATTTCTTAAATAAAATCCGTACAGAGATTAGCCAGTATAAACTTGATAATCATATAGAAATTCTGCTTAATCAAAAAGATCCATACAGCATTTTCAAAAACAGCGACATTCTCATCCATCCATCCGATACTGAGGGGTTACCCCGTGTAATCATGGAAGCTTTGGCATTTGAAATACCTGTTATTGCCAATCCGGTGGGCGGAGTAACAGATTATATACTGCACAATTTTACAGGCTATATCGCTACCCATAATAATGTAGATGATTATTATGAGTATATCTGTAAACTTTATGATGACAGAGACCTGTATGATTTTATTGCCGGCAATGGAAAAGCATTGATCGTCAATAATTATGATAAGAAAAACCAGGTAGAAGAGTTTGATAAAATCTTTAAAAAATTGGGTACATCATGAAGTCTATCACCATTTTTACACCAACTTTTAACAGAGAAAAGACTTTAGCAAGACTTTATGACTCTTTGTGCAATCAAAGTAATTCTGATTTCAAATGGATCATTGTGGATGACGGCTCCGGCGATCATACTTCCGGACAGGTTCAGCAATGGATAGAAGAAGGCAAAATAGAGATACAATACTACTATCAGAAGAATAAAGGAAAGCTGGCAGCTCAGATTTTAGCGTTAAACTATATCGATACTGAATTGTTTACATGTATCGATTCAGATGATTATATGCCGGATGATGCCGTTGAAAAAATACTGAGATTTTGGAAGGCCAATAAGAAAAACAATTCTGCCGGAATTATCGGTTTGGATGCTTATGAAGACGGATCTGTAGCTGGCGAGCAATTACCTGATGTAAAAGAGTCTACCTATTCGGAATTGGTAGACTTATACAAAATCAAAGGTGACAAAAAATATATTTTTGATACGGAAGTATACAAAAAGTATCTCCCGTATCCCTATTTTGAAAACGAAATCTTTCATGAGGTCAGCTGGATCTTTACCCTGATTGACCAGAATCATAAATTTCTTCTTTCAAACGAAATATATTGTATCATAGAATACCAGCAGGACGGATTGTCCAACGGATTATATAAAAGATACAAAGACAGCCCCAACTCATTTATTGAATACAGAAAAATAAAAATGAAGTATGGGATTAATAAAAAAGTAGTACTGAAGAACTCAATACACTATATATCCTCTTGTCTTTTTGCTAAAAAATGGAATTTTTTTAAAGGCTCTCCCAATAAGTTGTATACGTTCATAGCCATTCCTTTCGGCGTGTTGCTGAACATATACATCAGCCGCAAAGTAAAGCAAAATACACACAGGATTAAACAAGGAAAATTGATTTAGAATGAATAATGCTATAATAGTACCGGGAGTAACGGATTTGAATAAAGGAGATCAGGCATTGGTCTGGGAAAGCTGGAGGCTGGCAAAAGATACCGGACTTTATGATGAAGTATATATACTGGATGCAGGCGAAAATGAAGAAGAAAGAGCATTATTGTGCAAACAGTCCGAAGATCATGGCTTTAAGTTATTAGCCAATATTTTAAAGCATCCCCGAAGAGGGCAGCACAAGGCCGACCAGCATATAAAAGAATCCAAGCTTGAGCTTTTAAAGCAGATTAGAAATGCAGGAATGGATTTTAAAAATACCCGCTATCTCATTAAAATATGCAATGACCTGGAAAAAGTAAAGAAAAACTTTGATGATAAGACTTACCAGACGGTTAAACAATTTCACGAAGCAAAAACCATTTTTGTAAAAGGAGGAGGGTTTATTCATGCTTACGGCGAAAAAACAGCGCCTTACCTAATGTGGTATTTCTTGTTTTATGTAAGGCTTGCCAAAGCATTAGGCAAAAAAGTTGTTTTCCTGCCCAATTCATATGGACCTTTTATTGGGCTGACGGTTAAACAACAGGTACGTACAGTATTCAACCAGCTTGATTTGGTTTATGCACGTGAAAATGTTTCTTCAAAAAGTTTAGGTGCATTACTTGGTAAAAATATTCCAGTAGAAATGGACCTTGGTTTTTTCCTGGAAAAAGGAAGCCAGGAAGAAGCACTGAAGATATTGCAGAAATATAATCTGAAAAAAGAAGACAAAATTGTAGGAGTTACCATCCGTCCATGGCGCTTCCCGGGACTTTCGAATCCGGAAGCACTGTATAAAAAATATATAGATTCAGTGGTAGCCCTTACAAAGCATTTGTTGGATAAAGGATATAAAGTTGCGCTGTGTAACCAATCATTAGGACCTAATTCCCATGAAGATGACCGTAATGCCATAAGAGATTTACTTGAGAAGATTCAGGATCCTGATATCATCTGGATCAATGAGAACTTATCCTGCGATGTACTGAAAGCGGTGTATTCCAATTTCTACTTTTTCGTGGGAACCCGTTTTCATTCCATTATATTTTCACTGACTTCTCTGGTTCCTTCCATTGCCATAGGGTATGGAGGTAATAAAGCATTGGGAATCATGGGAGATTTTAATCTTGATGATTATGTGGTTCAGATTCAGGATGTGCAGCCTGATTTGCTGATCAATATGTTTGATAAGGCCATTTCAGAATACGATCATATAAAATCGAAGCTGGACCAGTCGATGAGTTTGGTTACAGAAAGCAGAAACAGATTGTTAAAAGATATTCAATCCTTATACTGATTATGAAACTAATTCGGACATCAACCATACCATTGTCTTTAAATGTTCTGTTAAAAGGACAGTTAAGGTTCCTCAATGAGTTCTATGAAGTTGTGGGAATAACTTCTGAAGGACAGTTGCTTGAAGAGCTGAAGCAGAGAGAAGGTATAAAAACGATTGAAGTCAATATGGAAAGAGGAATCAGTCCCTGGAAAGACCTTGTTTCTCTATGCCGATTGTATAAAATTTTAAAAGTTGAAAAACCGGTCATTGTGCATTCCATTACCCCAAAAGCAGGACTTTTGACCATGCTGGCAGGTAAAATTGCAGGTGTGCCCATCCGTATCCACACTTTTACAGGGCTTATTTTCCCGACAAGGAAAGGTGCAGTGCAGAAGCTTCTTATCAGGATGGATCAGTTGTTATGCTGGGCGGCTACCCATATTTATCCTGAGGGAGAAGGCGTTAAAAAGGATTTGATCAACTATAGAATCACCTCAAAACCCTTAAAAGTAATTGGGAACGGAAATGTGAACGGGATCGACCTGAACCATTTTTCGCCTGAACAAATTACTGAAGAGCAGAAAGAGAATTTAAAAAAAGAACTGAACATACAGGATACAGATTTTGTTTTTGTTTTTGTAGGGCGTCTGGTAGGAGATAAAGGAATTAATGAGTTAGTGAATGCGTTTTCCCTTTTGAAGAAGACGGAAAGCCCACAGCGCCGCTCCAGATTATTACTGGTAGGCCCTCTGGAACAGGAACTGGATCCGCTACATCTGGATATCCTGAAAGAAATAGAAAATAATCCCGATATCCTCTCTGTAGGTTTTCAGAAGGATGTCCGTCCTTATTTCGCGGTTTCCCATGCGCTGGCTTTTCCAAGTTATCGGGAAGGCTTCCCCAATGTAGTGATGCAGGCCGGGGCGATGGGGCTGCCAAGTATTGTCTCAGATATCAACGGATGCAACGAAATTATTATAGAAAATCAAAACGGAGTAATTGTTCCGGTAAAAGATAGTGAAAAGCTTGGAGAAGCTATGGCCAGAATGATGTTGGATCAGAATTATTATGATCAATTGAAAATCAATACAAGATCTATGATTCAGTCCCGGTATGAGCAGTCATTGGTTTGGGAAGCTTTGTTAGGAGAATACAATAAACTGGTTAAAGAAAGAGAATATCGTGTATAAATTGTTTTTTAAAAGGATGATAGATTTTCTGATCGCTTTAATAGGACTGATCTTATTATCGCCTGTTTTTATTGTGGTTACCATCCTGCTGTATTTTGCCAACCAGGGGAAACCATTCTTTTTTCAGGCCAGACCGGGACTTGATGAAAAGATATTTCATATCATCAAATTTAAGACGATGAATGACAGGAAGGATAAAAAGGGCAATCTTTTGCCCGACTCGGAACGCTTGACCCCTGTTGGAAGTTTTATCCGTCAGACTTCCCTGGATGAGCTTCCACAACTGATCAATGTATTGAAAGGAGACATGGCACTTATAGGTCCGAGACCTCTGCTGCCGCAATATCTCCCTTTATATAATGAATCTCAAAAACGCAGACACAATATACGGCCGGGAATTACAGGCTGGGCACAAGTGAATGGAAGAAATGCTATTTCGTGGACTAAAAAATTTGAATTAGACATATGGTATATAGATCATTTGTCATTTAAAACAGACTGCAGGGTAGTCCTTCTTACTTTAAAAAAGGTAATAAAAAAGGAAGGAATCAACCAGGCAGGGCAGGCAACTGCAGAAATTTTTAATGGGAGTAATTAATTTAAATGTAGTTAGAATATGTATTTATACGGAGCAAGTGGTCATGGCAAAGTTGTAGCCGAAGTAGCTGAAGAAACCGGTTACAAAATTGAAGCTTATATCGATGAAAATCCTTTGAAGGAGATAGTGTTAAGCTATCCTGTTCTTCATGAGGTTCCCCAGCATGAAATAGATATCCTTATTTCTATAGGAAATAATAAGACGCGTAAAAGAATAGTAAACCGGGGAGAGCTGTTTAATTATGTTACCCTTATCCACCCCAGGACGGTTATATCCAAAAGAGTAAAAATCGGGGAGGGTACTATTGCAATGCCTGGTGTTACTGTAAATGCGGCTGTAAAAATAGGAAAGCACTGTATTATCAATACCAATGCTTCCATTGATCACGACTGCATTCTGGAAGATTTTGTCCATATTTCTCCCAATGTGGCACTGGCTGGAAATGTATATGTAGGCGAAGGAACCCATATTGGTATCGGGGCCAGCGTAATACAGGGAATAGAAATTGGAAAGTGGTGCACCATTGGTGCAGGAGCTGTTATTATTAGCGATGTCCCGGATGGCTCTACCGTAGTAGGCAATCCCGGTAAAGTAATAAAGAGTAGAAGTTTAAAAATATAGAATAGTAAAAGTAGAAATATGAAATCAAAAGTATGGCTTTCATCTCCCCATTTGGGAGGAAGCGAATTAAAGTACATCAAAGAGGCATTTGACTCTAACTGGGTAGCACCTTTAGGGCCGAATGTTGATGGTTTTGAACGAGATCTGGAGAAATTCTTGAATGAAGATGTTAAGGTGGCTGCACTTTCTGCAGGAACCGCTGCTTTACACCTGGCATTAATTGAGTGCAATGTAGGTCCTGAAGATGAAGTTATTTGCCAGTCGATGACGTTTTCCGCCTCTGCTAATCCTATCGTCTATCTGGGAGCTGTTCCCGTATTTATCGATTCCGAAAAAGATACCTGGAACATGTGTCCGGAAGCTTTACAGGAAGCTATAGAAGACAGGATTTCAAAAGGTAAGAAACCGAAAGCGATTATTGTGGTGAACCTTTACGGGATGCCTGCAAAAATGGATGAAATTTTATCAATTGCTGCAAAATATGATATCCCTTTAATTGAAGATGCTGCCGAATCATTGGGCTCCACCTATAAAGGAAAGGCTTGTGGTACTTTTGGGCGTTTTGGTATTTTATCATTTAATGGGAACAAAATTATTACAACTTCAGGAGGAGGTGCATTGGTGTGTCATTCCCAGGAAGATAAAGACAAGGCTGTATTTCTCTCTACACAGGCCAGAGATAAAGCCCCACATTATCAGCATTCTCAGATAGGGTATAATTACAGGATGAGTAACATCAGTGCAGGAATCGGGCGCGGACAGATGGAAGTTTTGGAAGAAAGAGTGGAAGGCCGCAGAAGCGTACACAGCTTTTACGCTGAACTTTGTGAAAATTTAGAAGGAGTAGAATTATTTTCAGAACCCAGCTCTGATTTTTATAGCAATCACTGGCTGTCTGTTATTACAATAGACGAAACAAAGACATCCAAAAATTATGAAGACCTGCGTCTGGCATTTCTGAAAGATGATATAGAATCCCGACCTATCTGGAAGCCGATGCACCTGCAGCCGATATTCAAAGATGCGCCGTATTACGGAGGAAAAGTAGCTGAGGAGCTGTTCGGAAACAGTTTGTGCCTGCCTTCAGGATCCAATCTTTCTGATGAGGAAAAAGAAAGAATTGCAAAGGTAATGATCGATGTTTTTTCCAGCAAGAAAGAATATTCGGTTTCGAGATAACCAGGTCCGGTATCTGGGTATTGCTATTTTGATCATTAATGAATATCAAATCATTTATATAAAAATATATTTTTCTATTAGGTTGATACCTTCAGCTGACCAGATCAATAAAAGTGGCCATTTGCTAAATGGTCACTTTTGTTTTAAGAATATAAATTCAAATTATTGAACGGGATTAGGTATATTCTCGCTTTATTTTAGCAATATTCACTCATTTCCAGCCGTAAATTTTTCTATTGATTCTTTTGTTGCCGGAGTAAAGAAGTTCACCAGATTGCCATCAGGATCTCTGAACAGCAATGATTTATTGCCCCAGGGCATTACGGTCGGTTCCTGAACAATTTTAGATGACAGGAAATCCTTTAACCTTTCAAATTCCTTATCTACGTCATTCACTAGAAATTCTATTATTGCAGTGCGGTTTTCTGCAGGTTGGGCCACACTTTCCCCACCAAAAAACTGCAGGGTTTTAGTACTTCCGATAGCAAGAGTAGTATTTGGAGTTTTCAGTTCGGCAAAATCCGGAGTGTACCGTATTGCTGAAATTCCTGTTATCTGTTCATAAAATTCTACTAAACTTTCGGTGCTGGAAGTAATGATACGTATTGATACCAAATTCATTTCTTTAAAATTTTAAATTACTCTGTAAAATTAAAGTGAAGTTGTGACAAGAGGGTGTCAGTAGATTTTGAAGTTTAACTTAAATAAAGAGTATTGGGTATTTGTTTTAAAAAAACAAAAAACAGCACCATTTAATGATGCTGTTTACATTTAGTGTTCTTACCTTTACTTGGTATTTGAAATGGTATATGATAATCACTTTTCCTTTTTAAATACCTCATCATTAGTTGTTTTCAAAACATAAATAGTTTTTAAAAATATATATAGAATGGTTTAGTTTGTGCAAATATACAAAACAAGACACTACGAGGTGTCTAAAATAATTAAAAATTTCTTAAACTTGTATAATCGAATCTGTAATAATGGAAAGAAAATCAGCAGCAGGCAGTATCCGCAACAAGGAACGTAGTAAAAAAAAGTTTTTGGATGCCGTTGGAAAAATTCTGAAATCGAAAGGATATGCAGCATTAAAAGTAAATGATATTGCAGCCGTTGCAGGAGTAGATAAAAAAATGATTTACACCTACTTTGGCGGAATGGACGGACTGATGGATGAATACATCAGGTCGCAGGACTATTGGAGTAATGTAACTGCTGATCAGATATTGCCTGACAGAGGAGACGGTGGAAGATTTTTTGCAGAACAAATGTTGCTGCAGCAATATGATTATGTACACAGCAATAAAGAGCTGCAAAAATTATTACTGTGGCGTTTATCCGAATCCCGGAAATCTTTAACCAAGCTTACCAATATGCAGGAAGAAAGCGGGGAAAGTCTTTTTAAACTGGTTATTGATCCTTATTTTGGGGAACGTTCGTGGGATTTTCGTGCTATCATGGCGATAATGGTTTCCGGACTTTATTATCTTAATATGTATGCTTCCGTAAATGGCAGTATTTTTTGCGGTATCGATTTGAATACTCCTGAAGGACGCGAAAAAATAAAAAAAGCGGTATCTTTTGTAGTCGATCAGACCTATGAGAATCTGTAGATAGGATTACCAAAGCCGCGGAGCTGAAAGGAAAATTTGATTCTCCTTGTTTGGCTAAAATAAAAAAGCAGAGATTAACTCTCTGCTTGTTCTTTTTTAACAGCCTGGTGCATCACCAGGATAATTCCTAAAAGTATAACGGCAATTGCCAGATAGCGCCACGCGAGGCCTTGCTGTTCCGTAACGTTTCCGCTTACCGAAATTATAAAGCTTGTGATAGAGGTGATTACATACACCAGCCCACCCATCAGTCCACCGGCTGTTCCTGCATTTTTAGGGAAATACAGCATGCTTGTGGTAAAAAATGAAGTGAACAGGATTCCCGAACAGATATGAATAAAAAAGGCAAAAGGAACCATGATAAACAGACTCTCCGCATAAAAGCTGGTGGCAATCAGTCCCGTAATCAGGATCAGCTGTAAAATAATAGGCTGTAAGATTCTTTCCTTAAAATCAAGTTTGAGCCTTCTTTTTCCTATAAAACCGCCGATCATCCATGAAAACCCTAATATCAGGGTACAATATCCGATAATAACCGGGGTAAAATGAAAGGTATTTTCAATGATAAAAGGACCTGTAATGTTGAAAAGCATTACAATAGAGTAGCTAAGTCCTAAAATAAAGATCCCCAGCATAAAAATCCTGTTTTTCAGCATCATCTTATAAAGGCTGATGTTCTCTGAAAGATTGAGTTTCTTCCTTTCCGGCAGACTTTCTCCACTGAAAAACCATTCAAACAAAAACAGCATTCCTGCATAAAAAGCAAGAAAATAGAAATTGGCATGCCAGTTAAAAAGTTTTTCAAGGTATCCCCCTAAAAAAGGAGCCAGGATGGGCCCACACGACCAGACAATCGTGAAATAACTCAGATAATGCTTTACCTTTTCGGAATCATAAAGATCTACGAAAATTGCCCTAGTGGCTACAACCAATACAGAAACTGCAGCTCCTTGGAGAATACGCAGCAGACAGATCAGCAGAATACTGTCCGTCATTGTAATCAGAATACTGCTGATGATCAGCAGGAACAGGGCAACAAGCTTTGGACGGTAACGCCCGATACTGTCCAGAATTCCCCCTACAAATAGCTGTGAAATTCCGTAGCTCAGTAAATAAGACGTTAAGGTGATCTGGATATCTTTTTCAGAGACGTGCATTTCTTTTGCCATCGATGGGAAGGAAGGCAAATAAATATCTGTAACGAACCCGGAAAGAGGGATCGATACAAAAGCCATAATGGTTATTAAACTGATTCTTTTTTCAGATGCTTCTTTCAATAACATAATCATTCGTTATTTTACTATGCAAAAATAAATCAGGAATACCGGAAATCAATTTTAAAAGACAAAGTAAAAATTACAAAAATCAAAGATTTAAAATGCGTTTTTAAATTTCAGAGGTGAAACTTCGGCATGTTTTTTAAAGAAATTATTGAAGTGGGAAGGCTGTTCAAATCCAAGAGTATAGCCTATTTCTGCAATATCCCAGTTGGTGTATTTCAGGAGGTTTTTGGATTCTTCAAATACCCTTTCCTTGATGATCTGCGTGGTAGTAAGCTGCGTTACCGATTTTACTGAAGAATTCAAATGATTGACGTGCACGTTAAGATGGTCGGCAAAATCAGAAGCTGTCTTCAGAGCGAGAGGATAGGCCGGGGAATCCAACGGAAATTGCTTGTTGAGAAGTTCATCAAATAAGCGGTATAAGCGGATGTTGGCCGGAAGCTCATTAGGATGGATATCATCTACACGGTTCTCCAGGGCAAGATGCATCACAGAGGCAAGATGACTTTTAATACTGCTGCATCGGAACGGATACGTTGAGTTATTCAGCTTATACATCTGTTCAAAATAAAGGGTTGCCAGCTGGGTCTGTTCATCCGTTAAAAATACAATGGGCTTGCTCCATTCCTTGAAAAGTGAAGTCTTTTTAAATAGATTGAATTCTGTATTTCCGCTGAAAAATTCCTGATTGAAAAGGCAGAAATATCCTTCCTGTAAATTTCCCTCACATTCCCAGGAATACGGAATATTAGGTGATGGAAAAAAGAGAGCAGGACGGTCAACATACAATTTATGATGTCCATACTGGAAAGTTCCTTTCCCAATAATAAAGCTTACTTTATAATAATCGCGGCGGTTGTAGGGACTTTTAAAGCTGCAGTATCTCCGCATTGAGACATTGAAATGGGATTTTCCTGTTTCAAAATCATCGGAATCAAACATTTTGATCTGCTCGTTCCGTACACGTTTGTAGTAATCCTCAATAGTTTCCAGCTGGTCGCTCATAATTTCAAAAATTATAAAAATCAAAGATAAGTAAACCTGAATGATTTAATCCTGTTTTTAAGCAATGTAATCATAATGAATATAATAGTTTTTCTCAATATTCCTTCAAAAACGCTTTTATTCTATTATCTTATATAATAGTAGTGGATAATTTTAGGTTTAATTTTTATTGATTTCCAGGCTCAAAATGTGAGATGAAAGCTGGAAAGGCCCTGCTGTAGCATCAGCAACAATAATAAAACCTGATTCTTTAAAAAATTCCAAGAGGGGATCGTGGGTCATCATATTAATCCATATGATATCCGTAAAGCTGGCTGCAGAACGGCATTTTTTCCAAAGTGACTCTCTGACTTCCGGGGAATCAAATTCGGGAAGTATGGCAAAGCTAATTTCGGTTGCTCTTTTTCCTTCAGGCAGGGCAGGATGGGTGGGGCCGCTTTTCAGAATGCTGTATCCGGCAGGCTTTTCATCTGCATAGGTAATAATAAGCTGGTTGGAGAGATCATTCAGGTCATTGATCATTTTTTTGGGATCAATATCATTAGCTATATATTTTTTGATATCTTCTTCCGGAACCCGCTCCTTGTGCAGGGTATAAACTGATGAATCGATAATGGTTATAAGATCAGAAATGCCTTCTTCAGAACCCACAGTAAATTTTGAAATTATATTCATGAATCTTTTTTATTCAAATTTAGAAGATTATTGTATTCAAAAGGGATACAGTTTTCATTAATTTAGCCATTACAGTTTTCTGCTTAAAGTTTTATAGAAAATCGAGATTACAATACGTTGTACAGGATTTCAAGAACCGGCAACTTTGGAATAAAAATAAATAGCTCAGATTGATGAATGAAAAATAGTTGAATTCCTCCTCCAAAGCCCTATAAAATTTAAAGAAAGCCAGGAATTTTTAATTTTAATGTAAAGAAAACCAGGTGGATGGTCAAATAGCAGAAAAAAATAACATTTTAACTCAAACTTTTTCTTTCTCAGTTAGGCTGGAATTACCATAAAACCTATATTTGCAGCCTAAATTTTAAAAATAATGAAAGAACTAATTGAAAAAATTAACGCTGAATTCGAAGCGTTCGCAACTGAGGCTAACCAACAAGCAGAAAAAGGAAACAAAGCTGCAGGTACAAGAGCTCGTAAATCAGCTTTGGAACTTAGCAAACTGTTCAAAGAATTCAGAAAAGTTTCTGTAGAAGAAGCTAAAAAATAATTCGTTCCCCGGCCGGCTCTGTGAGCCGGCTTTTTTTCTCCATAATTTCTCCTGAAAGGCGAAAGCAAATTGGCAAATAAGCCTTTATACTCTTTTGTCTTTTCGCCTATAATTTCTTCATTTTTTCGTCTTTTTCCCTATCTTTAGCATTCAATATATGTTATGAAGATAAATAGATTTTTTGCTTTGCCTGCCGTTGTGCTGGCTGCTCAGTTCTCATGGGCTCAGGTGAAGGTTGATCCAAAAGAAAAGCTGGATCCTATTGTAAAAAGCTTTGTGGATGAAATCAACAACAGTTCTCAGCTGGAAAATATGGCTTATGAACTTCTGGATGGTATCGGCCCCAGACTTGTGGGAACGCCGGAAATGTTGGCCGCCAATGAATGGTCTGTTGCTAAACTCCGTTCATGGGGGATAGAATCCAGCCTTCAGCAGTTTGGAATCTGGAAAGGGTGGCAGCGCGGAATTACCCATGTAGATATGACCTATCCCCGTGTAAAATCATTAACAGCAACCCAGCTTGCATGGAGCCCGGCAACGAAAAAAGCAGTAGAAGCGGAGGTGATTATCCTTCCGAAAGTTTCTTCCAAAGCTGAATTTGATGCATGGATTCCCTCTGCGAAAGGGAAAATTGTCCTGATAGCACAATATCAGAAGATCGGGCGTTCCGATGAGCAGATCAAGGAATTTGCAACCCCGGAACTGTATGAAAAACTAAAAGCCGAAAAAGAGCAGGCAGCAAAAGACTTCCGCGACTATGTAAAAAATATTGGCTATGATAACAATACCCTTCCCGAAGCTTTGGAAAAAGCGGGAGCAGCAGGAATTGCCATTTCCAACTGGACAGGAATCATGGGCGCCAACAGGATTTTCGGAGCAAAAACATCAAAAATTCCAATGATCGACATTGATGTGGAAGATTATGGCATGCTTTACAGAATGGCAGAAAAAGGAGCGAAACCTAAGATCAGAATCGAAGCCCAGTCTAAAGTTCTTCCTGAAGCAAAGAGTTTTAATACGATCGGGATTATCAAGGGAAAAGAAAAGCCTGAAGAATATGTGATCCTTTCTGCGCATCTGGACTCTTGGGATGGAGCCCAGGGAGCAACAGACAACGGAACAGGAACATTGACCATGCTGGAAACCATGAGAATATTGAAAAAATATTACCCGAACAATAAAAGGACTATAGTGATAGGACTGTGGGGAAGTGAAGAGCAGGGATTAAACGGTTCGCGAGGGTTTGTCGCAGACAATCCGCAGATTATAAAAGGAGTGCAGGCAGTATTCAACCAGGATAACGGAACGGGACGGGTGGTTAATATCAGCGGTCAGGGATTTGTGGATTCTTACAGCTACATCGGGAAATGGCTGAACGGAGTTCCGAAAACAGTGAGAGACCAGATTAAAACAGATTTTCCGGGAATGCCGGGCGGTGGTGGTTCTGACCATGCCTCATTCGTGGCGGCAGGTGTTCCGGGATTCTCTTTAAGTTCTCTGAACTGGGGATATTTCGGTTATACATGGCACACAACAAAAGATACGTACGATAAAATCGTTTTTGATGAGGTGAAAAATAATGTGGTTTTAACAGCTGCACTGGCTTATATGGCATCAGAAGATCCTGAATTTACTAACAGAGAAAAAAGGGTGCTGCCTCAGGATGATAAAGGAGAAACTGTAAAATGGCCTGAAGTAAAGCAGCCGAGAAGGGATTCCAAGGATTTTAAGTAAGGAGAATGAAGATATCAGATGCCAGATTTCAGACTTGCATGGATATGATTTAGAATAGAGGCTGTACGGATTATTGTACAGCCTTTTTTAGTTTAGAAAGCCTATTGATTAAACATAAAGTTCTATGTCCGAAAACTTTGAAATGGCAGGCTTATATTCAGAAGTATCCAGCCTCCCAAAGCCATATTCACAGAAGATAAACGGCAAATTATTGGTTTTTGAAGAGTTGTAATCAGTCTGTGTATCACCAATATAAATTGTATTTTCGGGCTTTAAATCATTTCTTTCCATAATCAGCTTAATATTTTCAGCTTTTGGCTTTTTGGTACGGCCATAAGATTCAAAATCTGTAAAAAGATCATTAAATTTATTATAGGCTAAAAATGATTCTATATAGCCATCCTGACAGTTGCTGACAATGAAAAGACTGTGGTTTTTTGCTAGGCTTTTCAGCGCTTTTTCTACACCCTCATAAAGAATGCCGCCATATTGGTGAAGGACCTTATTTTCTTGTTGCACGATTTCCGAAAGAACTTCATGAACCATCTGATCGGAAATGCCGGGAACCATATCTTTTAAAATATGATCGGCCAGCAAGCCCATATACTGATTCATATCTTCAGGTTTTAAATCTTGTTTGATTAATCGGTGCTTATTTAATACATCATTCCAGATTTTAATGATTGTGGCTCTGGAATCCCAAAGTGTTCCGTCCAGGTCGAAAATTAAATTTTTATATTTCAAGGTATGATTACTTTGTTAGGTTATACTATTGAAGATCTACAGATAATTATAAAATCATGCTTAGCTGTACTCTTTTTCTGGTCTCATCTACTTCCGTTACTTTTACACGGACATGCTGATGGAGCTTTACCACCTCGTTCACATCAGATACAAAACCGTCTTTCAGCTGGGAAATATGAACAAGGCCGCTTTCTTTGATTCCCATATCCACAAAACATCCAAAAGCAGTAATATTATTGACAATCCCGGGAAGGATCATTCCGGGTTTTAAATCTTTTATGCTTTTTACATTGGGATCAAATTCAAATACTTTAGCTGCTTTCCTGGGATCTAATCCCGGTTTTTCAAGCTCTTTCAGTATATCTTTAATTCCTAGAATCCCAATTTCCTCGGTCACATAATTTTCAGGCTTTACCAAAGCTGTTTTTTCTTTGCTGGCAATCAGTTCATCAGTTTTAATACCCAAATCTTTGGCCATTTTTTCTACAATTCCATAAGCTTCGGGATGTACAGCAGAATTGTCGAGCGGGTTTTTGGCATTGGCAATTCTTACAAAGGCGGCTGCCTGCTGGTAGGCTTTCTCTCCAAGTCTTGGAACTTTCTTCAATTGCTTTCTGTCTTCAAAAGCACCATTTTCCGTCCGGTAGCTGATGATATTCTCCGCCATTTTCTCTCCAATCCCTGAAACGTAACTTAAAAGTGATTTACTTGCGGTATTTAAGTTGATTCCCACAGAGTTTACGCATTTCATTACGGTAGAATCAAGTTCGTTTTTCAATTGGGTCTGGTCTACATCATGCTGGTATTGTCCGACACCAATTGATTTTGCATCAATTTTTACAAGTTCAGCCAGAGGATCAGCCAGCCTTCTCCCGATAGAAACCGCACCACGTACTGTCACATCATAGGATGGAAATTCATCTCTTGCAATTTTACTTGCAGAATACACCGATGCACCTGCCTCCGAAACCACAAAAACCTGCAAAGGCTTATCGAAAGCGATTTTTTTAATGAAAAACTCTGTTTCACGGCTTGCCGTTCCGTTTCCGATCGAGATAGCTTCAATGTTGTAGGCGTTCACCATAGAACGGATCTTTTTCATGGCCATTCCGCTTTCATTCTGAGGGGCGTGAGGGTAGAGGGTTTCATTATGCAGAAGATCTCCTTTTTCATCAAGGCAGACTACTTTGCAGCCACTTTTGTATCCCGGATCAATTGCCAGAATCCTTTTTTCTCCCAAAGGTGGGGCCAGAAGCAACTGGCTCAGGTTTTCAGAAAATATTTCAATGGCTTTTTTATCTGCTTTTTCTTTGGCTTCCTGTAAAGCTTCGTTGGAAATAGCAGGTTCCAGAAGTCTTTTATAACTGTCTTTTATAGCCAGGGCGATCTGCTCTGAACTTTCATTATTAGATTTGATGATCGCTTTTTCTATAAAATCAACGGCTTCATCTTTGTCAATGCCAATATTCACTTTGACAAAACCTTCGGACTCGGCTCTGAGCATAGCAAGAAGCCTGTGAGAAGGAGTTCTGTTGAGATTTTCCTCCCATTCGAAATACTGGGAAAATTTCTGTGCCTCTTCTTCCTCTTTTTTGGCTTTAACGGCTTTGGAAGTGATTACAGCCTTGCGCTGGAACAGGCGGCGGAGATTTTTACGCACATACATATTTTCGTTGATCCATTCCGCCATAATATCTCTTGCTCCCTGAAGCGCTTCTTCTTCAGACGGAACATCATTAGTAAGGTATTTGGATGCCAGAAACGTCAAGTCATTATTTTTCTGGCTCATAATGATTTTTGCCAAAGGTTCCAGACCTTTTTCCTTTGCAGTATCCGCCTTTGTTTTTCTGCGTTTTTTGAAAGGAAGATATAAGTCTTCAAGCTCTACGATGTCAAAGCTTTCTTCGATTCTCTGCTTTAATTCCGGGGTTAAAGCATTTTGTTCTTCAATTGATTTTAAAATACTTTCCTTTCGCTTTACAATTTCTTCAAACTGTTTGCTTATTTTTGAGATCTGTTCGATCTGGACTTCGTCAAGGTTTCCGGTCTTATCTTTTCTGTAACGGGAAATAAAAGGAATGGTGCAGTCTTCTGAGAGTAATTGAAGGGTATTGCTGATGCTTTTTTCAGGGAGATCAAGAATTTGTTTTATATAGCTTGTTGTGTTCATTTTAAATTTTAAACAGCTAAAATAGGCAATTTTGCTATGGAGTGAAATAATTTCAGACGGTCATTTCAGGTGGTGATATCTTATGTAAGAATAAAATTTTTTATTTCTTGATGTATGTTAAGGTAATATGTGGTATCGTTTTTCTATTTTTGAAACCTGAAATTTAAATTTTAATTAAATTTTTTTAAAACAATAAATAATATGAAAAAACTTAGTGTAATTGCATTGGTAGGAGTAGGATTGCTTACAGCATCTTGTAATAAAGAAAAATCAGCAGATACTGCTGCTACAGCTACGGAACAGAAAGTGGCAGAAAGCAAAGGGGAAGTATTGGCAGTGGATGTTGCTACTTCAGTAGTTAACTGGAAAGCTTTCCACAAAGGAGGAATGGCTCCTCGTTGGGGAACACTTAACGTAAAATCAGGAGATCTTAGCGTTGAAGGAGGCCAGCTAACTGCCGGAAACTTTGTAATCGATATGAATACTATCAAAGTAGATCCTGCTTCAGTAACGGAAAAAGATAAAAAGCCAGGAGATCTTGAAGCTCACCTGAAAAACCCTGACTTCTTTGATGTAGCGAAAAACCCTACTTCAGATTTCAAAATTACAAGTGTTACAGATCTGAAAGATGCCCCTAAAGATGCAATTGCAGGAGCTAATAAAACAGTAAGTGGAAATCTTACTTTATCAGGAAAAACAATGAATGTAACGTTCCCTGCTAAAGTAGATGTAACAGATAATTCAGCTTCTGTTCAGGCTAAATTTACAGTAAACAGAGCAGACTGGGGACTTAAATTCGGTACTTCTGAGGCAGATCCTGCTGAATGGATGATCAGCAAAGACATTGAGATCGGTGTTGATGTAAAGGCTAAGAAATAATTTTGTTAGATAACAAACAATACGAAGGCTGCTTTTTTATAAAAGCAGCTTTTTTTTGTAATCCGAGAATATCAAGCTATCGGAGTAATAAAAACTTTTATATTTATGAAAACGCAAATATGAAAGAAAAAATCCAGGGTTGGATGTATATTTTATTATGTTCGGACGGAAGTTATTATACCGGGAGTACAAATGATCTTGAACGCAGAATTCTTCAGCATCAGGCAGGCGAGGGTTCGAATCATACGAAAAAAAGACTTCCTGTTAAACTTATCTATTTTGAAGAGTATGAACGTATTGATCTTGCTTTTTACCGGGAGAAACAGGTACAGGGCTGGAGCCGTAAGAAAAAAGAAGCTTTGATTAACGGGCACCCTGAGTTGCTGCCTCAGCTGGCAATAGCGTACAGAGATTTACTTTCTGAAGGATAAGGTGGCTTCGAGTGCCTCAGCCACCTTTTAAAATACAACCGAAAAATAGTTTTGTTCACATTTATAATAAAATAAAAATGATTTTGTATCAAAAGACGAATATAGGTGGCTGAGGCACTCGAAGCCACCGTTTATTTAATTACTACTTTTGTACTATGATCATTTTATATATCCTAATTACATTAAACCTGTTTGTATTCATCGTTTTTGGATGGGACAAAAGGCTTTCAGTCAAGCATAAAAGAAGAATCCCGGAAAGTACACTTTTAGGAATAACTTTTATAGGAGGAACTGTGGGAGCCGTTTTAGGAATGCTTATTTTCAGGCATAAAATTTCAAAAATATCTTTTTTACTGAAATTTGGAGGGACTGTTTTAATTCAGTTGATTTTTATCTATTGCTATTACAGATTTATGGGATTTGATGTTTAGAAGTTCTTCTTCAGATTTTACAGTTGTCAAATCACGACTTAAATAAAATAGCTATAAAAATACCCCTCAAGCTGAGGGGCATTGGATTAATTAAATTTCTTTCCAGTCACTAAAGTCTGTATAACTGATAGCTCTTCTTCTATACAAAGTATTTAACGAATCATATGGAATGAAGGTCTGTACAATACAAGGAATATTATTATAATCTTTAATTCTTTCACTTTTTACAAGACCAATAAAATCGCCTAAATAGGTAGGATCGGGAAAAGCATTGATGCTTTCAAATTCTGATTTTCCGTATAAAATTTTGGATGGAGGAAATTGTGTGTAGTTCAGATTTGTAGTAGAACCATCAGACAGGAAATAATAAGTTCCCAAATCAATATATCCGGAATGTTTATTTTCTCTGATTTCCACATTAATAAAATCTTCAGGAGTTGCATTTCCGTCACCTAATATAAATAAAGGACTTGGATTTTCCGGAGATCCAAAATCATTATCAATGATTTTGGAAACACTTTCTTTAAACTGAAAGTTTAGGGCTATGCTTTTGACATGCTTAAAGCTGTTACCAATAATATCAATTTCAGAAGAAAGACCGGAAATATATAATGCATATGCTTCTCCGACATTTGAGATATTATTGTCTTTAAGTAAAACTTTGCATGCGCCGGTTCTTACCAAGGCTCCTTCTTTAATATTTGTAAATGTATTATTCTCAACTAATACTCCGTAAGCTTTTCTTAAATCCAAAAATAATTTTGAGTGATTAACAGAAGAATCTTTGAATTTGATGATGTAGTTTCCTTTGTAATCAAGATAATTATCATTTACTCCTAAAACAAATAGAGGAGAGCATACTTTTTCGAAAGTATTATTTTCAAATACGAATCCTTTAAAAGAATTAGACTTTATAATAGTATCCATATCAGGATTTGCCTGAGCTGTAGTTTCAGGCGTGTATTCAACTAAAGCTGTTGGATCGGGGTATTCATCCTCCACATTATGCATAAGTATAGAAATCGCTCCAAATTCTCCTCCAATATTTTCAAAATAGCAGTTTCTTACGATTGCTGATCTTTGATATATTCTTTTGGAGTCAGACTCATAGTCAATAGCCCCCACCATATTATGTTTTGTAATATTTTTGAAAATACAATTTTCAATGAGTGAATGATCACAATAATAAACAGAAATTCCCTGCCTGTTATTACAGTTTACTCCATCAAAAAGACAATTTCTGATTTCAACATAGCCATTGTAGCATCTTTTTGTCTCAGTAGTCAGATCATTATCTCCATCATCATTATCACTATTTTCATGAATACTTCCCAGAATTGTAATTCCGTCAGAATGAAAATTAATAAATTGGCAATCCTCAACAACCACATCAGAAACCCCGCATAATACAATTTGTGACATTAATTCATCAAAATCATCAACAATAGGAAGTGCAGGAGGTGTAGGATCTGGATTGGGGACAAAATTATTAATGCTTTCAAATCTAATTCCTTTAATTCTTATATTTTTAATAGAATTGCTCTCATTATATTCCCTGTACGCCTGCGAATTGAATACAAAAACACCGTCTATACCCAGATGACGGGAAGAGGATTCACCAATAAGGGCATTAGGTTTTTTGGGCCCTAATTTTTGTTTAATGATTGCTTGATTTCCAATAATAGAAATGTTAGAATATTCCTTACCAATGAAATCAATATTAGAAATTAAATATTTTCCCTTTGGAAAAAATACAGTTCCGCCTTCAATACTTTTCAAAAAATCAACCGCAAGCTGTACTGCTGCTGTATCATCGTTAAGTTCGTCACCTTTGGCGCCAAACCATTTTACATTCACAGCATCATTTTCAAGAATTCTTCTGTAATACTTACTATCTACTTTTTTATAAATAATTCCATCACAAATCATATCTGTTATTAGGTTTCCGTTAAAAGCTTTATTTGCTTCTTCAAAAACTGTCCATTCATTGGTAAACTGATCATTTAATTCAATTGTTGCCATTTTTTCGTTTTTTATGTTATTATATTTGTTTCCTGCAGGAAAACTACTGAAGCAAAGATAAATGCAGCTAGCGCCAGAACTTGACGTATATTATTTTATCCGAGTTTTTAAAAGATTTTGCATAAATTTCTCATTATGAATTTGTTAATTAATCCATATTCTTGCTCATTATTCATTAAAAAACACTATTTTTGCACCCGTAAAAATCATTCATGCAAAACATTAGAAATATTGCGATTATCGCACACGTTGACCACGGGAAGACGACTTTGGTTGACAAGATTATTCATGCTACAAACATTTTCAGAGAAAATCAGGAAAGTGGAGAATTAATAATGGATAACAATGACCTTGAAAGAGAAAGAGGGATTACGATCTTATCCAAAAATATTTCTGTTACCTATAAAGACACTAAGATTAATGTAATTGATACTCCTGGTCACGCCGATTTCGGTGGTGAGGTAGAAAGAGTTTTGAAAATGGCAGATGGGGTAATTCTATTGGTTGATGCCTTTGAAGGACCAATGCCTCAGACAAGATTCGTACTTCAGAAAGCATTGGAATTAGGACTTAGACCTTTAGTGGTGATCAACAAAGTAGATAAACCAAACTGCCGTCCTGACGAAGTTCATGATCAGGTATTTGACTTATTCTTCAACCTTGAAGCTACGGAAGAGCAATTGGATTTCCCAACATTCTACGGATCTTCAAAACAAGGTTGGTTCAACACTTCATTAGAGCAAACTGAAGATATTTTACCATTATTAGATGGGATCTTACAATATGTTCCTGCACCGAAAGTAGCTGAAGGTAACCTTCAGATGCAGATTACTTCACTGGATTTCTCTTCATTCTTAGGAAGAATTGCAATCGGGAAAGTAACAAGAGGTGAACTTAAAGAATCTCAATGGATTGGTCTTGCGCAGGCAGACGGAAAAGTGGTAAAAGGAAAAGTAAAAGAACTTTATGTTTTCGAAGGTTTAGGAAAGAAAAAAGTAACTGAAGTACAGGCAGGAGATATCTGTGCTGTTGTTGGTTTCGATTCCTTCCAGATCGGGGATTCATTTGTAGATCTTGAAAATCCTGAACCATTGGAAAGAACTGCTATTGATGAGCCTACATTGAACATGACGTTCTCTATCAACAATTCACCTTTCTTCGGAAAAGACGGTAAATATGTAACTTCCAACCACCTGAAAGAAAGATTGACAAAAGAGCTTGAGAAAAACCTTGCATTAAGAGTTCAGCAGACTGATGATGCCAATACATTCCTTGTTTTCGGTAGAGGTATTCTTCACTTGTCAGTTTTGATCGAAACAATGAGAAGAGAAGGTTACGAAATGACCATCGGTCAGCCACAGGTTATCCTGAGAGAAATTGACGGTGAGAAATGTGAGCCTTACGAATCTTTGGTTGTTGACGTTCCTGAAGAATATGCTTCAAGAGTGATCGATCTGGCAACTCAGAGAAAAGGGGATCTTCACATTATGGAAACTAAAGGTGAAATGCAGCATATGGAATTCGAAATTCCTTCAAGAGGTTTGATCGGACTACGTTCTCAGATGTTGACTGCTACTGCAGGTGAAGCTATTATGGCACACCGTTTCACAGAATATAAGCCTTTCAAAGGAGCAATTCCTGGAAGAAACAACGGGGTATTGATCAGCAAAACGCAAGGTCCTGCTACAGAATATTCTATTGCTAAACTACAGGACAGAGGTAAATTCTTCGTTGATCCGGGTGAGGAAATCTATGCAGGGATGATCATCGGTGAACAAAACAAACCTGGAGACTTGGTGGTAAACATCGTGGAAGCAAAACAGCTGAACAACATGAGAGCTTCAGGAAAAGATAAAGATACGGGTGTTGCACCTAAAATCTTATTCTCGCTGGAAGAATGTATGGAATACATCCAGGGTGATGAAGCCATTGAAGTAACTCCAAACTTCATCAGAATGAGAAAGAAAATCCTTTCTGAAGAAGAAAGAAAAAGAATGGAAAGATCAGCGAAAGCATAAGAAATTCTTATATATACTAGAAAAGCCTCGAATTTTTCGGGGCTTTTTTGTTGAATTTAGGAAGATAGAGATTTTTCAGTTATTTGTGATAATTTTTTAATTAATTATTAAATTATTTGTGTGGTATGGAATAATTTATATATTTGTAATCTAATTTTAAAAACTATTATAAATATGAAAAATTTGAAAAGAATTTCGAGAGTTTACTTAAAAAACATTACAGGTAATGGAGGAGATGTTGATGAAGCTTGTTGTGAAGGAAGTGATGGAGGAGGCAGTGGTTGCAAACAATGTGTATCTTGCCCTAATAGGCAGGGAAGTCAATCTTGTTATACAGATCCAAATGGAAATTGTCAAAAAGCTTCAAGCATGGCAGCAGCATTATGTTAGTTAATACTTAAATACTTCCTTTTGGCCTTAAATTTAATACCATTTCCCACTCATTGTAGTGGGAATTTTATTTTAAAATAGTATTAGACCTAAGAGAAATTATTGTCATACTATATATAAGGTTCTTTTGACGGGTTTTAAAAAATTGAGCTATTTTTGTAATTATGAAAATAATCAATATAAAAATAATCTGTCTTTTAGGAGTTGCCATTTCAATAAGTAATTCATGCTCCGTACAGAACAATACGATAAAAACAACACCAGCCAAGCCTACCAGTAATACAACAAAACCAAAAGATCCGGTTACCACAGTAAAACCTGTAACGGCAGTACCACCCGATGATGAAAACTTCAGAACGGTTCTTCCGGAGGTTAAAAGAGAATTTCGCGGAGCCTGGATCGCCAGTGTAGCTAATATCAACTGGCCTTCAAGAAATAATTTAACTGTGGATCAGCAAAAAGCAGAAGCCATCAGTATGCTCGATATGCTGAAAGATAACAATTTCAATGCGGCAATCTTCCAGATCAGACCCTCTGCAGATGCTCTCTATACAAGTAATATAGAACCATGGTCATACTTTCTGACCGGGCAAACAGGAACCGCCCCTTACCCAAACTATGATCCTCTTCAGTTCTGGATTGAAGAAGCCCATAAAAGAGGCTTGGAGCTTCATGTATGGCTAAATCCTTACCGTGCCCATCATACCAATGGAGGAGCGGTAAACAGCCTGTCTATGGTAAATAAGCTTTCTGATATTGTTGTCAGATTAAAGAACGGAATGTATTGGTTCGATCCTGCTAACCCTAAAACACAGGGCCATGTTTCCAATGTTGTAAAAGATATTGTGAAAAGATATGACATTGATGCCATTCATTTTGATGATTATTTTTATCCTTATGCTACCTACAACAGAGGAGCAGATTTTCCCGATAATGCTACCTGGAACGAATACCTGAGAAATGGCGGAACATTATCCAGGGCAGACTGGAGAAGAGATAACGTCAATAAATTTGTAGAAAGGATTTATAAAGAAATCCACGCTGAGAAAGATTATGTAAAATTTGGAATCAGCCCGTTTGGAATATGGAAACCCGGATATCCTGCAGGAATTGTGGGATCTTCTCAATATGACGAATTATACGCAGATGCAAAATTATGGCTGAATAAAGGCTGGGTCGATTATTTCTCTCCACAGCTTTACTGGCCTATCGATGCTCAGGGTCAGGGCTTTGAAGCGTTGCTGAACTGGTGGAAATCTGAAAACACAATGAACCGTCATCTCTGGCCGGGACTTAATACCGTTGAAATTAAAGTATCAGACCGTCCGACAGAAATTAAAAATCAGATTGACATTTCCAGACAGGTTTTAAAAAATGATGCCGGGGAAATCCATTGGAGCATTGCGGGATTAACGAAAAATGTCAACATGTTGCCGACCCTGAAAAACGGACCTTACAGCGAAAAAGCATTAGTTCCGAAAACGCCATGGATAAAAGCAGTTACATTACAAACCCCGACTTTATTTACAACAGATAACGGAAGCTTTATTCAGGCCAGCTGGAGCACAAAAAACATCGGAAACGTTTTTCAATGGATTCTTTTTACTCAATATAACGGAGTCTGGGAAACAGAAATCCTTACATTGGACAACCTTTCAAAAGACATTCCGAAATTTAAAGGCGGCAGAAAACTGAATGCGGTTGCCATAAAAGCAGTGGACAGGCTCGGAAATGAAAGTGACTATATGGCGAAAAAAGTGAAGTAAAACAGTTTAAAAATATAAAAACCAGTTCTTTAGCGGGACTGGTTTTATTATAAGCTGATCCAAAATCAAATAATGTTCCGCCGGAAATATAGATTTTATTTCTTCATTGTGGCAATTCACAGGATTTTATTGATAAATTTAATTGTAAATTGATTTGCAGTTTATATTGATATAATCTGCTTAAACGATAATAACCTTACATAAATTCTAATCAGTGTTTTTATGAGATGCAGCTTGATCTTCCTGTTTTTATTTTTGTTCATGGGCATGAATGCTCAGAATTCCATCGATGATTTCAAAAAAATGTCTGAAACCAATCCGGGCCGGGCTTTGCAGGAATGGAAAGAGATATATAAAAAAGCAGATGACACAAATAAAATTAATACTTTACTGTATGTTTCCCAGGCTTATCTTTTAACAGGTGATCACAAGCAAGCAATGGCATTCATCAATAGAGCGGAAGATGAATCAAAGAATATCAGTGATGCATCTGTTCTAAGTGATGTATTGCTTCGTAAGTCGGGAACCTACGCGGCTATGGGGTTATTCGTAGAAGCAGAGCAATATGCTGTAGAAGGAATAAAAACTGCTGGAGAAATACAAGATGATAAGGTGAAAAGCAGGATAATCGGCGACCTTTATTATCAGCTGGCTTTATATGATATTTTACAGAAAAAAACCAAAAAACCAGCTGCACTTCTCAATAAGGCATTTCAATTTTACAAAAATGCAGATTTATCAGATAGAGATAAATTATTAAGATACAGTACAGGATATTACAATTTGGGAAACATCTATCTGGAAACCCATCGGGATTCGGCATATTACTATTTTGATAAAACAGTCAGGATTCCCGATATCAGCTCCAATCCTTTCATTTTGAATTTATCTTATAACAATCTGGGAATTCTTGAATATCAGAAGAACAGTCTGAATAATGCCCTGAATTATCTTAATAAAGCCACATCATATCTCCAAAAAACAAAAGATCCTAACCTGAGTACCAACTATGCATTATTATCCAGCATATATGATAAAAAGGGAGATCAGAAAAAGGCATTGTTCTATAAAAAGAAACAGGAAGAGTTTGAAAAAAATTTAAACAGCTCCCAAAAAGAAGCTGTAAAATACGCTTTTACTTCCCTTGAAAAAAACAGGAAAGAGGCTGAAGACAAAGCCATACGTTTTAAAACAATTCTGATTGGTGCGATGATTACTTTTATCATATTGCTGATTGCCATTCTATACTACAACCGGCAAAAAAATCAAAAACAGAAGTTGCTTTATGAAAATATTATCATGAAGCTAGAAGCTAAAACGGTTGTGGATAATCAAAATATTTCCGTTCCACAAAAGCAATCGAAAGAAATAAATATTTCTGAGGTGAAGGAAAAGGATATTCTGGAAAAACTCAGAAAATTTGAACAATCGGAGAAATTTATTAATCCAAAGCTGAGCCTTTCACTTTTGGCTGCACAATTCAATACGAATACCAATTATCTTTCGGAGGTGATTAATAATGCAAAAGGGAAAAATTATAATGCCTACATTAATGAACTGAGAATAGATTATATATGTTCTAAAATTATTAATGATCCGGCCTATAAAAACTATAAGATAAGCTATCTTGCGGAAGCCTGCGGGTTTTCTTCCCATAGTGTTTTTGCCACTAATTTCAAAAATCTTGTTGGGATTTCACCGTCTGACTTTATTAAGCAGTCTGTAAATAAAAATAAATCAATCGTCTGATTTCCATTGTTTTGTGTGCTTCGTTTTTCTTTGTTTTTTCATAATTTCTAAACTGTATTTATTGTAAAAGCAGATATTCAATCTTAGGTTTGCAGCATAATAAAATATTTTTAGAATGAAAAAAATTACAGTTCTTTTATGCTGTTTCAGTTTGCAGGTTTTGTTTTCGCAGGTAGGAATTAATACAAGTACCCCTCAGAAAATGCTGGACGTTAATGGTAACTTTACGTCCAAATATCAGGATACCTCTGCAGGGCTATTTTATGATATGACTAATTATAAAAATGATTTAGCAGGTACCCCAACTATCAATCTGTCCGTTGCAAACAATAGTAGTCTTTCTGCTGCAACAGAATATTCTTTTATAGGAGTTACAAAAGGGGCTGGTAATTTTGCGGTAAGAGATACAAATGCCTTGTCTAGTTTAGTATTTAATGCTGGAACCACAGCATTTATAAGTCAGTCAACTACTGCAAATACCGGTTTTTGGGGATCAAGTACTGGGTCTAATCCATACTCAAGAATGGAAGCTGGTAAAATTTCAGGGGGATTAGCAAGGGTAGAAACAAATGCCACTAACGGAATACAGTTCACTGCTAATAATATATCCGGGACAGCTCAAACTACATATACTTTCCCTACAGAAGCAGGAACTAACGGTCAGATTATGGCGTTAAGCGGTAATACAACCTCACTGGTCGGGAAATTACAATGGAAAGATATCTCAGATATTATGATTTTGAAAGCACCTAACGGAAGTTGCTACAAAGTGACGGTTAATAATGTCGGTATACTGTCTACATCACCTGTTACATGTAATTAATTTGAACTTCAAAGATATACATATCGGGCAGTTGCTCCGAAGCCGTTTGGAGAAAGAAAATTTGGATAGTGACCGGGTATGCAATTTTCTGAAATGCTCTGAAGCAGAAATTGAAGTAATGTTTACTCAAAAAGAAATTTCTACCGATATCCTTTTGAAATGGAGCAAATTATTGAAATACGATTTCTTCCGTTTGTATTCTCACCACCTGATTTTATATGCCCCTCAGAAAAAATCTGGTGACAAAAAAGTAAAAGTATCAAAACAGTCAGCTTTGCCGCAATTCAGGAAGAGTCTATATACCGAAGAAATTATAATGTTTGTATTAGAACTTATTTTCACTGGCCAGAAATCTAAAAATCAGGTGATTGAAGAATATAATATTCCCAAAACAACCCTGTACAAATGGATACATAAATACAGGTAATCAATAACTGTTAAACCGTATAAAAAATCAGGACGTGGAAAGCAAAAAAATAACAAAAAATATAGGAGCACCCAATTATAAAAGAATTTACACAGATATGATCAGCATCTGCTATCCGGATAGAAAAGAAGATTGCCGCCATATACTTTCCAAAGAAAAACTGACAATGATAGACGTTATTTTAATTAATGAAATTCTTGTAGGGAAAACAGTAAAAAATAAAGCAGAACACAATCAGAAGCATCGTTCTTATGATAAGGCAGCTATTTTGCACATACTGGAATTCCAGAAAAAACACAAACTCAATAATACCGGATTGGCGGATCATTTTAAACTCAGCCGGAATACAGTACATAAATGGAAAAAATTGTTTTTGGTTTAGTTCTGCTGTTTTATTTTAATTAATTATTATTTTAGAATTGCTATAAATTATTAATTTAAAATTTTGTAATTCAATTATTTATAAATGATATTTTGATCATATGGTTGAAAAATGAAATCTATCGGAATCATTTTTGCATTATTATTTTCATAATCACCAAAAAATATATCATTATGAATACCAACAGACTTTCCCCGACCATTGAAAAAGCATTAAGCGATCAGATGAACAAAGAAATTCACGCCTCGCATGTTTTTTTATCGTACGGGATCTGGGCAGACGATAAAGGATATCAGGGAATTGCCAATTTCCTTTACAGACATGCCCAGGAAGAAAGAAATCATTCTATTAAATTTATGGAATACGTGCTCAACAGAGGAGGGAAACCAAAAGTAGAAGCCATCCCGGCTCCAGCTGCTGATCCTGAATCTTTAACAGCATGTTTTGACGGTGTCTTTAAACACGAAGTTGACAATACTACAGCCATTTACAGAATTGTAGACCTGGCACTGGAAGAAAAAGACTGGGCTACCTGGAACTTTATGCAGTGGTTTGTACAGGAACAGATCGAAGAAGAAACATTAGCCAGCAACCTGATCGATAAACTGAAAATTGCAGGGGGTGACCGTGCTACGGATGAATCTTTATTCACTTTAGATAAAACATTACAGGAAGCTCCCAACGACGTGCCTTTGGCACAGGATGCTACCGGAGATAACCCATAAAAACCAAATGGGTGAACAAAAAATTATTCAAAATCTGCCAAATTACTGGCAGATTTTTTTATTATGAAACTCCCTTTAAAATCACTATCTTTGCAGGCTGAAAGTTCAGTGGTCCGAAGCTGATAAAGAATAAACTTTAAACATCAGACTTTAACCTGTAAGCTGAACAGCATCATTGAATATTAAACTTTGAATTTTACAATATGAAATGTGGAATTGTAGGCCTTCCGAATGTAGGTAAATCAACTCTTTTTAACTGCTTAAGCAATGCTAAAGCACAGTCCGCAAACTATCCTTTCTGTACGATAGAACCAAACTTAGGAACGGTATCGGTACCGGATCAGAGATTATTTGAGCTTGAAAAAATAGTGAATCCGGAGAGAGTATTGCCCGCTGTAGTTGAAATCGTTGATATTGCAGGTCTTGTAAAAGGAGCCAGCAAAGGAGAAGGACTGGGAAACCAGTTCCTTGCCAATATCCGCGAATGTGAAGCCATTATCCATGTTTTAAGATGCTTTGATAATGGAAATATCATCCACGTTGAAGGTTCTGTAGATCCGCTGAGAGATAAAGAGATTATCGACATTGAATTACAGCTTAAAGACCTTGAAACTGTTGGGAAAGCTGTAGAAAAAGCCAAAAAATTCATTAAGTCAGGTAAAAAAGACGATATTCTTGTTTACGAAACACTTCAAAGCCTGGAAAAATTTATTGAAGACGGTAAAAATGCAAGAGAATTTCCTGTAAACGACCTGACTCAGCCTATTATTGATGATATCCAGCTTTTAACCAAAAAGCCTGTGCTGTATGTTTGTAATGTAGACGAAAATTCTATCAAAAACGGTAACGAATGGGTAGGAAAAATCGAAGCTATGGCTAAAAGTGAAGGCGCAGAGATTGTTGTTCTGGCAGCCCAGATTGAAGCAGATATCAATGAGCTGGAAACTTTTGAAGAAAGAGAAATCTTCCTTGAAGAGCTGGGACTTACTGAGCCTGGCGTTAACCGTCTGATCAGAAAAGCTTACGACTTATTGAAACTTCAGACCTATTTTACAGCTGGAGTGAAAGAAGTGAGAGCCTGGACAATCGGGCAGGGATGGACTGCTCCACAGGCTGCGGGAGTAATCCACACAGATTTCGAAAAAGGATTCATCCGCGCAGAAGTAATCAAATATAACGATTATATTAACTATGGCTCCGAAGTAAAAGTTAAAGAAGCCGGAAAGCTTTCTGTAGAAGGTAAAGAATATATTGTTCAGGATGGCGACATCATGCATTTTAGATTCAACGTATAAGAAATATTAAAGTTAGTTTGTAATAGAAAAATGCTTCAGGGATAATCTCTGGAGCATTTTTCATTTTTTACCACTCATAAAAAAGCCATCGTTATACAGAATGGCTCTTTTAATTTTTTATTAAGGTTCTATTCCTGGTCTGCATTGCAGCTGTGCACAGCCTATTGATATTTTGCTGCAGGCACCGGTCATGGGATCAATACAGTCCATTAATCCACCTGTAATGCTTCTTAATTGCTTTTTGTTCAGTTTTTTTCCTTTTGCTAAATTTTGATTTTTCATAAGTTTTGATTTTAATGAGTTAGTTTAAAACTAAGGTAAGAAAAATATGTATAGGTATATCACATGATGTAGAAAAATATAAAAATATTTTTTCTGCTCAATCCGGTTAACTTTGTATATTTGAATTTTACAAATAGTCAGTTATGGAAAAAATCACTCATACCTCCCTTGAAGATTTTTATAAAGAGATGACGGCCAAACTGGGAAAAGATCTTGAAAGTATTTTTCCGAAAGGACTTCATAAAGATATCGGGCATTTTAATGTGTTTGATATCCGGCAGACTATTGAAAGAGTGAAGACTACTGCAGAAATGCCTTATAACAGGAGGAAATACTATAAAATAAGCCTGATCAGGGGAAAGAATAGGGCAGAATACGCTGATAAAATCATTGCGATCAAAAAAAATGCTTTGTTATTTGCAACTCCAAAAGTCCCTTACCACTGGGTACCCGAAGATCCTGACCAGTCGGGAAGTTTCTGCGTATTTACAGAAGATTTTTTCATTAAGGCACAATCACGGTTTTCATTGGAAGACCTGCCGATTTTTCAGCCGGGAAATATCCCTGTGTTTGAAATTAATGATGAGCTGGCAGATGAAATAGAAACTTTGTTTACAAAAATAAAAAAGGAAATAGCATCCGATTATATTTTTAAATATGACTTAATCCGCAACTATGTTCTGGAACTGATTCATTATGGACAGAAACTGCAACCTGCAGCAAAGCTTTCCGCTTCAAATGATGCTTCATTAAGAGTGGTTTCGTTATTCATAGAACTTCTGGAAAGACAGTTTCCAATTGAGTCTTCAGATCAGAGACTGGAACTGAAAACAGCAAAAGATTATGCCGACCGCCTGGCCGTTCATGTAAATTACCTGAATAAAAAGCTTAAGGAAAGTACCGGAAAAACGACTACAGAATTTATTGCCGACCGCCTGATCCAGGAAGCTAAAATTCTTTTAAAACAAACAAAATGGAATGTTTCCGAAATATCCTATGCGCTGGGTTTTGAAGAAATTGCCCATTTTTCCAATTTCTTTAAACGAAAAACTTCTTTTACTCCTATGGAATTCCGCTCATGATTTGAATTTTGCAAATTTCAGATTGATTTGGGCAAATATTTCTTCGGTGGAATTCTCCAACTTTGTACCATTAAATATTACCAAACAATATAAAAAGATGAATACAAAAACAAAAATTGCATTAATCACCGGAGGAAGCCGCGGGCTTGGAAAAAATGCAGCCCTTAAGATTGCCCAAAAAGGGCTGGACGTCATTATTACCTATAAAAACAGCCGTGAAGAAGCTGATGCTGTAGTCAGCGAAATAAAGGCATTGGGACAGAATGCAGCCGCTTACCAGCTGGACACCAGGGATGTAAAAAGCTTTGATGCATTTGTGAAAAGCATTACAGATCACCTGACAGCTGAAACGGGAAGCTCAAACATAGATTTCCTGATCAACAATGCGGGAACAGCCTTATATTCTCCCATTACAGAAACCACTGAAGAACAGTTGGACGACATTGTCAATGTTCATTTTAAAGGTGTTTTCTTTCTGACTCAGAAAATGCTTCCTTTTATCAATGACGGTGGAGGAATCATCAATATTTCATCAGGACTTGCAAGATTTGCCCTGCCGGGATCGTCTGTTTACGGTTCTATGAAAGCCGGTGTGGAAATGCTGACCAAATATATGGCAAAAGAGCTTGGTTCCCGTAAAATAAAAGCAAACGTTATTGCGCCGGGTGCTATTGAAACTGATTTTGGTGGCGGAAGAACAAGGGATGATCAGAATGTAAATTCAATGATTTCCGGTGTTACTGCATTGGGAAGAGCCGGACTACCGGATGACATCGGTGGAGTTGTAGCTTTTCTATGTACCGACGATGCCGGATGGATCAACGGGCAGAGAATAGAAGCTTCAGGAGGAATGTTCTTGTAGAAATAATTACATCGTATAGTTTAAAAAAACCAGTTCTAAAAAGGGCTGGTTTTTTTTGAATATAATAAGGTAAACGAAAAGTCACGGATCTTTTAACAAATTTAACTATCTTTAGTATTCACAAAGTTATTCCTATGATAAAAGAGTTTTTCGAACAGTTTCCCTATATTCTTGTAGGGCTAGAGATTCTTTATCTTGTCGGAATTATTTTTCTGGCCGGTAAGATCATCATGGATACCAAAAATACGAGTAAGACCTTGGCTTATCTCTTGCTGATTATCTTTATTCCGATTGTAGGGATTATCATTTACTTTGTATTTGGGGTTAACTACCGCAAAAATAAATTTTATACCTTCAAAATAGAGCGGAATGAGCAGGTTTATCAGGCTGTGAGCACTTATATCCGGGAAACCCATTACAAAACTTTGGAAAAGTATAAAGATGAAGTAGATCCGTTTTTAACCACGGTTAATTTTCTTTACAATGCCGGTCACTCTCCACTGTCACAGGGAAATCATGCGGAAATACTGATCAATGGGGAAGGTAAATTTGAAAAAGTGTTTAAAGTCATTGAAGGAGCGGTTCACCATATCCACCTTGAATATTATATTTATGATAATGATGAAATAGGAAACAGGCTTGCTGATCTGCTGATAAAAAAGGCAGAAGAAGGGGTAATCATCCGCTTTCTCTATGATGATATGGGCAGTGGGAAAATCGGGCGTCAGCTTTTGAAAAGGCTGAAAGAAGGAGGTATTCAGGTATCTCCGGTTAATAAAATCACCTTCAGGCTTCTCGCGAACAGGGTCAATTACAGGGATCACAGAAAGATCATTATTGTGGATGGTGCAGAAGTTTTTACAGGGGGAATCAATGTTTCTGATAAGTATATTAATCCTAATCCCCATCAGTATTGGAGAGACGTTCATCTTTATATGAAAGGTGAGGCGGCTTTTTACTTCCAGTTTTTATTTTTCAGCAACTGGATTTTTGCAACGGAGAAAGTTCCTGAAATTTCCCAGCTTTACTTTGATCATAAAAGTAAGGAAAAAGGAAACTCACTTATTCAGACAGCGGCCAGCGGACCGGATACCAAACCTTCCATTATGCTCAGTACCGCATCGGCAGTGCTTTCGGCTAAAAAACGAATATATATTGTCACCCCTTATTTCATTCCGGTAGAAACTGTGCTGAACGCAATTAAACAGGCTGCCATTTCCGGGGTAGATGTGAGGCTTATGGTTCCTAAGTCCGGTGATTCAAGAGTGGTGAATGCAGCGGCCTATTCTTACTACGAAGAGCTGCTCGAGAATAGGGTGAGGGTTTTCTTTTACAAAAAAGGTTTTATTCATGCGAAAACAATGATTATAGATGATCATTTTTCATGTGTGGGCACGGCCAATATGGATGTAAGAAGTCAGGAACTGAATTTTGAGGTCAATGCGCTGATTTTTAATAAAGAAATTAATGAAGAGCTTCAGGATCTGTTTCATGGAGATATGAACGATTGTGAAGAAATTCATTACGATTCATGGAGAAAAAGACCAAAATACAAAGTCTTCTTTGAGCATATGGCCAGGCTTCTTTCTCCGCTGATTTGACATTTAAAGCCTGGAAAGGTTTTCTATTGCTTTTTCCAGCGTTTCCTGTTTTTTTGCAAAGCATAACCGGATCACGTGGTCATTCCTTTTGTTTTTATAAAAGGATGAAAAAGGAACACTGGCCACTTTATGACGGATCGTAAGCTCGGAAGCAAAATCAAAGTCGTTCTTATCGGATATTTTATCATAGGTAAGAGCCTGGAAGTAGGTTCCCTCACAGTCCAGAAGCCCGAAAGAGGTTCCCGCAAGGCCTTTTCTCAGGAAGTCTCTTTTTTCCTGAAAAAAACTGTTCAGCCGGCTGTAATGTTCATCATTTTTCATGTATTCAGCCAAAGCAAGCTGGATAGGGGTATTCACACAGAAAACATTAAACTGGTGTACTTTTCTGAATTCATCAGTGAGATTTTTTGGAGCAGCACAATAACCTGTTTTCCAGCCTGTAACATGGAAAAGCTTTCCGAAAGAAGCAACCAGGAGACTTCTTTCCTTAAGTTCAGGATACCGGCATATACTCAGATGTTGTTTTCCGTCAAATACAATGTTCTCGTATACTTCATCGCTCAGAATAAGGATTGAAGTATCTTTTACAAGCTTAATCAGTTCCTGCAGGTCATTTTCTGTTAAAATCTTTCCGGAAGGATTATTCGGGTTATTCAGGATGATCATTTTGGTTTTATCGCTCACCAGGCCTTTTACTGTATTCCAGTCGATCTCATAATCCGGAGCTTTCATCTCAAAACGTTTTACAATGCCTCCAAAAAGTTCCACGGTAGGTTCGTAACAGTCGTAAGCAGGCTCAAAAATAATAACTTCATCGTCTTTCTTTACAAAAGCGGCAATAGCTGTAAAAATAGCCTGAGTTCCTCCTGCGGTCACAGTAATCTCGGAATCGGGATGATAAACGGCACGGTGGCTATTCTCTATTTTTCGGGCAATTTCCTCCTTAAGCGGCATCATTCCCCCCAGCGGAGCATATTGGTTGAATCCTTTCTGAATAAAATTGTTGACCAGATCCAGCAGTTCAGGATCCGGCATGAAATCCGGAAATCCCTGGGAAAGATTAATGGCCTCATTTTCATTGGCGAGCTGTGTCATCTGGCTGAAAATAGTAGTTCCTACATTCGAAAGCTTGGATAATGGAAGTTGTATCATGAAGATCGGTTTATGGATCCGAATTTAATTTATTTTTCGCAATCATGAAACAGAAAGATATAAAAAGACTGTTCGGGAAGTTTTTGCTTCTTTGGATGCATATGACCATTATAATTACGCCTGTACAACATCTTATGGGCGGAACGAATAAATATTTTTTATGGAAGGCGATTGATTTTTAAAGGAAAACTGAGATTGCTCAGGTCTTTTATGTGGTAAGCCGGTTACATTTGTAAGAGCAAGCCAGATTCAAAACCTAATATCATGAAAATTATAAAGACTGAATTACCGGAAACCTCTGTTTTATCAAAGGAAATGAAATTCTATGATTATGCAGACAGCTTTCAAGGGAATGTAAATGCCTCAGGAAATATTACGACAGCTGAAATCGCCAAGGCATTTTTTTCTAGCAGCCCTCAGTGGGCAAAGAAAATGTTTGCCTTAAGAAATATGATTGTTAAAATATTCGGATTGAAAACCGGAGTCAATCATGAAAAAATGCAGGTATCAGATGACTTTATTCCTGAAGTAGGTGAGCAGTTTGGTATTTTCAGGATTTTCGACAGGACTTCCAACGAAATAATTTTGGGAGAAGATGATAAGCATCTTGATTTCAGGGTTTCTCTTCTTTGTGATAAACTACAGAATGAAACGGAAGTGAATTCTTTAACAATTTCAACAACCGTAAAGTATCACAATTGGCTTGGAGTCCTGTACTTTCTTCCTGTACGCCCTTTTCACCGGCTAATTGTTCCGGTAATGCTGAAAAAGATGATCAAAAAGCTTGAAATAATGCCTGAACAGTAGTTTTTATTCCAAATTTTCAATTTTGTGTAAATCTTATTCTTTTTACGGACAAAAACATCCGGTAAGTTGATTTTAAAAATCATGAAATAAAAAAATGAGAAAAGGATAAATAATTTTTTCACTTCAAATTGATTAATTCTGTGAATATAGAATTTGATTAAGAATAGTACATTATTTCAGGTTAAAAATTGAAAAAAACGAATCGAAAAAATTCGGATAATTTTGTACAATTTCGTACTTTTGTATGTTTGCTGAAATTACATATGTCACAAGAAATAAATCCAATCTACTCCGAAGATAATATCAGAACCCTCGATTGGCAGGAACACATCCGTTTGCGCCCCGGAATGTACATCGGGAAGCTCGGGGATGGCTCCTCTGCTGATGACGGTATTTACATACTGCTGAAAGAAATTCTCGATAACTCTATCGATGAGTTCAGGATGAAAGCAGGAAAAAGAATTGAAATAAAACTCGACGATGGTAAAGTCACCATCCGTGACTTTGGCCGAGGGATTCCCCTGGGGAAAGTTGTAGATGCTGTTTCCAAAATGAATACGGGTGGTAAGTATGACAGCAAGGCCTTCAAAAAATCGGTTGGACTGAACGGGGTAGGTACCAAAGCCGTTAATGCCCTTTCAGAATATTTCCGTGTACGCTCTTTCCGTGAAGGAAAAATGAAGATGGCCGAGTTTTCCAGAGGAATTATAACGGAAAATTATGATGAAAAAGATACCTCAGACCGCAATGGGACTGAAATTTCCTTTATTCCGGACGGGGAGATCTTCCTTCATTTCAAATACAGGAAGGAATACATAGAGAAAATGCTGCGCAATTATGCGTATCTGAACCCGGGGCTGAAAATTCTCTTCAACGGAGAAACCTATTATTCCGAAAATGGTCTTAAAGATCTTTTGGAAGAAGAAATGGAGAACGAAATTCTGTACTCCATCGTTCACCTGAAAGACACTGATATAGAATTGGCAATCACCCATTCCGACAAATCACAGACAGAAACTTATTTTTCTTTCGTGAACGGACAGAACACCACGCAGGGAGGAACGCACCTTAATGCTTTCCGCGAAGCGTATGTAAAAACGATCCGCGAATTCTTCAATAAAAATTTTGATGCCTCAGACATCAGGAAATCTATTATTGCAGCTATTTCTATCAACGTAGAAGAGCCCGTATTCGAATCCCAGACCAAAACAAAGCTGGGTTCCAATGATATGGGACCGAATGGTCCTACCGTAAGGACATTCATTATTGATTTTCTGAAAAGCAAGCTGGATAATTTCCTTCACAAAAATCCTGAAATTGCCGAAGCGATCCAAAGAAAGATCCTGATCTCCGAAAGAGAAAGAAAAGAACTTTCAGGAATCCAGAAACTGGCAAGAGAAAGAGCTAAAAAAGTATCCCTTCACAATAAAAAGCTCCGGGATTGCAGACAGCATTATAACGACCAGAAAAATGAAAGAAAAGGGGAGACCCAAATCTTCATTACCGAGGGAGATTCAGCATCAGGATCCATTACCAAGTCCAGGGATGTGGAAACCCAGGCCGTATTCTCATTAAAAGGAAAACCGCTGAACTGCTATGGACTGACTAAAAAAGTGGTGTACGAAAATGAAGAATTTAACCTCCTTCAGGCCGCTTTGAATATTGAAGAAAGCCTTGAAGATCTAAGATATAACCAGGTGATTATCTCCACCGATGCCGATGTGGATGGTATGCACATCCGTCTGCTGATGATCACATTCTTCCTTCAGTTTTTCCCTGATCTGATCAAGAATGGACACCTTTATATTCTTCAGACCCCATTGTTCCGGGTGAGAAATAAAAAGGAAACAAGATACTGCTACACCGAAGCGGAAAGAATAAAGGCACTGAACGAACTTGGTAAAAACCCGGAGATCACCCGATTTAAGGGTCTGGGAGAGATTTCTCCGGACGAGTTCAAGCACTTCATTGGCAAAGATATCCGTCTGGAGCCCGTGGTAATAGGAAAAGATCAGACAATAGATCAGTTGCTGGAATTCTATATGGGGAAGAATACACCGGACAGGCAGGTGTTTATTCTTGAAAACCTTGTTATAGAAGATCCCGATATTGATAAAAAAGAAATGCTGGATGAGGTAGCAGGCTAATACTAAACTAAAAACCATATCACAAATGAGACTTAGCAACCGCAACAAAGCTTCAATTTACAATTTTGCTCATACATTACTTGTAATGATGGCCATATTTGGAATTGCAGCATTTTTGTTGAACGAATACAGATTCCACGCTGTAGGAAATGAAAGTTATATTTTCCTTATTGTTCCCATCCTGCTGTTGGTGATTTTTCATCTTAACGGCAGGCAGATATTTGAGTATGACAGTGATGGAGAGGCACTGAACTTTAAGAACAGGAATATCATTCCTTTTTTAGACAGGCCGCTTCATGATGAATTTCCTAAGTATAAACTGATAAAATATGAAATTGTCCGTATTTTTTTTATTAAAAGACTATACGTAACTATTTCAAGTAAAAATACAGGTTCTACCATACTCAAATATGAAATATCCTATTTGAGCCAAAAAGAAATAAACGATTTAAAAATCTCTCTGAATAAAGTAGTAAAGACTAATAAAGAGAATAACGATTAAAAGAGATGACGACAGAAGAAAACTCGCACGAAGGTGAGAGCTTGAAAAAAGTCTCGGGACTTTATAAAGACTGGTTTCTGGACTATGCTTCCTATGTAATTCTGGATAGAGCGATTCCTTCCGTCTATGATGGGCTTAAGCCTGTTCAGAGAAGGATCATGCACTCTATGCGGGAGCTGGAAGACGGCCGTTACAACAAAGTAGCCAATATCGTAGGAAATACCATGAAGTACCATCCCCATGGGGACGCTTCCATTACGGATGCAATGGTACAGATTGGCCAGAAAGAGCTCCTGATAGATACCCAGGGAAACTGGGGGAATATTTATACCGGAGACTCTGCGGCGGCTGCAAGATATATTGAAGCCAGACTGACTCCTTTCGCACTGGAAGTAGTCTTTAACCCCAAAACAACGGAATGGGCAAAATCCTATGACGGCAGAAATAACGAGCCTATTGATCTTCCCGTAAAATTCCCGTTGCTGCTTGCACAGGGAGTGGAAGGAATTGGTGTGGGGCTTTCTACGAAAATTCTTCCCCATAATTTCAATGAACTGATCAATGCATCTGTTGCATATTTAAAAGGAAAGAAATTTGAGCTGTTCCCGGATTTTATGACGGCAGGTTACCTTGATGTCTCCGAATACAATGACGGGCATAGAGGAGGGAAAGTAAGAGCCAGGGCCAGAATAACGCAGACAGATAAACATACGCTGGTGATTTCTGAGCTACCTTTCTCAAAGACGACAAGCGACCTGATCGATTCTATCCTGAAGGCTAATGAAAAAGGAAAGATCAAGATCAAAAAGATTGAGGATAACACTTCGGATACCGTAGAAATCCTTGTCCATCTTCATAACGATGTGTCGCCGGACAAAACCATCGATGCGCTGTATGCATTTACAGACTGCCAGGTCACCATTTCACCCAATGCATGTGTGATTGTTGGTGATAAACCGATGTTCATGAATGTTTCCGATATTCTGAAAATGAATACGGATCATACAGTTTCGTTGCTTAAAAAAGAGTTGGAAATTGAACTTCATGAGCTTCAGGAAAGCTGGCATTTCTCTTCACTGGAAAGAATATTTATAGAAAACAGGATCTATCATGATATTGAAGAAGTAAAAACCTGGGAAGAGGTAATTAAAACCATTGATGCCGGATTAAAACCTCATACCAAGCATCTTTTAAGAGCAGTGACGGAGGAAGATATTTTAAAACTGACCGAGATCAGGATCAAAAGAATATCAAGATTCGATTTAGATAAATTTAAAGAAAATATTGCTGCCCTTGAAGGCAAAATAGAACAGGTAAAACATCATCTTGCCAACCTGATCGCCTATGCTATTGATTATTATCTGAATATCCAGAAGAAATACGGAAAAGACAGGCAGAGAAAAACTGAGCTGAGAATCTTTGACACGATTGATGCTACGAAAGTAGCGGTGGCTAATGAAAAATTCTACGCCAATTTCGAGGAAGGATTTATTGGAACTTCACTGAAGAAAGACCAGTATCTGTTCGACTGTTCCGATATCGACGATATCATTATATTCCGAAAAGACGGAACGATGAAGGTGGTGAAGGTAGAGGCCAAGACATTCGTAGGGAAAGATATCCTGCACGTGGCCATATGGAAGAAAAATGACAAAAGAACCGTCTACAACATGATTTACCGTGAAGGAAGGGACGGGCCTTACTACATGAAACGTTTTTCTGTAACGGCAGTAACCCGAAACACAGATTATCCGCTGGCTTCTGATAAAAAAGGTTCGGAAACCTTGTATTTCTCGGCTAATCCTAATGGAGAAGCAGAAACGGTAACCGTTCTTTTAAAACCGAATCCGAGGATCAGGAAAAATAAAATGGAAATTGACTTTTCTGACCTGGCTATCAAAGGAAGAGATTCCAAAGGAAACCTGGTTACCAAATATTCCGTGAAAAAAGTAGATATGAAAGAGGAGGGTGTTTCTACGCTTGCCCCTAGAAAAATCTGGTTTGATGATACGGTAAGAAGACTCAATGCTGATGGAAGGGGAACCCTTCTGGGAAGTTTTAAAGGGGATGACAGGATCCTGACAATCAATACAAACGGCGAAGTGAAGCTGGTCTCTTTCGATCTGGGCAACCGCTTCGATGATGAATACCTTGTCCTGGAAAAATGGAAGCCGCAACAGCCGGTAACCTGTATTTATTATGACGGGGAAAAAGACATGTATTTTATCAAAAGATTCCTGCTGGAAAATACAGTGAATATACAGACTTTTATGCCTTCGGAACACCCGAAATCATTTATTGAAAATGTGATTGTAGCTGACGGAGCCACGGCCGAGATCATCTTTGCTAAAGATAAAGGTAAAGAACGCGAGCCTGAAACCGTGCAGATAGATGAATTCATTGCAGTAAAAGGAATCAAGGCAATTGGAAACCAGTTCACGAAATTTAAAGTGAAAACAATCAATATTACCATTCCTGAACCTGTGGAAGAGGAGCCGGAAGTATATGAAGAACCCGAAACAGGAGACGGTATTGTAGATGACGACCGGACCGTAATTGGAGACTTGTTTGAAACAGGAGAACCCGAAAATTAAGAATTAAACTTATGAATATTCTCATCTTATTTATTATCATTACAGCTATTATCAGTTTTGTTGCTTTTAACAATCCCGGTATTACTGAAAAATATAAGTTCAGTGTAGGAGCGATCCTGCACAGAAAAGAATACATCCGCCTGCTTTCATCAGGATTCCTGCATGCCGACATCATGCACCTGGTTTTTAATATGATGACCCTGTATTTCTTTGGCCCTATCGTCATCCAGACTTTTGGAAACATAGGTTTTGCCATTATCTATTTAGGTTCTATATTGCTGGGAAATTTTCTATCCCTTTATATTTATCAGAAACAGCCATGGTATTCTGCAGTAGGAGCGAGTGGAGGTGTTTCAGGAATACTTTTTGCTTCCATAGCGATGATCCCGGATATTGGAATTTATATTTTCTTTATTCCGATTCCGGTTAAGGGATACCTTTTCGGACTTCTGTATTTCGGATATTCGGTCTATATGATGATGAATCCGAGACAGCATGATAATATCGGGCATGCTGCACACCTTGGAGGCGCTTTTTTCGGGCTGGTGTATGCAATAGCTGTAGCTCCGGATACGGCAATACATAATGCTCTGTACCTGGGAATCATGTCACTTCCGCTGATCTATCTGGGCTATGAAATTTTTGTCAGGAAAAGAATAGGATAAACATTTATCTTTACTAAAATATCAGAACCAATGAACACATCAGAATTAAACCGTTTCATCGTTGTATTAATCTATGGTTCATTGGTTCTGCTTTCTTTATTGAAACTGTCCAATCCGTTAAAGGTTAACAGAAAAGCCAATTTCTGGTTCGGAATATTTCTGTTTTTGTGGTCAAGTTTCTGGCTGGATGAGATTCTTACACTCGTAAAAGGGACTCCGGTTGATGTTCAGTCTATCATTTCAGTTCAGATCATTCAGTTTCTGACTCCGGTTATGTTCTATTTTAGTGTGTTATTTTACACCAATCCTTCATTTAAATTTAGAGTTTCAGATCTGAAATATTTTATTCTTCCGCTTATCTTTTGGATCAATATCATATTGCCGCGTTTTGGAGGATTTGAAGATCAGACGGTCTTTAATTATGTTTTTATCGGGCTGATACTTTTCCAGGCTATATTCTATACCGGTCTATCATATTTCACCATTCAGAAACACAAGAAAAGGATTCAGCAGTTTTCAGCCAATACGGAAGGGATCAATCTCAACTGGCTGGAGTACATTACGATAATCATTTTTATTATCAATATTGTTTACGTAGTTTATAATTTATCCTACGATTCAAAAGCGTTGAATTTTTTCATTAACGGAGCTTTTCTGCTGGTTATTTATTCCGTAGGCTATTATTCTTTGAAGCAGAAAGAAATTTATCCTTTGGAAGAAAAACAGCGTGAAGAGCTGATTTCCATTGATGAGGATCAGGAAACAGAAGAAATAAAGAAAAAACTGATCTCCGATGAAGAATTAATAAGAATTAAAACCCATCTGGAAGAAATCATGGACAGGCAGAAACCATATCTGGACAGCGAGCTCAACCTCATCAGGCTTTCCGAACTGTTGTCTGTTTCCACCCATCATCTTTCGTATGTGATCAATACCGGTTTTAAAAAGAACTTTTTCCAGTACGTTAATGAATACAGGATCGGATATGCCAAAAGACTTCTTAAAGATTCCCAAAGTAAATTGTCAATTTTAGGAATTGCCTACGAATCCGGATTCAACTCCAAAACTTCTTTCAATACCACCTTTAAAAAACTGACCGGCCAGACTCCTTCTGAATATAAAAATAGTTCGGATTTATAAGTTTTAACGTTATTATTTATTTAAATAATTGTTTTTCAACTGTTTGTGTATCGTGTTTTTTTGGTCAGGAAATAAGTTCACTCGGATAATCCTGAACATTCAACACCCTTTTTCAGAATAGCTTTGTCCCATAAAATTGTGTTATGGATACCAAAGAATCATATGCTGTAGTTACCGGAGCAAGCCAGGGGCTTGGAAAAGCATTTGCTGAAAATCTGGCAAGCAAGAATATCAATGTTATTTTAGTAAGCCTTCCCGGACAGAAGCTTGAAGAACTGTCCCAACGGCTTGAAGAAACCTACCAGATCAGAGCACCTTATTATGAAACAGATCTTTCGGTGAATGAAAATGTACTGAAACTAACAGAATGGCTGAATAAATCCTTTGAAATCCATATCCTGATCAATAATGCAGGCCTTGGAGGCACCAAGAAGTTTGTAGAGGCTTCGTCCTCTTACATCAACACCATTCTGCAGGTTAATGTCACAGCGACATCTTTGATCACCCATCAGCTCTTGCCCAATCTTTTAAGGCAGCCTGAAGCTTATATTCTGAATGTGTCAAGTATGGCTGCTTTTTCACCCATAGGTTTCAAGACAGTATATCCGGCTTCCAAAACCTTTATTCATTCATTTTCAAGAGGGCTTTATGAAGAACTTAAGGATACAAACGTTTTTGTAAGCGTTGTGAATCCCGGTGCCATGAAAACCAATAAGGACGTCTGCAAAAGAATTGAAAAGCAGGGCGCTTTAGGAAAACTGACCCTTCTGGATCCGAACAAAGTAGCCGCTTATTGTATCAGACAACTTTTCAGAAGAGATTCCGTTATTATGGTGAATCCTATAAGCTGGCTGGTGATGAAAATCCTGCCGATATGGATCAAGCTGCCTCTGATGACCAGTGCCATAAAAAAAGAAATTGAAGCATGAAAAAAGTTTTCGTGACCGGAGCCACAGGCCTTCTGGGAACTAATACCATTATTAAATTATTACAATATGATTATTCTGTTATTGCTCTGGTGCGTAAGAAAAGCAGCTGGATGGGTGAGGAAAGCAAAAATCTCAGATGCATAGAAGGTGATCTGTTCTCGGATATTTCAGAACATTTGCAGGATGTGGACGCCATTATCCATATCGCTGCAGAAACCGGCCAGAACCTGCTGAGTTATGAGGATTATAAAAAAACGAATTATGATGCTACAGTTCATCTTTTTGCAAAAGCCACGGCCGCAGGAGTGAAAAAATTCCTGTTCGTGAGCACTGCCAATACTTTGGGATTCGGAAATTCTGCAGACCGGGGAAATGAGCAGGCTCCACAGCTTTATCCCTTTACCAGTTCTTACTATGCGAAAAGTAAGCTGGAAGCAGAAAACTATCTCCTTCAGCAGAACAGGGAAACCAATGTTGTGATCTTAAATCCTACTTTCATGATTGGAGCTTACGACCGTAAACCGAGTTCGGGAAAAATTATTTTCTGGGCCTGGAAAAAGAAGGTAGTTTTTTACCCTAAGGGCGGGAAAAATTTCGTTCATGCAGAAGATGCTGCTGAAGGAATTATAAAAGCTGTTGAGAAGGGGAAAAGAGGCGATAAATACCTGTTAGCCAATGAAAACCTTACTTATAAAGAATTTTTCAAAAAAGTAAATACCATATCCAGGCAAAATCCTGTTATGATCCCGATTCCTGATTTAGTTCTGGCCATGTTGGGAGTGTTTGGTGATGGCTTGCGGAAGCTTAAAATAAAGTCCAGTTTAAGCTCTGCTAATATGAAAGCACTGAGGATTGATAATTTTTACTCCAATAGGAAATCTGTAGAGGACTTAGGAATTACATATCAGCCTGTTGATAAAGCAATAGAGGATGCCATCAGATTTTTTGAAAAAAAGAATAATATATAACGCATAGTTTATCCAAAAGCTTTGTCAGATCAACAAAGTTGATCATACCTTTGCCATCTTTAAATAATCAGTAAGAAAGTAAAACTTTACGTTAAAAAATATTTAGTAAATTAATTTTTATTCTCTCGCAAATTACACAGATCACGCAGATTTATTTATGAATATTTGTGTAAATCTGCGTAATTCGTGGCTGATAAAAAATGTTCAGCTTGCAAGTCTGTTCAAAGCATCTTCCAATGTTCCAGTGAAGTTAATATGCTTGGCCTTATTGCTTTCAAAAATAAAATCCCTGATGCTTTTGCTTTCGTATTTTCCAAAATCTCCTACAATGGCAAGGCTTACCCGGTAATTAGAGAACTTCTGCAGAATATCCCCGGCTATTTTTGTTTTCAGATCAAAAAATTCAGGAGTGATATTTTTCTCATAGACGATTAATTTGTCGAAACCCTGATAATAGATATCTCCGAGGAGATCCAGCCCATCCTGAACAGACTGGATAACTGTTTTATCAGAAATAATTTCGGCAATTTTTATATCGTTGACAACATGTGAGATGATTTCCATAATTTGGTTGTTATTTCCGTCCAAAAATAAAACGGTCATTTTCGGATAAATCCTTAATAAGTTGGGCCTCAGATAGAGAGTCAGTATATAATTCCAATGTTTCCGGACCTAGTTTTTGATTGATCTCTAAAAAAAGAAGACCTTTATCTTTCAGGTGTTGCTTTGAATCTACGGCAATTTTGCGGTAAAAGATCAGCGCATCCTGAACAGGGGAGAACAGTGCCATTTTAGGCTCAAATTCCTTGACAGAGTCCGCAATTTCAGTTTCCTCTTCAATTCCTATGTAAGGAGGATTGGAAATAATAACATCGTATGTCTCAGTTAATTCTGAATTCAGATAATCTGCATGAATGAAATTGATTTCCAGCTGATGATATTCGGTATTTCTTTTTGCTGTTTCCAAAGCTTTTTCAGAAAAATCAATGGATGAAATTTCTGCTTCGGGGAAATGCTTTTTTAAGACCAGGGGAATTACACCGCTTCCGGTTCCGATATCCAGAATTTTTAAATTTTGATGATGAAATCCAGAATGCCGGATGGTTCGGATCGCAATTTCAAGCAATTCCTCCGTTTCAGGACGGGGAATCAGTACGTGTTCATCCACGAAGAACAGCATTCCGTAAAATTCTGTTTCCCCAAGGATTTGTTGATAAGGCTTGCCTGTTTTTAATTCCGAAACAGTTTCAAGAAGTTTTTGTTCATCATCCATGAGAAGCGGCTGATCGGATAATTTTCTCTGGTGGAACGAATTAAGACCAACAATTTTCTGTATAAAAACGGAACATAAAAAAGTACTTTCCGATTCATTATACAATGTGGAAAGTTCTGATTTAAAATATTTTTTGAATGCTGATACTGTCATTTATCTTGTAAAAACCAGTTTTGTGTCTGTAGATTTTTCCTCATCAATCAGGTAGCCTTCATAGTTGAATGCCTTTACATCATCTAAAGTTTTGGCATTGGTTTCTGCACAGAATCTTACCACAAGACCTCTTGCATGCTTGGTGTAGACAACGATGGTTTTCAGTTTTCCGTCTTTCTGTTCATAAAAATCAAAATCAATCACCTTATGGTTCAGTTTTTTTCTGTCTATCACCTTTCCGTATTCGTTGCTGGCCAGGTGAAGGAGAATTTCTCCCTTTTTCATTTCGGAATTAAGCTGGTCCGTAATTTTTTCCCTCCAGAATTCGTACAGGTTTTTATATTGATCGAATTCAAAATGGCGTCCCATTTCCAGTCTGTAAAGCATGACCTTGTCGGACGGTTTCAGAAGACCGTACAGCCCGGAAAGCATCCTGTAATTTTTCTGTAAATAATCAACGGCATCTTTGTCCAGGGTTTTGGCATCCAATCCCCGGTAAACCTCTCCTGTAAATGCAAATAGAGCAGGAGCTGATTCTTTGGCAGTGGGTTTGGCTTTCCATTTCTGGTTTCTTTCCCAGTTTTCGTCAGCAAGCTTGGATGATATTTCCATGAGCTCGGAAAGATATTTCGGGGATTTATGTTTTAAATAAGACTGTATCAGAGTGGCTTCTTCGATGAATTTCGGAGTGGTGGTTCTTAAAAGGTCTGTTGAATTCTCAACGTTCATCAGTTTCGCTGGAGAAGTTATAATTTTCATAATGTTTAGAAGGCGGATAAATGTTTAATGTCAATAAAATTCATGATCATCATCGATACAAAATCATACATACAATGGCAGATGATAAGGATTTTAATGTTTGAATATTTTTTATAAAAAACAGCAAAAACAGTTCCTATAAAGAAAGGTATCAAGACCTGTCCGATCGTTCCGTAAGTGCTGTGCAGAATCCCAAATAGCAGGGCGGAAACAAAAATGCCCAGATATTGGCTATTGTATATTTTTTCAATTCTCGGCTGGATATATCCCCGCATGAGAAGCTCTTCCACAACTCCTGCTGTAAGGCAGATGGAGATAATCAATGGAAAATTATTACTGAAGAGCGAGGCTATCTGAACGATCTTTCTACTTAAATTCTCATGGGTGAAAACCTGGATCATAAAATTCAGGAAAGCACTGCCGAAAGAACAGATCAGATATAAAGTTATTACGGCTTTAATGTAGAATAATCCCGGATATTTTTTCTCTTTCCATAGCAGAAAAGTATTCCTTTCTATGAAAAAATTGTACAGAAAAATTAAAAGAAGAACTATCCACAGGGCAATCCTTGTGTAAAAAAAATTAACTGCTGTAAATGCTTTTACTCCTGTAACAAAATAAATGACGGGAAAAGAATAAAGCATTGCTGCAGCCAGAAGCACAAAAGTTAAAAGAATTCCTGTCGCGTATTTACCGTTCAAACCCATATCCCCAACGATCACTCTCAGCTGTTAATCTTCAATTAAATAATTCCTTTTCCCTGACGGATAATTTCCGGTTCTCCGGAAGTAAGGTCCACAATAGTGGAAGCCACATTATCCCCATATCCGGAATCGATGACAATATCCACCAGGTGATCATACTTTTCAGCAATCAGTTCAGGGTCGGTTGAATATTCAATGATTTCGTCATCATCTTTGATAGAGGTTGATGCAATAGGATGGCCAAGTTTTTCTACAATAAGCTGCGGAATCGGATGGTCAGGAACACGGATACCGATGGTCTTATGGTTTTTATAGGCCAGCGGAAGGCTTTTATTGGCATCCAGGATAAAAGTAAAAGGACCCGGAAGATGGCTTTTCAGAAACCTGAATACGGAGGTATCAATGGGTCTTGTAAAATCAGAAAGATGGCTTAAATCGTTACAGATAATAGAAAACTGAGACTTTTCGAGCTTTACTTTTTTGAGCTGAGCCAGCTTTTCCATTGCTTTTATATCAAAAATATTACATCCCAAGGCATAAACCGTATCTGAAGGATAGATAATAAGTCCGCCGTTTTGTAAGGTTTTAATGACCTCATTCACAAGATTTTCCTGAGGATTGTCAGGGTAAATTTTCAGTATTTTTGCCATAAAACAAAGATACAAATAATAAAATAGTTTTCATAAAAGTCCTTTATTTAAAAGAAAAATTAGGATTTTCAAAAAATTGCCGTATCTTTGCACTCACAATATCGCGGGATGGAGCAGTAGGTAGCTCGTCGGGCTCATAACCCGAAGGTCATCGGTTCGAGTCCGGTTCCCGCTACTAAGTTAAGTGCTTTCGGTAAGCACTCTAAAAATACACCGCGGGATGGAGCAGTAGGTAGCTCGTCGGGCTCATAACCCGAAGGTCATCGGTTCGAGTCCGGTTCCCGCTACTAAGTAAGTGCTTTCGGTAAGTACTCTAAAAATATACCGCGGGATGGAGCAGTAGGTAGCTCGTCGGGCTCATAACCCGAAGGTCATCGGTTCGAGTCCGGTTCCCGCTACTAAGCAAAGTGCTTTCGGTAAGCACTCTAAAGATACACCGCGGGATGGAGCAGTAGGTAGCTCGTCGGGCTCATAACCCGAAGGTCATCGGTTCGAGTCCGGTTCCCGCTACTAAATTAAAACCCTGTATAACAGAAAGTTATTCAGGGTTTTTCGCTTTTAAGATGGATAAAGTGAATCCTATGATGACTTCAAAAGTGCTTGAATTAATAATTTTATACGTCTGGCTAAATAATATAAGAAAGGAAGTATTTGAAGAATCAATTTGAAAATTGAATGATAATTTTAATAAAAATAGCTTCCCGTAGGAAGCTATTGTCATTTGTTTTTTTAATTTTAGCAATTAGCATAACCATCATTAACGGCGAAAGCTAGTTCACGATTAAATGCCGGGCTTCCATCTGCATAGTTTGATTGGAAGAAAACTGTAGAAGTATCTCCACATGCATTCGGGAATGATACTGAGTACCAAATAAAATAAGCTAATGCTTTTTGCTGCTCAAGAGTAAGTTCTTTTACTTCAGCTTTAGTCTCTTGTTTTACTACTTCTTTACTTTCTTTTACTTCTGTTTTGTTTTTTGCAAAAGTCAATGTTGAAAGAGCCAATGCTCCGATAAATAATAATTTTTTCATAGTTGAATTTTTTATATGTTTTATAAAATTATTTTGATTTTAATCAAGAAAGACGTTAATTTTTTTTAATCTTTCGGAAATACCTTTGGTCTTATCGTTACCATTGGAATCCAAAATTTTTAAATTACCATTATACATTGAAGGATTTTCTGCATAATTTTTACGCGCTTCAATAAATTGCATTTTAGATTTTGCATTCACTAAATTATCATATGTGATAGGTTCTATAATTTCTTCAGACTTTTTGATATCTGTAGCATAAATTTCAATGGTTCTGTTTTTATTATAAACTTCCAGGACCAGACCAGATAAACCTTTAAAACGGAAAGGGCCATCCGGTATGGCAATATCTTCTGTATACCAGGCAAAGAACTCATCTCCTGTATCTGTAATAGTTTTTGCAATACGACATTTATATCCTTTTATATCCTTTGTTTGTGAAAGGGTTTCCCATTTCAGCTTAGGCTCTTCAAAGCTGAAAATATATTTTCCTACTGGAAGGAAGGCAGTTTGTTTTCCCGCAATATTTAAAATGCTTGCAACTGATTTTGGATACCTCGGAACTATTCCCATACTAGTAGTGATTGAAGTAGCATTAGGTACTGTCACATCATTATTAAAAAAAGCTTTTGCTTCTCTTGAAAAGTATGCTGATTGATTATTATTCAACAATAGAACAGATTGAAAAATATTAATCTTTTCCTTTGCTAAGCTGTCAGGAATCATTTTAGTCTCATAATTAATTTCCATCACAGCTTTTTCTTGGGCAGATAAAATGGTACTAAAGAGGGCTATAAAAATACATACTAATTTCTTTTTCATATTTAATTTATGTATCTCAATATTACAAAATGTTTTTTATTCCCAATTATGTGAAATCATAAATCTTAGATTTTTTTTATTATGTTAAAAAACAGTTTATTAAAGATTTAGTATTTCTATCTTGATGCCTTTGTATTCCAGAGTTTCAATATAACTTTATAATTTATTTTCCATTGCCTGTATTTCTCCTTCATACAGTGTCCACAGGGGCGGTAATTATTTTCAAGAGCTTCCTTTTCGGATTTAAAAAAGACCCTGTTTTTTGTTTTCATTCTTTTACCGGAGGAGCAGCTGAGCAAACCATAGATTTTTAATTTTGAGTTTCCCCCGAAATTAATGTCCCTACTTCTGATTTTACTCCTTAAGACGGTGGCTGAAATTTCAGTATGCCGTTTCATAGATCAGCTGACAGCATCATGAAAAATAATTCCCAATGTACAGCGGTTGCCTTCTTTTACCTCACTGACGCCATGTTTCATATTTACCCTGTAATAGCCTTTAGCTCCCTTTTCAGGTTTGAAATGCGTTGTGAAAATCACGGCGTCTCCTTTCCCTGGATTTAAAACTATTGCTTTGGACTGTGCTCTGGGAATCTGCTGTGTAAGTACAAATTCCCCACCTGTAAAGTCTTTTCCTGGTTCGTTCAGCATTAAAACAATCTGAATGGGAAAGTAAATATCTCCGTAGAGATCCTGATGTAAGGTATTGAAGCCTCCTTTTCCGTATTTTAAAATTAATACGGTTGCTTTATGCTGCCCTTTGCTGTGACACTGCTGAAGCAATGCCGAATGTTCCGGTGGAAAATCTATGTTGATGTTCAGTGCCTTAAACCAAGCATTGGCAACAGGAACGAGATGCGTGTACATCTGTGTTCTTACAGTCTGGATCAGAGCGGTAAGGGGATAATTGAAATATTTATATTCGCCCAATCCAAAACGATGGCGGGCCATTACTACTGTTTTCCGGTATAAATCTGATGCATGGTATTCTGATTTCAATGCTTCACATTCATCATCTGATAACAGTTCAGGAACAATGGCATAGCCTGTTTGATGTAGGTTATCAGTGACGGTTGCCCAATCTATGTTTTCAATTCTTCGGATAATATCATTCATAACTATTGTATAGAGTGATGCAAAGATCCAAAGTTAGCTGCGGTTATAAAATCCGAAACGTGCTGTATTTTATAATCTGTATAAATGAAATTTATTATTTAAAAGTATTCAATGATGTGTCCTCTATTGTCTCAAAAGTAGTATTACTTCTACAAAGCATGTTATTTAATTCTACATCCTTTTTTTAGCGGGACAGCTCCAAAATCATATTTTTGTACAGCTCTTAATTAACCGGGAGACCGGTTTCAGAGCCTATTTATGTTTTTAAGATCTCCGCCTCATTTTCTACTTTTTCCCGAATGTTTTTATGATTAATACATAACAGCCTTCCGGCGGAGATCTTTTTCTCAGGACTTAAATTTTTCATTAGGATATAATAATGATTAATGTTTGTATATATTCTAACTATAGAGAGAACGGCATCTGCGGTTCTCTTTTTTTATTTGAACCTGTAAAATAAAAAATCCTGCTTAAAAAAGCAGGATCATTATCGTTTAGGCTGATTTTATTGAGCTAACTGATTGTAAGGAGCAAGTTTGTTATCATCAGACATCGTCTGTCCTAAAAATTCTTTTTTCTGGTCTCCCTTCATTCTTCCTGCAGCATCACTGGCATTGAAATAAGCTTCGCTTAGTTTTGTAGCGATATCCGCCGGCTTGAAATCAAATTTCGTATCACCTTCCACACCAAGGTATCCGTTCTTTCTGGTAAGGTTTGAGATATAATTGTTGTAGTTGATGAATGTATTTCTTAAGTATTGTGTATGATATTCCATACATTTTTTAGCTTTTTTGGAAGAATTGTTCAGAATACAGTTCTTCATATTATTTCTGTACAGGAACCATTCAGATTCCAGGATACCATATTCTTTTCCTAAAGCTGTTTTTCCGTTGTTAAGGATATTATTGTCTCCTTCCTTATCAGCAATAGTCTGAAGATGCTTGATGACCAATGGAACTGTGTTTTCAATCTTCGTTTTGGTTTCCTTTAAGACACTGAGATCTGCAGCCGGGGAATTCTTCTTTTTTTGAGCTGTAGTAACGTTAAAAATAAGCAGCAATAGTACAATCAATAAGTTATATCTTTTCATGAGAAATTTTTAAAGCACTAAAATAAATATATTTTCTCACTTTAAACAAATTCATTTTAATTTTATTTAATAAAATTTAACAAGTTTTAAGAATTTATAGTCATTTATGAAGTTTTCCTGCATATTAAACAGGCAATAAATGAGGTATATTAAAAATTTAACATATTTTAATAAAATTTATTAATCTGATTTTCAGTAACTTATATTAATTATTTCTTTATCACTAAAAAAATAGTTGTTTCAATCCATTTTATTTCTACATTTGTATAACTAATTTATTAGTGATATTGATTAGATATCTCATTCATGATAAAAATAAGCAGGATATGAAAATTCAGAATTTAACAAAAGCAGAAGAACAGGTGATGCAGTATTTATGGAAACTAGAAAAAGGTTTCCTGAAAGATATTCTGGAGCTCTTTCCGGAACCGAAGCCGCATACCAATACGGTTTCTACGATTTTAAAAGTCCTGAAAGACAAAGAATTTGTAGATTATCATGTATACGGCAGGCAGCATGAGTATTTCCCGTTGGTTACCAAAGAACAGTATTCCGGGAAAACTATGAAAAGCCTTGTGAAAAATTATTTTAAAGGTTCTTACAAAAGCGCGGTTTCTTTCCTTGTGGAAAAAAATGAAATGACCGTAGAAGACCTGGAAATGCTGTTAAACGAACTCAAAAAGAAAAACTAACTGATCATGGAAACTGTATTTTTATACTTGGGAAAAGTAATTGTGTGCTCCGGTGTAATGTTCTTATACTATCAGTTGTCTTTAAAAGACAAGACATTTCATCATTACAACAGATTTTACCTTCTGTTTGCTATGATAGTATCATTGCTGCTGCCTCTGATCAGGGTAGACGATTTTACCATAGAAGTGAACAGTGATGTGTATATGCTTCTTGACAAAATACAGAATTTTAACACAGAAAAAAACCTAGACAATGGCCACATTTATTTTAGAATTATTTTTTCAGCTCTGGGACTGGTTTCTCTCTATTTTTTAGGGAAGTTGATTTTCGGGATTCTTAAGATCCGGAAACTTAAAAGACAGTTTCAGAAAGAAAGTTTTGACGGGATTAACTTTTACCGTACAGACCTGACCGAAGCTCCATTTTCATACTTTAAAAACCTCTTCTGGAAAAACACCATTATGCTGAATTCCGATGTGGGAGAGCAGATTTTAAAACATGAAATGGTTCATATTGAACAGAAACACTCTTTCGATAAGATCTTTATTGAAATTATTACCTCTGTGTTCTGGTTCAATCCGTTTTTTCATATCATCAAAAAAGAGATCAGTCTGATCCACGAATACCTGGCTGATAAAAAAGCCGTAAAACAATCGGATACCAAAGCATTTGCGCAGATGCTTTTAGCAAGCCACTTTTCCGGAACACAATTGCCTGCTGCCAGTCCGTTTCTAAATTCAAATCTAAAAAAACGACTTAAAATGTTACAAAAACCAAAAACCAAATTCGGATATGCGCGAAGAATTTTTGCCTTACCGGTTTTATTTTCAGTGGCTTTTGCCTATATGGTAAATGCCAAGAACAAAGAAATCAAAGAAACCAACCTTTCTATAAAAAATGTAGTTTCAGAAATCAAGAAAGATACGATAAGACCTGAAAAAACTACAGGATTGAAAACCGTATCACCGGCTGACCATACAAAACTGGCTGAAATTGAAAAAAAATTAAAAGAAAAGGAGAAGGAACTGGAAGGTCTGGAACCTGAAAGCGATGCATTCGATAAGAAAATTGAGGAAATAAGCAACCTGGCCTCAGAAATGGGAGAGGCTTCTGCCAATATTGAAGTGGATAAATATTTCAATTCTGCTGAATGGAAAAATCAGATGAAGGAACTTGAAAATATGGATCCTCTTGATAAAAAAGAGCTTCGTAAAATAGAAAAAGAGGCAAAAAGGGCAGCAAGAAAGGCTTCAAAAATAAGCAAACTGCCGGTTCCACCTACACCACCAAAAGAACCGAGGGTAGTTTATTTTAAAAATAACAATACGGTTAATTATAATGACCTGAGCCCTAAAGAAAAAGAAGAAGTACGTAAGGCGATGGCAGAAGCAGGCAAAGCTATGAAAGTGGCAGCAAAAGCCAGGATAGAAGGAGAGAAAGCCCGTATCGAAGGTATGAAAGCTGGTGAAATAGGAAGAATAGCCGGAGAAAGAGCAAGAATTGAGGGTGAAAAGGCAAGAATTGATGGAGAAAAAGCAAGAAAAATAGGCGAAGAAGCAAGACAGGAAGCATTAAAAAGAATTTCGGAAGGCGCCAAGGGAAATGTATACTTCTTTAAAAGCTCAGGTTCTGATAAACCATTTCCAATAAGCAGAACCATGGAGCTTCAGGCAGATTATATTAAGAAGGATGCTGCAGGAAATATTGCCGTGAACGGTGTGAAGAAGTTTAAAATAAATAATGACTGGGATGATATAAAAGTTTTCGTTGACGGAAAAGAAGTCAGCAAAACTGAATTTGAAGCAATAAAGCCTGATAAAATTGCCAGTTTCACGGTTAATAAAGAAAATACATACGGTGTAAAAAGAGGAGAAATAAGAGTTCAGACAAAGAAATAAGTACCACAAAGCTTTGTTAATTGTATATTGGCAAAGCTTTTTTTATTAATAAATTCAAATTATGAAAACAAAAATTTTATTTTTTTTACTTCTGGGAATGCTTGCCGGAGCCCAGACCAACAGATTCTTTTATGAATATAAGTTTATTCCCGATTCGAACAATAAGGAAGATGTGAAAAAGGAAATGATGCTCCTGGACATTAATAAAGCCGGTTCCTCCTATTACAGTCATGACAAATTCATTGCAGATTCCACTTCAAGGGCAGATTTACAGAAGCAGATAAATTCAGGGAGCGGAAACATCAGCATCAACCGAAGAGAAAGACCGGGACAGGTTTCGTACAAAGTGACCAAAAGCTATCCTGAATTCAAAACTTACCTTTTTACCAATATCAGCACAGATAAATACAAAATCGCGGAAGATAAAAAACCGGAGTGGAAAATCCTTCCGGATAAACAGAAAATAGGCGAATATAATACCCAGAAAGCTGTGACAAGCTATGGCGGAAGAGAATGGACAGCCTGGTTTTCATCAGATATCCCTTTTCAGGACGGACCTTATAAATTTTATGGCCTTCCGGGACTGATCGTAAAGATAGAGGATGCTACCGGATCGCATGTTATGACCTTGGTAGGAAATAAAACAATACCGAATCCCGCAGATGAAAAAGAGGCTCAGCTTCCGGATAATGTAAGAATCCTGGGAATGGGAACGAAAGAACTGGAAATTACCAAAGACCAGTACAAAAAAGTTTGGAAAGCTTATGTGAATGATCCTACCAAAAATATGAGAGAAATGATGATGAAAAATGGTGGCGATTCCAATACAAAAATGGTATTTAAGATGAAAACCCAGGACGGGAAAGAACTGTCAGACCCCAATCAGGTATTTAAAGAAATGGAAAAAAGAACCAAAGAATCACTTCAAAAAAATAACAACCCGATTGAACCGGATTTGACAAAGTAAATTCTATGATTTTTAAGATACAGCAGGATGGTTATTAATGACCATCCTTTATTTTTGTGGATTATCGTAATTTTAAACCCTAAACCCTAAACCCTAAACCCTAAACCCTAAACTTTAAACCCCAACCATGACAGAAAAGGAAAAATGCGAGGCCGGACTTTTATACAACGCAAATTATGACGAACAGCTGATCAGCGAACGGATCGCATGCAAAGATCTGTGTCTGGAATATAATGCCCTGAAAAATTCCGATATCCAAAATAGAACCGTATTGATCAAAAGAATTCTTGGAAGTACAAAAGAGAATATCTGCATAGAGCCTTCTTTCTGGTGCGATTACGGATATAATATTGAAACCGGTGAGAATTTCTATGCCAATCATAACCTGACTATTTTAGACTGTGCAAAAGTGAAGTTCGGAGATAATGTTTTTATCGGTCCCAACTGCAGTTTCTATACTGCAGGACATCCGTTGGATGCAGAGCAGCGAAACGAAGGCCTAGAATATGCCCATCCGATTACGGTTGGGAATAATGTATGGCTGGGAGGGAATGTATTGGTTCTGCCCGGAGTTACCATTGGAAATAATGCGGTAATTGGTGCCGGAAGTGTGGTCACCAAAAATATTCCGGACCATGTTGTGGCTGTAGGAAATCCGTGCAGGGTGATTAAAAATATAGATGAAAAATAATTCAGACCAGATTTTTTTAATAAAGAAAAATCCCGGAACTTCTGTTCCGGGATTTTATATGTTTAATTTTAGCAAGTTATTAAGCTAATTTCTGGGAATCTGCAATAAACTGAGCCAATCCGCTGTCTGTTAGCGGGTGCTTCAGTAAACTCAAGATCGGAGGAAGCGGAGACGTAATAACATCTGCACCAATCTTTGCACAGTCGATGATGTGCATAGAATGACGAATAGACGCCGCTAGGATCTCAGTCTCGTACATATAGTTATCAAAAATCAATCTGATCTCCTGGATAAGACCCAATCCGTCTGTAGAAATATCATCAAGTCTTCCAAGGAAAGGTGAAACATAAGTAGCGCCTGCTTTAGCTGCTAAAAGAGCCTGTCCCGGAGAGAAAATAAGGGTACAGTTCGTTTTGATCCCTTTATCGGAAAAATATTTTAATGCTTTAATACCGTCTTTGATCATTGGGATCTTTACTACGATATTCGGGTGGATTGCTGCCAGTTCATCCCCTTCTTTGATCATTTCCTCATAAGTTGTGGAAAGTACTTCAGCAGAAATATCTCCGTCTACAAGTTCACAGATCGTTTTATAATGGTTTTTGATCGCCTCATTCCCCTGAATTCCTTCTTTTGCCATTAAGGAAGGATTGGTGGTTACTCCATCCAGAATTCCAAGGTCTCTTGCTTCTTTGATTTGCTCTAAATTGGCTGTGTCAATAAAAAATTTCATTTCGTTCGATAGATTTATTCTTGCAAAGATAATGATTCCCTTTGTGAGTGGAAAATTTTAATTTTGTTAGAAGTTAGAAGTTAGAAGTTAGAAGTTAGAAGTTAGAAGTTAGAAGTTGGATGATGGATGATGGATGATGGAGGAAAAAATTGTAAAGGATAATTTGTAGTATACTTTCTCAAACTCTCAAACACTCAAACTCAACATTTCCCATAAAACACTACATTTGTTAAACATGAAAAGCAACAGTTTTACAGCCACACTGGAAATTATCGGGATCAATCCTTTTGTTTTCGTTCCTGAAGATATCTTAACTGAGATTTTCAGAGCAGCGGGAAAGGACAAAAGCCCTATTCCCGTAAAAGGAACCGTAAACGGAAAAGAATTTAAGCAGAACCTGATGAAATATTTGGGGGAGTGGAGACTCTATGTCAATCTTTTAATGTTGAAAAATTCCCCTAAACGAATTGGGGAAACTCTGGAGATTTCAATAGAATATGATGATTCGGACAGAAGTATTTCCATACATCCGAAGCTGGATGCAGCCATTAAGGAAAGTCCTGTAGCGGTCCGTAATTTTGAAAACCTGATTCCATCCAGACGGAATGAGTTAATTCGGTATATCAACAACCTGAAAACGGATGCCAGCATCGAAAGGAATATCGAAAAGATCATCCGGCATCTGCATGGTGAAACCGATTTCTTTGGTAAAAGAATCGAATAGTTAACTTAAAGAACTGTTTTCAAACCATTAAGGAAAATTAAAAAATTAAGATAATTAAGTTGAATCATTCTGATGATTAGGATGATGTTATTTCCTCTTAATAATCATCTTAATCACTTACTCTTAATGGTTAAAAACAGCATTTAAAAATATTTAAGCGCATAAAAAAATCCGGAAATTTTTTTCCGGATTTTGTTTTTAACTATGAATTCAAAGTTTTGCTAAGCTTTAAAGCATCCTGATTGGTAGGATCATATTCTATAGATTTAGCAATATGTTCTTTAGCTTTAGCAGGGTCACTTTTTTGTTCTGCAAAGGCAAGATAAAAATAGGCATATGCCAGATTTTTCTTATTTTGTTCTACTTCTTCAGGCTTTACAGTCGCAATGTACTTCTCATAGGCAAGTTTTGCATTGGCATCATCTTTAGCGGACTGATAGGCATAAGCCTGGCTGTAGTAAGACGGAGCCCAGTCTGGTAATAAAACAGATATTTTTTTCCATGTATCAACTGCATTGGTCCAATCTGATGCATCCTGGTAGGCTCCGGCAAGTTTTGCCAGTGCATCCGTATCTTTTGGATTGGCTTCAATCTGTTTTTTCAGACCTTCAATGGTTGAATTGCTTCCTGCCTGAGCAGTAGCGGTTGTAGTAGTATTAGTTGTAGTAGTGTTGGTAGCAGTATCAACTTTGGTTGTTTGCGCATTCACCAAACTTGCCGTTCCTGCAAATAGTAATCCTAAAAATAGGTTTTTGATATTAATTTTAGCCATTTTCATAATCTTAACATTTTAAAATTCTATATTTTGAAATTCAATAATAATTCCATAAAAGCTAAAATTTTAGAAGCTTTAAGTTTTTTTAGAAGATATTAACGGCTATACTATTTTTTTTAGCTTAATTTTTGATTCGTTAGCGATTGATTCTATCTTTGTAAATCAATTTTTAACAATCAACATAATTTACGGTATGAATATCATATTAGCATCAACGTCTACTGTTTTCGGGGGAGAATATCTGGAATATCTGAGAGAAGAAATAATAAAGCTTTATCAGGGAATTGACGAAATCATTTTCGTTCCTTTTGCCAGACCCGGCGGAATGTCGCATGATGAATACACAGCGAAGGCACGCTCTTTCTTTGAAACTATTAATATTAAAGTAAAAGGTCTGCATGAGTTTGAAAATAAAGCAGAAGCTCTGAACAGTGCCCAAGGATATTTTACAGGAGGAGGAAACACATTCTTACTGGTGAAAACTTTGCATGAAGAAGGCCTGATGTCTGTTCTGAAGAAAAACGTCGACTCCGGAAAAGCCTATCTCGGCTGCAGTGCCGGAAGCAATATCGGAGGACAGAACATGAAAACCACGAACGATATGCCTATTGTTTATCCACCAAGCTTTGAGTGTATGGGGCTTGTTCCTTTCAACCTTAATCCGCATTACCTTGACCCGAATCCTGAACTGAAACACAACGGGGAAACGAGGGAAACGAGAATTAAAGAATTTCTGACCCAAAATGATCTGAAAGTCATCGGTCTCCGTGAAGGAAACTGGATCAGAAGAACAGGAGAAAGGATCACAGTAGAAGGAACCGAGCTCACAAGAATCTTTGAAAAAGGTAAAGAACCTTACGAAATAGAGGCTGGGACTCTCCTTTAAACCCCAAAAACAAGCTCTTATTTTTATTATATTTGATCAGAAATTGGTATCATTTTTTGTAAAGCCATTGGAAAACATTCACTCAATGTCCAGGATAATAACTGATTAATTAAATAGTATTGGAATGTCATGCTGAGCGAAGTCGAAGCATTGGAATTTAAATTTAGATTATAACAACCTTGTCATGAAAAAAACACTTGCAGTTCTTATACTGTCGGTTCAGGTAATATCTGCCCAGAATATTGCTCAGAAGCTGGATAAAGCGACTAAAGACCTTATGGATTCTTCAGGAGCGGTTTCATCCGGCTTATCATTTTACGTTACTGATGATAACGGAACGTTTATATATGAATATGAGGGTAATAAAGGGCTGTCAACAGCTTCCACACAGAAAATTTTCACTGCCGGTGCAGCTCTTGAAACTTTAGGTAAAAATTATACGTATAAAACAACGGCAGGATATTCAGGAACCTTATCTGCAGGAATTCTGAACGGGGATTTTGTCATCAGTTCAAATGGTGATCCCACATTGGGAAGCTGGCGGTACGATGCCTATAAGCCTGAAAACTTTAAAAATAAATTGATTGAAGCTCTGAAAAAGTCAGGGATTACAAAAATTTCCGGCAATCTGGTTATTGATGATTCTTATTTTGACCATCAGACAATTCCCGGCGGATGGCCCTGGGATGATCTAGGTAACTATTATGGAGCAGGGGTCTGGGGAATCAACTGGAGGGAAAACCAGTTTGATATCAATATTGCCGGCACAGAGTTTAAAGGATTTTCGTATCCTCTCGAAAATGTAAAATGGCTGAATGACCTGAAAGCAGGAGGCAGTTCGGATCAGAGTCTTATTTTCACTGCACCGTATTCCGATGTAGCGTTAATCAACGGGACATTGCCGGCAGGAAAAACAGTTACTGTTTCCGGGTCTGTTCCTAACCCGCCATTACAGCTGGGCACAGAGGTGAAGCAATGGTTTAAAGAATCAGGCGTTGAAGTTTCAGGGAATGTAATGCCAGTGTCACAGCTTGAAATGGAAGGAAAGCAGGTCCCCGGAGCTGCAAAAAACATTATTCTTACTTATCAGTCTCCAACTTTGGATAAAATTGTATACTGGTTTTTACGGAAAAGTGTCAATATGTATGGGGAAACCTTAATTAAAACTCTGGGAAAAGAAAAGAAAGGAAACTCCAGCTTCAAAAGCGGGGTCGCTTATCTGAAAGAATTCTGGAAATCCAAAGGAATCAACCCGAATATGATCAATTTTGCTGATGGAAGCGGACTTTCACCACAGAATTATGTAGCTGCCAAAGCTGAAGTCCAGGCTTTACTGTATGCCCGAAAACAGCCGTGGTTTGATGCCTATTATGATGGCTTTCCGACTCAGGATAACGGAATGAAGATGAAAAGCGGGACCATGAGGGATACCAAATCCTTTGCAGGATATCATACCGCAAAAGATGGCAAAAAATATGTATTTTCAATCATTATTAATAATTATCAGGGTAGCGGAGGAGCTGAACTGCAGAAAATTCTGAATGTCTTAAAATAAAAGAAACTTTGAGGAAATCCATACTTACCAGGCTGAATAACTGGATCATATTTTTGCTGATGACTGTGGTAGTCGTCACTATTGTGGTTGCTTCAACGATTCTTATCAATTTTCTCCGAAAAGAAGAAATCAAGCGGGTAGATATCCTCGTAAGTGCCCTGAAATTTCAGCAGGAAGTGACCCCAAGCCTGGAAGTTCAGGAACTGATCCTTAAAATATACAGTTCCAACAATACGATTCCAATGATTGTGCTGGACAAGGACGACAAGCCTATGGTCCATAAAAACATTCCTCAGGAAATAGAAAATGATCCTGTGCAGATCACTCTTCTGGCTAAAAAAATGGCAAAAAGCTACCCTCCCATTGAAATTAAAATTCCCGAGGGAAATAACCAGTTTGTTTATTATGACAACTCACGGTTGCTGAACGATTTAAGGTATTCCCCTTTTATACTCGGCTTTTTTATTCTTTGCTATTTCCTGTTTTCATTCTGGTTTTTAAGGACCATTAAAAAAACGGATGAAGGCTATCTTTGGGCCGGACTCGCTAAAGAAACTGCTCACCAGATCGGAACACCTTTATCCTCGATGATAGGCTGGATGGAGATCATGAAGCTGGATAATCCTGAGTCTGAAGGGGTACACGAGATAGAAAAAGATATTGAAAGACTGAGGACTATCTCCGAACGTTTTTCTAAAATCGGGTCTGTCCCTGAACTGAATGACATGAATTTCAATGAAACGATTGTAGAGAATTATAATTACCTTAAAACAAGGATTTCAAAAAAGATCAACTTCAGTCTGCACCTTCCGACGTATACCATTCTGGTTCCTCATAATAAGATCCTGATGAGCTGGGTGATTGAAAATCTTGTGAAAAATGCCGTAGATGCCATGAAAGGGGAAGGTACATTGGATATGTCTGTTTTTGAAAGGAATAAAAATATCCTCATCGAGGTAAAAGATTCCGGAAGCGGAATGACCAAGCAGCAGGCAAGAAATGCCTTTAAACCTGGATATTCTACTAAGAAAAGGGGCTGGGGACTTGGACTTTCACTGGCTAGAAGGGTTATTCATGAATACCATAACGGAGATATTAAAATTTCCCAGACTGAAGTAGGAAAGGGAAGTACATTCAGAATCACCATTAAAAAAGCATAAACATAAATTGGTTATATTGATGATTTCATTGTCATAAATCTTTCTCTGATAAAATATAAAAATTGCTTAGCTGACGTAGTATTAAAATAAGTTAAATCCTTCTGATGGGGATCGGTTTAAACGAAATAATAAATAAATTTACACTTCTTCCGGGTACAATTCATATCAATTGTTCTGTTCCAGAATTTATATTTCGGTAAATCAATTTAAATACTATAAAAAATTATGAGGAAAAATGTTAGGATTTTTACTGTGTTGTCTCTGTTCTTAATTAATTTTTTTAATGCGCAGGTTCGTGACTTTGTAATCGAGCAGCCTTTTGGCAAGCAACTTTATCTGTATAAGACCTTCGGAGTTTTTGAAGGCAAAGAATATTCAACCAATGCGCTTTACCTGATTACTAAAAAAGGGGTGGTCCTGTTTGATGTTCCATGGCAGAAAACCCAGTATCAAAGCCTTATGGATACCATAAAGAAACGTCATAACTTACCGGTAATTGCTGTATTTGCAACGCATTCACATGCTGACAGGGCCGGAGACCTTAGTTTTTACAATAAAAAAGGAATCCCGACCTATGCTACGGCCAAAACCAATGAACTGCTGAAGAAAGAAGGAAAAGCAACTTCCACTAAATTAACAAAAGTGGGAAAGACCTATAAAATAGGCGGTGAAGAGTTCACTGTAGATTTCTTAGGTGAAGGTCACACAGCAGATAACGTGGTGGTTTGGTTTCCAAAATATAACGTTCTGGACGGTGGTTGCTTAGTAAAAAGCAGTGCAGCAGTTGACCTTGGATATACAGGAGAGGCTAATGTAAAGCAATGGCCGGCAACCATGAAAAAACTGCAGGCTAAATACCCTTCCACTGCAAAGGTAATCCCGGGACATGACGAGTGGAAAGGCAATGATCATGTAAAACATACACTGGAGCTTTTGGATCAACAAAAGCAGTAGTAAAATACGAAATACAAAAAAGCGGGAAATTTATTTCCCGCTTTTCTATTAACTGTTCATTTTTAAATCATTTTTTACCGGTTAACCACTGGTTTTGCAGTTTCTGTTCCGCCGGAGTTGGATTTGCCTTATAATTTAAGGTTTCTACGGTCATTTTATCCAGAATAGCTTTCCCTGTAAGGTTCATTTTATCAGTCTTATCACCATTTTTTCTAAGGATGGTCACGGTAACATTCTGTCCTTCCTTGATCGATTTTGCATAACCGATAAAATCCTGCACATTCTGAATATTGACGGTTTTGCCATCCAGAGCGAGAATTTCGTCAGTGATTTTAAATCCTACACTTTTTGCGAAAGGAGATAATGCGGAGCTTTCATCAAATACAAATGTTTTATTCTTTTCATTATAACCTGTCTGGTTCGGATCTTTGATGAACCAGAAAAGAGGAGGGGTATCCTGCTTTTTCGCTTCTATACCTACCATGTTCAGGTATTCAATGTAAGGTGTCGGTTGGTTTCCTGCAATATATTTGTTATAGAAATCCTTTACCTGCGGATAGCCGGTTACCGTTACCAGTTCATCGATCAGCTTATCATCCTTGAAAGGTTTGTTCTCACCAAATCTCTGGGACAACTTTCTGATCATGTCACGGTAGCCCATTTCCCCGTTAGACAGTTTTCTCAGTTCAATATCCAGGCACATCGCCAGCAATGCTCCTTTTTCATATACGTTTCTGTACTGATCTTTATATTCATCCTTCAGAACATTTTTACTCATCACCGTGAACGGCATGGTATCGTCGTAATTCTTGGAATTGGTGATCTTCTCATTGATTCTGTGAAGGAATTCGTCTTTATTGATCAGGCCTTCCTGAATCTGGAAAAGATTGGCAAAATATTCTGTTCCTCCTTCGTACATCCACAGGTGTTGGGACATTTTAGGATCTGCATAATCAAAATAATGGATCTCTTCAGAATGGGTTTTCAAAGGATTCACGGTATGGAAGAACTCATGGGAAACGACATCTGTAATGGTTTTGTCGATCGCATCTTTAGGCATCATTTCAGGAAGCACCACACTTGTAGATTCATGGTGTTCCAATGCTCCGAAACCTTTGATCTGCGGTCCGTCACCCCCTGAAAGGTACAGCATGATCGCGTATTTTTTATTGGTATTCATGTCGCCCAGGAATTTCTTCTGAGCCAGTACCATTTTTTCAAGATTATCTTTAAAGTCTGCTGCCTTGTACTTTCCGGTAGGGGAATAAACGCCCAGTACAAGATCCATTCCTCCTGTATTGAAGGTAATATAATCCGGTTTGGTATACATTAGCGGAGAATCGGTTACTTTCGCATAATTGGCCAGTGTAAACGTATCGGTATCATCGGATTTATCCTGGTCTACCAGAGCCGTTGTTCCATAAAATCCTGCAGGCTTCTGAACGATTAGCTGGTAAGGGACATCCTGCATATTGTCAATATACCCGATGAAGCCGTGGGTATTGATCATGTAGATTTTTCCTTCCTCAATATCAGTTCCGGACGGGGAAAATACAGCCTTATGTTTCTCATTCACCATTTCATCATCAAAACTGTCATTAACCAGGTAGGTTATTTTGCTTAATGCCTGGGCATTTTTTAATGAATAGGTATTGTCATTAACTTTTGTATAGGTTAATTCTCTTCCTTTGTTATCATAAAATTTGATCCCTTCCACAAATCGGCCGTAATCATCTACAGAATAGGTACCCGGAACGGTTTTAGGAAAATGAAATTTGACATCTCCGGATTTCATTTTCGGAAATTCCATTGTAACGGCTACCTTGTCATCTTTTACATTCACAAGATCAATCGTGGTTTTTATAGATTGGGCATTGGCCAGGAAAGCGGCGAAAAGACCCAGACTCACTGCTGTTTTTCTCATTAAGTTTAAATTTTTATAGTTAAATAGTAGTTTTTTTGACCATTTTGTTACGAAATATAGTATTAAACTTTTCTTAAAGTTTTTGAACCATTAAGAAGAATTAAGTTGTTAAGAATATTAAGAGTCTTTCAATATTTCAATAAAGCAGGTGGGTTAGCCTTTAACTATTCCTACTCCCTAATTCTTAATGATTTAGTTAAAAATAAAAAAGGCAAACCCGTATAACGATTTTGCCTTTCTGCGAATTTGCTCTTTTGCATTTTCGCCATTTCAGTATTATTGCACCTGATTATAATTGATGTAATAGTTCTTGTTAAATTCTACCGGGGCATTCTTTTTAAGCTTTACGGTCTGCCAGTTTTCGGTAGGATTGATGGTCTGGTCTCCATTGATGATGAGAGGAAGTTTAAACCCTTTCACCACATTTGTATACCGGAATTTCAAAGAATCTCTGTTTTGCGAATACTCCAGATTAGGAATCTTTATTGTTCTTAAATATTGATTGAAGATGCTTGAAAGATCAATTCCTGATTTCGATGACATATAATCCTCAACCTGCTGCGTGGTCACGGTCTGATGGTAAAAATCTTTGCCCAAACCTCTCAGGATCTGCCTGAATTTTTCATCATTATTGATTACCTGGCGTATCGTGTGAAGCATATTGGCTCCTTTCGGGTACATATCGCCGCTTCCTTCATTTCTTACCCCGTATTTTCCAATGATGGGAACATCATTATCGATCATTTGCCGTACGCCTCTGGCATAGATGTCCGCCGATTTTTTATCCATATATTTTTCAACAAAAAGAACCTCGGAATACATGGTGAAACTCTCATGGATCCACATATCCGCCTGGTCTTTTGCAGTCACATTATTGGCAAACCATTCATGGCCGCTTTCGTGAATAATGATGTAATCCCAGTTAAGACCTACACCCGTTCCCGAAAGATCTTTACCCAGATAACCGTTCTGGTAGTTATTTCCATAGGCTACATTGCTTTGGTGTTCCATCCCCAGATAAGGAGAATCAACCAGCTTGTATGAGTCTTCATAAAAAGGATACGGCCCGAACCAGTATTCAAATGCGGACAGCATAGGTTTTACCTGCTGGAACTGTTTTTTTGCCTTATCCAGATTGTAGTCCAGTACCCAGTAATCCAGATCCAGTTTTCCTTTCTCTCCGGTAAATGTATCTTTAAAATTCACATATTTACCAATATTCGGGATGATGGAGTAAGCATTGATAGGATTTTTCACTTCCCATGTATAAGCTGTTTTTCCACCTTCTGTTTTCTTATCGATCAGTCTTCCGTTTCCTACTCCTACAAGGTCATTTGGGGTGATGATTTTCATAATGATCCCGTTGTCCGGTTCATCGCTCCATATATCCTTGGTCGGAAGCCATATGGATGCACCGATTCCTTCATCGGCCACACTCATCCACGGATTTCCTTTTTCGTCTTTGGCGAATACCCAGCCTCCGTCCCACGGTGCTCTTTTGGCAATCAGGGGATTACCGGAATAGGTAACATCAATGGTATATTTTTCTCCTTTTTTAAATTTCTTTTTGGCAGTGACGAAAATGAAATCACCATTCTGCTTATAATTGGCAACCGGAAAATCAGCTTCCACCTTATCGGCCTTCATAGGTTTCTGCAAATCGATCTGGAACACAGGATCAGTTACATCTTTGGTAATCTCAAAGCTGATCTTATTATATCCTTTAATGCTTTTCTGGGCAAAGTCCGGCTCTACGGAAAGGTCATATTTTTTAACGTCCCAGAAATTCCGGAATCGGGTATTAGATCCTTTCAGCGTATCTTCCTTGGTAAAAACTTTATCTTTTTCAAAGAACTGCCCGAAAACAAGTCCCGAAGCAAATAAAAGTGTATAGGTCAGCTTTTTCATTTAAAACTAAATTAAGTTCTATCAAAAATAGAAAATTAATGCCACAATGAGGGATACAATTAAAAAAAAGTAGACTTTATCAATAAAATGAAAAGAGGACATAAAAAAGCCCGGCTTTAGCCGGGCTGTGATATCTAAACAATAAGTTTGAATTTCGAAAATGTTTGAATTTATATTACTTCTGTATTACCGGAAGGTTTGCCGCATTTTTCTGTACTTTTTTGTAAGTAATATTACACATGATGATACTGAATTCATACAGGATCAACAGTGGAAAGGCAGCCATAAGCATACTTAAAACATCGGCAGGGGTAATGATCGCAGCCACAACCATGATCAGAACAATAGCGTGACGGCGGTAAGTTTTCATAAACATCGGCGTTAAAATCCCTATGCTGGTAAGGAAATAGATAAGAATGGGAAAAAGAAATATGACTCCCATCCCTAAAATAACCTGTAAGAACAGAGTGGTATAATCGCTGAGGTCATACAGTGGAATAATAATATCAGAGATCTTAAAAATAACCCCGAAATTCACGGCAAACGGGAGGATCAGGAAATAACCGCATAAAACTCCCGTCATAAACAGGATCCACACTGCATTGATGATAAAGATAGAATTCTTTCTTTCCTTTGGATGAAGAGCCGGACCTATAAACCTCCACAATTCCCACACAATATAAGGAAAAGCACCCACCAGACCTCCGAAAACAGAAACAGCCATCATGACGTTGAACTGCTGGTAAAGCCGCTGTACACGAACCGGGAAATCTTTCGGAAGGTGAATACTGTCTTCTCCTAAAAGCATTCTCGAAAAATGGTTAACCACCCTGAAAGTCGGAAAATCATTTCTGGTAGGCCCAAAAAAGATATGGTCCATGATCCAGTTGATATTGAATCCCACAGCAATTGCAACAACTATAATAGCAATAATCGAGCGTACGAGGTGACCTCTTAATTCTCCAATATGCCCAAGAAAGGACATTTCTTTTTTTTCGTCCATACTAAGTCTCTCTAAAATAGCAAACCCGTCAGAGGGAAGCCGTTTAAGTCTGCGAAATTATGAAATAATAATCAGTATTTAGAATTATTGAACGTGATTTTATTTAAGTATAAAGTAAATATTCCTATTTGATTTTCAGAAAAAAACAGACAGTACTTTAAAAATACTGTCTGCTAATTTATTTTATAATAAAAGTAATTTATTCACATCAAATTAACTGATCCCTTCATCAAGTAAGGTATGCAGATCAATAATTCCGAAATAACTTCCGTTTTCAGTAACGATCAGCTGGCCGATATTATTTTCCTTCAAAATTTTCATAGCCTCTTTTGCTAAGGTATCCCTTTCGATCGTTTTAGGGTTGGCAGACATGATGTCTTTTGCTAGGATTTTGCTGATATCATCTCCTTTCATCAGCATTCTTCTCAAATCTCCATCAGTGATTACTCCAATAATTTTTTCACCATTGGTCACTACCGTGATTCCATGACTGGATGCACTGATTGAAATAATAACGTCTCTTACCGGTGCATTTTCTTCAACCTGGGGTTTCTGAGGAGATAAAAACTGGTCTACTTTTGAAACAAGATTCTTTCCAAGGCTTCCTCCCGGATGAAATTTGGCAAAATCATTCTCTCTGAAATTGTTAAGCTCCATTAAAGCCACAGCCATAGCGTCTCCAAGAGCCATCTGAATCGTGGTGGAACTTGTCGGGGCCAGTTTGTTCGGGCAGGCTTCTACATCTACATGAGTATCCAGGACAATTTCGGAGAATTCAGCAAGCTTACTGTTTTTATTTCCTGTCATCCCGATCAGGGCGGAAGAATAATCTTTTAAATAAGGAACGAGGTTAGCGATTTCCGGTGAGTTCCCGGAATTCGAGATGCACAGAACCACATCCTGCTTCTGGATTACGCCAAGATCTCCGTGAATGGCTTCAGAAGCATGCAGAAACTGTGACGGAGTACCTGTAGAATTTAATGTGGCAACAATTTTATTGCCAACGTGTGCAGATTTACCGATTCCCACAACTATTAATTTTCCTTTTGCCGAATGGATAATCTCCACTGCCCGGGCAAAATCCTCATTGATCCTGTTCTTTAATTTTTCAAGTTCTGAAATTTCTATTTCCAAAGTGCTTTGGGCAATTGAAATAAGGTCGGTTCTTTCCATTTTATAATTTTAGAGCATACAAAAAATCCATTAAAAAACGTTATATTTAAAAAAGAATATTTAATATAAGTTTTATTTTTTATAAATTCGTTCGCTTTTATTTTAAGCAGAATTTTTATAACTTTGGGTTGGATGCAAATTTAGCAATAGAAAATTAGATGAACGCAAAAAAAGCCAATTTATCAGGCGAGTTGAAAAAGTATTTCGGGTTTTCTACATTTAAAGGCCAGCAGGAACAAATTATAGAAAACTTACTCGGTGGGAAGGATATATTTGTTTTAATGCCTACAGGAGGTGGTAAATCATTATGTTATCAGCTTCCGGCACTTATTTCAGAAGGTACGGCAATAGTAGTTTCGCCCTTAATCGCGTTAATGAAGAATCAGGTAGATGCAGTGAACGGCCTTTCATCTGATGACGGGGTAGCGCACGTTTTAAATTCATCATTAAATAAGACACAGACAAAGCAGGTTTTTGACGATATTAAAGGAGGTAAAACCAAGCTTTTGTATGTAGCACCGGAATCATTGATCAAAGATGATTATCTGGATTTCCTTAAAGAAGTTAAGATTTCTTTCGTAGCCATTGACGAGGCCCACTGTATTTCAGAATGGGGACACGATTTCAGGCCGGAATACAGAAACCTTAAATCCATTATTGATAAAATTGCCGAAGTTCCGGTAATTGCTCTGACAGCTACTGCAACCCCTAAGGTTCAGGATGATATCCAGAAAACTTTAGGAATGAGTGATGCATTGGTTTTCAAAGAAAGCTTTAACCGCCCGAATCTGTATTATGAAGTACGTCCAAAAGTCAATGTAGATAAGGAAATCGTAAGATTTATCAACCAGCATAAAGGAAAATCGGGAATTGTTTACTGTTTAAGCAGAAGAAAAGTGGAAGAATTTGCCCAGCTTTTACAGGTAAACGGCATTAATGCCCTTCCGTATCATGCAGGTTTGGACCAAAAAATAAGGGTGGCCAATCAGGATAAATTCCTTATGGAGGAGGTTGATGTGATCGTAGCTACCATTGCATTTGGAATGGGAATTGACAAACCGGACGTGCGTTTTGTGATCCATTATGATTTTCCAAAATCTTTGGAAAGCTATTACCAGGAAACAGGAAGAGCAGGAAGAGATGGAGGAGAAGGCCACTGTCTGGCATTTTACGATCCTAAAGATATCGAAAAACTCGAAAAATTCCTTGCCCAGAAACCTGTTTCTGAAAGGGAAATTGGCCTGCAGCTTTTAAACGAAGTAGTAGGCTATGCCGAAACTTCAATGAGCAGAAGACAGTACATTCTTTACTATTTCGGTGAAAATTTTGACCCGGTGAAAGGAGATGGAGCCAATATGTGCGATAATTCTTCCAATCCTCCCAAGCTAAAAGATGCAACCGCAGACCTTAAAAAAGTTTTGGAACTCATTAAGGATACAGGAGAAAAATTCAAATCAAAAGATCTTATCTCGGTAATCGCCGGTAAAGAAAATGCAGTTACAAAATCATATAAACTAGAGCAGACTTCTCATTTCGGTTTCGGAAAAGAAGAAAAAGATAATTACTGGAAAACCATTTTAAGACAGGCTACGGTTCAGGGGTTCCTGCAGAAGGATATTGAGACCTATGGTGTTTTAAAAATGTCTGAAAAAGCTAAAAATTTCCTTGAAGGCAAATCTTCAGAGCCGTTTTTAATTGCCGAAGACAGGGAGTTTGATCTTACCCAGGCCAAAGCGGAGAGTGAACAGGGACAGATGCAGGCCAGTACAGGTTTAGACCAGAATCTTTTCGGACAGTTAAAAGATCTGAGGAAAAAAGTAGCCAAAAAACACGGAATTCCGCCTTATACGGTATTTATGGATCCTAGTTTGGAGGATATGACAGTTCAGTACCCTGTTTCACTGGAAGAGATCGCCAAAATTTACGGGGTAGGAGAAGGAAAAGCTAAAAAATACGGGAAAGAATTCGCGGATTTTATCAAAACCTATGTAGAAGACAACAACATTGAGCGTATGCAGGATATGGTGCTCAAACAAGTGGCCAACAAATCCAGCCATAAGGTTTTTATTATCCAGAGTACCGATAAAAAGATTGATCTTGAAGATATTGCAAGAGCTAAGAACCTTTCCATGAACGAACTTCTGAAAGAAATGGAAAGTATCGTCTATCAGGGAACAAAACTCAATATCGATTATTACATCGAAGACAATTTTGATGAAGATATTGTGGACGGCTTCATGGAATTCATGACCGAATCTGAAAGCGATAGCATGAAAGTGCTTCTTGACGAATTTGGAGACGAGCTTTCTGATGAGGAAGTGCGGATGCTGAGAATAAAATTCATCAGCGATGTAGCCAACTAAGATATATGATCTATTTAATAGAATAAGCTCTTCCCCGGAAGAGCTTTTTTATTGTAAATTTGTGAAATATTATTGAAACTTAGAGCTAATCATCCCTCAAAGCTTTATGTTTTTAGCCTTGTCATTTCATGAAAATGTTCGGGTTGGCAATATTTGAAACTTAATAAAACTTTTTACTAACTTTAACTGATGAAAAAAATATCTGTCATATTTATTCTGCCGGATTTGGAAACCGGTGGTGCAGAAAGAATTGTTACCACCATAGCTAATCATCTTTCCAGAGACCGGTTCGAACCAAAAATCCTGCTGCTTCGCAAACAGGGCGGATATCTTAATTTTCTTAAAAAAGATGTTGAAATCATAGACATCAATACAGAACGGATCAGGCATTCGTTAAAACCTATTTTAGGCGAAATCTACCGCAGAAAACCGGATATTGTGTTTTCAGGTTTTGGTGAGGTGAATGCTTATCTGGCCCTTTTTATCAAATTATTTCCGAGAACGAAATTCATCGCCCGTGAAACCAATGTGGTAACACAGCATGTAACCCGTAAAGAAATTAAATTCTTCTACAATTTTTACAATAACTACCAGAAAATCATTGCACAGAGTGATGATATGATGCACGATCTGGTGGATAATTTCAATATAAAAAAGAAAAAAATAGTCAAAATAAACAATCCCGTTGATTTTGATTTTATCAATGAAAAACTGGCCGTTTCCTTAAAGCCGGAAAGCTTTAAATACAACTATAAAAATGTGGTGGCGATAGGAAATCTTTCTGCCAGAAAAGGTTTTGATAACCTGCTGAAAGTATTTTCAAGGCTTAAAAATGAAAATATTATGCTTCACATTTTAGGTGATGGCAAAGACAAAGAAGTATTGCATCAGATGAAGGATTTTCTGGGATTGAAAAATGTCATTTTCCATGGCAGGCAGGATAACCCTTACCAATTTTTAAAGTATGCAGACCTTTTTATCCTTTCTTCAAGGTATGAAGGCTTTCCGAATGTTCTTCTGGAAGCAGGTGCCTGCGGAACCTATTCTCTGGCAAATAACTGCCCGGGCGGCATTAATGAAATTATTCAGCATCAGGTAAACGGTGAGGTTTCTGATATTGAAAATTATGATCATTTCTCTCAGAAAATAATGAAGGTCTTACAGGGAAATTATAACCGTGACGGGATAAAAAATTCTATCAGATCGAGGTTTTCAAAAGATATTATCCTGGACAAATATGAGAAGGTTTTGTTGGATTTAATGAAGTAAGACTTGTCTTAAGGAGTTTTATTTTCTTAGATTTGAACCAGGTAAAATCAATAACAGTCAATGAAGAAAATTCCCAAAATAGGATGCGCTTGCGAAAAGCCTGATTTTAATTATACTGAATACAGAAGCTCGGAATTAGGTACAGATCATACGAACGGAAGACATGGAGAAGTGACGATTCAGCAGTGTAAGCTGTGTCAGAGAATATGGATTCATTATTTTGTTGAATTTGAGCATTTTTCTAAATCGGGAAGATGGTACAAAGGAATTGTTTCGAAAAAAGACCGTGCACAGATCACCCCGGAAAATGCAGTAGAATATCTGGAAAGCCTTGAATGGTATGTTTATGGAGGCTCCTTTTTTGATAGTACAGTAACTATTGGACAGGGAAAATTGAATGTGTGACCATAAAGACCTGGAATATAATTTAAGATAATATAAAAATGGGAAATTTAATAAAGCCATTTATAATCGTTGTTTTGATACTGAATTCTGTTGTAATGATAGCTCAGCAGAAAACCATTTCCAGAAGGGAATTATTAAAAACTGCTATTGACCAAAAAATTAATTCTACAGAAATTCAGGAGATAACGATACCTGCAGGAGTACAGGTTCCTGCGCATCTTCATCCCTGTCCCGTGGTGGGAATCATAAAATCCGGAGAAGCTGTTTTCCAGATAGAAGGTCAGCAGAAAGTGATTCTTCATGAAGGAGAAGCTTTCTATGAACCAAAAAATGTAAAAATTCTTCACTTTGATAACGCATCAGCAAAAAAGCCGCTTGTTTTTACAGCGATCTACCTGAAAGAAGGAAATGAAGAAAATATAAAATTATTGAAATAGCAGTTTCACAAATCAGCTATCTGAATTTCCAATCTTAAAATTGATAAAACTCACTTTGGTGCTTGGTAATTTATATGTAAATTTGTGAGAATTAAGAAAGATAATAATAAACAAATTCATACAATAACATGAGTCAATTCGATGTTACCGTAATAGGTTCCGGTCCTGGAGGTTATGTGGCTGCTATCCGTGCGGCACAATTAGGTTTCAAAACAGCAATTATTGAAAAATATCCAACTTTAGGCGGAACTTGTCTTAACGTTGGATGTATTCCGTCAAAAGCGCTTTTAGACAGCTCTGAACATTTCGAGAACGCGAAGCATAATTTCGCAGGCCACGGAATCATTATCAATGAGCCGCAGGCTGATATCGCAAGAATGATCGAGCGTAAGAATGAAGTGGTAAAACAGAATACAGATGGAATCAACTACCTGATGAGCAAAAACAAAATCACTGTTTTTGAAGGATTGGGAAGCTTCGAATCTGCCACTCAGATCAAAGTAACAAAAAACGACGGTTCTTCTGAAACCATCGAATCCAAATATACCATTATCGCAACCGGTTCAAAGCCGTCTTCTTTACCTTTCATTACTCTGGATAAAGAAAGAGTGATTACCTCTACAGAAGCATTAAACCTTAAAGAAATTCCTAAGCACCTGGTAGTAATCGGTGGAGGAGTTATCGGTCTTGAATTAGGTTCTGTATACTTAAGATTGGGAGCTCAGGTAACGGTTGTTGAGTTCATGGATAAAATTATTCCGGGAATGGATGGAGCTCTAAGCAAGGAATTGACTAAAGTTCTTAAAAAACAGGGAATGAAATTTATGCTTTCTACTGCGGTTTCTGCTGTAGAAAGAAATGGAGATACCGTAAAAGTTACCGCTAAAGATAAAAAAGGAGAAGAAGTAGTTGTAGAAGGAGATTACTGTTTGGTTTCTGTAGGTAGAAGACCTTATACAGACGGTCTTGCCCTTGAAAAAGCAGGGGTGGAACTTGATGAAAGAGGAAGAGTGAAGACCAATGATCATTTACAGACTAACGTTGCGAACATCTATGCAATCGGTGATGTTATCAAAGGGGCAATGCTGGCTCACAAAGCTGAAGAAGAAGGAGTTCTGGTTGCTGAAATACTGGCAGGGCAGAAACCTCACATCAACTATAACCTTATTCCTGGTGTGGTATACACATGGCCTGAAGTAGCCGGAGTTGGTAAAACTGAAGAGCAGCTAAAAGAGGAAGGGGTAGCTTACAAAGTAGGATCTTTCCCGATGAGAGCGTTAGGAAGAAGCCGTGCAAGTGGTGATATCGACGGACTTGTTAAAATCATTGCTGACGAAAAAACAGATGAGGTTTTAGGAATGCACATTATTGGAGCAAGAGCTGCCGACCTTATTGCAGAAGGGGTAATTGCTATGGAATTCCGTGCAAGTGCTGAGGACATTGCAAGAAGTTCTCACGCTCACCCAACGTATGCAGAAGCTATTAAAGAAGCGGCATTGGATGCTACGGCGAAAAGACCGATCCATATGTAATTTTTTTATTGAAAGATTTAAAAATTTAAATATAAGATTAAAGAGAAGCATTTTGCTTCTCTTTTTATTTTGAGTAAAAAAGATGGATTCATCCTTGTAATTCTCCTTTTGAGTTATTTTTGAACTTTAATGATGTTGATGCTAACAGGAGCCAAACAGTAAAACAGGATATATAGTTTAAAATCTTCAATTTTCCGTACCTTTGTGGCTAATTTTATACTCAATGCAACTCGGAAAAACCCAGACTTTAAAAATTTCAGATAAAAACAATTCAGGATGGATCTTGACGGATGAATCAGGTGAAAAAGCTTTCCTGCCTAAGGTTTTCACCAGTGATGAAAAAGAAATTGATGACGATGTTGAAGTTTTTGTCTATCAGGATGACGGCAAATTAAAAGCAACCACTGAAATTCCATTGGCTGAAGTAGGCGAATATGCTGTCATGAGCTGTGTACAGAGCCTTCCAAGCGGGGCTTTTATGGACTGGGGAATCATTAAAGATCTTTTTATTCCTTACAAGCAACAGAAATCCAAAATTATTGAAGGAAAAAGATACCTGGTTTATCTTTATGTAGATGAAGATCTGGACCTGATTACAGGAACCACAAAATTCAAAAGAAATCCCCAATATCAGGATCTTCCTTTTCAAAAAGGGGATAAAGTAGACTTACTTATGATGAATGAAAGTGAGCTGGGCTGGAATGTGGTGATCAATAAAAAATATATCGGGCTTGTATATGCATCGGATGTATTCAAGAAACTGTATCCTTTATCTGAAGAAAGCGGGTACATTAAAGCGATCCGTGAAGATGGTAAAATTGATGTTTCTCTGCAACCGGAAGGGTTTGAAAATATAGATGAATTCAAGCAGAAAATTCTAAATAAGCTGGAAGAGAACTATGGTCTGCTTTATCTTTCGGACAAATCTTCTCCTGAAGAAATAAAAGACGAGCTTCAGATGAGCAAAAAGAATTTCAAAAAAGCACTCGGCGGACTTTATAAAGACAAAATCGTTGATATTTCAGAAGATAAAATAAAATTATTATAAAAAATATAGGCTTTCGTTAAGATAGCCTTTTTATTATTTTTAGTCTATGTACTAAGACTTCGGCGGCCCAAAGGGCCGCCGAAGTCTTTTAATACCTGAAATTTTCTCTTTAGGTTTAATCACTTCTTTTTAGATCATCAAAACATGATGCAAATCATAACAATTTTGTTTAATTATTTTGTTTAACAATTTTGTCAAAAATAAAATTTGATTTACATTTGCACAAAATTGTTTAACAATAATGTCAAATCAAGCAAAAAAAGACCAAACACAGGAATTGATCAAAGAGACAGCGAAGAATTTATTCTTTGTGAAAGGGAAGTTTGATGCTACTACCCAGGAGATTGCAGATGAAGCCGGTGTAAACCGGACACTGATTAATTATTATTTCCGTTCAAGAGATAATCTGATTCAGATCATTTTTGATGAGGCCCAGCGGGTGGAACAGGAAAAATCCAAAATTATCCAGAATGCGGATCTACCTTTCAAAGTAAAGATCAGTAAGTTTATAGAAGGCAGTCTTTCTACCAGTCTTCAGTATCCGTATCTGGAAACTTACATCGTTTCACAGATCAACAAAGGAAACTGTCATCAGAGAGAGATTGAAGAAGATGTACTGGAAACTCTTTATAAAGACATCGAAAAAGAAATGGAATTGGGGAATATAGAAAAAATGGCTCCCGTTCAGTTTATTCTGAATATGGTTTCACTACTTGTATTTCCAAGTGCTATAAGACCTTTATTTATGGAGAATCTGATGATCAGTGATGAGGAATATGATCAAATTATTTCTGAAAGAAAAGAGATTATTATCAATATGCTTTTCAAAAATTAAAAAATGTTAAAGTATTTTAAGAAACGATTCGTCATTTAGAAATAAAAGCATTGAAAAACAAAACTACATTAAAAAATAAACGAAGTATACAATTATGAAAAGAAAACGTATAACTGCTAAAAAGCTAAAAATTGGGATAGCTGCAGCATTTATGATTTTCGGCTTTTCATCGGTCTCTGCCCAGCAGCAGGTTTCTTTACAGGAAGCCATCAAGCAGGCACTGCAAAATAAGGCAGAAGCTAAAAAAGCGGCATTGCAGATCAAAAAAGCTGAATATAAGATTGATGAGGCCAGAGCCGGTGCTTTACCGCAGATAAGCGCCACAGCAGGCTTAACCTATAATCCTGTTATCCAGGAGTCCCTGCTTGAATTTGGTGGAGAGAGAATCAGAGCCCAGCTGGGACAGCCATGGAGCTCAAGTGCTGTAGTTCAGCTTCAGCAGGCCATATTTGATCAAAGAGTTTTTACAGGTCTTAAAGCGGCAAAATCCACAAGAGAATTTTACGTTCTGAATGCCCAGTTAACCAATGAACAGATCATTGAAAATGTAGCAACAGCTTATTACCAGGTATTTGTACAGGAAGAAAACCTTAAAACTGTAGAAGCGAGCTATGCCAATACTGAAAAAGTAAGGAACGTAATCAAAAGTTTGGTGGATAACGGTTTGGCAAAAGCCATCGACTTAGACCGTACCAACGTACAGCTTACCAATATCGGCTCGAATAAACAGCAACTGATCAACTCTGTTGAACTTTCAAAAAATGCTCTGAAATTCTATATGGGTGTTCCTATAAGTACAGATATTGAGCTTGAAGAGAAAACAATAGAGCCGAAGCCGGAACTTATTGCCAGTAATGTAAACCTGGAAGACCGTACAGAGCTTAAAGTACTGAATAAAAACAGAGAGCTTCTTCAATTCAACAAAAAAGCTACGGAAGCTTACCTTTATCCTACCGTAAATCTTACCGCAAACTATGGGTGGTCCGGAATGGGTAAGAAATTTCCTTTAACCAATGGTCTTAATAATGGCGTTCTTTGGAGCGATTATTCAGCAATCGGTTTAAATATCAATATCCCGATTTTCACAGGGGGTGCTACAAAAGCTAAGATCAATCAGGCTGAGATCGATATCCAGGATTTAGATGTGGATATTCAGAATACCCAGTTAAGCCTTAGTTTGGATTATAAAAATGCCATTACCAATATGGAAAATGCATTGATTAATATCCAAAGTATGAAAGATAATGTAGATCTGGCAGAAAGAGTACAGAAAAATACTCAGGCCAACTACCAGTACGGTTTGGCAACCCTTACGGAAGTATTGGATTCTGAAAATGCGTTAACACAGGCAAAACAGAACTATTCAAATGCATTACTGGATTACAAGCAGGCTGAGATCAAACTCATTAAAGCTAAAGGAGAACTGAACACACTACAAAACTTATAATAAACTAAAATGAAAAAAACTTTAATATATATCATCGTAGCAGCTGTGCTGATAGGTCTGGCAGCCTACAAGATTGCAGGTAATAAAGAAAAACAGACACAGGAAGTAAAAGAAGTTGCCAAGCAGGTAGATAAGATCAACGTGAACGTTGTAACGGTTGCAAGAGAAAATATTGATACCGATTATTCAGCGAACGGGACTTTCATTCCAAAGCAGGAAATGAACCAGTCTTCTGAAATTGCAGGACGTATCGTAAACGTTCTGGTAAAAGAGGGATCAAGAGTTTCTGCTGGTCAAACTCTGGCAACGATCAAAAGAGATGCTATCGAAGTTGATATTACGCAGGCTCAGAATAATCTTCAAAATGCAATTGTTGATAACCAGCGTTATGAAAATGCCTTTAAAACCGGAGGGGTTACAAAACAACAGGTAGATAACTCAAGATTGCAGTTGAAAAATGCACAGGCAGCCGTAAGAGCTCAGGGTGTAAGAGTAAACGATACCAGCATCCGTGCAGGTATCAGCGGAACCATCAACAAAAAAATGGTAGAGCCGGGAACAGTAGTATCAGTAGGAAGCTCAATGTTTGAAATTGTAAATATCAACAGCCTGAAACTATCTGTTTTAGTAGATGAAAGCCAGATTGGTAAAATCCAGCTAGGTCAGGAAGTTCCGATTAAAGTAAATGTTTTACCGGAGGATTCTTTCGTGGGTAGAATTACCTTCATAGCACCTAAAAGTGATGCTTCTTTAAATTTCCCGGTTGAAATTGAAGTTCAGAACAGAGGAAACCTGAAAGCAGGGATGTATGCTACCGCTACATTTAAAACAAACAACGGAGCTGAAACTCAAAATATGCTGACTGTTCCGGCAGAAGCATTTGTAAACGGGGTAAGTTCAGGTCAGTTATTTGTTGTTCAGAACGGTGTTGCCAAGTTGATCAAAGTAACGGTTGGAAAAGTTTACGGAGATAAAGTTCAGGTATTAAGCGGACTGAATGGAGGCGAGCAGGTAGTAACGAGCGGACAGATCAACTTAGACAACGGGTCTAAAGTGAATATTATAAAGTAGAAAGGGTATGAAGTTAGCAGAAATATCGATTAAAAGACCCTCGCTGGTTATCGTATTATTTACGATACTTACTTTGGGCGGGATCTTGAGTTACACCATGATGGGGTACGAATTGATTCCAAAGTTTGAAACCAACATGGTAACGATTTCCACGGTATATCCCGGAGCTTCCCCTGCAGAGGTGGAAACCTCCGTTACCCGGAAAATTGAAGATGCCGTTGGTTCCCTGGAAAACGTAAAAAAAGTAGAATCTTCTTCATACGAAAGCTTATCCGTCATTATGGTTCAGCTGAACGACGGGGCGGATGTAGACTATGCTTTGAACGATGCCCAGAGAAAGGTAAATGCAATTCTGGCAGACCTTCCGGATGATGTGGACGCACCGTCACTGAACAAGTTCTCTCTGGACGATTTACCTATTATCACGATGAGTGTTTCATCTGATAAGCTGAACAGTAAAGATCTTTATGACCTTCTGGATAAAAAGATTGAACCTATTTTCTCCCGTGTAAACGGTGTGGCACAGGTTGATCTTGTGGGTGGGCAGGAAAGAGAAATCCAGGTAAATCTTGATGAGAAAAAGCTTCAGGGTTACGGACTTTCAATCGCAGACGTACAGCAGGCTATCCTTTCCTCAAACCTTGATTTCCCGACAGGTAGCTTGAAGACTAGAACAACAAAATCTACCATCAGATTATCAGGGAAATATAAGTCTATCCAGGAAATGAACAACCTTGTAGTTTCCAATAAAAATGGAGCTCAGGTTCGTTTATCGGATATTGCAACGGTTTTCGACTCTCAGAAAGATGCTGAAAAAGTAGCAAGATTCAACCAGTTTCCTACCATTTTGATGCAGGTTAAAAAACAGTCTGATGCTAATGCGGTGGCTGTATCCGAAAGTGTTCAGAAAACTATTGCAACAGTAGAAGCAGCCTATAAAGTTCAGGGCGTAAAAGTAAAAGTGGTCAACGATACCACAGACTTTACCCTTGAATCTGCCAACCACGTTATTTTCGACTTATTCCTGGCGATTATCCTGGTGGCGATTGTGATGTTATTGTTCCTTCACAGTATCAGAAACGCATTCATCGTAATGGTTTCTATCCCGGCTTCCTTGGTGGCAACGTTCATCGGGATGAATTTAATGGGATATACCTTAAACTTGATGAGTTTACTTGGACTGTCGCTCGTGGTAGGTATCCTTGTGGATGACGCGATTGTAGTACTGGAAAACATCTACCGTCACATGGAGATGGGTAAAAGTAAGATCAGAGCAGCTTATGATGGAGCTTCAGAGATCGGGTTTACCGTTGCGGCGATTACCTTGGTAATTGTGGTGGTATTCTTGCCGATTGCAATGAGTTCAGGTCTTGTGGCCAATATCCTTGCCCAGTTCTGCGTCACGGTGGTTATTGCGACCATGTTATCATTGTTGGCCTCATTTACCATTATTCCTTGGTTATCATCCAGATTTGGTAAGCTTGAGCATTTAACGGGTAAGAACTGGTTCCAGAAATTCATCCTTTGGTTTGAAGGCCTGATTGATAAATTCACGCACTGGATTACAGGAATCCTTGAATGGTGTCTGAAATCTACATTAAGAAGAATATCAACAGTTGTTATTACATTCATTGTTTTGATTGCTTCATTTATGCTGGTGGCATTCGGATTCATCGGTGGTGAATTCTTCCCTCCAATTGACCGTGGGCAGTTCCTGGTTCAGATGGAATTATCAAAAGATGCAACCGTTGAAAAAACAAACCAGCTGACATTAGATGTTGAGAAGTTTTTAAGAAACGATAAAGATGTTGTGGATCTGATCACAACGGTTGGTCAGCAGTCTACCGGTTTCGGTGGAGCTCAGGCTACAACGTACCAATCTGAGGTTCAGGTAAACTTAACAGATAAATCTGAACGTTCTGAAAGCACCAACATTAAAGCGGCAAAAGTAAAAAGAGCATTAGAAGAGAAATTCACAGGAGTTGAGTTTAAAACCGCTCCAATCGGTATCATGGGTGCGGAAAATGCCCCTATCGAAATGGTAGTGACAGCTCCGGATAATGCAACAGCAGTAAAAGAAGCTACGAGAATTTTAGAATTATTGAAAAAAGTTCCCGGAGCAGTGGATGCTGAATTATCTACAGATACCGGTAATCCGGAGGTTCAGGTGAATATCGACAGAGATAAAATGGCTTCTTTAGGATTGAATCTTTCAAGTGTAGGACAAACGATGCAGACTGCATTTAACGGAAATACAGATGGAAAATTCAGAGCAGGAGAATATGAATACGACATTAACATCCGTTTTGGTGATGCAAACAGACAGTCTATTGATGATGTGAAAAATCTGATGTTCACCAATCCTCAGGGAGAACAGGTTCGTCTGAGCCAGTTTGCTGAAGTGAAAATGGGTTCAGGACCGAGTTTGCTTGAACGTAGAGACAAATCTCCTTCTGTAAAAGTAAGAGCTAAGGCAGTAGGTAGACCTGTGGGTGACGTGGCTAATGAATGGGCTAACCAGTTCATGGACAGCAAAAACAAACCTGTAGGAGTAGATTACATCTGGAGTGGGGATATGGAAAACCAGCAGGAAGGTTTCGGTACTTTAGGAATTGCTTTATTGGCGGCTATCGTATTGGTATACCTGGTAATGGTTTCATTGTATGACAGTTTTGTCTATCCGTTCGTGGTATTGTTCTCAATTCCTCTGGCTATGATCGGGGTAATGGTAATCCTTGCTTTGACAGCCAATTCACTGAACATCTTTACGATGTTGGGGATGATCATGTTGATTGGTCTTGTTGCGAAAAACGCGATTTTGATTGTAGACTTTACCAATGCCAGAAAAGCAGCAGGAGCGAATACGCATGATGCATTGGTTCAGGCTAACCACGCCCGTCTTCGTCCGATTTTGATGACAACGATTGCAATGATCTTCGGTATGTTACCGATCGCATTGGCAACCGGAGCAGGAGCTGAGATGAACAAAGGTCTTGCATGGGTAGTTATCGGTGGTTTGACATCGTCTCTATTCCTTACCCTGATTATCGTGCCGGTAGTGTATTCATTATTTGATTCAATTCTAAGAAGAATGGGTAAACATGAAAAAGTAGACTACGAAGCCGAAATGAAGGCAGATTATGTACATAAAGAACTAAGTGATGACGGATATACTCCTAAGCACGTAGATTAATATAACAACCTTAATTAACCTAAAAGCGCCTCAGATTTCTGAGGCGCTTTTTAATTTTTAGAACAATTATCTTCTAATATTATTAAACTGTTTGTTTAGCTTTTTGTTTTTCCATCTGCTCATTTCCCCATATCCGTAAATAATCAATGAAAGGGATGAGCTGCCGGCCTACTTCTGTTAAAGAATATTCTACTTTTGGCGGAACTTCATGGTATACTTTTCTGCTGATAAGGCTGTCATCTTCCAGTTCGCGTAAGGTCTGAGTAAGCATTTTCGGGGTAATATCGGAGAGTGTTTTCCGTAATTCACCGTAACGCATGACGGTCTTTACATGAAGATACCATAGGATTCTTCCTTTATACTTCCCGCCAATTCTCCTGAATGCATAGTCTACAGGGCAGGAAGGTTCGTTGGTTAAATATTTTTTCATGATTATATTAAAATTAATGTATTGATAATCAGCAATAGTATGTTTTTAGTCTGTAGGGTACAAAAAAGTGCATACTTGACTGTAATATAGCATTAATTTACTTTTGTTTTGACCTTAAAGTAAAAATATAATGAAAACAATTATTTTAAATGAAACAGGAGGTGTTGATAAGCTTCAACTGACTGATACTGAAAAACCATCAATAAAAAGTAACGAAGTATTAGTAAACGTAAAAGCAATAGCGATCAACCCCGTTGATGTCAATGCAAGAGCATATGATAGTGTTCTGAACTGGATATACGGTGATGTAAGACCGGTGGTCTTAGGCTGGGATATTGTAGGAGAGGTAAGTGAAACCGGAGAAGAAGTAAGCGATTTTAAAATCGGGGACAGGGTTTTTGGAATGATCAACTTTTTCGGGAATGGAAAGGCCTATTCAGAATATGTGGCTGCTCCTGAAAGCCATCTGGCTCTGATCCCTGAAAATCAGACATTTCAACAGGCTGCTGCGGCTACCTTGGCAGCGGTAACAGCATATCAGGCTCTGGTAGATATTGCTAAAATCAAAAAGAATGACAGGGTTCTGATTCATGCGGCGTCGGGAGGGGTTGGTCATTTTGCGGTACAAATTGCTAAATATTTCGGAGCTTACGTAATAGGGACTTCTTCTCTCAGTAATAAGGATTTTGTTCTGTCAATGGGTGCGGATGAGCATATTGATTATACCCAAAAAGATAGCCTGGATAGCGTTAGAGACATCGATATTGTCCTGGATACCATCCAGGGAGAAACATTGCTGAGATCAATTGATGCAGTGCGACCAGGAGGAATTATTGTAACATTGCCTTCGCCTGAAATTCCGGAAGATATAAAGGATAAAGCAGCTAAACAGAATATACATCTTGAGTTCATGATGGTAGCTTCCAAAAAAGAAACGATCAAAGCTATTGCAGATTTGCTTGAAAATAAATATTTGATTTCCCATATCCATCGGGTTTTCTCTTTTGAGGAAATGGCCAATGCCCATCTGGAAATGGAAACAAAAAGGGTAGTGGGTAAAATAGTAGTAACCTTATAAAAAGTATATTTTTCAAGCTTCGGATTAAAGTGCATCAGATTTTCTGATGTGCTTTTTTAATTGATTGAGAGCTTTATTTTAACCATAAAAAAAGACTTTCAGAATAACTGAAAGCCTTTTACTTATTTTATTTTGAAAATTAATCTGCCATAGCTTCGCCAGCTTTTCTGTAGATAAAACTTCCATAGATATGTCTTCTTGCAAAACGGCTTGGAGAATCGGAATTGACCATTTTAATGTATGTATTTCTTGGAACTCCAAGATATTCATACATATTTCCATTCAGGTGTTGAACTTTCAAAACGGCTTTCTCAAGATAAAAGTCCTGAATATTGGATTTTGTAATCGTTTCAGTATATTCTTCCTTATATTTTTCCTGCGTTTCCGGATTAATGCTTACCAGAAAGTGATAGGCTTCAATGATAGACTTGCTTTTTTCCTCTGCTTCCAGCTTTCCGGCTTCGTCATTGGCAAATTTATCAGGGTGCGTATCTTTCATCGTATTCCTGTAAATGGTCTTTAATTCCTTTAAAGTAACGGTTTTATCAACCTCAAGAAGCTTTCTGTATTCGCCTAATTTTTTCATAACTGTAGAATCCTTATTTCGGGGCGCAAAATTAAGGTTTTTAATTGAGAAAATCGTAAGTTATTCAGTATTAATTTATTTGGAAGTGTTTTGTTACAGTCAAAACATTATTTACTACATTTTCACCCTTATCTCTTTGCTTATCTCTTTAATATGTTTATTTATAAATGCTTCTTTATCCTTTTTTACTTCTTTTAACATCCGTTTCTGATTTTCCGGAATGTCAGAATATTTTTCAGCCCATAGATTAATTTCAATCAGGACAGGGAGTAGGTCAATACCTTTTTGAGTGAGTTTGTATAATACTTTAGCTTTACTTTCCGGATGATCCAGCTTGGAGATGAGCTTGTTTTCTTCCAGCATGAGAAGACGGGAAGCTAAAATATTGGTTGCTATTTTTTCTTCAGATTTTAGAAAATCTCCATAGGTACACTGTTTGGCATACAGAAGGTCTCTTATAATAAGCAGTGACCATTTGTCTCCCCAGATATCCAGTGAGCAGCTGATAGGGCAATCTGATCTCTTTTTTGAAGTTGACATAAGATAATTAAATAATTTTTTTTAAAATCACTTGTATTTTAAAAGTTATTGTATAGATTTGTACTTGCAAAATGCAAGCGAATTTACTGAATTAATTTTAAAATACAATGGAGAATATTCTTTTTAACGTTTATAAGTTGTTGCTACGAAAATGACTTCAAAAGTGATACAAAATTATGATCAGAAGGTTTCTTAAAAATAGCCTTTGGACTTATGATCCTAAGAAAACAGAAAAAATCCCAAAATAAAAACTCAAGTTATGAAAGCATTTAGTATTAGCCGTTACAAAAAAGACAGCGAACTGCAGCTGATAGATGTTCCTGAACCGGTTGTTAAAGAAAATGAGGTTTTAGTTCAGATTTATGCAGCAAGTGTCAATCTCCTGGATTCTAAAATAAAAAGTGGTGAGTTTAAACTTATCCTGCCCTATAAAATGCCGTTGATTTTAGGTCATGATGTTGCAGGAGTCATTACAAAAACAGGTTCAAAGGTAAAGAACTTTAAAGTGGGGGACGAGATCTATGCAAGAACAGCAGATTTTCATATAGGAACTTTCGCAGAATTGATTTCTATTAATGAAAAGGATGTTGCTTTAAAGCCTAAAAACCTGACAATGGAAGAAGCAGCCTCAATTCCTTTGGTAGGTTTAACGGCCTGGCAGGCTTTGGTTGAGAATTCTGATGTTCAGCCCGGTCAGAAAGTTTTTATTCAGGCCGGATCCGGTGGTGTCGGAACTTTTGCTATACAGCTGGCAAAATATTTAGGAGCTACGGTTGCTACCACTGCCAGTGAAAAAAGTTTTGACCTTCTAAAGAACCTTGGCGCAGAAGTACTGATCGATTATAAAACACAGGATTTTGAAGATATTCTGATGGATTATGATGTGGTATTGAACAGTCAGGACAGCAAAACCCTGGAAAAATCATTCAATATCCTGAAATCAAAAGGAAAAGTCATTTCCATTTCCGGTCCGCCGACCCCTGCATTTGCAGATGAATTTAATCTCCCCTGGTATGTAAAATTCGTTATGAAATTGTTGAGCGGTAAAACCAGAAGAATAGCCAATAAGCAAAATGTCAATTATTCTTTTCTCTTCATGCAAGCTGATGGAAAGCAGTTAGCAGAAATTACAAAACTGATAGAAGCAGGGGAAATAAAACCTGTCATCGACAAAGTTTTTTCATTCCAGAATACTAATGAAGCAGTAAAATATGTAGAAAGTGGCCGTGCAAAAGGAAAAGTAGTCATAAAGATGCTATAAATATTTTGACTAAAAAATAAAGCAGGAGCTTTAAAACTCCTGCCAAATACTAATCCACTAAATTTCCTTCTTTATAAAAAGCTTCTGCAGCCTCTCTTGAAGCTTCTACCATCGCAGTCAATGCCTTCTCCGTTTCATCCCAATGTCTGGTTTTCAATCCACAGTCAGGATTTACCCACAGCTGCTGTGCGGGAATAACGGCTTGTGCTTTCTTCAACAGCTCAATCATTTCCTCTTTTGAAGGAACTCTCGGAGAGTGAATATCGTAAACTCCCGGCCCGATCTCATTCGGATATTTGAAATCTGCAAAAGCCTGCAGCAGTTCCATCTGGCTTCTGGAGCATTCTATAGTAATGACATCGGCATCCATGTCTGCTATATTCTGGATAATATCATTAAATTCGGAATAGCACATATGGGTATGAATCTGTGTGGCATCTTCCACACCGCTTGCCGAAAGTCTGAAAGCTTCCACTGCCCATTTCAGATATTCCTCCCATCCGGACCTTCTAAGGGGAAGTCCTTCCCTGATGGCCGGTTCATCAATCTGGATAATTCTGATTCCTGCCTTTTCCAGGTCGTTTACTTCATCGCGAATCGCCAGTGCGATCTGTTTACAGGTTAAAGAACGGGGCTGATCGTCACGGACAAAAGACCACTGCAGAATAGTGACCGGGCCTGTAAGCATTCCTTTTACCCATTTTTGTGTCAGAGACTGGGCATATTGCGACCAGTAAACCGTCATAGGGTGCGGACGGTGAACATCACCATGGATGACCGGAGGTTTTACACAGCGGCTTCCGTAACTCTGGACCCATCCGTTTTGCGTGAAGGCAAAGCCTGAAAGCTGTTCTCCAAAATATTCCACCATATCGTTGCGTTCAAATTCTCCGTGAACCAGTACATCAATTCCGGTTTCTTCCTGCCAGCGGATGGTTCGTTCCGTTTCTTTTTTTAGAAGGGTGTCATATTGTTCCGCAGTCAGGTCCCCTTTTTTGAATTTTGATCTCCAGGTTCTTACCTCTTTGGTCTGGGGAAAGGAGCCAATTGTTGTGGTGGGAAACAAAGGAAGCTGTAAAACTTTCTGCTGTTTTTCTTTTCTGATACTGAACGGGCTGTTCCTTTGTGCATCATTTTCAGTGATTACCTCTACACGGTCCTTCACTTCCTGATGATGGATCAGTGGGGAAGTTTTTCGGGTATCAAAAGCTTTTTTATTTTCTGCATAGTGCTGTAATGCCTGGTAATCTGCGTTTCCTGATGCCAGCTTTTTTAAGGCTACAATCTCGTGTACTTTCTGTTTGGCAAAAGCCATCCATTGCTTAATTTCAGGAGACAGCGTTTTTTCATCAGTTTCCAGATCAAGATCGAAAGGTGAGTGGAGGAGAGAACATGAAGGAGCAATAAAGACTCTTTCAGAACCAATGGTATTCACTGCTTTTTCAATGAAGGCCAAAGATTTCTCAAAATTATTTTTCCAGATGTTTCTTCCGTCTACAATACCTAAAGACAGGCTTAATGTTGGAGGAATGGTATGTAGAACTTCATCCAGCTGTTCAGGGCAGCGTACCAGATCAATATGAAGAACGTCTGCAGGAAGCGATGCGGCCAGGGAAAGGTTGTCTTTTAAGCCTTCAAAATAAGTCGCAATAATAAATTTAAGATCCGGGAACTGTTTTCTGATTTCAGCATAAGCGGATTGATAGATTTCTTTTGCTTTTTCAGTAAGGTCAAGGCCTAAGAAAGGTTCATCAAACTGAATCCAACTTGCTCCATGGCTTTCCAGTTCTTTCAGAATTTCGATATATACCCGAAGAAGATTTTCTATAAGGTCAAGTTTATCAAAGCCGTCTTCTTTCTCTTTTCCCAGAAGAAGATAGGTTAGAGGTCCTATGATTACAGGTTTGGCATTTATTCCGGCCTGTTTTGCATGGATAAATTCACTGATGATTTTTTTTGAAAATAATCTGAACTGCTGGTTTTTTTGAAATTCGGGGACAATATAATGGTAATTGGTATCGAACCATTTTGTCATTTCCATAGCGGTAACATCTAGACCTTCATGCTGGTAACCTCTGGCCATTGCAAAATAAAGGTCAAGTTCAGAATGGGAGGTTCTGATTTCGCTGTAGCGCCCCGGAATAGCTCCAACAGTTAAGGTCATATCCAAAACCTGATCGTAATAAGAGAAATCGTTGCAGGGGATCAGGTCAATTCCTGCATCCTGCTGCATCTTCCAGTTCTGCCTGCAGATGGTTTTCCCGGTTTCAAGGAGTTCGTTTAATGATGTTTTACCTGACCAATATTGCTCGCAGGCTTTTTTGAGTTCTCGGTGGCGGCCAATACGCGGGCTGCCAAGAATGTGCGTTTGCATGTTCTACACTTTTAAATTAAACAATAATGATTTTAAAAGCTCTTTAGAATGCTTCGCAATGCTGCCGGGGAAGGGTTTTCAGGGAATGAAACGGATACAAAAAGGACGTAATCTTCCTATTAACGTGAAGTACGCTCAAAAAGTATCATCTGTATGACCTGAAGCTTCAGACCGCGAAAGCATTGTCCATTCAGAATAGGCAGGTCTCCTGGCTCGTAACGGTTTTATCATCCTTCCCGCTTTGGCAGTGGATATTCCCGGATAAAACCTTTGGGTATTACTTACAGTTGCGCGACAGCTCGTGATTCTCACACGATTCCCTATTAATCTACGTTAGGTAAAACCTATTCTGTTTGATGAAGAATGTTAAAGAACAAATCCGGGGTAAATTTAGCTATTCAAGTGAATTCATTGGTCTATTGTTAGAAAATAAGAAAATAATTCTTATCAATACTTATTATTAAGTTAATTATTCTGTATTTTTGAAAATGTAATCTCCAAAAAGAATATTATTCTGTGGAAAGACTTGATGAAAAGGATCTTCAGCTGCTCAGAATCCTTCAAAAAAATGCCAAATTAACCGTAAAAGAGCTTGCGAAAGAGATTAATCTTTCACCTTCACCTGTTTTTGAACGGATGAAAAGGCTTGAGCAGGATGGGTATATCAAGCATTATGCAGCAGTTCTGGAGGCTGAAAAGCTGAACCGGGGCTTTACTGTTTTTTGCCAGATCAAGCTAAAAATGCATGATCGGGCAGTAGGAAACCAGTTTGTTGAGGATATTTTACAGATTGATGAAGTGGCGGAATGCTATAATATTTCAGGAGATTTCGATTTTCTCCTTAAAGTTCAGGTAAGAGATATGAAGCACTACCAGGATTTTGTGTTCAATAAGCTGGGATCGCTGGATTCTATCGGGGGTGCGCATAGTACTTTCGTGATGGCTGAGGTTAAGAATATTCATGGGGTGAGTATATAAATACAAAATAGCAACTGTTTTCAGATGCTATTTCGGATTAAAAAAGTTGGTTTTTTGAATTTTAAGACAGATGTTCTATTTTTATAACGGCATTGGGCTGATAGTCCTCCGTTAGGTTAAATATCTTTCCCAATTTTTGAGAAGCACTGATAAAGCTGATAAACGTGCAGAGCTCTGAGATTTCTTTTTCAGAAAAGAATTCCCTCAGCATGCTGAAATGATCTCTGAGTATGGAACGGTGGTCTTTACAGAAAAGCTCAGCAAAACTCACAGCTATAGATATTTTAAGCTCTGACTGGCTGAAGTCCGCTTTTCCGCCTTTTACCATGCAGTATTCACAGCCGTTTCCAAAAGCAAGAGATCTTCGCACCTGTTCGAGCAGATTGGGATCTAATGTTGTATTTTTAAAGAAGACCTCTTCAAGACTGTTCCATTTCGCCAGTATCTCCGGGTTGTGCCCGATCAGTTTTTCAAATGGTGTATTTCCATGGTTGGAAAATTCAATTGTTGTCATATTTTTTTTATGTCAAATTTCTGTTTAATTCATGGTGTTTTAAAATTGATTTAACGGTTAAATTTTATAATTTTGGAGATTTCCACTGATTTAATTTAAAAATGCGATGAAAATAGTTTTAGATGAATTTGATCATAAAATTTTAAGTTTGCTGATTGAAAATTCCAGGTTAAGCTATGCTGAAATAGGACGCAAAATTTCCCTGTCTCAGTCTGCCACAAAAGAGAGGGTACAGAATCTTATCGATACCGGTGTGATCAAAAGCTTTACAGCAGATATTGATTATAGCCTTCTAGGATACAGCCTGAAAGTGATTATTCATCTGAAATTTAAAAATGACGAGTTCAGAGTATTTATCGACCATCTGAAACAGTTTCCCGAGATCATCAGCTGTAAAAGGATTACAGGCGAATATTGCCTCATTGCTGAATGTGTACTCAAGGACAGTGCTCATCTTGAAGATGTTATCGACAGGCTGATCAAGTTCGGAATTCCTTCAACATCAGTTCAGCTGTCTGAAATAAAGACCAATCGTTTTTTTCAAACTCAATAATAAAATTTCTTACGGAAACAAAAAAGCAGCACCCGAAAACGAATGCTGCCTGATTTTTAATCATTAAACTTTTCAATCTTTAAATAGAATCACGGTTCATCACAATCCTGTTTTAGCTTCGTAAAGATCTTGTCAAATTTTTCATAGAGTGTTCCCTCGTCATTAGGATCTGGCCTGAAACTTCCGTTGGCACAGTTGTAAAAGCCGAAACCAATCAATTGAATCAGCGCATAATCATCTTTCTTCGGATCGTTGAATTGGGCTTGGAATTTATCGATTACTAATTGCGGATCAGCATTATCCTTGCTTTTGGCTTCGACAAAGTTTTTCCAAACTGCGTACATTTTCTGCTTGTCCGGAGAAGAAACTGCGTCAATATATTTTTTGCAGGTATTGTAATATTTGCTGTTTTTTAGTGATGCAGGATCAGAGTAGGAGATAAGCTCTTCCTTTTTCAGCTGATATTCATTTTCAAAAGTCTGAAGAGTTTCCTGATGGAGCTTTTTCCATTCCGGAAGATTGATCACTTTAAGGCCATAGAGCTCTTTTTTCTTTTCCTGGTACTGTTCTTCCAGTTGCTGCAGATAGGTGTTTTTATTTTTTCGGACATCTTCAAGATCCGAGAGTTTAAAGACTGTATGATTGTCAAACAAACCACTGTTGAATTTATACAGAAGCTTAAAAATCCCGTCTATTTCCTCTTTTTTATATTTTTGAGAATCAAAATATCCTTTATTATCACAGTTGAAGGTCTGGTAAGAGTAGAGTACCAGATTGCCGGTTTTACCAGAAGTTTTCTGTCCTGATACTATTGCAGAAAGAGCAAATGAGACTGTAAAAAATAATTTTTTCATTTTTATAAAATGCTTTTAATGCGTAAATACTGTAGCAGCATAATGGTCTTGGCATCCATAATCTCTCCTTTGTCTATCATTGCAAGAGCATCTTCAAAAGGTAACTCTAAAACTTCAATATTTTCGCCTTCTTCTTCAAGTCCGCCTCCTTCTGTGATCTTCATTTCATGAGAATATTCAGCGGTGAAAAAATGCAGGATTTCTGTTACAGAGCCGGGTGACATATAGGCCTGAAACACTTTTTCAACTTTTGAGATTTTATAGCCGGTTTCTTCTTCCGTTTCTCTTTTGATGCATTCTTCAGGGTTGTCATTATCCAGAAGACCTGCACAGGCTTCAATAAGCATACCTGTAGTATTTCCGTTGATGAAGGTTGGGAGCCTGAACTGTCGGGTTAAAATTACGGTTCCGGAAATCTTATTATAAAGAAGGATAACCGCTCCGTTTCCCCTGTCGTAGGCCTCTCTGCTTTGGGTTTCTTTATTTCCGTCCTTTTTTTCAATGGTGTAGGTAACTTTTTTTAAAGTATACCAGTTATCTGATAAAATTTCTGTTTTAAGAATGTTGATGTTAGGATTCTGCATTGATATTTCTATGTTATATTGTGGTGCCCTGATGGGAATGCTAAATTAATATTTCTTTTTCAACAAGCCTCATCATCTTTTAAAATAAGGAGGTCAACATACAATAAACAGACAGTTTTTAGTTAAAATAATTTATTTGCCTTTCAGGTGTTTCTTTAAATAAATGGAGGTTGCAGAATCGCTGGCAGACAGCAGTTTTTCTACGGTTCCTTCGAATACGATCTTCCCGCCAAGTTTCCCAGCCCCGGGACCAATATCAATGATCCAATCCGCCTGGGCAATAATATCCAGATTATGTTCAATAACGATCAGGGTATTTCCTTTATTGATTAATTCCTGGAAAAAAGAAAGGAGCTTCTCATTATCAATAGGATGGAGGCCTGTACTGGGTTCATCCAGGATAATAATTTTATTGGTGTGATTCAATTCTCTGGTTAGTTTTAAACGTTGCCTTTCACCGCCTGAGAAGCTGTCCAGCCTTTGTCCGAGGGTCAGATAATCCAAGCCCAATTTGATCAGCAGGCTAAATTCATGTTCGAAGCCGGATTTCGGGAAAAAATGTAGGGCTTCAAAAACGGTCATATTCATAATGTCAGCGATATTTTTCCCCTGATATTCATATTTTAAAACTTCGGGTTTGTATCCTGATCCATGGCAGACTTCACAAGGCTGTTCGATATCATCCATAAATGCAAGGTCTATCTTTTCAATACCTAAACCTTTACAATTGGGGCATGCGCCTTGCCCGTTTCTGCTAAATAGTTTTTCAGAGACATGGTTGGAGGTTGAAAAAAGCTTTCTAACAGTATCTGACAGGTTAAGGTAGGTTAAAAGGTTTGAACGGCTGCTCGCTGTGAAAACAGACTGGTCCACTACAGTGACTCGAGGGTAAAATAAAGGTAAAACTTTATTGATCAGCGTACTTTTTCCTGAGCCTGCTACACCGGTTACCACAGTCATGATTCCGGTGGGTATTTTGATACTGACGTTCTTTAAATTGTGAAGATTACCATTTTTAATTTCAAGAAAGCCTTTGGCAGGTCTCGGATTTACATTATAAACCCTTTCTTTATTGAAATAGCTGCCTGTTTTGCCTTTAGCATTTTTTAAACTCTTAAAGGTTCCCTGGTACATAATTTCACCTCCGTTTTTCCCTGAACCGGGTCCCATATCGATGACCAGGTCTGCTATTTTGATCAGGTCCGGATCATGTTCCACAATTAGAACGGTATTTCCTTTATCCCTTATTTTTCTGATGATGTCTACGATATGGTCTATATCCTTAGGATGAAGGCCAATGCTGGGTTCATCAAAGATATACAACAGGTCTACAAGGCTGTTTCCTAACTGCTTTACCATTTTTATCCTTTGGGATTCCCCACCTGAAAGCGTGTCCGTTTGTCGGTCCAGGCTCAGATACTGTAAACCTACATCAAGAAGGTTTTGAAGTTTTTTTTCAAGTTCCAGTATAACGGAAACATACGTTTCAGATGGTATTTCCCGGATGAAGTTTAACAGGTCATCGATGGATAAGGCTGTACAGTCGGCAATGTTTTTGCCGTTTATTTTACATGACAGCACTTTTGGATTAAGACGTTGTCCTTTGCAGACAGGGCATTCTTTAGTAATAATGACTTTTTTTAAAGTATCTTTTCTGGTTATATTCTCTTTTGAATCTTTTTTCAGAAATGAATTTTCAATTCTTGGGATAACGCCTTTATATTTTACTGTTTTTCCCCATTCCTTACCGGGGTTTTTCGGACTGTGTTCTTCTGCATTCAGCAATAGTTCCCATTCTTGCTTAGTAAAGTCCCTAAGTTTTTTGTCATTATCGAAATAACCTGAATGAATATACCGGGTAAGTCGCCAGCCGCCGGGCTGAAATGTTGGAAACTGTATGGCGCCTTCATTCAGCGATTTATTTTTGTCAAAAAGAGTTTCTATATTTACGGTTTGTACATAGCCTAACCCTTCACATTCACGGCACATTCCCTGTGGATTGTTAAATGAGAATACATTGGAATAGCCTACAAACGGTTTTCCAATTCTGGAAAAAAGCAATCGAAGCGAGGCATAAATGTCCGTGGCTGTTCCTACGGTGGAACGTGCATTTCCACCTAATCTTTTTTGATTGATGATGAAAGGGACGTTCAGATTCTCGATTTTATCAACATTGGGAACCCCGAAGTGCTGCAGACGGTTTCTTATAAAGCTATTTTGTGTCTCGTTGATTTGACGCTGGGCTTCAGCTCCAATGGTTTCAAATACCAAAGATGATTTTCCGGATCCGGAAACCCCTGTGAAAACCGTTATTTTATTCTTTGGAATGCGTAATGAAATATTTTTTAAATTATTCTGTCGGGCGTGGGTGATGATAATCTCTTTCATAATAATTTCATTAACTTTGTTAATAGTTAACTAAGTTAAGTATTTTTTATGAAACAAAAGAATGATGATTTTTTTAATGCCTTTACAGATTGGCAGTGCTTTATACTGGCCAATATGAATAAAGGAAACATCAGCGGGGTTACTGCAACCCATTACAACATTATAGAATATGTCTACCGGAAAGAGGAAGCTACCGGAAAACAGATTTCTAAGGCATTTAATGTCAGTCAGGCTGCCGTATCGAAGCAGATTAAATTTTTAATTAAAAATGACCTTATAGTGCAGAAGCAAAGTACTTCCGACAGAAGAATTTTTAATCTTTGTGCTACAGAAAAAGGACAGTTTTTGATTAATAATTCGGAGAATTTCAGGAAAACGGTTGCTGATCAGGTTTCGGGAGCTCTGGATTATGCTGAATTACAAACACTCACATTTCTGCTGAATAAGGCTTTGAAAAGCATCAGGATATAAAAAAGAACAATTGACTGGATTTGGCTTCTACGGGATTATTATTACCTTTCTTTCAAAAGATTCTCTAAAGCCATTTTCAGGTCCGGAAATTTAAATTGAAACCCTGTTTCCTGAATCTTTTGTGAAGATGCCCTTGAGCCTTCCAGTAATGCATCTGCCAATTCCCCGAATATCAGCTTTAAAACAAAAGCGGGAACATTGGGCATAAAAAGAGGTTTGTGAAGGACTTCAGCAATCTTTTTGGTTAAATTTTCATTGGTGGTATGTTGAGGAGAAACAGCATTATATGCCCCGTCAATAGCAGTATCTTTTAAAGAAGCTTCATAAATTGAACAGATATCTTCAATGTGGATCCACGGCATATATTGTTTTCCGCTTCCCAAAGCAGATCCTATACCGTATTGTATGGTAGGAACCATTTTCTTTAATGCACCGTCTTCCCTGGAAAGAACAACGGCGGTCCGTACTTTAACCACTCTTTCAGCCAGGTTCTGTTCCTTGAAATCATCTGCTGCCCTTTCCCATAAAACGACCACTTCACTCAGAAAATCATTGCCCGGAGGATCATTTTCAGAATAAATTTTTTCAGTCGTTACGGTTCCGTAATAATTGATTCCTGAAGCGGAAATAAAAGATTTGAGCTTTATTTTTTTCTTTTTTAAGGTTTTTAAAAGAAGTCCTGCAGAATCTACACGGCTGGATATCAGTTCCCGCTTTCTTTCCTTAGTCCAGCGTTTTTCCGAAATATTGGCTCCTGCCAGATGAATGATGTGCGAAACATTGTCCAGAGCAGACTCATCCATGGTTCCGTTTTTAATATCCCATTCAAAATCGTTGTCATGCTTTTTCTTCCGGGTCAGGAATCTTACTGTGTATTCTTTCTCCAGCTTTTTTGAGAGTTTTCTAGCGATCATTCCGCCGGCACCGGTGATAAGGACAATTTCTTTCATAATACAATATACAATATTTGTGGGTGATGTGCAGATTATGTCTGATTCTTTACAATCAGTACAAAATCATCTTCTAAAAATTTATAGCCATAGTCATAGATGAAACGGTATTCAGAGCCATTTTTATAAATTTTCAGGTTGGTAAAATAATCGAAATCAAAACCTAAGCCATCCATTCTGGATTTGGGAATTTTTGCTTTGCCGTCCGTATTCAGCTCCAAAAGGATGCGGTAATTTTTACGGAGCTTATTGTTGACATTCCGCATTAAATTGGTAGAATCCTTATTCTGCTTATTATTATAGGCATTCCGGCAGGCATCGTTGCAGAATTTTTTATCTGCTCTGCCGATAATTTTTTCGCCGCATTCAAGACAGTTCATAATTTTTATTTTTTCAGTTTGTGTATATGCTGATGTTTTTTCCTCAATAACCTTTTTAACCTTGTATGAGTAGGATAGCTTCTGTTCGGAGTGATATTGTTGAAGAAAAGAGCAGCCAGTAAAAGAATGATACATCCGGATAAAACAGGAGAGAGAACATACCAGTATCCCAGCTCCGGAATTTTCCCGGTAGAGCTCACGGCAATCAGTGCTGTTGCACCGCCGGGTGGATGAAGTGTTTTGGTATACTGCATCAGCACTATGGAAAAAGCTACAGCCAGCGGTGCGGAAAGCCAAATGATATCAGGCACAATTTTATAAATGGTAACGCCAACCAATGCCGAAAGAACATGACCGCCTACCAGGTTTCTGGGCTGGGCGAGGGGACTCTGGATGGCTCCATAAATCAGAACACTTGAGGCTCCAAAAGACCCGATCAGGAATATATTTTCAGTGGCAGCTAAAGTATGGGACTGAATAAAGGCAATAATTCCGATTCCGACGAATGCTCCCAGAAAAGACCAGAAATGCTCTTTATAATCAACCAGGGTTTCTTTATAAATCACATATTTCGAAACTCTAAGTGTTCTTTTAATTGTTTTCTTCAAAATTTATTTCTATTTAATCAATATTCAAAAGTTTCATAATGACTGACATTTTCCTCAAATTCCAGTAAAAAATTTTTGTCTTCAGGATAATATTTTGCCTTTTCATAATCATCTCCTGCAAATTTCTTAATACTTTCATAAGAGTCCCACTCGGTAACAGTAAGAAAATGACAGATTTCCTTGTCTTTTTTTCTCAGTATTTTGGTCGAAAGATTTCCTGGAGTATTTTTATACTGTAAGATACCTGTTTCTTCAACATATCTGAGATATTCATCTGCTTTTTCAGCATGGACAATCCCGTGCCATATTCTTGTAATTTTTTTCATATTTAGATTCTTTTGGTTGGTTTATTTATAATCTGAATTAAATTTTCAATGAAAGGTTGGGTATAAATCCCTTCTGTATCATAATCAGGATCCAGGATAGTGATTTCTAATCCACAACATCTTTCATCCGCTATCAATGGCTTCAATATTTCTTTTAAATTTTCATAATCAATTCCGTCTTCCATTCTGCTGTCTACAGCGGGCATAATTTCATCTTTCAGCACATCTACATCGAGATGGATAAAGAATCCGTCAAGGTTCTTTTCTTCCACCATTCTCAGGAAATCTTCTGCAGTTTTACTGAAGCCATTCTTCCTTAGATTTTCCAGATCAAAATAATGAATTTTGGAATTTAGAATTTCCCCTACATATTCATCATCATCCGTTTCCGTATTTCCCACACAGAAAATATGTTCTTCTTTGAAATAGGGCTTAAAACCATCAATATTAGTCAGTTTTTGATGACCCAATCCTGAAACAATTGCCAAATCCATTCCTGCAACACCTCCACTGGGAGATAACTTTGGCGGGATATAATCTGTGTGACCGTCAAGATAAAACAAACCGAAATGACCAAGCTGTTTTAAGGCAAGAGCACTCCCAATCAGGATACTGCAATCACCACCCAATATCAGATGAAAGGTATCTTTATTAAAATTCTTTAGAATAAGCTCGGATTGCTTTTTTGCATATTCAATAATCTGATAAGGATTTCTAACTCCGGTTTCTTCATCAAAATCCATTACATATTCCGGAGCTTCCAATCTGAAAATGCTTTTAGGACTGATTCCTTGATGAAAACCAAATTTCCTGAGCCAATCAGGAAGTTTTTTTACTCCCGGTTCTGTCTCATGCTTTTTTTTAGTGAGTCCAAGATTAAAAGGAAACTCGAAAATGCTGATATCCTTTTTCATAAGTTGATTTGATCAAAGATACGGAAATATTCGTTTGCAAACGACTACAAACGAATTTAAATAGTTTATAACCGACTAAGATGATGTAGGGTAACCATCTTTGCAACAGAGATTTGAGAAAAGCAGTGAACGTCTCTTATCTGAATTATTAATCTTAAAAAATTTAAAGCTATGTCACTAAGAAACAAAGTAACATTAATTGGTTACACAGGTAAAGAAGTTGAAACCGTAAACTTCGAAAGTGGAAATGTAAAGGCAAGCGTATCTTTAGCCACCAGCGATCATTACACGAATGCAAAAGGTGAAAAGATTGAAGAAACACAATGGCATAATCTGATTGCTTTTGGAAAAACAGCTGAAATCCTGCAGAAGTATGTACCAAAAGGAAAAGAAATTGCCATTGAAGGGAAGCTTACCTACAGATCGTATGATGACAAGGACGGTGTTAAGCGCTATATTACAGAAATCAGAATCGATGAAATCCTGCTTTTAGGAGGCAAATAATTCTAAAAACACAAATGATGAAAGTAAAAGTTCTTAAAATCAGACTTGCTAAAGAATTCCTCCACAGAGATCAGAAAATGCTTGATGATTTCCTTGAAGTGAACGAAATTATAAAAGTGGAAACCGCTTTTGTAAATGATGAATGTTATTGGTCCGTAATCCTGTATTTTGAAGAGCTGAAAGCAGCTAAAAGTATAGTGAAAGAATCAAAGGCAGTGAAATACTCTGCAGATAATGACGTTTTAAACTCCGATGAAGAGAAAATTTTAAATGCCCTGAAATACTGGAGATCTGAGAAGGCTAAAGAACAGAATCTTCCTACTTACTTTATCGCGAGCAACAAAGAACTGATGTCTGTAGCCAAGTATAAACCTGCTAAAAAAGAAGAGCTCCTGGAGATCAAAGGTTTCGGAAAGCATAAGATTGAAAATTATGGTGAAGAGATTCTTGAAATCCTCGAAAGCGTCTGATTTTTTCGGATTTAACAATGATGATGCATCAAGGCTGGAGAATTTCATTTCTCCGGCTTTTTATATTTCGGAAAAGTCTTTTCAATTCCTTATTTTTGCATTATCAAAATGACATACAGTACATGAAGCCAAGCTTAGCAAAAGGAACGAGAGATTTTACCGCACAGGAAGTTTCAAGAAGAAAATATATCATCAATGTTTTACAGAATAATTTTGAATTGTTCGGTTTTCAGCCATTAGAAACACCGAGTTTTGAAAATCTTTCGACACTGACAGGAAAATACGGGGAAGAAGGTGACCGGTTGATCTTTAAAATTTTAAACTCAGGAGAGTATGCTTCTAAAGTAAATCAGGAAGACTGGGATCATAAAAATCACCAGAAACTTATCCCTCAAATTTCAGATAAAGCACTCCGTTACGACCTTACCGTGCCTTTTGCCAGATTCGTTGCTATGAATCATGGGAAACTGACATTTCCTTACAAGCGTTATCAGATTCAGCCTGTATGGAGGGCAGACCGTCCGCAGAAAGGAAGATTCAGAGAATTTTATCAGTGTGATGCAGATGTGGTGGGAAGCGAAAGCTTATTGCAGGAAGTTGATCTGGTTCAGCTGTATCTGAAATCATTTTCCGATCTCAAAATTCCTGTTACGATTCATATGAACAACAGGAAAATTCTTTCCGGTCTGGCTGAGTATGCAGGTATTACAGACAAACTGATTGAATTTACTGTGGCTCTGGATAAGCTTGACAAGATAGGGAAAGAAGGAGTAGTCAAGGAATTGCTGGAAAGAGAAATTTCTCAAGAATCGATTGATAAACTGGAATTCTTGTTTAATCAGTCCGATGATGCTTTGGAAAACCTTCTTCAATTGAAAGAGAAATTTGCTGGCAATGAAATTGGGCTGAAAGGAGTAGAGGAACTGGAATTTGTTCTTACACAGTCTATGAATCTGGGAGTAGATATGCAGAATCTTGTATTCAATATTACCCTGGCCAGAGGTTTGGATTATTATACAGGAGCTATTTTTGAGGTGAAAGCGGATGAGGTGGCCATGGGATCTATTGGCGGTGGCGGTAGATATGATAACCTTACAGAGGTTTTCGGAGTAAAAAATATCCCGGGGATCGGAGTTTCATTTGGTTTGGACAGGGTTTATCTGGTAATGGAAGAGCTTGATCTTTTCCCTCAGGAGGCTACAACCCAGGTAGAATACCTGTTCGCCAATTTCGGAGGCGAAGGAACTGTAGAAGCTTTAAAGATGATCATGCAGCTGAGAGAAAAAGGAATTTCCGCTGAACTATATCCGGAAAACGCAAAACTGAATAAACAGTTTACATATGCTGAAAAGAAAGGTATTAAAAACCTGGTTTTCTTAGGAGAAGAAGAGATCAAAAACGGAACAGTTACCTTTAAAGATCTTGTTGCCGGAGAACAAAAAACAGTTTCTTTGGAAGAGTTTTTAGGATAACCTCTATACAATATAAAATGAAAAGCATTATCACCAGATAATGCTTTTTGTATTTTAGAAAAAATTAAATTTGTAATCAACCATTTTAAAAACAAATAATGAGTGAAAAATCAAGACTTGACGAAATAAAGGATGAGCTGGAAATATTAGATATTAATCCTACCATTTTTGCCAGAAAAGAAATTCATGCCCTGCCGGATGTACTTTCGGAGGATGAAAAGATTGTTTACCTGATTGAGGGAAGAAATAAGCTGAACAATAACCATATCCTTTTAGTAGCAACCGAAAGGAGACTGATTTTTATAGATAAAGAATTCATGTATGGATTGAAAGTAGAAGATTTTTCTTACGATAAAGTGAGCTCTATACAATATGAAAAATCATTAATGCTGGCTTCCGTAGATATTCACATTGCAGATAATGTTCTTGAAATAGATAATGTTGGAAAATATTATGCAGAATTATTTTGTGAAAAAGTAAGGGATTTTATGGCCCGTCCAAAAGAATATTTTCAAAATAAAACAGAACCCACAGTTTTAGATCAGTTAGAACAGTTAGGAAGGCTAAGAGAAAGCGGTGTTTTGACTGAGGAAGAATTTACAGAACAGAAAAAGAGATTGCTGGACTGATTTTCACACTACAAATATCAATATGATGAGCAGGATAACGAATGATATTATTGAAAAATGGCTAAAGGGATGGTCATTATCAAGAAAACTTCCTCTCCCGATAAAATATGGATCCGGTTTTAAAGTAGAAGTAGGAGAGGAAAAGCAAAAAATAAGATATGTTTTTTCTGAACTGAATGACGATTTTCTTAACCTTTCAAAAATCACTAACGAGCCCTGGATCCACCTTAAAGTCTGTGTTCCGCCTGATGAGGTAAAAGAAGCAGTCCCTGTAAGATGGAAAATACAACCGCCGGGTTATATGATGTCCTGTTTCCAGCCGATGAAAAATCCTGATTCCGTTCTGTATAAAGGCTACTGTTTGGAATATGAAAGATATAATTCGGCTCTATTGCTGAAGATCATTGCTGAGAATGGCGATCTGGCCTGTTCCGGCCATGTTGTTCTTGTGGTTGATTTTGCGGTTTACGACAGAATAGTCACAGACAAAAAACACCGCAGAAAAGGTCTTGCTACTTTTTTGATGCATGAGCTTGAGAGAAATGCATTAGCAAATGGTATCCACAATAATTTTTTAGTGGCAACGAAAGAGGGAAAAGCGCTTTACGAATCAATTGGATGGGAGCTTTACAGCCCTTATACATCAATCGTTATTCCTGGAATCTAATTAACGCATTACTCTAAAAAACACAACAATCCATTTAAAAAGATTTAAAGAACATTTGTTCAACTAACTTAAACAATATCACCATGGAAAATTATCTGGAAATCAATAAAACCTCCTGGAATGCCAAAGTAGATCCGCATCTTCACTCGGATTTCTATTTTGTAGAGGACTTCCTGAAGGGAAGAAGTTCACTCAACACGATAGAACTTGATCTTTTAGGCGATATAAAAAACAAAAGTATCCTCCATCTGCAGTGTCATTTCGGGCAGGATTCCATTTCCTTATCAAGGATAGGAGCTGAAGTTACCGGTATAGATCTGTCAGATAAAGCTATTGAAGCAGCGAAAGAACTTGCACAAAAGTGTGGTACAGATACAAAATTCATCTGTTCAGATGTATACAGTCTTCCGGATATTCTGGATGAAAAATTTGATATGGTGTACACAAGCTACGGCGTCATAGGCTGGCTTCCGGATCTGGATAAATGGGCTGAAACTATCAGCCATTTTCTGAAACCGGATGGTCGGTTGGTGATGGCAGAATTTCATCCTGCAGTCTGGATGTTTGATGATGATTTTACAAAAGTTGCCTACAATTATTTTAATGAAAAGCCTATCGTAGAAACTTACGAAGGAACTTATGCTGATAAGTCTGCAGATATCGTTCAGGAATATGTCATGTGGAATCATTCATTAGCCGAGGTATTGCAGAATTTAATCAAACACGGGATAGAACTGGAAATTTTCCAGGAATTTGACTGGTCACCATATCCGTGTTTCAATTATGTGGAAGAATTTGAAAAAGGGAAATGGAGAATTTCAAAATTCGGCAATAAATTACCTTTGGTGTACGCTTTAAAAGGACATAAAAAGTAGTTTCATTGAATTTAACGAAAAATAAAAAGTCATCATAATCCTGAGATTACAATGACTTTCTATATATGAATGTTAAAAAAACTAATTTGCTTAGCTTAAAGAATCTTCAGCTTTTGTTTTAGCTTCATCTACTTTGTTCTGAACCTGAGATGCAACATCATTAGCTTTGCTCTTAATATCACTTCCCCATTTGTTCAAATTGTCCTTAGCATTATTAATTTTATCCTTTACAGCTTGCTGCTCTTCAGGAGTAGAATTTTTATATTTCCAAAATGCTAAAGCACCGATACCTAGTAAGGCTAATAACCCTTTTGTCTTATTTCCCATGATTTTTATTTTTAATGATTTATATTAAACTTGTTATAGTTAAACATGTAAAATACGTGCCAAAAAATTAAATAGGGTAATAAAAAAATGTTAAAATTATTGAAACACCTGAAAATTTTCACCATCAAAACTGGCAAAGACCATAATAGGGTAAGAATCCTGATGATAAATATTTCCGTCTTTATCAATGGCAATCGCTCCTGCGAAGCCGTCTATGGTTTTTAATTCTTCAAATGTCTTGTTAAAAGCCTGCTTAAGACTCATTCCATCGGTAGTTCTTGTTACGATTTTAGCAGCAGTAGCGTTGCTCACAATATCTTCTCCCACGCCCGTGCAGCTTACGGCACATACTGAATTGGCATAATTTCCGGCCACTGTGGCAGAATCTGAAATTCTTCCCGGGATTTCAAAGCCTTTTCCTCCTGTAGAGGTGGCCACAGCAAGTTTTCCTTCTTTATCAAGAGCTACACAGCCTACAGTTCCTTTACCTCCGTTATAAAGCTTAGCCTCATATTCACTTCTTCTCTGAGGAATTTCAGTAGAGAAGTTTTCAAAACCGTGTTCGGATGCATAAATTTTGGCACCATTTCCGCCCAAAACCCTGTCATCTTCATTGATCAGGTTTTTAGCTACTAAAATAGGATTCTTTACATCCTGAATATTGATTACTCCGCTTAGCTTTTGAGTGTCTCCGTTCATAATTGCAGCACTCATGCGGATAACGCCGTCACTTTGAATCTGAGAACCGATTCCTGCATTGTATAAAGGATCGTCTTCCAACAGTGAAACAGCGTAAGCTGCGGTATCGAAAGCAGAATGTGTTTTAAGATAATCAAAAGCTTTTTGTGCTATTTCTTTTAAAGAATTCTGCTTGGCAGTCTTTACTTCATGGCTTTGATTGCTTTCAGAGAAAAAGCCGCCGTGGATAATGATTTTCATAGTGTTATATGGGTCAATTGTGAAAAGTCAATGGTCAATTTTAAAGATAACGATAAAATTTCAGTCGGTGAAATTCACTATTCACCATTGACCATTTGCTTTTATTTATCCTGCGGGATTGGATTAAACTGTGAATTTTCAATCGTAAGAGTTTTTGTCGTAAGATCGTAATGATCATTCATCGACATAACATGTACCGTTAAATTATCAATAGAGATGGGTTCTCCAAGGTTGATATTGGTAAGATTGGTATCTTTAATAAACCTTCCGTCTACCAGAATAACAAGACCTGAACCTACGGCAGTCATCACGTCATTATGGATGAAAAGTCCCGTATCTTCTCCCAGACCTATTCCCAGTGTTCTCGGATTGTTGACTACAGCCTGGAAAAGGCGTCCGATTCTGCCACGCTGTACAAAGTGCGTATCGATGATGACATTGTCTATTAAGCCCAGTCCCTGCGTTGTTTTAATTTCACCCTTTAAAAGAGATTCCGAACTGCTTCCCTGGTAGATCATATTTTCAGAAGCAGCAGCAGCTCCGGCAGAAGTTCCAGAATAGATAAAGTCCTGTTCCTGGTATTTCAGTAAAATGGTATCATGAAATCTTGTACCGCCAAGAATAGAAGTCAGCCTCAGCTGATCTCCACCTGTAAACATCACGACATCTGCTGCATTGGCTCTGGCAGCCATGGCATCGGAATTGGCTTCTTCACGGTTATGAATATCAAGGATATTTACATTTCTGGCGCCAAGAAATTCAAAAGCTTTTTTGTATTCTGTGCCTACAATTTGGGGGATTTGAGAGGCTGTGGTTACAATTTCGATTACGGAATCTTCCTTAAGCTTCGATTCATTGATGATCTTTCTAAGAATTCCTCTTTCAAAAAAATTAAGGTTTTTTTCAATATTCTGGTCGAAATCGGTTTCTGCAAAACTTCCTTTGTTTACAGCTCCTCCGATTATAATTAATTTTCCAACGGGTTTCATCATAGTGTGCAAATTTAAAAAATAATTGACATTAAGCGAAATTCATACCACATTTTAATGATTCTTAATGTTTTAGAATTGTTGATTTATTTGAATTTTTTTTTGAGAAATCTTTAAACGTGGTATAGTTTGGTTTAGGGTTTTACATTATCTTTGATTTTTGAAGGAGTTATTGTTAACTGATAAAAATGCAAATAGATTATGAAAATTGAGAAGATACAGGCATTACGCGGCCCAAATATCTGGAGTATCCGACGAAAGAAGCTGATACAGATGAGATTGGATCTGGAAGAAATGGAAAACTATCCTACCAACAAAATCGACGGTTTCCGGGAAAGAATTGAAAAACTGCTCCCGTCTCTGTATACTCACAGATGCTCCGAAGGGGTGGAAGGAGGTTTTTTTCACAGGATAGAAACAGGAACCTGGATGGGGCACGTCATCGAGCACATAGCATTGGAAATACAGACTTTGGCAGGTATGGACGTAGGTTTCGGAAGAACCCGCGAAACAAAATCGCCGGGAATATATAATGTTGTATTTAATTATATTGAAGAAAATGCAGGAATTTATGCCGCTGAGGAAGCAGTTAATATAGCACAATCTCTGGTGGATAATACCGAATATGATATTAACGCCTGTATACAAAAACTGAAGGAGATCCGGGAGCGTGTGCGTCTTGGGCCTTCTACGGGAAGTATTGTAGAAGAAGCCGTTTCAAGGAAAATTCCCTGGATCAGATTGGGAACCAATTCTTTGGTACAGCTTGGCTACGGCGTAAACCAGCAGAGATTTCAGGCTACTATTACAGGAAAAACAAGTTCCATTGCAGTAGATATTGCATGTAATAAGGAACTGACGAAAAAAATGCTCCACGATGCTGCTATCCCAGTTCCTGTAGGAGATTTGGTAGTGGATGAAGAAGGCTTAACCGATGTCATCAGAAAGATTGGCTATCCTATTGTTCTGAAACCATTAGACGGCAATCATGGCAAAGGTTCATCCATCAATGTGAACGATTGGGAGGCTGCCAAAATAGGATTGGAACATGCCCAAAAATATTCAAGGAAAGTTATCGTAGAAAAATACGTTACCGGATATGATTTCAGGGTTCTGGTGATTAATAATAAAATGGTAGCCGCTGCAAGAAGAGTTCCTGCGCACGTTGTGGGTGATGGTGAACTGACTCTTCAGCAACTGATAGATAAAGAAAATAAAGATCCTAGGAGAGGCTACGGCCACGAAAATGTTCTTACTGAAATAGAAGTTGATAAGGATACACTGGAACTTCTGGAAAAACTTCAATATACCCTGGAAACTGTTCCTCAGAAAGGAGAAGTGGTTTATTTGAAATCCACTGCAAATCTTTCTACGGGTGGTACTTCAATTGACGTTACTGATATGGTGCATCCCGAAAATATTACCATGGCTGAAAGGGTTTCTAAAATTATAGGCCTGGATGTCTGCGGGATCGATATCATGGCGGAAAACCTTACACAGCCCCTTAAAGAAAGCGGGGCAGCCATCATAGAAGTGAATGCTGCACCGGGATTCAGAATGCACCTGGCTCCAAGCGAAGGCCTTCCAAGAAACGTTGCTGCGCCGGTAGTTGACATGCTTTATCCTCCCGGAAAACCATTTACTATTCCAATTATTGCCGTAACCGGAACAAACGGAAAAACAACGACAACAAGACTAATTTCCCATATCGTAAAAAGCAATGGTTACCGCGTAGGCTTTACTACTTCAGATGGTATTTATATTCAGAATACCATGCTATCAAAAGGGGATACTACAGGGCCTCTTTCTGCTGAATTTGTTTTAAAAGATCCTACTGTAGAGTTTGCTGTTCTGGAAACTGCCAGAGGCGGAATCCTGCGTTCAGGTTTAGGATTTTCGCAGTGCGATATCGGTGTTTTGACGAATATTGAAGAAGATCATTTGGGAATGAATGATATTCACAACCTGAAAGACCTTACCAGAGTAAAAAGAGTAGTTCTGGATAGTGTAAAGAAAAACGGATGGAGCGTTCTGAATGCCGATAATGAATACTCTATGAAGATTATTAATGATCTTGACAGCAATGTTGCCATTTTCAGTATGGATGAAAATAATCCTCATATTGTAAAATTTGCCAAAGAAGGAAAAATTACCTGCATTTATGAAGAAGGCTTTGTAACCATTAAAAAAGGCGACTGGAAAATCAGGATAGGAAAAGCCAAAGATTTCCCTATCACGATGGAAGGAAAGGCCAGGTTTATGATTGAAAATGTGCTGGCAGCGAGTTTGGCCAGTTATCTGTACGGTTTTGGAATCGAAGATATCTCCAATTCATTAAGAACTTTCATACCAAGTGCCCAGCTTACACCGGGAAGGCTGAATGTCTTTAAATTCAAAAATTTTAAGGTACTGATTGATTTTGCTCACAATCCTGCTGGTTATCAGGCAATCGAAGACTATCTTAAAAACGTAGAGTCTACTAAGAAAATAGGAATTATTTCAGGAGTAGGCGACAGACGTGACAATGATATCCGGGAGTGCGGAAAAATTGCAGGAAGAATGTTTGATTATATCATCATCAGAAATGAAAAGCATCTGAGAGGCAGAACGGAAGACGAGATCAACGGACTCATCATTGACGGTATCAACGAAGCCGGAAGAGATGTGAGTTATGAGATCATTCCTAAAGAAATTGAAGCGTTAAAGCATGCTATGGGAATGGCTGAAGAAGGAACTTTCATTACAGCTCTGAGCGATGTTATTTCCAATGCCATTGATCTTGTGCAGGAGTATCAGGCCCGAGAGCTTTTGGAAGAAGACAAGAATTCTTGAAAATTAAATGATATAAAATAAAAAAACGGCTGAATTTTCAGCCGTTTTTTTATTGAAAAGACAGATTATTATATATTATTAATCTTTTCTCTCTCTCTCTCAAATCAAACCAAACACTCAAAATAAATAATGCATAAACATCTGCCTGATCTGCTCAATCTGCGAGAAATTAAAAACTTACTTTTATTTTTAAATTACAAAAAGTCTATGTATTCAGAGAATCTCTTTAACGCAAAGTTTTATGAAAAATGCTTTCTATTTAAAGATAAACAAAGAAAGCGGTGAAGCCGCTGATTAAGGTGGGGATAAAACGCGCTTCATCGATCAATCGTAGATTGATTCCTTCTTTGCATACTTGAATATAAAAAGTATAAAGATTAATCCTTTGCGTTAAAAATACACGGATAAACTCACTTCAAATCAATAATGCTCCGGCTTTTTGAAGATATGATTCTTCAACATGGGAAAGATCAATAAAATAATCGGTCTGCCATTTTTGGGTGGCAATTGCCTGTTTGCTTTCCGTAATATCCCAGCCTGGATATACCCTGATTCCTCTTTTACCCATTTTTTTGCCGTGGGACAAAATTCCTTTTTCTGTCAGGATATTTTTAGGAAATATAAAAATTCCTCTGTTATGGTTGGTAGAAGCGGAAATCAAATAAAAATCAATTGGGTCATTGGAATCAAACGGAGCTGTTTCTCCTTTTTCATTACGTTTCCAGATGGTAACGAATTGGCCTGTTTTAGTCGGCGTTATTTTCGCTGTTCGGAATTTAATATTGAGTTGATTTAAGGTAAAGCTGCAGCCGGAATAATCTTTAGATTCTATATCTTCTTCAATATCTGAAAGTTTCAGCCCAAGCGGTTGAAAAATCAGTTCATCAGCATTTTTAAGAGTCATTATTTTTATTTTGTTATTTCAAATGTGATTAAGACAAATCATATAAGCGTGATCTCACAAAAATAACGAATCCCTCTGAACTCAGAAGGATAGTTATATGAATATTTGTGTGATATTTTAATTCCAGATTATTCCTCTGCAAAAAAGGCATTGGAACTTCCAATCCAGATCGCATCTTTTTTATTGAAATCCACGTTCACCATTGCCGCTTTGGTCATTCTTCCAAGATTTTCAAGCAGGATAGGGCGCTCGTCGTTTTCATGCCAGATGTATAGCAACCGGATTTCCGCTTTTGAAAACTCACCGTTGATGTCTTCAAAAACCGGTTCGTAAATTACTTTTCTCTGTAAAATGTAATTTTCTTTATCCTCAATAGTCTCTGTGATTTCTTTTGTTGGATTTAAATTCACTCCGCTTCCTGCAAATGAAAATAAAGGTTTCAGTACAAAATTTTCTAGATTTTCATGATCTGGAAATTCATGCAGAAAGTAGCTTTTAGGAACAAACTGATGTTTCAGGATCGGAAGAAGAAATTTAGATATTTTAAAGAACCAGTTCGGGTGGGTGGTCCATTTTACATCAATATCATCACGGAAATCAAAGCCGGCTTTTAAATCGGGAATTCTGTCTAATTCATCAAAGATAACACGGTTGTAAATTCTTTTGATTTCAACGGTTTTTCCATCATTTTCATAAAATAATTTTCTGCCTTCTTTTTTTACTTTCGTCAGGCAGACCGTTTTTATTCCTAATAATTGTTCTGTTAATGCAAAATCAATTGCCGTTTTCTGTTTTTCAGGAAATATTTCAAGTAGAATAACGTTTTCAGGATTTTCATCTCCAATGATCAGCTTCTTTAAATGATTTTTGAACTCAGAATGCGGCATTGTATTCCTGATCTCTGAGAGGAAAGGGTAGACCTCACAAAAAGTATCCTCAAATACCTTTTGAAAGGCATATAATGAAGGAAAAGCCTGCAGTTCTATCAGTTGTGGCTCAATGTTTCCGTTTTCGCTTCGGCAGATCCCGAAATCAATAGTGAAAAAGTGAGGTTGAAGCGTGTCATTAGGAACTCTGCAGTTGTCCGGAACAGCTTTATAGAGGGTTTCAGCAGGAAGTTGTTTAATCTGGTCAATAATGCTTTCGCTGGCATCAAGAAGTTTGCTCTTAAATTCATTAGAAAGAAATAACGGGCTTTCTGAAATTCTGAATGCTGGTGCAATACCTCCTTTCTGAGCAAGTTTTTCTTTAAGCTGATCGTATTTTTCCTGTGAAAATTCCTGGTTGAACTGTTTTCTGTATTTTGGGATCATATTTTTTCTTTGTGGTTTTGATTTAAAAAATCGAGCTGTGTGCCCGATTTAATTTCATGATGATTAAGAGAATGTCTTATTTATTACTGCCTCGACTCCGTTCAGCATGACATTTCTAATAGGGATTGTCTTTTTAGCGGTGTCATGCTGATCGGAGTCGAAGCATATTATTTCATTCAATAAAAGTTTAAGCCAAAGCTTCACTTCCCTTCAAAATGTTTTTTTTTGCTGACTGAAGGAATCTCGGCAGGATCTGGCTTCTGGTAAGAATAATCTTATCTTCATCATCTATTCTGTCTACCGTTTCAAGGTATTTTTCCATTCCGAAGTTCTCAATCATGGCTTCTTTATTTTTTTCGTCTTTCAGGTTTTCAATCATGCCTTTCGGATCTGCTTCCGGATGGAACTGTGTCCCGAATATTTCATCTGAGAAACGTACTGCCATTACCGCTCTTTCCAGGTTAATATGTGGTCTGAATTTTTCGATAGCAATAATTTTCATTCCCAATTCATCAAAACGATCCATGTCCGGTTCAATGAACTGATAAGCTCTGGAATCTACAGCATAGAAAGGATCCTGAAGGTTTTTAAATAAAAATTCCTGCTCACCTTCCTCTGTTTTGTGAACCGGCATTACCCCGAAAGAATAAGATTTTCTTTTGCAGATATTGCCCAGTTTCCAGTGGATGCTCGCCAATTGGAATGAATGGCAGATCAGGAACAGATATTTTTTATCTTCATTGTATTGATTATGGTCTAAAACGGCATCCAGGAAGGCTGCATATTTATCTTCCCACTCAAAACCTTCTCTGTGCGGGTTTCCGGGACCTCCTGAAGAAATAAAGATATCAAAATCATTAATGTCCGGCATTTCATTCTTGAACCTTACATCAAATGTTTCGATGGTCACGTTTTCTTCAGAACTCTGCTGGAATGCTTCTGAAATTTCTTTAATATTTCTAAAGCCTTGATTCACATGGTTGTTGTTCATGTCTATCAATGCAATTCGAATATCTCTCATACTACTTCATATTTTTTGCAAAGTTACCAAAAATATTACGAAGCGGTTTCGCCATGTGTTATGCCATACTCTGTTTCCGAGATCATATAATCTACTACTTTAGTAAGATCACCTGTTTCATTAAACACTTTAAGCTGTCTGTCGGCTCCTGTTCCGTTTTCCAAAATAGTCCAGGCATACTCAACTTCTTTTCTGCAGTCGAGCTCATCTACAACGTCATCAATAAATTCAAGAAGTTCTTTCAAAAGATGAGGATAAGGCACGGATTCTTCTTTTCCAAAATCAATGAGATGAGCCTCAATGCCACTTTTGGAGGCTCTCCATTTATTTTCGTTCAGCAGCAATCTTCTATAGCTTCTGAAACTTAAGTTTTGCTGATGAAGCTTATAAATTTTGGCTACCAGACTCTGCATAATGGCTGCCAGGCAAACCGTTTCCTCTAATCTTAAAGGCATGTCACAAATCCTGAATTCAATAGTAGGGTAGAATGGATGCACCCTCAGATCCCACCAGATCTTCTTGGCATTGTCTATGGTTCCTGTTTTTACCAGAAGATCAACATAACTGTCGAACTCAGCAAGGGAATTGAAGTAACTGGGAATACCTGTTCTAGGGAATTTTACAAAAATTTCCTGCCTGTAAGACTTAAATCCGGTACTCCTTCCTATCCAGAAAGGAGAATTGGTGGAAAGAGCATACACATGCGGAAGAAAATAACGCATTACATTCTGGATTCTTACCCCTTCTTCACGGTTGGGAATTCCGATATGAACATGGAGCCCGAAAATTAAGTTTCCGCGGGCAACATCACCCATATCATCTACAATTTTGTTATAACGCTCGCCGTTAGTAATGGTATTATGTTCCCAGTTTGAAAACGGATGGGTTCCTCCTCCGGATACCCGAAGTCCCTGTTCATGAGCTGTATTGATTAAGTGCCTTCTCAGGTTCGTTAATTCCGTTCTGGCTTCTTTAATATTCTGACAGATGCCGGTTTCCATTTCGATCATGGACTCATGCATTTCGTGTTTTAAGTTCTCACTTAAAACAGCTTTTCCTCCTTCAATAATTTTCGAAACATGAGATATTAAGTCTCTGCTCTCAACATCAATGATCTGATATTCTTCCTCGATTCCTATAGTAAATTGATGCATTTTTTTTCGTGTCTTTTTATTTTTAATGTTTTATTTTACGGAGTCTTTTACAAAAGTTCCCCAGGAAATATTAGGTTTTCCGGGAACATATTCTTTTGCTTTTTCAATGGCAAGTTGGGCTGCATGTTCCACGATCCAAGCAAAGTTTTCTTCACCTACAGAATTTCTGTCGGCATCAGGCGCCGGATTACAGAAATCGATAGCATATGGAATCCCGTCTCTGATGGCAAATTCCACGGTATTGAAATCGTAGCCGAGAGCTTCATTCATTTTTATGGTATAATCGTGGATTGTCTTTAATAATTTTTCAAGATCTTCACCCTGTGTCTGATGGGTAGTGGCATACCTCAGATGATGCGGATTACGCGGTTCGTAAGGCATGATATGAACATACTTTTTACCCAGACAGTAAACCCTGTAGTAGTCGTCAAAAACAATTTCTTCCTGTACCATCATCACCAGCTGTTCGGTTTCACTTAATTTATCCCATAGATCCTCAGGATTCTCTACTCTGTATACACTTTTCCAGCCCCCTCCGTCATGAGGTTTCATATAAGCCGGAAATCCTACATAATTGAAAATATATTCCCAGTCATGAGGGAATTTCAGGTTTCTGAATGAGGTTTCTGAAGTGTCTGTAGGCCTTTCATGTGAAGGAAGCAGAACTGTTTTGGGAAGTGGTATTCCCAGCTTCGTCATCAGCGCGTTGTTGAAGAACTTTTCATCAGCACTCCACCAGAATGGATTATTAATTACATAAGTTCCGTTAAGTGCGGCATTTTTTAAATAAGCTCTGTAAAAAGGAACATCCTGCGAAATTCTGTCGATAATGACTGCATAGCCGTAATCAGCACCTTGCTCCAGTTTGTCGATATTTACTGCCTCGGCAATAATCTCACCGCCGCCCAGCTCATTTACTTTGTCGATAAACGCCCAAGGAAATGTATCCTCCATACCGAATAGAATTCCCACTTTTTTTGCCATAATTTCTGTTTTTAAATTGGTGTATGTTATTATTTTAATTTTCTTAGATATACTGTTTTTAAAAAAATGCACCTATAAAGGTTGGAAAGACCATTCTCCATAAGGGCCAGTCGTGATTAATCCATTTTCTTTCATCGTACCAGAAATCAATTCCTTTTGAACTTAAGATATCTGCCATTTCAAGGTTTTTATCCCTGCAGATGTCCTGGTCTGAAGTACTCAGTACAATGTGCATATGTTTGTATTTCCAGGCTTCGTCATTCTTGACGAACTCCCTCGGACAGTTAAAGTAAACGAGCTCGTCCGAATATCCGTCCATGAAATTCCTGATGCTGAATGCTCCCGAAAGGCAGAACAGATGGGAAACCACATCCGGAAATCTGAAAGCAAAATTGGCAGCATGATACCCCCCGAAACTTGCTCCCGCCACTGCGACCCGATGTGTTTGATGGATCTTCTGGATATATGGAATAAATTCCTGAATCAGAAACTGTACGTAAAGCTCATAATTTTTAATTCTTTGCTGGGGAGAAATTTTTTCATCATAAAAACTCCAGCTGTCAATAGTCTGAATATTATAAAGCTTTACCTTTCCCTGCTCTATAAACCAGTTAATGCTTCCGTTGAGGTGAAAGTCGTGATTTTGGGTGTATTGTCCCTGGGAAGTAGGAAACATAACGATGGGATACCCGTAATGTCCTGTAACCTCTACTTTAAGACTTGTTCCTAATATATTTGAATAATAATCTGTATGTTCTATATGCGGCATTGATTAATTTCTTTTATTATATTTTGTGTTTTAGCTTGTCAGTTTGCTTTTGGGTGGAAGGATATTCAGCATTTCAGCCTGAATCTTTTCGGCAGCGCTGTCCAACCTTTGCTGTATAATATCCGGATCGCTGGATTTGTAAACAATTCCTACATGATGATCAATAGGAAGAAACTTTACCGCTTCCTCGCTTTTGAAAACACTGTAATCGGGCTCTTTATCTTTTATCAGGGCAATGATGAGCCCTGAATAATAGCCTGTGGGTTTTGAAGCCTGATAGCTTTTTCCACGAAGAAGGGCATCCTCAATCCTGGCCCATTCCCGCCAGATATTAATATTGCTTGAGGCTTCAACAAGATCAGGAATATGAGCACCGCCAACTCTGGAGGATGTTTCAAGGAAATACCATTTTCCGTCCGCTTTTCCGCGGATAAATTCAGTGTGAGTAGCTCCGTTCATTAATCCGAAGCTTGAAAGAACTTTGGCATTAGCTTCTTCAAGTGCCTTAAATTCATCAGAATATCTTCCTAAGGTCTTAGACCTGAATACACCGCCTTCATGAGAGACCTGCATGGGTGGGGCAAGATATTTTGAAGCAGAAGTAAATATAATCTCTTTATTAAAAGTCAGGCTGTCCACATGATAGACATCTCCGGGTTTAAAGCTTTCCAGCAGAAACAAATGCCGTTCTTCACCAAGGGCATTCAGTTCGTTCCAGAGCTCATCTTTGGAAGAAAATTTCTTAATTCCTGATGCTGATGCTTCTGAGCGGGGTTTTAATACCCAGGGAGCAGGAACTTTCTCTGTAAAGCTGTTCACTTCATCATTATTAAAAACAGCTGTAAATTCCGGAACGCCAATTCCCGAATCTTTTGCTTTCTGACGCATAGCCAGCTTATCTCTGAAATAGCGGTGTGTAGTTTGTCCCATCCCTGGAATACGGAATGTTTCCCTGATCAGGGCTGCCTTTTCTACATCATAGTCGTCTAATGCAACTACAGCATCTACCTTTCTGGTTTGCATCAGGTGTGAAAATCCCTGAACAAGATGGTCGAGGTTCCAGACAGACGGCTTTAATTCAGCCATATAAAATACTTCATCAATAGCATGCCATGGCCAGTTCTTTTCTTTAAGGCCTTCTGATGTTACCAGGATAATTTTGTTACCGAGCTTTTTCATTTCATCCATGAAATCATAGCCCTTGTAATAGCACGAAATACATACTATAGTTTTCTCCTCCATATAATGTTTTTTAGTTTTTGGTAAATTATCAAAAATAAAAGCAATTTTTTATTGATTAATTAATGTTAAAAATCATAATAAACTGCGTTTTTGAAAACACCTAATCAAGTATACAGAGAAATTTTGAAAAAAACTAATTTTTAATGATAATTTTCAATTAAATCGGCCAATAATTGCACTCCAAAGCCGGTTGCTGCCTTTTCTTTTGAATATCCCGTGCTTCCGAATGCTACTCCTGCAATGTCGAGATGGGCCCATTTAGGATGGTTTTCTATAAACTGTTCCAGAAATTTGGCTGCTATAATGCAGTCTCCAATAGGTTTCATAGAGATGTTTTTTAGGTCTGCCACATCAGATTGGATATCGTCTTTCCATACCTCCCATAAAGGAAGATTCCACAGCCTCTGATTGGTTTGGTCTCCTGTTTTTATCAGAAGGTTTTTCAGCTCATCATTATTGGAAAACAGAGCTCCGCAGGTATCACCAAACATTCTGACAGAGCTTCCCGTAAGTGTGGCAAGATCAATCAGAAAATCTGTTTTGTAATTTTTAGCCATATAGGAAAGACCGTCGGCAAGGATCATCCTGCCTTCCGCATCTGTATTGAGAACCTCAATGGTTTTACCATTGTAGGCCGTAATGACATCGCTTGGAAGGAAAGCTTTTTCAGAAATAGCATTGTCTGTGATAGGAAGTATGGCTACAATATTAACGGGAATCTGCATTTCTGCTGCATAAATCAGGGTTCCTATAACGGCCGTTGCGCCTCCCATATCGGATTTCATATAGTGCATATTGTTATGGTCTTTCAGGGAAATACCTCCCGTATCAAAGAGAACACATTTTCCTACCAGACCAAATGTTTTGGCATTTTTAACGGTAGTTTTATATTCGATGATGGTGAAGGCTGCATCATAAGCGCTTCCCTGGTTAACGGAAAGATAAGCACCAAGCCCGAGCTCTTCACATTTTTTTCTGTTAAATACGGTATACTTTAATTCATACTTCTTGGCCAGGTTTTTTAAATATAAGCTTAGAATATCAGGCTTCTTAAGATTGGCAGGTTTATTGAGCCATTCCTGGCAGGCGGTTTGTCCATTTGCCAGTGCTTCGGATTTTGCACCGATTGAGTCCAGTTTTTTCTGGCTTAAATTTTCAAAATGAATCTCAAATTTAGGATTCCAAAATGCATGCTTCTTATCAAAAGGATACTTGTATGTCCCGAAAAGCAGTCCTTTTACAAATTCTTCAAACTGTTTTTCTTTCAGGAAATCTGCTAAAACAAGAGTAGGAACTACCTGGATTTTTTCTTTCTGGGTTTGAGAAAATTTAACGGCAACCTGCTGGATTTCAAAATTCTGCATCGTCGATTTCCCCAGCCCAATTAGATAGGTAATGCTTTCTTCATTGGTATGAATAAAAACCTCATATTTCTTTCCGGAGAAAAAGGAAGAAATATTTTTATTATAATTTTTACTGGATTTTATCCATTCTTCCTCTGTGAAAAGCTGAAAGATCTGGGTATATTTTTTATTTTTTTTATTGATTAATTTCATAAGCTTAATTTTTAATGCTTTGTTGCTGCGGTGTTACTTCTACAGGATTTTCTGTGTTGTCATAGAAAAGCCATTCAATGGCTCTTGGAAACTCCTGCGACCAGTAAAATTCACTGTGGGTTCCTTCCGGATTGATGCTGGTTTTGAACTCAAAGTCAAAAAGGTTTTTCTTTTCCCAACGTCTTAAGTATTCTTCAAATACATAGATCCTTTTTACCATTTTAGATCCTTCCTGGCCTCCTCCATACAAATATATTTTTGTTTTAAATGGAATTCTGAAGTTCATCATCGGGAAATTATTGTTGGGTTCCACCCAAAGCGAGGGGGAGAAAATTAGTAATTTGGAATAAACTTCGGGATAAAGAAATCCACTGTAAATACTGATCAAAGCCCCCAAAGAGCTTCCACCAATACCTGTATTGTCGCGGTCTTTCTTGGTCCTGTAATGCTCATCCACGAAGGGTTTCAGGGTGTCCGTGATAAAGCGGATGTATTTCTTGCCCTCTGAGCCGTTCGCTACATTATCATTGTCAAAAATATATTCTTTGATGCGTTCTTCACTGCCATGTTCTATGGCTATGATAATGATGTCTCCACGGCCGTATTCAGCAAGAATAGACAGTTTTTTATCTATTTCCCAGTTTCCGTAGCCGCTTCCTTCGTTAAAAAGATTCTGGGCATCCTGAAGGTAAAGCACAGGATAGCTTTTTTCAGAAACGTAATAATCATAAGGAAGTACAGCCCATACTTTCCGGTAACGGTCAAGCTGCGGAATGTAGAATTCATCCGAAATAACTTCTGCAATCGGAAAAAACTCTTTTTTGAAAGGGCCCCAGTTGAGCCTCCATTTTTCTATGATATCCGATGTTTTACCGGTTGTTTTTTCAGCTTTCCGGTTCGGTGTGATGTTCCCGTATTTATCGAGCTCCACATTTTCCCAGCCTCCTTTGGTGAATTTGTACTCTACGGTATCGGGAAGGATCTGGTCGTCAATCTCTATGAAATAATTGTTCGGATCCAGCTGTTTAAGCTGATAATTGGAGTCTCTGGGATTCCAGTTGTTGAAATTTCCGGTGATGTATACCGGTCTGTCGTCGCTTTCTTCAGTATAAAGTTCGAACTTCATCGTATGTGTTTAAAAAATAATTTGAAGCTAAATTTATAAAAAAGATTGTTTTAAAATCATAAAAAAGTGAATGTAAAAAATAATATATTTGATAAATGGGCCAAAAAGAGCCGAATTAACATAATAATTATTTGTTCAATAATTAATCGTTATTGCAGGGAATTTTCGTAGTTTCAAAGAAAAATAAAGTACAACGATATCTTGATGAATTCTGTTAAAACCTATACGCTGTTTACTGATCATGATGTCTACCTTTTCAAAGAAGGCCGGCACTATAAGCTGTATGGGAAATTTGGGGCACATTCTGTTGAAAAAGATGGGGTAAAAGGCGTCTATTTTTCAGTGTGGGCTCCCAATGCCACGAAAGTGTCCGTTATAGGAAATTTCAACAACTGGAATCATAAAGATCATATTCTTTTTCCGCGATGGGACGGGTCCGGGATCTGGGAAGGTTTTATTGACGGTCTTGCATGGGGTACACTGTATAAATATGCTATAGAAACTGCCAGAGGTGAAATCCTGGAGAAAAGTGATCCTTTTGCCCTGAGCTGGGAGCAAAATCTGCAGGCGGCCTCGCTGGTTTCTACTACCTGGTACGAATGGAACGACAAGGAATGGATGGAGAACCGCTGGAAAAGCAATTCCTTAAACGCTCCGTTATCCGTTTACGAACTTCATTTAGGCTCCTGGGTGAGAGATGTCAATGCTCCCGATCAATATTTAAATTATCGTGATATTGCTGAAAAACTGGTTCCCTATATAAAGGAAATGGGTTTCACTCATGTGGAATTCATGCCGGTTATGGAATATCCTTATGATCCGAGCTGGGGATACCAGATTACCGGATTCTATGCTGCTACTTCGCGTTTCGGCTCACCGCAGGACCTCATGTTCCTGATCAATGAGCTTCACAGAAATAATATCGGTGTTATTCTGGATTGGGTGCCATCCCATTTTCCGGGAGACGCCAATGGACTTCATCGTTTTGATGGTTCTTACCTTTATGAACATGAAGACCCCAGAAAAGGGTTTCACCCTGATTGGAAATCCTATATTTTCAATTACGGCAGAAATGAAGTGAAATCTTTCCTTATTTCCAATGCTATGTTCTGGCTGGAACGTTACCATGCAGATGGACTCCGTGTAGATGCAGTCACCTCAATGCTTCACCTGGATTATTCAAGGAATGAAGGGGAGTGGGAACCTAATATTGAAGGTGGAAATGTTAACCTTGAAGCCAAAGCTTTCCTGCAGGAATTTAATACGGCGGTTTATAAGGAATTCGGAGACAGTATTATGACAATAGCAGAAGAAAGTTCAGATTTCCCGATGCTTACAAAACCTGTGCATGATGGTGGAGTAGGTTTTGGAATGAAATGGATGATGGGATGGATGCATGATACGCTGGACTACTTTAAAGAAGAGCCGGTCAACAGGAAATATCATCATCATAAAATTACTTTTGCTTCTGTGTATATGTATAATGAAAATTATATGATGCCGCTGTCACACGATGAAGTGGTGCACGGAAAAGCAAGCCTGATCTATAAAATGCCTGGGGATGAATGGCAGAAGTTTGCCAATCTCAGGACCTTGTATGTTTATATGTATACCCATCCGGGAGCTAAGCTTCTCTTTATGGGGGATGAATTTGCACAGACCGGGGAATGGAATTTCACCCGCAGCCTAGATTGGCACCTGCTTCAGTATCCGGTTCATCAAGGAATGCAGGCTCTTGTAAAAGACCTGAACCACTTATACCGCAATGAAACTGCTTTTTATGAAAATCAGTTTGATAAGCATGGTTTTGAATGGATAGAGGCCGATGACCTTGAAAATTCCGTTTATGTATACCTTAGAAAAGGCAAAAGGAGAGATGATGTTTTAATGGTGGTCCTCAATCTGATTCCTCAGGTTCTGGAATATACCATAGGAGTGAATGCAGGAACCCATTGGGAAGTTATTTTCAATTCGGATGATCCCGGCTATAGTGGAAGCGGTGTAGAAGTTGATGTTCTGAATGAAAAGAATGAAGAATGGATGAGACATCCCAGATCCATTACTTTAAAACTGCCACCGCTCGCAGGAATTATTTTAAGACAGAAAAAAGATAGAAAGTACAAATTGCAGAGAATAAAACAGCATAAGAAATAATCATTATCATGAAGAAGATTAAAAATGAATATGAAATACAAATGGCACTGAAATTATGGTAATATATCATTTAAGTACAGAATGTTATCCGGTAGCTAAAGTAGGCGGTCTTGCAGATGTTGTGGGAGCGCTGCCGAAATATCAGAATAAAATAAAAGGAATAGAGGCAAAGGTAGTGATGCCCTGGTACAACAAATCTTTTGTTCATGATCATGAGTTTGACATAGTTTTTGATGGGTTTATTCATCAGGCCGAGAATATGCTTCAGGTTCAGGTGATGAAAGAGAAGACAAACGCTTTGGGATTTGAGCTCTATATGGTTAAAGTTCCCGGTCTTTTAGACAGGGATAATCCTTACGGGTATCAGGATGAAAGCTTCCAGTTTCTGGCATTCCAGCACGGTGTACTTCACTGGCTGAGTGCCATGGAAATCCGTCCCGATGTACTGCACTGCCACGATTATCATACAGGACTGGTGCCTTTTATGACCCAACATTGTCCTGAATTTGAATTTTTAAAAGGCGTAAAAACAATAGGTACGATCCATAATGGAGAATATCAGGGCATGATGAGCTGGAATATGGCGAACTATATGCCTTCTTTCGATTCCTACAAATGGGGCCTGATGGACTGGAACGGGTATATAAATCCACTGGCCAGCATGATCAAATGCGCTGATGCTTTCACAACAGTTTCGGAAGGATATCTGGAAGAACTTTTTATCAGCTTCCGCGGACTGGAAAGTCTGGTGCGTCAGGAGTTTGGAAAAGCTTATGGAATTATCAACGGGATTGATACGGAAGTCTGGGATCCTGAAACTGATCCGATGCTGGATTTTAATTTTAATAGTAAAAATGCTGTAGCTCAGAAAAAGAAGAACAAAGAAAAGCTTTGCAAGGAATATGGTTTGAAGCCTGAATTGCCGCTGTTTGCCTTTATCGGAAGATTTGCCACCGAAAAAGGGGCGGATCTCCTGCCGGATGTGGTCTGGAAAAGCATTAAACAGAGTTATGGGACACTGAATATCATGATTTTGGGCTCAGGGAATTCCTATATAGAAAATAAGCTGAAAGAATACGAGTATACCTATACCAATTTCGCATTGGATCTTGGATATAAAGAGTATCTTTCCCATAAGATTTATGCTTCGGCAGACTTTCTGCTGATGCCTTCAAGAGTGGAACCTTGCGGACTGAACCAGATGTACTCCATGAGATATGGAACAGTTCCTGTCGTACGATATACCGGAGGTCTAAGGGATACGGTAGAAGATATTTCAACCGGAGGGGCCGGATTGAATTTTACTTATCCGGGAGTAGATGATATTGTACATGCCATGAATAGGGCACTTGCCATCTACAATCAGAAAGGCGTAATGGAAGATCTCATCCATGCCAATATGAATTTTGATTTTGCATGGGAAAAATCTGCGGAGAAATATATAGCTTTATATAATAACTGATGTTATAAAGGTTTCCGGGTTTCTCTTCGTAATGATAATAATGATGGTGATTTCGGGGTTATTGTTTGCAATAACGAACTCAAATATGAGAATAAAGAATGCTTCAGACTGGCAGTAAACACTAAAATAAAACAGTAAACATAATTCAATAAACGCACGATATATATGAAACGAAATGTAATCTCCATTGTATTGGGAGGCGGCAGGGGAACAAGATTATTCCCGTTAACGTATTCAAGATCAAAACCGGCTGTTCCTATTGCAGGAAAATACAGGCTGGTAGATATTCCTATTTCCAACTGTCTGAATTCAGGATTGAACAAAATACTGGTTTTAACACAGTTCAACTCAGCTTCTTTAAATTCACATATCAAGAACTCTTATCACTTTGATATTTTCAGCAAAGGCTTTGTAGATATTCTTGCAGCCGAACAGAATGTGGAAAACGACAGCTGGTACCAGGGAACGGCAGATGCTGTCCGCCAGTCTATGAAGCATCTTGAGAAATATGACTATGATTATATTCTGATTCTTTCCGGTGACCAGCTTTACCAGATGGATTTCAGGGAAATGCTGGATTTTCATATCGAAAACGGAGGCGATGTCACCATTGCAACTATTCCTGTAGTGGCAAAGGATGCCACAGGGTTCGGAATTTTAAAGTCTGATGATGACGGAAACATTACCTCTTTCTATGAAAAACCCGAGTACGATATTCTGGAAGGACTGAAATCTGAAGTTTCGGAAGAAAATAAACATAAAGGAAAAGAATACCTGGCCTCGATGGGAATTTATATTTTCACAAGGACCATTCTTAAAAAGATGTTTGAAGAAGGAGCCGGTGATGATTTCGGGAAAGATATTATTCCGAATTCAATTGGGAAATACAAAACATTAAGCTATCAGTATGAAGGATACTGGACAGATATCGGAACGATAGAATCCTTTTATGAGGCCAATCTGGATTTATGCCAGGATTTTCCGCAGTTTAACCTTTTCTCCTCTTCGCCTATCTATACAAGAGCCAGAATGCTTCCGCCGTCAAAAATCAACGGTTCGTACGTAAGTAAAGCTGTTTTCGGAGACGGATGCATCATTATGGCCGATAAGATCGAAAATTCTGTCATTGGAAACAGAACAAGAATAGACAAAGGAAGTACCATTGTGAACTCTTATGTGATGGGTGCTGATTTTTACCAGAATACCACAGAAATTGTCCTCAACGACAGAAACGGACGCCCGAACATGGGCATCGGCAAATACTGTTACATTGAAAAAGCGATCCTTGACAAAAATTGCTACATTGGTGATAATGTGAAAATTATAGGAGGAAAACACATTCCGGATGGCGACTACGGAACCCATTCCGTTCAGGATGGAATTGTAGTGGTGAAAAAAGGAGCCGTTCTTCCTTCAGGAACCCATATCGGGTAATATGAAGAAGTATGGAAGCAATGTTAAAAATTTTAAAGTATAAAATACCATCAGTTATTTTATAAGTAAGCTTTAATGTTTATAAAAATCTATCAGGAGTCAGATTGTAGAGCAATGCTTCATCATCCTTTATCAATCTCCATTTTTCAGGTTAATTATTGTTAAACATACAACTAGAGTGATCAACATATTGGTCACTTTTTTTATTTGTATTACTTTTGTGCGATGCGTTTTTTTAAAATAATAGCCGTAATTGTTGTTCTTTTGGTAGGAGCTTATGCTGCTTCCATGTATTTTTTTGTGGACGAAAACAAGGATTTTAAGATTGAAAAGGAGATCGATTATCCTTTAGACAAGGTCTTTTCCCAGTTTAATAATCTGCAGCATTTTACCAGATGGAACAATTTTTTCACAAGTTCACCATCTGTTGATATAGACTATTATACGCCTTACGAAGGCCAGGGAAGCGCTATCAGTTATGTAGACCCCAAAAATGATACGGATGGGGAAATGTTCATCCGTTATGAAAATCCAGCAAAAAGTTTGAGATACCAGCTTTTTGAAGACCGGAATGAAAACCCAACGGTGGTGGATGTTCAGTTCAAGGCAGTTTCTCCGGATAAAACAAAGATTACGTGGTATGTGCATACTCCTAAACTTTCCGTCCTGAGAAGAGTGGAAAATTTCTGGACAGAAGACCGGTTTGCCGAAAACATCAACAAAAGTATGGTGAATCTGAAAAATGTACTGGGGAATAAAGTAGAAAAAGATAACCAGATGGCTTCCATTAAATACGACAGCTTAATGGTAGAAAATGAAGAAAATAAGCTGCTTCTGGGAATTAATGTAAGCGCATCCAACAAAAAAGAGGCGCTTTATAAAAATATCGTTATGAATTATAGCAAAGTTTATAACTATGTGACGATGGATCTTGGCAAAAAAGACGACGAATTTGGCTTTCCGGTACTGATTACCGATGCCGATAACTATAAAGACAAAGAAGTTTCCTATTTCATTGGAATTCCTCTTTCCAAGAAAATCGGGGTTCCGGATAATAATTTCAGTTTCCGCACCGTCAATCCTTCCCAAAACTATGTAATTTACTACAAAGGAAATTATGAAGGCAGAATACGGGCAGTTCAGCAGCTGATTCAGAAGGCCAAAAAAGATGAGATGCGCTTCGGGGATATCCGTCAGACCTTTATTGAACGTCCGGTTGAAGGGCAGGAAGTAAACATTAAGCTCTCATTATCAGTATATAAGTAATTTTTTTCAGATTATTTTTTTCTTAATTTTTTTTAACGGTTTCAGGCTGTCTTAACTCGGTTTTTTTTATTAAATTTGAAGATTAATTCTACAAATAAATTTTAATAATAGATAAACTGTAATAATGGACAGATTTTCATTCCTAAACGCAGCTCATTCTCAGTTAATTGAGGATTTATACCAACAGTACTTAAAATTCCCGGATTCTTTAGAGCCATCATGGAAAGCCTTTTTTCAAGGGTTTGATTTCGCTTTGGAGAACTACGGAGATGACGATAACATCCAATACATCCAGGCTCCGGCCAGCGCTGCTCCGGCAGTACAGCAGATTTCTCAGGCAGCAGCCGGTGGAGAAATTCCTGAGCACATCAAAAAAGAATTCAAAGTAGTCAACCTTATCGAGGCTTACAGAACGAGAGGGCACCTGTTCACAAAAACAAACCCTGTAAGAGAAAGAAGACACTATACGCCTACTTTAGACATAGAAAACTTCGGTCTTTCCAAAGAAGATTTAAATACAAAATTCAACTGTGCCGTTGAAACAGGAATGAAAGAGCCTGCCACACTGGCAGATCTGATCAAGCATCTGGAAAATATCTACTGCGATTCTATCGGGGTGGAATATATGCACATCAACAATGTTGAAGAAAAAGATTTCATCAAAAAATGGCTTCAGGTAAATGAAAACCACCCGAATCTTTCGGCAAATGAAAAAACTGAGATTTTATTAAAATTAAATCAGGCAGTAGCTTTTGAAAACTATCTTCATACAAAATTTGTAGGACAGAAAAGATTCTCACTGGAAGGAGGAGAAACATTGATTCCTGCTTTGGATCAGTTAATCACAAGATCTTCTCAGCTGGGAGTGGATGAAGTGGTATTGGGAATGGCCCACAGAGGTAGATTGAATGTACTGACTAATATTTTCGGGAAATCTTACAAGCAGATCTTCTCGGAATTTGAAGGGAAGGAATTTGAAGAAGACGTATTCTCCGGTGACGTTAAATACCACTTGGGATCCTCTAAAAAGATCAAAACAGCTTCAGGAGAAGAGGTTTCTATTAATCTGACGCCTAACCCGTCTCACCTTGAAACAGTGGCTGCCCTTGTAGAGGGGATCTGCCGTGCCAAAGTAGATGACAAGTATAAAGACTACTCTAAAGTATTACCAATCATCATCCATGGTGATGGAGCGATTGCCGGGCAAGGTATTGCTTACGAAGTTGCCCAGATGATGACTTTGGAAGGGTACAGAACAGGAGGAACGGTTCATATTGTTGTCAATAATCAGGTTTCATTTACAACCAATTATATGGATGCAAGATCTTCAACATATTGTACAGACATTGCAAAAGTTACAGAATCTCCTGTAATGCACGTCAATGCAGATGATGCTGAAGCTGTTGTTCATGCCATTCACTTTGCAGCCGATTTCAGAGCAAAATTCGGTAAAGATGTTTACATCGACCTTTTAGGATATAGAAAATATGGGCATAATGAAGGTGATGAGCCAAGATTTACACAGCCTAATCTGTATAAAACAATTTCAAAACACCCGAATCCAAGAGAAATTTATAAAGATAAATTGCTTAAAGACAGCATTACTTCCAACGATGTGATTGCTAAAATGGAAACGGAATTCAAAGCTCTTCTGGATAAAGATTTTGATGCGTCCAAAGAGATCGAGAAAAATGTGATGGATCTGTTCATGGCTGAAGACTGGACCAATTATCCGATCGGGAAAAGAGGAGCAGTTCAGATTCCTGTAGATACAAAATATAACTTAGAGAAGCTGAAGGAGCTGGCCATTAAAATGTCAACCCTTCCTGCTGATAAAAAGTTCATCAATAAAATTACAAGACTATTCGAAAACCGTATCAAGGCTATTGAAGGAAATTCATTAGACTGGGCGTTAGGAGAGTGGTTAGCTTATGCTACACTTCTTGTAGAAGGGCATAATGTAAGAATTTCAGGGGAAGATGTGGAAAGAGGAACATTCTCTCACAGACATGCTGTTGTAAAAACTGAAGATACAGAAGAAGAATATATCCCGTTAAGACACGTATCAGAAAGCAGATTTGATGTTTATAACTCTCACCTTTCTGAATATGGGGTTCTAGGTTTCGATTACGGATATGCTATGGCTTCTCCTAATACATTAACCATCTGGGAAGCTCAGTTCGGAGACTTTGTGAACGGTGCTCAGATCATCGTTGACCAATATCTGGCAGCTGCAGAAGAAAAATGGAAAATTCAGGACGGATTGGTGATGCTGTTGCCTCACGGTTCGGAAGGTCAGGGTGCAGAACACTCTTCAGCAAGATTAGAAAGATTCTTAACGCTTTGTGCGAACGAAAATATGGTGGTAGCCAATATCACTTCACCTGCCAACTACTTCCACTTATTGAGAAGACAGCTTAAATGGTCATTCAGAAAGCCGTTGATCGTAATGAGTCCTAAATCTTTACTGAGACATCCTAAAGTGGTTTCTCCGCTTGAAGATTTTGCAAACGGTTCATTCCAGCCAATCTTGGACGACCCTTCAGCAGATCCTAAAAAAGTAGAAAAATTAGTATTGTGTTCAGGTAAATTGTACTTCGAATTATTGGCGAAGAAAGAAGAGCTTAACTGTGAAAATATTGCATTAGTAAGATTCGAGCAGCTATATCCGCTTCAGACAGACGCTATTGAAGCGATCTTCAGCAAATATGATAACAGAACGCAACTGGTGTGGGCTCAGGAAGAACCTGAAAACATGGGGGCATGGTCTTACATCCTGAGAAACTTCAGAGATACGGGAATCCAGGTAATAGCTCCGGTACCAAGCGGTGCTCCGGCTCCGGGAAGCCACAAAATGTTTGAAAAAAACCAGAATGCAGTAATCAACAGAGTTTTCGACAGAGATGATGCTCCTGTAAAAAGACCCGTTACAGCGTAATTAAGAATAATATCCAATTAAAAAAATAAAAAATACTCAATATGTCAGTTTTAGAAATGAAAGTTCCTTCACCGGGAGAATCCATTACAGAAGTTGAAATTGCAACTTGGCTTGTGAAAGATGGTGATTATGTAGAAAAAGATCAGCCCATCGCAGAAGTAGACTCAGATAAAGCAACTCTTGAATTACCTGCAGAACAAAGCGGTGTGATCACATTAAAAGCAGAAGAGGGTGATGTAGTACAGGTTGGCCAGGTAGTTTGTTTAATTGATATGGATGCTGCCAAGCCTGAAGGTGCAAGCGCTCCGGCGGCTGAAGCTCCAAAACAGGAGGAGGCACCGAAAGCTGCTGAACCGGCTAAACAGGAAGCTCCAAAACCAGCTGCTCCCGTAGCAGCTCCGCAAACTTATGCAACAGGAGCTCCATCTCCGGCTGCTAAAAAAATTCTTGACGAGAAAGGTATTGAAGCCGGACAGGTTTCAGGAAGCGGAAGAGACGGAAGAATTACTAAAACTGATGCAGAATTGGCTGCCGTTCCTGCTTTAGGAGGAAGCCCTTCCACAGCAACAGGTGCACGTACAACTACAACGACTAAACTTTCAGTTCTAAGAAGAAAAATTGCTTCAAGATTAGTTGCTGTAAAGAACGAAACAGCGATGTTAACGACTTTCAATGAAGTTGACATGTCTGAAATCTTCAGATTAAGAAAACAATATAAAGAAGAGTTTGCTCAGAAGCACGGAGTTGGACTTGGTTTCATGTCTTTCTTTACAAAAGCAGTGACAAGAGCGTTACAGATGTATCCGGATGTAAATGCATCTATTGACGGAGATTTCAAAGTAAACTATGACTTCTGCGATATTTCAATTGCCGTTTCAGGTCCTAAAGGATTAATGGTTCCGGTATTGAGAAATGCTGAAAACATGTCTTTTGCAGGAGTTGAGGCCAATATCAAAGATCTTGCTACCAAAGTAAGAGACGGTAAAATTACTGTTGATGAAATGACTGGAGGTACATTCACTATTACCAATGGTGGTACTTTCGGATCGATGATGTCTACACCGATCATTAACCCTCCACAATCTGCTATTCTTGGAATGCACAACATCATCCAGAGACCGGTAGCGGTTGACGGACAAGTAGTGATCAGACCAATGATGTATGTAGCGATGTCTTATGACCACAGAATTATCGACGGAAAAGAATCTGTAGGATTCCTTGTAGCGGTAAAAGAAGGTATCGACAATCCTGTTGAAATACTAATGGGAGGTGACGAAAGAAAAGGCCTTGGATTATAAAATTTAAGAAATTTTAATATTAACACAATCTCGCCCCAAAAAGGCGAGATTTTTGTATCTCTTAAGAAAATACTAAGATGATGTTCTCAAAAATGACTTCCAATATCAAAGTTTCAGTAATACCTGAATATGATAGTAAAAACAGTTATCCATCTGAAAACCGTTACGTCTTCAAGTATAATATTACGATAGAAAATGACGGCAGCTTTCCCATTAAAGTGCTTAAAAGAAAATGGCTGATTTTCGACGTAGGTTTTGGATACACTGAGATTATAGGAGATGGGGTAATAGGATTGACGCCAGAGATTCCTATAAACGAAAATTTCGCTTATTTCTCCAATGTAATGCTTCGGTCCGGAGTAGGAAACATGAGCGGAAAATACCTTGTTAAAAACATGGATACCCAGGAAACCTTCGAAATTGAAATTCCTAAGTTCAACCTGCTGTCTGAAGTTTTAAGTAATTAAGATATTCCTGCAAACAGAGTTTGTGCTTTATTACAGTTTTTTGATATACTTATTGAGAAAAGAACCGTGGATCTCTTCATTTTCTGTCATGATCAGTTTTTCAAAAGCCAGAAGTGAAATTTTTGCACAGGCTTCCGCATCATCGCCGGCCCGGTGGTGGTTCAGGCTGATCTGGTGATGCTCCGCTAAATGCTTCAGGCCATATTTTGGAAGATAATTCCATGATTTTTTAGCCAGTTGAATGCTGCAGAGATAATTCAGTTTTGGCGTAAACATGCCGTAATGCTCGAAACAACCTCTTAAAACACCTGCGTCAAAGCTTGCGTTATGGGCAATCATCAGCGTTCCATACATCATTTCTTCAGCTTCGTACCAGATTTCATCAAAAGTGGGTGCATCTTTCACATCTTCCGGGGTTATCCCGTGAACTCCAATATTAAATCTGCTGAAATAGGGAAAGCTGGGCGGCTTGATCAGCCAGGTTTTCGTTTCCACAATTTTGGAATCCTGAACAATACAAATACCCATTTCACAAGCCGAGCTTTTTTCGTGAGTGGCGGTTTCAAAGTCTATTGCGCAAAAATCCATGTTTTAGTTGTGAAGAATTTAAATTAAATGTAAAGTTGTTTATAGATGTAAGTTATGAAATTTTTGTGAGATCAGTTTCATGTGTCATTATTTTTAAACTACCCCGTCTTTTTGCTCTGCAAAAATCCACCCCTTCAGGGAAGGGGAATTAAAGGGCATCCTTAGAAAAATTAAACCTGAACATATTTATAATCTCGTATTTTGCATCACGAAACCCGAATCCCGGAACAACTATTTACCACCTAAAAAAGTGCTTAAAAATTAGCCATTTCGATTGATAAAACTCAGATTTCTGATGCTTCTGACGTAGTTTCCAAGTTTGCGGTAGCTGGCCATAAAACCCAAAATGAGCTCTTACAACAGCCCATAAATGAGGGAATCCATTTTTCAGCCCGAAATAAATCCCGGCAATTCCATCTAAGCACAACCTGAAAAATATGAGCCCTATCAACTTGGGGAATGGCAGGTTTTTCAGCATCATGGAAAGGTTATTCCGGATATTCAAATACGTTTTCTGTGCGCTTTGTTTATTCAGGGTTCCGCCGCCTACATGATATACTTTTGATCTTCCTGTGTAGAAAATTTTCTTTCCTGAGTTGATCAGTCGCCAGCAAAGATCAATTTCTTCCTGATGGGCGAAAAATCTTTCATCGAAACCGTTCTGTTCCCAAAAGTCCTCTGAACGGATAAAGAAACAGCAGCCGGAGGCCCAGAAAATTTCTGTTTCGTCGTCATATTGCCCCTTATCCTCTTCCAGGTCATCAAATATTCGTCCGCGGCAGTAAGGATAGCCCAGATTGTCGATAAGACCTCCGGCTGCACCTGCAAACTCAAACTGTTTTTTGTTGTTAAAAGATAATATTTTAGGCTGTATTGCTGCGATGGAGGAATCTTTTTGAAATAAATCCAATACAGGACTGATCCAATTTTCGGTAACTTCTACATCCGAATTAAGAAGGCAGTAATATTCGTTTTTTATTTCTTTTAAACCTTCATTATATCCGCCTGCAAAACCATAGTTTTTATTGTTTCTGACAATTTTTACGGTAGGAAAATGAGCTTGTATAAAAGAGACAGAATCATCGGTTGAAAGGTTGTCTATTATATAAATATCTGCATTTTGGGAAAAGCTGACCACACTGGGAAGAAATTTCTCAAGCCAGTTTTTTCCATTCCAGTTTAAAATGACAACTGCTAAATTGTTTGGCATCAGGATTATATTTTTTCAGCATCAAATGTTTTAATGGAATCCTGGTATTTCCATTTTCTGTGGGACCAGAGATAGTTATCAGGATGCTTGTGTAGCGTATTTTCAAGAAGCTGATGAAATTTTCTTACCACTTCATGTTCTGCAAACTTTTCACCTTCGGGATATATCCTGTGATAATTTACCTGATAATAGCCGCGTTTCACCTTTTTCATTTCGCAGTAAATAAAAGCAAGATCCATTCTGGTAGCAAGCTTATCATAGCCGATGAAAGCGGGTGTTCTCTGGTGAAGGAATTCCAACCCGTAATTGACATGAGCAACGTGCGGTGTTTGGTCTGCCACAAACATATAAGCGGATTCACCATCGTTTTTGGATCTGAAGATATTCATAATTACTTCATTGGCCTCAAGTGCTTCATTCCCGAATTTGTTCCTTACTACTTTCATCTGGTTTTCCCAGAAATCGCTGTTTACCTTTCTGTAGACCGGATGGCAGTGTTTCTGTGGAATAATTCTCGCAAGGGCGTTGATCCACTCCCAGTTAAAGACATGTCCGGCAAGCATAATCACATTTTTACCTTCTGCCTTAGCTTCATGGAAGACTTCCTGATTGATATGTTGCATTCTGACCCTTGATTCCGTTTCGGAAATGCTGAAAGATTTAATGGTTTCTACAAGATAATCGGAAAAATTAAGATAAAATTTCTTTCTGATAACCCTGATTTCTTCTTCTGTTTTTTCAGGAAAAGAATTTCTGAGATTCTGGGTGATCACCTTTTTCCGGTAGCCTACCAGATAATAGTTTAAGAAAAACATAACGTCCGAAAAAATATACAATACTTTAAGCGGAAGCTTGGAAATGAAATATAATATTTTGATCAGGAAATTCATAAAACATGCAAATTTAGTGATAATAAAATTATGGTTCTATTTTTGCTTGTGATAAGTATTATTTTTTTTATTTTTATGTTATGAAAAAATTGTCGATCATAGCCTTTCTTGGATTAAGCATACTTGCTTTTTCTCAGGAAAAAACAAACACACCGGAAGGAAGAAAGCAGGATAATGCTCTTCTGGTAAAAGCTGATCAAGCAGAACTGGATGCTAAAAAGAAAGCAGCAGAAGAAAAAGCCAAACTGCCAAAACCTTATGATCCGAAAGCGAATGCTGAAGCTGATATTAATAAACTTATTGCCCAGGCTAAAAAAGAAGGGAAGAATATAATGATTCAGGCTGGTGGAAACTGGTGTATCTGGTGTCTCCGTTTTAATAATTTTGTCCAGAATACTCCTGAACTTAAGGAAACTGTAGATAAAAACTATGTATATTATCACCTGAATTATTCACCGGATAATAAAAATGAAAAAGTTTTCTCCAAATATGTAGATATTAAAGAAAAACTGGGTTATCCTTTTTTCATTGTCCTGGATAAAAACGGCAAAATAGTTCATGTTTTAAAAGACAGTTCGGTTCTTGAAGAAGGAAAAGGATACAGTAAGGAAAAAGTGCAGGAGTTCTTTAATGAATGGGCTCCTAAATCATAAAAATAAACCGGGAAAATTTTCCCGGTTTTTTTATTTATAATAGCTTCCTGATCCAGCTTAATTTTTTATCAGAATAAGGCGGATATTTTATATCTGGCTCGCCCCATGTTGATTTTTCCAGAATAGATTTCTGATGCGAAAAAGCTTCAAAGCCATAAGATCCGTGGTAACTACCGATACCGGAATTTCCAACTCCTCCAAAAGGCAGGCGGTCATTGCCTAAATGCATAATGACATCATTGATGCATCCTCCTCCAAACGACAATTTCGCAGTGAAAATTTCTTTTTCCTCAGAATTTCGGGTAAAAAGATAGGCGGCAAGAGGTTTTTCCAGTTCAAGAATTGTATTGATGGCCAGGTTGAAGTTGGTAAAGCTGATGACCGGAAGTATCGGGCCGAAGATCTCTTCCTGCATGATTTCATCTTCCCAGTGTACATTATTCAGAAGAGTGGGCTCTATAAACAGTTTCCTTTCGTCAGAATTTCCGCCAAAATAAATTTTATCCCTGTTAATAAGCCTTACCAGCCGGTCGAAATTTTTGCGGTTGATGATTCTTGTATAAGAGTCGGCATCCGGTCCGTATTTAAACTCCGTAATATATTTTCTTAGCATTTCGAGGAACTGTTCGCGGACAGGTTCTTCAATCAAAAGATAATCCGGGGCAACACAGGTTTGCCCGGCATTGAGAAACTTTCCCCATACAATTCGTTTGGCAGCAACTTCCAGATCGGCATCTTTGGTGACAATAGCGGGTGATTTTCCACCCAGTTCAAGAACAACAGGCGTTAAATTCTCTGCAGCAGCCTGATAAACGATTTTTCCAACCTTGGTGCTTCCAGTGAAGAATATTTTATCGAATTTCAGCTTCAAAAGCTCTGTGGTTTCCTCAATACCGCCTTCATACACGTACAAATATTCGGGAGGAAAGTTTTCATTAATGAGTTGGGCCATCAGTTTCATTGTATTTTCTGCAATTTCACTTGGCTTTAAAATACAGCAGTTCCCTGCTGCAAGGGCTGCAATTACAGGAGAAAATGATAATTGGTAAGGATAATTCCAGGCACCTATGACAAGAACATTACCAAGAGGTTCGGAATGAATTCTGCTTTTTCCCAACTGATTGGCCAGATTGGTTCTGACTTTTCTGGGTTTTGAAAGTGAATTTAAATTTTTCAGATAATAATCAATATCATTCAGGATAAAGGAAATTTCCGTTGTAAATGTATCAAATCTTGATTTGCCAAAATCTTTGTCAATGGCTTCGTACAAAAGTTCCTCGTTACTTATAACGATGTTTTTAAGCTTTTCAAGATACATTTTCCTGAACTTAATATTTTTTGTCTGCTGTGTTTTGAAAAAATCTTTCTGATGATTTACAATTTCCTGAATGTTCATACAATCAAATTTCTGAAACTACAGCAAATTTTCGGCCTAAATCACATGATATTCCGTATTGCTATTTTCACAGGATGATACAGCAGTAAAGCAAATGCTGTGACTAAAGCCAGCCAGAACAATCCTGTAAAAATCTCCATATTGGACAGAAGGATCGATTGTGCTGTTATTTTTGCTTTAAAAGCTCCGGCAGTCAGAGATAAAGATTCATTGACGGGCAGTCTGGATAACTGAGCTCCGAATACCTGATTCCACTGGCTGTAAAAGACAGGATTGGTATCGGTAAGGTTAAAGCTCAATGTATCAGAATGTTTTAACGTTAAAAACAGCATCAGGTTCTGCATCAAGGCATATCCGATCGCAGTGGTCCAGAAACGCGTTGTAGTCCCCAGGGCTGTTGCATTAGAGAGATATTCTTCCGGCGTTCCGGAAATTAAAAAGAAAACCAAAGGGGTAAACAGTAATCCCTGTGCAACTCCCTGCAGAAATAATGGAGGACAGATGGTTGAAAGGGTAGTGTCCGGGTAGAATGTATAGGTAAACCATGCACAATCTATCGCCAGCAGCAGAAACCCGGTAAAGAAAACGATTCTGGAAGAAATGCCCCGCATCAGGCAGATTCCGGATAAAATAATACCCATAAGAGTTCCCGCCACATTCCAGTATTGAATATTGACAATATAATCCCATGGCCATTTCCAGACTGTTGCCATAACGCTGTAAACATTATTCAGACCGGACCGGATCAGATAGAAGATGAAAAACAGAATCATTCCGGCAACAACGTTTCTTGAACTGAAAACTTCAAAATGAAAGAGAGGTCTTTTGGAATTCCTCTGTTTTAGCATAAACAAGCCTCCTGAAATCAGAAATATAAAGAGGCACATTACGATGGTATCCGACTGAAACCACATCAGTCTTTTTCCGTAAATAATAGCATATCCTCCAGACTGAAGACAGGCCCATAAGAGAAACCAGCTCGTGATATCCAGCTGATAAAGCGGCATTTTTGGGAAGAATCTATTGGTATTGAATATGGCAACTCCAATAATCAGGACAAAGACATGAAAATAAACCATCATCAGGATCATATGCTGGAAATCATAATTTTCAATGCTTGATTTCAGTAAAGAAGTGGTAACCGTTCCACCTGTCAGCATAATGGTATACATAAAAAGGTAGGCTATGACCTTGGCATGCCTGGTTTTCAGTTCGGCAATGATCAGCGGAAGAAAAATGGCCCCTTCCAGAAGCCCGAAAATACCTTCCAGGAAACGTATGACCAGAATAACCTGGTAATTATTGGTAACGGACAGGATATACAGAATAATCACGGAAATGGAAGACATCAGCAGCACATAATATTTCACGCTGAAATAAGCCATAAACCGTTGTAAAACCAAAAGAGTAACTACAAATGTTCCGTACATCAGAATCATCAGATACTGGATGTCATCTGAATCTACATCCATAAAAGAAGAGGTGAAAGCACTGTTGGAGTGCAGCAGCGACAACAACATCAGGTGGGGAAACAATGCCAGTACCAAAAGCGGCAGCTTAAGCCATTGCGGGACCCATTTATGATAAACTGTATTATGTTGCATGGTAATTTATATGAGGAAAAATTAAGAATCAAGAACTAAGAGAAAGAGTCGAGAGACAAGGGTGCAAGTTTTCCCATAAACATCATTTATCGCTATCATCCTCAAACCTTCAAACTCTCAAAACCCTCTTACTTTCAAATTTTTTTCGCGCTTACCAGAACATTCATCCCGGATAGCAGTTTTTCATTGTTCTGATTATTATCCAGGATAATTTTCACCGGAAACCTCTGTTCAATTTTAACAAAGTTTCCTGTGGCATTATCAGGCTTAACCAAAGAAAACTGTGAGCCCGATGCCGGCGATACCGAAACTACTTTTCCTTTGAATTCAATATCCGGATAGGCATCTGCAGTGACGGTCACTTCCTGTCGGGTATCAATCTGCCCGAGCTGCGTCTCTTTGTAATTGGCAATGATCCATTTTTCTTTGCTTACGATCTGTACCAGTGCCTGACCTTCTTTAATCAGCTGTCCTTCCTGAATAGTTTTTTTACCGACCCAGCCGTCGTACGGGGCTGTAATGACTGTATAGGAAAGAAAAAGTCTGGCATTGTTCAGGTTGGCGGAGCTTTGCTGAATCTGACTTTTGACTGGAGCTACTTTAGTCTGCTGCTCGCTGGCACCCGCTCTTACTGCATTTTTTTGTTGTTCCAGTGCTAAAAGATTGGCTTTTGCCTGCTCATAAGAAGCTTTTACATTTTCAAATTGCTGTTCGGTAGCAGCGTCTTCTGCAACCAGGTTTTTATAACGGTTAAAATCCTGTTCTGTTCTCCAGATATCAATTTTTGCGGAAGCTATTTTGGCATCAATAATTTTAGAATCGCTTTCTTTTGTGTTGACGCCGCTTTCAATGGTTGTGATATTTTCAGCGTTGGCATGGAGGCCTGCTTCGGCCATTTTTACCTGATTGATAAATTCTCTGTTGTCGATCACAATCAATGTGTCACCTTTGTGTACAAACTGATTTTCTTCAAAACGAATGGTTTTAATAAATCCTGAAACTTTACTTGAAACCGGGGTAATATACTGCTCAATCTGGGCGTCATTTGTAGTCACATTTTTCCTTGAGAAAATATAAAAGCTTACCATTCCTGTAATTCCGCTGATGATCAGGATCCAGGCCAGCAAGGTAATTGTTTTGTTGATTCTTTTTTCCTTTTGTGTCAGTTGTTTCTTTGCCATAGTTTTTATAAGTTTCCAATCGTGTACTGGAGTTGATAGTATTTTAGTTGTCGGTTAATTTTTACGGAGATAAGGTTGGATTCAGCCTCCAGATACGCATTATCTGCATCGATAAGCTCTGTGATCAGGCTTAGTTTATTCGCATATTTTGTTTTTACAATACGGTAGTTTTCTTTGGCCTGGTAGATGGCTTCTTCAGCAATCTTTACTTTCTGATCCGTTTCTTCAAACTTTTTATATGCCTCATAAACGCTGTGCCTTATTTTTTCATCGTTTTCCTCGATCTGTAATTTGGCCAGATCAATATTCTCCCGGGCTTCCTGCATCCTGTACTTGTTTTTATAAAGGTTTTCGATGGGGTAGGTAAGATTTACACCCAGCATTCCGAGACGGTAGGCATAAGGTTCAGGAGGAAAGAACATCATGTTGGGGTATTTGATAAAATATTCTCCGCCTGCTGTGATCTTAGGTAAATAATTAGCTTTTATAATTTTCTGATCCAATTCTTTCAGGGAAAGATTTTTATGGGACATTTCTACAGATTCATTTTTGTTTAAAGCTGTTTCCGTTAATTCTTCAATATAAGGAATCGTGGTTTTGTCGGAGATAAGGTTTTCTGTATCCACGTGCATTTCCAGGTTTTCCGGAAGGGAAAGAATGGTTTTAAGCTGATGTTCTGCGATCTGGATATCATTATCCAGTTCTGTCCAGCTCATCGTATGGTTGGAAAGCTGTAAAGACGTTCTCAGAACTTCATTTACTGTCACAACTCCATTGGCTTTTAAGCTTTTTACCTGTTTGATATTGATGGAATCCTCTTTCATTTTGTCATTGATAAGGCTTTGCTGCTCTTTTAAATGATGAATCTGAAGGAAGGCCGTAATGATCTCCATTTTAAGCTGTCTTTCATCCAGATGGGTTCTTAATGCTGAGATCTCAGTGTCTATAGATGCTTTTTTTTCTGTGTTCCTGATTTTTCCACCCATATAGACCGGAATTGATGCTGAAAGCGTAAAATCATACATCCCGTTGATGACATCATATTTGGTGGCTTTATTGAAAAAACCGTTTTGATGCTGAAAAAGATTCGTCACCTGGTTATAACTGGTGTGAAATTCTATATCCGGAAGTCTTTCCATGGCAAGGTCTTTTTCCCTGGTGGCAGACATTTCCTTTTTCAGATGGCTTATCTGTATATTTTTGTTGGTTTTCAAACCAGTCTCAATAGCCTGCTGAAGGCTGAGATGCTGATAATCGATCATTTGTGAATGTAAAAAACTGCCGGCCAGCAGTAGGCACAACGTCATGCACTGATATCGGCATGCGTTAAATATCATATTCATAATTTAGTTAAAGGATTTTTGCTAGATTGATTTTGATGCAGCAAAGTTACGGAGTCCCGTACAAGACCCGATTTGTGAAAACAGAAAAAGATTTGCTCATTTACGCCAATTCAAAATTTCTTTATATCTTTATGTGATGAACGACAGCCATTTTAAAGCAGTAGAAGAAGAGGATGCGGAATTTTATATTTACAATGTTCTTACAGGTAATGTAACTACGGATATTCATCATCACAGTTCTGCCCAATTGGTTTATGCAGAGGGCGGAATAGTCCATGTTTTTACAGATCTCAAACACTGGTATCTTCCTGCAAGATGCTTTATGTGGATTCCTGCAGGAACGCCGCATTATATTTTTTCAACAAGTCCCAAAGTGGATCTTTACAATTTCTATTTTAAAAAACAAGAAAATGAAAATGGCTTTTTTGATGAAATCAATATTTATTCAGTCAGCCATTTATTGAGAGAAATGATTTTATATACGAAAGGCTGGGATGGGAAAATCACAAAAAATGACGGAGCAAAATATTATTTCCTCAAAGCTCTGAAAGGTATTCTTCCTGAAAAGAGAGATAAAAAACTGGCTTTTCCGGTTCAACATCCATTTCCCAAAGATGAAACCCTGTTGAAGATCGCAAAATACATTCATGCCAATCTGGAAAAGCCCCTTACGATTGAATCTACGGCAAAAGAATTCGGAATGAGCACCAGAACCCTTTCCCGGAAGTTTAAAGAGATTCTGGGGATGAATTACGTCCGTTTTCTCCGCGCCTTGAGGATTACCCGTTCTCTGGAGCTTATGCTGGAAGGAAAGTACAATATGTACGAAATAGCCATGATGGTGGGATACAATAGCCTGTCATCATTCAGTAATATCTTTAAGAAAGTTATTGGAGTGCCACCTACAGAGTATCAGCAGAAACTGAAGGGTGATAGATAAGCTATGTTGGAGAGTTGGAAAGTAGGAGAGTTTTTGGGTTCGTGATTCGGGCTTCGAGTTACGTGATATACTGCAAACTAATGACTTCTTAGATAATAATTATAAAGAATTTATGTCGACCCAAATTCCCCTTCTCTGAAGGGGTGGATTTTTGCACCGCAAAAAGACGGGGTAGTTAAAAAATACTCGCCAACCCTATAAATTAAGCACAAAAAAACCACTTCAAACGAAGTGGTTTTGTATTTCGAGAAATTCAGCTTATTAAGCTTCTTCTTCAGATTTTACCTCCTCTTTTTTAGCAGCTGGAGCAGCTACTACAGGAGCGTCAGATACGATGTCGAATTCATAGTTGTACTCAACATTTCTGTGAAGTCTGATAAGAGCTGTGAATTTACCAGTTCTCTTGATTGTATTACCAGGAATTTTGATGTATTTTTTCTCTACAGAAACACCAGCTTTTCCTAAAGCTTCAGCAAGATCAGCATTGTTGATAGATCCGAATAATTTATCACCAGAACCTACTTTTGCAGGGATAGTAATAGATGTTTTCTTCAACTGCTCAACTACACCGTTAGCTGTAGCGATTAATTTAGCTTCTTCTTCTTTTCTAGCTTCTAGAGTAGCTTCTAAAGCTGCTTTGTTTTTAGGAGTAGCTAAAAGTGCAAATCCTTGAGGGATTAGGAAGTTTCTTGCATAACCAGGTTTTACGCTTACTGTATCAAACTCAAGTCCTAAGTTTTCTACGTCTTTTTTTAGGATGATATCCATTGTTGTTGTCCTTTTTTTAGATGTTAGAAGTTAGATATTAGAAGTTAGACTTAAAGCCTTTGTTCTGACATCCGAAATCTAAAATCAAGTTAGAATTAATTATTTATTCAGCAACAAAAGAAGAGGTTGCCCTCTTCTTTTATTTATTTTTTTGTCTTATTTTAATAAGTCAGCTACGTAAGGTAGTAAAGAAAGGTGTCTTGCTCTTTTGATAGCAGCAGAAACTTTTCTTTGATATTTTAAAGAAGTTCCAGTGTATCTTCTTGGTAAGATTTTACCTTGCTCGTTTACGAACTGTAACAGGAAGTCAGCATCTTTGTAATCAACGTGCTTAATTCCGTATTTTTTGAATCTACAATATTTCTTTTCAGATTTAGTATTGATATCAAGCGGAGTAAGGAATTTTACTTCAGATTCTCCTCCAGCTGAGGCTTGTTTAGCCATTTCGTCTATTGCCATGTCTTGTCTTTTTTAAAAATAGGGTTAATAATTAAGCTCTAGCTGCTTTGATTTTAGTTCTTCTAGTTACAGCATACTCAACAGCGTGCTTGTCAAGTTTTGTAGTCAGGTAACGGATTACTCTTTCGTCACGTTTGAATGCCAATTCTAAATCAGCAACTACAGTACCTTCACCTTTAAACTCGATTAAAGTGTAGAATCCGTTCTTTTTCAATTGGATCGGATAAGCTAGTTTTTTTAATCCCCAGTTTTCTTTGGCAACGATTTCACAGTTCTTTTCTTTTAAAAGATCTTCAAATTTTTTCACTGCTTCCTCTACCTGAGCATCAGATAGAACGGGAGTTAAAATGAAAACAGTTTCGTAATTGTTCATAATGTTAAATGAATTTGTTAATTATTTCGAGGTGCAAAATTAGAGAATATATTTATAATATGCAATACTGACAGTGAAATTGTTTTGGATGCGGGTTTCAGTTTTTTGGTTTAAAGTTCCGGGTTTTCGTTTCGAGTTAAAAGTTTTTGAGCTTAAAGTATCATTCTGTGATTGAAACCCCGCATCCTGCATCCCGAACCACGGAACTAATCCTTACTTCTGATCTCTGTGAGGAAATTCACTTTAATCACATCATATAATGAATGCCTGCTTACCAGAATAGAAGCGATGGAAGAGACCATACCGGCCAGCATCAAATGAAAAATAAGGGAATGCCTGTCGGTCATTTCAAGTACAATAATAGCGGATGTAAACGGAGCCCTGGTGATTCCGGTAAGGAAGGCGACCATTCCTCCGAGGATGACAACGTTCGTTTCGTTAGGGGTTAAATGAATGGCTCCTGAGATTACAGAACCTATACTGGCTCCCGCCGTAAGGGCCGGGGCGAAGATTCCACCTGCACCACCTGATGTAAAAGAAAGAGCAGGGCCAAGCATCCTTAAAATAGGGACATACCAGTCTTCATGTTTGTCTTTGGTAAAAAGAACCCGTTCCATGATTTCTTTTCCTGAGCCCAGAATTTCACGGTTGATAAAATAGGCAATAGAAGCAATGAACAGGGCACAAAGAACGAGGAAAAGGATATTGGCTCGATCGGTTTTGAGTTTTCTTTTTTTCCAGTCATTCATTTTAAGCATCATTACTGAAAGCTGGCTGGCCAGAATTCCGGCCGTTCCCGCTACAAGAATAATGGGGAACATCACCATCAGAGAAACATCATTTGTTTTCGGATACCCCAAGTATAAATAAGATCCTGCTAAAGTCTGTGCGGTTAATCCTGCAATAATCACAGCAGTGAATAAGGCCGTTTTAAAATAATTGATATGGGTTTTGGAAAGTTCTTCCACAGCAAATACAATTCCTCCCAAAGGTGTATTGAATGCTGCTGCAAGTCCTGCGGCTGCGCCTGTCATAATCATATTTTTCTTAGAAATCTTCGGCCACCAGTGGGGCAGATATTCATTCACTTTTCTGAAAACCGATCCGGCGATCTGGATGGTTGGCCCCTCTCTTCCCACAGCTCCGCCGCCGATTACCAGAACTACAGATGAAATGATTTTGAAAACAATAATTTTTAAACTAAGAAGGCTTCTGATTTTGGTGTGTTCCTTTGGATTAGCCAGTTCTACAGCTGCCATCACTTGCGGAATACCGCTGCCTTTGGCATTCGGGGCAAATTCCTTTACCAGCCACCAGGAAAGAACAAAACCTATCGGAGCAATGATGAAAATCATCCAGGCGTGCCAGTTCATAATAAAATTCAACAGGTGTTCTCCCCATGCGAATATTTTGGCATACATCACGGCAAAAAATCCTGTAATCACAGAACCTATCCAGAAAGGAATAGCCTGTAGCAGATTATTTTTCAGCTGTTCGTTGCGGATGTTATCGAAAGACTTTTTAAGGCCTTTTTGGATGAGGAAGAGAATTTTCAACATTTGTTTGTTTTGTATAAGTGCGTAATTAAAAGGTAGAATCAGATTTTTTTTAAAAAAGCAGCTGTCATTAAAGCATTGTTTATAGAAAGCTCTTTGGGCAGTCCAAAACTTAACAGGTTATTTTTAACGGTCAGCTGGAACTCGTCATCAGGGAATTCTTTGATTGTTTTTTTTCTATCAGGGGTTAAGAATGACATTGTTTTATATTGGTCACTTCCCAAAACATAAAAATCTTTAAAGTCCGAGTCATTATTAAAATTAATGTTAAAGCTGCTGAAAATTCCTGCTATTTTATCAGCGAGTTTCTTTTTATTGATAGTGATAAAACTGAAACCTTCATTCAATTTTTTGATTCCCCAAATCTGTAGGCTGTCGTACTCACTGGTCGTACGTGCTCCTTTTGCCGTTGTTCCTTTTTTACTTACTATAAAAAGATAAAAAGAAAAATTTCTGTATCTGTCTGTAATAAAGTAACAGATTTTTGGAGTAATCAAGGGGATTTCATCATTGGTTTTAAAATCATTATAAGGAGAATCTTCTATATTCATCACCGAAAGATCATAATTTTCAAATAGACTCTCATAAATTTCCAGAATTAATTCTTCTTCTTTTTTAGAAAAGTCAAATAGTTTGGCAGCATGTAGTTTTCTGAAATCTATTTCCATTAATGAAGATTTGAATGTCTTAAAGATAAAATTATTACCCAAATTTTCAAATAAAAAATCCCAACTTTCGCGGGATTGATTGTATTGAACAATTTGATTTTAATTCTTAATTGCTAAGTTCTGTATTTTATTAATCATATTTGAAGCGTTAGTATTTTCAGGATTTAATTCTAAAGATTTTTTATAATTTTCCAGGGCCAAAGTGTAATTTTTAATTGAAAAATAACCTTCACCCAAACTATCAAAAGCATTTGCTGATTGAGGTTTTTCTTTAACATTTAATGCAAAAACTTTTACAGCTTCGTTAACCCTTGAGTTTCTGAGTAAAATATAGCCGATATTATTTAATGTACCTTCAAAATCCCATTTTGGATCTTTTGTTTTGATCGTGTAGTAATTCTTTTCAGCATCGGGATTATTCGGCTTAGCGAATTCAGCAATAATAGATTCTTCTGCCAGCAGATAATTATCAGTTAAATTTTTGTCTATAATAGCTGCAATATGATTAATAATCTGATATTGTGCAGGAAAAAAATTATATCCGTTTGACATCATGATAATTGATATATCATTTTGTGGGAAAATCCTGTAAGCGTTGACATTACCACCAGAAAAACCGTAAGACGGGATATTATTCGCCTTATTGATCTCCCAGCCATAGGCAAAAACATCTTTTTTGTTTCCGTATTCAAACGGTTGCCACATCATGTCTTTCGTTCCTTGATTAAGAAAATCATTTTTACTCAAATGGCTGCACCATTTTAAAAAAGCGGGTAGGGTAATTGCGAGTCCATTTCCCGGGTGAGCCTTTTTTCCTTCTACATCTGTAGACTTTTCATATTTTTCTGTTGCCGGATTATAATTATACTTTACAATACGATTGGGAATTTTTTCAAGAGCATTTGAAGAAAAAACTACTTGGTTTTTAGCATCATAAAACTGACTATTCAGAATGAAATTCTCGAAAGATTGCCCTGTGATTTTCTCAATAATCATCGAAAGAAGCATATAATTCGTTTGATTATATCTGAATTCATTTCCCGTTTTAAAATCCATCTTTTCTTTGCTTAAACGTTCCATAGTTTTAGAACCGGAATATTCAGGCAAAATATCACTGAAAGCAATAAAATCCGGTATTCCTGAAGAATGGGTTAAGAGGTTCTTTACTTTGACATTTTGCCAGTCTTTCGGGAGATTTTCGACATATTTTGAAATATTGTCTTCTAAAGATAATTTTCCCTGTTCAATCAACTGGAAAATGCCGACGTTGGTCATTAATTTTGAAGTTGAATAGATCCTAAACATTGAACTCGGGCTTACTTTTTTCTGATCTTCCAGATTTTCTGCACCGTAATATTGCTCAAAAATTACTTTACCATCCTTTATAATGCCAATAGCCAAACCGGGAATTTGATTTGTTTTAATGGCTTCTTTTACATAATTATCAATTAATTTGAACTGATTGGTTTGTTGTGAAAAAGCGACGGCAGAAATATTTAAAGCTAAAGCTGTCAGAAGAATTTGTTTCATATTTTGGGAATATTGGTTTTTGCTTTTATTATAAAACAGTTGAAAAGATATTCTATTACATCGTAAGTTTGTATTTGCAATAAAATGTTACAGATTTCTGAAGTGATCAAAGGAATTTTATCCTCAGTTTTAAAAATCAGTATAGGGAGAATCTTCCATTCATCACCAAAAATAAAAAGCTTCCTCAAAAGGGAAGCTTTTTATTTTTGGTGATGATTAAAACTGTGGGTTGAACACTGTAACATATCCGATACAATAAAGAATCAGCATAACAGCAGTAAATATCAGATTGGTATTCCTGAGAGTATATTTGTTGTTGATATGCAGGATGAATGTTTCAATAAGAATACCAACAAGCCATACCGCATGAAATGCAAACATAAATATCAGGTAACCTAAAACATCCCAACCATTGGAATTAAGTATGATTACAATAAAACCAATGGTGCCGGCTATTAATATTCCAAGACGGATAAGAATATGCTTTCTAATATCCTGCTTCTCTTCTGAAACCAATATTTTTTCATCTTCTTTGATCTCGAAAAGTTTTTTTAATTCTTTATCCATTATTGCTGTTTTTGATAAAGCTTAATAAAGAAGGGCAAGAGGCCGACATAACCCAATAGACTCAATACACTGCAAAAACGGTATATGTATATGATATTGTCAGTATTGAAAAATCCTATGATAATTTCGATAAAATAGGTTGCAATGATGACACATAATGAAATAATTGCAATTAAAGTTACTCTTTTCATATTTTGAGATGGTTGTGATGTTTATTTAAGATTATTTTGTTTCATGATTTGACTCAAATGTACAGATAAAGTTTTAATAGAAAAAAACCTTCGATCTTTCGAAGGTTTTGTATGGTAAGATGTTTTTAATAAGCTCCATATTAATGGGTCACTTATCCGTCATTATCTGTTAAATTTCTGTATTCAGATCCCAGTTCTGAAGATAATCATGAACATGTTTCAGCATCATTCCACCTAACGATCCGTCTACCACTCTGTGGTCATAAGAGTGAGACATGAACATCAGCTGACGGATAGCAATGACATCCCCGTCTTTGGTTTCAAGAACAGCAGGCTTCTTAACGATAGCACCGATAGCTAAAATAGCCACCTGAGGCTGAGGAATAATAGGCGTACCCATCAGGTTTCCAAAACTTCCTACGTTGGAAATAGTATAAGTAGCTCCCTGAGTATCTTCAGGTCTTAATTTCTTGTTTCTTGCTCTGTAAGCCAGATCGTTGATTGCTTTTGCCAAACCTGAAAGTGACAGCTGGTCAGCATTTTTAATAACAGGAACGATAAGGTTTCCATCCGGTAAAGCAGTCGCCATACCGATATTGATATTTTTCTTTTTGATGATATTCTCTCCGCTGATGGAAACATTGATCATTGGGAAATCCTGAATAGCCTTCACTACAGCTTTCACGAAAATCGGCATGAATGTCAGTTTTTCACCTTCACGTTTCTCAAAAATATCTTTATGCTTGTTTCTCCATTTTACGACATTGGTAACATCTGTTTCAATGAAAGAGGTAACATGCGGAGCAATCTGTTTTGCTTTTACCATGTTTTCAGCAATGATTTTTCTCATTCTGTCCATTGGAATGATCTCATCACCTGCTGCTACAGGAACCGTGGAAACCGGTGCTGAAGCCACAGCCTGTGGTGCGGCCGGAGCTGCAGTTTGTACAGGGGCTGCCTGCTGAGCCGGCTGATTTCCTCTGTTGGAAACGTAGCCTAATATATCTTCTTTTGTAATTCTTCCTTCTAAACCGCTTCCTTTAATGGTCTTAAGCTCAGACTCGGAAATGTTTTCCTGCTGTGCGATTGATTTTACAAGTGGAGACAGGTAAAGGTCACCTGAGAATTCCACATTGGAAGCAGTTGCCTGTAGCGGCTGTTCAATAGTCTTTAAAGTTTCCGGATCAGGAGTGGCTGCCGGGGCTTCTGTTGTTACTTCTTCTGAAGCTGTATTTCCGCCTTCTCCCTCAATTTCTAAAATAGCAATGGCTTCACCAACTTTAGCAACTTCGTCCTTCTGTTTCAGGATTTTTACAATTTTCCCCGAAACTGGTGTCGGAACGTCTGAATCTACCTTATCTGTTGCAATTTCAACTACGGAATCATCCTCTTTTACATTATCACCTTCATTGAATAACCAAGTGATAATTGTCGCTTCCATAACACCTTCTCCCATGGAAGGAAGCAATAATTTGTATTCTGCCATTTTTAATTTTTAGATTTTGACAAATATATAAAAAAAATCGGTTTTTTTATGGAATATATAATCTTAGACAAATTCAACGTAGATATTCTCGCCTACATTGAGTCCAAACAGGCTTTTTGCCCCGTTTTTTTTACTCCCTTTATAGATGGTAAGCTCCAAAAGCTGACTGTCATTGAAGATTGCTGCCGACTGCCCGTGAAATTCCGTTTCCCTGTCCCAGTCTGAAACCACTTCCGTATGACTGGAATATACTCTCGAAAGAGTTAAATTTCTGAATTTTATGGTAAAACCTTCATTTCCTTTACCACTGCTTTCGAAAAAGTCTTTGCTGATATTTGAGATTATATTTCCGAAATTATCAATATAGGTGACTTCGCCAATGATCATTTTTTCAGATTCATTGAAAACCGGTTTCGGGAACAGGAGCTGTTTGGAGGTATCTATTTTCCTCCCGATCACTTCAGGAAGTCCGCCATTGGCCAGATGCACTGCTGCAGGGACAAAAACATCAGTAGACGTGAAGTTGATCACATCATCGAAGCGGTTGTTTAAGGTAATTTCGTATATAGCTTCCGGCTTGATATCAAAAAAGATAAGGCTTAAAAGACCGTTGTCAGCTGCTAAAAAATAAGAGCCGTCTGCCTTGTACAGGATATTTTTTCTTGATCTGTTGTAAAAACTGTCTACAGAAAGGATATGAATGGTCCCTTTTGGAAAATATTTATAGGCATTCCGTACTATATATGAGGTCTGTATGAGGTTGAAAGCCTGGATATCATGGCTAATATCAATAATATTAACCTTAGGATTTAGAGACAGGATTTTGCCTTTCACAGCGGCAACTCTGTAATCTAAATTTCCGAAATCCGAAGTAAGGGTAATAATCGACATGGATTGTGATAGAATAAATAGTGTTTCCTGCAAAGTTATTTAAAATATAAAGAAAGCCCCAAAAGATTGTAGAAAAGAATTGATATAAATTTGAAAAAAAGCTTTAATTTTAAAATCTAATAAAAATAAAATACTGCATGTTTGAATTGACATATGATTTGGAGGACATCGATGTAAAGACCTTCTATGGTGTTAATAACCAATATTTCAACTTATTAAAATCAAGCTTTCCTACGCTTAAGATCACTGGAAGAGACCATTTTGTCTTTGCAATGGGCAATCAGGAAGCTTTGGATATATTAAAACAAAAACTCGATAACCTTGTAAAATTTATCTCTGAAAATAATTCGATCGCTTTAAAAGACGTTGAAAATGTGCTGAATATTAAGGATGAGCATGAAAAACAACTGATTTTTGATCAGGATATCATTGTAAAAGGCGTTAATGGCAAGATCATCAAAGCGAAAACAACCAATCTTAAAAAACTGGTTAAAGAGACCGAGAAAAAGGATATGGTTTTTGCAATCGGGCCTGCGGGAACCGGGAAAACCTATACCAGTGTGGCATTGGCAGCAAGAGCCTTGAGAGATAAGCAGGTAAAAAGAATTATCCTGACCAGACCCGCTGTAGAAGCAGGGGAGAGCCTTGGATTCCTGCCGGGAGACCTGAAAGAAAAGCTGGATCCGTATTTGCAGCCACTATATGACGCATTAAGGGATATGATTCCTCACGAGAAGCTGGAAGGGTTTATGGAGAAAAAAGTAATTGAAGTAGCTCCGCTGGCTTTTATGAGAGGACGTACACTGGATGATGCCTTTGTAATTCTGGATGAAGCTCAGAACACAACCCATGCCCAAATGAAAATGTTCCTGACAAGGATGGGAATGAATGCCAAGTTCATCATCACCGGAGACCCGACCCAAATCGATCTACCGCCGAAACAGCAATCCGGATTGAAGGAAGCGATGAGGATTCTCAGAGACGTTAAAGAAATTGGTTTTGTACATCTTACAGAAGAAGATGTGGTAAGGCATCCTGTGGTGAAAAAGATCATTCTTGCCTACAATGAAGAAGATAAAAGGCTGAAAGATTAACTTCCCTGAATTTTGTTGTTATTAATTTTTTTACATTCATGATTGATTATTTTTGATAATATTTTAGCCACTATTTGGTGTTTTAAAAAAAAAGCTTAGTTTTGCCACCGAATACTAAAAAATAATCATGAAAAAATTTTTACTAATTGCAGCAGCGGCTGTAGTTGGCGCTAATCTGAGCGCTCAAGAAACAAGATTTGGAGCTAAAGCTGGTTACTCACTTTCAACTTTAAAGTTTAAAGACAACGGAGATTCTGAAAACACAGATCCTTCACACACTTTCTATGTAGGTGCTTTGGTAGAGCATAAACTGAGTGATAAATTTGCTCTTCAGGGGGAAGTTTTATACTCGCCACTGGGAGGTAAAATCACTGAAAGAGTGGAAGATGAAGATGAGGCTGGCACATTCTTTAACATTAAGAATAAGACCACTTTCGGAACTATTTTGATTCCTGTTTCTGCTAAATACTTTATTACTGAAGGCTTATCAGTTTCTGCCGGAGCAAGTTTCGGACTTATCATTTCTGCAAAAACAAAAACTGTAGCAGATCTTGGTTTGGGAATGATTCCTGGATTCGAAATTTCTGCCGATGATGAGAGAGACATTAAGGACCAGGTTAATACTCTGAATATTGCTCCTTTCTTAGGTGCTGAGTATGCTTTGGAAAACGGTTTGTTTTTTGACGCCAGATACAACATGGGAGTTTCTAATTTAGCTAAGGATTCCGGAGATGGAAAACTGACTAACAGCTTCTTTCAGGTAGGTGTTGGTTTCAAATTCGGAGGAAACTAATTTTTCAGAACTTGTAAAAAATAAGAAGCGGACCAAATTTGGCCCGCTTCTTTTCTTTCAATAAACCTCTGCTGTTAATTTTATGTTAATAATAAAAATAATTAGTAATTTTGTGACATCAATCAAACTATTTAAAAAAATGAAAAAGTTATTTTTACTAGGTGCTTTTGCGCTGCTGGGCGGTGCTGCACAGGCGCAGGAAGGTTTTAAACTGGGTGGTCATATCGGTGTTCCGGTAGGAGATGCCAGCGATGCCTCTTCATTTACATTAGGAGTAGATGCCGCTTATATGTGGAATATTACAAAAGGACTTGACCTTGGGGTGGCAACAGGATATTCTCATTTCTTTGGAAAAGATCATTTTGATGATTTCGGATTTATTCCTGTAGCGGTTTCCGGAAAATATAAGTTTTCAGGAGCACCTATTTTTGTAGGATTAGACCTTGGATACGGAATTTCTGTAAAAGATGGGGTAGACGGTGGTTTCTACGCACAGCCTAAGTTTGGTTACCAGATGGCAAAAGGTGAACTTTATTTAGGTTACCAGACAATCAGCAATAAACGTGATTACGGTTGGTATAAAGCAAACTGGAACGTAGGTGCTATTAATCTTGGATACAATTTCTTCATTAAATAAGAAAAAGTAGAAAATAATTCAGAACTCCGGCCTTTAAGCCGGAGTTTTTTTAGTTTATTTTGTGATAAAAGTCATGCTTTTCTTTTTCTTTATCCCAAATTAGGGATATATTTTTGCTGATCATTAACTTAAAAATTGAACCATGAAAAAAATTAAAGCTGCACTGGCTGTATCCATTCTTTTGACTTCATTATCTTGCCAGTCTGATCAGATGAATGAAGAAATAACTTCTTCAGAGAATAAGGACGTAAAAGTTTCATACAAAGTAGACGGAAAAGCCTCTACATTAACTTATACTAATAATGAAATTGTAAAGGATGCACAATTTTACAGTTTGAAAGATTATCTTGAAAATACGACTACTTACGATTATTTACAATTTGCAGGAAGCAAAGAAGTTCAGCTAAGTACCAAACTTGCAGCACAGAATCCTATTTATAAAGGTGTGATATCAAGAGTTTGCAGCGGGTGGTACAAACTCTATGATAAAGACGGGAATTTATTACTGGAAAGACATCTTTCAGAAGGAACTGAATATATGGATGATATAGGTCTTATTAATAATGAAAACCTGGCGCTTAAAAATACAGCATTTATACAGGCTTCTAACTGTATGCTTTATCTTACCGGAGCGAAATATGAAGGTTTTCCACGTTATAAATGGACATTTGATATTAATGTAAATCAGCTAATTGATTCACGTCAGAAAACAGGAATGTATTTTCTGGTGACAACACCGTTCCCTTCCGGACATTTTGTGACTGCAGGGGCTGTATTCGGGATAAAAGGAACATACAATTGTTATGTATCTGCATAATAAAGGAAAAAACTAACAAAATAGGATAATATTAATGCTGCTTTAAAGCAGCATTTTAATTTTATTTTAACAAGTAATGATTTATATATTAACATTTTAAATTGCTAGAAGCAAAAAATGGATAGTTATTAATAAATCTAACAAATTAAAAAAGTTAATTATATCACTCTTCAATTAGTAAATTATAATGTATTTATTCATAAAATTGTGAAAAAATCAAAATAGTACTATTATTATGTTTTATTCCTGTAAAAAGCCAATATTGATCAATGATATTAATCACATTAACAAATTTTAATATTAGCGGGACCCACTGTAAATTTGCCCTCAGAAAGTATTAAAATTTTTTAAAATGAAAAAATTATTATTAACGGGTGCTGTTGCACTTTTCGGTTTATCTAATGCACAGATCGCTAAAGGTACTGCATATTTATCAGGTTCTGTTGGGTATTCTCAAATAGAAAGTGATAACGGGAACTACAAAAAAGAAAACTTCAACGTATTACCTACAGTTGGATATTTCGTAGGAACAAACCTTGCAGTTGGAGTTGGAGTTGGTTACCAAACTGAAAAAACAACTGAAACAACTACTACAACATTGCCTGGTGCTACAGTTGTAAGCGAGGATATCACTAAGAAGCCTGCTTTTGTTGTTGCTCCTTTCGTAAGAAAATATTGGACTTTATCTGACAAGTTATATATTTTCGGACAATTGGCAGTGCCAATGCAGTTCGGAAAAACTGAAACAGAGAGCAATTCAGTAGTTACTACAGGAAGCACTACATCTACAACTTCAGTTTCTACTGAAGCTAAATATACTCAGGTTGGTGTTACTGTGAAGCCAGGTTTGGATTATTTCCTAAACAAAAACTGGTCTATCGAAGCTACAATCGGAGAGTTCGGTTACAGCAACTATAAGCCAAAAGATGGTGATGCAACTAACAACTATAACTTCGGTTTAAATTTATCTTCCGTAACTTTCGGAGTTAAATATGTATTTGCTAAGTAATTAACAAAGCATTTGTAAACATAGAAGCCCTAATTATTTTAGGGCTTTTTTTATCTTTGAAAACATTTTTTAAATAAATAACCATGAAAAAAATCTTATTGGCATCAGCTCTTGCTTTTTGTGCAGGAATGAATGCGCAGACAAAATTCGGTGTAAAAGCTGGCTATGCCTTATCAAAACTGAATTCAAATGACGATCTTGATGCGTTTGAAGGCGTAAGTGGAGGTCTGAAATCTAAATCAGGCTTCTATGTTGGTGCTTTGGTAGAGCATCAAATCAACAATAAATTTGCTGTACAGGGAGAAGTTGAGTATGCAAATCTGGGTGGAAAGGTTGAAGTTTCAACAATGGGAATTACCGTTACAGAAAAATTCAATTTCAACAGGATTGTGGTTCCTGTAACCGCAAGATATTATGCTACTCCTGAACTTGGAGTATACGCAGGTCCTTTTGTAAGCTTTAGAACAAATACGAAAGTAAATATTGATGTATCAGGAGGAATGGCCAATCAACAGGCTGTCAATGAAGGTGAACAATTCCTTGAAAAGAATTTTGATGATAATCTTAAGTCTGCTGAATTCGGTTTGGTTTTAGGGGCTGATTATAATGTATACAAAGGATTATTTGTAGATGCCCGTTACAGCTTCGGTCTTACCAATATGATCAAAGATCCTGTAAACGGCGAAAAGCTGAAAATGAATTTCTTCCAGATCGGATTAGGATATAAATTCAAATAAAAAATAAAAAACTCTCAGAAATTTCTGAGAGTTTTTTTATCGTTTTTGTATTAGAGACTGTTATTTTCCCATCATTCCGCCCATGCCTGGCATATTTGGCATTTTGCTCATCATCTGCATCATCTGTTTCCCCTGAGGTCCCTGCATCATTTTCATCATTTTACCCATCTGCTCAAACTGTTTCATCAGCTGATTCACATCTTCAATCTTTCTTCCTGCTCCTTTTGCAATTCTCTGTTTTCTCTGGGTATTGATGATAGAAGGTCTTCTTCTTTCGTCAGGCGTCATAGAGTAGATAATAGCTTCAATATGCTTGAAAGCATCGTCACTGATTTCAACGTCTTTGATAGCCTTTCCAACCCCCGGAATCATTCCCATAAGGTCTTTCATATTACCCATCTTTTTGATCTGGTTAATCTGCTTCAGGAAATCGTCAAAACCGAATTCGTTTTTAGCGATTTTTTTGTGTAGTTTTTTAGCTTCTTCTTCGTCAAACTGCTCCTGAGCTCTTTCCACCAGGGAAACAACGTCTCCCATTCCTAAGATCCTGTCTGCCATTCTTTCCGGATAGAAAAGATCTAAAGCTTCCATTTTCTCACCGGTAGAGATGAATTTGATCGGTTTTTCGACAACAGAACGGATGGTTAAAGCAGCCCCCCCTCTTGTATCACCATCTAATTTGGTTAGAACAACACCGTCAAAGTTTAATGCATCGTTGAATGCTTTTGCAGTATTTACGGCATCCTGACCGGTCATGGAGTCTACTACGAATAAAGTTTCCTGAGGCTTGATGAAGTAATGTACGGACTTGATTTCGTTCATCATCTGCTCATCAATAGCAAGACGTCCTGCGGTATCCACGATCACTACATCATGACCGTTTGCTTTTGCGAAATTGATCGCATTTTCAGCAATGGTAGAAGGATTGGTTGAGCCTTCTTCTGTAAATACCGGAACTCCAATTTGGCCTCCCAATACTTTAAGCTGGTCAATTGCCGCAGGACGGTAAACGTCACAGGCAACCAATAAAGGTTTTTTGGTTCTTTTTGTTTTTAAATAATTGGCAAGTTTTCCGGAGAAAGTCGTCTTACCCGAACCCTGAAGACCGGCAATAAGAATTACGGTAGGTTTTCCCGAAAGATTGATTCCTTCCTGGGAACCTCCCATGAGATCTACCAATTCGTCATGGACGATCTTCGTCATCAGCTGTCCCGGAGTAAGAGAAGTAAGAACATTCTGTCCTAAAGCTTTATCCTGAACTCTTTTCGTAAGATCTTTTGCAACTTTATAGTTAACGTCAGCATCTACCAGCGCTCTACGGATTTCCTTTACGGTTTCCGCTACGTTGATCTCTGTGATTTTTCCGCGTCCGGAAATATTATGTAGAGCCTTGTCTAATTTATCCTGTAAACTATTAAACATATGTATTGTAAATTATAGGTTTGCAAAAATAAGGAATTTTTAGGCATATCCAAAGTCTTGGGATACGTAATATTATATATATGCAAAAAATGATAAAAATCAAATCATACGGAAAAACGATAGAAAAAGTCTATTTTTGCGATCAGTTAAAATAAACCTTATAATTACAGAAGTTGAAAACAGTTTAAAAATGAAATTGAATCCTAATATTCTTGTCACAGTATTATTCTTTCTAACCTTCCTGATCCATTTTTCTCTTTGGAAATTTGTTTTTCACTTGGATGAGATTATTATTGTTAAATTTTATCTTTTTTTAAGTGTAATGTTTATGATGATGATTACTCTTGTTAATATAATTAATAGAACTGTACCACAGTTTTTAGGGCTGTCTGTCATTGGTCTTATCTTATTAAAATTCGGTTTAATGTATCTAATTCGTAAGAAATTAAACTTTGAAGTGATTCCGGGCTATAAATTTCACTTTATATTGCCATATTTCGTCCTGACAACACTGCTTACGTACTATGCGATTAAGCTAATTAATCATGACAAAAAACAGTAAAATTATTTATTGAAAATAGAAAAAATATTATATTTTTGCACAACGAAAAAAACCTATCAATGTTTAAGAAATTCGCAGTTTTATTCTACAGTATTTTTGTATTAAACCTAGTGTCTGCACAGCATGGTGAGGCCACTGCCGGGACAGCTCCTGCTCAAGAGCTTTCTGAGAAAGACAAAGCAACTAAAGAAAACAAGGAGTTCATCACTCATCACTTGTTGGATGCTCACGATTTTACATTGATGGTGGATAAAGATGGTCACCACATTGGTTTTCCTCTTCCTGTTATTTTTTATGATAACGGTTTTCATGCCTTCATGAGCAATAGTAAAGAAGGTTTCATGCATGGTGAAACAACTGAAGTAGATGGTTCTTATTATAAATTGCACCACGAAAAAATTTACAAGACTGATGCAGCAGGAACTTTAACTTTAGACAAAGACGGTCATCCTACCAACGAAAAACCTTTAGACCTTTCCATTACTAAAAGTGTACTTATCATTTTCCTGGTTTCACTTTTAATGTTTGTGTTATTTACAGGAATGGCAAGATCATACAAAAAATCCGTTGTTCCTACAGGAGCTGCAAGATTTTTAGAGCCCTTGATTATTTTTGTAAGAGACGAAATTGCTATTCCGAACATCGGGCACAAGTATAAAAGGTTCATGGGTTATTTATTAACTGTATTTTTCTTTATCTTACTTTTAAACGTTTTAGGTTTGATGCCTTTCGGAATCAATGTTACAGGTAATATTACCATGACATTCTTCCTTGCAATCCTTACTTATTTAATTACTACGTTCTCAGCTAATAAAGATTATTGGAAACATATTTTTTGGATGCCAGGTGTTCCTGTTCCAATGAAATTCATCATGTTGCCAATTGAATTATTAGGAACTTTAACTAAGCCTTTTGCATTGATGATCCGTCTTTTTGCCAACATGACGGCAGGACACATCGTTGTAATGACGCTTATTGGATCAATTTATATCTTCAAGAACTGGATTGCCGGAGTTGCATTCCCATTCTTAACTTTAGTTATCTATATCCTTGAGGTATTGGTAGCATTCCTTCAGGCTTATATCTTTACAATGCTTTCTGCACTGTTCATTGGAATGGCTGTAGAAGAGCATGAGCACGAACATCATGCTGCTCATTAATAAAGAACAAGTTTGAAGCTTAAAATATTAAAAACAATTTTTTAAATTATATTTATTATGGAAATCCCTAGAATTATTGGTGGCGGTCTTATCGTACTTGGTGTAGGTATCGGTCTTGGTAAAATCGGAGCTGCTGCTCTTGAAGCTATCGCTAGACAGCCTGAGCAATCTGGAAAAATCCAAACTGCTATGCTTATTGCAGCTGCACTAGTAGAAGGTGTTGCATTTGCTGCGTTATTCGCATCATAAGCCAAACAAAAAAACATTGTTGCAGCGGTTGGCTGCAGCAATGTTAATTTAAAAAAGAAAAAAGTAATAATTATTTATACATTTATATAATGGAATTAATTCACCAGTTTTCATCAGGATTATTTATTATCCAGTCTGTTATTTTTCTAGCATTATTATTTTTGTTAGGTAAATTTGCCTGGAAACCTATTTTAAAATCGATCAACGACAGAGAAACTTCTATTGTTGATGCTCTTAATCAGGCTAAATTAGCAAGAAAAGAGATGGAGACTTTAAAAGAGGATAACGAAAGAATTATTCGTGAAGCTAAGATCGAAAGAGATGCTATCCTTAAAGAAGCCAGAGAAATTAAAGATAGAATCGTAGGTGAGGCTAAAGATGCTGCTAAAAGTGAAGGAGACAAGATGATTGAAGCGGCTAAGCAGACTATCCAGACTGAGAAAAATGCTGCTATGGCAGACATCAAAACTCAAATCGGTGCTTTATCTGTAAACATTGCTGAATCTATCCTTAAGCAGAAGTTGGATAACAACGAAGCTCAAAACGAATTAGTTCAAAATTATTTAAACAAATCTAACCTTAACTAAGAATGCTTACATCTAAAGTAGCTAAAAGATACGCACAGGGACTGCTTGATTTCACCAATGAAACAGGCCAGACCGCTGCTGTATTTTCTGAAATGAAAGATGTAAAGAAGATCATGTCTCAATCCGCAGATTTGAATAAATTCTTCCTTACCCCTTACATTGATGCAAAAAAGAAAATAGAGGTGGCAGACCAGATCTTTAAAGATTTTTCAGTTTCTTCACAGAACCTGATCAGATTAGTGATCAAGCACGGACGTGAAAGCCAACTGAAAAATATTGCTCAGGAGTTCATTAATAAAGTAGAGGATATCAACGGTGTACAGAGAATAACTCTTACTACGGCAACTCAGCTTTCTAAAGATAACCTTGATCAGATTCTAAGATCTACCAATCTGGTAAAATCAGATTCAAACTTTGATCTGAATTTAAATGTAAAGCCTGATATTTTAGGAGGCTATATTCTAAGAGTAGGTGATCAGCAGATCGATGCATCTGTAAAGACAAAACTTAATCAGGTTAAAAAAGATTTTCAATTAAATTAAAGAAAAAACAACCATACAATGGCAGAAATAAATCCGGCAGAAGTATCTGCGATCTTAAAACAGCAATTGGCCAACTTCGATACTCAATCCAACGTTGAGGAAGTAGGTACAGTTTTAACCATCGGTGATGGTATTGCTCGTGTATACGGGTTAGAAAACGTACAATACGGAGAGTTGGTGAAATTTTCTAGTGATGTAGAAGGTATTGTACTTAACCTTGAAGAAGACAACGTAGGTGTTGCTCTACTTGGTGAAAGTAAATTAGTAAAAGAAGGAGATACAGTAAGAAGAACAAACAGAATCTCTTCTATCAAAGTAGGAGAAGGAATGTTAGGAAGAGTAGTGGATACTCTTGGTAACCCTATCGATGGTAAAGGTCCTATTACTGGGGATTTATACGAAATGCCATTGGAAAGAAAAGCTCCTGGAGTTATCTTCAGACAGCCGGTAACTGAACCTTTACAGACAGGTATCGTTGCTATCGACTCTATGATCCCTGTAGGAAGAGGTCAGAGAGAGCTTATCATTGGTGACAGACAGACAGGTAAAACTACTGTTGCGATCGATACGATCATCAACCAGAAAGAATTCTTTGATGCAGGTAATCCTGTATATTGTATATATGTTGCAATCGGTCAGAAAGCTTCTACCGTAGCACAAATCGTTAAAACCCTTTCTGATAAAGGTGCTTTAGCATATACTGTAATCGTTGCGGCTAATGCTTCAGATCCGGTTCCAATGCAGGTATATTCTGCAATGGCGGGTGCATCTATCGGTGAGTTCTTCAGAGACACTGGTAGACCGGCATTAATCGTTTATGATGATTTATCCAAGCAAGCTGTAGCGTATCGTGAGCTTTCTCTTCTATTGAGAAGACCACCGGGCCGTGAAGCTTATCCTGGAGACGTTTTCTATCTTCACTCAAGACTATTGGAAAGGGCTGCAAAAGTTATCGCTGATGACAAAATTGCTAGCCAGATGAACGATTTACCTGAGTCTTTAAGACCAATCGTAAAAGGTGGTGGTTCATTAACTGCACTTCCAATTATCGAAACTCAGGCTGGTGACGTTTCTGCGTATATTCCAACCAACGTAATCTCTATTACAGACGGACAGATTTTCCTTGAATCAGATCTATTCAACTCAGGGGTTCGTCCTGCAATTAACGTAGGGATCTCTGTATCCAGAGTAGGAGGTAACGCTCAGATCAAATCAATGAAAAAAGTATCTGGTACTCTTAAATTAGACCAGGCTCAGTATAAAGAATTGGAAGCGTTCGCTAAGTTCGGTTCTGACCTTGATGCTTCTACTTTAGCAGTAATCTCTAAAGGAGAAAGAAACGTTGAGATCCTTAAGCAGCCGGTAAACTCTCCACTTCCGGTAGACAGCCAGGTAGCTATGATCTACGCAGGAACAGAGAACCTTTTAAGAAACGTTCCTATCAGAAAAGTAAAAGAATTCCAGGTAGAATATATTGAGTTCCTGAGATCTAAGCACCCTGATACAATGGCGGCTATTAAAGCTGGTAAAATCGATAACGACATTACCAACGTTCTTAAGCAGGCAGCTAACGATTTAGCTTCTAAATATAACTAAAATCTTCATTGTTTAAGGTTTGGAACCTCTTCTGAACCTTAAACTTTAGACCATACACTTTGAACCCAAATTAATGGCAAACTTAAAAGAAATACGAGGCAGAATTACGTCAATTTCATCTACGATGCAAATTACCCGTGCTATGAAAATGGTTTCCGCGGCGAAGCTTAAAAAAGCACAGGATGCAATCGTAATGCTTAGACCTTATTCTGAAAAACTGCAGGAAATTATCCAGAATGTAAATTCTAGCTCTGATCCTGATCAGGTTTCTGTTTATGCTCAAAAAAGAGAAGTGAAAAGAATCCTTTTCATCGCTGTTACTTCAAACAGAGGTCTTGCAGGAGCTTTCAACTCATCTATTGTAAAAGAGCTTAACAACCAGTTTAGAGATAAGTCTCAATACGAAGTTGAAGTTCTTACCATCGGTAAAAAAGCTTTTGATGCGGTAAGAAGAACCCGTGCAGTATATTCCAACGAAAGTGCTGTTTTTGACAATTTAAACTTTGATACAGTAGCTCATGTTACTGAAGGAGTAATGACCAGCTTTAGAGAAGGCAAATTTGATGAAGTTTATCTGATCTACAACAAATTTGTTAATGCTGCTACCCAGGAAGTAACTGCTGAACAGCTTCTTCCGATTTCCATGGCTGAAAAAGCTGAAGAAACTCAGGTAGAAACAGATTATATCTTTGAGCCTAACAGAAACGAAATCCTGGACAATTTGATTCCTAAAGCAATCAAAACTCAGGTTTTCAAAGCGGTTTTAGATTCTGTTGCATCAGAGCACGGAGCGAGAATGACTGCCATGCACAAAGCTACAGACAACGCGCAGGCTTTAAAGAACGATCTTGTGATCTTCTACAACAAAGCAAGACAGGCTGCTATTACAAACGAAATCCTTGAGATCGTTTCAGGAGCGGAAGCTTTGAAAAATTCGTAAAAGAATTATTTTAACATATTATTAAAGCATCGATATTGTCGATGCTTTTTTTGTTATTTATATTTTATCTATCTTTGTAAACTAAAATATTATACAATTTCTAAATGGACTCGGACATAGTCAGGCTTTTGCTAGCCTTATTTCTTGTTTTACTCAATGGCTTTTTCGTAGCCGCAGAATTTTCAATTGTTAAAGTTCGTTACTCACAAATCCAGTTAAAAGCCGCCGAAGGTAACTCTATGGCGAAACAGGCAGAGCATATTATCAAGCATCTTGATGAGTACCTCTCTGCTACACAGCTTGGTATTACACTGGCATCCCTTGCGTTGGGATGGGTAGGTGAAAGCGCTCTGCATCATGTGGTAGAGAGCATCTTCCATTCTTTGAATGTGGATTTAACACAAACCACAATTACCACGATTTCAGTGGTGACCAGTTTTGTATTGATTACGGTAATGCATATCGTATTCGGGGAACTTATCCCAAAATCAATTGCTATTAGAAAATCTGAGTCAACGACAATGGCTACAGCAGTGCCGTTAAGAGTTTTTTATACGATCTTCAAGCCTTTTATCTGGTTGATGAACCTAATGTCCAATACTTTTTTAAGATTGGTAAAAATACATCCGGCTTCAGAACAGGAAATTCACTCTACAGAAGAGCTTCAGCTTTTGGTAAAACAAAGTGCGGACAGTGGTGAAATTGAAGAAGAGAATTATGAAATTATCAAGAACGCATTTGATTTTACAGATCATTCCGCCAAGCAGATCATGGTTCCAAGACAGAATATCACGTCTATTGACTTTGAAGAAGATATCAATGAAATTATCAACAAGATCATGGATAGCGGTTATTCCCGTATTCCTGTATATCTAGATTCTATCGACAATATAATTGGAGTTCTTTATACAAAAGAGATCATCAGGGAATTTGTGAAAAGAAAAGGAGAGCTTAATCATGAAGATCTAAAAGAATTGATGCGTGACGCATTCTTTGTAGTCGGAAGCAAAAAGATCTCAGATCTCCTGAAGATTTTCCAGCAGAAAAAGCAGCACCTTGCGATCGTTATTGATGAATTTGGAGGAACAGAAGGGATTATAACCCTGGAAGATATTCTGGAGGAGCTTGTAGGAGAAATTCAGGATGAAGAGGACGATGAAGACAAGCTGGTAGATAAAATGGGTGACAATATTTATTGGGTTCAGGCGACACAGCCGCTGGACGAGATTAATGAGCATTTGCCTAAAAAGCTGCCTCTTTCCGAAGAAAGTGAATACAACTCATTGGCAGGATTTATTCTGCATGCACTGGAAGATATTCCTGAAGAAAATGATGAGTTTGATCTGGAAAACTATCATTTCAAAATTCTGAAAATGAATAATAAGAGTGTAGAGCTCGTAGAATTGGTATATGAAGGCCCGAATGTTCTTAATGACCTGGCCGATAAAATAGGAGAAGTTTAAAAAAATAGAAATGATTTCTTTTAACAATATAAAAGATTATGAAGATCCGAAACGCCAGTATGAAGAAGAAGTGCTGGTTTTGGATGATACCGATGAAGTATATAAGCTGGTGCTTCATAATGACGATATTCACACCTTTGATTACGTCATAGATTGCCTGGTCGAGATCTGTAAACATACGCTGGAACAGGCCGAGCAATGTACCATACTGGTTCATTACAAAGGGAAATGCACGGTGAAAACAGGATCAATGGACCTTCTTAAGCCCATGCATGAAAAATTACTTTCAAGGGAATTAACAAGTGAAATAGTATAAACAGAACTCTGCCATCCGGCGGAGTTTTTTATTAGGATTAATGATTAAATTTATCAGTAAATAAAAACTTGGGAATATTTTAAATTTGGTGACGGTCACCAGATTTTTTTTGTTAAAACCAAATTCTGCAGGGATTGTTTTAGTTGCATTCATCTAAAATAGTATATTTGTACCAACTATAAAGAAACAAAAAAAGAATGCTTGTAATAGGAATTGCCGGAGGTACAGGATCCGGCAAAACTACAGTTGTTGACAAGATACTGCAACAGCTTGATATTGAAGGAATGAATATCCTTTCCCAGGATAATTATTATCACGACAACCCGAATCTGACACTGACCGAGAGAGAAGCGCTCAACTACGACCATCCCAAGTCAATAGATTTCGATTTAATGATAAAACATGTGAAAGCTTTAAAAAACAATGAGTCTATAGAACAGCCCATTTATAGCTTTGTCACCCATTCCCGAACCGGCGACCACGTCACTGTAGAACCTAAAAATGTATTGGTGGTAGAAGGTATTCTGGTCCTTACCAATAAAGAATTGCTGAAAGAGTTCGACCTTAAGGTGTTCGTTCATGCAGATTCCGATGAAAGACTGATCAGAAGAATCAGGAGAGATACCCAGGAAAGGGGAAGAGACCTGAACGAAGTCCTTCACAGGTACCAGACCACCCTGAAGCCAATGCATCAGGAATTCATAGAACCATCGAAGAATGAAGCCGATCTGATCATTCCGAACATGAGACAGAATTCCGTAGCGATTGATTTTTTAACTACTGTTATTAAAAATTCGTTGAGAAAACATTAAAAATGAAAGAAAACAAACTTATTAAAGACATTCAGCCGAAATCTGAAACATTCAGAATGATCCAGAAATATGTTCTGAACAAATACACCATTACGATTTGTATGTTCCTCGTCTGGATGATTTTCTTTGATAAAACCTCTTTCCTTGTTATTAATGAACTGAACGGCGAGATCAGCCGATATGAAGACCAGCTGGAATACTATAAAAAAGAGTATGAAAAAAATGATACTTTTTATAAAAAGCTGATGAACAATAAGTCGGAAAAAGAAAAATACGCAAGAGAAAATTATTTCATGAAAAAGCCGGATGAAGAAATCTTTATTCTGGTGGTAGATAGTGCAAATGTTGCTAAGAAATAAAATATTTAAACTTTGAGTGGTCAATTAGCTTCGCTGTGAAATTATAAAAACTTCACCATTGACTGCGGAGCAACCTTCACTATTCACAAAAAATAACTAAAAATGAATTGTCAACGGGTCAATAGTCAATGATTAAAACTTCACCATTGACTGCGGAGCAACCTTCACTATTCACAAAAAATAACTAAAAATGAATTGTCAACGGGTCAATAGTCAATGATTAAAACTTCACCATTGACCTGCAAAGCAGAATTCACCATTCACCTAATTAAATGCCAATGTCAGCAGATATACTTCCAAACTGGGAAAATTTAGTAAAAAAACAACTGAAAACAGAAGACATTTATTCCATTTTAAAGAAAGAAAACCTTGAGGGGATTGATGTAAAACCTTTTTATAGTGAAGTTCAGAAACCGCTGGCCAACCTGCCGAAAGTGGAAGAAAACACCCATCTTGTAGCCAGATATCATGAAAGTTTGGAAGAAGATGTTTTTGCCTTTATTTTAGACCATAACGTCGAAAACCTTGAACAGAAAACAATCTTTGTAAACAATAAAGACCTTGCCGGCCACATCAGCCCGAAGGAAGAAGATCAGTACTTTTCCCTGATTGATGTTTTTAATGAAAATGAGGGAAATATTGATGACCAGCTGACAAAAGAGCTTTTATCAAAAGATTTCAGGAGAAACATCTGTGTTGATATCTCACTTCATCAGAATGCGGGAGCTGCCATCTATCAGCAGCTGGGAATCGCATTGGCAAAGACCAAAGAGCTTATTGAAGTTTATGGTCCTGAAATTTTAAGCAAACTGATCTTCAGAATTGCTGTCGGAGGAAACTATTTCTTTGAGATGGCTAAATTAAGGGCTTTTAAGATCGTTTTTAACCAGCTTTCCAGAGAATATGGGTTAAATGAAACGCCCTACATTTTTGCAGAAACATCTTTAAGAAATAAAGCGGTTGCCGATAATGAAAATAACCTGATCCGTTCAACCTTGGAACTGGCTTCTGCCATGATTGCAGGGGCAGATGCTGTTTTCAGCAATAATTATCTGGTGAACAGAAGTACTGATAATTCCGAAGAGATCTCTTTTAAACAGCAGATTGTTCTGGCTTACGAAAGTATCATCAATGTATTTGAAGATGCATCGAATGGAAGCTATTACGTTGAAGATATTACCCGTCAGATGGCTGAAAAATCCTGGGCATTGTTTGTTGAAATAGAAGAAGCAGGAGGGTATCTTGAGCTTTTGAAGCAAGGAATCATTCAGAAAAAGATCCATGACCATGCTGTTGAAGAGCAAAGATGGGTGGAAGAAGGAAAAATAAAGCTGATCGGAGTGAATTTATATCCTAAATTAGACGTTAAAAGGTCAATTGAGGACCTTTATAGCGAAAAAGAAATAAAGGCCGTACGTTGGGCTGAAATGTTTGAGTAAGAATTCATCAGTTTGATGCCACGAATGCCCGAATATAATTTATTAAATTTGTATTCAGGCACAAATGGATTATCAGATGAATATTATTTATAAGGAAGAGTCATATCGGATTGTTGGGATTTGTATGGAAATTCACAATTATTTAGGTCATGGCTTTTCTGAAATTGTTTATAAAGATGCATTGGAACTAGAATTCCGAAAAGCTGGATTATTCTATGAAAGAGAAAAAGAATATGAAGTAGTTTATAAAGGAATCGTTCTTCCGCACAAATTTTATGCAGATTTTGTAATTAATGAAAAAATTATTTTGGAAATAAAAGGCAAAAGTCAGATTGTGGATGCTGACTTAGCCCAGGCAATTAATTACCTAAAAGTTTCTGGAAATAAATTGGCATTGATTGTTAATTTTGGCGAATTAAAATTAAACTATAAAAGAATCATTTTATAAGCAGTAACTATTTAAAATAAAGTATTCGTGCATTCGTGGCATTCCAATCTAGAAATCCAAAACTATATCAATGCAAATCTAAACACAGACCTGCATTCTTTATTATTAAAAAAATCCCCGTTTCCAGACGTTTCCATGCAGGAAATTGTCCAGCAGATCAAAGGAAAGCAGACTGCCCAGAAGAAATTTCCGTTTCTGCTGAAAGATGGCATTATTTTTCCACCACAACTTAATTTGGAGCAGTCTTCTTCTGAAGCTACGGCGCACTATAAATCGCAGATCCTCAAAGGAAATAGATTCGTGGACCTGACCAGCGGTTTTGGGATCGATGCCTATTATCTGTCCAGGAATTTCAACGAGGTGACTCTTGTGGAACAGAACCCTGAATTACTGGATATAGTAGAGCATAATTGGGGGATTTTAGGCAGAAAAGCATCTTTTATTAATCAGAATCTGGAAGACTTTCTGAGAACGAATAAAGAGCATTTTGATGTTATTTATTTAGATCCTGCAAGAAGAGACCAAAACAAAAATAAAGTCTTTCTGCTTGAAGATCTTTCACCGGACATTCTGCAGATTAAAGACGTTCTTCTTGCCACAGCAGATCAGGTAATTGTGAAACTTTCGCCGTTAATCGATTTGAAATACCTGATTTCAGTATTGCCGGATATTTTCAGGATAGAAATCATAGCTGTAAAAAATGACGTAAAGGAAGCTGTCATTTTTTTGTCCAATGAAAAGAGAGATGGGGTTAAAGTAAATTGTACTAACCTTGAGAGCGGAGAATCTGATTTTACGTTCGCATTTGGAGAGGAGGAAAATGCTCAGGCTATATATTCTGAGCCTGAAAAATTCATATATATTCCCAATAACAGCATTTTAAAAGCTGGAGTTTTTAACCTGATCTCAGAAAAATTCAGCCTTAAAAAACTTCATCCGAATACTCATATCTATACCTCGGCTCAAAAAGCTGACGGTTTTCCCGGCAGGATTTTGGAAATGGAAACTGTTGAATCCAAGCAGATTAAAAAGAAAGGACAGTTTAATATTATTTCAAAGAATTATCCCTTAAAACCTGATGATATCAAAAAGAAATATGGAATAAAAGACGGTGGGGACAGCTATCTTATTTTTACACAATCCAAAAAAGGTAAAATAATTTTAAAATCAGTATAAAAATGTTGCCGAAAAAAGCAGGATTTCTTACTTTTGGGCAATCAAAAATTAAGCATGAAATCGCTTGCTGTAAAAATCATTGAAACAGACTGAAATAATGCGATTCCATATGACCTTAAAAAAATAAATTTTGCATATGAAAAAATTAATTATATGTTTAGCTGTTGCAACAGTAGCCGTAAGCTGTAAAAAGATCCAGGCAGGAGGAAACAAGAATACTCTGAAACTGGAAGAAGGAATAGAAAGATATTCCGATGATGTACAGGTAGGAGGTGAAGCACACGGTCATGAAGCTGCTGCAGGACATGGTTCTGAACATGCTGAGAAAAAATCTCAGGTTTCTATTGATTTGAATGGAGTTGCCCTGAAAGGTTTTGCCAACGGAATGGAAGACAGCATGGTAAAGTACCTGAAGTCAGGTCAATATGCTTCTGCAACTGAAGACGGATTAAAATCTGTATGGTATGATTTCGATAATGTGAACTTCAAAATAGGTTCTGCCAATCAATTGGAAGCAGGTTCTCAGGAACAGCTGGATAATCTGGCTAAGATTCTGAAAGCTTATCCGGATGCAAAAATTAAAATTGGAGGTTATACTGATAAAACCGGAGATGAACCTAAAAATGTGAAATTATCTCAGGACAGAGCCAATTTCATTAAAGCTCAGCTTACAAGCTTAGGGGCAGGAGGACAGATTGTTTCAGCAGAAGGATACGGAAGCCAGTTTGCCAAAGTAGACGCGAAAGCATCTGATGCAGAAAGAGCGTCTGACAGAAAAATGTCTGTAAGATTTACAAAATAATTTAAATACAATAAAGTATATGAATGTCTTGCTCAAGCAGGGCATTTTTTTTATTTTTAACGAAACAAATTTTTACAATGCAAGAGACATTAAATTACATCAGCGAAAACAAACAGCGTTTCGTGGATGAATTATTTGAGTTATTGAGAATTCCTTCTATTTCTGCAGATCCGGCTTATAAAAATGATGTATTGAAATGTGCGGACGTCGTTGCAGAACATCTTAAAAATGCAGGTGCCGATCATGTTGAAGTATGCAAAACAAATGGCTATCCCATCGTTTTCGGAGAAAAGATTATAGATAAAAACCTTCCTACGGTACTTGTGTACGGGCATTATGATGTACAGCCTGCCGATCCTTTGGAATTATGGAAAAAACCGCCTTTTGAACCCTATATCGAGAAAACAGAACTTCACCCTGACGGAGCCATCTTTGCCAGAGGTTCAGCAGATGATAAAGGGCAGTTTTTCATGCATGTGAAAGCTTTTGAAGCTATGATGAAGACAAACTCACTTCCTTGCAACGTAAAATTCATTCTTGAAGGGGAAGAGGAAGTAGGATCTGTGAGCCTGGGAGATTTCGTTAATGAAAATAAAGAAAAACTGTCTTGCGACTGTATTCTTATCTCTGATACCCATATCTACAGCAATGAGCAGCCTACTGTAACTACAGGTTTAAGAGGTTTGAGCTATGTAGAAGTGGAAGTGGAGGGACCAAACAGAGATCTTCACTCAGGACTTTATGGAGGAGCAGTTCCAAACCCTATTCACGTACTTTCCAGAATGATTGCCAAGCTGATTGATGAAGACGGACATATTACTATCGATGGGTTCTATGACAATGTAGAAACCGTATCAGATGCTGAAAGAGCAGACATGAACAAGCTGAAGGATAATCCTGAAGAATTCAAGAAATCTATCGGTCTTAACGGAGTGGAAGGTGAGAAGGGCTATACAACGCTTGAAAGAACCTCTATACGTCCTACTTTAGACTGCAATGGGATCTGGGGAGGATATACAGGAGAAGGAGCTAAAACCGTGATTCCTTCCAAAGCTTCTGCTAAAATATCAATGCGTCTGGTTCCTTATCAGACTCCTGAAGAAATTACGGAAAAATTCACGAAATACTTTGAAAAGATCGCTCCCGAGAACGTGAAAGTAAAGGTAACCCCTCACCACGGAGGAATGCCGTATGTTTTACCAAGTGATACCAAAGAATTTTTAGCTGCTAAAAAGGCTATGGAAACTGCTTTTGGTAAAGAAGTTCTTCCTTACAGAAGTGGAGGAAGTATTCCGATCACTGCAATGTTTGAAAAAGTTTTAAGAGCTAAGTCTGTATTAATGGGCTTTGGACTGGATTCAGATGCAATCCACTCACCGAATGAACATTACGGGCTGTTCAATTTTTATAAAGGAATTGAAAGTATCCCATTATTCTTCGAAAATTATTCTAAATAATTAATATTTAATAAGCATAATTCATAAAGCGTTCCAACATCGGAGCGCTTTATGTTTTTTTATGATAATATCCCTATCAAATGATATTTTTTTTAATAATCTATGTGTTTATTTTTAGTTCAACCTAAAAATAAGACTATGAAAAAAATCTATCCCTTCACACTCTGCTTGTTTTCAGTATTTTCCTTTGCCCAGCAGATGGTTTCTTTTGAATATTTAGACGGCTTTCATACCGGGGATATTCATGGCCAGGGGACTTGGATCAGTACCCCAACCGGAGATGTGCCTCCCAATGTGCTCAATCAGACCGTCTGTACAGATACGGCAACAGATGGAGCTAATTCCTTGAAAATAGTAAAGGAAAATACATATGGAACCCAGTCGATTCCTATAATCGGAGCATTTGATAATCTTCCCGTATTGCTTCCTCATCATAGTTTTACCGTCTCTTTTGATATCAATATGTCTCAGCTCAATGGATCCATTTTTAGCTTTCAGGGAGTAAGCAGCGCTGAAGAGAAATATATTGTGAGATTTGATTTTGATAATACCGGTACTATTAAAATTTTGAAAACAATTTCTGGCATGCCTGTAATGGAACCTGCCTCAGGAACATGGCTTCCGAATGTATGGTATCAGATAAAGGTAGTAGGCACACCGGCGGATATCAAATATTATCTGAATGGGGTTTTAATCTATTCCGGTATAGCAGCAGAGTCAATGGATATAAACCAGCTCCGCTTTGTACATGATAATGCAGACGGATCAGCCTATATTGATAACATTAAGGTATACAATCAGGCATTGTTATCTGCAGCAGACGGTGATGTGAATAGAAAAACTGTAGAAGTGTATCCAAATCCTGCCTCAGATTTTATTAAGATAAGTTCTTCAGGTAAAATAAAAAGCATACAAATCTATGATACAGTGGGCAAAATAATTCAGGCAGAGTTGGAAAATAATAAAATAGACATTAGAAATCTTCCTACGGGAACTTATCTGATTAATGTAAAAGCTGAAAAAGGTAATTTTTCCGGTAAGTTTATTAAGAAATAATGTAGAGGGCTAATTTTCTTGTATTTAGAATAATTTTTGCTTATTCCGATAGATGTTTTTGTGTTTTGTAGTATTTATAGTTAAAATATTTTATATAAGTTTATTTTTTAGAAAAATCATTTATATTTTGTGTTTTTAACAAAAATGATGTAAATGATATATTTAAATATTTTTGATCAAAATCTTAACTTATGTTATTGAATTGCAGTAATATTTTTTTAAATTAGAATAAAAGTTCTATATTTACTACACTAATTAATAACAGAAAAAAAATATCATGAAAAGAAATCTACTATTTTGTTTAGCGTTAACTTCAGCAGTTTCTCTTTCTGCCCAAGTTTTAGAATCAGACAACTACAATTCTTATACAGTAGGAAACGTTGCAACATCTACGACAGGTACAGTTCCTGGACAAGGAGGTATGGCCGTGTATACCGGATCGGTTACTGATTATCAGATTGTTAATGGTGACGCTGCTCACGGGAAGTATCTTCAGGTAATTGGTGGTGTTGATGGCACTGCAGCATCCTCACGTTATGTTTTTAAAAGTGGACTTGCAACAGCTTGGGCTGCCAGAACAGCTGGGAATAATATTATTAAAGGAAAAGCTGATATTTATACAGGAACTTCTACAAACCAACATGCATCAGGAGTAGCAATTTATAGTGCAGATGATGGAATTGTTGGTGTAAGATATAATTCACAGACCAAACTGATGACAGGTTTGGCTTATCTTGATACAGGCTTGAGTAGTGCATTTTATACAATAACTGGTATCTCTGCCACTACTTACCCTGCAAATACATGGGTGACAGTGGGATATAGCTACAATAAAACAACCGGAGAGATAACTTATACCATTGGCAACGCAGCACCTCTTACATTGACAGTAAACGGAGCAACTACTGTAGCAGGTCTTGATCCAGCAGAATTTGATGTATATAGCTCTCCTTATAGAGCTTCTGCTACGGCACCTGTAAATACGGGGCCAACAACTTTTGGTATTGACAATTACTCAGTACATGCAGGAAATAACATTACATTGGGAACGGTTGAAAATGATAACAGAAAATCTTCAATTATTGCTATTGGGCCTAATCCAGCAGTTGATTATCTGAACATTCTTACAGAAATGAAAATCAGTAATCTTGAAATTTATGATATGTCCGGGAAAAAGGTTCCTGCTCAGCTTGAAGGAAATAAAGTGAATGTGAGAAATCTTAGTTCAGGAAGTTATATTGTAAGTTTTGAAACAAAAGACGGAAAAACTACTGAGAAATTCATTAAAAAATAAACTACTGATAAATCTTAGTATATATAAAGCGCTTCAATTGAAGCGTTTTTGTTATTTTAGGGAATTAAAATTTAAGAGTATGCCGGAAAATAAAGTAGCTTATATAACAGGAGGAACCAAAGGAATAGGTTTCGGAATAGCCAGAATATTATTGGAGAATGGTATTTCGGTAGCATTTTCAGGACGCAAAAGAGATGATGTGGAGAAAGCAGAAGAAGACCTTAAAAAATATTCGGAGAATGTTCTGGGAATTGTTTCAGATGTGAGAAATCTTGAAAGTGAAAAAGAAGCTGTAAAATATACCGTCGCCAAATTCGGAAGGCTGGATTTTGTAATTGCCAATGCAGGTCTGGGAATATTTAAACCCGTGGATGAGCTTTCTGCCCAGGAGTGGAATGATATGATAGAAACAAATCTCACAGGCGTTTTTTATACATTAAAAGCCTCTGTGGAAGAACTGAAAAAGACGGAAGGTTATTATATCACGGTTTCGAGTCTTGCCGGTGCCAATTTCTTTGAAAACGGAACAGGCTATAATGCTTCTAAATTCGGGGTAGTAGGATTTACCCAGGCTGCAATGATTGATCTCAGAAAATACAATATCAAATCTACCGTCATTATGCCGGGATCAGTAGCTACAAATTTTAACGGAAACATCCCTTCAGAAAAAGACAGCTGGAAGATTCAACCTGAAGATATGGGAAATCTGGTGCTCGATATTTTAAAAATGAATCCCCGTGTTTTGCCCAGCAAGATAGAGTTTAGGGCAACCAAACCAGCCTGATGAATGCATTTAATGTATTGAATAGTAAAAAAATAAGTATTATGCATGCATAATATATTTTTTAATTATATTAGCAACTGTAAAATATAACAAAATCTCAGCATAGAACGCTATGTTTTTATGCACAAAAGGGAAAAAATAAAATAGTACACATGAAAATATTAGTTTGTATCAGTAGTGTTCCGGATACTACTTCCAAAATTAACTTTACGGCAGATAAATCTGCTTTCGACAAAAATGGAATCCAGTGGGTAATTAATCCATTAGATGAATTTGCATTGACAAAAGCAGTTAAACTTCAGGAAACTCAGGGTGCAACTGTAACAGTGATCAATGTAGGAGATGCTGCTACAGAACCTGTCATAAGAAAAGCATTGGCTATTGGTGCCAACGATGCGGTGAGAGTAAATCTGGATCCCAAAGATAGCTATTCTACGGCAAAAGAAATTGCTGCTGTAGCTCAGAATGGCGGATATGATCTTATTCTTTGCGGGAAAGAGTCCATCGATTACAATGGTGGGTCTGTACCGGGAATGGTAGCTCAGCTATTGAACCAGCCTTTCGTGAATGCATCTGTAGGTTTAGACGTAAACGGAAGTGAAGCTACTGCAGTAAGAGAAATTGAAGGCGGAAAAGAAACTATATCAGTAAAATTACCTGCCGTAATTGCAGGACAAAAAGGTTTGGTAGACGAAAAAGATCTTATCATCCCGAATATGAGAGGAATTATGTCTGCAAGAACGAAGCCTTTACAGGTTGTAGAGCCTACTTCTTCTGAAGTGAGAGTTCAGGGAGTATCTTATGACAGCGTGCCGCCAAGAGCTGCTGTGAAAATGGTTTCTCCTGACAATCTGGACGAATTGGTAAGATTACTTCACGAAGAAGCTAAAGTAATCTAACAATCTTTTAATTCTTAAATTTTTTAATCTTTAAATTTAAAAAAATGGCAGTATTCGTATACGCAGAAAATATAAACGGAGTTTACAAAAAAGCAGCTTTGGAAGCAGTTTCTTATGCTAAGGCAATTGCAGATCAGGCAGGAGATACCGTTACGGCAATCTCTGTAAACCCAACGGATTCTTCAGATGTATTGTACAAATATGGAGCATCAAACGTTATCAATATCAAAGATGATGGTCTTAAAAACTTCTCGGCAAAAGCCTATGCACAGGCTGTAAGTGAAGTGGCAGACGGAAATACTATTGTGTTCCCTCACACTACAGACGCCTCTTCTGTAGCTCCTATGCTTGCGGTAATGAAGAACTATTCTCTAATTACCAACGTTTTGGAAGCTCCTGAAAGCCTTTCTCCGTTCCAAGTGAAAAGAAGAGCATTTTCCGGAAAAGGATTTATGCATGCAAAGGCTGAAGGAAATGGGGTGATCATCACGGTTTCACAAAATGCTTTCGGGGTAAAAGAAAGTGCAGTATCAGGTTCTGAAGAAGTTAAAAACTTATCAGTAGCGAATGAAGATACTAAAGTGATTTCTCACGAGCAGAGTTCAGGTAAATTAGATCTTAAAGAAGCTGAAATCGTTGTTTCTGCAGGAAGAGGGATGAAGGGTCCTGAAAACTGGGGAATGATTGAAGATCTGGCTAATGTTCTTGGTGCTGCTACAGCATGTTCTAAACCGGTTTCTGATATCGGATGGAGACCTCATACAGAGCACGTAGGACAGACAGGTAAAGCTATTTCACCTAATCTTTATATTGCGGTAGGTATTTCAGGAGCTATTCAGCACCTGGCTGGGGTAAACTCTTCTAAAACTATTGTAGTGATCAATAACGATGCTGAAGCACCGTTCTTCAAGTCTGCCGATTATGGAGTAGTAGGAGATGCATTCCAGATCATTCCTGCATTAACGGAGAAGATCAAAGCAATTAAAGGATAAAAAAGTCAATAGTGAATTTCGCTTCGCAACTCAATGATCAATTGTAATTGACACGAAGTAATTCACGATTCACAATTCACCAATAAATAAAAGCTCGGGCTTTTCCGGGCTTTTATTTTTGCGTAAAAACTGAAATCACAATAAAAAATTAATCTATATTTGTAGCTATGGATTATAAACAGCTAATTATTCGCGGAATATCGTACAGCCAGACTCAATCGGGGGCTTACGCTTTGTTACTGGAACATGAAGAAACACATATAAAATTACCTGTTGTTATAGGAAATTTCGAGGCTCAGTCTATTTCGCTGGGACTGGAAAAAGACATCCATCCACCCCGTCCCCTTACTCACGATTTATTCACAAAATTTATAGTTTCTGCCCATTATGAGTTGGTTTCAGTAATTATTTACCAGATCGTAGACGGCGTATTTTTCTCCAATATTAATTTCAAAAATAAAGCTAATAATGAAGAACTGATCCTGGATGCAAGGACTTCTGATGCGGTAGCGATGGCAGTTAGATTTGATGCGCCTATCTTTACCACACAGCAGGTACTTAATGAAGCGGGAATTCTTCTTGAGCTGGAAGATGTTTCAAAAGAAGAGCAACCCTTCTCTGAAACTGTACAGTCTGAAGATAATTTAAAAGCCGTATCTATGGAGGAACTTCAAAAATTGCTTGAAGAAGCCGTAAAAGAAGAAGATTTTGATACTGCTTTGGAAATTCAGGAAGAAATTAAAAGAAGGAAGAAAAGAATTGATTAAGAGATACTTTATATAAACTATGAATTTAAAATTACGACTTACCATCCTCAGCTTTCTCCAGTTTTTTGTTTGGGGAGCCTGGCTGATTACGATGGCTAATTTTTGGTTCGGCACAAAACATTGGGACGGAGCGCAGTTTGGAGCCGTTTTCGGAACAATGGGGATTGCTTCCATTTTTATGCCGACTATTACAGGGATTATTGCCGACCGTTGGGTAAATGCGGAAAGAATTTTTTCGACTTTACAAATTTTGTATGGTTTGGTTCTTTTCTTTTTGCCCCATACGGAAACTCCTGACTCTTTTTACTATGTAATGCTTGTGGCAATGTGCTTTTATATGCCGACAATTGCCCTTGCAAACTCTATCTCTTATACTGTTTTAAAGAACAGTAACCTGGATGTTGTTAAAGATTTTCCCCCGATTCGTGTTTGGGGAACAATAGGTTTCATTGTGGCAATGTGGGTGACCAATCTTACAGGAAATAAAGCTACGGAAGGCCAGTTTTACATTGGAGGAGCGGCAGCTATTATTTTGGGAATATATGCATTAACCTTACCGAAATGCCCACCACAGAAATTAATAGATAAAAATACCCCTCTGGTCGAACAATTAGGACTGAATGCATTCAAACTATTCGGGAACTATAAAATGGCGTTGTTCTTTGGGTTTTCAATGCTTTTGGGAGCAGCCCTTCAGTTGACCAATGCTTATGGAGATGTTTTCTTGAGTGAATTTTCTCATTTTCCTAAATATGCAGATTCATTTGTAGTTCAGAGATCTACAATTGTGATGTCTATTTCCCAGGTTTCTGAAACCTTATTTATTCTGGCAATTCCTTTCTTTTTAAAGCGATACGGAATTAAAAAAGTAATGCTGATTTCAATGTTTGCATGGGTATTGAGATTTGGGTTCTTTGCATATGGAACTCCTGACGGATATGGAGTTTCATTGATCATTTTATCATGTATTGTTTATGGGATGGCTTTCGATTTCTTCAATATTTCGGGATCCCTTTTCGTGGAAACAACTACTGATAAAAAAATCCGTTCTTCCGCACAGGGATTATTCATGATGATGACCAATGGTTTCGGGGCTTATTTCGGAAGTAATATTGCAGGTTGGGCTATTGATAAGTTCTTTACGCACAAATTTACAAATGCGGCAGAATTATCGTCTTATCTGGATACAACACCCGATAACCAGAGTTTTTTAGAGATTCTTAAAAATACATTCAATGCTGTAGTAAATGCAGACGGTACCTTATCATCTGCAGTAATGCTAAGAGACTGGCCAAATATCTGGCTGGCTTTTGCAACGTATGCTTTGATTCTTGCCGTTCTTTTTGCATTTTTGTTTAAACACAAACATGATCCGAAAGATGTAGCGAATGTAAATCATTAATTTTATTACGCTGATTATTAAAATATTCTATTGCACTTTTGAAAAAAAGTGCAATTTTTTTTATTTTCAGGCAACCTTTTATAATAAATTCCGTCTTGTAGATAGAAACTGATACATGGAGAACCTTGAAAAGAATTTTTTACTGGCAAAAAAACAGGATCGGATGGCCCAGAAGGCTCTCTATGAAATGTTTTCAGCGAAAATGCTTGCCATATCAAATTCTTATACAAACAACCTTCATGATGCAGAAGATATTCTGGTGAGTGCATTTATGAAATGTTTTACCAAACTGGATGAATGCAGGGACTGGAAAAGCTTTCCGTTCTGGCTGAGGAAAATAGTTGTAAATGATTCTATAAGCTTTGTCAGGAAAAACAGGAATATCCTGTATGCAGATATAGAAATGGCAGATGATTATTCTGATGAAGGTCTGGATGAAAGTCTTGAACACATCAATCTGGAGGAGATATTCTCGCAGATGCCGGCAGGGTACAGGCTGATCTTTAACCTGTATGTCTTTGAAGAAAAAAAACATCAGGAAATTGCAGAAATCCTGAATGTTTCAGAAGGTACCAGCAAAAGCCAGCTTAGCAAAGCAAAGAAATGGCTTGCAGAATTTTTAAAAGCAAAAGAAAATGAAAAAAGAAATACTGAAACAATTAAAGTCTGATTACGAAAGACTCGAAATAAGGCCTTCTGCAGATCTTTGGGACAGGATAGACCAGAATCCGGAGAAAACACCGGAAACGGCATCCAAAACGTCTTTTCAGTGGTGGAAATATGCTGCTGCCGTGCTGGTATTGATTTCTGTAGGTACGCTTATCTATTATAACAGATCCGGAAATGAATTTAATTATAAAAAGACAGATTATATCGTTAAGCAGGTTCTGGAAGAAACAACAAGTCCTGTAAAATCTGATCCAGAAGATCAGCCTGCTATTTCAAATGAAGAACCTGTTCAGGAAGTTGTGAAAATTGTCAATGAAGATCATAAGCAAATAAATTCTGAGGAAGTTTTAACTCCGAAAAAAGAAAAAAAAGTAACCGCTCTCCAAAATTCAGAGCATAAAGAACAGCAGATTGTAGTTAATCAGCCTGAAAATAAAATAATTGACCAGGTAAAAACGGAGGATGTCACTAATCCCAATCCACCTGTAGTTGCAGAAGTTCAAAGGCCAAAATCCAATTATATCAATGCAAATGAGCTTCTTCAGGGTAGAGAATTTGATAAAAACCGTGCAAAAGCAGATAAAGACGACCATAAATTTGGAGTGATCCATTTTAATAAAGTAGTTCCAACGGTAGGTAACGTAACTGTTTTAGGAGTGACCGTTTACCTGGACTCCAAATAAATCTGAAAATTTCATAAAATAAAAGTACTGTCCTTGAACAAGGTCAGAGCCAGAATATTGTCTAAAAAATTAATAAAATATGAGAACAAAGTTAGCCTTAATGACTGCCATAGTAGCTTTTACATACAGTTTCGCACAGGAAACACCGGAATTGAATCCGAAAATAAAACGCTACTCACAAAAGATCGACAGTATTGTAGTATCCGAAAAATCAAAAATGAATACAGAACTGGATGTTATAGATAAAAACTTCAGTGAAAAAAAGATCAGCATTGAGGAAAAACTGAAGCAACGGGAAGAAACTGCACAGAAATACCAGCAGATCATTAACGGAAAAGTAGATGCACAGCAGCAGGAACTTGAAGTGGCAACCAAAGAAATCGTTAAAAATTCTGTTTTTATGGATCGGGATTCGGTGCGTTCTAAAAACGAATTCAGCATTGGTCATGATGGTGTAAATGTGAAATTTGGACAGAATAAGAAGAGAATTGATCCAAAATTCTTTCTGAGGACTGTTGATATTTCCGTAAGTATTATGGGAAGCGGGCTCACATCGAAAGATGAACCCTTCAATTTTTATAACCGTGATTCAGATACCAGAAACACTATTATTAATTCTTCTCAGTTTGCTTTGCGTTACGAAGATCAGATTGGAGGGTTCAGAAGTCCTGTTTTCTACCGTTTAGGGTTGGGGGTAAGATCAGACAGGTATGTTCCAAAATATGAAAAGGTCTTCAAGCAGGATAATAACAGCCTTTTCGTGGATGATTTTGACCGGGGCAACTTAAAAAAAACTAAGCTGAATGTTCATTATCTCTATATGCCCCTAGATCTCAGATTTGTCCTGAATCCGAAATATACAGAATATAAAGGGGTGAAATATCTGGATAACAAGAAACAGCAATTGAGCCTGATCCTGGGAGTATATGGCGGACTAAGACTGGCAAGTACCAACTATATTAAATATTCGAACGAGAACTCCAGGAGAATTGTAGAAAGAGAAAGAATCATGCATGGTGTGAATGACTTTGTTTTTGGAGGTAAATTCGGAATCAGCTATGCAGGTTTTAATCTGTTTGTTCAGAAAGATTTTACCCCGGCATTCAACGACAATGCCCTGTTGAAGAAAAAATATGGTCTTCAGATCGGGCTTGAGATTGCTAACCTTGATTTCTAAATTGATAATAAATGTTCAATTTATTTGAATTAAATATAAATTTTAAAGTTTTTCTTTGTGTCTGATGAATGTCTTCATGAAGATAAGCCGTTTTTAAAGCACACTGTTTAAAAGTGTGTTTTTTTTTGTATTTTGGCACTTTAGTAAATATGAAAAATATTCAGTTATTAGGATTGATTTTGGTAGTGATAGGCAGTTTTCTGCCTCTTGTTCATGTTCCTGTTATTGGAAACTGGAACTACTGGAAACTGGATCATTACCTGGCTATTGCATGCTGGATTTTTGCCGCATGTGCAGTTTTTGGTATTGTGAATAACAATGGGAAAGTAGTAAGACTTTTTGGAATACTTATGATCTTGTTATTTGCATTCACGCTTGTGGCAGTTAAAATGCAGTCTCTGGAATATTTCAGCTTTCTTCCGTTTAAATCCTGGAGGGAAGCCTTTGCAGGAACTGTGAAACTGAAATGGGGCTGGATTGCAGAGTTTTTAGGAGCTTTCCTTATGGTTTTTGCTGTAGGCAGCAAGAAAGTAAATAATAGAACACAGATATGAGACATTTAAAATTAGGATCAGCAGTTTTATTTGCACTGGTATTTTCTCAGGCTAAATCTCAGAAAACGGCTTTTGATAAACCCGACCAGCCGGCTAAATGTAAAAATATCAGAGACGGGAAATTTGTAAGGGTGAATTATCCGGAAGGGATTTGGCATATGACTATTAAAGATAATATTCAGACCGAATATTTCAACAATGGCAAAGACTATATAAAGTCGACCCTTGTTTTTGTGGACGATTGTAATTATAAAGTTATTGTTCTGGAAAAAACGAACAATGATGACCGTATTCATACAGGAGATGTTTTCAGTAATAAGATTGTAGAGACTCAGGATAACTTACTGAAAGTACAATCTAAAATTGCGAACGAACAGTATGAAATTATCTTTGTGAAACTAAAAAAATAGAAAAGTTATAATGATGCCGCAAGGCACATTTCATTAAAAAAAGTAAAATATAATACACATGAAAGAAGTATTCATCGTTTCCGCGGTAAGAACACCTATAGGGAGTTTTATGGGAAGCCTTTCAACCGTTCCTGCTACAAAGCTGGGTTCAGCTGCTGTAAAAGGAGCATTAAATAAAATTGGTCTTGATCCTAAAAATGTTCAGGAGATCTATATGGGAAATGTGCTGCAGGCAGGAGAAGGCCAGGCGCCGGCCCGTCAGGTGGCTTTAGGTGCCGGTTTATCTGTTGAGACACCTTCTACTACAGTAAATAAAGTATGTGCTTCAGGAATGAAAGCCGTAACAATGGCAGCACAGGCTATTAAAGCTGGTGATGCTGATGTAATTGTTGCCGGAGGTATGGAAAACATGTCTTTGGTTCCACATTACTACAATGCAAGAGTGGCTACCAAATTAGGCGACATTAAACTGCAGGACGGAATGTTGTTGGATGGTCTTACAGATGTATACAACAAAGTACATATGGGAGTATGTGCAGAGAAATGTGCTGTAGATTATAGTATTTCAAGAGAAGAACAGGATAATTTTGCCATAGAATCTTATAAAAGATCTGCAAAAGCCTGGAGTGAAGGAAAATTTACTGAAGAAGTAGTTCCTGTGGAAATCCCTCAGAGAAAAGGAGATCCTGTAATTTTTGCAGAAGATGAAGAATATAAAGCGGTAAATTTCGACAGAATTGCAACGCTTCCTACCGTATTCAAAAAAGAGGAAGGAACGGTTACAGCAGCGAACGCGTCTACATTAAATGACGGTGCTTCTGCTTTGGTCCTTGTTTCTAAAGAAAAAATGGAAGAATTAGGCTTAAAACCTTTAGCAAGAATCGTTTCTTATGCTGATGCAGCTCAGGAGCCTGAGAACTTTACAACTGCCCCTTCAAAAGCACTTCCGATCGCTCTTAAAAAGGCAGGTCTGGAGTTATCAGATATTGATTTCTTTGAATTCAACGAAGCATTCTCTGTAGTAGGTCTTGCCAACAACAAGATCTTAGGACTGGATGCCTCTAAAGTAAACGTAAACGGTGGAGCAGTAGCTATTGGACATCCGCTGGGAAGTTCAGGATCCAGAATCATTGTTACATTGATCAACGTACTGAAGCAGAATAATGCCAAATACGGTGCTGCAGCGATCTGTAACGGTGGTGGTGGAGCTTCTGCTATCGTGATTGAGAATATGTAATAAGTTAAAATCAGAAGCTTAAGGCTTCAGAAATATATAAAACGAGGTTTTCAGAACCTCGTTTTTTGTTTTCCGGGAATGTTATTTGCCGGCTTCAGCCTTATTTTTCCAGAATTCTATCTGGTCCTTCAATTCTTTGATGCGTTCTTCGTACTGCTCGATAAGCTTTTCGGGAGTGTTATAATTGTTAGTCTGGTTTTGGATCATATTATTGCTTGAATTTTCATTCGCAGTATTTTCTTTATTTATCTGAGTATATCCTTCTTCCGGTTTCAGGATATCTTCCATATTAACATCCAGAGAAGTACAGATATTTTCAATATGGTTCACCCAAGAGTTGGTTTCCCCGTTTTCTATCCTTTGGTAGGTAGAGCGTGAAATATGCAGCTTCTCCGCCAGCTCTTCCTGCGAGATTCCTTTTTCTTCCCTGTACTTTCTTATTCTTTTCCCGATGGTTGCATTCATAGCTAAATAATTTGATGAACAAATATAATTTTTTTCCTAACATAATGATGCATCAGAAATAGGGCATTGCTATTTTATTTTTTTTCACATCTTTGGGATGTAGAAAAAAGTATTATATTTAACAACTTAAAAACAACAAAACGTATGAAGAAAAATTTACCTGTCAGGCTGCTTTTTGGTGCAGCACTGGTTGCTTCTCTGGTCTCCTGCCGTTCGGAAGACTTTCTTAATAGCCGTGAAGAGGCGCCCCCTTCTAAATTTAAGGTCTTCTCTGCTCAAAGAGAAGAAACCGTAAACTATGGTGATGGATTCAAGACACTTTTAGAACGCTATGATGATATCAACAATGTACAGCACACAGCTAAGGCTCTCAAAAATGCATGGATGAATTCATCTGAAATGGCAAATGAATATATAGAATTCAATATTAGATCCCAAAATTTCACTACAAAAAATAATGAAAAATATATTCTTTTCCCTTTGATCAAAAGCTATCAGGTAGAAGGCATTATTATTGCAATTCTGAAAGATGATGAAACTATAGTTGAATTTAATAAAATGTCTCCGCAAGTAGAAAATTATAGTAAAATACTTGGATTATTTCGGGCTCAATATTTAAAGAGTAATATGCAAACTAAATCTATTGCGAAAGCACCAGGCGGGCCATGCGGCTTTGAAGGGCAACCACCATGTGATATAGAAGTCATTGTTATTACTGTCCCTGATGGAGGTGGCAGCTCAGGAGGAAGTGGTGGCCTTGGTGGAGGTGGAATAGTAACAGGAGGGTGTACTCCATTTGTAGATTGTGTTAATAACCCTGATACAGGAGGTAGTAGTAGTGGAAGTACACTACCAGAGGATCCTTGTTCAAAAATGAAAGCAAAGACAGATTCTCCAACTTTTAGTGGAAATGTAACCAACTTAGAAGGAAAGACAGGAGAAAGCTTCGAAAGTGGTTTTAGAATTGGAAGTGTTGCTGGAGGAGGTGTGCAAAATCAATTATTACAAAATAGACCTGGGACCAATCAGGTAGAATTTAAGGTTTTTCCAAATACGGTTATATTAATGCATTCTCATTACAATACACTATATCCAATCTTCTCTCCTGATGACATCTTGTTTTTTAACCAATGGATTAATTGGGCACAAAATTATAATAGTAACCCGGCAAATACGCCTAAAATTCCTATAGAGCAACTCACACTAACAGTAGTTACCAGTTGGGGAAATTATTCTTTGACTTTTGATAATGCTGCTCCAAGTCCTTTTCCTAATTACACTCAACAAGATTTTGATAATTTTAATAGAATGTATACTCAAGCACTTGATGCAGCAAAGAGCGTTGCAAATGTAAGCGGTAGTGTAAATTATAATATGGAAAAGCTTGAAAAAGGTTTTCTTAAATTTATGAATGAAAATATGAATATGCCTGGTGCAAAACTTTTCAGAAATACCTCAAGTGGAAACACCCAGTTAAGCCTTATAAACGGAAAATTAACAGAAACAAAATGCCCATAATAAAATATAAAAAATGAAAAACTTATTTTTAATTATAATAGTAGTATTATCATTTTCTTGTAAAGCACAAGAATACCCACTTAATACAGATCCTAGTGAAATACCAAACAATGCCTATTTAAAAGACACTAACAATGAATTGGATAAATATGTAGGATTATGGAAAGGTAACTGGAATGGTAAAACATTATACATTGAATTCAAAAAGGTAAAACACTATTTATCAGTCCCTGGAGGAACTCATTCTTATTATAGTGATTTAATATTTGGCGAAAGAAAAGTTTTAGGAGTTAATGGCAACGTAGAAATTGATAGAATTACTAATTTCGATGATCAGAATGCTGAAATAAGCGGAATATTTTCAAGTTTAACGAATGGAAACTGGAAAAGATTATATTTTTATCCTAAAAATATGTGTGGGAAGTCAGCAGCTTTAGACATTACGAATCTCACTGGAAATCAAATGACCCTCCATTTTGAGTATATGCCAAGTATTTATAAAGAAGATTGTATTCATAACAGTTATGTAGATCAGTATGGCGATTTTCCCATTAATTTCCCCAAAGATATAGTATTAACCAAGCAATAAACAAGGCCTCCAAAGAGGCCTTGTTTAAATTACAGCAATTATGAAAAAGAATATTATAATTAATAATCCCTGTTCTGAAAACTGGAACGATATGGAAGACTTCTCCTTGGGGAAATTCTGTGAGAAATGTTCTAAATGCGTTGTAGATTTTACAGACAAAACGGATGCACAAGTTCATGATATTTTTAAAACAGCCAATGGAAAAGAAATCTGTGGAAGAATTTCAGCACGATCATTAGCCATGGCTGCTACAGGAATTATTTTAATAACCAATCTTAGCTTTGTTCATGCTCAAACTAAAACAAACTTTGGAGTTATTACTGAACAAAAAGTAACAGATGTTACAAAAATATCGGGAAAACTTATCTTCAAAAGGACAAAAAAAGAAATAACAGATGCCGAAGTTTTATTTATTTGCAAATCAAAATACATTAAAACAACGACAGATAAAAACGGAAATTTCACATTAGAAATACCGAACGAATTGATTGAGAAGAAAAATGTTTTATACTTTGATTTTGAAAAGTTAAATAAGGAAATATATAAAAACAGAAAACCTTCCAATGTAATGAATGGTGATATTTATGAAAATACATCAATTATCTTCCTTAAAAATGAGCAAATCCATGAAAAAGAAATTCAAATTGATTCTCAACACTCATATATAGGTGGTGTATCCATGATGTCAGAAAGTCCTCAGGACTATTATTATTTTAATGGGAAAAGTATCAGCGAAAGAAAATTTGAGAAACTCAAAAAAGAAAATCCAAATTATCAGTACTTTTTTTTCGAAAACAAAGAAGCGGAAGTTATTTCCAAAAAAAGTTATCTGAATAGTTTACAATTGCTATACTCAAACTAAAGCAGAAAAGGGTCTTAAAAAGGAGCTTTGTTGTTATTTTATACATCTAAAAGAAGCATCTAATATTTTGTTTAATAATATTTTACCATTAAGGAATCGATAATTTTTCTAAAATCTTATCGATTTCTTAATGGTTTTTCTATTTTTGTGCTACTAATATTTATTTGAAATGTCTGAAATTGAGAATCAACAGCCTCAAAACATAAAGAATAATCCAAGGATTATGAAAGCCTGGGCTGTATACGACTGGGCGAATTCCGTTTATTCACTGGTTATTACCTCTACTATTTTTCCTATTTACTATTCCATACTTACTACTGCTTACGAGAAAAAGGAGTACGTGGAAGAAACAAAATCATGGATCGATGTTCCGGTAAGGCATATGATAAAGCTTTTCGGGAGAGAATACCAGCCTGATGCGGTGTATGGATACTCACTTACGATATCATTTTTTATTGTAGTACTGCTTTCTCCATTTCTGTCTTCATTAGCGGATACTATTGGAAACAAAAAGTCATTTTTGCAGTTTTTCTGTTATCTGGGGGCAACGTCGTGTATGGGACTTGCCATGTTTACAGGAATGCATAACGTGTTTTTAGGTCTTCTTTTCAGTATTACGGCAAGTGTCGGGTTCTGGGGAAGTCTGGTGTTTTATAACTCCTTTCTGCCGGACATCGCGACTCGAGATAAACAGGATGCGCTGTCTGCAAAAGGGTATGTTTACGGATACATTGGTTCCGTAGTTTTGGTGGTAATCTGTCTTGTACTGATTCAGGTTTTTGCAAAAGGAGCGGCACAGCAGCTTTTATTCACGAGAATAAGTTTCCTTTTAACCGGTGCATGGTGGTTTGGATTTTCTCAGTATACATTCAAGCATCTTCCGCAGTTCGGGGATGTTAAAGAAAAGCTTCCTAAAGACCTGGTTCTTTTAAACTATAAGAATATTTTCAAAAAGCATGAAGAGCAGGGTGGTTTCTTCGAGGTTCTTAAAGATAATATGAGTTTCTATAAAGACATTGCCAAAGAAAGTTTCCATGAGCTGTTTAAAGTGGGGGGCGTACTGTTTAAAGATAAGAATCTGAAATTTTTCCTTTCCAGCTTCTTTTTTTACAGTGTAGGAATGCAGACTATTTTCCTGATGGCAACCTTGTTTGGAAAAAGTGAAATCAACCTGGCTCAGGATAAACTGATAGGAACTCTTTTGGTTATTCAGATAGAGGCGATTATCGGGGCAGTAATTTTCTCCAGGTTATCAAAAAAAATAGGAAATAAAAATGTGATTTCCATTGCTATTATATTATGGATTGTTGCTTGTCTTTGGGCTTATTTCCTGAACAAAGAAAACCCTACGGTGGAATATCAGTTCTATGGGGTGGCAGCAGTTGTAGGGCTTGTGATGGGTGGTCTTCAGGCGATGTCCAGATCTACCTATTCAAAGCTTCTTCCGGAAGATTCTATGGAAAACACTACTTATTTCAGCTTTTATGATGTGCTGGAAAAGATAGCGATCATTATCGGTACATTTATCTTTGCTACATTAATTGAGCATTTTAATAATATGCGTATTGCAGCACTTTCCATGACGTTATTCTTTGCTACAGGGCTTATTCTTATCCGGTTTTTAAAAGTAAATATGCTGAAAGACAGAGATACACTCTAAAAGCATTAACAAAATAATAAAAAAGATGTCTTGCAATCAGGACATCTTTTTTTATAAACAGATGTTAATTTATTAACCTGCTGATTGGCATTTTAATTGCAGCTTTTCCGAATCAAATTAATATGAATATTATGAAAAAAACACTCATCTTATCTGTTCTTTTTATAGGAATTGGTCTGGCGAATGCCCAAAAAACAGCTAAAGTAAATTCTCAGCACGGAACAACTAAACAAGTGGATAAACATCTTGAAATTGATGGTATAGGTCACAATAATTCTTATACTTTAGATGGAGGAAGCGCAGAGATTTCGGGAGGTAACAATACGATTACAATTAATGGCTACGCAGATAAACTTGAGGTATCCGGCACCGACAATACAGTTTATATAGATAAAGTAGCCCGCATTATTCTGGAAGGTGGCAATAATAAGGTGTTTTACAAATCTTCACCTACAAAAACAGGAAAGCCCGGTGTTGCTATAACCGGAGTCGGTAATAGTGTGAACAAAAAGTAATAAATTACGTAGTTAAAATAATTAGGAGAGCTGAATATGATTATTCAGCTTTTTTTATGTTATCTGAACTCTTGGAAAGAAAATTTATTGTCTCAAATTAAGATATTTTCAATTGGGCGGGTATTTATTGTGACTTGTTAAAAAAGTACAATAAAATGATAATTATTTTTCACTTAATATTGATTTTTTTTATTTTATTTACAGATCTAATTAAGTGAAAATGATTAAAAAACTATTATTCCTATGCCTTGTGCAGTGCTTTGTCCTTAGTTTTTCGCAAAAGCTGAGGCCTGTAGCCCAGAAAATTTCTGAATTTCATGCTGAGAAAAATACTTTTCAAAAGTATGATTTGTTTGAAGTAAACAAAACTTCTAAAAAGCTCTCAGAATATAAAAGAGCAGCTACTGATATCACGGTTCTGAGCCTAAAATCTTCCGAACTGAAAAAGCTCGTTAATGAAAAGCCTGAATATCTTGAAATAAGTTTTCCTTTTGATGGGGACAGACAGGTTACGGTTGAACTTTATAAGAACCAGATCTTTACCAATGAGTTTAAAGTGGTTACCAATAAGGGCGAAATCGTAAACTATACTCCAGGCGCCTATTATATCGGAATTGTGAAAGGGGACAACACTTCTATTGCGGCTTTCAGCTTTTTTAATGACGATATTGTTGGGGTAGCTTCTACTTCCGAGCTTGGAAATGTGGTATTAGGAAAAGCAAAAAATGCTGAAGATTTTGTGAGCTATTCGGAATCAAAACTCACTGGTGTCAATCCTTTCGTCTGCGGTGTGGATGAACTGAAAGAGAACCATGCCCAGAAAGTATCGTTCGATCCGTCTGTAAGCAATAAAGCCATGACGGAAAATTGTGTAAGAATTTATTATGAGGTGTGTTATAAACCTTATCAGAATAATAATTCAGACATCACTACAACTACCAACTGGCTGACAGCGGTTCATAATAATATTGCCACTCTTTACAGTAATGACGATATTAGGGTGGCTCTAAATGAAATCTATATCTGGACCACACCGGATCCTTACACCGGAAATCCTAATACTAACCTGGGGAATTTTAGAAATAACAGACAGACATTTAATGGTGATTTAGCCCATCTTATCAATGCACCTGCCACAACAAGCGTTGCTTATGTGAATTCGTTATGTGGAACTTACAGACATGCTTATTCCGGTATTTCACAGACTTATTCAAATGTACCAGTTTATTCATGGACGATTCAGGCAATGACACACGAAATGGGGCATAGTTTAGGCTCTCCTCATACCCATGCCTGTGCCTGGAACGGAAACAATACTGCCATTGATGGCTGTGGAGCTCAGGCAGGCTACAGTGAAGGCTGTACAGGACCGATTCCTTCTACAACTGTGAAGGGAACCATTATGAGTTATTGCCATCTGGTTTCCGGGGTAGGAATCAGCTTCAATAATGGTTTTGGACCACAGCCTGCTGCCCTGATCAGAAATACGGTTGATTCCAAGCCGTGCCTGGGTACAAACTGTACTACCGCATGTACTGCAACCGTTACAGGGATGAATGTTTCGGATATTACCCAGGTTTCCGCGAATGCAAACTTTACAGACGCAGTTTCTGCATCATGGAAATATAAGCTTACCAAAATGGATGAAACTTCTGTGACATCAGGGACTACAAGTTCACAGAACCTTAGTTTCAGCGGCCTTCAGCCTGCAACGTATTATAAATTATCGGTAGGAACAACCTGTTCAGGATCCAATGCTTTCCAAAAAACACAGGTATTCCTTACGGATGCTTCCTGGTGCGACGGTGCATTGTTTACAGATACAGGTGGCCAGACTGCAGGTTACAGAAATGATGAAACAATCATTAAGACATTTTACCCTTCTTCAGGGGCGCTTACCATGACGTTTACAGAATTTGCACTGGAGCAGGATTATGATTTTATGTATGTGTATAATGGCCCTTCTACAGCATCTCCTTTGTTTGCCAGTGGAAATAATCTGACAGGAAATACAGTACCTGCTCCTTTTACTTCTACGCATTCTTCAGGCGCTATTACGGTAAAATTTGTATCAGATCCGGGAGTCACAGATAATGGATGGAAGGCGAATTTTTCCTGCAATGTTCTTGGAGTGAATGAGGTAACTAAAAATGATAATCTCATCAGTATCTATCCGAATCCTGCTAAAAGTATGATCGTTATTTCTTCTAAAGATGCTTTAAAATCTTATAAAATTTATGATGAAGCAGGAAGACTCGTAATGTCGGAATCTTCATTAAAAGGAAATAAGCAGGAAATAAATATTTCTTCCATCCAGACAGGAAACTATATCGTAACGGTGGAGACAGAGAAGCAAACAGTAAATAAAAAATTGATCAAGCATTAATTGTATTTTACACCATTCAATAATAAAAGCCTGAGATTTCAGGCTTTTTTTGTGTCCATTGAAAATGTCTTTATTTTCTAAGTTATTATATAAGCCAACCGATTATATGCAAATAAATTGGAATTCGGCTTGAGTTTTGCTTATATTCAGCGGAATAATTTTAACTTTGCAAAAAGATTTATTGTCAAAATGACGAACCCTCTATTTTATGCAAAAATAATTCTCTTTGGAGAATATGGGATGATAGAAGATTCCCAGGGGCTTGTAGTACCTTACAGCTTCTATAAGGGAACTCTGAAATTCTCGGATTTGAGCTCTGAATTTGAACTTAAATCGAACAGACACCTGCAGAAATACTCTGATTTTCTTGCAACGCTTGATCTTTCTGATGATTTCAAATTAGATATCGAAAGCTTTAAAAATGATATTGCATCCGGACTTTTCTTTGATTCCAATATCCCTCAGGGATATGGAGTAGGAAGCTCTGGAGCTTTGGTAGCTGCTATTTTTGAAAGATATGCACTCAATAAACTTGAACCTGAACAGATTTCGAAAGACAACCTGAAAAAGCTGAAGGCTGTTTTTGGTGAAATGGAAAGCTATTTCCATGGTAAAAGTTCGGGAATGGACCCTTTGATCTGCTACATGAATCTGCCCATCCTTATCGAGAACAAAGAAAACCTGGACAGGGTTTCTATTCCTGAAGGAGAAGAGGGTAAAGGAGCCATATTTCTTATCGATAGCGGGATTACAGGCGAAACAGGACCTATGATCCAGATTTTCTTTGAAAAAATGAAAACTGAAGGGTTCCGCAAAACGTTAAAAGAAGAGTTCATCCGTTATAACAATGCATGTATTGAATCTTTCCTTAAAAAAGATATGAATCCTTTCTTCAGAAACCTGAAAAAACTTTCTTACTGGGCATATGAACATTTTCGTCCGATGATTCCGGAAAGTATTTTTAATATCTGGAAAAAAGGACTGGACTCTAATGCTTATTATCTGAAGCTTTGCGGGAGCGGAGGTGGAGGATATATTCTGGGCTTTACCAAAGACTATGCGAAAGCAGAAAAAATGCTTGAAGGTTTCCAAAAAGAAGTGATTTACAGATTTTAAACAGGGTGGAATGAATTCTGAAAAAGAAACTTTCCAACCTAAAAACGATGTCTCTAAATCTATTTTTTACAGATTCTCACAGTTCGTGGGCTTTCTTATCGGTGCCCGTTTTTTCGTAGCTGCCCTTCTTACCTTTGCCCTGTATGTTTCTACGTTTTTCCTTTTCAACCAGGATGAAACCTTTAGAAAATTTGTCTTCGATTTTAAAGTCCACGGTATTATTTTCTGTACCGTAGTCTCTATTCTGGCCGGTGGAATTATTAACCAGTTTTATGATCTGGAAAAAGATCATGTGGCTAAACCATTCAGAACCAGGATTCAAAGCTTTATCAAGCAGAAATACTTTTTGTACGCTTACCTTGCCCTTACTGCCGTTTCTCTTGGGGTAGCATGGATGATTTCTCATAAAGTTTTTGCCTTTTTCCTTGTCTATCAGTTTTTTATGTGGTTTTACAGCCATAAATTAAGCAGGATGCTGATTATCAATAATCTTACTTTTGTAAGCCTTACATTGTATCCTTTCTTCGGAATGATGGTGTATTATGAAACCTTTTCCAAAAAGGTGTTATTGATGGCCATTTTTCTTTTTTTGATTCTTTTATGCATTGATATTGTAAAAGATATGCTGACGAAAAGTGTGGATAATGCGTTCGGATATACAACCATTCCCAACTATTTTAAGAATAAAAATACCCAGATCATTATCATTTCCCTGTTGGTTACGACCATAGCTGTTTCAATGAAACTTATTTCTAAAACAGGGATCTCAGGCTTTATGGCCTATTATTTTACGGCCGGAATGTTTGTGATGATTTTTTGTATTTATCTGCTGCTTAATTCTACCCGGAGAAGTAAATTCTTCACACTCAACATCTTAAGGTTTTGGGTTTTTGTAGGAATTATTGCTATGCTTCTGAATGGAATTGAAAGTAAATTCTAGAAAATTTTCTTTAAATAAACAGAGGTTATTATTACCTTTGCGAAACTAAAATTTAATAAAAAGGAATGCCCATTTTTAACGATACTAAAGTTGCATTTGCAGACAAATCTGATGCACAATTGAGAAAGGCGTACTGGATGTTTAAAATGATTGAACAGCCTGCTCTTACCAGCCTTGGAACTTCTGTCCTTAACTTTACGGTACACAACAATTTTCCTTTCGTGACCGGAATAGTAAAAAGCACATTGTTTGAACAGTTCTGTGGCGGCGAAACACGTGAAGAAAGTATGAAGGCTGTAAAGCAGCTTTTCAAAAGAGGTGTGGGAAGTATTTTCGATTACTCTATTGAAGGCAAAGAGGATGAGGAAACCTTCGATGCAGTCTGCAAGGAGATTAAAGATATCATTAGATTTTCGGTAGGAAATCCTGCCATTCCTTTTATTGTATTTAAACCGACTGCTTTCGGAAGAATTGATCTTTATGAAGCAGTAGGAAAAGGAGCTGAGCTTACTACAAGCCAGAAAGAAGAATGGGAAAGAGTGGTGAGAAGGTTCGATGAGGTATGCAGCCTTTGTCATGAAAATGACAAGAAAGTAATGGTAGATGCGGAGGAAACCTGGATGCAGGATTCGGCAGACCAGCTTTGTGAGGTAATGATGGAGAAATACAACCAGGAAAAACCGATTGTATGGAATACCATCCAAATGTACAGAACCGGAAGGCTGGAGTACATGGAAGCGCATCTGCAGAGAGCCAGAGAAAAGAATTATTTTATTGGATATAAAATTGTGCGTGGGGCTTATATGGAGAAGGAAAGAGCAAGAGCAGCAGAGAAAGGGTATGCAGATCCTATCCAGCCGAACAAAGAAGCTTCAGACAGAAACTATAATGCCGGAATCGATTTTGTAATGAATCATTTGGATAAAGTGTCCGCTTTCTTTGGGACTCATAATGAAGTATCTTCAGAATTGGTTATGGATAAGATGAGAGCTAAATCTCTGGATAATGGCAATCCGCACGTTTATTTTGGACAGCTTTATGGGATGAGTGATAATATTACCTTCTATTTATCAGATAAAGGCTATAATGTAGCTAAATATCTTCCATATGGACCTGTAAAGGATGTTGTACCCTATCTTACAAGAAGAGCCAGAGAAAATACTTCTGTAGCCGGGCAGACCGGGAGAGAATTAGGCCTTATCAAAAAAGAGCTTGAAAGAAGAAAAAAATAAATATTTTAAAAATATATTATAAAAACCTGGCCATTTTCTACGGCCAGGTTTTTTTAGGGCTCAAAACTTTCAAATTTTCCATTTTCATAGAACAGAACTATCCTTTTAATTTTATTTCCTTGATTATCAGCAGATTGATTAGTTAAATAATCTTTAGGACTTCCTAATCGCTGAGAATCGGATAAATTTTCCTTTGATTTATATGGGGGTGGTATAAACGATTCTCGCGGGCTCTCTTTCAGAGAGTCCATTTCCTCTTCTGCTCCGAAATCTTCATCATCTTTCATCATGGTAAACAAGTCGGGTAGCGGAATAGGTTTCCCTTTCTCATCCTGTTCTTTTTCTTCTATAGCAGATGGGTCTGCAGGCTGTTCTGATTTAAGCATTTCGCCTTCACCTGTAACCAGCCAGTCCCAAAGGATTTCCGGAAACCTTGATTTAATCTTTATAATGAATTCCAGAGAGGGTTTGTTTCTTCCGGATGTAATATGTGAAATAGAGGAACGCTGTACATCGATCTCATCTGCAAACTCAGAAGGACTGAGATTGGAGTACTCTATCACTTTGGAAATTCTCTCGTTTAGGCTCATAAAAAAGATTTTAATTGCTTTACAAATGTAAAAGATAAAATTTACATAAGCAAATTACAAATGTGTATTAACTTAAAAATTCAGTAATAAACATTTGTAAAATGAATTTAAACTTCTGTATTACAATATATTATATAATTATTGTTTATAGTTAAATAATGTAAAATCAATATATACTTCTATATGTCCTGATAGTAATTGAGTATTTCAAGGAAGGATACTAGCTAATAGATCTAAATATAACTAGCTGAATAATAGTGTTATATAAATTCATTAGATATATTTTTTATGGACAAAAAAGGTCTTCATATGCTATTTACATTTGTTATTAATAAAATAACAGTCTGTTTATAAGCCGATTATATTCTTTAAATTTTTTAAACATCATTTCAGTCAATTAAAATGTATATCCTGTTTTGTTCTTATATTTTTATCTAAATTTTTGTGTTCTTCCACTAAAGAATCGAATTTACATATGTATATAGTGAAAATTATCTGAGTTTTCCACAATGACAATGTTTAGTTTTATTATGCCTATTTACCAATAAACAGCGATTTACAGAGTTAAAGCAATGTTGAAAATGTAGTTGATGTAAAAATTGTAAATAGTTCATTTTTAATTATTTAAATGTTTTATTTTAAATTATTTTCAATTAACAATTTTATCCACAGACAAAATGGCAGTTTATGTTGTTTAGAGAAGTTACAGTTGTAAATCGCCTTTTTTTGTTTCAAAATCCTTAAATTTGACTCTTGTAAATTATTGATAATGAATTTTGAACAGATCTATTCTCCAAATCCTAATTTCTCAAACCGCTATATTTCCCCTGAAAAATTATTTTCTTACCTACAGGACAATCTCAGCAATTATATTCAGGAGATCGGGAGATCTTATTTAGACAAGCCTATTTATAAGTTGACTATAGGAATCGGTGCTATAAATGTTCTTGCCTGGTCACAGATGCACGGAAATGAATCGAATGCCACCCATGCAATGCTTGATCTCCTGGAAACTCTCGATAAGGCTCCGGAATTGAAAGAGGATCTTCTCAGTAAAATCAAACTGGATTTTATTTTTATGCTCAACCCTGACGGCTCAGAAAGATGGACAAGGCTGAATGCTGCAGATATTGATCTGAACAGGGACTTTCATAATGAATCAAGTAAGGAAATCAAGTTTCTTAAAACAGCTGTTGCTTCAAATAAGTATGATTATGCACTGAACTTGCATGAGCAGAGAACCATTTTTACTACAGACGGAATACATCCGGCAACACTTTCTTTCTTGGCTCCTTCCGAAAATATAGAACGTACAGTAACCGATAACAGAAAAAAATGTATGGCTGTAATAGGGAAAGTTTATGAGCATTTGAAAGAATTGATCCCGAACCAGATCGGAAGATATTCGGATGAATTTTATCCTACTTCCACAGGGGATAATTTTATTAAGGCAGGAATGCCTACCATTTTATTTGAAGGTGGACATTTTATAGATGATTATACCAGAAAAGGAACCAGAAAGTATTATACGGTTGCTTTATATTATGCATTAAAGGCAATCAGTGAACTAAATTCTGATATCGAAGGCTGGGAAAAGTATCTTGAAATTCCTGAAAATCAGGAGACGCATTATGACATTATTTACAGGAATGTAAAATTGAATACAGATCACGAATGCATTTTGGATGTAGCCGTTCAGTACCGGGAAATCATAGAAGAAGGAAAAGATGAAATATCTTTTGTACCCTTTGTAATGGAAGTAGGAGATGTGAAAAAAAGAAAAGGCTGGCTGGAAATAGACTGTACAGGCAAGAAATTTGTAGCTGCCACTAAATATCCCAAATTAGATGCCCCTGCAGAATTTACCATAGAAGATTAAAATACCAATCTTGTTACCGGATCAAAACTAATATTTCTCCGGTTAAATTATAAAAAATAAGACACAAACATCTGCCAAATCTGCTCAATCGGCGAGAGTTTACTTTAAAACAAAACGTCCTCAAGAAGTAATGCTTCTTGAGGACGTTATTATTTTAACAGAACAACTAGTTTACTACTTTGATTCCGTTGGCTACAAATCTGATCTCTTCTTTAGGAGTCGTAATGGCATCAATTTCAGCCTGGGGCTTTTTAGCATCTTCAGCATAGTGCTTCTGTTCATCTATTGAAGTCACTTTTCTTTCCGCAGTGCCTTCCAACACAACATTTTTACCTTTCAAAGCGGTTGGTACAAAGAATGCATAATCTTTCATTTTTACAAAAAACTGAGAATTATCCTCAGTCTGAATCGTAAGCCAGCAGCCTTTTTTCTCACAAACATCGGTTACTTTTCCTTTAACTGCTACATTTTCAACCTTTTTGTTATCCTTTTTAAGTTTTTTGCTTAATTTATCTACTGTAATGGCTTTAGATTCTGATGTTACTGCAGATCCATACGTATCACCTACAATAGCATTTCCTGCCGGTGGTCCAGCCTTTTTCTGTGAAGACTCCTGTGCAAAAGCTAAAGTTGAAACACTTACAGCAGCTGCCAATAATATAGCTTTGAATTTCATTTTTAATATTTTTTTCAAAAGTACTAATTAAAATCGAATAACAATTCGATAAAAGATTGATAAAAAACAGATGATGCAGTAAATTTTAAACAAATTTCAAAATCAATGTCAGATTTGTTTATATTTGACGCCTATACTTGACTATGCAGAAAAAACTGAAACTTTGGGATGCCATCATGCTTGTAATGGGATCCATGATCGGAAGCGGAATTTTTATTGTAAGTGCCGATATGATGCGGAACCTGGGATCCGGTTTCTGGCTGATAATAGTTTGGATCGTTACCGGAGTAATGACAGTAGCGGCAGCAATCAGCTACGGAGAGCTGTCAGCATTGTTTCCAAAGGCAGGAGGGCAGTACACCTATCTTAAGGAGATTTTTGGTAAGAAAATGGGGTTTCTTTATGGCTGGGGTCTGTTCACAGTAATCCAGACCGGTACTATTGCGGCAGTAGCAATGGCTTTCGGAAAATTTACAGCTTATCTTGTTCCTTCACTGAATGATGCGGCTCCTCTTTTCCAGAGCGGGGAATTCAGGATCACCTGGATACAGATTCTGGCAATAGCTGTTATTCTTTTGCTTACTTACATCAATACAAGAGGCGTAGAGAGTGGTAAACTGCTCCAGAACGTATTTACAGGCTCAAAGATCATTGCTTTGCTGGGCTTAATTGCGACAGGATTTATCTTAGTTGATTTTTCGCATATGGCTGAAAATTTCAGCCTGGGTCTGGATTCATTCAACAACCTTAAAAAAGATATCAGCGGTAACTTCCTCAAAGAAGGTTGGGAACCTATCAGTGGAATGACTTTACTTGGAGGAATAGCAGCAGCTATGGTAGGCTCTGTTTTCAGTTCTGTAGCCTGGGAAAGTGTAACTTTTGTTTCAGGAGAAGTGGAGAATCCGAAGAAAAATATTGTCAAATCAATGATTTATGGGACCTCTGCAGTGATGATTCTTTATCTGGCAGTCAATTATGTATATCTGAATGCTTTGGATAGAGATAGTATTGCTTTCGCTGCCAATGACAGGGTAGCGGTTGCTGCTTCACAGAATATTTTCGGAAGCGCGGGAACCATTATCATTGCTGTTCTTGTAATGATTTCTACATTCGGATGTGATAACGGACTGATCCTGGCAGGAGCCAGAGTATTCCAGACTATGGCAAAAGATGGAATGTTCTTTAAATCTGCCGAAAAAAACAATAAAAATGAAGTTCCGGAAAATGCATTATGGATGCAGGGAATCTGGGCTTCGGTGCTATGTCTTAGCGGACAGTACGGTAATCTTCTGGATATGATTTCTTTTGTGATCGTTCTGTTTTATATGATTACCGTTTTTGGAGTTATTTATTTAAGATTTAAAAAACCTGATCTGGAAAGGCCTTACAAAACTTGGCTGTACCCCGTAACTCCTCTTATCTACCTGCTGATAGGAACAGGATTCTGTGTACTTCTTTTAATATACAAACAACAATACACCTGGCCAGGCTTCCTGATGGTACTTCTCGGACTTCCGGTATATTATTTTATCAACAGAAAAAAGCAAACGGATCAATAGCATAAAATTGAACCATATTTATACTATTTAAGGGCTTTCACATTAGTGTGGAAGCCCTTTTTTCAATAATATTTTTGATGTGTTTTCCTGTTTATTTCATGAAAATGTGTATTTTGGTATTTCTTTTTAAGAAACTAGACTATGAAATAAGCAGTTGACTATGGATACACCAAATTACAGAATGCCTTTTGTCCCTTCCACATTAATGACCGAAGGAGGAAGCATCGATATCTGCGACATGGGCGAAAGCATTGCGCACAATATCATGCTCCTGATCACCACAAAAAAAGGCGAAAACAGATATGATGACAATTATGGAAACGACGTTTGGAATCTGGAATTCGATAATGGAGTTACCAGTGCCGTTTGGGAAAGCGTTTTCATTAAAAGCCTCAGAAGGCAGATTCAGGAATATGAGCCCCGCATTGTACAGCCTCAGATTGAAGCCCACATCCAGTTTGTAGAGCACAGCTATGATACTAAAGAACACACGGAAATCAAAAAAAAAGTAAGGATTGCCATCAATGCAAAAATGGAGGCAACAGGAGAGCGTTTCAGCTTTTCTACAGAATTATTTTTAAGTCCGATGTCTATTGATTAATTGTTTTTAACAGCAAGAAAAATTATGAACTTAGATCAAAATATATATTCCAAAGAATCTGTAAAGGCAAGAATGCTTCAGAATGCCACTAAAGTTTGGGGACTGAAAAGCCCGCAGTCTCTGGATCCTTTCGTAAAATTACTGATAGATGCGTTCAGTACGGAAGTCTTTAAAGCTAATAACGAAATACAGACCGTTAATGCAAGAATCCTCGAGAAGCTGGCAAAACTTCTGACACCATCCATTTATACCCATCCGATTCCTGCCCATGCAGTTGCTTTTACACTGCCTTATGAATCTTCTGAAATCCTGCTGGAACATACCGAATTCTTCTTTCGTAAGCAGATGACATCCACAGTGAAATCAGAATCGGATAAGCAGCTTAATATTCCCTTTACACCGGTAGGAAATGTAAGGATCAATAAGATACAGACCGCTGTGATGTTTGTAGGAAATACCTGCTACAGTGTGGATGACAGGCTTAATAAAATACCGGTAGCAAGGTTTCAGGGAAAACCGGAGGATTACAGGAAAATTACAATCGGGGTAGATGTAAGCAGATATGCCAATGAAAATTTCCCTAAATATATCAGCGTTTTCTGTTCAAATCCTGCCTTTGAACATATAGATTTTGTATACAAACTTCTTCCTTACATAACGGTTACCAGTAATGGAAACCCTCTATTTGTAAGAGAAGGGCTGAGCTACCTTACCAACAGCCAGCAGGATGGCTATGAGCAGATGTTCAGGGAACAATCGATCCGGAATAAAGCCATCGAAGATATTAAAAGCATTTACCGCCACAAGTTTATTGAAATCACAGGGCTTTCCAACAGCCTGTTTTCGGAACCGGGAATATTGCCTCAGAACCTGGATTTTCTTAACGAAAAAGAAGAGATCAGAAAGCAGCTCGGAGACAAGCGCTACCTGTGGCTTACTTTTGAATTTCCACCTCAGTTTTCTGCTGAGATTTTAGATAATTTTTCATTTGTAATGAATGCTTTCCCTATTTATAACAGGGGCTGGAAGAAAACAGAATACAGCCTGGACATTATGGGGAACAATATTCCACTGGTTACAGACGAAGGAGAGCATTTCCTGTATGTAGACGAAGTTCAGGATGGTGACGGAAGAAGATATACCGAAATTCCATTTACTCCTGCAGATGACCTTAAAAAAGGGCTGTATACTGTAAGAAAAGGAGGAATGGAGCGTTTTACAAATAGAAATGCTGTGGATATGATCGCCAATGTACTGGAACTTACAAGGGATGAGATTGCTGCATTTTCACTTTTAAACAGAGATAACGTTAAAGGAGTACTCAGTGAAATGTCTGACAAAATGAAGACAATGGTACAGAAGGTAAATAATGCGAAAAGAAACATCAGACAGGAGCTGAATTATGTAATCATGGAGCCTGTAGAAAAAACAGACCATACTTACGCCTCTTTCTGGGTTACTCACTGTACGCTGGCTAATCATATGCGTCCGGGGACAGAACTTTCCAACCAGCTGAAATCGCAGACCGTTGTACTTCTCACAGAAACTATTGGAGGGGCAGAAGAGCAGAAAGGAACAGACAGTATCCAGGCTTACAGATATGCTTTAACGACAAGAGACAAGATTATTTCTCTGGAAGACGTTAAAAATTACTGTAGAATGGTGTTGAAAGATGAGGTGAAAGAAGTCAGGGTAAGAAGAGGAACTATGATCAGCAACCGTCCTAAAGAAGGATTTGTAAGAACGGTTGAAATAGAAATTATTCCTCAGAATTATTCTTTCTATGGAAGGGCTTACTGGGAAAACATGGCCAATATCCTCAGAAATCAAATTATTTCCAAAGCTATTGACGGAATTGAATACGTAGTAAAGATAAGCAATGAAGATGTTGATTTTGATGAAATTTAAAGCTAAACCAAACTATAAAAATATGAGAAAAATTGTTGTACTTGCAATGGCCCTGACCTTTACATCGGTCAGCATGATCAGCTGTAAAAAAGATATTGACAAGCTTGGCAAATCTGTTATGAACCTGGGCAGTGCCAATGAAGCTAATGCTATTATTGATTTTAATAATAACTTTTTAGATTCTTATAAAAGCACATCCAAACATATAGAAAGCATTCTTAAATATGCGGACGAAGCCACTGTGAAAGCAAAAGGAGGAAATGTTATGATCATGCCTATCGTGATTGGTTCTATGGATTATTCATTCGGGAAGATCAAAGACATACCGTCTGGTTTTGGAAAAGACAAAGCTGCTATAGAAGCCGATTTTAAGATTTATAAGAATAAAAAGGAAAGTATAGAGAAAAAGTTTGAAGAGCTTAAATCCTATATGAATTCCGAAGATTATAAAGACGACAAGGGAGCAAGAGCTGAAACAATAACAAAGGAGATTGAAACAGAAGCCCAGGCCTTATTTATTTCAGGTGAAAATATTGTAGCCAAGATCAAACCGGCGACCGATGCCGCAGAAGAAGTAATTCTGAAGGATCATCCTATGAAAGAGTATATTATTTCTTCCAAAAACGTAATGAATTCTCTGGATTCCAATATAGATGTGCTGGATAAACAATATTCAGGGAAGTTCAACGAAGCGGAAGCTCAGAAAAAATATGATGAGCTGGCTAAAGCGGTAGAAGCCAATTCAAAATTGGAATTTACCGTCAAAGATCCGCAGTATGCCTACAAAAAATCATTGTTTGAAAGCTTCAATAAGACGGCATCCAGCTTTTTGGATACTTACAGAAAACTGATCCGTGATTCCAAAGGAACAGGAAAAATATCAGATAGTGATATCAGCCAGATCGATTCTGAATACGAATCTGTACTGAACTCCTACAATTCATTTGTGAAATAACAGAAAATACAAAACATTTAGAAAAGGCCGGTACAATGTATCGGTCTTTTTTATCTCAAAAAATGTAGTACGAGCAATGCTATACTGAACGAAGTCGAAGGATAGAAAATTTAACTAAAATTAAACCTTAATAAAAATTTTCCGGTCCCTACAATTCCATAAAATTCCGTAATTTTGCACATTGTGATTTTCAGGCAGAATCATACTGAATTATGAGTAAATCAACAGAATATATAGAAGTTTACGGAGCACGTGAACACAACCTTAAAAATATTAATGTCAAGATCCCCCGCAACGAGTTGGTGGTCATTACCGGCCTTTCCGGAAGTGGAAAATCATCTCTGGCCTTTGACACCATCTTTGCAGAAGGACAGCGTCGTTATATTGAAACATTCTCTGCTTATGCACGCCAGTTTTTGGGCGGTCTGGAGCGTCCTGATGTAGACAAGATAGAAGGACTTTCTCCTGTAATTGCCATAGAGCAGAAAACCACCAATAAAAACCCAAGATCCACTGTAGGAACTGTTACGGAGCTCTATGACTTTCTTCGTTTGTTGTTTGCCAGGGTTTCTGATGCATACTCTCTTTCTACAGGGAAGAGGCTGGTAAGCTATACGGAAGATCAGATTCTGGAAACCATCAAGGAAAACTACAAGAGAGAAAAGATAATGCTTCTTGCTCCTGTCGTACGTTCCAGAAAAGGACATTATCACGAGCTTTTTGTACAGATGGCAAAGAAAGGCTACGGTCAGGCCCGAATTGATGGTGAGCTGCAGGATATAGAATATGATCTGAAGCTGGACCGTTACAAAACCCATGATATTGATATTGTGATCGACCGCTGGATCATTGGAGAAAACGCTTCCGAAGCCAGAATGGAGAAATCCTTACGTACCGCAATGGAAATGGGTGAAGGCATCATCGGAATTCAGAAGCTGGGAGATACTGAGATAGAATATTTCTCCAAAAACCTGATGGATGCAGAAACCGGCCACTCGCTTGCTCTTCCTGAACCCAATACATTCTCTTTCAACTCTCCGAAAGGAAGCTGCCCGGAATGTAAAGGATTGGGAACGATTAAGAAAATCAACACCGACTATTTCATCGATAATCCTAAACTGTCTATTAACCAGGGTGGATTGCTGCCGCTGGAAGATATCAAATCCAATAAGTGGATACTGTCCCAGATCAAAAATATTCTTGAGATCTTTGGATTGGGGATGGCTACGCCCATGCAGGATATCCCGGAAGAAGCTTTGGATTATATTTACAACGGGTGTCATAAAGAATTTAATAAAGACCTGAAATATGCAGGGATTACCAAAAAAATAAAAATAAGCTTCGATGGTCTGATTGCCTTTATGGAAGAAATCATCGATGAAAGAGAATCTTATGAGGCAGTGCTTCTGGAGAGGCACTTCACTACCGAAGAAACCTGTCCGGAATGTGGCGGGACCCGTCTTCAGCAGGCAAGTTTAAGTTTTAAAATAGACGGAAAGAATATTGCTGAGATCAATGCTCTTAGTTTATCTGACTTGAAAGAGTGGCTATCAGACGTTAAGGATAAATTTTCTGAAAAACATAAAATCATAGCCCACGAAATCTTAAAAGAAATTGAAACAAGGCTTCAGTTCCTTCTGGATGTAGGTTTAGATTACCTGAGTTTAAGCAGAAGCTCAAAAACCCTTTCCGGCGGTGAATCCCAAAGGATACGTCTTGCCACACAGATCGGGTCACAGCTTGTTAATGTTTTGTATATCCTGGACGAACCGAGTATCGGACTTCACCAGAGAGATAATGAGAGGCTGATCAACTCCCTGAAAAACCTTAGGGATATCGGAAATTCCGTCCTTGTTGTAGAGCATGATAAAGATATGATCCTGGAAGCTGATGAGGTTCTGGATATTGGTCCTAGAGCCGGTAAATTCGGAGGAGAAATACTCTGGCAGGGAAAACCTAAAGATCTTTTAAAGGCAGACACTATTACGGCACAGTACATTAATGGAGAAAGAAAAATAGAAGTCCCTTCGAAAAGGAGGGCTGGGAATGGTAAAAATATCCTGTTAAAAGGTGCTACAGGAAACAACCTTAAAAATGTTACCCTTGATATCCCATTAGGAAAACTGGTGGTGGTAACCGGAATTTCAGGAAGCGGAAAGTCTTCCCTGATTAACGGAACTTTGTATCCGATCCTTAATAAACACTTTTACAGAGCAGTTCAGGAACCTCTTCCGTATAAAAAGATTGAAGGCCTTGAGAATATTGATAAAATTGTAGATGTAGATCAGACGCCGATCGGAAGAACACCCCGATCCAACCCTGCCACCTACACAGGAATGTTTACAGATATCAGAAACCTTTTTGCAGAACTTCCGGAAAGTAAGATCCGTGGTTATAAGCCGGGAAGATTTTCTTTCAACGTAAAAGGAGGAAGATGTGAAACCTGTCAGGGAGGAGGATTGAAAGTCATTGAAATGAATTTCCTTCCCGACGTATACGTACATTGCGAAACCTGCAACGGAAAACGTTTCAATAGAGAAACACTCGAAGTACGTTACAAAGGAAAATCGATCTCCGATGTGCTGGATATGACCATTGATGAAGCCGTAGAATTTTTCCAACCCATACCTAAAATCTTTGCTAAAGTAAAAACCCTGCAGGATGTAGGATTAGGCTATATCACGCTTGGACAACAATCTACAACATTATCAGGCGGGGAGGCACAGCGTATCAAGCTGGCGACAGAACTTTCAAAAAGACAGACCGGAAATACACTGTATATCTTAGATGAGCCAACAACAGGGCTTCACTTTGAAGATGTAAAGATCCTGATGGAGGCCATCAATCAGTTGGTAGAGTTGGGGAACTCATTTATCATCATTGAACATAATATGGATGTAATTAAGCTGGCAGATCATATCATTGATGTTGGCCCTGAAGGCGGAAAACATGGTGGGCAGATTGTTGCACAGGGAACTCCTGAAGAGATTGTAAAGTCTAAGAAAAGTTTAACAGGAAAATTCCTGAAACGTGAACTGGAATAAGAGTTTATAAAGACATTAACTTAAAAGATAAAAGAATTTGCCATGCAGATTCTTTTTTTTAACCCAAAATCAATTAATAATAGGGTTAAAATAAGATTAATTTACTCTTCCAATATTAATTTTTCAATTTTATTTAAATTTATTTATCTGATAATCAGATTTTTATATTCCAATGTTAACTCAATATGAATTTAACATGAATTATTTCATAACTTTGGTAAAGGAGATATACATAATATTTAAAACCAAAGAGTTATGAAAAATAAAGTTCAAATATTAATCGCTTCATTTTTAGTTTGTGGATTCATGGCTGTAAATAATACGGCTAAAGCACAGATATCAGATCATAATACCATTGAGGAAATTCAGTTGAGTAAGAATAAAGAAACCTTTAATGATATAAGGAATAAATTGATGGAGAACTTTGACCTTACCAATTCTGATTACAAACAAGGAACAGTAAACTCAGTCGTAAAATTTGATATTTCAAAAAATGGCAAAATAGTAAATGTTCATTCTAATGGCGACTGCAAAATTGTAAGCAAAGAAATTGAAAATGTTTTAAGCGAACTTGATTATAGAGTAGACCGTAAACAATTAAACGATAATTTGGTTTCTTACACTTATGAAATGCCTGTAACAGTTGAAATACATAACCGATAATATTCATACAATATCTTTTATCTTAAAATATTGATATGTATTAACGTTGTAAATAAAATACGCAGTTTTTGAGAAAAGGAGGCTGCTGTAAATTAAATAATAAAGCCTTGGTTTAAATTTGATAACTTTTATTAAAATTAAACCAAGGCTTAGTATTTACAAAGAAGATATGTATACCTCTATTTTTGTCCCGTCATAATTGAATGTTCCATCTTCATTAGGCTTGCCTAAAACCCACTTCATGTCTACCGGAACCGACCATGCCGTTCCCAGTGAGAAACCATTTACAGATCTGATTTCTGAACAGTTTCCTGTAGTGATAGCAGAGTGAAACCATGTTTTATCCCTTAGTCTGTAGAAACCAATGGCTTTTCCTTTAGGGATCACTGAGTAACCGTTCCATTTTTCTCCTGCAGAATAATTGAATTTATTAAGCCATCCCTGAGCTCTATATTGAACAAGCTCATCCGGAGATATAGCGGCCCCTCGCAAGTAAAGAGCATACGCCACCACATCATGACATACTCCTTTGTTGTAATTGCTGATATCATCCTGGCCGGAAAGAAGACCATTAGAGATTAATGATTTCTTTGCCGGATCTAATTGTCCCGTGTGGGCTCCTTTTGGTGTGATCATTTCAATATTATTTTATTGTTTTGGTGTATTTAAAGATACATAATATATTATAAATAATATTTCACTATAAAGACATATGATGTTAAAATAATTTTTAAAATTTCTTGTAATTCCTGTAAATAATGAAAATTTTATGTATAAACTATAATAAATGTTCAGGAAAAACGTTCTATATTTATCAAACAAATTAAAACAATATGAAAAATTTAAAGAAGCTTAACAAGGAAGAGCTAAAGACAGTGTACGGGGGATCTCCTAAAATTTATTGTGTATTCTGTGAGAGACTCAACAAAACAGTCTGCAGCGAAGCTCAGATTTCTCAATGTCCTTAAAAAAATAACCGCTTTTAACAGGCGGTTTTTTATTGCTTTGTACTTTTAAAGCAGGAATTATTCTTAAAATTTCCGGAATTTCTTTTTCAGCTAAAAATAAATGGAGCAGCGATCGTAAAATTTTATACATTTGATTATAAAACATGATCTGTGAACCCTATTCTTGATGTTGTCGTACGTTCCCTTTGCGTTTACCTTTTTATGGTAATTGCTATCCGTCTTTTTGGTAAAAATCAGCTTTCCCAACTCAATGCGGGAGATGTAGTATTGCTTCTGCTTATTTCCAACGCAGTTCAGAATGCGATGGTAGGGCAGGATACCTCGCTTCAGGGCGGACTTATCGCTGCACTTGTTCTGTTTGCCGCCAACTTTATCCTGAAAAGGCTGATGTTTTCCAATCGTAAATTTGAAACATTTATGGAAGAAGATCCTGTCATTCTGATCAGGGACGGAAGAGTAGATCAAACTGCGCTGAACAGAGTGAAGATTACCCGGGACGAGCTGGAAGAAGCCATTAGAGAACATGGAGTAGAGAAGATAAAAGATGTAAAGCTTTCCATTCTTGAAGTAGATGGAAATATTAGCGTTATTTCTGAAGATGAAACAGAAAAACAAACTCATTATACAAGAATCAAAAGAAAAAATAAAAGAAAATACCATTAAATAAAGTATGAATTACGAATTAAGAGAAATGCTTCCCAGTGACGAAAAAAAAGTGCTGGAAATTTATAAACAGGGCTTGGAAGGAGGAATATCCACTTTTGAAACAGAAGTTCCTACCGCAGAAGCATGGAATATGGATTATTTCAACGACTGCCGCTGGGTTCTGGAAAACGAAAACAATGAAATAGTAGGATGGTGCGCTTTGAAGCCGGTAAGCAAAAGGGAATGTTATAAAGGAGTTGCTGAAGTAAGCATCTATTTTGACAATAGATACCAAGGGAAAGGCTTGGGATCAGTCCTGTTGAAAAAGATGATCCTTGATAGCGAAAGCCATGGTTTCTGGACCCTTCAGGCCAGTATCTTTCCCGAAAATGAAGCGTCGATAAAATTTCACCAGAAAAACGGGTTCAGAACCGTAGGAGTCAGAAAGAAAATTGGAAAACTTAACGGCCAGTGGAAAGATGTTATCCTGTTTGAAAAACGAAGTGAAATTGTAGGTTAAGTAATAGATACTCTTTAAAATTAGAAACCAATACTTTAGAAAATCTCTGAATTCAAAAGCTTTTTAAGCTTTCTGGCTCTCCACTATAAAAATTCTCAAAATCTACTTTGGCATTAACCTTGTTATTGCCATATTGAAATTTGAAAAAGTGGAAAATATGAAAGGTTTAATTAAAATTATGGGGGTAATAACCGTTATGTTAATGATGACTTCATGTGTGGTGCATGATCATCACGCAAGAAGGCTCCCGCCGGGACAGGCTAAAAAAGTATATGGTGGAAGCGCAAGGTACTACGCACCCGGACAGGTTAAAAAAAGAGTGTATTATTATGATTATGACAACAGAGGTCACCATCATAAAAACAAAGGACACAAACATCACAGAGATTGAGAAAAATAAAAAAAGCCCTGATTTTTTCAGGGCTTTTGATTTGTATCTAAAATCTCGATTTTTTAGGATTTAAGAACGTATTGAAAATCATGATATCGGTTCCGAACTTCTTTTCAACCCTTTCTGAAATATTCAGCATTTCACTTTTAATAAAATCATCCCTGAGATCATCATTATCAAACATCAGGAGAAGATTGTAATTCTTACCTTCATCAATATAATCACTGTGCACTTCAGAAAGAATATATTTGTTGACGTCCATCAGGTTTTCTGCCATCAGAACCAGTGTTTCGTCGATATAATTTTCCCATTCTTCAATATTGTTTTTTGTACAGTGGAAAGTTATACTCAATAAGCTCATATTTTATGAATTTTTAAGATTTTTTGGATAAATTCTACCACAAAAATCGGTAAAAATTTCGTAAATTAGCCCGTTAATAAAAATTGGAAATAAATAATTTTCAGACGCACAGCTAAAGGTCTGACTGTCATTATAATAAAATTTGTTTATGCAAAAAGAAGGAGAAAGACTGATTCCTATCAACATTGTTGATGAAATGAAATCGTCTTATATCGATTATTCGATGTCGGTGATCGTTTCAAGAGCGTTACCGGACGTAAGAGACGGCCTGAAACCCGTTCATAGAAGAGTACTTTATGGTATGTACGGATTAGGGGTTTTCTCTAATCGAAAATATTTAAAATCTGCAAGAATCGTTGGGGATGTTTTGGGTAAATACCACCCGCATGGAGATTCCTCAGTATATGATGCGATGGTAAGAATGGCTCAGGAATGGAGCTTACGTTATCCTCAGGTGGACGGACAGGGTAACTTCGGTTCAATGGACGGCGATCCGCCTGCAGCCATGCGTTATACCGAGGCAAGACTTAAAAAAATCTCTGATGAGGTTCTTTCCGACCTCGATAAAGAAACCGTTGATTTTCAGAATAACTTTGACGACAGTTTACAGGAACCTACCGTACTTCCTACCAAAGTTCCTAACCTTCTGGTAAACGGTACTTCCGGGATTGCAGTAGGTATGGCCACCAATATGGCGCCACACAACCTTTCAGAATCTATTGATGCGATCTGTGCTTATATTGATAACAGAGAAATCACCATCGATGAGCTGATGCACCACATTACTGCTCCGGATTTTCCTACAGGAGGGATCATTTATGGATATGACGGTGTAAGGGATGCTTTCCACACAGGAAGAGGAAGAGTAGTACTGAGAGCAAAAGTGAATTTCGAGGAAATCGGAAACAGAAATGCCATCATCGTTACTGAAGTTCCTTACCAGGTGAACAAGGCCGACATGATCGCCAGAACAGCTGAGCTTGTTAAAGACGATAAGATTGTAGGAATTCATGAGATCAGAGACGAGTCGGACAGAAACGGTCTGCGTGTCGTTTATGAACTGAAAAATGATGCTATTCCTAATGTGGTCTTAAACTTACTCTATAAATATACAGCTCTTCAGACTTCTTTCAGTGTTAATAACATTGCATTGGTGAAAGGAAGACCGGAACAGCTGAATTTAAAGGATATCATTCACCATTTCGTAGAGCACAGACACGAAGTAATCGTCAGAAGAACTCAATACGAGCTTAAGAAAGCGAAAGAAAGAGCTCACATCCTTGAAGGTTTCATGAAAGTAATCGGAACTCAGGATGCTCTGGACAGAGCTATTTCTATTATCCGTCACAGTGCTAACCCTCAGGCTGCAAAAGAAGGTTTGATTGAAGCATTTGAACTTTCCGAAATCCAGGCTCAGGCTATTCTTGATCTTAGATTAGCGCGTCTTACAGGAATGGAGCTTGATAAGATCCGTGACGAATATGATGCGATCATGAAAGAAATCATGAACTTGGAAGATATTTTGGCCAATGAGCCGAGAAGATTCGAGATCATCAAAGAAGAATTGCTTGAAATCAAAGAAAAATATGGTGACGAAAGAAGAACTGCCATCGACTATTCAGGAGGAGAAATGTCTATCGAGGATATCATTCCGAATGAATCAGTGGTTCTTACAATTTCACACGCAGGATATGTGAAGAGAACTTCACTTTCCGAATACAAAATTCAGAGCAGAGGTGGTGTAGGAAACAGGGCAGCGACTACAAGGGACGAAGATTTCCTTGAATACATTGTTTCTGCGACCAATCACCAGTATATGTTATTCTTCACCGAAAAAGGAAGATGTTATTGGTTAAGAGTATTCGAAATTCCTGAAGGTTCAAAAACATCCAAAGGAAGAGCAGTACAAAACCTGATCAATATTGAGCAGGATGACAAGATTAAAGCTTACATCAGAACCAATAACCTGAAAGATGCCGAATACGTCAACCAGATGAGCGTAGTGATGGTGACCAAGAACGGAACCATCAAGAAAACATCTCTTGAAGCTTACTCAAGGCCAAGGGTGAATGGAGTTAATGCCATCGAAATCAGAGATAATGACCAGTTATTGGGTGCATACCTTACTAACGGAACTTCTCAGATTATGATCGCGACCAAAAACGGTAAATGTATCCGTTTCCCTGAAGAAAAAGTAAGAGAGGTAGGTAGAGGATCCATCGGGGTGCGTGGTATTACCATGGATGATAACGACGAGGCAATTGGTATGATTGTTGTGAATGATGTAGAAAAAGAAACAGTTCTTGTTGTTTCCGAAAAAGGATATGGTAAGAGAACCGCTGTAGAAGACTACAGAATTACCAACAGAGGAGGAAAAGGAGTGATCACCCTGAACATTACCGAAAAAACAGGAAATCTGATTGCTATTCAGAATGTGACAGACGAAGACGGATTGATGATCATCAATAAGTCCGGTGTTGCCATCAGAATGAATATGGATGAAATGAGAGTAATGGGAAGAAATACCCAGGGTGTAAAAATGATCAACCTTAAGAAAAATGACGAAATTGCAGCCATTGCAAAAGTAGAAATGGATAAAGAGGTAGCAGATGATTCTGAAGAAAATGAAGAAGGTACAGGAATTGTAACTGATAACCAGGAAAACAGTACACAGCCAGAAGCTGAAAAAGAAAACACGGCTGAGGAAAATGAGAATTCTGATTCTGAAGAATAAAAAGTACAATTAATATAATATAGTTATTATGAAGAAACTCATTTTAGGTATAGCAATCGTAGCTTCTGCTTTCGTTTTCGGTCAGAAGAGTGATGTGAATGCCAAACTGCAGGAAGCGAACAAAGCTGCAATGGATGCATATAATGCAAAAAACTATACCGTTGCCGCGCCTAAGTTTTTAGAAGTTTATAACTTATTAAAAACAAATGGCCAGGATGATAAGATATACATGTATTATGCAGGATTGAGCTATGCTTTGGCAAATAACAGCGAAGAATCCATAAAAATATACACGGATCTTATCAATTCAGGCTTTACGGGTGTTCAGACAACGTATACGGCTAAAGAGAAAAAATCTGGTCAGGTAGTGAATTTAGATAAAGCTACTTGGGAGCTTATGAAAAAGAATTCTGATTATTCAGATTTCAAAACAGAACAGACACCAAGTGTGGAACCGGAACTCTATGAAACATTAACGACTTTGCTTCTTAATGCAAAGAAACCTAATGAAGCATTGGCGATCATTGAAAAAGGATTGGCAAAATATCCAAATAATGCTAAACTTAAAGATGCTCAGGGAACCGCTTATTTCGAGTCAGGAAATACTGAAAAATTCATAGGAACTCTTAAGGAACAGCTTACTAAAAATCCTAACGATGCTACCAACTGGTATAATCTTGGAGTAATGCAGTCTAAGAATCCTGCTACCGTAGAAGATGCAGTAGCTTCATTCAAAAAAGCAATTGAAATCAAGCCGGATTTTGATAATGCTTATCAGAACCTTGTGTATACAATAATTGGTGACGATTCTAAAATCGTAGACCAGATCAATGCCACAAGAAAAGACAAGCCGGATGAAGCAACCAAACTGATTGATGCAAGAAAAGAAAGATTTGCAAAAGCACTTCCATATGCTGAAGGATGGTACAAAGCTGCCCCTGAAAATCTTGATGCCCTTACTGCATTGAAAGAGATTTATGTGGTAACAAAAAACACGGATAAACTTAAAGATCTGAAAGCTAAGGAAACTGAGCTTAAAGCAAAAGCTGCAAAGTAATAATTTCTTAGTTGATTATAAATAAAACCGGGGCAGAAATGTTCCGGTTTTATTGTTTTTTTAATCTAAAACACAACGCTGTTTTTTACCTTCATTATCCTTAAATTTCACCTTAAAAATTCTCTGCAATTCCGTATCTTTGAGAAAAATTTTACAAGATGATTGAGTGGAAAACCGCCAAAGAATACGAAGATATCACCTATAAAAAATGTAACGGGGTAGCAAGAATTGCTTTCAATAGACCGGAAGTGAGAAATGCCTTCAGACCCAAAACCACTTCAGAACTTTATGATGCTTTTTATGATGCTTATGAAGATTCCTCAATAGGAGTTGTTCTGCTTTCAGGAGAAGGGCCAAGCGCTAAAGACGGAGGTTGGGCTTTCTGCAGTGGAGGAGACCAGAAGGCAAGAGGTCATCAGGGATATGTAGGTGAAGACGGAAGACACCGCCTTAATATTCTTGAAGTGCAGCGCCTGATCCGTTTTATGCCGAAAGTAGTCATTGCCGTTGTTCCAGGATGGGCTGTTGGTGGTGGACATTCGCTACATGTGGTTTGCGATCTTACTTTAGCGAGTAAAGAGCATGCTATTTTTAAACAGACTGATGCTGATGTTACAAGCTTTGACGGGGGATACGGATCTGCTTATCTTGCTAAAATGGTAGGCCAGAAAAAAGCCCGTGAAATATTCTTTTTGGGAAGAAATTATTCTGCCCAGGAAGCCTTAGATATGGGAATGGTGAATGCTGTAATTCCCCATGCAGAATTAGAAGACACCGCTTACGAATGGGCTCAGGAAATATTGGCAAAATCCCCGACTTCCATCAGAATGCTGAAATTTGCCATGAACCTTACAGATGACGGAATGGTTGGTCAGCAGGTATTTGCAGGCGAAGCAACCCGTTTGGCGTATATGACGGAAGAAGCTCAGGAAGGAAGAAATGCGTTTTTGGAAAAAAGAAAGCCGGACTTCGGAGAAAATCAGTGGATATCTTAAAAATATAAATGATGATTGATAAATGATGATTGATATTATCATTTATTAATGATCACTTATCAATTATAAATTTATGTCAGATTGGATAAAAGCCGCAAGGCTAAGAACTTTACCGCTTTCCCTAAGCGGGATTATTATGGGAGCCTTCATTGCAAAATGGAGACTTTATGGAGAAGGTAGAATATGGGACTGGAAAATTTTTGCTCTGGCACTTCTGGTAACCCTTCTGTACCAGATTTTATCAAACTATGCCAACGACTATGGGGATGGCGTAAAAGGGACAGATGCCAAAAGGATCAATGAAGCAGAATCCAGGGCAGTAGCTTCAGGAAAAATTACGGCAAAACAAATGAAAAATGCGGTGATCATTTTCTCTCTACTGTCATTTATTGCTACAATTGGCTTGTTGTATGTTGCTTTCATTCCGGATTATATGAATGAATTTTATATTTTCATAGGACTGGGTGTGGCTTGTATTTTAGCGGCAATTGGTTATACGGTTGGAAAAAAACCTTATGGATATATGGGGTTGGGTGATCTTTTTGTATTTATCTTTTTCGGTTTGGTTTCGGTTTGCGGAAGTTATTTCCTGTTTACCAAAACATTCAGCTGGGATATGCTATTGCCGGGAACAGCAATAGGAATGATGAGCATGGCTGTTCTCAATCTTAATAATATGAGAGACATAGAAAGCGACAGACTGTCCGGGAAAAACAGCTTTGCACTCAGGATTGGTTTCAAAAATGCAATGATTTACGAAATGATCCTTTTACAGCTTCCTTTGATCTTAATTCTTATATTTTTAGGGTTAAATGGTTTTATACAGTCTCAAAATTATTATGTTTTCATCGTAATGATCTTACTGATTCCATTTTCTAAGCTCAGAAGAAAAATCATGTCAGTAAAAGAACCTAAAGACTTGGATCCATTCTTAAAACAGGTGGGTATCCTTACCTTTACAATGGCAGTTCTTACCGCGATAGGTCTTAATTTCTTTAAATAAATTATCACGATTATGAGTTCAGATATTTATGTTCAAGCTCAGATGCTTATCAGAAAACCGGTTGAAGAAGTCTTTGAGGCATTCATCAATCCTGAAGTGACTACGAATTTTTGGTTTACAAAATCTACCGGGAAATTAGAGAAGGGTAAAACCATTACCTGGGAGTGGGAAATGTACAACGTAAAATCGGATGTGCTCGTACATGAGATCATTCCTAATCAGTTGATAAAAACTGTGTGGGGAGATCCTGCAGTACATGTGGATTATGAATTCAGGAAAATGGAAAAAGGAACTTTGGTTATTATTAAAAGTTATGGATTCAGCCAGAAGGGTGATGATCTTTCAAAAATAATTAATGACAATACAGGCGGTTTTACAACAGTTTTGGACGGTTGTAAGGCTTATCTTGAGCATGGAATCAAACTGAATTTAATTGAAGATAAATTTCCTGCAAAATAATGAGCATAGCTTTAAAAATAACTTCTTGTTTATCAATTATTTTAGCTTTATTTCTTACTTATAATTTAATTAATGAATTACAAGATACTACGTCGCTTTCTGAATTTAGTCTCTTACCTCTTTTAATTTTTATCGTTGTTATTGCAAATGCAGTTTGGGCTTTACTTTTACTAACTGGAAAGAAGGAATTAAAAAGAGAATTTTTAATTCTTCAAATTTTTATTATTATACCAGTAAGCTTATTGTTGTATCAGATTCTTTTCAACTCAACAATTTCATGTACTTAATAAAAAAATAAATTAAAAAATGAAAATACAATTTTTAGGACAAAACTGTTTTTTGTTTACTTACAAAGACAAAACAATTTTAAGTGATCCTTTTTACAATTACAAAAAAGCAGAATCCGGCTTTGATATAGCGGCTCAGAAAATAGATTATATCTTACTTACCCATGCACATGGCGATCATATTGCCGATGTGGAAGAAGTATTACAGCATCATCCGGAAGCAGTAGTCATTGGTGTTCCTGAGGTTTGCAGATATTTCAAAACAGCCAAAAATAAAAACGATGTGAACTTAGGAGGATCGGCAAAAATCGACGATCTTAAAATTTCCATGGTACCTGCTCACCACACAAGTTCGTTCCCGGATGGAAGCTACGGAGGTGTTCCTGTGGGCTATATTTTCAGACTGCCTGAAGGTAAGAACATTTATATGGCTGGAGATACGGGTGTGATGGCTGACATGGAGCTGTTCCCAAAACTTTACGGAAATATTGATTTGTCTATCCTGCCAATCGGAAGCCATTATACGATGGGGCCTGAAAACGCATCTTTTGCAGCAGTAGAATTATTGAAAACTCCAAAAGTAATCGGGTGCCACTTTGATACATTTCCTGCCATTGAGATCAACCATGAAAGTGCATTAAAGAATTTTGCAGATAAAAATGTAGAACTTGTCCTTCCAAAACTGGGAGAGGAGTTTGAATTTTAAATAATGATGAAAGGTAATTTGAAAATTGGAATGGAAATGCTGAAAAGTATAGAAACAAAAAAAGATAATTTTCCAATTACCTTACTTCAACTTAAACCAAAAAAAATGGCAAGCTACCTAAATCACACCGCTACGACCAATTACCTTTGCTGTGTTCCCACCCTGGAGGATTCTCAGGAGCTGGTTGTTTAGGACTTGCCGTTGCAAAGGTAGGAATATTTTATAAACTTCAAAACATAATTAGAGAAAATTAGTCGAAAAAATGCAGTAATAAAGCTAAACAGCTGGAATTTAGAGCAATAATTTTTCGGTTTTTTCTAAAAAATCAAACATGACGAAAAGTCCATCAACATTAGGAATTATACTTTTTATCGCTACAATGATCATCTTTTTTGTAGCCTATTACTTTTTCTCGGGAATTAATTACTTTGATACCTCTTTGAAAATCAACGCTTTTATTCTTCCAGTTCTTTATGCAGGAGCAGCATTCTGGTCCGTGAAATCTTTCTGGAACAAAAACAGGGTGGTCACTTTTAAAGACGCATTTTCAAGAGCCTTCATTCCGATGTTCATCGGGGGAATTCTTTCCATCTTCAGTATCTATGCTTTCCTTAATTTCGTAGATACGGATGCAAAAAAACTGCTGAACTACCAGTATGTACAGAGACAGAAAACGGAACTGGACACTGAATATCAGTCTGCAAGAAAAATTTTGAAACATCAGAAAGATATTGATGAATTAGACAAAAAATACCAAGAAAGGCTGCCAAGCTTTTCTCCTGAAGCCATTAAAGGAAAAGATATGCTTACCGCCAGTCATTTCTCAGGATATTTTGCAGCAATTCTTATATTTTACGTAGTTTTGTCAGTGTTTTTTGGAGCATTTTTCAGAACAAGGACAGTGTATCAGGAAACAGAAAATCAAGAATAATTTTTATTAAAATTAAATGAATTTATCTATAGTTATTCCGTTATTAAACGAAGAAGACTCTTTGGAACAGCTTTTTTCAAGGATTGACAATGTTTGTTATTCCAATAATCTGTCCTATGAAATCTGGTTTGTAGACGACGGAAGTACAGACCTGTCGTGGAGCATCATCGAAAATATGAAGGTTCAGCACCCTCAGATCCACGCCATCAAATTTTCCAGAAACTATGGGAAGTCACAAGCTCTTCATGCCGCTTTCGAAAGGACAAAAGGGGACGTAGTGATTACCATGGATGCTGATTTACAGGATTTTCCGGAAGAAATTCCAGAACTTTATAAAATGGTCACTGAAGATAATTATGATATCGTTTCAGGCTGGAAAAAGAAACGTTTTGACAACGTAATGACGAAAAATGTTCCGTCAAAACTCTTCAATGCAGCTGCAAGAAAAGTTTCAGGCGTTTACCTTCATGATTTCAACTGCGGCCTTAAAGCTTATAAAAAGCAGGTGGTGAAATCCATCGATGTGTACGGGGATATGCACCGCTATATTCCTGTTTTGGCAGCCAATGCAGGATTCAGAAGAATTACTGAAAAAGAAGTGCAGCACCAGGCAAGACCATACGGAACTTCAAAATTCGGAACCGAAAGATTTATCAGAGGTTTCCTGGATCTGGTAACCCTTTGGTTTGTCAGCAGATTCGGAGGAAGACCTATGCATTTCTTCGGGGCTGTGGGAACAGTCATGTTTATCGTAGGATTCCTTTCTGCACTTTGGCTGGGAATTTCAAAGCTGATTGATGTCGCAAGAGGAATTTATGGACATCTGATCACAAACAATCCGTGGTTTTATATTGCCCTGACGATGATGATTATGGGAACGCTGCTTTTTATAGCCGGTTTCTTAGGAGAAATGATTATCAGAACGAATAGGGAACATAAGAATTACAATATTGATGAAGTGATTTAATATGGAAAGTAAATTACCTAAAATATATTCTAAATCGCTCTTATGTTTTTTTCAGCATCACTTGAAAATGGTTAAAGAAATGTATTAAATCATTAAAATGAATAAAAAAAGTTGTTTGAACTGCGGTCGTTCAATCTCCGATGAGTTTTGTGCTCATTGCGGACAGAAAGCGGACACAGCAAGAATAACTCCACATTCTTTGGTTAAAAATGATATTCTCGGATCGATTTGGCATGTTGAAGCTAAATTTTTTCGTACTTTAAAAAATATTTCATTCAGACCGGGAGAAACGGCGATGGATTATATTTCAGGAAAAAGAATCAGGTACAACAATTTTATATCGTTGTTACTGATTCTTTTTGGGTTTAATGTTTTAGGCTATCATTTTTACGAAAAATTTTCACCCGCAGAAGTTCTTTCGGATGACGTTCTGAATATGAAAAATTTTTTCTCCAAATATTCCAAAACTATTTTATTTGTTATTATTCCGATGCTCGCAATCAATGCTTATTTTTTATTTAAAAGAATAAATTTGAATATTGCAGAGCATTTTATCATCGGAACAGTAAGTCTTTTAGGAATTTTAATCTTATTTTTGTTGGACGATATCGTGAGTCTGATCGGTTTATGGAAACCAGTTTCAAGGATTTTCGATCTCATCGACAAAATTATATTCGGTCTTTCTGTTCTCTTCCCGGCAATTACATATTGGAATGCTTTTAAAAAATCGTACTCAAAACCAGGTTTACTGTGGCGGGTATTGGTTCTTTATGTTTTGATGGGAGTGGAAAGTACGGTCATAAGTTTGATTTTATATACAATATTTTAAATTAAAATGAAAAATACACTCTATACGTTATTATTATTGGCTGTTGTATCCTGCGGAAAAGTTTCTCCCAAAGGAAATATTGAAAGGAAGGATGTGGATGTTTCAGAATTCGTGAATCTGAATCTGGAAGGTAAATTTCGTGTTTTTTATGCCAGAGGAGCCAAGAATTTCGTAGAAATTGAAACCTATCCGAATGTAGCTGATAACCTGGATGTGGACGTTGATGACAAAACCCTTTTCATCAAAGAAAAAAGAGGTACAAAAGGAGTGGATTTCTATAATGTAACGATTTATTCAAAATATAATCTGGAAAAAGTTACCGTTGCAGATTCTGTAGAAATGAATATTTCGAGCGAAATTAAGACCGATAATTTTAGGCTTAATTTAAAAAATTATGCTACTTTTATGGGTTCAGTGAACACGAGAAGAGCAGAAGTAGAGATGCAGAACAGAAGCCGGGCTAATTTTTTGGGACAAACCAAAAATGCAGTAATAAAAATCTCTGATACGGCAAGCCTTATCGCACCTTACTGGAAAATAGAAAACCTGAATATTGATTCTAAAAATGGGAATTATGCAGAAGTGAATGTAAAAGATTCTTTAAAAGGAAATATACAGAACACCGCAAAATTTGTCTATTATAATAATCCTATTCGGGCCTTTAAAATTGATAAGACAACAAGGGTTGAGAATAAAAAACTGGACAATTGATCCGGATTAAACAATCTGCCTTTAGTACAAAGAAACTGACCAATTTAAAATTGGAACTTTACAAATTATAAAAAGAACGAAATACAAATATGACAACATTAGAAAAAGCTAAACTTTGGTTAGGTGATACATTCGATAAAGAAACAAAAGATGCTGTACAGCTGCTAATCGACAGCAATTCTCCGGATCTGGAAGATTCTTTCTACAGAGAACTCGAATTCGGAACAGGAGGAATGAGAGGTATCATGGGAGTAGGAACCAACCGCTTAAACAAATATACATTAGGCCAGGCTACACAAGGATTGGCAAATTATATGCTTGAGCAGTTCAAGGGAGAAGAAATCAAGGTGGCTATTGCTTACGATGTAAGACATAATTCAAAAGAATTCGGGAAACTGGTAGCTGATGTTTTAACTGCCAACGGAATTAAAGTGCTTCTTTTCAAGGATCACAGGCCGACTCCGGAACTTTCTTTCACGGTAAGAGACAAAAAATGTAACGGAGGAATTGTACTGACAGCATCTCATAACCCGCCGGAATACAACGGCTATAAAGTATACTGGAATGACGGAGCACAGATCGTTCCTCCACATGATGAAGCCATTATCAATGAAGTATATTCCGTAAAATTTGAAGAAATAAAATTCAATGGTAATGATGACCTGATCGAATGGATCGGAGAAGAGCAGGACGATGTGTATATCGATGCCTGTATTGAAAACTCAACCTATCAGAATGTAGGGAAAGAAAATTTGAATATTGTTTTCACTTCTATCCACGGAACGACCTATACAACAGTTCCGAAAGCTTTGGAAAAAGCAGGATTCAAAAAAGTGGATCTGGTCAAAGAGCAGATGATCCCGAGCGGCAATTTTACTACGGTAGAATCTCCAAACCCAGAAGAGCCGGCAGCATTGGAAATGGCTATGGATCTGGCAAGAATTACCAACGCAGATATTGTGATCGGTACAGATCCGGATGGTGACAGACTGGGGATTGCCGTAAGAAACCTTGATGGTGAAATGCAGCTTCTGAATGGAAACCAAACCAATACGATCCTTACCTACTATATTTTGAATGAGTGGAGAAAGCAGGGAAAAATCACCGGGAAAGAGTTCATCGGCTCTACGATTGTAACTTCAGATATCTTCTTTGATATTGCCCAAAAATTCGGCGTTGACTGTAAAGTTGGGTTAACAGGCTTTAAATGGATCGGGAAAATGATCCGTGATTTTGAAGGAAAAGAAAAGTTCGTATGCGGTGGTGAAGAAAGTTTCGGTTTTATGACCGGGGATTTTGTCCGCGATAAAGATTCTTGCGGAAGTATCCTTCTGGCATGTGAAATTGCTGCATGGTGCAAAGCTAATGGAAGAACGATGTATCAGTATATGATCGAGATCTACCAGGATCTTGGAATGTATTATGAAGGATTGGTCAATATCGTAAGAAAAGGCAAAGAAGGCGCTGAAGAAATTCAGAATATGATGAAAAACTTCCGTGAAAACCCGCCAAAAGAGCTGGCCGGATCCTTAGTGGAAGAAGTGAAGGATTTTAATGAACAAACCAGCTTCTCTGTTTCAAAGAACGAAACAAAAGTAATGAACGACATTCCAAAATCGAATGTACTGATTTATTATACGCAGGACGGAACCAAAGTATGCATAAGACCTTCCGGAACAGAACCGAAGATCAAGTTTTATATTTCTGTAAAAGATGCTGTCACTTCTGAAGCAGATTTCAGGGATAAATTAAAATCTTTGGAAGCTAAAATAGAAGACGTAAGAAAAGATTTACAGTTGACATAAAAAAAAGGGATTAGGAATTGGGAATTTGCACCCGAAATTAAGTCCTAAAACCTAATTCCTAATTCCATAAAAAAATAAATTTAAATAAGAATAAAGTGAAAGTTTCAAAATTAGCGGCGAACCTGATTGGTTCTGAAATTGTAAAAATTGGTAATGAAGTAAATGATTTAAAAGCAAAAGGAGCGGAAATAGCCAATCTTACTATTGGTGACCTGAATTCTAATCTCTATCCCATCCCGGCATTGCTGAAGGAAGAGATTCAGAAGGCATATCAGAATAATCTGACGAACTATCCGCCTGCAAACGGACTTTTATCTTTAAGAAATGAAGTTTCCAGAGACCTGAAAAACAGATGGAACCTGGATTATGCACCCAATGATATTTTAATTACTGCCGGATCAAGACCGTTGATTTATGCAGTGTATAAAACAATTGTTGACGAAGGTGATAAAGTAGTATATCCTACACCGTCGTGGAACAACAATCACTATGCTTACCTTACTTCTGCAGAAGCAGTAGAAGTGAAGACAACCCCTGAAAACAACTTCCTTCCAACCGCTGATGACCTGAGACCTCATTTAGGAGGTGCCGTTCTTTTGGCACTGTGTTCACCGCTGAATCCTACAGGAACCATGTTTACAAAAGAACAGCTTTCGGATATCTGTGAACTGGTTCTTGAAGAAAACAGAAAAAGAGGGGCAGATGAAAAACCATTGTACCTGATGTATGACCAGATCTATTCTAACCTTACTTTTGGTGCAAAACATGTAGATCCGGTTTCTCTCTTCCCTGAATTGAAGGAATACACCATCTATATCGACGGAATCTCTAAATGCCTTGCAGCAACCGGCGTACGCGTAGGTTGGGGATTCGGCCCTTCTCATATTCTTGATAAAATGAAAGCCCTTTTAACGCACGTTGGAGCATGGGCGCCTAAACCTGAACAGGAAGCTACTGCAAAATTCTTTGAAAATACTGAAAACGTAAATGTCTTCGTAGAAGATTTCAAAGGAAAGCTGGAGGAAAGCCTAAAAGTTCTTCACGGAGGAATCCAGGATTTAAAAGCAAAAGGATTAGCAGTAGAAAGCATTGAACCAATGGGAGCTCTTTATCTTACCATTAAATTAGACTATATCGGAAAAACTAAACCGGATGGTTCTGTTATTGAAAATTCTTCTGATCTGGTATTCTATCTGATTAACGATGCCGGAGTTGCTTTAGTACCGTTTTCAGCTTTCGGGGAAGCAAAATCTGAGCCTTGGTTCCGTGCTTCCGTAGGTGGTTTGGCTGTTGATGAGATCAAAGTGATGCTTCCTAAATTGGAAAATGCACTGAACAATCTTAAATAGTTTTAATGTAAAAACAGCATAATGGTTTACAAAATAAATCATTACACTATTACATGATAAAAATAAATGCTTCGGCTCCGCTCAGCATGACACGTTTTCACAAACAGTTACAATTAGCAGTGTCACGCTGAGCGGAGTCGAAGCGTTTTTGAAAATAAGATATAATATAATCGAGTTGTATTAATGAAATTTTCCAAAAAGTTGTTTCTGGAAACCAAGATGGTAAGCTACGCAACGCTGGGAATAATCATTTTGGTGATTCTGAGTTTTTGGTTGTCAGGAAAGGATTCTCACAGATCTTTATTTCAGAATTCTATTTTATCAACTTCTGTTTTAGCTGCAGTTTTTTTCCTTTTCATCAGCTTGGGATTGTATTATGGCTTAAAACTGAAAGATAATATCGGAAGTATTTTAAATCATGAAAAAGTAAAAACTATTTCAGATAAAATGCCGCTAATTGATGGTTTTGAATTTGATTCAATTGATATTAGTGAAGGAATAGCAGGAGTTATTTTTTCCATTATTTTCTGGTTCTTATTTTCAATCATTATTACATTTTTGCTATATTGTTTAGGTATATTTTTCTGGGTTGCTGTTCTGTTATTTGTTGCAATGCTTTACTGGATTTATTTCCGGGCTTTACGCTTGGTATTTAAAAATTCAGGGAAGTGCAAAGGAAACGCATTAAAAAGTCTTGCTTTTGGATTTTTTTACTCATTTCTCTACATTTCCTGGATCTATGGAATTATCTTTTTAGTGAATTATATTAATTAAAATAAACTCATAACTTATAACTTTAATAATTTATCAATGAAAATCATAGCCGTCATTCCCGCACGTTACGAAGCCAGTCGTTTTCCGGCAAAGCTTATGCAGATGTTGGGTGAAAAAACAGTCATCATGACCACCTATCAGAATGTTGCAGAAACCGGGCTGTTCGATGAAGTATTTGTGGCTACGGATTCACCAATTATCTTTGATGAAATTGTACAGAATGGTGGAAAAGCGGTTATGACCGGACAGCATGAAACCGGAAGCGACCGTATTGCAGAAGCGGTACAGAATATCGACTGTGATATTGTTATCAATGTCCAGGGTGACGAACCTTTCCTTAAACTGGAACCTTTAAAGCAGCTTATTGAAGTTTTTAAAGAAGATGATAACCAGGAAATTTCGCTCGCTTCATTAAAGATAAAGCTAACGGAAAAAGAAGAAATTGAAAATCCGAATAATGTAAAAGTTATTACAGACAATAATGGATTTGCCCTTTATTTCAGCCGTTCTGTAATTCCTTTTCACAGAGAGGTTTCTTATGATGTGAGCTATTTTAAGCACATTGGAGTATATGCTTTCAGAAAACATGCACTGCTTCAGTTCTCCAAGCTGGAAATGAAGCCTCTTGAAATATCAGAAAAGATCGAATGTATTCGTTACCTGGAATATGGAATGAAGATCAAATTAATAGAAACCAATTTTATTGGAGTAGGGATCGATACCCCTGAAGATCTAGAGAAAGCCAGGAAATTGATTTAAGGAAGAAAAAGGAGGAAATAATATACTCTTAGCATTTTCCCAATTGTCTTTCACTTCTTTGTTTTTTCGCCCAATTCCCCTTATATTTGAAATATAAATAAGATTAATGAAGAAATTATTTTTAGTATTTGTGCTGATACTTTCACAATTGTCTTTCGCCCAAACAGCAAAAGAGATTATAGAAAAAAACATAGAACTGTCCGGAGGATTAATGAATTGGAAGCTCTTAAATTCAGTACTGCTGCAGGGAAAAGTGATCCTGGGAGTTAAAGATGAATATCCTATAAAAATTTTTCAGCAGCGTCCCAATCTTACTAAAACAGTGATCAGCATTAACGGAAAAGAAACGGCAATAGAAGGCTATGACGGGGTCAAAGGTTACGCAATGAACTATGCAGCCAACAAACTTCAGGTATATCCTGAATATGTTCCTGAAAGCTTTGATAATGACTTTATCGACTGGGAAAACAAAGGTTTTGATGCCAAATATCTGGGAAAGGAAAAAGTAGGAGACATATATTGCCACAAAGTGGAGTTAACTAAAAATGTAAATAAAAATATTTATTATTTTGATGTTAAGACCTATATGCTTTTAAAAGAAGTTAAAAAGGACGAAACACTGACATATGCCGATTATAAGAAAGTAGGGAATCTTTCAATGCCTTTTAAGATTGAATCTTCAAGTACTAAAAAGGACGGAGACTTTGTTATGATCCTGAACAGAGTAGATGTAAATAAAGTTTTTCCTGCTAATACATTTAAATTCTAGGAGCATCATAATGTATGAATGCATTTTTTGAAAAATAACTGTGGCAAAACTGCCCGCTAAAATTTATAGAAATGAAAAAGATTTTCTTATTGCTGCTTTCTTTTGTGGCATTTTTACAGAACTGTACCAATCAGAAAAGTGAAATTTCTCAAACTAAAACCAAAGAACTTATGGGTAAAACAATATATGATTTCAAAGTGGAAAGCCTTGACGGTAAGGAGATTAACTTTGCAGACTTTAAAGGAAAAAAAATTCTTATTGTAAACACGGCATCAGAGTGTGGATTTACGCCACAGTATGCAGATCTGGAAAAGGTGTATGAAGAATACAAAGATAAACTTGTCATTGTAGGTTTTCCTGCCAATAATTTTGGAGGCCAGGAACCGGGAACCAATACTGAAATTGGGGCATTCTGCCAGAAAAATTATGGAGTTACATTTCCTTTAGCAGCTAAAGTTTCTGTAAAAGGGGATGATACAGCTCCTATTTTTAAATATTTAACAGAAAAAGAACTCAACGGAGTAAAGAACACGACTATCCTTTGGAATTTCACCAAATTCCTGCTGGATGAAAACGGAAAACTGATTGATACTTTTGTAAGTACTACAAAGCCTACGGACGAGGCTATTACAAAGTATTTGAAGTAAGACAAAGAATAAAATAACGCTTCGACTCCGCTCAGCGTGACATTTCTAATACTATTTGTATTGTTCAAAGTGTCACGCTGAGCGGAGTCGAAGCGTTTATAAACAACCAATAATATGCTCAAAGTATTCGAAAAAAATATATTTTTATAAAAAAATAACATTTTACTCATGAAAAAATTAATTTTTATCCTTTGCATCCTTGCTTCTTTATGTTGGGTTTTGCCTTTAAATCAGCAACAGAAAAGAATTCAGACGATTTAAAAAGAGTTACGGGAATCGGTGGAATTTTCTTTAAATGTAAAGATCCTAAAAAGATGAGAGATTGGTATAAAGATCATCTTGGACTTAATACCAATGAATATGGAGCGGTGTTTGAATGGTATCAGGGGTCAGACAATTCTAAAAAAGGATTTAGCCAGTGGAGCCCTTTCAGTGAAAAAACGAAATACTTTCAGCCTTCCGAAAAAGATTTCATGATTAACTACCGCGTACAGAATCTTGAAAAACTGGTTGAACAGCTTAAAAAAGAAAACGTTACCATTGTTGATAAAATTGAAACTTACGAATACTGGAAATTTGTACACATCATGGATGTGGAAGGCAATAAAATAGAGCTTTGGGAACCTAATGACATTGAATATGAAAAATTAGGAAACAGTATAGGTGCTAAAACTACAAAATAGAAGAACTTTCCCAGATTTTAATGATCAGTCTTTTCTGCAAAGCAGAAAATATTCCCCAGTTTAATACTGGAGTAGCCATTACTTTTTATTTTGGACGAATTGATCATGGCTTTAGCCAGAATATCTGTAGGTAAAGGTTTCTGGCTTTCCAAAAGTCCCAGTTTGTTGGCAAATTTTATAACCCTGCTGCCCAGAACTTCCCCGGTTCTTTCAGAATCCTTTCTTTCAAGCATTCCGGGTTTAAAAATGGTGATTTTATTGAAATGAAGCTGCTTTACGGCTTCTTCCAGCTCACCTTTCATTTTCGAATAGAAAATTTTAGACTTCGGATTGGCTCCGTAAGCCGATACAAGAACATAATCTTCCACGTCATTTTCCTTGGCTGCTTTGGCAAATTCATACTGGTAATCGAAATCTACCTTTCTTTGGGCTTCTTTGCTTCCGGCGTCTTTCAGCGTAGTTCCAAGACATGAGAATGCAATGTCACCCTTTACTTTATCTTTCCATTCTTCCGGTTTTTCAAAATTAACCACATGAACCTTCAGCTTATCATCCTGGATATCCACAGGTTTTCTTACGAAGATATCAATTTCTTCAAACTCCTTATCGTTAAGCAGCTGCTTAACCAGATCTTTTCCTGTAGCGCCTGTTGCACCGATGACCAAAGCTTTCATAATAATTGTGATGGGTGATGATATTATTTCTTTCTTAAATTTACTAAATTTGAAATTAATATCAATGATCATTAATCACTTATCACTTATAAATTCATGGATGCCAACGAAGTTTTAGATTATTGCCTGACAAAAAAAGGAGTTACGGAAACCTTTCCTTTTGATAATGAAACGCTTGTGATGAAAGTCGGGACAAAAATGTTCCTGCTCATGTCCTTAGAAAAGCAGCCGTTAAGTATCAATGTAAAAACCGACCCTGAGTGGAGTGCAGAACTCCGCGAACAGCATCCGCAGATTACCGGGGCATTCCATATGAACAAAACCCATTGGAATTCTGTACTTGCAGACGGATTGAAAAGAGATTTGATCTTTAAACTGATAGACCATTCTTATGAATTGGTATTTAATTCACTGACCAAAAAAGCGAAAGAGGAAATTGTAAATAGCTAAAATTGAAATTCCTGGGTCAGTCTTTTATCTTCATCCAGTCTTTCAATAAGCTTTTCAAGACCTTCAAACTTAATTTCGTCATGAAGAAAATCTCTGAATCTTACCGTGATCTTTTCATCATAAATATCGCCATCAAAATCAAGGATATAGACTTCAACGGTTAGCTTCTCTCCATTTACAGTAGGATTGGTACCGATGCTGAGCATTCCTTTATATGACTGTCCTTTTACTTCAGCTTCTACAATATAAGCTCCTTTTTTGGGAAGAAGTTTGATCGATTCAGTTTCAATATTGGCAGTAGGATAACCGATGGTTCTTCCAATCTTTTTCCCGTGAACAACGTTTCCGGAAACAGAGTAGGAGTAACCCAGCATTTCATTGGCTTCCTTAATGTTTCCTGTTAAAAGAGCGTTGCGAACTTTGGTGGAACTGATATTGTTTTCGTGGATATTGATGGCTTCCATTTGCTCCACAACAAAATCCAGTTCTTTTGAAAGTTTCTGAAGAAGCTCAAAATTTCCACTCTTATTTTTCCCAAAGGAATGGTCGTAACCAATAATAAGGTATTTTACATTCAGCTTATCAATCAGGATCTGGCGTACAAATTCTTCTCCGGTAAGGTTTCTGAACTCTTCATCAAATTCTTTCAGGAATAAATGATTGATGCCGTATTTTTCAATCAGCTGTTTTTTCTCTTCCAGCGTATTGAGAAGCTTGAGATCTTCATTCGGGTTAAAAACAAAACGGGGATGTGGCCAAAAAGTAAGGATAGCTGTTTCCAGATTATTCTTGGTGCCCACACTGATCAGTTCATCAATAATACTTTTATGTCCCAGATGTACTCCGTCAAACATTCCTAGAGATAATGCTAAAGGCTTTTGAGAGGAATAATCTTTAAAATTCTTGAAAATTTTCAAAACGGAAAAATTTGACTGCAAATATAAAGATAATGTACCAATGTACCAATTTAAGAGTTGACCAATCTTTCCAGACCTTATCATCGTTATATTGCTAAATTGATAGACGGGGATATTGTAAAAAAGTATGATAAAAATCTTTTTTTTACCAATTGTGGGTTTATGAAGAATCATTATATTTGCACCAAGAAAAAATTTAGCAATGGCAAACCAAATTAAAGGTAAAATTTCTCAAATTATTGGTCCGGTAATCGACGTTGTCTTCACAGATGTGGAAGCAGTTCCAGCAATCTACGACGCGTTAGAAATTACAAAAGGAAACGGTGAAAAAGTAGTCTTGGAAGTAGAGCAGCATATTGGTGAAGATACAGTAAGATGTATTGCAATGGATGCTACAGATGGTCTTCAGAGAGGACAGGAAGTAATCGGATACGGTAATCCTATTACAATGCCAATCGGTGAAGCTGTAAACGGAAGACTATTCAACGTTGTTGGGGATGCTATCGACGGACTTCAAAATATTTCTAAAGAAGGTGGTCTGCCAATTCACAGACCAGCTCCAAAATTTGATCAACTTTCAACTTCTGCAGAAGTTTTATTTACAGGTATTAAAGTAATCGACCTTATCGAGCCTTACGCAAAAGGAGGTAAAATTGGTTTGTTCGGTGGTGCCGGTGTAGGTAAAACAGTATTGATCCAGGAGTTGATTAACAATATTGCAAAAGGACACGGAGGTCTTTCAGTTTTTGCCGGAGTAGGTGAAAGAACGAGAGAAGGAAATGACCTTTTGAGAGAGATGCTTGAATCAGGAATTATCAAATATGGTGATGATTTCATGCACTCTATGGAAAACGGAGGTTGGGATCTTTCTAAAGTAGATTTGGAAGCTATGAAAGATTCTAAAGCTGCATTCGTTTTCGGACAGATGAACGAGCCGCCAGGTGCAAGAGCGAGAGTAGCCCTTTCAGGTCTTACATTGGCTGAATATTATAGAGACGGTGGTGAAAGCGGACAAGGTAGAGACGTACTTTTCTTCGTAGACAACATCTTCCGTTTTACACAGGCTGGTTCTGAGGTATCTGCACTTCTTGGTCGTATGCCATCAGCGGTAGGTTACCAACCGACTCTTGCTTCTGAAATGGGTGCGATGCAGGAAAGAATTACTTCAACTAAAAATGGTTCAATTACTTCAGTACAGGCGGTTTACGTACCTGCGGATGACTTAACTGACCCGGCTCCTGCAACTACGTTTGCTCACCTTGATGCAACTACGGTACTAGACAGAAAGATTGCTTCATTAGGTATTTATCCTGCAGTAGATCCATTGGCTTCTACTTCAAGAATCCTTGCTCCGGAAATTATCGGTAACGAACATTATGACTGTGCACAAAGAGTAAAAGAAATTCTTCAGAGATATAAAGCCCTTCAGGACATCATCGCGATTCTTGGTATGGAAGAACTTTCTGAAGAAGATAAATCAGTTGTTTACAGAGCTAGAAAAGTTCAGAGATTCCTTTCTCAGCCTTTCCACGTAGCAGAACAGTTTACAGGTATTCCAGGATCATTGGTAGACATCAAAGATACTATCAAAGGATTCAACATGATTATGGATGGTGAATTAGACCATTTACCGGAAGCTGCTTTCAACCTGAAAGGAACTATCGAGGAAGCTATCGAAGCTGGACAAAAAATGTTAGCTGAAAACGCTTAATTAAATTAGACATTAAGATATCAGATTATAGACATGAGACTTTAATGTCTGAAATCTGAAGTCTGAAATCTTCAAATCTAAATTAAAATGAATATAAAAATTTTAACACCAGAATACGTAGTTTTTGAAGGAGAAGTGGATTCTGTATTGTTGCCGGGAAAAAATGGTGAATTCCACATCATGAAAAATCACGCAGCTATTGTTTCTTCTTTAATCGGAGGTAAGGTGAAGCTTTTTACTTCTTCAGTAGAAGAGTCTTATGCTAAAAACTTTACCAAAGAAAATGAGAAAGACTCTGTTTTTTCTTATCCTATCAAAAGCGGTGTTGTAGAATTTAATCATGATAAAGGAATCATCCTTTGTGAATAATTAAATGAAAAGCTAAATATATTTTCAAGAAAGTGTAACTTTGGTTACACTTTTTTTATGTTGTGTAAAAGTCTGATTGTATGAAGAAAAGCATAATCATATTCTTTACCGTTCTGGGAGTACTGTGCAGTGCCCAAAATTTCAAAACCAAAAGAGGTATCATAAGTCTTGACGGTGTTCATGTCGCCAAGATCGCCAACAAATCCAATATCTATACATTCATGGATCTGAATGATACCCCCATGTATACCATAGAATTTATCGATAAAAGCATAGTGGACTCTGTAAGAGATAGTTACATTAAACTAAACAGGGTTTATAACCGTGACAAAACCATAGAACTGGACTATATTTCTCCATCAGCATTTTCCGGTGAAGAAAAATCAGCAGTGTATACCTCAATAAAAGGGTTGAAAATCATTGACAACAAAGGAATCAATATCAAAAACCTTGATGAGATTTTCAAAAATGTACCTAAAAGAAAGCTGGATACTAAAACTAAAGATGCCTATACCACCCGAAGCAAAATTGATAAAATGAATATTGAGGTCAATAAAGTGGGAGAGATCATCAGTAACGGGGTTCCTGTGGGATATTTCACCAATCTTCCGGTAAGTTTTGGTTCTGAAGATACGATTACAGACAAAACGTTTGTAGATATTGAAATCTATGATGCTAAAAGTAAGTATATTGGAAGATATATTACCACCACAAAACAATTAAAAACTGCCGGTGGAAAGACTTTTACAGTCTACCGGGAAATGTCCGGCAGGGCGTCTGTTTTAAAATTCCCGACTTATAAAGCCATTGCTGAACGGCTGGCCATTATGGATCCGAATTTTATTAAAATACAGGATAAGGTAACTGTAGGTCCCGTTTCAAAAGAAACTTCCAATTAATGAGATCTGATTAAAAAATTTTATATCAATAGGAACGGGCTTTAGCCCGTTTTTTTATTAGATCAAATTTCGCCTTGCTTTAGCCAAAACTTATAGAAATCTTTTTGATCATTTGCTGGGATTTATTTTATATGTTCTTGGGTAACCACCCCGTCAAAAATTCTTTTTAATTTTTGCCACCCCTCCGGAGGAGGTTAATACTTGGCTGTTTTACTAGTTGATGGTGATAAGTTTTGATTTATATTTTTTGTGAGGTATTATGCTTCTGCCAAAACGGATTTTATTCATTCAGAAAAATAAAACGAATAGAAAATTCCCCAATTTTAAAAATCTCTGAAAAAAACAAAAATTTTTATAAACTTAAAATCACACCATTTTCCTTAAGCTGCTGAATAGGCTTTGAGAACCAGAATAATTCGAAATCATCAAAATTTTCTTCAAACTGATTCTTAAGTTGCTGAGCTGTAATCTTTTTCGGGTTTTCTATAGAATTTTCTTTCAGTACATTCAGAAGCCATTCTGCTTTATCCTGCTCCAGATCTATCTTTATAATGTTTGTTTTTAAATGGAATGTAAGAAGCGTATATGTACCGGAGTATTTCTTTTTATTTTTTACGCGATTCTCAGCGATTACGTTTTTCGTTAAAAAAACAACTTTTGAGTTGCCTTTAAACCCAAATTGATTTTCATCCAGAAGACAGTCATGAATATGGTCAGGATGAATGGCTGTTCTCGGAATTTTAAAATCGAACCATTCCTGAAGTGGGATTTCAAAATTGATTCCGTGCATATAATTGAAAAGAGACTTTTTCAGTCCGAAGCTGAATTTACTGTGATCGATTCCCGTTTTGTCTTTAAAATCAATATCATTGTTGGCAAACAGAATTTCTTCCTTCACAGGAGTTACCCCGAACTCTTCAGGATTGATTCCTACAGGTGAATGAGCAGTCATGGCAAACTGATGCCAGAATCCACTTTGCAGAATTCCCATTTCGAACATTTGTCTTACCATTTCCAAAGAGTCCACCGTCTCCTGTACGGTTTGGGTAGGGTACCCATACATCAGGTAAGCATGAACCATGATCCCAGCTTCTGTAAAATTTTTTGTCACTTGTGCAACCTGTTCTACCGACACTCCTTTTTCTATTAATTTCAATAAACGGTCACTGGCCACTTCAAGGCCTCCGGAAACTGCAACGCAGCCGGAAAGTTTTAACAGATAACATAAATCCCGGGTGAAACTTTTTTCAAAACGGATATTCGTCCACCAGGTAACAACCAGGTTTCTACGCAGAATTTCCAGAGCAACTTCCCTCATTAAAGCAGGTGGTGCTGCTTCATCTACAAAATGGAATCCCGTCTCACCAGTGGTTCTGATAAGTTCTTCCATTCTGTCAACCAGAATTTTGGCAGAAATGGGTTCATAAATCCTGATATAATCCAGGGAAATATCACAAAAAGTACATTTTCCCCAATAGCACCCATGAGCCATTGTTAGCTTATTCCATCTTCCGTCACTCCATAAGCTGTGCATAGGATTGGCTATTTCAATCACAGAAACATATTGATCCAGTTTCAAATCAGTATAATCGGGAGTACCGATTTCAGCCTGTTTATAGTCATGCCGTTTGGAATTATTTTTATAAGTGACTTTTTGATCTTCAACTAAAAATGTTCTTTTGTATTCCGTAGTTTCGGCAGGAATATTTAAATTTTCGTAAAGAAGTTCAAGAGGGAGCTCGCCATCGTCAAGGGTAATAAAATCAAAAAATTCAAAGACTCTCTGATCTTTCACTTCTCTCAGTTCGGTGTTGGGAAATCCTCCACCCATTGCGGTTTTAATGTGTGGATAATGTTTTTTAATGTATTGGGCACATCTGAAACCTGCATATAGATTTCCAGGAAACGGAATGGAAAAACAGACTAATTTAGGCTGGATGAGCTCTAAGTTTTCCTGAAGGATTCTTAAAGTAAAATCATCAATAAACGTCTGATTACCTGCTAATTTAGAGTACAATTCATCAAATGAATTGGCACTTTTCCCCAGGCGTTCGGCATATCTGCTGAATCCGAAATCCGGATCAATATTTTCAATAATATAATCCGAAATATCCTCTAAATATAAAGTAGCGAGATGCTTGGCTTTGTCCTGAAGTCCCATGTTTCCAAACGCAAAATCCATATCATCCAGCTGGTTGAAACGGGAGGCTTCAGGCAGGAAATTCATGCTGCAGATTTGTCTTGCCAGCGTAGGGTTTTTCCCTTGCAGAAAAGGAATAACCTGATCTATCGTCTTTGAATATTCTTCCCGGAGCGCATAAATTCGCTGTGAGTTCTCCGATATTTCCTGAAGATTAATTTCTGTGCTGAAAATTCTCTCCAATCCACTTTTTGAAAACAATTCCAAAATAACATCAAGCCCCAGATCAATCTGATAGCTGGAAATATTTTTGGTATTCAGAAAACCTTTTATATAAGCTGTTGCCGGATAAGGAGTATTGAGCTGGGTAAAAGGCGGAGTAATGAGAAGCAGGTCTTTCAACAGAAATTTTTTGCAAAGTTATTTTAAAATCATATAAAATAAAAATCCTGACAGGAAAGTTTAAGTTTCACAGGATAAAAAGAGCTTATTTTAAAAGTAAATTAAAAATTGATCCGAAGATTATATTTTTTTGATATATTGGTATTACTGAATTGATAAGAAAACCTGATTGACAATGCCACAAGCTGCAGATTTACTGGTAAGTTATTTTAAAAGCTATATTCCCCTTTCTAAAAATGAAGTTGAAGTATTAAAAGAAAGAATTACGGAAAGGAGAATAAAGAAAAAACAATTTATTCTTCACGAAGATGAAGTTTGCCTGTATTATACTTTTGTGGTTTCAGGATGTTTCAAAATGTATAGTATCGATAAGGAAGGTACAGAACATAATCTTCAGTTTGCCTCAGAAAATGACTGGATTGTGGACATCGACAGTTTTCATAATAAAAAGCCCAGCAAATTGTATATTGCAGCATTAGAAAATTCCATTGTACTTCAAATCGAAAAAAATGACCTCTGGTATCTTTACACCTATTTTCCAAAGTTTGATAGAAACTTCAGGGTGATTATAGAGAATAAATTTATTGAGCTTCAGAACCGTATGCTTCAGAATATAAGCGGTACAGGTGATGAAAAATACGAATTTTTCCTTAAACAGTATCCACAGCTGGCTAATCGTCTTTCCAATACACAGATTGCTTCCTATCTGGGAATTACCCCTCAGTTTCTCAGCAAAATCCGCGGAAAAAGAATAAAGAATTAATAGGTTTTATGAAACTATATTAAGTATCCGTCTTACCAAATGTTAAGATGTTTTCTTAAACTTGTTTGCCGTTTTTTCATGCCTATCCATAGTAATTTTGACCTATATAAAATTTTAAATTACAAAAAATGGAAACACAGAAGAAAGTTGCCGTAATAGGCTTAGGGAATATTGGTAAAGCAGTTGCCAATAATTTGATAAGTAATAAACATCAGGTAATGGTAGCAACAAGAAATACTGAAGAAGCAGATAATTTTGCAGCACAATCTGGTGGATTTGCTCAAAGTGCTGGTATTGAAGATGCAATAAATGCTTCAGATATTATTATTCCAGCCATATGGTTTGGTTCTTTTAAAGATTTCTTTAATGATTACGCTGCTATTTTAAAAGGTAAAGTAATTGTTGATGTCTCAAACCCTATTGCTCCTGATGGAAACGGCAGGTTTAAAAAGATTATCGGGGAAAGGGAATCTGCAGGAGAAATCAATGCTTCAATTGCTCCTGAGGGAGTGAAGCTTGTAAAAGCGTTCGGAACCCTGGGCGCCGGAACCTTAGCTTCATCTTCAAATAAAACTCCTGAAAAAGATGTCTTGTTTTATGCTTCCAACAATTCGGAAGTGAATGAGGATATTGAAAATCTTATCAGAAACAGTGGTTTTGAACCTCTTAAAGTAGGTGGTTTGGACCAGTCTATCCGCATTGAAGTTTTTGGAGACCTGCACGAATTTGGTTCACTGGGAAAGGCAGTTACATTAGCAGAAGCACAATCTAAATTGTAAAATAACCACGGTGAAAGTATTCATTATGATCCAGATGTTAGCCGCTTTGACAGCTTGCTTTGGAAAACAGGAAAACAAGAATTCAATTGAAATAATACAAAATAATACAACAATGGAAGCAACAGCAAAAAAAGATATACTGGAAACACTTTACGCTTATCAGGATGCCCTTAATGCCTCATCTACAGAAAAGGTACTGCCGTTATACACACAAACCGGAATATTTATGCCTCAGGGAGGACCTACAGCTGTAGGGCAGGAACAGCTGAAAGGTGCTTATGATTTTGTTTTTAAAACTCTCCAGCTTAATATTAAATTTGAAATAGGCGAAATTACGGTGATCAATGATAATTATGCAATTGCCCGTACAATGTCCAGGGGAACACAACTGATTCATGCGGAAAATATAACAACACCTGAAGAGAACAGAGAAATGTTTGTCATGCAGAAAGAAGAAGGGAAATGGAAGATCGCAAGATATATGTTCAATAAAACAAAATAATGAGAATGCCTGACACACGTCAGGCATTTTTTATCATCTTATATTTACGTTTTGATTTTCTATGGTCTGCAATTACATTCAGGATAACACCCAGAAGAATCAGGGTAATACCAATAAGAAGGTTTATAGTAAATCTTTCATGAAACATTAAAACACTTACCATTACAGCAACTACCGGCTCCAGTGCTCCTAAGATAGCAGTGGGAGTGGAACCGATATATTTTATGGCATAAACCAGGCACAGGCTGGAAATTACAGTCGTCAGAAAAGCAAAAACAATAAAATTAAAGAAGACAGAAAGGGAAGGAATGGCAAAAGATTCTCCTTCTGTGAAACCTTTTATCATGAAAAATCCTGAAGTGAAAAGCATAGAATAAAAAGAAAGCTTAAACCCGGATACCTTCATATCCGATTTATTAACGATCACCATGTAAAGTGCATAAAACAGAGAACTCAGCATTACTACCCCCAAGCCTGCAAAATTAATCTCCAGGCCTTTTTCTTTTAAGCATAAAACAATAACACCTGCAAAAGCTAATAACAAAGACCCTACAGAAAGCCGGGTAAACTTTTCCTTATAAACGAAAAACATAATCAAAGCAACAATAACCGGGTAAATAAAGAGAACGGTAGAAGCAATTCCCGGTGTCAGAAAATCATAACCGATAAATAGAAACTCCGAGGAAAGAGCATAGGAGACTCCCAGAACAGCAAGGATCAGAGTTTCTTTCTTATTGATCCTGAAGCTCTCTTTGGAATACAGCAGGTACCCGCCAACCATCATGGCTGAAAATAAAAATCTATAGAACAAGGTAATGTCCATAGAAAAGTGCGCCTGCTTGAGAGGAAGGATAAAAATAGGAATCAGCCCGAATGAAACGGATGACAAAATTCCTAACCCATAACCTTTGAACTTCATTTTTATTATGATTTAAAATAAAACGTTTCATAAAAAAACCACTGAAAATTTTCAGTGGTTTTTATCTTTTCTCATTAAATCGGTTTGAAACTTAAGCCCTGCTCCTGCAGCAGCTTCTGTTCCTGCTCTTTATAATGACCACTTACTAATTTATCATGAATAGCTTCAAACGCAGCTAATGTTTCATTAATTTCTGCATCGGTGTGGGAAGCAGTAGGAATTAATCTTAACAGGATCATTCCCTTTGGAATTACCGGATAAACCACTACAGAGGTGAAAATTCCGTAGTTTTCTCTTAAATCTTTTACAAGAAGAGTAGCTTCTACCGGAGTTCCCTGCATCATGACAGGAGTTACGCAGGTATTGCTGTCCCCGATATTAAATCCTCTTTCCTTAAGACCGTTCTGAAGTTTATAAGTATTTTCCCAAAGTTTAGCTTTGATTTCAGGTCTTGTTCTTAACAGTTCCAATCTCTTTAAACCTCCGATTACCATTGGCATTGTAAGAGATTTGGCAAAGATCTGAGATCTTAAGTTAAATTTCAGATATCTGATGATTTCTTTATCACCTGCTAGAAAAGCTCCGAAACCTGCCATAGATTTGGCAAATGTAGAAAAGTATACATCAATCTGGTCCTGGCATCCCTGCTCTTCACCAGCTCCGGCTCCTGTTTTTCCAAGAGTTCCGAATCCGTGTGCATCGTCTACTAATAACCTAAAGCTGTATTTGGATTTAAGATCACAGATTTCTTTAAGTTTACCCTGCTGTCCTCTCATCCCGAAAACCCCTTCCGTAATCACAAGAATACCGCCTCCAGTTTCTTCCGCTACTTTCGTTGCTCTCTGAAGGTTTTTTTCAAGACTTTCAATATCATTGTGTCTGTAGGTAAATCTTTTTCCGGAGTGAAGTCTTACACCATCTACAATACAGGCATGCGAATCCACATCATATACAATTACATCATTTCTGCTCACCAAAGCATCAATGGTAGAAACCATTCCCTGGTAACCGAAATTCAATAAATACGCTGAATCCTTTTGTACAAAATCCGCCAGTTCTCTTTCCAGCTGAAGGTGCTGATCCGTTTCACCGGACATGGCCCTTGCACCCATAGGATAGAACATCCCGTATTCTGCAGCAGCTTTGGCATCAGCCGCTAATACTTCAGGGTGATTACATAATCCTAAATAGTCATTGGCACTCCAGAAAATCACTTCTCTTCCCTGAAACTGCATTCTCGGACCGATAGGTCCTTCAAGTCTTGGGAAAATAAAATAACCTTCTCCGTAATCTGCAAACTGTCCAAGAGGTCCTGGATTTTCTTTTATTCTTTCAAAAATATCCAACATTTTGTATCGTAATTTTAAGTAAAAAGCCTTTCCTGTAGAACACAAAAGGCTTGATTTGTATCGTGGTTTATTTAAATCTATTTAATAAATTCTGTCTTGAAAACTTCATCGTAGTTATGTACGCAGTTATTTACAAAACCTTGTTCGGCCATCCATTTGTCACTGTATACCTTTGTGATATATCTTGATCCGTGATCAGGGTAGATCAGTACAATAATATCATCCTTGGTCAACTCATGAGACTGGGCATACTGGATCAGGGCCTGGGTTACGGCTCCTGTGGTATATCCTCCCATGATAGCTTCTTTGAGGGCTATTTCACGGGTTCTGTAGGCAGACATCTCGTCATTTACCCTTACAAACTCATCTACCTTGTCAAAAAGCAGGGCAGAAGGGATTAAATTTTTCCCCATTCCTTCAATCTGATAAGGATGAACATCTTCTTTATGGATCTCTCCCGTTTCATGATAGCTTTTCAGGATAGACCCGTCAGCATCCACACCGATAATCTTGATATCAGGATTCTTTTCTTTCAAAAACTTTCCTGAACCGGACAATGTTCCACCTGTTCCAGTGCAGGCAAAAAGGTGGGTCACCTTGCCTTCTGTCTGCTCCCAAATTTCAGGACCGGTCGTCTGATAGTGTGCATCAATATTCAATTCATTGAAATACTGATTGATGTAAACTGAATTGGGTGTTTCTGAAGCTATTCTTTTAGCAACCTCATAATAAGATCTCGGATCATCTGCAGCAACGTTGGCTGGGCATATGTATACCGTAGCCCCTAATGCTTTCAAATAAGCAATTTTCTCGGGCTTTGTCTTGTCGCTTACCGCCAGAATACATTTATATCCTTTAATAATACAGACCATCGCAATAGAAAACCCGGTATTTCCTGAAGTAGTTTCTACAACTACGGAATCTTCCTTTAATAAACCTTTCTTCTCAGCGTTTTCTATAATATGAAGTGCTATTCTATCTTTTGTGGAATGTCCAGGATTATATGATTCTAACTTGGCATAAACGGTTGCAGGAATATCTTTTGTAACAGTATTAAGCTTCACCATAGGAGTATTTCCTATTAGGCCAAGAATATTATCGTAAACATTACTCATTATTTGTTATTTTCAATAAAAATCTGACCGCAAAAATACAAAAAAATAAATAATTACTAAACTTTTGTTTGATTTCAAGCCTGTGATTCAGCAAAATTTATTTTCTGATTTGCAATCTTAGCTGAAGTACGATCGCAAATACTACGCCAAAATTTTTAAATTTTGTTAAAAACACCACAGAATGGTATAAAAGCCTTATTTTCGCGTAATTGATTTTATACTATGAAAAATTGGACTTTTAGGCAATGGAACACCGTTTTAGGATGGGTGATTTTCGTCATTGCATTTTTCACGTACTTGTCGACCATAGAACCTAATTTCAGTTTCTGGGACTGCGGCGAGTATATTTCTTCTGCGGTAAAACTTGAAGTAACGCATGCTCCCGGAGCAGCTTTATTCCAGATTGTGGGTGCTGTGGCAGCCATTTTTGCTTTAGGGAAAGGTGAAAATTATTCTATCGTAATCAATGCAATGTCTGCATTGTTCAGTGCGCTGACGATTTTATTTTTATTCTGGACGATTACCCATTTTGTAAGACGGCTGTTGAACAAGGATTTTGATGAAGTGACCCAACACCAGGAAATTTCCATTCTTTTTGCAGGAGCTGTAGGGGCTTTATGCTTTACTTTTTCGGATACATTCTGGTTTTCTGCAGTAGAGGGAGAAGTATATTCCATGGCTTCCATGTTTATTGCTTTACTAGTTTGGTTAGTCACCAAATGGGAGAATGAATACCTTGCTAAAGACAGCGAAAGATGGATTATCCTTATTTTCTTTGTATTAGGACTTTCTGTGGGAGTTCACATGATGTGTATGCTTGCAGTTCCGGCAGTATGTTTAGTGTATTATGCAAGAAATTATAAATTTACCTGGAAAAATTTTATCTGGGCGAATGCCATCACACTGGGAATTCTGATCATTGTATTCAAAATCATCTTCCCATTAATCATGACGATGTTCGGAAGATTGGAAATATTCTTCGTCAACGGACTTGGGCTTCCTTTCCATTCAGGAACCATTGCTGCATTTATTTTAATGGTGGCAGCTTGTTACTTTATAATTAAATATGCTAGAAAAGCTAAGAAAAATATATACCAGACTGCTGCATTGTCAGTAGTGTATATGATCATCGGTTTTTCATGCTGGATGGTTATTCCTATCAGAGCGAATGCCAATCCACCGATGAACCTTAACGATCCTGATACGGCTATTGGTATGCTGGATTACTATAACAGGGAGCAGTACGGTGACTGGCCGACTATTTACGGTCAAAATTACACAGCTTTCCTGGATGCCAACGGAATTGAGAAAAACGAGGACGGAAGCTTCAAAACAAAGAAAACCGGTGAGATCTATGAAAAGGACGAAAAAACCGGAACTTATAGAAAAACAGGGGACCGTTTCAATTATACATTCAGTAAATCTCAGGTGAGTTTAATGCCAAGGATGTTTAATGAAGATAAAGATGTGATGGCGAACTATATTTCCATGTACGGAGCTCCTGATTTTACGTTCAACTATGCTAATGAAGATGTAGCAGATAATCCGCAGGCTAAGCAGATTTTTGACGAACTGAGAGGGAAATATGAAGATAAAACCATTACGGCAGCCGATTACCTGAAGGTTAAGCCATACAATTTAATCAACGTTCAGAAGCCTTCACTGGCCCAGAATATGGATTATTTCATTACTTTCCAGAACGGATATTACTTTGTAAGATACCTGATGTGGAATTTCGTGGGAAGACAGAACGACCTTGAAGGTAATATGGAAAACACAAAAGGAAACTGGATCTCCGGGATTTCTTTTATCGACAATGCTTTGCTTGGGAACCAGGATAAAATGCCTGCCAAATTCAAGAATGAAAGTACGGTGAAATTCTTCTTTTTACCACTAATTTTAGGGCTTATTGGTTTCTTTTTCCAGTTGAACAGGGACTTTGGAAGATTCTATGCACTGCTTTCATTATTTATTTTAACCAGTGTAGGAATCATTTTCTATACCGGCGTAAAACCTTTCGAACCGAGAGAAAGAGATTATGCAATGGTAGGCTCGTTCTACGCATTTGCCATCTGGATAGGTCTTGGAGCAGCAGCTATTTTATGGTTTATCCAGTCAAAAGTAAAATCCAACGGAGCGAATATTGCATTAGGTGTGGTTTTATTGGGTGTCCCGTTCATGATGGGCTTCCAGAACTACAATGTACACGACAGAAGCAACAGATATACCGCTTATGATTATGCCTATTCGGTATTAAAATCACTTCCTAAGAACGATATTTTGTTTGTTTACGGAGATAATGATACTTATCCGGTATGGGCTATCCAGGAAACGGAAAGATTCAGAGATGACGTGAAGGTGGTTAATTTCACTCTTGCTTCGACTCCATGGAACTTAGATCAGGTTAAAAGGAAAACATATAACGCAGCAGGAATTCCTAGTGAGCTGACTCACGAAGATTATAGAGACGGCGTCAATGATCAGATCTATATGATGAAAAAAGAAGACTGGGAAGGAGTTTTCTCCATGCTGAAAGAGCAAGGTGTTCCTGATACTCAGTTCGGGGCCTTCAGAAAATACCTGACACAGGATTCATTGACATTGAAAGAAGCTATTGATTTCATCAAATTCAAATCTCCTGAAAAAGATGAGCTTTTAAAAATGTACTTCGGAGAAGAGAAATATGAAAAATATAACATTCTTCCAGTTAATAAATTCATCCTTCCTGTTAACAAAGAAAATGCTTTAAAAGCAGGAATCATTACCCAGGCAGACCTCCCGAATGTGGTAAACCAGATCATGATTACTTACAAAGGAAACACCCTTTATAAAAATAACCTGATCCTGATGGATATGCTGGCGAATTTCGACTGGAAACGTCCGGTTAACTTCTCATCAGGGGGAATTTACGACAGCGAAAATATCTTCTATCTTGATGAATATCTTCAGTTTGACGGCTTCAGCTACAGATTGGTTCCTATCCACACCACTCAGAATGCAGATGGAGATATGGGTAGAGTAGATACCAATTCTTTATACAATGTGGTGAAAAACTTCAGATGGGGGAACTTTAAAGATCTGAACGCTCACTTTGATGAAACCGCTACCTCCAATATTATGAGCTACAGAATGTCAGCGAGCAGAGCGGCTTCAGCATTAGCATTAAGCGGACAGAAAGCTAAAGCTATAGAATTGCTGGATCTTGCCTCAAAAGAAATTCCTGCTGAAAAATACAATGATCCACGTTCATTAAGCTCTATGGTCACCGGATATATCATTGCTGGACAGGAGAAAAAAGGACTTCAGCTGGCGGAAATCCTTAAAAAAGGTATTTTTGATGAATATGATTATTATTTAAGCCTTGCCCCGGCTGATCAGAATTTTGCCAGAAGACAGATGAGAGCAAAGCCGATGGAATATTCTCTTGTGGTAGGTGCGGTTACAGATGCCTACAAGAAGCTGGGACAGAATGAAAAAGCATATGCTTATCTTGTAAAATCCATAGAACCGATTGATAAAAAGTTCAATGCTTTCATCAAGGATCTCCAGCAGATGGGTAAAGAAAAAGCAAGGAACGAATCTGAAAAGGTACAGAAAATCACACCTTTCTACCAATATCTGTTTGATGTGATGGAACCTTACGATTCTACTTATTCAAAAGAGAAAGAAGATCAGATCACCACAGCAATTATTAAAGCAACACAATAAATAGTTAACAAAAACGGAACTTCGGTTCCGTTTTTTTGTTATTGGGTTTCATCAATTTTAAGATTATATTTGTGGAACTAAAAATGCGTGATGGCAAAAAATAAAAATAACAGACTCCCAATCTATGCTGTAATTTTTACAGTAATTTTTAAACTTCTCTTTTTACTGACCCACTATATCCAGGAAGATGCATTCATTACCTGGAGAGTAGCCCAGAATCTTCTGGATTATGGAGTGATAGGATTCAATGGAGACACCAGAATTTCGGCTTCTACCACCCATTTGTATGTCTTTGTATCTTATTTCTTCAACCTGATTTTCGGTAAAGAACATTTTATTGAACCCCTCCTGATTTTCAATTCCATACTTTTTACGATAGGAACCCTGTTTCTTTCCTATCTTACCCTTAAAAATCCGTGGCACAAAGCTATTTTTATATTTTTAATAGGAATACTGCCGCCTGCCATTAAAATTTCTATACTGGGAATGGAATATGGAATTCTTTTCTTCCTGGAAATGGCGCTTCTTTATTACGGTTTCAGCAAAGGCAAAAAGTGGGCACTGATCCTTCTGCCTGTATTGATTATGTTTACAAGGATCGATACGGTTATTTTCCTGGGAATTGTATTTCTTGTCGATGTTTTTTGGAACAGAAAAATCAGATGGAACTATGTTTTCGGAGGAATTCTGGGTCTTGTATGGACACTTTCCTTCAATTGGCTCTATTTCAGGGAACTGGTCAATAATACCATTGTGGCTAAAAAGCTCCTTTACGAACACCATTTTACTTTCGCTCAAAATCTCAAATATTTCTTTATAAGCTTCGGGAATTTCTGGGGAATGCTGAAACTTCCCGGAAACTTCAATCCAGCAACCATCGTTATCCTGATTTTTGAACTGCTGTGCTTCATTTATCTTGTAAGACAGAGAGATAAGAGAAATTATTTTTTATGGATGATCTTTATTTTCGGTTGGGTGAAACAGATTATTTTTATCTCCCAAAAGAGTTTATTTGATTGGTATTACTGGGTTCCGCAGCTTTTACTTTTTGTTCCGGTTGTTATTTTTGTTTTAGAACAGAAAGAAAGACGGAATTTATGGCTGTCCCTTCTGGTTGTATTTTATATTCTTCCGATGACTCTTTTCCAGACCATACATTCCATCGCGACAGGAAACGGAGAGTGGAATTACCGCAGAAAAATCGGATTGTTTCTGAATACTTACGAAAAAGATAAAAACCAATGGATCCTTCTGGAACCCGCCGGTTATGTACCCTATTTTTCAGGATTAAAAACGATTGATGAAGTAGGATTGGTTGACAAACAGATCCAGACCGAAATAAAGAAAGATAAGCCCCATTACTGGATCAATACCGTAAAAAATAGAAAACCCAAATATCTTCTTTCCTATAAAAACCTCTTTGAAGGAGACGATGCAGAATACTATCAGGCTCATTATCAGCTTCTGAAAGAATTCAGGATAAAGGAGCACCTGAAAAGCGACAATAAAATCTTAGAAAAAATCTACCATTTTAAACCGTCAGGAACAGATTATAATTTATATGTAAGGGTTAATTAAAAAGATTAAAGAATTAAAGAATTAAAAAATTTGTAGAGAAAGAAACAACCACCCTCAAACTCTATTACTCTCAAACCCTAAAACTCTCAAACCTATAACCTAATCCCTAAAAAATGAAATACTGTGCTTTTCTCCGCGGCGTGAACGTAAAAGGAACCAATATGAAAATGGCTGATGTATGCCAGGTTTTTAAAGAAGCGGGTATGCAGGACGTAAGTTCAGTGCTGGCTTCAGGAAATATCGTGTTTTCTTCTGATAAGAAGGCTGAAGATTTAAAGAAAACTTTAGAAAAGGCGATGTCTGATCATTTTTCTTATGAAGCATTTTTATTTATAAAATCTCAGGAAGAAACACAAGTCTTCTGGAATAGCGTTCCCTTCGAAAAAAATAATGATTTGCATACATATGCTTTTGTAGGAAATCCCGGGGTGGAAAATGTTCTGATGGCAGAATTTGAAGCTGCTTCCAAAACCGAAAACGAAAAAGCAGTGATTGTCAAAGATATATTTTACTGGCAGGTTCCAAAAGGAAATACGCTGGATTCTTCTTTTGGAAAGGTTTTAGGTAAAAAGAGCCTTAAAGATCAGTTCACCAGCCGGAATATGAATACTTTTGAGAAGATTTTGAAAAAAATGGATTAAATTGTATTCATTAAAAAATAATATAGTTAAAATGGTGAAAGATGATATCCAACCGCCCTTATTGCATTTAATATGTGGTTTACCAGGTGCTGGAAAAACAACACTTTCCCAGAAAATAGTTGCTGAAACAGGAGGTATTATATTTTCCCCTGATGACTGGATTAAAGATATTTGGAACAATAAAGCGGAAGTGGAAGGTAATGGGTTTAGGGATCAAATAGAGCAGTTACAATGGAAAATAGCTAAAAGAATTCTGCAAAATTCGGTTGATGTAGTTATTGAGTGGGGAGTATGGGAGAAAAGTGTTAGAGAAAAGCTGCGTGATGAAGCTAAATCAATTGGCGCTAAGGTAAAATTTTATTATTTGGATATAAACAGGGAGATATTGAAAGAACGTCTCTTAAAAAGAAATTTATCTGGTGACAAACATGAATTCTATATACCTGAAATAGAAATAGAATCATTTCTTGATCATTGTTTTAATTCTTTTCAAGTTCCAACAGAAGAGGAACTGATTACATATGATTATATTGAGTAAGTTAAATGAATTCATAAACAATTTAGATTTTTATTTCGATACTTAGTGCTGCTTTAATATGTATTATAAAAGGCTCTGGAAATGACTGTGGAAATTAATTTCCGATTCTGAAACTTTCTCAGTATTTTTACTGAACTTTTTAATTGAAATAAAGATGATCCAGTATTTAGATAATATTCAACACAAAGATTCAAAAAACTTTTTCCTTATTGCCGGTCCTTGCATTATTGAAGGCGAAGATATGGCACTGAGAATTGCAGAAAAAGTAATCAGCTTAACAGACAAATACAATATTCCCTATATTTTCAAAGGAAGCTTTAAAAAAGCCAACAGAAGCCGTGTAGACTCTTTTACTACCATCGGTGAAGAAAAATCCCTTGAAATTCTTAAAAAAGTAGGAGAGACCTTTAATATTCCTACGACAACGGATATTCATGAAAATGAGCACGCAGCGCTTGCTGCACAATATGTAGATGTGCTTCAGATTCCTGCGTTTTTGGTGCGTCAGACCGATCTTTTGATAGCTGCAGCAGAAACCGGAAAATGTGTAACCCTGAAAAAAGGACAGTTTCTTTCTCCTGAATCCATGAAATTTGCCGTTCAGAAAATCACAGATTCCAATAACCAGAAAGTAGCTATCATTGAAAGAGGAAATTCTTTCGGATATACAGATCTTATCGTAGATTACAGAGGCATTCCTACGATGAGAGAGTATGCACCGGTTATTTTGGACGTTACCCATTCATTACAGCAGCCTAACCAAAGCTCCGGCGTTACAGGCGGAAGACCGGATCTTATCGAAACCGTGGCTAAAGCAGGTATTGCTGTGGGAGCAGACGGAATTTTCATTGAAACCCATCCTACACCGGAAACCGCTTTGTCGGACGGGGCCAACATGCTAAGATTGGATTTATTGGAAGATTTGTTGCAAAAATTAACAAGAGTCAGAGAAGCAATTTTATAATTTTTTAAAGCTTATTTAAATTCAAAAATTGCTTTCCGGATGTTATATTGAAAGGAAATTTTTTTTAAAATATGATATTTGGATGATTTTAACTTTCTGGACTCGAAATGTTAAATAAAGTTTAAATAAGTTAAAATAAAATTTATATATTCACGTTTGAAATTTTAAAGCATTTCTTTTGAAAAAACTAGTTTTACCGTTGAGCCTTATGGTTCCCATGCTTATTTTCTCTCAAAACAGAAAAAGAGATACGGCAGATAAAGTAACCGATATTGAGGAAGTCGTTTTCCAGAAAAGAGTTGTCGGAAAAACGAACGACATTACCAATGTCAAAATTTCAGCAAAGGACGCTAAAGGAGTTGCTTCCATAGGAGGAGGAATCGAAGGTATTCTTAAAACACTTCCTTCCGTAAACTCCAATACCGAGCTGTCTTCACAATATATGGTACGTGGCGGAAACTATGACGAAAACCTTATCTACATTAATGATATTGAGATCTACAGACCTTTTCTGATCAGGAATTCCCAGCAGGAAGGAATGAGTATCATTAATCCGGACATGGTTTCGACGGTCAACTTCTCTGCCGGAGGATTTGAGCCGAAATATGGTGATAAAATGTCGTCGGCACTCAATATTTACTACCGTGAACCTGAAAAATTTGAACTTTCGGGAGAAGCCAGTTTGATAGGAGGAAGACTGACAGCAGGCCTGGCATCAAAAAATAAAAAGCTGACTGCTTTATTTTCAGGAAGATACAGGAATACTAACCTTGTCCTGAATACATTGAACGAGGACACGGATTTTAACCCTACTTACTGGGATTTCCAGTCGTACATCAACTATCATCTCAACGATAAATTCTCCATGTCATTCATTGGGTATTACTCCAAGAATGATTATGAAATGGTTCCAAAGGCCAAGAGTGTGACTTTCGGAAGCCTTCAGCAGCCTATTACAGTCAATATCGGCTATGGCGGAAAGGAGCAGGATATGTATAAAAATATGATGGGAACTTTCTCTCTGAACTTTAAACCTTCAGATCAGTGGAAGTTTACATTGGACAGTTTTGCCTATCAGAACAGGGAAAAAGAATATTATTCTATCGCTTCAAGCTATGAGATCCAGACTTTTGATCCTATAACAGGCGATCCGGTTCCTTCTTTTGATGGGGGCGGACAGATAGAACACGCCAGAAACGATCTGTTTGTGAGAACTTACGGAACCCAGTTCAGAGCAAAATTTTCTCCCAATATCAATACCGATATAGAAGTAGGCGTTAAATATGAAAAAGAAAATCTGAGTGATAATACCAACGAATGGAAGCTGGTTGACTCTTCAGGATACAGTATTCCGCGGCCTATTGATGATCCGAGAACCGGGGAATCAGGAGACCTGGAACTCTTCTATCAGATTGCCGGGAAAAATAAAATAGAACCTTCAAGACTTTCTGCCTATGCGCAGTATTCCCAGAAATTTTACTGGGGAGCCAGTAAAGTATTCGTGAATGCAGGAGCAAGGGTTTCTAACTGGAGCTTTAATAAAGAAACTATCTTTTCACCAAGATTCCAGTTTGCCATAAAACCTGACTGGGATTCGGATATGCTCTTCAAGCTCTCGGGAGGGATTTATTACCAGGCACCTTTCTATAAAGAAATCAAAGATTTGGACGGAAACTTTAATTCCAATATCAAATCTCAGCGTTCCATGCAGCTGATCCTTGGTCACGACTATGAATTCTATATGTACGACAGACCGTTCAAGCTGACTACGGAAGCATATTATAAGAAAATGGACGACCTGATTCCATATTATATGGATAACGTAAGAATCCGTTATTCAGGACAAAATAATGCTTCAGGATATGCGTATGGTATTGATACAAGATTGTTCGGGGAATTTGTTCCGGGAGTAGATTCATGGCTGTCTGCCAGTTATGCAAGAGTCTATGAAAATATTGACGGAAGAGGAAATATTCCGAGACCTACCGACCAGAGATTCAGGTTTGCCATGTTCTATCAGGATTATATGCCGAAATTCCCGTCTATGCGTGTTAACCTTACTTTGGTATACGCAATGGGACTTCCAAACGGAGCACCTGTTTTTACCGATCCTTACCAGTATCAGAGAACATTACCAGCTTATAAAAGAGTCGATTTAGGGCTTTCAAAAGTGTTTATTGATTCTAAAGACAAGAAAAAACGTTCCGGTTTCTGGGGTAATTTTGAGGAGTTAACGCTGGGAGTTCAGGTTTTCAATGCTTTTAATATTAACAATACCGTGGCCAATCAGTGGATCACGGATTACAATTCAAGTGTAATGTATCCGGTTCCGGTGCGTCTTACAGGACGTTTCTTCAATGTAAAGCTTGAATTCAAACTGTAAATAAAAAATTTGTAAACTAGGTTTAGAATTTAGTTATAAAGAAAATCTGCTCAATCTGCAAAATCAGCGAGAATAAAAAAATAAAAGCTTCTGGAATTTTTCAGGAGCTTTTTATTTTGCTGAATTTTATAACAACTATACCTAATTTTATAACAAAGGTTTCCGGGATATTTTTAACTTTGTCCTGTCAATGAAAAAGATTCTTGCCATATTATTCTCTGTTTTCTACTTTGGTTTCTCTTCCGGAGCAGCTTTCAGCGTACATTTCTGTATGGAGGAATTTGTTTCCGTAAGCCAGAAAACCACCAATATATGTGGAAAATGTGGTGTTAAAGAAAAAAAAGGATGTTGTAAAACCGAAATCAAAGTTGTAAAAGTAGATGACTCGCAGAAATCGGATTTGCTTAAGATCAACTTTTCAAACCAGATTGCTCCAACATTCGTACAGCATGAATTTTTCTTGATAGACAAATCTTTTTCAGCTTCAAAATTTACCCAGATAAAAATCAACGGTCCTCCAGAATACAGGCCGGTTCCTATTTATATCAATCATTGTAATTTTAGAATTTAAAAACCGTCCGTTGTCTGGTGTAATCAGGTGATTATGCTTTCCCTGACAACAGGTTTTACGCGTCATGCGTTTCCAATTATTCTTTATTAAAAAATTAATTCTAAAATTTAAAACAATGAAAAAGTACATCATTACAGCAGCATTCTCTTTATTCTCTATTATTTCACTTTCTGCACAGTCTAAAAAAGATGCCCAGGTTTCAAAACTGTACCAGAACTATATTGTCATTAAAGCTGCTTTGGCTTCTGATGATGCAGATAAAAGTTCAAAAGCAGCGGCGGAATTCATCAAAACAGCTTCAACTGTTGATTACAAATCGGTTTCGGAAGGAAATCTGAATATTTTAAGAAAAGATGCTACAGTAATTTCTGATGCAAGAGATATTACAGCGCAAAGAGAAACCTTTTCCAATCTTTCCGAGAACATGATCGCTTTGACAAAAGAGTTTAAGCTTTCAGAAAAACCGGTTTATGTACAGTATTGCCCGATGGCAGATTCAAGCTGGTTAAGTGACGAAAAACAAATCCTGAATCCATACTACGGAAAATCTATGCTTTCTTGCGGAAGTGTAAAGTCGGAAATAAAATAATTGTTGTATTTTATTATAAAACAATAGATTGTATAGCTCAAGCTCTAATTTTATTTAAGCTGTACATCTTTTAAAAGTTCAGAATATTATGAAAAAAATAATCATGTTTCTGATGCTTTTGTTTACTGTTTTTACTTTCGCCCAAGCAACGAAAACCTATTATACCTGTCCAATGCATCCCGAGGTAGTCTCTTCAAAACCTGGAGACTGCCCGAAATGCAAAATGACGCTGGTAAAGAAAACCGTTGTGGTAAAACCAAAAGTTACGACACAGCCACAAACGAAGCCTGAGCCCAAAACAATACAGAAAGCAACAGAAATTAAGCCTAAAATAAATAAAGTTAAATCTAAACCGGAGGTTAACGCTAAAGTAAATCCAAAACCAAAAGTTGCAGAGATTAGAAAGATCAAAACTCAAACAAAGCCCGATCAGCACAGTCAAACCCAATCTGTTTACACTTGTCCCATGCATCCGGAAGTCACTTCAGACAAACCGGGGAAATGCCCGAAATGTGGAATGGAGCTGGTAGAAAAAGAAGATCATAAGCATACGACTGTAGAAGAACCAAAAACGAATGAATCTATATTCAAAAGAAATTCTGAAAACGGGAAAGTGACATTCGGCGGTAAAACTGTGAGGTATGATCTGTATGTAAAAGATACGATCGTCAATTTTACGGGAAAAAACCGAAGAGCAATTGCGATTAACGGAAAACTGCAGGCGCCTACCTTATATTTTACGGAAGGGGATACAGCTGAGATTTATCTTCACAATATGCTCAAAGAAAATACAGGACTTCACTGGCATGGGGTGATTCTTCCCAATGAGCAGGATGGCGTTCCTTATCTTACCACCAAACCTGTAACACCCGGAGAAACGCATTTATATAAGTTCAGAGTATCTCAGAACGGAACCTATTGGTATCATTCCCACGAAGCCCTGCAGGAACAGATTGGAATGAACGGTATTTTGGTATTCAATAAAAGAGAAGGTGAGCCCAAACCGGTTTATACCAAAGAACTTCCTGTACTATTAGGCGATTGGAGCGATGAAGACCCGATGCAGATTGCAAGAAGGCTTCATATGGCCAATACAGACTGGTACGCCATCAAAAAAAATGCGGTACAAAGCTACTGGGAGGCCATCAAATCCGGAAATTTCGGGACAAAAGCCCTGAATGAATGGAAAAGAATGGAAGCCATGGATGTAAGCGATGTTTACTATGATAAATTCCTGATCAACGGACTTCCAAGCTCTGATTATTCCAATCTGAAAGCTGGAGATAAGGTAAGACTGAGGGTGGCCAACGGCGGCTCATCCACCTATTTTTGGCTGAATTACGGAGGCGGAAAAATAAAAGTAGTGGGAAATGACGGAAATGATGTGGTTCCTGTAGAAGTTGACCGTCTCATCATAGGAGTTTCCGAAACGTATGATATTGAAGTAACTATTCCCGAAAATAAAAGCTTTGAGTTCCGTTCCACATCGGAAGACAGGGTAGGACATGCTTCATTATGGCTGGGTTCCGGTGAAAAAGTAGAAGCACCGAACCTGCCGAGGCTGATGCTGTTTGAGGGAATGAAAATGATGAACGGAATGATGGAAATGAGCGGAAATATGAAGCCGATGAACATGACGATGGGTAACCAAATGATGGACATGAATGAAGTAATGTATCCTGAACTGCCTGAAAGCCAGAGAAAGATGACGGCGAAGCATATGAATGAAATGATGGGAATCAAAACGAAAGAAGATGACAAAGAGAAGAAGGAAGATCATTCTCAGCATTCCGGAATGGATATGAAAGAGGAAAAATCAATCAAAAGACTGTCATACAATCTGTTAAAATCTCCTGAAAAAACAATTCTTCCCGGTGAAAATGTCAGAGAACTTAAATTTACTCTGGAAGGAAATATGAATCAGTATCTGTGGACACTGGATAATAAAACAGTAACTGAAACAGATAAGATTCTTGTTAAAAAAGGAGAAATCCTGAGAATTACCATGTATAATAATTCCATGATGCGTCATCCGATGCACCTTCACGGTCATGATTTCAGGCTGATCAATTCAAAAGGAGAATATTCCCCGCTGAAAAATGTAGTGGATATCATGCCGATGGAAACCAATACGATTGAATTTGCAGCCAACCAGGATGGTGACTGGTTTTTCCACTGTCATATTTTATACCATATGATGGCAGGAATGGGAAGAATTTTCAGCTATGAGAATTCAAAACCCAATCCACAGCTGCCAGACAGAAAACTGGCCTGGAAAAATTTCCTGAAAGACAATCAGATGATCAGCTCAATGGCTATGCTGGATATAGCAAGCAATAAAATACATGCAGAAACCATGACGATGTTTGGGCCAAGATGGGCGAACCAGAATGAGTTTCATTCCAACTGGGATTTTGATCATTTTGAAGGGAGTATGAAAGTGGGAAGATTTCTTGGGAAATTTCAGTGGGCACTTCCATATGCAGGAGTCAGGATTCAGAAAAATCATGAGATTATGGAAAGACAGATGGCAGAAGATATGGGGATAAAATTCCAAGGTAAGAAAACATGGTTTGGCCAGCAGAAAGCTTCAAAAGACAAATACGCCTTCATGGTTGGGGTACAGTATCTTTTACCGATGCTGATAACAGCTGATGCCAGTGTGGACCATAACGGAAAGGTCCTATTGGAGTTGAGTAGGGAAGATATTCCGATTTCCAGAAGAATAAGAGGAAATTTTTCTCTGAATTCAGATGGAGAATTCTCAACCGGGCTAAGATATATTTTGCAAAAATGGCTATCTGTTTCAGGAAATTATGATAATGAAATGGGATGGGGAGCCGGACTTACTTTGACCTATTAAAAACAAAAGGCTGTCGCTAAGGCAGCCTTTTCTATTAAATTGATTAACCATCAATACAAGTCTGATTTACATTTCCAGTCTAATGATTTTTTCTGCCAATTTCTGATTAGTGCTTTCCGGAATAAGTCTCATCAAAAAATTACGCAAAGTATTCCCTTTTTCCCATTGTGAAATTTTTCCGATTTTCCAGCTTGTACTAACGATGTAAGCTACTTTTTCCCTTCTGATTTGTTGGAATTTTTCAAAAACAGCATTGAAATCCCGACTGCTTTCCAATAATCTGCCAATGACGTAAGCATCTTCAATAGCCTGACAGGCACCCTGACCCATATTGGGAGTGGTAGTATGGGCGGCATCTCCGATCAAGCACAGGTTTTCAGAATGCCAGGAAGGAATGGGAGCCAGGTCGATAATATCATTAAGAATAATATTTTCTTTCAAAGTGGCTTCGAGAATATCTAAAACAAGACGGTGGAAATCTGCAAAGTTATCAGACAGATTCATATATTGTTTGTTTTCTTTTTTATTAACCAAAGCGTACCAGTATACCTTTTTTTCAGAAATTTTCACAAACCCGAAACGTTTCCCTTTTCCCCACATTTCAATGGCTTCATGATTCAACTCTTCAGGAAGATCAAATTCAAGGATTCCGCGCCAGCACTTTTGTCCGGCATCCCGGATGGATCCGGTTTTCAGAATCTGGTTCCGGATTTTAGAGTGTATGCCGTCCGCTCCAAAGATTATTTTGCTTTCCGTTTGGGTTCCGTTTTCAAAATGTAAAGAATAGTCTTGTTTTTTTTCAATCCTGCTTAAAGAGTGATTGAGTTTAATATATTGATAGCCGATATTTTCTGCCAGTATTTTTTGTAATTCTGCCCTGTGAATGGCTACATTACAGGAATTATATTTCTTTTCAAGAGCAAGGATGCTGGTTTTTGTGATAGGTTTTAAAAACTCATCCGTTATGGAAATCCCATGGACTTTATTTCCTGCGTTCTCTATTTTTTCTTTCAAACCTAGCCTGTCAAAAATCTGCATGGCATTGACAGCCATCATGATTCCGGCCCCTACAGGTTTTATTTCCGGTGCAGATTCATAGATTGTGAAATCAAACTGATGACTCTTCAGAATATTTCCCAGTGCCAGTCCGCCAATTCCTGCGCCTATTATTGATATATTGTCCATCAGAATTGCGTATAATTTCTTTTAAAAGTTTAAAATATAGTTTTCAGATACTTTTTTAAACCCATATTTACCGAAGAAATGGTGAGCTCCTGTATTGTGAAGACCGCTTTCCAGCATCATAAAACTGATGTTCCAATTTTTGGACTCTGCTACAGCTTTTTCCAGCAATGTACTTCCTAATGACTGTCCCCTGAGCGACTGATCCAAAAGCATATCTTCCAATATAGCATAATTTTTAAATCCACTGATGATATTGAAAACCAGCATTCCGATAATCTTTCCTTGCTCATTTTCAGCAATCAGAATATTTAATTTTGAGTTTTGATCAGCATTAAAGCTGGAGTTAAGCTGTTCAGTTAATATTGTTTTAAGATCAGGATTCCAATGGCTGGAATCTAAAGCCCTTCCGGAAATAATTTCGCCGTGAGAGATATAGGAATCTGTTTTATGAGTGATGAAAAAGTTAACCAACTCTTCTGTCCGGGTATTATCTGTAAGCCATTTTGTGGTATAATTCATTTTTATTTTAAATTTTTCAATTCATTCAATAATTGATCTTGTTTCTTGATGAAGCTTTCCAGGCTTTCTGTTTTAAGAGGATGAGCATTCTGGTATTTTTCAATTTCGGGAAGTGTTTTTCTGATTTTGAATGCCGTGTACAGATTGGTGATGTGATCATTGTTTGTATTCACTTTGTCGATTAGTTCTTTTACTTTGCTTATTTTCTGATTGTAGCTATCGGAGCTTATTGTGATTTCTTTTTCCAGCTGCTGTTTTAAAAGGGAATCTTTAACACTTGCAACCTGAAAATGAGCGTCCTGATAGAAGGACTCGGATTTATTGAGTATTTCATCGTAGGCTGCAAGAACCTTTCTGCTTTCTTCGTTAAGCTTGACAAGTTTTTCATCCAGCTCTTTAAGGTTTTTATCTTTTTGGGCAAGTTCGGAATAAATTTTATCTATCATATTCTCACTACGACCACTCTCAAAAGAACCTTTGATGGAGGAATTTGTATCATCAACAGCATTTTCTACTGCGCCGGCATTTCCGGATTCGTTTTGTTTACAGGAAAGTACTGATAAGGCTAAGACGGAAATAAAGAGTATTTTTTTCATAATGTTTTAGATTGGCTTTATTAAATTAGTTGAAGATAATCTAAAGATTGTTACAGCTCTGTTTTAAAGTTTCCTCTTTCACTTGAAGTTTGAGAATGATTCCCGGGTTTTGAACAAGCATATAAAAAAACGGAGCCTGAAACCAGGCTCCGCATACATTATTTTGCGATAAATTTTTATTTACCTAAATAAGATTTAAGAATCTTACTTCTGGTATTGTGCTTCAATCTCTTGATCGCTTTTTCTTTGATCTGACGAACTCTCTCTCTGGTAAGATCGAAAGTTTCACCGATTTCTTCTAAAGTCATCGGGTGTTTTCCGTTCAGTCCGAAGTATAATCTTACCAAATCGGCCTCTCTTGGAGTCAAAGTATTCAATGCTCTTTCGATCTCAATCTGAAGAGATTCAAGCATCAGATCTTTGTCCGGACTTGGAGATTCTCCTGAACGCAATACATCGTAAAGATTAGAATCTTCACCTTCTACTAAAGGCGCATCCATAGACAGGTGTCTTCCGGAGTTTTTCATAGATTCTTTAATATCTTCCTCGCTCATATCAAGAACTTCAGCCAGTTCTTCCGGGGAAGGTGGTCTTTCGTTTTCCTGTTCAAGGTGAGCGTATGCTTTATTGATTTTGTTGATAGATCCAATCTTGTTCAAAGGAAGCCTTACAATTCTGGACTGTTCAGCTAAAGCCTGTAAAATTGACTGACGGATCCACCATACCGCGTAAGAGATAAATTTGAAACCTCTAGTTTCATCGTACCTTTTTGCCGCTTTCATCAGTCCTAGGTTACCTTCATTGATCAAATCGGGTAAAGAAAGACCTTGATTTTGGTATTGCTTGGATACAGAAACTACGAAACGAAGGTTGGCTTTGATTAATTTCTCCAGTGCTGCTCTGTCGCCCGCACGTATTCTTTGTGCCAATTCTACTTCTTCGTCCGCAGTGATCAGTTCCACTTTACCAATTTCCTGCAAATACTTGTCTAATGAAGCAGTTTCCCTGTTGGTTACCTGCTTAGTGATTTTTAATTGTCTCATCTATTTTTATCCTCAAAAAAGAGTTACTATATATTATACGTATGAAATGGTAAAAAGGTTACACTAGTTTTAATTATTTTTTAAATTTAGAGGAGAATACCAAAAATCACGTTAAATAAACAGATTTAAAACTTACAGAGTAATTTTAAACATTAAACATTAAACATTAAACATTAAACATTAAACAAAAAAAGCGAAACCGAAGTCCCGCTTTATTATTTTCGACAAGCTATCAACTGATAACCAGCAATCATCAACCCTTAAAACAAATCATTCAACAGTTTTGCCAGCCTTAGACCTCCGTAAAGAAGCTGTCTTTCCAGTGTATCATTGAATTTATACTGATACTCGTACGATAATTTCGAATCGTTTGGCGTCTGAGCATAGATTTTATTGGCAATTTTGTGGGAATCGTATAGCCAGTCTTCTACAGTTCCCATTTGAATCTGCTTTACTTCATCTTTGGATTTAATGTCTAAAAGACCTGCATATTCGGTATAGCTGTATTTTTGTGAATCTACCAGTTTCCCGTCCCATACGGAGTGTAGGTTGGTTTTATCTCCAAAATAGGTTACATTGATTTTGTTTCCGCCAAGATCTTCTGCACGGCCTACATGTAGAGGCTGCGCCAGGTCTCCCATGATATGAATAAGGAAGATCAGTGCAATTTTTCTGTCTTTTTCAGAAGTTTTTTCGTCTTTGATCTGGCTGGACAAAGTGTTAATCTGTGTATAAAGGCTAGGACCCGCCTGCATTTTCAGCTTCTGGTCAAATGCTTTATAGTCTGCCTGAGGGTCTACGTTTACATAATGCCATGATGACGCTTCTTTCCAGACACCGGTAGTGTCAGATTTGATGAAATCCGGCCAGTTGGCCCAATAGGCAAGGCGTTCTTTCCCCATTATTTTTCTTATTTCCCTTCTTGCCTTACCGGACAGGTGATTTTCTGCAATCTCTGCAATAATACGGTGTCCCGTCAATCCCCATGCATAAGAATAAAGTGAAGATGAAATGAATGCTAAAATCAGAATTTTAGAATAAATACTTTTCATTATAAATAACATTTTACAAGCTGCAAAGATACGGACCGGTTTTCGAACCTGTGCCAATTATGATGAAATTCTTCTGCGATATATGTTAATAAAACTTAATCTAAATAAAAAAGTACTTGGGTAAAATTTTCGCATAGTACTTAAAATAGGTGAAAAAATATTGTAATACTCTCCATATCAGATGATAAATTTCATTTGGGCTCAGGCAATAAAACCTGAGGAATGGAGCTGTTCACCGTATTTTTACGGAATTTGTTACAGAATATTCCTTTTACTGTCAATAAATTAGTATTTTTAGAATAAAATTATAGCCAAATTATTTTTTCAAACTTACGAGATATATTATCTTTACAAGTCATAATCACAGCAAACACTATGTATGAGAATAATATTGTAGACATGTATTACAATAAACTGCAGACCGACTTCAAAGCTGAAGCCGTAGCGGTAAATCTTTTGAAATACCATCGTGCGGTAAGCAATATATTTATAGAGCGGATCGGGATTAATGACCGTGCTTATCTTAAGGATATCAAAAGTATTTCGAGCAGTTATTTAGGATTTGATGAAGAAGTATTCACTATAGAAACCTACAGAGAGGGGATTTACGATTACCTTCCCGAAGGGCTTTTTCATCCGCCGTCCCTGGGAGCTTCAAGAAAGAATGTAGATTCTGTGGTTCGGGAAATCCGTAAGCAGAAAAAAGTAGAAGAGGATGCCAGGAAATTTTTCCGGCCTTTTGAGCTGGAAGTATTTTTTACCGAAATCAGCTCCCTGCTTAAAGAGTCTGAATTCGATATTTCCAGCGGTACGGATACTCTTCTGGAAACGGTAAGCGAGCTCTGGCCGCTTATCAAAATGCTTGACAAGCAGAATGCTTATATTTTTATCTATATTTTGCCTTTTTTTCATCAGATCAGAGGAGATAAAAGATGGTTTGAAAGATGCATGACAGCCTTTCTTCAGGTGCCTGTAGAAGTTACTTTTGCACCGAATATTATTGACAGGATAGAAAGGAATGACGATTCAATGCTGTTGGGAAATTCAAAATTAGGCGTTACCTATATTCCCAGCGGAAAGCATATGGATGGACAAAGAAACTGGGTAGTGAACATTGGCCCGATTCCTTATACGGAAATGAAAAAATATATTTCCGGGAGTCCTTTCAGAAATATTCTGCAGGCCTTATATGACTATTTTCTTCCGGTAACGGTAGACGTGGAAGAAAATTTTATTACGGAAAAAGAAGAATATTCATTCAGCCTGGAAGATGATGAAAGAAATGCCAGCCGGCTTGGATACTCTACATTCCTCTAAAATAATTTATTATATTTACAGCTACCAACAAAGTATAAATTTGAAAAAAAACTAATGGAAATTTCTTCAGTAAAAGGTATTTTTTTAAGGTATATTTTAATGCCTTTAATCGCAGTGATCATGATGTTTATTCTGGGGATTATCAGAAGAAATAAGCCTGCGATTAAAATTAAAGTAATTATTATATACGTTCTTCTTTGCAGTTTATGCCTGGCTTTACCAGGAATCTTTGGTTTTGCAGGAAATCTTTTTAACCCGTACTGGTATCTTATTGCACAGGTAATTTATCTTATTTTTGGTATAATTCATGTGAATCTCATGCACAGGTATTTCAGAAAGCATATTGATTCTGTAGGAATGAGTATCTTATTTGAATCTATTTTGTCATTAACGTGTATTGCTTTCGGAGGATATTTATTTACCCTGATCTTTAACTGGATCAGCAAAGGAAACGGAAATGCAGTAATGGCTGCTACAAGCATGGTGATCTTTCTTGTTCCGATGGTGTTTTATTACTGTTACATTCAGTTTATCAGCATTCCTTTTGATATTTACAAAACATGGAGGTATTCTCCGGACCAGAAACTTCCGGATTTTGAAGGGGTAGATTTTGACAGATTGATGGTATTAAACGTAGAATTAAGCAAGAACCTTGAAGATGCCAACAGATTCAGAATCAAAGCAAAGACACTTCCGACAGGGGTTACTTTCGGAGACTGGTTTTACAGGGTAGTCGACGATTACAACCATAAAAACCCGAACTCTATCATTCACCTTTCGGATGCAGAAAAAGAACCTTATTACTGGATTTTTTACACCAAAAAATCATTTTTCAGTTTTAGAAAATATATTGATTTCGACCAGGATATCTCTTCGAACAGCATTTCAGAAAATGAAGTGGTGATCTGCAAAAGGGTTATTCAGCATGAGGAAGAAGGAGTATTGAAAAAATCATAATCACAGAAAATTTAAAAAGTATTAAATATGATACAGCCTATTAAGCATTTTGCGATCAATTGGGTAGACGGGATGAAAGTTTCCCAGAGACACCTTAATGATCAGGATAATTTTTTAATTGACACGATCAGAGATTCCAGCTCATTGGGAATCACTACATATAATTACGGGCTTTTGCCTATTTCCAACGAATTTACGGACAAAACCATCTTTGATGTTCATAATACTGCTACCAATGATGTACAGCTAGTCATCAAAAGATGCAGCGCCATTACCATGGCCGGTTACCGCATAGATCTTACGGACCGGAGAGTAAGCGTGAAATCTCTTGCAAGATCTATGAACGAAGAGCAGGCAGACGGTGAATACTTTATCCTGATCTCTGTAAATCCTTTTGATAAGGTGCCTTTTGGAGATATAGATCCTGAAGAAATTCCGCCTCGTCATCCTAATGCGCAGCCGAACCACCATATTGAACTTCTTCCTGTCACTTCGCTGAACAGCAGCTATTCCGGAGGAAACTATCTTATTATCGGGAAAGTGGATTTAAGAGCCAATATAGCGCAGGTAGACACTAACTTTATCCCTCCCTGTACGTCTATTCAGAGTCATCCTGCTTTATTGGATTACTACAGCAGCTATGCAAAATCTATTGGAAATCTGCAGCAGTATGCATTCAAGATCATACAGAAAGCATCTCATAAAAACCAGAATACAGCATTGGCACAGAACGTTAAGTTTTTGTGTACTACCATGGTGAATACATTCGGGGATATGTATTTCCAGTTCAGAAATATTATTCCATGGCAGCCGCCGGTATTTTTAATCGAGTCATTTGCCAAACTTGCTTTGCACCTTTACAACTCCACCCAGCTTCTGGTACCTGCAGAACTGGAAGAAATGCTGAATTACAGTTTGGAATGGAGTGAAATTGCTCCTCATACGTTACTCAACCAGCTTTCTATTGTAGCGGAAACCAATTATGATCATCATAACTGTGGAGAACCATTATTGTATATTCAACAGATGTTGCGAAGCTTGGAAATCATTTTCTCTAAATTAAGCGAACTTGACTACATTGGTCAGAGAAAAGAAAACATTATTGTTAACGAACAGGAAGTTTCTTCAAACACAAATCCGAAGAGAGGCTGGAGTGTTTTAGATTAATAAGACAAATAAAGATATAAATCCCGGACTTGAAATTTCGGGATTTTTTATGCGTTAAATTAGTTCCAAAATGGATAAAATAGACTTAAATACCATCAGACAGGAGACAGCAGGCTGTACGGATAAAATATTTTTGAACAGTGCAGGAGGATCGCTAATGCCAAAGAGTGTTGCTGAAACGATGACAGATCATATTCTTCTGGAACAACAGCATGGTGCTTATGAATCTGCCGGCAGGAAATCGGAACAGCTCAATCAGTTTTACGTTGAAGCAGCCAAAATGATTAATACTCAACCGGATAATATTGCTTTTACAGTAAGTTCGACGGACGCTTACGCAAAGGCTTTATCCAGTATTGAATTCAGAGATGGGGATGTTATTATTACGACCAATGATGATTATGTCTCGAATCAGATGGCCTTTTTTTCACTGCAGAAAAAAAGAGGAGTGAAGCTGATGAGGGTTAAAAACCTTTCCAATCATGAATTAGACCTGGAAGACCTTGAAAACCTGATTAAAAAATATAATCCGAAACTTGTAGCAGTCACCCATATTCCGACCAATTCAGGACTGATCCAGGATGTGGAAGGAGTGGGGAAGATCTGCCGTCAATATGATGTATTGTATCTTGTTGATGCCTGCCAGTCTGTAGGCCAGCTTGTTGTAGACGTTGAAAAGATAGGATGTGATTTTCTTACCGCTACAGGCCGGAAGTTCTTGCGCGGGCCTAGAGGGACAGGATTTTTATATGTTTCAGACAGGATTCTGACAAAAAATATGACTCCGGTATTTCTGGATATGAATGGGGCACAATGGACAGATTTTGATGATTATACCCTGCTTAAAACTGCAAAAAGGTTTGAGCTTTGGGAAACTTCCATCAGTTCATTTTTAGGATTGAGAGAAGCTTTACATTATGCCAATGGAATCGGGCTGCAGAATATCGAGAATTACAATAGAAAACTGGCAGAAACTTTAAGAGCCGGATTGCTTAACAACGGCTTAAGAGTTCTGGATCGGGGTCAGAATTTAAGCAGTATTGTAACTTTTGTTGACCAGAATGGTGATATTGAAAACATATACAGAATATTAAAAGAGAATAGCGTATACTTTTCGGTAAGCAATAAAAATAATGCTCTGATAGATTTTACAATGAAAGGGCTCGACAGGGCCATTCGTCTGTCGCCACATTATTTTAATACTTCTGAGGAAATCGAGAAAATTGTGGAAATATTGAAGTGACAGGTTCTGGCGGCTTCGGAGCCATCGTTATTTCTTTACCAAAATAATTTCCGTAGCTTTTCTGCTGAGAACTTCTTTGGTATTTCCGATTTCGATGGTCATGGATTTGTCGAATTCTTCAATCTTAATGACTTTGATCTTGGTATTCAGCAGCAATTTTCTTTCATTCAGGTAATTTAAGAAGCCATCATCTGAAAGAGTGACTGAAGCAAATGTAACCGTTTCTCCAACTGTACAGGCACTCAGTTTTTGCAGGTCCTGTGAAATAATATTCCCATCTTTATCCGGAATAGGCTCTCCGTGTGGGTCGAATTTAGGATGATCGAGAATTTCATCCATTTTGTCAAAAAATATCTGTGAATGAACGTGTTCCAGCTGTTCCGCAATTTCATGGACATTTTCCCAGCCGAAATTCATCTTTTTTACCAGGAACATTTCAGTAAGCCTGTGCTTACGAACTACCAATGCGGCTTCACGCTTTCCTGTTTCTGTAACTAACAGAGGCTTATAGGTCTCATAGACTACCCATTTCTTTTCGGCAAACTTCTTCATCATGTTGTTGACGCTCGGCATTTTTACGTTTAGAAATTTGCTGAGCTCATTGATCGTCACTTTCCCTTCATTGTCAACTAAATGAAACAAAGCCTTCAGATAATTTTCTTCTGTTAATGTAGTTCTCAAAATGTTAGATGATTTTCATTACAAATCTAACAAAATATTATGTAAAATAAGTCCTTATTAGTTTAACTTTTTTTAATTTTACTCTATGAAATTTTCTTTTAAAAACGATTATTCTGAGGGATGTCACCCGAATATTCTACAAGCACTTATAGAAACTAATTTTGAACAGCAGGCCGGATATGGTGAGGATGACTATTCTTTACAGGCAAAAACACTGATCAGAGAAAAGATAAAAAGTCCGGATTCTGAGGTTTATCTTGTCTCTGGGGGAACGCAGGCTAACCTGATTGTGATTTCAGCGATTTTAAGGCCTTATCAATGTGTGATATCTGCAGCACCGGGACATATTCTGAATAATGAAACGGGAGCTATTGAAGCTACAGGACACAAAGTTTTAAGCATTGAAACGGCAGACGGAAAGCTTAGACCGGAAGATATTATTCCTGTTCTTGAAAATCACAGCAATATTCCGCATCAGGTAATGCCGAAGCTGGTTTATATATCGAATTCTACAGAGTTGGGAACAGTTTACCTGGCTGAAGAGCTGGAAAAACTTTCAGATTTCTGCAGGGAAAAAGGATTGTATCTGTTTATGGATGGGGCAAGGTTAGGACATGGATTAACTTCCGAAATCAGCGATCTTACGCTGGAAAAAGTAGCGGAACTTACGGATGCTTTTTATCTGGGCGGAACAAAAAACGGGGCATTGATAGGAGAGGCCATTGTCATCAATAATAAGGATCTACAGCCGGATTTTGCCTTTAATATCAAGCAAAAAGGAGCATTATTGGCAAAAGGCCGTCTTCTTGGCATTCAGTTTATGGAGCTGATGAAAGATGATCTGTATTTTGACCTGGCAAAACATGCCAATATTCAGGCAATGAAGATTAAAAATGCAATGAAGGAAAGGGGAGTACAGTTTCTTGCTGAAACTTATACCAATCAGATATTTCCTATTATATCCAATGAGCTTATTGAAGTTCTATCTGAAAATTTTGAATTTTTCGTCTGGAAAAAAATAGATGAAAAATCTTCTGCCATTCGCCTTATTACTTCCTGGAATACGGGAGATGAGCCGGTAGAACGTTTTATAGAGATTATTGAGAGAGAACTCTAACAGAAAGTAATAAAAAAGGGTGGCTGAGGAACTCGAAGCCACCTTTTTTATTTCAGTAAGTGATTTAAGTTATTTTAAAGCCTTTGAAACTACTTTACAGTCGGCAGGCTCCAGTTTTTGTCCGTCTTTATAGCTGATCTTTTTCTCATCAGCATATTTGGACTGGCCGTCTTCTTCCTTATGATCCCCGATTCCTTCCGTTAGAATATTATCTTTCTGAATGAAATAAATATCTCTCTTGCTTTTCGTTCCTTCGGATTGGAATTCATACGTCAGTTTAAGGGTATCGCCGGATTTAAAACCTGTAATATCTCCTTTGGAACTGTCTTTTTCACTGTTTTTATAAGCTAATTTTCCTGTAATAGTTCCCAGGTTGTCATCGATAGATGCAAAAACGCTGTCTTTTCCGGTAACCCCTAAATAACAGAATGATTTTGGACCTAATGTATCTACCACAGGTTCTGCAGCAGCGGTTGTGTCGCTTTCTACTTTCGGAGCAAGGGTTTCTGTTTTTTTGTTACAGTTCATAAGAAAAACAGATAACGAGCCCAGTAAGATTAATTTTTTCATACCCAAAGTTGTTAAATTCAAATTTCTGCGTACTAAATTAATAATAGTATTTAGATATGAAAGAATAAAGGATATAAATAATGTGTTATTTAAAAATATTAAAAAAATTTAATCTGCTTGGTTTTGATAGTTAGTTCTTTTTATCTCGCAAATAGGGCAGATTGAGCAGATGTTTGGGTTTATTTTGGTGGCTTGTAACTCGTTCATATGAAAGAATGTAGTTGATTAAATGCTCCGAACCAAATCAGCATCTACACTTTCAAAACTCCCCGGAAACCTCTTGCCGCATAATAAGAATCCGCGCCATTGTGATACATAAAAACCGTATTGTAGCGGCGGTCACAGAAAACAGCACCTCCAAGTTCCCTGATATGGGCAGGCGTTATTATCCAGCTTGAAGTTTTCAGGTCAAACTTTCCGAGTTCCTGAAGATGGCGGTATTGTTCTTCCGTTAATAGTTCAATGCCCATTTCCGCAGCTTTATCGATGGCATTGCTTTCAGGTTTGTTGGCTTTACGGGCGTTCCAGGCCTGATAATCGTAGCACAGGCTTCTGCGTTTCGGGCTTTCCGGGGAGCAGTCGAAGAAAATGTATTCATCTGTTTTTTTATCATAGTCTACTACATCTGGTTCGCCTTCTGTTGTTTCCATTTCGTGCAGTGACCAGAGTTTTTTGGGATTTTTTTCCAGTTTTGCCTGGATTTTTTCCCAATCTAAACCTTTATGGCGGTTTATATTTTTTTCAAAACGGTTTTTCAGGGTTTTTAAAAGCTCTGTGCTTTGCTCCGCTGACAGTTTCTTTTTGCTCATAGCAATTATTGTTAAGTGGTTTGATTATTTAAAATTAAGATTTTCACAATTATTTTAATGGTTAATCATAGAAATTTTCCTGTCAGCAGGCCTGAAATACCATGAAATAACAACCAGAACCAGTAATAAAAGAGCCGGCAAAGTTCGTCCGGCAGTATCGCCAACAATAATGTGTGAAACCAATGCTCCCGACATGACAAAGAAAAACCCTGCATAGGCCCATTCTTTCAGTAACGGAAATTTTGGAATAAGAACAGCGATAACGCCAAGGATTTTCCAGACTCCGATGATGGTCATTAGGTAGGCAGGGTAGCCGAGATTGGTAAAATTGGCAAGTTCGTCTTTATTTTTCATAAGCTGTACAATGGCTGTGGATACCATTCCCAGGGCCATCCATAAGGTGAAAATCCAGTAAATGATCTTGTTTCTTTTTTGAGATTTGTTCTGTGTTTCCATATTATATAGTTTTAGTATTAGTCGTTTAATCCTTTTCCTTCAAAAATTTCCGGAATACATTTATCGATGCGGGCTTCCCGTGTTTTGGAATGTTTGGCAGATGAGAAATGGAGCAGGTAAGCTCTTTGCCTACCGGGAGTTAATGCTTCAAAGGCTTCTTTCAATGCCGCATCCTGATCCAGTCTGGATTGAAATTCTTCAACCATTTCAAATTCTTTTGTTTTCTTCATTCCAACTTTAGCTCCAGATTCCTCAATCTCAACAGCTTCAAACATATAGGACCGGAGAATGTCTTCAAGATCATTAATCTGCTGTACATCTGTAAAGCGGATCTGTCTTGCAGCCTGAACATTTTTAGATTGCTGGATGAGAATATGATCCGGGTCTTTCATCAGGGCACCTTTAAAGAACAGGAGGGCACAATATTCTTTAAAACCGTGGATCAGGAAAATATTTTTCCCTTCATAGGTATAGCAAGGGCATCCCCATTTCAGATCTTCCGTAAGTTCTGTACTCAGGGCAATTGCTCTTAGTTTTTTAAATGCTGCCTGCCATTGGCCGGATTCGTTGAAGAAGAAGTCTGTTTTTGGATTCATGGGTTTGGGTTTTGGAGTTTGAGAGTTTTAGGGTAAGAGTGTAGGAGAGTTATAAGAGTTTAGGGTGTTGGGATCAAGTTATTTTTTATTTCTATGATTGTAGACCTGCAACCTATCATCTGCTACCTGCTACCTAATACCTCCTGTAAACGGTTATGCGCCATATTGATTCCCTGGGCGAATGGCATTTTCAGGTGCTGATCTCTGAAGTCTACCGATTTATAAATGGTCTGGATAGTGAGTTTGCTGGTACTGTCTGTAAGCTTTTCAAATTCTAAAAATTCGATCTGAACAGGGAAGGGCGTATTTTCCATCTGGAAAGTCCTTATAATTTTCTCATCCTGAACGATTTCATGAATGGTTCCGTTGGCACTGAACACCACCTCTCCCTGAGGATTCGAGGTTTCGAAACGGTAACTTCCGTGTGGTTTGTTTTCAAACTTAGTCACTTTAGTTCCCATCCATTGTTCGAAAAGTTCTGCTTCTGTGTAGGCTTTGAAAAGCAGTTCTACCGGAAGATCAAATTCCCTGGTGATGAATATTTCCTGTTTGCCGTCTTCGGCTTGAATTTTCGTTTTAAGTTCCATATTGTGAGTTTTGGGGTGTGAGAGTGTTAGAGTGGGAGAGTTTGAGGGTTTGATACGTGTTACGCATTTCGGGTTAAGGGGTTCGTGTAATTTTGTAGGTGAGGATTTTAAGATTTAAACTGCCATTCATTTATCATCCCGGAACCCGCACCACGAATCTCAATAACCCGTATCTCGTATCACGAATTTTTGTTCTGGTAGGCTTTCATTACACTTTCCAGCTTATTGAATTTCTCGTCCCACATTTGGCGGAAAGGTTCTATAAAATCGGCTATTTCTTTCATTTTATTGGGATTGAGGTGGTAAATAATTTCACGGCCGTTCTGCTCAGATCTCAGCAGTTCACATTCTGTGAGGATCTGAAGATGCTTGGAAACGGTAGGTCTTGCGGTATCGAAATTGGAAGCTATGGCCCCGGCGGTCATGGATTGTGCCGCCACCAGCATCAGGATAGATCTTCTGGTGGGGTCTGCTATAGCCTGAAATACATCTCTTCTTAAATTCATTGTGTAGTTATTTGACTACAAATTTAAATGAAGTTATTTGACTACACAAGTTTTTTTTGAAAAAAATGTCCCATCATTAAATCTGGGACATTTTTATTATTTGGTTTTTTTGATGAAATTTTGTATTTCATCCTGCTATAAAATTGTTTTTATTCCAAAAACATTTTCTTCCATTTGGTAACGGTGTTCCGGCTTAGCTTGAAGTGATTGGCCAATTGGATATTATTAAGCCTGTTTTTTTTCTGGTATTCCAATATTTTCAAAATGTCAGATTTTTGGTAAGAACGGTGTTTCTGATTAAAGTTTTCGGTTTGTATATCAGATGTGCCAAATATTATTGTATTCAGCTCAATAATATTCAAAAATGATAGCCTGTCCATCTTAAGCAAGGTTTCACATTCTTTTTGCTTATGTGGAAATTTTTTGGTTACAATGTCAGAATAAATGTTTTTATAATTAGGATGATTTTTCATAGGTTGGGTATCTTATATTCATATTCAACGATATTTGTTATATTTAAAAGAATGGACTAAACTATTCTGCCTGTTCTCTATGCTTTATTAGCCATTTGTAAAGTGTCGTTTTTGGAATTCCGTATTTTCTTACTACATCAATCTTGGCCATCTCTCCTGTATTGATCTGTTCCAGTATAAAATGAATGATTTCTTTGGTATATATATTTTTACGGAACATAGGAAGGTTTGTTTTTCCTGCCTTGTGTTTAGCAGCCGGAGGTGCGTACAGGATAAGATGCTGCGAATAAAGGCGAAAGAAATCATATTCCAGTAACTTGCTCCATTTCAATAAGGTCTCCGTATCAAGGACCTTTTCCCGATACATTTGTTTAATTTCTTCTTCGGTACATTTCAAAAAATTACATACGCGTTGTGAATCTATTTTGCTTTCTATAATTTTTTGTTCAATCATTTGTCCGATATGAATGTCTTTGAAATTCATATTTGTATTTTTAGATATTTTAGATTTTTTTCTTCTTAGTAAGAAAACCAGGCAGCAAAATACAGATGATGAAAAAGTCATATAAGCTTAATATAAAAATGAACAGCTGCCTGGTTAGTTTATAGTTTTGTAATTAAATTCTTTTCCTGAGTAAAAGATGCCCCCATCAATTCTTTCCCATCATTTGTGTATTTTTAAGATTAGAAATGGGGGCATTCTATTAATTAATCATTTAACTTGACATTCTTTGTGCTGTCATAAAGACACGTCGGATATTGTTGGTAGGATCCGTATCGTTTAGGTTATCTACAGAAACAAAAACGATTATTCTGTACCAGATTCCGTCTACAATTAAGTCCACTGTTTCTATTTCCTGGGAATCATCACTGGAGCTGGTCGCTAATACAGGAACTGAACTGCTATTCATATTATCTCCCCAGTTAAGATAAATTCCGTTATCAGTCTCCATATAACCTCCGGGAGCTAATAAAACATTCGAACGGCGGAAGCGGTCCACACTCGATAGTGCTGCATACCACAATTTAATGTTAGAAGTAGAGATATTGACCAAACGAGGGTTGTAAGTAACTGCACCGGAACCTGCATTAGAACTGTTGGTAAAATTACAATCCAGTCTTACCTTTTGTCCTAAAATAGCATCATAACTGCCTCCGATATAGGTGCTCAATAATCCAACATATGTTGCTGGTACTGTATAAGTAAAGAACTGATACTCTCCGGGAGCAAGTACTTTTCCAAGACCTACTGTAGCACTACAGCTCTGTCCTCCGATTGAAAGAGGGAATGTTGTGGTAATGGGACTGGATACCGTTGGAGTTCCGGAGATTGTATAGTTTAAAGTACCGGAACCTTGTGCAAAATTACCTTGTGTAAGCGTCGCTGTAAGTCCGTTTACAGGTCCTATAGTTTGTGCTCCGTATATTCCTCCGTTTCCTCCGGTATAAGGCACAGTCATTACCCCATTATATGGAGTTCCGGCTGTATAAGTCAGCGGATTCAGATTAGCATCGGCACATCTTAAGGCTCCAATGGTACCCGGATATAGTGAGCGCCCATCCAAAAGTTTCCATTGGGAGCCGTCCCAATATACATATCCCTTAAAGGTAAAGGAAGCTTGAGTTCCAAGATTGTATACTAATAATCCTGTTGCAGGACTTGGAATTGTAGCCACATCATTATATGCTGTCAAAGAGACTCTTGGTGCTAAAAAGCCTTTTTGTTTTCCGGAGGCTAACTGACTTACGTTTAGTTCCAGTAAAGCAGATGCGTCGGGAGCCGCACCGATACCTGTAGATCCTGATGCGGTAACAATAAAGTCATCTGCTAATTGTGTTGCAGTAGGAGTACCTGTGGACGCATTATTTTTGGCGCCATCTATATTGAAAATTCCTTGTGGATTTTGTGTATTAATACCTACCTGAGAGAAGGCTAAGGAAGATACTGTCAAGGCTATTGCTGTGTATATATTTTTTTTCATTTGTTTTTTATTTTAAAATGGATTGAATAGCAGAATGCTATATTTTGTTGTTATTTGTTTTTTGAATGTACATGTTGGCCCGTAACTTTTTAACCAGAGTTCCGGAACCTGGTTTTTAAAGGTGGAGGACGGATGCTGAAGATTATTGTATGGTAATGGGATACCATATGAGTATTATACTCTGATAATTCGTCTTTTGAAAAAACAAAAGAATTAAGGCTGAAACGGTTCGCGTTAATCAGCTGTTTATGATGATCATTGTGTGTTGAACAAATGCAGGATTTGCTATCCGAAGCCAAAAGAAAGTGATTTTGGCCATTATTCCATCTAAAGTAAAGGTTTATGGGTTGAGCAGGTCCGCTTTTATTTACTTTAACAGATTTTTTATATGATTTTTTAGCAATAATCTTTACTGCCTGACTCTTCGTTTCTTTACCAATGAAAATATTCTGTGGATTATGGAGTATGGTTTCTTCCGAAACAAAAAGGATTTTGCCTGTTCTTGTTTCTTGAGCCTTTATTGAAACAGGAAATGAATCTTTTGTAACAGAATGCAATTGATCTTTATCGAAAATATAATTTCCTTCTGATACAAAAATTAAAGCCGGCTTGTTTTTTTTGTTACTTTTGCCACATTCGATTTGATTATGATTATAGAGTGGAAGCATACCATAAGTACATACAGTTCCCAATGCGAGAACGTGTATTAAAATATTTTTTTTTATGGTTGCGAAAGTTTTCATCATTTGTATTTCGCAGCAAAATTATATGCATAAATGCAGATTGAATACTAAAAAGGCCTTAGTCATCAATGAAAAATCACTTTAAATTGAAGGTTGATCAATACCGTTGTTAGTCAATAGAAAATGAAATTAAAACCATGTAATTCAGTGTGTTATATAAGTTGGTAATCATTTTTCATTGGTGTTTAAGCCCAAATAACCCATAAAAAATGGATAATACAGTACTAAGAGAGCAGGAGATCCTGAGGCTGAAAGAAGAGCTTTCCATAAGATATAATTATCTGATGGGAGGGGTTTTACTATTATTCACATTGATATATTTTTTCACCATAAAAGAAAATGTAGTCGGATATTATTGCTTGGGTGGGGCTGTTGCAGTACTAAGTCATGTATATGTATTCAATATTTTTTTTCCGTCACTTTCTTTAGAAAAAAGAGTACGGGGCTATCTTATTATTGCACCTATTTATATTTTTTTTATTATCCTTTATTTCTGGAAATATTCTATTTTTCAATTTTGCTGGCTGGTTCCTGTGCCGCTCGGGGCATACATTTTTCTTGGTAAAAAAGAAGGTTCTTTTTTTTCAGTTTATACCTTGCTTATCGCATTTGTAGCCATTTTTACGGGTGATATTGCTCCACTTCATACCAGGGTAAAATCTTATGAAAATATTTTTCGGTATAATGACCTGCTTACTTTTGGATTTAATATTGTAATTGTTTATTTGTTCATTTACTATAAAGATAAAATAAGGGAGCAGGAACTTCTTTCGATTATAGAAAAAAGGAAGCGGATCACACTTCCTATTACAGTAGATGAAAAAGAAATGCCTTTTGCAAAGCCATTATTTGAAAAAATTGAAAATGAGATAGTTACCAATAAACACTTTACTAATCCGGAATTTAATATTTCAATGTTATCCACCATTTTGAAAATCAGCAATAACTATATTTCAAAATCAATCAGGTTACAGGGATATTCTAACTTCAATACCTACATCAACTCCCATAGAATTAATTACGTAAAAGACCTGATTTCAAGAAGCAATCTGGAAAAAGTAACCCTTATGTACATTTATACTGAAGCAGGATTTACCAACCAATCTACCTTCAATAAAGCTTTTAAACAGTTTGTAGGCACGACTCCAAGTGAATATATCCAAAAGCAAAATATTGCAGATAAATAACCGTTTTGAAATAGTTGTTGATTATAATTATATTTCTGATAGTCAGGCGTTTGTATTTAAAGCAGGGGAGCGGTTATAGCGTCTGGAAGCCTGAATATATTGAAAAAATTAAAAATTTAGATTTTACCGGAGAATTTTGTTAATGATTTGCAATACTAAAAATAGGCAGTTCTAATGTTTAGAATATAGTTATTTTCAGAAATCTGTTAACAGGCAATTCATCCAATTTAACATAATATAAAGATCTGTAATAAAAACTGTATATTCTGGAGGTAATACAAGAGATATAATCTTTTACAAAATTTTATAGCAAAGCGGCAGATTATAAAATTCATGCATGTTTATATTTAAGTATTTGACTGGGTATTATTTTTTCAGAAAATAAATTTTATGGTCAGGATTTTATATGAATTGGCCGTTTGTATTTAAAAAAAAATCAGAAAATTTTGGCGAGCTAGACTGGCTTGTAGATGAAAAAAAAATCCGTAAAACTGTATAAGGCCTGGAAATGGATTTTATGTGCAATATTATTCATATAGATGTCAGATCAATATTTTGTATGACTTACAGATTCTGGTTGTATAACAAAATAAAAATTTTAAAAGTTGTAAAATAGCATCTGGAGAAGAAGTTTGGGCTAATTGGCCGGTATTTTCTTAAAATGAGCTGATTTAAATAAATCCTATAATTTATATTATGTTAAATTATAATATGTGATTGAATATTTGTTCCTATAAATTAATACTATATTTATTAATGAATTAATTGCATGTTTAATTCATAAATTTAAGTCCTTTTGTCTTTTTAAATTCCGTCAAGCTCATATTATGCTGCTTTTTAAAAAACTTATTCAGGTGGCTTTCATCTGAAAAACCAAATTCGGTTACAATTTCATTGACCCGCATATCACTAAAAAGAAGCCGATGCTCGATCAATCTCATTTTATAATTCAATATAAAATGCTGTATGGTTTCTCCACATTGCTTTTTAAAGTAACTCCCAAGATAGCTTTCAGAAAATCCGAATTTCTGAGATATTGCAGAAACCTTCAACAATGCCGGATCATGGATATTTCCCTGGATATAATTAATGATATCCAATACTCTTTTATCAGCATTGGAAGCTACATTCTCCGCTCTCATCTTTGAAATATTTCTGGCTGCTATCACGATCAATGCATTCACATAATGCAGAGTCAGCTCTTCATGGTAGAGATCAGGATGATTCAGACCATGGAGCAAGGAGGTTACGATTGAATCAACCAAAACGATGTCCGGTTTATTTTGTAAAATACATCCAGACAGAAAGGAAGCACCATACAACAGGCACTCCATCGAATTAATACTGTTCCACTTATACTCTTTTACATACCGTTCACTGAACTTCACGAGCAAAAGATCTGTTTTTTCAACAATTTCCAAATAATGCTGGTCATTAGGGGTCAGGAGAATAAGACTTCCTTCATTGTAAGAACCTATATTGTTATTGATCTTAAGAAATCCTTTCCCTGAAATGACATAGACAATCTGAAAAAAGGAGAATTGGTTGTCTTTTAAGGAACAGTTCGCGGCCTGACGGTATTCTACCTTTACCAATTGATCTATATTCTCTCTTTTCATAGCATAAAAATACCCATTTATCATTAAAATATACTGATTTTTTTAAATTTTTCTGTTCAAATTTGCTATATCAAAATTGTAAGCATTCATGAAAACATCAATCTATGTCCTGGCACTGGGGGCTTTTGGCATTATTACCACTGAATTTGGGATAGTTGGTATCCTGCCCACTATTAGCCGGCAGTTCGGTGTATCAATCGATACCGCGGGATGGCTGCTTAGTGCCTTTGCGATCACTGTAGCCATTTCTTCCCCTTTTATTACTTCATTTACCACCAAAGTAAACCGAAAGCTATTGCTGTGCCTGGTCATGAGTATATTTGTTCTTTCTAACTTAATTTCTGCGTTTTCCACCAATTTTACGACGCTTATGATCGCCCGGATATTACCGGCGATATTGCATCCTCTGTTCTGGAATATTTCTATTGCCATTGCATTCAAAGAAAAAGGAGCAAAAGGGGTATCTACCGTAATGTTGGGATTAAGCTTAGCCACGGTGTTCGGTATTCCCCTAACGACCTATGCTGTGGACCTCTTCCATCATTGGCAGGCATCATTTTTTATTAGCAGTGCAATAAGTTTAATTGCCTTTATCGGCCTGTTGCTCTTCATCCCCTCTATTCCGGCAGATCACACAAAATCCACACAGAATCAGTTAGCCATATTGAAAAACCCTCTTTTGTGGCTCAATCTGATTTCTAGCATTACCACACTGGCAGCGATGTTTGCCAGCTATACCTACCTTACTGCTTTCCTCGAACAGGTTACAAAGATGGATGGTGCCCAGATCAGTATGATGCTCCTCCTTTTCGGTGGTATGGGAACTTTAGGGAATTGGCTTATGGGAATTGCTTTGAATCGCAATGTGCTCATGACAGCAAGACTGTTTTTAATTCTCTTAGTAACAGTGCAGATTTTAGCTTATTACCTTGGGGGAATATTTATGCCCATGGTCATCATCATATCCTTTTGGGGAATGATCCATACCGGAGGATTTCTGGTTTCAAATATCCGGACCACACAATCTGTTCCGCATCATGCACTGGAATTTGTTAACAGTTTATTGACTTCATCTTTTAACATTGGAACTTCCTTAGGTGCATTTCTTGGCGGGATAGTAAGTGCCTATTACGGAGTTCAGTATGTTTTATGGGTGAGTGTTTTACTTTTGACAGTGACATTTATTCTGAGCTTTGTGACCTTTCCGAAAAATATTACGGAAAATGAGGAAGCAAAACAATTGAAACATGTAGCATCTGCATGTAAACATAGCTAAGTGTTTTATAGTTCTTCCATAGGTAATATTTCAATTCTTAGATTTTCATTGAAAAACAGAGTGATTAATATAGGAACTAAGTCATAAGTAATACTTATAAATCAAGATGGCTCTCCTGCTTTCCTAATTTATATATTATTTCTTCTAAATTAATCTTTCTGAAAGAGAGACTATTATATATTTTATTTATTCATACAGATCGTTTATATCGGCTCTTGATAATGAAATTAATAGATTTGATATTTTTATTGTCACTGCTTTAAAAAATTCTTCACCTTTCTCTCTTGTAGATGCCTTGGGATTACCCGTACCTGTATCTTCAGAAATTTGTGACCACTTTCTCTCAGCCCAGGCCCACCCCTCTGAAAACTCTCTTATCTTATGTTTTTTCTCTTTACCTTCACCTGCTTCTTCTAAAGGAAGAACCAAATGGGGAGTAAGATATAAAATCAGGCTTGTTTCCATTTCATCGGCGTGATCACCTTCGTTTTCAAAAAAATCTTTTTTATTTAATGCATGAAACCAATTGCAAGTGCTTAGAAAAACTTTGGGATATTTTAAACCAAGTTCTCTCAAGATTGATTTAAAGTCATTTCCACCATGACTATTTAAAATTAAAAGTTTATTGATGCCAGCTCTTTGAAGGACTTCAATAATATCGGACAATATTGCCAATTGTGTACTGGGATAAATATTCATATCGAGCTTTATGTCAGCCTGGCCCGTATTTACTCCAAATGGGATGGTAGGTAAAACGATAAGCTTTGCTCCGCTTTCCCATGCAATTCTAGCCGCTTCTGCAGCAATATTGTCAGCTTCAATAATATCTGTGGCATAGGGTAAATGATAATTATGTGCTTCTGTTGCTCCCCATGGTAGGATGGCTAAATCATAATCTGTATGTTTTATATCCTTCCAGTTTGTTTCAGCTAAAATATAAGGTCTAATCATGTTATAATACTTAATGTAAAAAAATAACTATATTGAATTTGGAGTTCCCTCTTATAGGGGTAGTGAATTTCATGAAGCCTCTCTGTTTCTATCGGCCTTTTGCTTTTTCTCCTCTTAATGTCATTACGGTACTGACTATTGATGCAACGATTTTGCCTTCACTATTTGTAATTTCACAATGATAAACCGTTATTGTTTTCCCAGATTGTATTGGTTTTGCATATGCCGTTAATTTGTCTTTCCAAACTGGTCTGAAAAAATTTATTTTTAGCTCCAGGCTTGTAAAGCTTTCTCCTTCTCGTATTAATGTAGAATGTGCTGTTCCGATAGCCGAATCAGCCAATTCACATAGCAGTCCCCCATGCACAGTGCCCTGTTGGTTTCCATGCAATAATGCATCAGCTTCTATCTCTGTTTTAGCTTCTCCTAAAGCAATATGTGAAATAGTGATTTTTAATGTTTTTGAAATAGCGGTCGGATATTCTTGAAAGGTACTATAATCAGTAATTGATTTTCCATCAATCGACATTTGTAAGTATTCCAATACAGGTATCTGTTTCATAAATCAAGGTTTCCTACAAATTTACCCTTTCTTGATTCTATTTTTCTTGATGTAGGTCAAGACTTTTAATCCGGGATAGTGTTTCAGCTTTTATACCCAGATAAGACGCTATTTTGTATTGCGGAAAAATTTGTTCTACCCTGGGATGTAGAGCCCTCAGCTGCTTGTAACGCTCCGGGGCGGAAAGTTTCATGAATGAATTTTCACGGGCACATTTACGGATAAATAAGCTGTCAGCTACATATTTGAAAAATTTTAGCCATGCTAATGATTTTATTAAAGACTGGTATTTTTCAAATGAAAAAGCATATATAACAGAATCTTCAGCTGCTTGAATAGAACCATTTGCAGGCAATTGCGTTAAAAAGCTTCGGTAATATGTAATCAAGGAATCTGGTAAGTATAAATCGTGCACAACTTGATTTTCTTCTTTAGAAGTAAAAGCATATAGAGCTCCCTCTTTGACAATTCCAATATATTTACAAGACCTGCCTTCTTTAACAAACATTTCCTTCTTTGCGAGGTACAAAGTTTCTGCTTCCATTTCAAAATCAATTAAAAACGATTCATCCAGATTCAGCTTTTTTACGATGTCCTTAATTTTTTTCATTTGTCAATTATTTTGGCATAAAATGCATTAAACTAAACGCAGACACTGTATTAAATAAACTGCTGCACTTCCAAACAGTTTTGCAAATGTATGGAAATTTTTATCGCAGGAACGATTCCCAGAAATGGTAGCCCATTAATTTGAGCTTATTGGAAATAATTATTTTTTGAGATTTTTATATTCAATTTAAAACATCAAAATCACCGGTAAGAAAAAAATTCCTACTGCCTCATTTTGTGTTATTTCTTACATGGGGGGGCAACACTATTTAAGAGTAATTGGTTTGTGATCAATAGGCACTGACAGAATAGAATAAGTTGTTGTCCTGCCAAATTTACTCAAGCGATCCAGGACTAAAGTAATCTCTTGTGTAGATTTCACAAACATATGTAAAAAGAAACAATTATCTCCTGTAGTATGTACCATTTTTACAATCCCTTCTATTTCTTTAGTTTCTTTTAAAAAGGATATAATCATAATATTGGGGTGTAATTTTATTGCAATTAAGACATTTTGTGTGTATTGCAATTCTGTATATTCCACAACAACAGCGTAGCCTTTTATTATCCCTGCTTCCTCCAGCTTTTTTATACGTTCTGCAACAGCCGGAGCTGTAAGTCCTATTTTTCTGCCTATTTCAGCATTACTCGCTCTGGCCTTTAATTGTAGTTCGTTTAAAATGGCGTAGTGTAGTTTATCTAATTGCATATCGAAATAAAATAATTAAAAAACATTGATTCGAAAGTTTGAAGCAGCTACTTCTATCGAAATGATAGCCTGATTTATATGTCCTCATCAGATCTTTGTAAATATAAAAATTTAATGCTGAAACATACCTATTAAGAATATGAAAGATAAAGAATTACCTGATGATGTTAGCTTGAATCACGGAATGGCTATCATTAGTAATACATTACGTATACATTATGCAGAAGCGGGAAATGGAGAGAATATAATTGTTCTTATACATGGTTTTCCGCAAACATGGTGGGAATGGCGATTTATAATACCTGTATTGGTTAATCGGGGATTTCGTGTTATTGCCTTGGATTACCGCGGAGCCGGAGATTCCTGGAAACCTGCGGGCGGATATGATAAACGCACTATGGCGAGTGATATTCACCATCTGTTAAAGGAACACCTTAAGATACAAACCCCTGTAGTCCTTATAGGACATGATATAGGATTAATGATTGCGTATGCTTATGCACAAGAATACCGTACATCCGTATCTCAGCTGGTGGTCATCGACGCTCCTTTGCCCGGCACAAAAATATTTGATAAAATAAGAACAGACCACAGGGTCTGGCATTTTGCATTCCATAACGTACACAACCTGCCTGAAATGCTGATTGCTGGTCGTGAACGGCAATATTTACATTACTTTTTCAACTATCGTATTTATAATACAGCTGCCATTAATGAAACTGATATGGATGTTTTTAGTCAGGCATATTCTTCAGTCGGTGCAATGAAAGCCGGATTGGAAGTTTACCGGGCATTTGACCAAGATATAGTGGACAATAAAGAAAGCTTGGCCAAAAATGGGAAACTAACTATTCCCGTTCTGGCCGTTGGAGGAGAAATAAGTACAAGTGGACCTTTTATGAAAGAAATGATGGAAGAAGTAGCAGAGAAGGTTACATCAGTACGCATTCCTAAAACAGCACATTGGGTAGTTGAAGAAAATCCGGAGGCATTTATAAAAGAACTCTTAACGTTTCTCAGTTAAATAATTATTACAATAATTAACTAAAAATCAACAATTTAATTTTAATATAGAAGCTTTCAAAGGATATCTCGTACTGCCTGATTGCCTTCTATAACTGATAATTATGAAAAATATAATATTCTCTTTTTTACTGATATATATGCAAAACTTAACATTTGGACAGAAATTACGGGCCAGGGATATAGGAATTCCATTTAGCGGAACCGTTGGCACATTTAATTCTATAACGGACGTAAAGGGTGTTGAAGTAGGTTATAGTACAATTATTTCCGGGAAAGGTAAAAATACAATCGGGAAAGGGCCTGTCCGCACAGGAGTTACAGCTATTTTACCAAGAGGGCGGAATAATAATCCTGTTTTTGCCAACTGGTACTCACTGAACGGGAATGGAGAAATGACAGGCACTACCTGGATAACGGAATCCGGTTTTTTAGAAACTCCTATCATGATTACCAATACCAATAGTGTGGGAGTAGTGAGAGATGCTGTTCTTAAATGGTTTGTGAAGGAACATTGGTATAAAGAAGATTGGTGGTACACTTATCCTGTAGTGGCTGAAACGTATGATGGCTTTTTAAACGACATCTATGGTTTCCAGGTAAAAGAAAGCAATGTTTACGAAGCGTTAAATAGTGCAAAATCAGGTAAAATCCAGGAAGGAAACATTGGCGGAGGAACCGGAATGATGTGCCTTGGTTTTAAAGGCGGAACCGGAACGGCATCAAGGATTGTGAAGACCGGAGATTCTACTTATACCGTTGGAGCTCTGGTACAGGCTAATTTTGGGAGAAAAGAATCTCTGAAGATTGCAGGTGTACCGGTAGGAAAAGAACTGGAGCATACAGTGGGCAGCGAATTAAAACTGCCTTCACAGTCTTACCGGCAGGAAGGTGACGGTTCCATTATTGTGGTCATTGCAACCGATGCGCCGTTATTACCCCATCAATTAAAACGCATTGCATCAAGAGTTCCTTTGGGAATCGGGAATGTAGGCGGCTATGGAATGAACAGTTCAGGGGACATTTTCATTGCTTTTTCAACAGCCAATCCCACAGCTTTCCAGAGAAAAGATTTTTCCACAGTGAAGGTGCTTCCCAATGATCTGATAGATCCTCTATTTGATGCAACCGTACAAGCCGTCGAAGAGTCTATCATTAATGCCATGATCGCCGCCGAAACCATGGAAGGAGTCAATGGAAATAAATCCTATGCCCTTCCCCATCAGCCTGTGATTGATATCTTAAGAAAATATAAAAGAATACCATAAGGAGAAAAATTTATCTGTTTCAGTTTAATTTAATACTAACTCATTAAAATTTTTCTATGAAAAAATTATGGTTTCTAACAGTCCTGACTGTTGTTTTTGTTACAATGAATTCCTGCAGGGATGATCAGTCTATTGATGTACCCGCCGAGCACCCGAATGCAAAAAAATATCAGCGTATCGTTGATCAGTTTACAGCAGCCGGTGCTGTAGGTGTCAGCATTACAGTAATTTCCCCTGAAGGAGCATGGATAGGTTCCGGTGGACTGGCCGACAGGGAAAAAGGTATCAAAATGTCTGCTGATAGCAGACTCCGCATCGGAAGCATGACCAAAATGTTTGCCTCTACAACTATTCTGAAATTGCAGGAAGAAGGTCTCCTGAATATCAAGGATAAAATCAGTAAATATCTTCCTCACACTATTACAGACCGTATTGCCAATGCCAATGAGGTAACGATTGAGCAGTGCCTTAATCACAGAGCGGGAATCCGGAATTATTTACAGGATATCGCCCCCGGTGTTTTTGACGGGAGTATTGTCAATTATTCCGCAGAGCAGACTCTTCAGCTGATCTATGATAAACCTGCCGACGATCCGGTTGGAAAGGGATATTATAGCAATTCCAATTATCTTCTGCTTTCCCTGATTATAAAAAAAGTAACGGGAAAATCTTCCTATCAGGTAATCAATGAGAAAATAATCAAACCCCTGGGGCTGAAAAACACGACAGCAAGTACTCTACTTCCGGATCAGCTCACCCGCTCCTATTATGCTGAAACTGCTAATGAGCCATTGATTGAAGTAACCCATATAGATAATAACGGAATTGGAGGTGAAGGAGCAATTGACGGCGGAATGATTTCAACATCTTCTGATGTAGCCCAATTTGTGGAGAACCTGTTAACGAATAAAATACTTTCTCCTGCTTCAATGCAGCTGCTTCAGACTTTTGTGGATAATGACCCTGACCGCCTGGAACCAGACTTAAAATACAATAAACAGTATGGATTGGGATTAATGAAACTGGATACCAACCAGGGAGTGGCACTGGGCCATGACGGACACGTATTTGGCTTTGGCGGTAAATCCTATTATTTTCCAAAGCAAAAAGTGACGGTATGTATCCTTCTCAATACATGGTCTCCAAAGGTAGTTGCATTACTTAATGCAAAAGATACTTTCAACTTATTGTTCTGATCTTTATATATCTGGTAGTAAAAAATTTGATTCAAAGTTTTTTCAGCCTTTATTCTTTAGAAAGTAAAGCATTATTAATCAATTATAATATGATCTTTACTCCAACGGTAATGATTATTCGTTCGAATCAAATCTCCAAAAAGATCAAAATACATGATAGAAAAAATAAGTACTTATTCATCAATCATATAAATTATAACTAACCTAAAATTTTTAAAATGAAAAAATCAGAAAACAGAAAAGCACTCTCAAGAGAGTATTTAAAAAATGTAATGGGCAATGGAATGAATATCACTATGAAAGAATGTTCATATGAATGCTGCCCTCCTGCCGGGATCCCCCGGTGCCCAAGCCTTAGTGCATGCCCGGCAGTGGTATGCCCACAATAATTAACATATTTCTTAACCAAAAAATATTACAATGAAAAATTTAAAAAACCAAAAAAGCCTTTCCAGAGAACAATTGAAAAGCATTGCCGGAGGTAATGTACAGGGAGTCTGCAGACTTTCCAATGGTGGCTATGTTCTAAGGGACTGTACATTAAAATGTCCCAACGGAGGATATCCTATCTGCCCTGCTTAAGGATTAATTTTTATTTAAACTTCAGTCTGCCCGGATAAACAGATAATCTGTCCGGGCTGATTGTATTTACACATTCTGCATATAGCTCTAATTGAGCGGGTTTCTGTTTATAACTTTTCTCATTATAATTCAGGATATCTGCAGTACGATTTGGCTCGCGATGTAACACTTGTGATATCTCGAATGTTTTATTTAAATAGATTCATAATTAATTCATGAATTGTACATATGTATATTGCATAACAAGCTACATTGTAATACATAAAATAAAAAACATAAATATATGAAACGTCTGATCCATTTAATCATTGTACTGAGCGGAACAATTGTAACTGCACAAGAAAAAAAAGATACAGCAGCAACAAAGAAAATAAATGAAATTGTACTGAAAAAAAATAAATTCCAGAGAAAAAATGACCGGTTTATATATGATGTAGGAGCTTCCCCGGCAGCAAAAGGGATTACGGTCTTTAGTCTTTTAAAAGAAACTCCCCTGGTTTCATCAATGGATGATAAAACTTTACGGATTGCCGGAAAATCAAATGCTGTAATATATATCAATGGTAAAAAAAATCAAATGGATGCTGATGCTCTGGCAGCCTTTTTAAAAAGTATGCCATCTGAAAGCATACAGAAAATAGAGATTATTACGATGCCCGGCAGCGAATTTCAAGTTGAATCTTCAGATGGGGTTATTAATATTATTCTAAAAAAGATAACAGAAAATGGTCTGAACGGAAGCTTAAGAATGAGCAATAATCAGGGATATTATAACAATCCGGGAATGGGATTTTCTATCAATTACAGAAAAAATAAGCTTGGAATTAATTCAAGTTTTAATAGTAGTGAAAATACCAAGCGGCAGTATTATATATTGGAAAATGGCAGCAATATAGCTTCAAATCGTTCAGAAGGAACCGTATCTATTCCAAATAAGGACTATGGAGGATATCTGAATATAGATTATGCTTTAAATGATAAAAGCAGCATTGCATTGAGCTATAATAACTGGTATAACAAAAATTTCACTTCGATTACCAATTTATTTAACACTGTAAATGTATTAAATGATACTGTCTGGAAAACTTCTTACAACCGAAGCATAAATCATGAAAACGCCCAATCTTATAATAATTCTGTCAATTTAAACTATGAGTTAAAAACGGATTCTATCGGCAGTAAATTAAATCTAAATGCAGCCTATCTGAACTTCAGAAAAAAACAGAATGGCCTCAATACGACATCAGCATCAGATTCTAATGGAAATATGGGAGAAGACATAAGCCAGATTATTCAGGAAACACCACAGATTATTAACAGTTTTTCTGTAACGGTAGATTATTTTAAGAAATTTAAAAATGATTTCACACTGTCTTTTGGAGGAAATTACAGCTATACGAAAACAGATAATGATACAGAAACAAGTCTATATCAATTGGCTACCGGTGTAGCAGTTAGAAATCCAAATCATTTTTTTTATCTGGAGAATATTTACGGAGGATATTTGACTGTTGAAAAAAAAGTAAACGATAAAATCTCTGCAAAAGCCGGAATCCGTTATGAATTAACACAAAATAAAGGAAACTCTTATAACGCTCAGGATGACAATTTAAAAAATCTTACGAGAAACTATCATAATATTTTACCTTACCTAAACCTGAACTACTCTATCAATAAAGATCATAATCTTTCATATTCTTTTTCAGGCCGTATGAAAAGGCCTTCATTTTGGGAAGTAAACCCTGTAAGAACCTATTTAACGGAAACCAATTATGTACAGAATAATCCGTTTATGAAAGCTTCTGCAGTTTATTCTCAGGAACTTAATTATATGTTCAAAAATTCATATTTTTTCATTGTCGGTCATAAATATTATAAAGATGTTATCCTGCAAATACCTTTGCAGGGAATAATTGAAAATAACGGCAGCTATGTAAATGTATTAAGGTATATAAGAACCAATTTTGGCAACCGTCAAGAATTCAATTTTACAATCGGTTTCCAGAAATCATTTTTTAAACAGTATTGGAATACCAATGTAAGTATTGGTTTACAGCATAATATTAATGATGGAAGTATTGATACGGATCCGTTAACAGGTGAAAAGTTTCCGGCATATATTAATTCCAGAAAATCAAATGGAATAACAATTTCAACTAATAATAATATAAGACTTAATCAGGCTAAAACATGGTTTGCCAGTATTAATTATTGGTATGTTGGCAATTACCAGATAGAACTGGGCCAGTTAAGGCCTCTCGGTAGTTTAGAAATAGGGCTCAAAAAAATATGGAATGACTGGACCTTTGCAGCCACTGTTTATGATGTTTTAAATACCAATAGGGTTATAATTGATGATCCGCAACAAAACGGAAACTACAATTATGTTAATATTTATAATTATCCACGTCAATTAAATATTTCTATCTCTTATAACTTCGGAAACAAAAAAATTGAAAAAATACGTGATTTCAATAATGCTTCTGATGAAATCAAAAACAGAACAAAATAATAAAATTGTTATGTTAATCTAAATGTAATTCAGATTTGATGAGAGTTACTACTCAATTTTCTTTTTACAGGAAGAATTTGATTAGGGATGAATTATAACTGGAGAATTGCTCTCAGATTCCTGCCCTTGTTCAAGAGAAACCAATTTTCCAGCTTTAAAAGTTAAAATATTTGTTATTGATCTATTTGCCATATTGAAACTTTCTTTATAGTATAAAGATTCTTTAATTTCTCCGGTTTTTTCATCTTTTGTAAATGAAGATTTATAGGGTTTTCCAAATTTTGATATAACTTGTTCTTTTGTCATTCCAATACTCAATGATTCAGAGGTGAATTTACTTCTTGAGGAACAAGAAATTAACATTATAACTGTTATAACTAATGCTAATAATTTAAACTTTAACACGTTCATATAGTATTCTTTATAATTTTTTACTACTGGAAAGATTTATTTTAATCCTATTGTCTAAAAATAAAAGGATTGCAGAAAGGCAACACATGATGAGTGAATGCCCATAATGATGGTATTCCTGATGTGCCATGTGAGTAGTAAAGGCACCAATCGCAAAAGGAAACAGGAATAATATGCCTATAGTTCTGAATTGAGACCTGTAGAGTCCCAAAACCACCAGAGCAACTCCAATCACTTCAGTAATTCCGATGGCAAGAGTCCATGTTTTGTTAAAACCCAATGATTCCATGCTTTGCATCATCGCCGGGCGTTGAAAAATTTTAAACAGTGATGATGGTACTATGATGTACAGGTATCCTATGTACAAAACCCAGTACAGAATATTTTTAAAAGTTATTTTCATTGTTCAGTCATTAATAATCCACACTTATTGCAATCTCTTCGGTTAATGCTATACAATTCTGTAAATCAGCAATTTTAGCTTTCATAGTTTCGATAGTACCCGCTGTAAGAGGTAACCTGAAGGTTGGAACATCATTATTTACAGCCCTGATGATAGCCTGTGCAGCGGCAACAGGATTACCGGGTTGCTTACCGTTGATCTTTTTTGTATTTATCCTTATATCCCCTAATTTTTCTGCATATAAAGGGAATTCGTTCCGGGCATAATGTACAGATCCACCAAAAAAATCAGTGCGCAAAGCTCCAGGCTCTACCAGCAATACTTTTATACCAAATGGTTTCACTTCCTGTTCAAGTGACTCACTCATTCCCTCAAGAGCAAATTTACTGGCTGCATAAATACCGTTCCCAATACCTGCCGTAATACCAACCCTTGAAGAAAGCTGCACAATCACTCCCTGGCCTTTATTTCTCATATATGGAATGACGGCCTGGCAAAGTTTCCATACAGACATGAAATTGACATTGAATTGCCTGATAATCTCCTGTTCCTCAAACTCTTCAATCATTCCAAATACACCGAAACCAGCATTGTTTACCAAAACATCAATCTGACCGTATTGTTCAATGACCTCATTAATAAGTGAATCAATATGATCTGTTTTGGCAAGATCAATAATAAAAGATTTTGCGTTTACATTGTTGTCGAAGGCTTGTTGATCCTCTTCATTCCGCACAGTTCCTATAACAATATCCCCGGCTTCAAGGATTTGTTTTGAAAGCTCTTTTCCCAATCCTTTAGAAACTCCTGTAATTAGCCATACTTTTTGTCCCATTTTAATTTTGTTTTATATATGAACAAAAATATTTTATACCTTTACCCTAAACAAGTACCTACAAAATTGTATGTACCCACCCATGAATATGAGAAAAGAAAATTCAACAAATTTTTTAAACGAAACAGATCTTATTAAAAACTGCGGGATGTTCTATACCCTAACAGTTATCGGAGGTAGATGGAAAGTGGGCATACTGGCTTCGTTGCTGGATAACGATGAACTCCGTTATTCCGAAATAAAAGGGAAACTGCATAACATTACCGAAAGAATGCTGATCAAACAGCTTAAAGAACTGCAGGACGAAGGACTTATTATCCGGAAAGATTATAAAGAAGTGCCACCCCGGGTTCATTACAGCATCAGTGATAAAGGCAGGAGCCTTCAGGATGTGCTGATAACCCTAAGACACTGGGGGAAAAAATACAGAAATGAATAGATATAACTTATAAACTATAAATACTATAATTTCAGGTAATTGCTTGTTTTTACCGCGTTATTTTCAGGTTGACAATCAAAGAAGTAATAATTTCATTAAAAAACTCTCAGTAAATATATTATTTACTGAGAGCTTAATATAACCTGTTTTTTGGTTGTTCTAACGCTCATTGATTCAGAAGTGAATACTCCTTAATGAGCACAAAATTAGCACTATACCTGTAATAATAATTAGATTATTTAGGGCATACTACTGCAGGGCATTGAAACCCGGGACATAATGGTAATGAGCTATCGTCACAACATTTATAAGTGCATTGGAAGCTAATTCCGTTTCCTGAAATTTCTTTCAATTTTTCCCTGGAAAGAACTTTTTTATTTTCTAATTTTTTCATATTGATCTTTTTAGTTTAGTTGTTTTTAAAAGGAATAATTGCTTATGCAGGGCAAACAGGACGTCCTCCATCCGGACATTTCATATTGCAGTCTCTCATGACGTATCCGCCACTTGCTAATATGCAAACACCTTTATCGCCACCGGCAATAGTTTTCAGTTGTTCTCTTGAAAGAACTTTTCTGTTTTCTAATTTTTTCATGAATGATTTTTTTTGATTAATAATAATTTAAAGATTCACAAAGCTTTGTTATAGCTAAATTAATAAAATATTTCACTTTGGCAAGAGAAATTTATTAATATTAACTGCTGATTATCAAATAAATACAATGTTAAAAATGTTATTTTATATTAAATTAATTAAAAAAAATATCAATTAAAAAGCATTTGATTTTAATTTATACTGAATATTCTTATTATGCTTAAAATTATTAAGATGTGAAATATTTTTTTGTGAATTTTGAAACATCTTTTAAATAATTTACTACGCTAAAATTTTATAAACCACTACCCTATCTTTTAAATCATTTATACAGGCAAAGAAAGATAATGATTAAAATAATATGGGATAACAAATACTTATTTTAACGCAAATAAAATAGTCCCGGAAATAATTAATAAAGCTCCAATTGCAGTTTTGAGTGTTAATGTTTCTTTGAAAAATAATACTGCCAGAATGACGGCTATGGCTACGCTCAATTTGTCTACAGCTGCAACCTGGGAAACCTTTCCGATCTGTAAAGCTTTAAAATAAAATAACCAGGACAACCCGGTTGCAATTCCCGATAAAACAAGAAAAATAATATTGATTTTTGATAATGAACCAATTTCCTTTGCTTCACCCTTTACAAAAACAATGCTCCAGACAATCACAAGAATAACTATTGTCCTGATTGCCGTTGCAAGATTGGAATTGATATTGGACACTCCCATTTTAGCAAAAATAGCTGTAAATGCCGCAAATAAAGCCGAAAGTAATGCATAATAGAACCACATATCCTTAGTTTTTGAGGTTAATTAAAAAGTTTTCACTAAACCAATCCCTATGCTTTTATCCTGATAAAAAGGCATTACCATGGTAGCTGTGTTTTTGTTTTTACCGCCCAGCATAGTATTGATTTTGGGGTACAGCCAGTAAGCCAGTTCTGTTGAAAGAATTCCAAACCCGGCTCCTGCTACCACATCCCCTACCCAATGCTTATCGTTCAGCATCCTGTAGATTCCTGTAAAAACAGCCAGGGAATAGCCGGAAATTCCCAGCAGAAAATTCGTATCCTTATACTCCCTGAACATAAACTGAGCAGAAGCAAAAGCTATTGCCGTATGACCCGAAGGAAAAGATAAATTATTCGACTGATCGGGTCTTTCTTCTTTTACAATATGCTTCAAAGGAATGGTAATGGCAGAGGTAATCAGCATGGATGTTCCGTAGATAATTGTTCTTTCTCTGAAATTATGTTTTCCTTCCACACCAATGGCATTAAGGCCATATACCAAAGCTGCAGGGGCAAATTGGGTATAGCTGTCCAGTTTTATATGATCAGGCCGATGTTCATTAATTTCATCCCTGGTAGAAAAGTTCAGCCGTTTTAAATCCTTCACCGTTAAACTGGCAATCCCATAACCGATAAACGCTCCGGGAATGATCAGTCTTTTATAATTAAAACGTTCTTTTTCAGTATTTAATATAACAGTACTGTCTCTTATAACCTCAGGAGTCTGAATGCTGTCACTATTGCTTTGTGCAGCCAGCTTCCCGTAAGATGAAATTAAAACGAGAAAACTGAGAACCATTTTTTTATAATGTTTTGATATCATAATAAGTATAATGTGACTGAATTTTATTTTAAATACTGGTACAACTGAATATTAACATCTTTGAACCGGCTTAAGATTTCCTTTCCATAATCTGTAAAATATTGATGTTCAGTAAGAAATTGATAATTTTTCATCTGCCATTCTTCATTTGTATAAACCAGACCGAGATAGGTTTCAAATTCCTGCCTTATAGCTTTGCTATATTTTGCATAATTGGCTTTGGTTAAATGATACATATCTGCATCGCACATTACTTTTTCCAGTAAGGAAACAGGTTGTGGAGGATATTTAGTAGATTCGATACAACTTAAAACAGCTTCAATAAAATTTTCATCAGATCCGAATTTTTTCAGGAAATTCATTGCTAATTTTTTGCTTTCATCCTCATGGCCGATGTAGGTACTGGCATATCCGCAGTCATGAAACCATGCTGAAACCTGTACGATAAGCATTTCCTCTTCAGAGAGGCATGTTTGCAAACCGATTTCGCGTACGGCATCCGCCACTTCATAAGTATGTCCGATATTGTGAAAAGAAAGCTGATCTGAAAGATTTTCCGAAAGAAAAACGATCACATAGTTCCTGACAGCTTCAATTAAATTATCCATGGCTATTATATTTTAAAACTTATAGCTATACCCCAGCGTTATCGCCTGCATTGAGAAATCCTTTTAATTATATTTCAATTTCTAATACAATACTGAAGAATGATTTAGAAGAAATTTTGAATTTAGGGTCTTAAGAAATATATTTTTACTTTTTATTAAATTCAGGTTTTTACTTAATAGTTTTCACGGCAAGAACCTGAAATGTTCCTTCTTTGATTTTTGGTCTTCCACGGCTGTCTTTTTCTTTATCATCAAAATCAGCTGTTGGCAAATACAAATCATGGGTCGAGCTGTCTAATGCGATTGTACGGGCACCTTTTTTAGTCGTAATATTTTTGAGTGCTATAAACTGATTGGCATTTTTTTCCTGAACAACAGAGATATTTCCTTCTCCGTTAGAGGTATAGATTGTCTTGATTTTATCATCAAAAACAGCACCGTCACAACCGTCTCCGATAGGCATTTTCTTAACCAGTTTTCCTGTTTCTGAATCCAAAATCACAAGCATTTTGTCGCAGGTACTGAAAAGTCTGTTCGTTTTTGTATCAATGGCAAGTCCCGAAGGCTCTTCTTCCTTGTCTAAATTCCAATGATGGATTACCGTAAAATTTTGAGCATCAATTACAACAACTTCATTTTTATCTTCAATATTGACGAATATTTTTCCTTTGCCGTTGCTTACGGCAGTTTCCGGTTTGCCGCCAACATCAATAGTATTCACAACTGTATTATTTACAGGATTAATAACGCTTATAGTATTGGTTTTCCCATTGCAGACAATTAGCTTTTTAGAAAAAGTTTCGTAAAAAACAGCATCCGGATTTTGTCCAACCAGAATTTCAGTGGTAACCTGATTGGTCCTTGAATCAAATACTTTTACAGAATTTAATTTTCCACAAGTAATATATCCGTTAGTAGAACCTGGAATAAATGCGATGCCATGAACACCTGTTGTTCCTTCAATTTCACCCAGATTTTCACCTGTTGCTTTATTTAAAATATTGATCCTGGTTCCGTGGCTTACGTATAATAAATTGTTTTTAGGATTTACGGTTAAGTAATCCCACCCGTCGCTGTTACCTCCTATTTTGAAAGTTTTAATTGTATTTGAAGATGCCGTTTTCTGAGCTGAAACATGGAGAGAAAGACACAGAAATGTACTTGTAATAATAAAAGATTTTGTTTTCATTTTTAATAATTTATAGTTTGTTGGTTTCTTCTTCTTTTAAATTGATTTTGTTTAGTAATGTTGGTAAAACAATCAGCAGAAGCGGTAATGCAACGATGAAACCACCGATAACGGCAATTGCCAATGGCTGGTGCATCTGCGCTCCTGTTCCGATTCCCAGTGCCAGTGGCATTAATGCGATGATAGCTCCTAAAGCGGTCATTAATTTGGGACGGAGTCTTGTGCTGATTGCATAGATCACGGCTTCTTCTTTGGTTTTATCCGCCAGACTTTCATGGAATTGCAAATAGGTAAAAATTGCATTTTCTCCAATAATTCCGACCATCATAATGAGTCCTGTATAGCTTCCGACGTTCAAAGGCGTATTGGTTAGATACAATAGTAAAATACCTCCGGAAAGGCCCAGTACAGAAATAAATAAAATGATAAGGGCTACCAGAACATTTCTGAATAAAAATAACATCACTGAAAACACCAACAAGCTGGAAACCAGTAGAATAATCAGCAGTTCTTTAAACGATTGCTGCTGTTCAGCATAAGCACCTCCATATACTACAGAATATCCACTCGGCAACTTAATTTTCTGATTGATCTGTTTCTGAATTTCCTGAATTGTTCCGCCCAGATTTCCGTTATCCAGTCTTGCGGTTACGATTCCTAAAGTCTGCAGATCTTCCCTGTTGATTTCTGCTGAACCGGTGGTAACGTTTACGGTTGCAAACTCGCTTAGGGGTTTCAATGTTCCATTGGGTAAAGCAATCATACTGTTGTTGATGTCGCTTAGAGACTGGTTACTTTTTTCGTTATATAATAACCGTATCGGCGTGTATTGAACATTATCAAAGATGTTTCCGGCTACATTCCCGTCCAGATTAGCCTGCAGCTGATTCTGAAAATCCGGCAGAGAAATATTATACTGTGCTAAAACAGGCAGTTTAGGTTTCACAACCATTGATGGACCTGCAATGACAATTCCGTCAAAAACATCAGCTGTTCCGTTAACTTTGCTTACAATATCAGCAACCTTTTTCGAATACTCTTCAATAACCTTCTGGTCTGTCCCGAAAATTTTAATCTCAATGGGCTGAACACTGCTCATTAAATCGCCCAGCATATCAGTAATCACCTGTCCAAAATCTACGGTTAATGGCAATCCTGAAGCATCAATTTTAGCACGGATATCATCGGTAACTTCATTCGTGGTCCTGCTTCTATCTTTCTTAAGTTGAATTAAATAATCACCTCTGTTAGGTTCTGTAATGAAAAAACCCATTTGAGTTCCGGTTCTCCGGCTGTACGCCTGAACTTCAGGGGTTGAAGTAATGATTTTTTCCACTTCTTTCAGTTCCCTGTCTGTTTCCTCAAGGGATGTTCCCGGAGGTGAATTATAATCCAAAACAATGCTTCCTTCATCCATGTCCGGAAGAAACCCTGTGCTGATATTTGGAAGGATTATCGCTGTAAGAATGATAAGCAACCCAATAAACAAGTAGCTGTACAATGGTTTTCTGATAAAAAAGCCGACCCATTTTCTTTCCTTTACATCGTGATGCTGAAGGTTTTTTTCTTTTTTCTTTCCGGAAGAAAGTAACAAATAAACAATAGGTAATAATATCCAGGTTGCAAAAAAAGAACAGATTAAGGTGATGATCATCGTGTCTGTCATTACTTTAAAATAAGCTCCTGCAACACCGCTCATCAGCATAAAAGGGAGGAAAATCACAATTGTACTGAGTGATGAACCTACCATTGCTCTTAAAAGGTAATTAATTGCTTTTTGTACCAATATCCTGGAAGATTCTTCTGGGTGTTCCTCGTGTGTCCGGTGGATTTGCTCTACGACGACAATCGCATCATCAATAATTAATCCGATGGCAGCGGCAATGGCTCCCAATGTCATAATATTGAACGTCTGCCCCATGGTATACAGCACAAGCATTGTAAGACTTAATGTAATGGGAATCGTAATCAGAATAACCGCACTTGCCTTCCACGAACGAAGAAAAAGAATTGCAACGATAATCGCCAAGACCAGTCCTATCCATAAAGCATCCGTAACACTTTTAATAGAATCATTCACAAAATCTGCCTGAACATAATAAGGTTTTAATACGATATCTTTCGGAAGTGTTTTTTGAAGCTCGGCAATTTTTGCTTCCATTGCTTTGCTTAAATCCACCACATTCGCATTGGGCTGCTGTATCACTGCGATCAGGATACTTTCCTGTCCGTTGGCATTGACCTTTATATATTGTTTTGCATTGTGAACATTGATTTGGGCAATATCGCCCAACAAGACGATCCGGTTTCCGTTATTGCTCACGACAAGATTTTTCAATTGCCCTTCGTTACGGATCTGGGCATCAGTGAGCGTGAGATAGAGATACCTGAAATCGGAAGAATATCCATTTGATTTAATAAAATTGGTATTATTAATTGCCTGCTGAACTGAAGCGGGTGCAATTCCCAATCTCGCCATCATGGCCTGATTCATCACAACACGAAATTCCTTGTCCTGTCCGCCGATAATTCTTATTTCACTTACGCCCGGAACCTGTGAAAGAAAAGGTTTGATCGTGTAAAGTGCCAGTTGTTTCAGTTCAATCGGGCCTTTTGAAGTGGAATTCAGCGAATAGCCCATTACCGGAAGAATCGATGGATTCATTTTTTCAACGGAAATATTGATATCCGGCGGTAATTGGTTTCGAACTTCATTTACACTGCTTTCTATTTGCTGTTTAGCTAAATCTACATTCACATTCCATTCCATGAAAGCAGAAATTTCACAGCTGCCCCGGCTGGTTGTACTTTTTAAAACCTGTAGATCAGGTACTTTTTTTACAGCATTTTCCAGGACTTTGGTTACTCCTACTGTCATCTGGTTGACCGGCTGCTGCCCTGCATCTGCAATGATTTTTATTTTGGGAAAAGTAATCTGCGGAAATAAAGCTGACTGGATTTTAGTATAAGAATAAATTCCGCCCGCCATTATCAGGAAAATCAATACCAGCAAAGGGCTTTTATAGGTTACAAAAAATGACTTTTTCATAAAGCTATGGTTTTTGTATTTTTACAGTTGCAGTATCACTCAATCCGAAATTTCCTGAAACAATTACTCTGTCTTTTGTTATTAAATTGCCCGATTTTATCTGAATATATTGATCGGTTTCCACCCCTTTTGTAATGTCTGTTTTTACGGCTGTCGTATCATTAATTAATTTCATCACCCAAAAAGAAGACTGGGTTTCGTCACTTAAAACCGCCATTTTAGGAACAGAAAGTCCATAAGCGGAAGTTTTGGAAAAGCTGATCGTACCAATCAGGTTTTCAGGAATATTGCTGCTGTTGGCAACCTGTAATAAAACTTTCACGGTTTGGGAAACAGCATCAACCGAAGGCATTACTTTTGCGATTTTCCCTTGCAAAACCGTATTGTCAGGCAAAGTAATCGGTAAAGAGCCTTTGTTTTTTATAATTTGAAGATATTCATAGGGCACATCTACCACAAAACCAAAACTGGCTGCATCTGTAATAGTTGCCAATACTTCCCCATCCTGCACATAATCACCGATCTGATGATTCAGCATGGCGACGTATCCTGTTGCAGGACTTGTTACCGTCGTTGCTCCATTGAAACGGAAGGACTTATCTAGCTTATTGATTGTATTTCCCAGGGCCCTGGCTTCTTTGGTCTGTAATCCGAAAAGTACGGCTCCTTTCCCGACATGATCTGCCAGTTTAATGGTTATTTTTGTAATATAACCTGTGCTGTTGGCTTTTACGTCAGACTTCAATAAATAGGTTGCAGTTGCATTGAGCGTAATTGTATTATTAAGCTGAGTCGTATCGGAAGGATAAGCTACAGTGACGAGTGTCTTGGGTTTTGCCTCAGGTTCAGAAGCTGCAGGAACATTTTCTTGTGTTTTGTTGCAGCTGAGAACAATAAGTGACAGTATGATAAAGGTGATTATTTTTTTCATGATTTATTGGATGATTAAATATTGCAGCTGATTTTTCAGGTTGAATAACATGGTATTGTACTGAATGATATTCCCTTTAAGACTGAGTAAATTATTAATGGATAAAATAAAGTCGACCATTCTTACATCACCCGTAGGAAGCTGTTTTGCATTGGCTTCAACCAGGGTTTTGGCATAAATGATCTGTTGGTTGGCAGTCTTGATCATTCTGTCATATTGTTCTATTTGGTTGTTAATCTGTAAAATTTGCTGTTGATATTGTCTTTGGGTCTGTTCCAGATATTTCCGGCGGGTTTGCAGTGATAGCTGATTCTGCTGTAAAAGCATTTTTTTCTGGTGTCCGTCGTAAATTGGAATAGTGACACCAATGCCAACACTCATTCCAAAATTTTTATAAGGAGTTGTGGTAAACGAAGACTGGTAACCACTGTCTGAAAAAGCTGTGATCTTAGGCTTATAATCATATTGAATGATCTCTGCGTTATTGGCCAGTTTTAAACTGTCAGCCTGAAAAGCTTTGGCATAAATGCTTTGATCAAAAGAAGAAGGATTCAGCGTTTCACTGAATAATGGTTTTTCAACAGGCTCAAAAATATCATCCACAATGCCGGATAAATATTTCAGCAGAGAATAATTGTTCTGCCAGTCGGCTTTTTGCTGCTCCAGTGTCAATTGATTTTGTTGAAGTGTCACTTTAAATGTCAGATAATCGGTTTGTTTGAAAACAGCGGCCTGTGTCAGCTTTTTCAGGACGATATCTTCCTGGTCCAGCAGATGGATGATCTCTTTGCTTACATTATATTGCTGCTGACTTGCATAAGTTGCGATGTACTGATCTGTAATTTGCTTGTTCAGCGTTTGAATGCTGATGTTTTTCTGAGCTAAAACCTGCGCTATACTTGCATTGATGCCTGCAAGTCTTGTATTAAGATTATTCCGGCTGATGAATTCTTTGGCAACCCTTACTCCTGCAAAAAGAGATTGCCCGTTGGTCAGTGCATTATCATATCCCCATCCTTTTATATTGGGAGCATAGCCCGCAGTTCCTTCTCCGGTGACAATAAAACCGTAAGTTGCTTTCAGTTTTAAACTGTCTATCCGATTGGACATTATCTGGTTGTTGAAATCGTTTAAAACCGGACTGTTTGTTTTTGCTGTTTCAAGGAAGTATGATAAAGTGTTTTTTGACTGCGCCTTTATGGTAAAACCACTGAAAAGCAGAGCCGAAAATAAAAAACTTCGAATGAGACAGGCACGCAAGGAATCCATATTCTATAAATTATCCGGTAAAGATGGGACCTGATTTTGTAGAAATTTAGAATAGATTAGAAGTATCCGTAATTAATATACAGACTTAAAAGGATTGACAGCTGTTCAAAGTTGGTAGTATTAAGGGGTAAAAATGAAGCTCAATTTTAAATTTATTAGCTCTTTATTCAGCATCTTATTTTAAAGAACTATTTTTCTGGAAGATAAAATGTAAATAGCAGAAACCATTACCAATACAAAAGCTGCTAATCCTATATTTTCTGTCTGAATCTCATATCCTTTATCAACAACCGCATTCCAGATTCCAGATTGATTTTTAAAACCTGTCATCCATTGTCCGAAGTTCCATGCTGTATGAAGGCCAATCGGTAAGGCAATTCCTTTTGTCTTTAATGCGGCAACTCCAAATAGTAAACCTCCTAATCCGGAACCAACGATTGCCATTTTCCAACTCATGCCGGATACAATGTGTTCAAGAATAAACAGTATAATCATGACAGATAATGCGAATGTGGCTTTAAATTTATTATCTAATGTTCTCAGTAAATAAGATCGAAAAACCAACTCTTCACGAACTGCTATAAGCAGATAAAAAAATAAAGAAAAAACAATGGTTCCCCAATTGAAACCGGAAGTCATTATTAATTTCAGATGCCCGAAAGCCATTACGATCAAGGCCTGGAGGACTGCCAGTAATAAACCTATTATAAATCCGAAAAAAAGTCTTTTGAGCGTTATTATCCCCGGTTTTAATCCAATGTCGGAAAGTTTAATTACAAATAAAAATGTAAGAAAAAATGTTGCTAATACTGCTATGAAAATAGATAATAAGTCGCCTTTTGGCTTTGATAATTCTTTTGTGAATTGTGATGCTGAAATCAATATTATTATGGTACAGACATAAAATAACAATACTTTTGAAAAAGTCTGAACCTTCTCTTTCCGGAAATTTGGGTTACTATTTTCCATATCTAAGGTTTGTAAAATAATGATTTATAGTAGCTTAATTTATTAATATGTCTGGGTTTCAGTCTCAATATCAAATAAAGCAGTCTTATCTATTCGTAAAGTTACTCAATTAATTTCTTCAGGCTGTTGATTAAATTGAAGGATTGAATTTTTAGATCATTACAGAAAAAACATGAAAATTATTTTCAAATTGGTAATTGATTTTCCAGTCATGGAATTTACCTATTTCATTAATAATGGCCAGTCCCAAACCACTGCCGTTACTGTCAGCCGATAGCTTCGAAAACCTTTTAAACAGTAAATCTGTATTTAATTTTTCTGTTCCGGAATTGGCTATTTCAAATGATGAATTTCCCAAAGTAATTGAAATCACACCATCAGCCGGAGTATGCCGGATTGCATTCAGGATCAGGTTGTTGATCAGAACTTCTATTAAGCTTCTGTTTCCGCATACCTGTATATCAGGTAAAATATTTTCTTTTACAGAAATGTTCTTCTGCTCAAAATGTTCCCGGAATATCTCCATGCTTTGGTGAAGCAGCTCGTCGAACCGGATGGCTTCAGTCTTTTCAAACTGGCTGTTATCAATTTTGGCCAATAACAGAAGATTCTTGTTGATTCTGGAACTTCTTGTTAATGCCCGATGCATTTCCTCTGCAATCTGGTATTGTTTTTCGGTTAGGCTTTCATTTTGCAGTAAAATATCCAGCTTGTTCTTCAGAATTGCCAAAGGAGTCTGCAATTCGTGAGAGGCATTTTCAGTAAATTCTTTCTGAGTTTTAAATGCTGAGACAGTATGCTCAATCAGCTTGTCCAAAGATTGATTGAGTTCTTCAAACTCTGAAATATCTGTTTTGCCAAATTCAATTTTGGTTTGCTTATTCAGGTTGAATGTTTTAAGCTGATCCAAAGTATTCCGAAACGGCAGCCAGACCGATGTTGAAAGCTTTTTATTTAAAAATAATAATCCTACAACAATAAGAATGAAGAAAAAAATGGTTATTAAAGTAATTGCAGTAACGGTTTCATGAGATTCCTCAATATTGGTTTCTATGGTAAAAAGAAAAGGCTTTTTGTTGATATAGACTACTTTTCTTAAACATCTGTACCGTTCTATTTCTGTTTTGGGAGTAAAGGCATTTTTCTTATCAACCGTAAAAAATGAGTCTTTCTTTAAATAATTGAACGGAATTTTCTCAATATCCGTTCCCGGCTGGATTTTATTCCAAAGAGCAATACTTTTTTCTAGTTCTGTATCAGAAAGCTTCAGGCTGTTAAATTCATAAGCTGTTTTTTCTGCTATTGTTGTATTATGCTCATCCAGTTCACCTTTCCATATCGTATCTACCACAAAATAATATACCGGAATACTTATCACCAGAATAATCAGGACATAAATAATAAACGGCTTTGTTGTTTTGCTTAATAATGGTTTCATTGGTAGATTTTAATTGCTTTCCCATTTATATCCGGTTCCATATACTGTTTTCAGGTAATGTTCGCATCCTGCATCATACAGTTTTTTCTTTAGATTTTTTACATGGGCATATACAAAATCATGATTATCCAGCATATCTGCAAAATCGCCGGAAAGATGCTCTGCCAGTGTACTTTTGGAGATTACTTTGTTTTTGTTTCCGATAAAATAGATGAGTAAATCAAACTCTTTTTTGGTAAGGATGATCATTTTATTATTGATACTTACAGATTTAGCTAAAAGATCAATCTGCAGTTCATTTTGCTTTATAATATTGGAATTGTTAAACTGTTTTCTCCGGATGATAGAATAAATTCTGGCCATCAGTTCGGAAAGATGAAAAGGTTTGGTAAGATAATCGTCGGCACCTAATTGTAAACCTTTTATTTTATCATCCAAAGCATTTTTTGCAGAAATAATGATGACGCCATCCTGTTTATTCTGTTTCTTCAATTCTTCCAGGATGGTAAGTCCGTTTCCGCCCGGAAGCATAATATCAAGTAAGATACAGTCATAGTTAAAAGCTTCTATCTTGTCCATCGCCTCACCGAATGTGGCTGCAAACTCACACAGATAGCTTTCTCCGGAAAGATATTCGGAGATACTTTTTGCTAGTTCTTTTTCGTCTTCAATGATGAGGATTTTCATGTTGCTAATTTATACATTCAATTTTGAAGAAATTCTGAATTGACATATAAAAATGAACAGATGTGTATTTTTCTGTCTGCATCATAATTGCAACTAAAATTAAATCTTTAGAATCCATAAAAAAACCGCTCTGAAAAGAGCGGTTATACTTTTACTGCGCATTATTCTAGCAGGTAGATCCGCATGAAAGCAACTGGATATGCACTACTCCATTGATCACGCACTGCACATTGCATAATGTAGTACCTACAAGTTGCCCTGTAGCATTTACTGCGCCACCAACGGTATTGCCTACTCCGGTTACGACACCACCAACGATAGTGCCCACACCACCTACTGCTCCGGTAACTACTCCACCAAGGCCGCCAATAACACCACCGATGTTATCGAAGATACCATTACCTGAAATAGTTTTTAATTCGTTTCTGTTCAATTTTTTTAAGTTTTTCATGATAATAAAATTTTATGATTATTACATCACTAATTTATGAATAATTATAATATGAAATGATAATTGTAACAAAAAATATTTATTAATTTATATTTAATTAACATAATGGTTATTTAATATATATATAATTATTTTAAAAACCGGATTATTTTCGGAATTAATAGTGCTTTTATCATTGATGTTTCCGGAAAGTTGGATTCCTAAATTCAGTTTCAGATAAAATTAATTTAATATTGAAAAGGAGTTGTAACCCCTGAAATTACTTAAATGGCTTAATTTTAGATTGAGAATAATTAATTATTGTTATCAAATATGTAATAAGAATAGTAACCAAAATTATGACTCATGGAAAGGTTTAAAAAAATAATTTTGAAGATTCTGAAATGGACAGGAATTTCTATAGCATCAATTCTGTTTTTAATGTTTATTCTTCCCATTCTGTTTCCAGGGACCATTTCTCAGCAGGTAAAAATATTTGCCAATAAACATCTTGCAGGAAAACTGGATTATAAGAAAACTCATCTTACTTTTTTCCGGCACTTCCCTTCCCTTACAGTTTCCGTGGACAACCTTGTTTTACAGGGCTCAAAACCTTTCCAAAATGATACCTTACTCACAGCAAGAGAAGTAGCCGTAGGAATTAATCTGAAAAACCTGATCTTCAACCGTGAAGTAAAAATCGATGAAATTTATGTAACCGATGCCAATGCCAATGTTTTTGTCAACACAAAAGGAGAAGCTAATTATAATGTATATGTTTCAAAACCTTCAGGAAAACCCAAAGACAGTACAGAAACCGGAGCCTCTATAAAGCTGGATCTTATTAAATTTAAAAACTGGAATATAAAATATAATGACCACTCAGCCAGGGTTCTTGTTGATGCCAAAGGCCTGAACTATACCGGAAAAGGAGGCCTTAGCCAGGATATTTTCGATCTTCAGACCAATCTTGATATCGATAAAGTAGATTTCAGTCTGAACAGGATCTATTACGCCAAACAGAAAACCTTACATGCGGATCTGATCACCAGAATCAATACCAATGCCCTGACTTTTGTCCTGAAAAAAAATGAATTAAGAATCAATGAACTTCCTTTAAAATTTATTGGTTTTATCAGTATTTTGAAAGACGGATATAATATGGATATCAAGGCGGCTTCCGAGAATACCACCATCCGGGAAATGATCTCCGTTCTCCCTCCGCAATATCTGGACTGGGCAAAAGACACCAAAATTGAAGGCAACAGTGATCTCTACTTTCATATTAAAGGAAGATTCAGCGAGCCGAAAAGAATTAAGCCAAGAGCCAAAGTGCGCCTTCTGGTTAAAAACGGCTTTGTATCCAACGGAAAAGCACCGGTTCCGATGAACAACCTTAATATGGATCTTAATATAGACCTGCCTTCGCTGGATACCAACCAGCTAGGCATAAATCTAAAAAAGCTGAGCTTTGATCTGGGTCCAAATAATAATTTCCGGGCTTATGTACAAACAAAAGGCCTGAACGAAATGCAGGTCAATGCCGATATAAAAGGAGCTGTAGATCTTCAGACGCTTGATCAGGCCCTGGGTCTGAAAGATATTGATATCCGCGGGCTAATGGATACTAACATCAAAGCCAATGGTTTATTCAGCATGGATAAAAAATTATTCCCGAAAACCAATGGGTATCTTCATCTTAAAAACGGTCTGGTTAAAACAAAATATTATCCCAACCCTATCCAAAATATCAGTTTGATTGCCAACATTGTCAATACTGATGGTACTTTCAGGAGTTTAGGCGTTAAACTGGATCCTTTCAGTTTCGATTTTGAAGGGAATCCTGTTTTTGTGAATGCTGATCTGCAGGATTTTGAAGACCTCTTGTATAAAGTCCGGGCAAAAGGAGTCTTAAACGTAGGAAGAATTTATAAAGTTTTTGCTAAAAAGGGATTCGATATCAGCGGATTGATTATGGCAGATCTTTCCTTAAACGGACGGCAGAGCTATGCCACTAAAGGCCAGTATAGCAAGCTCGATAACAAAGGAACCCTGATTTTAAAAAACATTAAGGCAACGACAGAATACCTCCCAAAATCATTTTTTATCAGGGAAGGAAACTTCAGGTTTGAGAACGAAAAAATGTGGTTCACAAAATTCTTTGCTACCTATGGAAAATCTGATTTTGCTTTAAACGGTTATCTCTTAAATACCATCAACTATTTTATTGAAAGAAAAGGAACCCTTCACGGAAAATTCGGACTCAAGTCCAATTATATCCTGATTGATGAATTTATGGCTCTTAAAAACGGTGATAATACCGATAAATCTATCGAAGTGGAATATGCAAAAGTGGAAAATCCGAAAAGCAGCGGAGTTGTCATTATTCCTAAAAACCTTGATGTTTCCCTTGAAGCCGACGCAAAAAAAGTTGAATTTAAAGGATTGGCTCTCAATCATCTTAAAGGAAATGCCTCTGTGAATACAGGTCAGGTGTATCTTAAGAATACTTCATTTGATATCATCGGAAGCCGCATGAATATAGATGCCCGTTATCAGGACGAATCTCCTCTTACTGCTAATTATGATATATCCTTTAAAGTCCAGGATTTTGATGTACAGCGGGCTTATAAAGAAATTGATATGGTTCGTGAAATGGTAACTGCAGCAAAAAATGTGAAAGGAATCGTCTCACTAGATTATAAGCTGAAAGGTGATTTTGATAAAAATATGAGCCCGATTTATCCGTCTCTGGAAGGTGGTGGAATTGTTAATCTCCGAGATGTGGAAGTGAAGAATTTAAAAATGCTTTCTGCCGTGGGAGACGATATTGGGGCCAAAGCATTCGATAATCCGGATATGAAAGGGGTAAACATCGAGACCCATATCAGGAACAATCTGATCCATGTTGATAAATTTACCTTTAAAGTATCTGTTTTAAGGCCTTCCATAAGCGGAACAACAAGTTTCAACGGATTGCTGGACTTAAGAATAAGAGTTGGATTGCCTCCGGGCGGATGGATCGGTTTTCCTGTTGTGGTAACCGGAACCCATGCCAAGCCGAAAATTAAAATCTTCAGTAAAACCGGACAGGGAATCATCGATGCTTTATACAATAAAAAATCCAATAAAGTGATCCGTGAAGAAAGACGCGCCGAAAAGAAAACAAGACGCCAGCAACGGAAAGAAAAAGAAGCCCAGGAACAGAAAGCTAAAAATGCAGAAAACCGCATCAATAAAGAGCTTAAGGAGAAGTAATTAGACAAAATATCAGGTTTTATCTTATAAATTAGAGGTGTTTTTTAGTCAGAATTTGTATTTTTGTTGATATATTTTGTATCAATGTCGGTTTTCTCAAATAATCTTCGCTTCTTAAGAGATAAAAGAAGCCTCTCCCAGCAATCTGTAGCTAATGAACTTGCCATTTCCCGTGTACGGTATTCCAAATATGAAAATGGAGTTTCTGAGCCACCTATCGGGCTGCTTGTAAAAATAGCCAAATACTTCCATGTAAGTATTGATCTGCTGGTTTCTGTAGATATCTGCAAATACCCTGTAGAAGACATGCTGAAGCTTCCGGATAACAGAATTGTACTGCCGGTAGCCGTAGATGACCTTGGAAACGATACCATAGAAATCATTCCGCAAAAAGCCTCAATGGGATATCTTGAAGGGTACAGTGACGTTGGATATATAGAAAGCCTTCAGAGAATTGCCTTGCCTTTCCTGACTAACGGCAAATACAGGGCATTCCCCGCAGACGGAGACTCTATGCCGCCTTTTAGAAACGGTTCCTATATCGTAGGAAAATATGTAGAGGGAATTAATGAACTTAAACCCGGAAAAACTTACGTTTTCATCACTTTAAATGACGGAATTACTTATAAGCGTTTTAAAGAAAGAAAAGGAAACAGCATCTGTGTAAGTGCAGACAATTCATTCTACGAACCGTATGACATTCCATCTGAAGAAATTGTTGAGATCTGGCAGTATGCATCAGGGATTTTTCCGGAAGATTTTGAGCCGGGAGATTATGACAACTATAATTTTAAAGAAATGTTCCGTGAACTGAAACAGGATATAAAACAGCTTGATAAAAAAGTGTCGGGTCGCCGTAAATCTTAAGAATATAATGTAGAAAAGCTATGGATCAGCTAAGTTTATTTAATGCAGACGAATACTTCCGGTTTCCGGAGGAACTGCTTGAATATACCCCGCATTTCCTGCCCGGAGACAAAGCTTCTGAACTTGAGGAGCTCCTTCTTCATACCGTCCCATGGAAGCAAAGAACCCAGAAAATGTATGATAAAACAGTCCTGACACCCCGGCTGACGGCATGGTACGGTGATGAAACCAAAGCGTACAAACTGGGCGGAAATTCCTTCAATGTCAATCCGTGGCTACCTGAACTATTCGCTTTGAAACAGCAGATAGAGAAATCATCCGGCTATCAGTTTAATTCTGTATTGCTGAATTTATACCGGGACGGAAATGATTCTGTAGCCTGGCACCGCGATAAGGAAAGCGAACTGGGAAACCGGCCTGTCATTGCTTCCATAAGCCTTGGGCAGGTAAGAAACTTTGATTTTCGGAAAACAGACCAGCATCAGAACAGGTACAGTCTAGCACTTCAGCATGGTTCATTGCTGATTATGAAAGGTGATCTGCAGGAAAACTGGGAACACCGTATTGCTAAATCTGTGAAAACGATGAAACCAAGGATCAACCTTACTTTCCGGATGGTTCATGAAATATAAAGTTTTTTACTTTTCCAGTTGAATCCATACAGGAGCATGGTCACTGCTTTTCGTCCATCCGCGGACATGTTTGTCAACTCCTCCCGATTGCAAGCCAGAATGAAGGTACGGACTTAAAAGAATATGATCCAGTCTTATCCCTGCATTGCGGTCATAGGCTTTATACAGGTAATCCCAGAAGGTATAGATCGTTTCATCAGGATATAAGGTCCGTATAGAATCAAGCCAGCCTTTATTTAATAATTCTTTGTAGGCTTTTCTGACTTCTGTCCGGAATAATGCGTCATTTTCCCAGCGTTCAGGCTTATAGACGTCCCTGGCTTCAGGAATAATATTAAAATCCCCGATGAGTATGGCGGGCAGTTCCATTTTAATAAGCTGATTGGTTCGCTTTTTCAAACGTTTGATCCAGTCCAGTTTATAATCAAATTTAGGCCCCGGATAAGGATTCCCGTTGGGAAGATAAAGACAACATATCACCATTTGGTCAATAATAGCTTCTAAATAACGGCTCTGGACATCCTCCGGATCTCCGGGCAAACTTCTTTGAACTTCCGTAATTTCCAGACCTTTGGCAAGAATAGCCACTCCGTTCCAGCTTTTCTGTCCGTGCCATATCGCTTCATATCCTGCTGCATTGATTTCTTTTAAAGGAAAACGTTCCTGAGGAGCCTTTAATTCCTGAAGGCAGACAATATCCGGTTGCGCTTCCTTCAGCCATTGCAGCAAAACCGGTAACCGGCCGTTGATTCCGTTCACATTGTAAGTTGCTATTTTCATGTAGGGTTGATTTAAAGGGCTGTATTGTAATTTCCATAAGGCAATAACTATTCCATCATACTGATCATCAATGTAATATTATGAAAGTAAAAAATATATTTTTAAATTAAAATTAATTTCAGATTTATATTGGCATAATTTATTCATTATGCTAAAAATAAAACCTTATCCCATGTTAAATAGAAATTTTACAAAAGCGGAATTCGTATTGAATAATGAAAATCAGTATCAGTTAGAATTTACCATTAAGGAAATCGGTCAGGGATCCAATCTCACCGTTGAAAGGAAAAAAGAAAACGGTGAGTATGAAACCGTACAGGCCATGATTACCAGGCTGAACGATCAGATTTTTATAAAATGGAGCGAACCTTTCGACGGCAGATTAATTTTCGAAAAATAAATATCTTATGAAATACACCGAAGCATTGGAATATAAAAAAGAAGCTGTAAAAAAAGCGGATGAATCCGTTATCCAGAATTATCATATCATTATTACACCGGCTGATACCGGGGAAAGTGCAAAATACATCGAGGATTTTTCTAAGAATCCCGATGATTTTAACGACAGCAGCTGTAAAAAGTACAGCTCAAATGATGATTATGAAGTCGTAAGTTTCAGAAAAGAGCAGGAAGATTAAAGACTCTCCCACCCTTTAGCGGACATTCATTTTCATCATGGAAAATTATCCGCCGGAGATCTGAATACATCTTCCCTGCTACCACACGAATACCCGAAATTACAGGCTGGTCCTATAATTGCAGCTACCAGACGATGAAAATCAACACTAAATTATATTATTATGGAAACTAAAAAAACAACAAGAAAAGCAACGTCGAAAACTGTAGCGAAAAAAGCAGCAAAAACTCCCGCGAAAAAAGATGCCGCCAAACAATTGAAAGATTTGTTTGAAGATTCACTTAAAGACATCTATTGGGCAGAAAAAGCGCTTGTAAAAGCACTTCCTAAAATGTATAAGAATGCTACAGATAAAAAGCTGAAAACGGCTATCGAACAGCATCTGAATGAAACAGAAATTCATGTAAAAAGACTTGAGGAATGCTTCGCTTCTCTCGGAAAAAAAGCCCAGGCTAAAAAGTGTGATGCCATGCAGGGATTGCTGGATGAAGGAAAAAGCATCATGGAAGAGACAGAAGCCGGACCTGTAAGAGACGCCGGAATCATTGCAGCAGCACAAAAAGTAGAGCATTATGAAATTGCTACTTATGGCTCACTTGCCGCATATGCCAAAGTTCTTAAAGAAAAAGACTGCTTAAAGAACCTTCTGGCCACTCTCAATGAAGAAAAGAAATGTGATCAGCTGTTAACTAAAATTGCTGATACTGCCATTAACAGTAAAGCAAAATAATTCTTATAGCAATATATAAAAGAGCCCTGTCAAAGGGCTTTTTTTATGCTTTAAAATTCTTGATTCTGGCACTGCTCTATTGCTTTTATAAAACGCAGATGTTTACCTTTGCAGTAACTTTAAGTCTGATCAAAAAAATGAAACTAAAGCTTCCCCTTTCCTATTACCTCAATCAGGATGTCCTGTTTCTGGCCAAAGATCTTTTAGGAAAAGTACTTTTTACCGAAATTGATGGGGATGTTACAGCAGGCATCATCGTGGAAACTGAAGCCTATTTCGGGGTATTGGATAAGGCTTCCCATGCTTACGGAGGCCGCCGTACCAGCCGTACGGAAACATTATACCATCCCGGCGGTGTTTCATATGTTTACTTATGTTACGGGATTCATCATCTTTTTAACATTGTAAGCTCCGTTGAAGACGAACCGCATGCTGTATTGGTGAGGGCTGTAGAACCGTTAATCGGATCTGATATTATGGAACTGAGGCGTAATATGCCTGCTTCCAAACCAGCTATTTCATCAGGACCAGGCTCAGCGGCTAAAGCTTTAGGCATTGACCGTTCCTTCAATAAAAAAGATCTGACTGAAAATGAAATATGGATTGAAGACCACGGTATCAGATATTCTCCTGAAACCATTGTAGCCGGTCCGAGAATCGGGGTTGCGTATGCCCAGGAAGATGCCTTGTTGCCATGGCGTTTTTATGTAAAAGGAAATAAGTATGTAAGCAAACCAAGAACCTGATCACTGCTGCTTTTTGATTCATTAAAAATTTTTGGCTTATTTATATCTGTCCCGCTTTCAGCATCAGATAATGCAGATCCGTATTTTTAATAAAAGGCGGTAAAAGCTCTTTCCCCGGGCCGTAGACTGCAACTTCCACATAATCCCCGGAATGGTCCATGCTGATCCAGCCGACAGAATTATGTTTTTTCTGAATTTCCGAATAGGCTTTGAAAGGAAGCTTTTTATAATTGTAAATTCCCGTTTCCTGCTTCTCAAGCCCTGAATAAAAGCTAAGCAAATGTTTCGCTTCATCATCGGCAAGACTTATTTGATTGGTTTCAAAGATCCAGTCTTTCATCTGCTGAAGATTAAAATCTGAATGAATAGCATTCAGGATATATTCGTTGGTAAACTTATAATTGGAAATGCTGTTAAAATTTTGGGAAGCATCAGCACCGTAAATTGTTCCGGGATTGGCATTGCCATGATCTGTAGTAATGATTACCAGCGTATTCCCGTCTTTTTCTGCAAAATCAATGACTGTGTTTATCGCTTCATCAAAAGCAAGCTGGTCATGAATTAAAGCCGAAATATCATTGGCATGCGCAGCCCAGTCCACCTTTCCGCCTTCGATCTGTAAAACAAAACCTTCCTTATGATCTTTCATCTGATCTATTGCAGTTTGAGCCATCTCAGCAAGGGATGGGGTTTGCAGCAGCTCAGGAATATTTTTTCTGTCAATAGAATATGGTAAAGCCCCGGAATTGAATATTCCCAGAACTTTCTTACCCTTTTCCGTCCTCTTAAGATCAGCCTTATTTTTAAGAATCTGATAGCCTTTCTGTTTGTATAATCCATAAATATCCTTTTTATCTTCTCTTTTTAAAGGATTAAAAAACTCATCCCCGCCGCCCATCATGACATCAAAACCTATTTCAGCATACATTTCTGCGATTTCATTTTCTGCATTTCGGCTGTCGGAATTTACGCAGAAACCTGCAGGAGTAGCATGGGTAATCGTTACCGTTGTTACGCAGCCTGTTTTTTTTCCTGCTTTTTTGAATTTTTGCCAGATCGGGACATATTTTTCCCCATTGATTCCAATGTTAAGAACACCGTTTTTTACCCGGTATCCTCCTCCGAAAGACGAACTGGCTGCTGCAGAATCCGTAACAATTGAACTTGCGGAAGCAGTATCCATCAGTGCCCGGGAAACTTTATTGTCAAGATATAGGTTCATCCAGTTTCCGTTCTTACCCAGAATATTCTGAGAATACAGGTTGGCCATGGCCAAAGTTCCGGAGCTCATTCCGTCACTGATCATAAAAATAATGTTTTTTGCCTTCTTTTTTGGATCAGGAATTTCTTTTACTCCGTTGGCAAAAAAGTCAACCGGGTTTAAAGTCAGCAGGCCGGATAGCAATGCTGAGCCTTTTAAAAACTTACGTCTGTTCATCTTGGTAAAATTTCGTAGGGCAAGTTAGAGGGTAATTTCAATTAAAGAAACAATGTTGCATTAATTAATTGTGAATTTTTTATTTAAACTGTATCATTTGCTTAAATCTGCAGAAATTGTTAATGCTTATGATTCCTGAAATTAAGGATATGACCTGTAATTAATCCTGCTGCTCCTGCATAAATCAGCGGAATATGAATTTCAAAAATCAGGTCCGCCACGACGGAAACAGCAATGAGGGCGATAGAAATCCAGAACAGGAACTTCAGCCAGTTCCAGGTCATATTTTTCGTAATTCTGTATACCACTACGGCACCAATAATAAGAAAGGTAAGGTCTATAAACGGATTGTGGGATATGCCCAAAGGAATGATCATCAGAAGCGGAAAAGCAATACAGTGAATAAGGCACAGAACTGCTGCGGAAATTCCTACAGCATCAAGAATTTTTGATTTCATAAAAGATCGGGATTTAAATTTCTTATTGTAACTTTGTTGCAAAAGTATAAATAAAATTTTAATTAAAGCAACTTTGTTGCATTTAAAAATGAAACAGATCAGAAATACCCAGGCCAAAACTGAAATTTTAAATGTCATCAATCATTCTGACGTAGCACTCTCCCAACCCGACATTCAGAAAAAACTGGGTGATCTTTGCAATAGGGTGACCATTTACAGAGTGCTGGAAAGGCTGGAAAATGAAGGACTCATTCATAAAATTGTGAATATAGACGGAGTTGTAAATTTTGCCAGATGCAGCGGAAAATGCAGTACAGAAAAACACGCTCACAATCATGTTCACTTTAACTGTAAAGAGTGCCATTCCGTAACATGTATTGAAAATGTAGTTCCTAATATCAGCCTGCCTTCCGGCTTCATAGCACAGGAATATAATTTTATAGTGAGCGGGATATGCCCGAAATGTTCCGGAGCTTAAGACTTTAATATGGCTTGCTTTCCGGAAATCTAAAATCTTCCACATCAGTCTTCCTGTATCATGAAGTAGATTAATGTTTGGAAAAGCAAATAAAAGTACTATTTTTATTTTCAGAAAAGAAAACACCAATTATGCCGACTGAAGCTTCCCACAAGCTGATTCCGATGACAGATTTTGTTATTGAGTACTACTCTAACGAAGGATATGCCGACCTTCAGACTTTGCGTCTGATGAAAAACTATGCCAATCTTCTAAGAAAACCTTTGACTCTTGGAATGTTTGTTCCCGTAGATCCACAGGGAAATGTATTGAAAGAACCGAAGAATTACACCTCCTGGAAATCACTTGATCATAATAATGTAAAAAGAAATGATACCACCGGATTTGAGGAATATACCACCTATCAGAAAGCGGAACGGAACTGTCTGTTTGAAGGCTTTACCATTGCTTACAACGGATATTCTGTGGTACGGATTGTAGCTTCCTACGATCAGGCCATCGAAATTTCTTTTAATAAAAATGATTTGCTGTCAACAGCTTTTGCAGACATCGAAGCCCTCACTGTTTTCGATGACATCTATCTTACAGTAAATGCTTTAAAATCTATCGGGATTAAAAAGTAGAATTCTATTCCTGCTTATCCAGTAATTCTTCCAATTCTGAGATGAAGGCAGCCTGCGCCGGATTGATTCTTTTTTGAGCTTCTTCCGATTCGAACCATTCCCATTGGTCTACCTCAGGAATTTCGATCATTTTGGAAGATTTTGGAGGCCACTCCATCTGAAAAGTATTGCTGTAAAGCCCGGATGTTTCCATGTCACTTTCCAGAGCCCAGGCATAAACAGTTTTGCCGCCTTTCTGTTTAACCGGTGTAAGAGCCGTGAACTTCCCCTTTATGATTTGGCCGGTTTCCTCCTTGAATTCAGTTAAAGCCCGGTCCAGAGCATCCTCATCCGGCTGCACTTCCCCTTTTGGGACAGACCACGAACCTGTATCTTTATTTTTCCAAAAAGGTCCGCCAGGATGAACCAGGAAGTAATATAATTTATTTTTCTGCCTTTTATATAATAAGATGCCTGCACTTGTTTTCATAGCTTCAAGATAAGATTTTAGAATAATAATCGAAAGAGAGTTAGTTATTTTTCCTGAATACTGATGGCGGCATATTTTTATAGCTCCGGAAGATCTTATTAAAATGGCTGGAATCATTAAATCCAAGCTGATCAGCAATTTCATTGATATTATAATTACTCTGCTTTAACAGCTTTTCTGCAGCCTTTATTTTCTGATGCATCACGTGCTGCTGTATGGAAAATCCGGTCTGTTTTTTAATGTAAATGCTGATATAATTCTGAGAAAGAGTGAATTCTTTCGCAAGGTTTTCGAGCTTCATTTTATCGGCATCCATTGCATTCACAGTAATGTAATAGAGAATTTTCTCAGCCTGGCTGGTTCCTTTCGATATCCGCTCCTTTCCACCGCTGTTCATTGTATTTCTGATCAGAATGGTGATCATTGCAGAGAAAAGATCTGCTGAAGCTTCTTTGCTGTAGATACTTTTATTATTAAATTCATAAAGAAGGATTCCGGCAAGCTGGAGCATGTGTTCCCTGTCTGCTTTGTTGCTGATGGCCGATTCATAAACAAAAGAGCTGTCTTCCATCATCAGACGGATTACTTTATTGAGCTCAGTTTTTTTATCGGTATGAAGGCTTTCCCAGATATAATTTTCTGTGAATTTTATATAAATGAATCTGGTTTTTCTTTTTATGGAAAATTCATGGGCATCGCTGGGTCTTAGCAGAAAAACATCTCCTTTCTGATAGGCAAATGTAACTCCGTTCAGGTGATGGATGCCTTTTCCGCTTGCTATGATAATCAGCTCGTAGAAATTGTGATTATGATATTCTATATCCCAGATCTCCTTCTCGATACTGAAAACATTGAAAGAACTGAAATTAACAATACGTTTCATGGATGAATGGATTTTTACAAATTTAGCATAAATTTTTACAATACAATCCAGCCGTATATTGATGAATTTTGCAGAACAAAACTTTTTAAAATGAAGCATTTAAAAACATCTGCCTTCCTGATCGCATCTGTAATCATGCTGGCTTCCTGTATCGACAAGAACAGGAAAGGCACCAATGAACAATCTGAAAAGACAAAATCAATATCCAAAAAATACTGGCCCAACGGTGCCCGCCTGGTTATTTCGGTATCCATGCAGTTTGAAACCGGAGGCCAGCCCGAAGGTGCAGAAAGTCCTTTCAGCGGAACTCCCCTTCCCAAAGGACAGCCGGATCTTGCTGCGGAAAGCTGGTATCGTTATGGCGCAAACGAAGGAATTTACCGTATGCTGGATCTGTGGAAAAAGTATGATATAAAAGTGACTTCCCATGTTGTAGGGACAGCCGCTGAAAAATACCCGGAAATTGCCAGGGCCATTGCCAATGGAGGTCATGAAATAGCTGGCCACGGCCTTGCCTGGGACAATCAGTGGAATAAAAACTATACCGATGAACTCCACTTTGTAAAAGACGGTGCAGACGCGGTTGAAAAGATTACAGGACAAAAAGCTTTGGGCTACAACTGTAACTGGCTCAGAAGAAGCCCTAATACTTTAAAGGTACTGCAGGAGCTTGGTTTCCTTTATCATATAGATGACCTTAGTCACGACGAGCCTGTCATTACCAAGGTTAATGGGAAAAATTTTGTTGTGATTCCTTATACCCTCAGAAATAATGATATTGTGAATATTGAAGGGAAACACTGGAGCCCGGATCAGTTTCTCACGCAGCTGAAATTTGAGTTTGACCGCTTGTATGAAGAAGGGGCTTCCAAAAGAAGAATGATGAGCATCAGTTTCCATGACAGGATCGGCGGAACTCCTGCAATGGTTCATGCTATGGAAGAATTTATCAGATATACTAAAGAAAAGCAGGGAGTCGTTTTTATGCGTAAGGATGATATCGCAAAAATGGTGGTTAATGATCCTGCAACCCCTGTAGATAACAGCGAAGAAAAATATAATAACTAAAAATAAATATTATGAATAAAAATATAGCTTATTTCCTTTTACGGGTATCCATGGGAGTAAATCTTTTGGGACACGGTCTTGCCAGAATTCCTAAACTTTCCGTTTTTGCTGAAGGAATGACAAAAAGTTTTGAAAAAAGCTGGCTCCCCCAACCCTTTGTGCACCTGTTCAGTACAGCTCTCCCTTTTTTGGAATTTATGATTGGTGGTCTTCTTATTATAGGCTTTAAGACCCGCCTGGCAAGCCTAGCAGGGGCCGGACTTATCATTATGCTTCTTTTTGGAAGCAGCACCGTAGAAAATTGGGAAGCGATGGGAATACAAATGATCTATGCCCTTTTCTTTTATATCCTGATCAGTAAAGCAGAAGATAATTGCTATGCCCTGGACCGGAAAACTTTATAAAAGGGACATTTCAAATTCTATAGCTTTTAGTTTTTATTTTGTTTTTTTGTAATGTATTATAAATGAGTATATTATTGATTTCAATAATCGTATTATTAACAGAATTTATTTTCATTGCAAATAGAGGATAGATACCACATTTTAGATGTTATTGACAACTTTATTGCATAAAGGCACAGAATATGTATTAAATGAGAAAATAACATTAAAAATTTAAAGTCATGAGAAATTTATTATGGTTAGTCGCTGTCATTTGTATTATTGTTTGGCTTCTTGGAATGTTAGGTTTCGTGCCGGGAATCAGTACCGGTTACTTAGTGCACGTACTTTTGGTAATTGCCATTATTGTGATACTTTACAATATCATTACCGGTAAAAGACCTCTCTGATAAAAAATTGAAACTTGCTTACATAAAAACAGGTCAGGAATAATTTTTCTGACCTGTTTTTTTATATTCTGCCATAGCCAAATTACGGTGCATTAATTTTCCAACATTCGGATATGAAATATTTTATATATTTAATATAGTAAATAATTCAATATCAACCAAAGCAAATCAATACCATGGAAGAAGAATTCCAGCCTGATGCTATTATTGTGGGTGCAGGATTAGCAGGACTTACCGCAGCTATGGAAATTACCAATGCAGGGAAAAAAGTACTTCTCCTTGATCAGGAAACGGAACAGAATATAGGAGGCCAGGCATTCTGGTCATTTGGAGGTCTGTTCCTGATTAACTCGCCCCAGCAGCGCAAAACGGGAATTAAGGATTCTTATGAGCTGGCTCTCCAGGATTGGAAAGGTACAGCAGGTTTTGACCGCAAAGAAGATTACTGGCCCAGAAAATGGGCGGAAGCTTATCTGAAATTCGCAGCCTATGAAAAATATGCCTATGTTTCCAGGCTGGGGATTAAGTTTATGTTTATGGTTGGATGGGCAGAACGTGGCGACGGATCAGCAACCGGCCATGGAAACTCCGTACCACGTTTCCACGTCAGCTGGGGTACCGGAACAGGGGTCGTAAAACCATTTGTAGATAAGGCCTACAAAGCAAAAGAAAATGGGCTTTTACAGATGAAATTCAGGCACAGGGTAACTGAGCTTATCATAGAAAACGGCAAGATCAAAGGCCTCAGAGGTGATATCCTTGAGAATGATGATAAAGAAAGAGGTGCCGAAACCAACAGAAACGTCACAGCACAGTTTGAATATCATGCTTCTCACGTCATCATTGCATCTGGCGGCATAGGAGCAAATCATGAGCTTGTAAGAAAAAACTGGCCGGAAAGATTAGGAAAAGCTCCGGAAAATATGGTGTGCGGCGTACCTGCCTATGTGGACGGAAAAATGATCGGTATTGCCGAAAACTCAGGAGCTCATATCATCAATCCGGACAGGATGTGGCATTATACAGAAGGAATACAGAACTGGAACCCGATATGGCCGAAACACGGCATCAGAATACTGCCCGGTCCTTCTTCTTTATGGTTTGATGCAAAGGGAAACCGCCTTCCCGCTCCTTTCCTGCCGGGATTTGATACTTTGGGAACCCTGAAACATATCCAGGATACAGGATTTTCTTACTCCTGGTTTATTTTGACCCAGAAAATCATTAAAAAAGAATTCGCCCTTTCCGGATCAGAGCAGAATCCGGATATTACCAATAAGGATTATGCCCTTTTTCTGAGCAGGATTTTTGGTAAAAAAGCACCGGGACCTGTAGAAGCATTTAAAGAACATGGAAAAGATTTTATAGTTTCAGATGACCTGAAAGACCTGGTGGAAAGAATGAATGAGCTCTCCGGTGCCCGGCATTTGAGCTATGATAAAATAAAGGAACAGATAGAGGCCAGGGATCGTGAGCTTGACAATAAGTATTCAAAAGATACACAGGTAAATTATATCAGGAATACAAGGAATTATCTTGGAGATAAATTAGGCCGTGTGGCAGCTCCGCATAAAATACTTGACCCTAAAAACGGACCTTTAATTGCAGTACGGCTTCATATTCTTACCCGGAAGACATTGGGAGGAATTAAAACCAACCTTAACGGACAGGTTCTGAGAGATGACGATACTGTAATTGACGGACTGTATGCAGCAGGAGAAGCTGCCGGCTTCGGCGGTGGTGGAATGCATGGCTACCGTGCGCTGGAAGGCACCTTTCTTGGAGGCTGTATTTTTTCCGGAATGAAAGCAGGAAAATATATAGCAGGACTCTAAATGATGAATTTTAAAAATTAAAAACAAACACTAAAAAAACAAGGATGAAAAGTTATTTCGATAATAAAGTGGTTTGGATTACGGGAGCTTCCTCAGGAATCGGAGAAGCCTTGGTTAACGAACTGGCAATAAAAAGCAGTGCAAAAATCATTCTTTCATCAAGAAATAAAGATCAGTTGGATGCTGTTGCCCAAAAAGCAGGGCTTGAAGCCAATCGTTTTACTGTACTGCCCATGGATCTGGAGGATTATAAAAAGATGCCGGATGTTGTGGCAGAAGCCGTAGACAGATTTGGAAAAATAGATATCCTGATCAATAACGCAGGGCTTTCCCAGCGCTCACTGGCTATAGAAACTGATATAGAAGTGGATAAACGTTTAATGGATATTGATTTTATAGGAACGGTAGCCCTTACCAAATCTGTTCTTCCTTACATGATCCGAAACGGGGGCGGACATATTGCCGTCGTTTCCAGTTTGATGGGAATTTTCGGAGCACCTATGCGAAGCAGTTATGCTGCTGCAAAACATGCACTCCACGGCTTTTTTGACAGCCTGCGTGCCGAATTATATACCAGGAATATCGTAGTGACAATCATTTGTCCAGGGTTTGTACAGACCAATATCTCCATTAATGCAGTCACCGGTAATGGCTCCCTGCAGGGCACTATGGATGATGCTACCAAAAAAGGAATGCCTGCTGATGTTTTCGCCCGGAAAATGCTTTCAACGATAGAAAAAAAGAAAAACCAGGCCTCCATAGGCGGACAGGAAGTGTTGGGAACCTATCTTAAAAGATTTTTCCCGAATCTCCTGACCAAAATTGTACGTAAAGCAAAAGTAGTTTAGCAACAATCACAAAACCTCCCGTAATGAGAGGTTTTTATGTTGAAGGTAAATTGGCAATACATCAATTTATGACTTAAAATTTTATGAGCCGGGAACCTGTGCCTTTTCATAAATCAGTCCTTCAGATTTCAGTTCCCTCCAGAAGTCTGCAGGGATGTTGGTATTAAGCCCTTCCACATTATCTTTAACCTGTTCCGGTTTGCCGGCTCCGGGAATAATGGATGCAAACTCATCTGAAGCCAAAACAAAATGAAGGGCGGCATGGACAATATCTGTATTGTATTTTTTTGCTATTTCGGTTATTGCGGCCCGTTTTTCAGCCATTCCTTTTGGAATAACATCTTTATAGTTGTAGCGTTCTCTTCCGGCAATATACCCTGAATTGTATCCTGCACCAGAAACCAGTTTTACTCCGGCTTTTTTAACAGCAGGAAGAAGCCTGTCTACCGCATCCTCATGCTCCAGAATCGAATATTGGGTTGCAGAAAGGCAGATGTCGGGATCTGCAGAATCTATACAGTCAAGAATAGGTTCAATTTTATTTACACCCATTCCCCAGGCTTTGATCACCCCTTGATCACGTAGTTCGGAAAGAACTTTGAATGCTCCTTTTTTTGCCTGTTCAAGGAAATAAGGGTATCGGTCTCCTACCTGATCTTCGGACAGGTCATGAACATAAACAATGTCGATATGGCTTAGTCCTGTTCGCTCTAAACTGCTTTCAATAGATTTTTTGATCGCGTCTGCAGTATAATCGTGTTTAAAATCATAATTCAATGGTTTTTTCCACATCGTAGGGGGAACTTCTGATTCCGGAACTTCATGAAACAGTCTTCCTACCTTAGTGGAAAATACAAAATCATTTTTGTCCTTATCCTTTAGAAAATTCCCGAATCTTCTTTCGCTTTTGGTAAGACCATACCACGGCGAAGTATCATAATAACGGATCCCGAGGTCCCAGGCGGTTTGAAGGATTTGATAAGATTCTTCATCGCTTATGTTTTCAAAGGCGGTTCCTATAGCTACTCCACCTATTCCTAACCTGTGCTTTTCTGTTAAAATGTCTGTTTTCATATTGAGAATATTTAAGTGTTGGGTATAAGCAGATACAAACATCGTGCAGACTGAGCCTTAAAAAACTGTGAAACATTTTTATATTATGTTAAATGTTTGTGATATAGTTCATTTGGTCTTGTTATTGAATGAAAAACAGTGGATTGATTGGTGTTTAAATGATAAAAAGCATCGATGAATAGATGATCCGGGTTTAATAGCCTTGAATCTCTTTAATATTATTCCGGAAGGAATGGAAACATACATCTTACCACATTTAAAAATATTCATATGAAAAATTCTAAAAAACCTTATTTCTTTGGAAAGACGGTGGTGATCACCGGCGCATCCAGCGGTATTGGAAAAGCTACAGCAGAAGCTTTCGCTAAAGAAGGGGCAGATCTTGTCCTGGCTGCACGGGGAGAAGAAGCTTTAAACGAAACGGCAGAAATATGCAGAATGTCAGGTGTAGAAGTAATGACGGTACCTACCGATATGTCTGTCCCTGAAGAAGTGTAGCGGCTTGCAGAAGAAGCAGCCAAGATAAATGGTAGAATTGATTGCTGGGTGAATAACGCAGGAGTACTGGCTTTCGGAAAATTTGAAGAAATACCTATTGAAGTGACAGACCAGATTGTAAAAACAAACCTTTTAGGTTATCTGCATGCTGCTCATGCAGTACTGCCGGTATTTAAAAGACAGAAAAAAGGATTCTCATCAATAATATTTCAATCGGCGGATGGATGCCTGCTCCTTATGGGACAGCCTATACTGCTTCAAAATTTGGAATCCGGGGAATGGTGGAAACATTGCAGGGCGAGGTGTCGGATTTTCCTGATATCCACATCTGCGCCATGTATCCCGGCTTTCAGAAATCTTCGGGAATAGAACACGCAGCCAATTATTCAGGAATCAAACTGAGTACTCCTCCTCCATCGTTTGATCCGTGTGAACTTGCTGCATCTATGGTAAAAACAGCAAAAAATCCTGAACAGGCCGTTTATCCGGACTGGTCATCGGTTATTTTTAAAAATCTTTATGAAATATTCCCCGGAGCCATCCGTTATGTTTCATCTGCTGCATTGAGAATATTGATGAAGAAAGCCGGCAACGAGGAAAATACTCCGGGAAACATACTTGATCCGTCACAGGACAATATGAAAATTAATGGCAAAACATTACTTCCTTCTCCTTCCAAAGCACTCAAGGTGGCCGGAGCTGGAGCATTGGGCATACTGGCGGTTGGACTTCTTTCTTTCTCTTTAATAAAAGTAAGGAAATAATATTTATATGCCATCAATAAAAATAACCTCCCAAATGAGAGGTTATTTTTATTTTTAAATGAATTTCTTTTTCCATTTTGCAATGGTATTCCTGCTCAGCTTAAAATGTCTGGCAAGCTGGGCATTGTTATAACCATTTTCCTTTTGATAGTCCAGTATTTCAATGATGGTTTGCCGGTCGAAACAGCGATGCCTTTGATTAAAGGTAACGGCATTTTTATCTTCTCCGTCCGTAAGAATAGAGCTGCATTTGATCACATCAAGCAGGGACAAATCCTTTTGGGAAAGTATGGCTTTGAATGCTTCTTTTTTTTCAGGATACCTTTCATTGATAAGGTCTGTGTATATTCTTTTATAATCAGGGATATTTCTCATTGTATTTTTACTTTACATCATATTGTATTTATGCAGCCATTTGTAAAGGGTGCTTTTAGGAATTTTATATTCGGAAATGACCCCTGATTTTGTCATTTCACCTTTTCTGATCTTGTCCAGAACAAATTCTATGATTTCCTTGGTATAAAGGTTTTTACGGAAATCCGGCAATGAATCCGGTATATTTTTCTTTTGGATATAGTTCATGGAAGACTGGGGCGAATACAAAATCTGATGCTGTGAATAGAGCCTGAAGAAATCATACTGCAGAAGCTTGGACCACCGCAACAGCATTTCTGTGTCAGAAGAAGGAGAATTATACATTTTCATAACATCTTCTTCCTTGCAGTTTAGGAATTTACATATCCGCGACATTTCTATACCGCCAATAGCCACTTTTTCTTTTATCATTGCCCCAATATGCAGGTTTTTTAGATCCATATATTTCTGTTTGTGTTTTTACGGTTAAAGGAATTTTATTATTCAGAATAGTAATATTAAGCTTTTAACCCGGTAAAGAAAAGTACCCAATGAAATGATTTCTGAAAAAAGAACAGCTATTTCAGGATATTTCATCAAACTTAAAAACCTGCAGAATTAAAAGCTGTTGATTGAATTTAAACAATTCAAATTCAATGAGTTTAAAAAATTAATCCATCATATAAATTCTGAAAAACTAACACTATTATTAAGCTGTAATTGTTAATATTGTACTTAATTTACTTTTTCAAAACACAATAATGAAAAATATTATTTTACTTCTGCCCTGTTTGGTTTTCGGGCTTTTTCATGCTCAACTAGGTTCCGGGTCTCTCACAAACTCACAAATTGATGCCGAAATTATCCGTGCTGAAGAATTAGCAAAAAACAATATAGGAAAATCCATCACCCTTTCCAATGAGATCTATCGTGTCTCTAAAAAAAACGGGTATACAAAAGGAATCTTGGAAAGCAGTTCTATCCTGATGGCCAGATATTATGATATAGGAAATTACAAAAAAGTAATTGAGCTCAGTACAGAAGCAGAAAAGCTTGCTCTTGAAACAAAATCTGATGCGAAACTGGCCAATACTTACAGGCTGAGAGCTTCCTCCTATACGGAATTGGGTTTTAACGATGAAAGTATTGCAGAGTTTAGAAAAGCTTTAAAAATAGCTGAAAAAGTATCGTCTGTTGACACTAAGAATTACCTCAAATCATTAATATTTACAGGTATAGGAAGTTATTTGGCTCATGTGGATGCACCATTGGATTCGGTTATACATTATCAGGAAAAATCTTTAGAAAGTGCGGTTCACATTGGAAATAACGAAAACTTTAAATCGAAAAAATACTTTCTTCTGGTTTTGTCTTATATGAATCTGGGAATGACAAGCGTTGCTTCCAAACGGATCAACGATGCTGAAAATTATTTTGAAAAAGCACTAAAAATAGCCCAGAATAAGGATCATAAGGTGCCCAAAAACCTGGAATGTACGATTTTAAATGAATATGCCTGGCTGTATTATGATCAGAAAAAATATGATCTGGCGGTACAGTACGGCAAAAAGGCCGAACAGCTGGAAAAATCAATGAGTATTCCCTATATCAGGAGAGATATTTATGAAGTTAATTTTAAGTCATACGTAGAACTTGGAAATAAAGAAGCTTCAAAAAAATACATGAATCTTTACACAAAGCTCAATGACAGCCTGGTGAATGAAGAGAAGAAAACCATCAACACGCCCGTAAAAAAAATAATGGACGAACAGGGAAAAGCTCATACGGGGAACATTCAGAAAATTCTGATGATCAGTCTTACCGTTATTATCCTTCTTGTGGCAGGCGGGATACTGTTTTGGAAGAGAAACCAGAAAAAACTTCACGAAAATTATGAAGCTGTTATTAATACGCTGAACAAAAACAATAGCAGTCCGGTACAAAATACGCAGCTGGAAGTGTCATCTGAAAAAAGCATTACCATTACAGACGAAACAGTGAAAATGATCCTGGGCAAGCTGGAAAAATTTGAAAAATCACAAAAATTCATTAAAAAAGACCTCAGTCTCACTTCTCTTGCCACCGATCTGAATACTAATACACGGTATCTTTCTGAAATTATCAAACAGTATAAAGAAAACAATTACAATAATTATATCAACGGTCTCAGGATCAATTATATCATCAATAAGCTTTATGAAAACCCTATCTACAGGGAATATAAGATCAGCTATCTGGCCGAAGCCTGTGGATTTTCATCAAGAGAGGTTTTTGCTGTCATCTTCAAAAAAGAAACCGGCGTAAGCCCCTCCTATTTTATCAATAACCTGAAAAAAGACAGTATGGAATCAGCATCTTAGTACGCATGGAATTATAAAAGTTTTTAATCCTTAAAAATTAAATATGAGTGCATGGATTTTGGAAAACAAAATTTTTATTAAAAAATAATTATAATACTTCAATGTATTTAATTTCAATATATTATGGTGGAATTCAATCAGTTTATAGCCGCCAAATACTAAATCCTTATCAAGATATTTCATAAATTTACGGAACCATCACAGTTTTAAAATTGGTTTTCAGGTGAAGATTCACAACAAAAAGAAGTATTTAAGCTTTCTAAAATTTAAAAGAGACTTTCAGGAATACGGGCTGGAAAAGGCCCGGAGCTATGAGCTCATCCTTCACTGGTTGAATAACAGGCTTAGCAGGAACCAGTTTCTGGTACTTTCCGGGATTCTCGTAGGCTGTACTGCCGGGCTTGCCGGAGTGGTCCTGAAAACCCTTGTCCATACCATTCACAATTTTATTACGCATAAGGTTCATTTTGAATACCAGATCCTGTTTTATATAGTCTTTCCTTTTCTGGGGATTGTGCTTACCACATCCATTGTGATTACTCTATTCAAAGGGCAGGACAGAAAAGGAATCGGTGCCATTTTATACGAAATTGCCCAGAATTCAAGTATTGTAGCTTCTGTGAAAATGTATTCCCAGATTATCCAGAGTGCTGTGACTGTAGGATTGGGAGGCTCTGCCGGATTGGAAAGCCCCATTGCCGTTACCGGAGCTGCCATCGGTTCCAATTATGCACAGACCTACAGGCTGAGCTATAAAGAACGGACACTCTTGCTGGCTGCAGGTGCAACCGCAGGGATTGCTTCGGCCTTTAATGCTCCGATTGCGGGGATTATGTTCGCCTTTGAAATCCTTTTGACAGGCGTAGTTTTTACAGACTTTATACCTTTGGTGGTGGCTGCGGTGTGCGGAAGTCTTTTATCCAGAATTCTGCTTCAGGAAGACGTACTTTTCAGGTTTTATACCAGAGATCCTTTTAATTATAAAAATGTTCCCTATTATCTTATTCTCGGAATTGTAACAGGGTTATATGCCCGTTATTTTGTGGTGATTTCCCAAAAGGTAGAGCATTTCATTAAAGAACTCAAGCTTTCAAGGATGCGAAAAGCAATGTTTGGCGGATTGGTACTGTCGATGCTCTGTGTACTCTTTCCTCCGTTATTCGGGGAAGGATATGAGACGGTGAAGGCTTTTACCAACGGCAGCACCAATGCTATTATCAGAAACAGCTTTTTCAGGTATTTTGAGATCGGAGACTGGACCATTATTATATTTTTGGTTCTGGTATGTCTTTTAAAGGCTTTTGCTACGTCTTTTACCATATTCAGCGGAGGTAATGGCGGTAATTTTGCCCCTTCCCTTTTTGCAGGAGGTACGGTCGGGTATTTATTTGCCCTGGTTTGTCAGCATATCGGGTTTACTGATGTTCCGGTAACAAATCTCGTGCTTGTAGGGATGGCCGGTGCAATGAGCGGTGTACTGTATGCCCCTCTTACAGCCATATTCCTGATTGCCGAATCCAGTTTTGGATACGACCTTTTTATTCCGCTGATGATTGTATCCATTATCTCCTATCTTATCGCGAAATGGTTCTCCCCAATCTCTCCCGAGCTTAAATCTTTGGCTGAACAGGGAAAAATACTGACCAAACAGCATGATACCAACCTGCTTTTCGCTTTAAAAACTGAAGATTTCATAGACCGATTTTCAGAAACGATTAATGAGCATGCTTCGGTTACCGAATTATTTGAACAGGTAAAAAACGGGAATAAAAATATTTTTGCGGTCACAGATGAAGCAGGAAAACTGAAAGGGATCCTGACTTTGGATGACATCCGTCCTTATCTTTTCAATAAAGAGACAGACAGCTCAATGACGGTTTCCCAGATTATGAAAACCCCGCCAGCAATCATTCACCGGGAAAATAAGCCTTTGGAAATCCTTCAGGTTTTTGATGATACAGGAGTTTGGAACCTTCCGGTAACAAGTGAAAATAATGATTTTATCGGGTTTATATCAAAATCTTCTATCCTGATGAGCTACAGACAGCTTTTAAAAGAATATTCCGATTAAATTTTTATGGCTTAACATTAATAAATCCGAAATCAAAAAGAAATTAATTTTGCGCCCACGGATTTCACAGATTACACGGATAATTGCACATAATTTTAATTCTAAATCTGAAATCTGCGAAAGCTTATAATATCAATCATTAAAAAAATAGTCTAAAAAAATATCCGCTCAGCAAAACCGGACGGATATTTTTATTGTATGAGAAAGGAACTATTTACTTGCCTCATTAAGCAGTTCAATATCTTCCTGATCCAAAACCAGCTTCGGAGCCTTGAATATAGTATCAAGCTGAGAAGCACTCGTTGCACTTACTATTGGTGCCGTGATCAGAGGATTGGCCAGAAGCCATGCCAAAGCAGCTGTTCCCTGTGTGGTCTGATGCTTTTCACTGACCTGGTCCAGAGCCTTCAATACAGCAAAACCTTTATCGTTAAGATATTTTCGCACTCCCTCACCTCTTTGGCTTTTACCCAAATCCTCCTCGGTCCGGTATTTTCCGGTAAGAAAACCTGCAGCTAATGACCAGTACGGAAATACACTAAGGTCGAATTCTTCCACAAGCGGAGCATAATTTCTTTCGAAGCCTTCTCTTTCCATTAAATTATAATGGGGCTGCAGGGCGACGTATTTTGGAAGACTATGTTTTTCTGAAGCTTCGAATGAGGCTTTCAGACGTTCGGGAGAGACATTGGAAGCTGCAATATACCTTACTTTTCCGGCTTTAATGATTTCATCATATGCAGAAAGAGTTTCCTCTATTGGTGTCGTATTGTCATCATAATGAGTATAGTAGAGATCAATATGATCAGTCTGAAGTCTTTGTAAAGATTCATCTACAGATTTCAGGATATGTTTTTTGCTGATATCCAGGCCATGTTCTTTGGTTTGGGCTCCTACTTTGGTGGCCAGCACAATATTCTGACGGTTGGAACGGTTTTTCATCCATTTCCCGATAATTTCCTCGGACTGGCCTCCTGTCCCGTTGACCCACCATGAATAAGCATCTGCAGTATCTATAAAATTAAAGCCTGCATCTGTAAATTGATCCAATATATCAAAAGACTGTTTCTCGTCAAGCGTCCATCCGAAAACATTTCCTCCAAAATTGACAGGAGCTACCGACAAATCGGTATTTTTTATCTTTCTTTTTTCCATAAAATAAATTGAATTAAAATTTTTAAGAAGTATCTAAGGTAGGGAATATCAGGGAGGATTCAGATTCAAAATAAGCATACCTTTTATAGGTATTATAAATAAAAAACAGCCTTCATAACGAAAGCTGTTTATCTATCAATCTAAAAAAATATCGTTACTTTTCAGCCTGAGGAATCTCAATGGCTGTAAGCATCAGTTTATATTCCTGCAGCTGCAGTTCTATGGTTTTCAATCCGCTTTTAAAGAAAGTGGATGTTTGAAACAGGTTTTTATAATAATCAATCCCCTCAAGAATATTTTTTTTGAAGGCAGTCCATTTTTTGGTTTGGGCATTGGTAACCTGTACCGAAGAATTGCCGATTTCTTTTTTAAGATAATCAACATACATTTTCAGCTCGTTGATGAACATATTCGGACGTTGGTTATCAGGAAGAATGTTGGTATTCCCGTAGATGTGCCTTACCATTTCTGAAAGTGAAACTTCTTTATCAAAAAAGGCCAGATTAGGTCCCGGACATATCACCACTCCCTGTTTTTCTCCTTTTATATCCAGGTTATGCTCCATGTAAGCAGCATTAACCAATCCTACACACAGACAGGCCTTATCTGTAATCTCAGTTTTTCTTTTACCAAATTCTTCTGCTGTAATTGCATCATCAGCCTCCAGTTCTTTTAACTTAATGTCCTGATACTTTTTAGAGGCTGTACAGGTTCCCTGCGGTGAAAATTCTTTGCTCAGGGCCAATAATTTTTTCGGGCATGAGCTTCCATGTTTTCCGACAGCTTCTTTCTGGTATTTCAGAATCTCATTAGAGGTTCCTTTTACCGTATTAAAAGGGACGCCCAGAGGTGAGATATTGCTCAGGTAAAAATCTTGTTCTTTAGATTTTAAAAGCAGGTTTCTGGTTTCGGTGTCTACAGAGGTCGCTTCTGGAACTAAAAGAAATGGAGATCCCCATCCCACACTGTCTACATTGTAATTTTCAAGTAAAAACTCATGCTCTTCAGAAGTTCCTACGCCTCCCTGAACGGTAATTTTCATTTCAAGGGGTTTAGAAATCACATGCTTTTCTTTCTGTTCCAGGGCAGTAACCATTAAAGCATGGGCAGACTCGATAAGATCATTCTTTTTCTGCTTAAATTCTTCCATGATAGGCCCCAGCAGCATTCCTTCCGTGGCAAATGCATGCCCTCCGCAGTTCAGTCCGGATTCAATTCTGTATTCTGAGATCCAAAGCCCTTTTTTAGCTAAAAAATTTCCCTGGATCATCGCTGAACGGAAATCACTCACCTTAAGAATGATTTTCTTTTTTAGAATTCCGTTCCGGTCAGGGAAAAAGTCATCAAATTCTTCTATATAGCTGTAAAGTCGCGGATTCATTCCCGCGGAAAGGACCATTGAAGAAGACAGCTTGCTCTGTGCAAAACCACGCAAAGAAGCATGCGCATCATTAAATATGACAGGAAGCTGTTCGTTTTTTTTATAATTATCTTTATCGACTTTCGTCATGATATTGACGTCGATACTTCCGGGTTTCAGATTGGTTTCAATAAAGTTTTTGATTCCGGAACCTAAATTCTCCTTCTGATTCATCAAATTCTGCAATCCGCTTTTCAGGTCTGAAGTATTGGGAAGGATGGCCATGAAATTCTTTAATGCCTCTTTGTTTCTGATGATTTCCTGTTTGAATGATTCAAATTTTTCATTCACGATATCATCTACCATATCCAGGTAAGCTGTAATTCTTTTCGCCCTGTAGTCCTCGGTTTTTGTTGAAATCCCTAAATAATCAAGATTGAATTTCTTATTATAGAAGTTTTTCATTTTTTCCAGGATTTCATCGTCAATGATGGAAATAACGGAAGAAATTCCATATTGGGCAACACGGATCGGGCTGTCTATGGTATAAGCCAGTCCCATTACCGGAATATGGAAATTGTGTAATGGTTTATGTGTCATTTTATTTTGATAAAAATTCTTTCGTAATGAATGAATTAAAATCCCGGAATACCTTATCCACACCGGTGGGTATTGCGGTTTAAAATTTTAATTGACCTAAATTTATCATTTTAATATTAGCTATGCATTAAATAACACTTATAATATGGGAAATATGTTAAATGTCATTCTTTTGACATTCCCAGTAATATAGTAAGGGGAGAAAAACTTAATACTTATTCGAAATCAAGAAAACCGTCTGAAAGTTTTTTCCATTGTATTTTCGATATTCCCATCATTCCTCCTACGGCTACCATAAGATTCCTGATGATGTCAATAAATCCGGCATTAAAATTAGGTTTCTCATTTCTTCCGTAAACCGCTGCTTTCAAGTGAGTGGGGGTTCTGGAAATCATAAAGGAAGAAGTTGCTTTGGAGCTGTAAAAATGGGCAATATGTCTGTTCTTTTTATTTAGTGGATTTCTGGAAGGGGTACAGGTGATGATAATACTTTCAGAAAAGTTATCTTCCTGAAAGCAGATATCGGTAACTTCTACCCACTCGTATCCTTTTGCTTCGGTATCTCCGGGTCCGGGAATATCAATTCTCATGAAATCTCCTTTTTGAGGGGCTCTTTCTGTCTCGTTTCCATAGGAATCATACAGCTTAAATGATGCAAACCCTTCACCGCAATAGCTTTGCCATTTACTGACAGAGAAAAATCTTTGTTTTAATATATCAAATTTAAGAGGAAGAAGAGCCGGCTCAAACTCCTTCTGGCTTTCTGTGTCATGAAATCCGCCCGATTGCTGCTGTGGAACTCTGTTGATCTGCTTTGGTTTCATTGTAGAGATTTTAGACTAAGTTATAAAAACCGTGAGAATCTCTTTATGAGTGGGGTCATAAGATGAATAAAAACCTCTCGGTTGAGAGGTCAATGTTAAAACGTAATGTATTGATGGGGAATGTTATTTTCCTGCGCTAAAAGTAGTGGGAATACGTGGCCTATTTTATGATTGGAGTCATGTTGATGAATATTTATTATGAATTTGTTTAAATTTTAAAATTTTATCGCTTTTTTTTGAAGTAATAATTATTTTTGAATAAAAAATTGTAGAGATCAAATTAATTTAAATTTATTTTTGCAATTCAAGAACAGTTGTAGATATGCTTATGGTAATAGATGAAGAACTTTTATTGTCCTCAGGTGCGGAAATGATGAATTATACAGCAAATGATGTTATTTTTAAAGAAAATGATTATCCTAAATATTATTTTCAAATCAAATCCGGAACTGTAAAGATCAATAATTATTTTGAAAATGGTCGTGAAATAATACATAGTGTACCCTTTGACGGCCACTGCCTTGTAGAAAGCTCTCTTTTTACGGATAAGCCATATGTCGTTAATGCAGTAGCAATGGGCAATTGTGAGATTATCAGGTTAGATAAAAATAAATTCCTGGAACTCGTCGGAAATTCCCCCGATCTGCTTCTAAAGCTCTACAGCTACACTGCAGAAAGGATGCATTACAGGCATGTGATGCTAAGCAATCTTGCCTCTCCCGATCCCGGAACCAAGGTAAAACGGGTAATGGAATGCCTGAAATCCTATAACCAGTTTACCGATAAATATTCTTACCAGTTTCCTTTTACCCGACAGCATCTGGCTTCCCTTACCGGTTTATGTGTAGAAACTGTTATCAGGGTTGTAAAGAAAATGGAAAAAGAAAAAGCGGTAAGAATCCGGAACGGTAAGATATTTTACTGATCTGTACTTATTGAACGGGTATCTATAATTAACGGAAACACTCATTAATCATATTTATACTCTTTTAAATATATACACTTTTTTATCATTTTATGATAAAGTATGATCATAAATAAATACCATAAATGGTTAGAAAAATACTATTAACCGGGATCCTATTTATAACTGGACTTAATAAATTTTTAAAATTTGTGCTTATAGAATGTTTTACATAATATAAATTTTACTTATATTTGTGGATCGAAATAATTTTTTTTCATCATTTGTGTTTTTTTAAGGTCTCCTCTAGGAGGCCTTTTTTTATGCTCTATATGACCGGACCGTGTGGTAGGTAAAAATACGGAATGATGAATTTGGTACTTTCTACTCTAACGTATATCTCTTTAAAGTGACAACTTTGTAATGTTAAACAACTTAAAAACATTACACCATGTCAACATTCAAAATCAACATCATTGCAGGACCACTTTGGAGCAATGACGAAGCACAAAAAATCGGAGGCCGTATTGCTGCGGCACATTTAGGAAAATTCACCGGACAATGGAGCACTATTGTCGAAGGTCAGATGAGCGTTATCGAAGTTGAATACGATACACAGCCATCCGGAAGTACAGAATATACGCTGGATGTTTTGGCAGGACCTATCTGGAGCAACGAAGATGCCAAGGAAATATGCCCTTCCATTTGTGCTTCTTACGGAGGTACCTGGAACGGACAGTGGACAACAGTCGTTGAAGGCAAGATGAGCGTTTGCGGATGCATATTCAAGTTCTAGAATTTATTTTAGATGAATACAAATCTCCGGGGAAACCTGGAGATTTTTTTGCCTTAATAATAATTTTTATTGGATGGTTTTTATAAAATCTGTAGGCCTCGACTGCATCACAGACTGGAAACTTCTTGTAAAGGCCTGAACACTTTTATACCCTACTTCATACGCTGTTTCAGAAATAGTAAGATCTCCCGAACTCAGGAGTTCCAGACTTTTTATGATTCTCAGAATCTGCTGATATTTACTTAAAGTCATGCCGGTTTCTTTTTTAAAGATCCGTTCCAGACTTCGTAAGGAAAGGTTGGAGACTTCACTCAGATCTTCTATTTTCACTTCTTCATGATAATGATTGTGCAGATAACCAATAGGCTGAGACAACCGTTTATCCGTAGGAAGACTAATGTGAAGTTTCAGAGAATGTTCTACAAATTGGGGCAATTCATTGAAAAGTGATTTTAAAACAGCATTTCATCAGGATTATTCTCCAAATTTTTTGACCATCTTTCCGAATACCTGATCATTTCCTTTAAAACAGGAGGAACTGAAAAAACATTGGTTTCAAGATGAAAAGAACTTTCTTTATCTACTTCTGCAAACATGATCATCAGCTTGATCTTCTCCGAATGCGAATTGGTTTTGTGTAGGGCACCGGGAGGAATCCATGCAGCATGATTCTGTGGAAGCAAATACATTTTCCCATCTACCGTAATGTATTGGAATCCACTTTCTACATACACCAGCTGGCCTTTTTCATGGGAATGAAGGATGTCGTCATGCCGCCAGTTTTCCTCAAACCATACAAAATAAGGCTTTTCGAGACTGTCCAGATCTATAGAATTATGTAGATTCATGTCGTTTTAAGTTAAAACTTTGGCAAAATTAAACAAAAGAGCTGAATTAATTTTGCCATAAATAAATTATATAATGAAGAATCAAACAAGAAAAAACGCTTCTTACGTTTTAATGCTGATTAATGTTTTAGTTGTGATCCTGGTTTCCAGCAATCTGAGATCCCCTATTATAGCTGTTTCTCCTGTGTTAGGTGATATTCGCGAAGCTTTGAAACTGAGCAGTTTTCAGGTCAGCTTGCTCACTTCTATCCCACTGTTTATGTTTGCTACCTGCTCTGTTCTTGTCAGCCGGTTTTCGCATCAGTTCAGCATCAGCAGGTTTCTGATGTATTCCTTAATTATTTTGAGCCTCGGATTATTCCTGAGAATCACAGGATCTCTTTGGATGCTGTTTGCCGGGTCGGTTTTTATCGGTCTGGGAATCTGTATCGGAAATGTGGTAACTCCGGGATATATTAAAAATAATTTTCCCAAGCAGATAGGATTGATGACCGGAATTTTTGCGGTCTCTATGAATCTTACTGCTGCGCTGGCTTCAGGTTTCAGCGTAAGAATTGGAGAATGGACAGGTTTCGGGTGGCGCGGTTCACTTGGAATATGGCTGGTGATTGCAGGACTTGGTTTATTTGTTCTTGTTCTTGAGCTATTGTTTAATAAGAAGAATAAAAATCAGTCAAAAACAGCATTAAGCGTCTCAGATTTTAATATGTTCAGATCTGCACAGGCCTGGAATATCAGCCTGTTTATGGGGCTGCAGTCGCTGTTTTATTATTGCATGATGGCCTGGCTGCCTTCTTTTTTAACTGATTCTGATATGCAGGTTGAAAGCTCAGGCTGGGTGCTGTTTGTTATTCAGATCACCATGATCCCTATTGCTTTCTCTGCACCAATTATTGCCAGTAAAATGAAGGATCAGCGGGTTCTTATCGTTTTCATTTGTACATTAATGTTGGGAAGTACCATGATGTTTATTGGGCTGCAGACTCAATGGATCTATGTTAATGCTGTGATTATCGGCATCTCTAATGGTCTGTCTTTCAGTTTGTCTATCCTTTTCTTTTCAACCAGGACAAAAAACAGTGCCAATGCTGTAAAAATATCCGGAATGGCTCAGTCTGTAGGTTATCTTATTGCAGCGTTCGGTCCGCCGGTTTTTGGAAAACTGCATGATTGGGACATTTCGTGGAAAAGTTCTTTTGGCTTCCTAAGTGTTGCTGTGGTCCTGATGTTCTATTTTGGAATGAAAGCAGCCAGAAATAAATGTGTGGAAGATTAAAATGATAAAGGCTATGTTCAAGCATAGCCTTTATGTTACTCTTTTCCTGTTGCTGGCTTCCACCCACTCATCTTTTTTACATTTGGAACAGTTTCCGGCATTTCCTCCGGTTTTTGATTCTGTATGGCCACAGAAAGTACAGGAATAAAAACCATCTTTCTGTATATTTTTCAAAGGATTTTTTAGTGAATCAGGCATGATAGGAAGACCCGGCTTCACCTTTTCATCCTCATAATAAAATACACTGATCTCACCGGAAATCTCTTCAATGGCCATTTCTACCTGTCCGAGCTGTGAAACTCCCTTCAGCCTGAGCTCTGCAAAAAATTCATCGCTGCCCAGGTTTTCCTTTTTAAAATTATCAATGGAAAATTCACCATTCCGGATGAGGCAGATGGAACTTCCTTCCACCAGCTTTTCAAATTTTTTACTTCTACCAATAAAATAAGTGACTATGCTGTATAATAGAATGATGATTATGAAAACAAGGATGGAAGAAATAATTCCCACATCTTTATTAAACATCGGATCTCCCGCAGCAGAACCCAGCCCTATGATCACTACCAGCTCGAAAATAGAAAGCTGCTTCACTCCTCTTTTACCCAAAACCCTGAGCCCTATGATGATGGCAAGAAACATAATGGCAGTACGGAGAATAATTTCTAAAAGAAAGGACCATTCTTCGTGGCCCAGAAATAATTCTTTCCAGTTAAGTTCTAAAAGAAACAGTGGCTTCATAGACATTAATTTTCAAAAAACATCCAAAAAATACGCCATTTAGGAAAGGAATCTGCTTTCTAATCAGTCATGAGAGCGGATCTCTCCGTCCTGCAAAATAAAACATCTGTCCTGAAGATTATTTTCATTGATTTTATCCTGAATAAATGAGCGGTTTTCCTTACAATGGCTCACTGCCTCAAGATGAGTCACCCAAACAGAAGCGTCCGGCGCATGCCTGCAAACCTTGGTGATATCCGGGCTGGTCATTATTATAGGATCTCCCACCACAAAAGTGGCTGCACCTCCTGCCACCACGATATGTTGAGGCTGATGTCTGTCGATTTCGGCGGCAATACCTTCATACCAGATACTGTCTCCAACGATGTATATACTTTTTTCTTCCGTTTTAAACACAAATCCATTCACTACTCCCATCTTCTCTCCTATTTCTCCGGTTCCATGACGACCTTCCGTTATAGAAATGTTGATATTTTCCCATGTAACAGCATTTTTAACAGGAATAATATTGGTAAATCCTGATTGTGAAATCTGATCTGCAATACTTTCCGGACATATGAGCGGAATATTTTTATTTAGAAGCTCAATGGCTTTTTCGTCCCAATGATCCGGATGAAGGTGAGTGACAGCCACGGCATCAATTGTTGACAGTTTATCTTTTAATTCCTTTTCACTGAACGGAAGATCAACCAGAGGGTTCTCCAATTCGTCACTCGTCATCGGAAATTTCCCTAAAGAACATTTTTCTCCAAGCATAGGATCGATTAAAATCTTTTTTCCTCCGATCTGGAGAAGCAATGTGGCATTGCGCCATAATTCTATTTTCATTTTGTATACTTTTGTGCTTGCAAAGCTATGGCTTAATCAAAGCTAAATAATAGACGGTTACCAAAAGGTTAACCATAAATATTTTTTAAAGGATGAATTTTGAAGAATTTAAAAACTGCGGGCTCAGAAGAAGTCTGGATATTCTCTCCGGAAAATGGAAGCCATTGATTTTTCAGAATCTTTTTGAAAAAGACGAGGTCCGGTTTATAGAATTGTGGAGAAATATGCCTCGGGTTTCAAAGAAAGTACTTTCGGAACAGCTCAAACAGCTGGAGGAAAACCATATGATCCAACGGATTGAAGTCTACAATTTTCCTCCGGAAGTTTATTACAAGCTTACGGATAAGGCCCGCGAACTGGGACCTATCCTCGATCAGCTGCACCAATGGGGAAATGAGCTGGCTCGCTGAACAGGCTCAGTACCTCAAGAATCGTCTGATAAATAAAATCCAGTTCTTCTGAAGTAATGCAATACGGCGGAACCAGATAAATGATATTTCCCAGCGGACGCATAATAATTCCTCTTTGCAGAAATTCATCATAGAGAATTTTTCCGGTTTCATTAAAATAAGAGGTATTTTGTTCTGTTTTATACTCAAAAGCGAGAATAGTTCCGGTCTGACGAATATTCCTAACATTGGGATGATGTTCCAGAACCTTGATAAAATCTGTATGCTGCCTGCTGATACGATCAATGGAAATTAATGTTTCTTCCTTTAACAAAAGCTCCATACTCGCCAGTGCTGCGGTACAGGCCAGAGGATTTGCAGTAAAAGAATGGCCGTGAAACAGGGTTTTATACTTATCGTCCGACAGGAAAGCATTGAAAATCATCTGCGAACAGGTAGTAATTCCCATAGGCATCGTTCCTCCGGTCAGTCCTTTTGAAAAGCACATGATATCCGGTGTTTCGGTAAGATGATCAGCTGCAAACAATTTTCCTGTTCTTCCAAAACCTGTAAAAACTTCATCCTGAATCATCAGTATTTCTTTATTCCGGCAGAATTTCATGAGTTCGTCAAGATATTCAGCCTTATACATCAGCATTCCGGCTGCACCCTGTACCAGCGGCTCATAAATAAAACAGACTGCTTCCTCTGCTATATCTTCAATTTCAGCCTTCAGGCGCTCAATATTTTCAGCATTGGGAGTGTCAATAAAAACCACTTCAAAAAGCATACTTCCGAAAGGTTTTGTCCATACACTTCTTCCGCTCACAGACATAGCTCCGAAAGTGTCACCATGATATGCCTCTTTGAAAGCCAGAATTTTTGTTTTTTCTTTTCCGAGATTATAAGCATACTGAATACTCATTTTCAACGCTACTTCCACTGCTGTGGAGCCATTATCCGAATAAAAAACTTTTTTTTGGTTTTCCGGAAGCAATTTTAAAAGGTTTTCTGAAAGCTGAACAGCCGGTTCATGTGTAAAACCCGCAAAAATAACCTGCTCCAGTGTATTTAGCTGCTGAGATACCCGTTCGGCAATATAAGGATGGGCATGTCCATGTAAAGTTACCCACCATGATGAAACAGCGTCAATATATTTTTTTCCTTCATCGTCATACAGGTAAACACCCTTTCCTTTTACAATAGGAATGGCGTCTCCAGCTGTTTTCATTTGGGTATATGGATGCCAGTTGACGGCTTTATCTCTCTCTTTTAAATTATACATAGGCTAGTAAATTAGAGATCAGTATTGAAATTGAAGACAGAATATGTGAACTTAAAGCCAAAAAAATCATTATTTATATTTTACAGGTTGATTTTACTTCTGATTTCATTGGTTTTAACCCTAAGGTTTCCAGCATCTGCATGTCTTCGGAAACTCCCGGATTAGGGGTTACCAGTAAGGTTTCCCTTTCTCCTGTAAAAATAGAATTGGCTCCTGCCATGAAGCACCAGGCCTGTTCTGTTTCGTTCATTTCGATGCGTCCTGCACTGAGTCTTACCATTGAGGAAGGCATGACAATTCTGGCTGTAGCAATCATTCTTACCATTTCCCAGGTATCCACTTTTTCATTATCCTGAAGCGGTGTTCCTGCTACCCTTGCCAGTGCATTGATAGGAACAGATTCCGGATGTTTGGGCATCGTTGCAAGGGTTAAAAGCATTGAAATTCGGTCTCTGTGTGTTTCTCCCAACCCGATAATTCCTCCTGAGCATACTGTAATTCCGGCTTTTCTGACGTTATTGATCGTATTGATTCTGTTGTCAAAAGTCCGGGTTGAAATAATTTCTTCATAATACTGTTCGGAAGTATCAAGATTATGGTTGTAAGCATAGAGACCTGCTTCCTGAAGACGGACAGCCTGTTCTTCAGTAAGCATTCCAAGGGTACAGCAAACTTCCAGTCCCAGTTCATTGACTCCTTTTACCATATCGATTACCCTGTCGAAATCACGGTTGTCTCGAACTTCACGCCATGCAGCAGCCATACAGAAACGGGATGATCCGCTGTCTTTAGCTTTCTGGGCATGGGCAATAACGGTTTCTGTGGGAAGCAATGCCTGAACTTTAATATTGGTATGATAACGAGCCGCCTGACCGCAGTACGAGCAGTCTTCAGGACATCCTCCCGTTTTAATCGATAATAATGTTGATATCTGTACTTCTGAAGGGTCATGCCACTCACGGTGAACCGTTGATGCTTTGTAAACCAGTTCAAGAAGAGGCAGATGATAAATTTCTTCTATTTCTTCTTTTGTCCAGTTGTTTCTGATGGTTGTTTTTTTATCCATTATCATAAATTTATTTTTGTTAAATATTCTGCAGCAGCTTTAATGCTGTTTTTTATAGGTTGATCCATTTCAGGAATACGGATAATCCTGGTTTCTTTCTTTATAAATTCTGTTATCACTCTTTCTGTATCCGGAGGAAAAGTTCCGTTCAGAATGAGGAATTCCAGTTTAATTTCTTTTTGATATAATGCTATGACAGAGAGCAATGTATGATTAATGCACCCTAAATAATTCCGCACCACTAATCCGACGGGAAGTGACAGTTTTTTAATCAGGTCGATCATGAAAACATGGTCAGAAAGAGGGACCATAAGTCCTCCTGCTCCTTCTACAATAAGCTTATTCTCCGTTTCAGGCAGCTTAAACAAGTCAAGATTGATCTGTACATTTTCCTCTCTTGCGGATTGATGCGGTGACGCAGCCAGCTTAAAACGGTAGGTTTCTGGGTGACATACTGTGTTTTCTGTCCAGGATTCTATTTTATGACTGTCAGTATAATCGAGATCTCCGGATTGTACAGGTTTCCAGTAATCAGCTTTAAAATATTCTAACAAAACAGCTGAGCAGATGGTTTTTCCTACTTCGGTTCCTATACCGGTGATAAAGAGTTGATTCATGTGGGTGGGCGTTACGTGATACAGGTTATTAACTAAGTGTTTTTGTTACGGGTTTTATTGGTTCATTATCAATAGCTCTCGGCTTTCTCCGCCTTTTCGCCTTTTTTACCATTTTACTTTTTAGCCCTGAACAAATCGTCTGATAATCCCCGCCATTTCAACAATTTCCTGCTCAGTATTAAAACTATGCAGACATATCCTGAGCCTTTCAGTTCCCGTTTTTACCGTTGGGCTGTAGACCGCATAGGTCAGAAATTCTCTGGCAGATAATACTTCCTGTAAAGCTTTCAGCTGATGATTGTCGGAAATTATTACGGCTTGTATCGGGCTCATTTCTGAAGAAGGGGTTTCTATATTTTGATTTCTGAAGATTTTTATGTTTTGAGAGAGTTTTTCCTGTAATCCGGGTTTTTGGTTTATGAATTCATAGCCTGTCTTTATACTCAGCCACAGGAAGTCCTGAGCGGATGTTGTATAAATAAACGGCGAGGCAAAATTCACTAAATAGGATTTTACGGTTGCATTGCAAAGAATAGCAGCTCCGTGAGCTCCCAAAGCTTTTCCATAGGTTATTACAGTTGCAAAAACATCATCCTGCAGCTGGTGATTTTCAACCAATCCATATCCGAAAACTCCGAAAGCATGAGCTTCATCCACCACCAGTGCTGCATTGTATTTTCTGGCTAAGGATGCTATTTCCTGAAGCGGAGCAAGATCCCCATCCATAGAATAAAGACTTTCTATAGCTATAAAGCATCGTCCGGACTGTTTTTTCAGGATATTTTCCAGATCATCAGGATCATTATGCCTGAATTTTATTTTTTTTGCGTGGGACATTCGGCAGGCATCATGAACTGACCGGTGGATCTGTTCATCCACAATAATGGTATCGTGACGGTCCGGTAATGTAGAAAACAGAGCCAGATTGGCATTGTAGCCGGAGTAGAAAAGCAGGGCTTCAGAATATTGATGCTGTTGGGCAATATAGTTCTCCACTTCGGCCACTACTCTGCTGTTTCCGCTGATCAGCCTGGATCCTGAACTTCCTGAGAGTAACGCAGGATTTTCCTGAACATAGCTCAGCAGTTGCCATTGCAATTCTTCATTTTTAGCCAAACCAAGATAATCGTTGGAATAAAAATCTATGCCTTTTAATTCAGGCTTTAATGTTCTTAATATTCCGGTTTCATTTCTCCGGTCAAGAGCTTCCCTGAATTTTTTAAGCATAATCCAATTGTGACACTTCCTTTGCTATAGCATTGATCCACTGATTGTTCAGTTCCTTTTCTATAGTCAGAATATTTTCAGCATGCTTTTGCCATTCCACAGAAAACTCATTGAGCTGGTTAATCATTTCTTCAAGGTGTCCCTCTTCTTCCAGAATAATAGATTTTACCATAATCCTTGAAGATTGCTTAGTCAGAATATCCTGATATACCGGATACAGCTCGTCTGCCCGGACTTCAATGGCATAGGTCACAAAAAGGTAGGCTGCATATTTAAGCTCTTCTTTATTTAAATTAAAGACAGTCTGAAGATACCTGCATGCCTTTATATCCAGTGAATGAAGATACTGTCTGGTGGCAATGGAAGCCAGAAGTTCATCTGCCTCATAGGTTGTGCATATCTCCGGATCTATCTTTCCAATCTGTTTTTTCAAATAATAAGCATGACGGTGTTCTTCAGCAGCATGTTTCAGCTGTATCAGCGTAACAGAAACCGGATGTTCGCACCTGGAAATTTTCCTGGCACCGGCATTTTCCATAAATGAGAGGGTATTCAGCCATTTGGCGTGAGTTGCGCTGTCCTGTACAATTTTTTCAAGCAGTTGATGAAATTCCATAGGTTTATCAATTTTGGTTCGAATTGCGTGATTCGGGTTTCGAGATACGGGATAATATTAATTCGAGTTAATGCTTAAAAGAAGGCTAAAACCTCCAATCTCCGAATCAAATAAAGCGTATGTCGAAACCAGTAACCCGCAACTTTAATTTATTCACTCCAAAATTAGTATATTGCCGGACCATTAAAAGGTGCCAGTTTTAATATTATGGATAGTCCGGTTAAAATTCCTTATCAAAGTTTTATAGAAATTGACAGAAATTCAGAAACATCGATCTATATGCAGATTGCGAATCAACTGATCAATGCTATTCAAAGAGGATTTTTGCCTTATGGTACAAAATTGCCGGGAACCAGAACATTCAGTGAGGTTTTGGATATTCACCGGAATACGGCTGTTGCAGTCTATGATGAATTGTCTGCACAGGGCTGGGTGGAAAGTCTTCCGAATAAAGGAACTTTTATCATCGGGGAACATCAGGAGAAACCTGTGAAAGTGAAAAATTTTGAAAAAAACAGTCTTCAGAATTATCCTCAGGTGACAGGATTTTCATTTAAAAGTTCAAATATCTTAGACAATCCTTTTGAGCATTCGGATTGTGAATATATTTTTAATGACGGAGTTCCGGACATCAGACTGACGCAGATCGGCCAGCACTCGAGGTTTTACAGCTCAATTCTTAAAAGGAAATCCAACCAGAAAATGCTGGGTCATTACAATCACGACGGCAGTGAGTTTTTTAAAGAACATCTTTCTAGATATCTCAATCTGTCCCGTGGACTGCCTATTTCAAAGAATAACCTTCTTATTACCCGAAGCACTGAAATGAGTATTTATATTGTTTCCGAAATCCTGCTTTCTGAAGGCGATACGCTATTGGTAGGGGCTCTGAGTTATTTTTCTGTCAATATGATTTTTCAGAAAAAAGGAGTGAACATCTTATCAATGCCTATTGATCAAGAAGGAATTATCGTGGACAGTGTCCGGGAAATCTGTAAAAAACAAAAAATCCGGATGCTTTACCTTACCCCGCATCACCACTATCCCACTACCGTTGCATTGAGTGCACAGCGAAGGCTTGAGCTGCTGGATCTTGCCCATGAGTACGGGTTTGTGATCCTTGAAGATGATTATGATTACGAATTTCATTATGATAAAAGTCCGATTCTTCCTTTGGCAAGTGCAGATACCAACGGAATGGTGATTTACATTGGCTCTTTCGGCAAATCTCTGGCTCCGGGATTCAGAACGGGTTTTATTGTAGCTCCGGAAAACCTGATGGCTGAAATGCGGAAATACCTCGGAATTATAGACCGTCAGGGTGATATTTTAATGGAGAGGACCTTGGGAGAAATGATTGAAGAAGGCGAAATCCACCGTTATCTGAAAAAATCACTGAAGGTGTATCAGGAAAGACGGGATTATTTTGCTGAACTTCTTTACAAGCATTTAGAAGGGTTAATCCGGTTTCAAAAGCCATCCGGGGGACTTGCTTTCTGGCTGGAATGGAATGTACCGATTAATCTGATGCAGTTGAGCAGAAACTGTGCAAAGGATAACCTTTTTATTCCGAAGACACTGCTTTATCAAACCAAAAATCTGACTGCGATGCGGTTGGGTTTCGGAAATTTCAATGCTGATGAAATGGAAAGAAGTATCGGAATTTTCGCGGAAAATGTGAAAAAGCTTATTGATGATAAGTAATCTCTCGCAGATTGAGCAGATCTGGCAGATGTTTGCGTAGTATTCATCTGTGTAATCTGCGGGAGAAAGAATATAACAGTTGAGTTTTTAATCTAATGAAAATTGACAGCTTTACTTTTCTTTTTCTTCGGTTTTTTCTTCTTTCTGTTCAGATAAATAATGAATCCGGTGATGGGAAGTGAGGCTGCAATGATACCAGCGAAGAGATACAGAACCCTTCCGGGCAGTCCAAAAATGCTTCCCATGTGAAGATCATAATTTCTTGCTCTTAATGCAGTGCCGTACCCGATATTCTTATCATTATAGAATTGATGTTTTAATATCTTGCCAGAATACTGATCAAAGTTAAACTGTTCATTCTGGTATTGTTTATTGCCGAAGGTCACCTCAGCATAATAAGTTCCTTCTTCTGTTTTGGGAAAGCTGATAAGTGCTGATTTTTTATCTGTCAGACTTTTCTCCACTTTGTTTCCAACCAAATCCAGAATATTTTTAGGGTCTGAAAATTTTTCGGCAGGTAGGGTGCTTTTGGCTTTCTGTTCGGTTTTTGCTTTTCCATTCAGCGTTTTTTTAACCCATTTGTCGAAGCCTTCAAAATTCCAGATTAATGCGGAAAATGTGATCAGAAGTAAAGGAATGACCGCATAAAATCCCAGGACATTGTGCATATCATAATTGATTCTCTTCCATTTTGCTGATGTTTTAATCAGAAACATTCCTTTCAAGGCTTTCTTATTCATCTTGCGGGGAAACCAGATCACCAGTCCGGAAACCAGCATAATTACCAATATCAAAGTGGAATATCCTGTAATGGTCTTACCTATTTTTTCACCCAGTAAAAGCCGGCGATGAAGATCCATGACAATCTCAAAAAAATCATTTTTAGCATTTTCAACGTCAAGAACTTTTCCGGTGTAAGGATCTACATATACCCTGTAATAATAGATATAAGTGCCCCAGTAAGTCAAAGCTTCGTCATTCATCTTTAATGACCTGAATGCATAGCTTCCGGATGGATCCGAGGATATCTCTACCCTGCTCACTTTCAGACTGTCCGGCAGAGCATGTTCCGCATTTAATTTGAGGACAGAAAATGGTAATTTTTCTTTTCTGATGGTTTTAACGAAATATTTCTCCGGGTGTATGGCATGTTTCAATTCTTTTTCAAAAGCGAGAATACATCCTGTTGCTGCCATTATTACAACTATAAGCCCGGACGTTAACCCGAGCCATAGATGTAACTGATATGCTGTCTTTCTCAGTGTAGAATTCATATTAAAATTTAAGAGTTACCTCCGCAACAAAGTTACGTGGCATCTGGGCAACTATCACCCCCTGCCCTGCGAAATACTGTACATTCCCTAAATTATTCATTTTAAATCCTAATCTGTATCGTTCTTTTTCAAGAGATACGGAAGCATTTACTAAAGTATAAGCCGGGAAAGTAAATTGCCCGGTAGTGGTATTATCTACAGTAATCTGCTCACCCACACGGTTGACTCCAAAACCTAAACCAAGACCCGAAAGCCCTTTGATTGGCAGAACATAGCTCACCCATGAATTGAATACATTGGCAGGACCTGAAGATGACGGACGGCGGCCTTCCACATTGGCAGCAGCCCTTACAAATTTGCTGTCGTTATAAGAATATCCTGCCATAATGTTCAGCCCCTGGATCGGGTTCAGAATGGTTTCAATTTCGAAACCTTTACTTCTTTGCTCTCCGTCCTGGATCGTTACATTATAGTTTTTTCCGTCCCGGACAATTGGTTCAATTCTTAACATATTATCGACCAGAATATCATAATATCCAAGCGTGAAATTCACCTTGTTTCTCCAAAGGTTTCCCTTGAATCCCACCTCCCACTGGTTGGACCTCTGCGGTTTGAAATCTCCACTATAGTCTGCAAGCGGCTGAGCCACCGGAACTACATTACTGAAGCCATTCATATAGTTGGCATAGGCTGACAAATGGTCTTTAAGAATCTGATAGGATAAACCGAATTTCGGAGACAATGCATTTTGGTTGAATGTTCCTGTGTTGATATTGGTGTTCAGGTCAAGCTGTCCGTTACTTTCATAATGATCAAAACGTAAGCTCAGCAAAGCAATCAACCGGTCTGTAATATAAACTGCATCAGAAACGTAAGCGCCATATATATTGCTTGATGAAGTATTCCTCACTAATGCTCCCGAAGAAGTCTGAATTTTCTGCAATGCCAGATCTTTGGAAATATTACCGTATGTTCCCGTTACAGGCGCTACCACTGGTGCTGTAGGATTCTTCCCGTCAATATAATCAAACACAACAATCGGAGAAAGGTTATTATTCTGAGACTGGTTTAAATAATCTAACCCCACAAGCAGTTTATTTTTAATGGTTCCGATATTAAATTCTCCGTTAAAATTCTGCTGGATGCTGGTAGATGCGCCTTCCCCGTTCTGCCACTGTACATTACGCTCCAAAAGGTTATCTGTAGCTCCTCTCATAAACTGATACTGATACAAGCCTTCTGTTTTTCTATAATTTCTCGAGACCAAAGTCTGGGAACTCCACTGATCTGAAATTTTGTAATTCACCTCAGCTTTTACATTGATGGAAGGCGCCTTCAGGCTCATGTCATTATTGGAATAAGACCTTTTCCAGTCAAATCCGAGTTCATCCGGAGTTCTTGCGATGAATTGCCTGTTTCTCGGTAAAAAGATAATCGGGGTGTTCGTTCCTTCATAGGTGTAAATCTGTGCACCAAGGCTGAATTTCAGCCTGTCATCCACCTGATAGCTGAATGTAGGAGCCACAAACATAGATTTTCTGAACTCAGAATCTCTGAATCCGTTCTGATACTGATAAGCGGCATTCAAACGGAACAGTGTTTTTCTTGAATCGGTAATAGGTCCGTATACATCGGCAGTCACACGGTTCAGGTTATAGCTTCCCAAAAGATACGAAGCCTCTCCTCCGAAATAATCTTTTGGTTTTTTGGTCGTTACATTGATCAGTCCTCCGAAAGAGTTTACCGCACCGCCATACAAAGTTCCGGAAGGCCCTTTGATGACATCAATACGTTCAATATCCGCAGGATCAATTTCTGAATTGGTTGTTGCAGGAACTCCGTCTACCATAGAAACCCTGGTAGGAAATCCTCTTAAATTATAATAAAAACTTCCGTCTCCTGCTCTTCCTGCACTTCCCTGCATTTTTACAATACCGGGAGCGTTTTTCAGGGCGTCCGAAACATCATAGATAAGCTGCTCTTTCAGAATCTGCCGGTTAATGCTTGTATAGAACTGCGGATTTTCTATATTTTTCAATGGCATTTTTGAGATTGAAGTACTGTCTCTGTCCAGAAATTTGTTTCTGCTGAAGGCATACACTGTGATTCCTTCTATGACATTATTTTCCTGGGAGGTATAAATAACCGGAATTTCAAAGACATCTTTTTCAATGCGGATCTGCTCACGCATCAGTTCAATATCATTCAAAACCACCTGAAGCGTATATTCTCCCGGTGGCACATTATCAAAGTGATATTCTCCTAAATTATTGGTTTTGGCCTGATAAGGTGTATTTACTAACCTTAAAAGTGCATTTTTTACAGGCGCTTTTTCAGACAGCATGATCTTCCCGTTAACACGTTCGCTCTGCTGGGCAGAAACAAAAAGCGGGAAGCTGACAAGTAATAAAAGTAATATAGGGGTTTTAAATTTTTTCATGCTGTAAATTTTGAAGCAATGGATAGTTGATTTTGCCGTTTTGTGATAATGGGAATGATTCTATATGCTCGGTGCTTACATACTGCGGATTGATGCGCAGTTTATTCTTAATAATTTCCTTAATGACCTGGGGGTCTATCTCTTTGTTGTCATACAGAACAATGATCTTTTTGTCATTGCCGTTCAGACAGACCACTGTATTTCCTTCCAGTTCATTTTTAAGGATAAATTCTACCTCATCCAGGTTGAGACGGATCCCGAAAAGCTTCATAATCCTCTTAATTCTTCCTGTAATATAGTACAGTCCGTTCTGGCCTCTTCTGGCAATATCTCCGGTACGAAGAAGCTTAGGCTGTTCATAAGTAGTCAGATCTTCTAACTTGTTGGCATAGCCTCCGCTGATGCTTGAATGCAAGAAAAGCAGCTCATCCGTTTCCGGATCAATCTGGAAGCTTCCTCCGTGTACAGGAGTTCCGATTGAAGTTTCTTCTTCCAGAAGGCCATCTGTGGTAAGATAAGCCATTCTTCCGCCGGCTTCAGTTTGTCCGTACTGGGCAAAGAACTGTTTTTCAAACTCATGGCAGTAATTGAAGATGGTTTTTCTCAATTCAGCATTGATAACGCCTCCTGTATGGGTCATATATCTTAGACTGGAACTGTCTTTTCTGAAAAATCCTATCCTGTTAAGATTTTCGTACAGATAAGGGACACCGCCAAGCGTGCTGTAGCCATACTCTTCCATTTCGTCCCAGAATGCTTTCTGCATGATGTCTTTGTCCGTGCATACTATTCTCCCCGCCCGCATACAGTTGGTGGTGAAAATAGAAAAACCATATACGAAATTAATCGGTACGTTAAGTGGAACGACATCTGTTTCCAGGATCGGCATGTACTGAAGGATGCTGATGGCATTCTGATAAAGGTTTTCATCTGAAAGCTTAACCAGCTTTGGAATGCCCGTGGTCCCGGAAGTGCTCAGCAGGATCTTGATTTCAGGATGAATCTCCACTTTGGGCTGACCATCTTTTTTAGCAAAAATCTTCACCGTTTCTGAAAATTCCTTCAGTTCATATCCCTGAATCTCTTCTCTTGAAGGATCAAAGATATACTTCGGATGGTATTCCGCTTCCAGACGTTCTTTAAATTCCGGATGAAGTTTCTGTCCCAAAACAGCAATGGCATGTGCCGTTCCATAGAAATTGAGGAGAACCTCAACGCTTGACAGCTGATTGTCATTGTACAAAAAGATCAATCCTTTTTCTACAGGATTGAGTCCTAAAGAACGGTACAGCGTTCCAACCAGCGTGGTGGCACCGGTGGAAGCATCTGTAAACAAGAGGTTCTTGTTGGCAATTACATTTTCTAAAATTTTCATATACTTAGTTTTCTACGAGTACATCGTATTTTTTCATTTTTTCGCGGATCTTTCCTACGGTTCCCATTTCAAGGATGTCGTTGAAATCAAACTTAACCTGGTAGAACTGCTCCAAAGCTTCTACAATAAGCAGATGCGACATGGAATCCCATTCAGGGATTTCCTGATATGTAAGATTTTCGTCTACCAGTTCTTTTTTCACAGCGATTGCTGATGCTATAATTTCGTAAAATTCGTCTGTTGTGTGCATTTTAAATTTTTATAGTTTTCCATTTACCATTTTTGAAGATCATTAAGAATAAAACAGCCAGTACGATTTCCGAAGAAACGATGGCGGTAAATATTCCTTTCAGTTCCCACTGAAGTCTTATCCCAAGCAGATACGCCAGAGGAAGCTGAATAACGTAGAACATGATCATGTACAGCAACGTTACCTGCATAATATTGCCGGCGGCATTAAGTGCACGGCTGATCACCATTGTAAAGCCCAGTAAGAGATAAGCCATAGAGACCACGTGGATGTATTGTATGGCATATCGGGCTACATCGGCTTCCTTAGTGAAGAAAGTCACCACATATCCTGCAGCAAACTGCCAGAATATGGCAACAAGTACCAGGTAAGTCATATTGATTCCTCCGGCTCTCCATACTGTTTTTTCTGCGCGGTCCGGATTTCCGGCTCCTAAATTCTGTCCGGTAAGAACACCGGCGGCATTTCCTATTCCCCAGGCAGGCATCGTTGCTACGGAAGCAATTCTCTGGGCAATAATATAGCCTGCCAGTGCCGTAGTTCCGAAGGTGGCAATAATCTTCACCATGATCAGCCAGCTGGAAGCAGGAATAATGTACTGAACCAGCCCGCCAAAAGTAATTTTCAGTATTTTCCTGATTAAAGGCAGGTCAACGTGGAATTTCGTAATAATATTGACACTTGTCCTGTGGGTAAGAAGAATAAAGAACTGGTATAAAACCGCCATTAATCTGGATAAAATGGTAGCATACGCCAGTCCCATCAATCCGTAAGCAGGAATAAAGCCTAACCCGAAAACAAGAATTACAGCCAATACCATACTTGAGATATGACAGAGCCAAAGCGATTTCATTGCAATATCGGCATCCCCAGCTCCTCTGAACAGCCCGTTAATGGACAGGCGCAGAATTACCAGACCAATACTTAAAAAGACCAGTCTGGAAAAGGAAAGCCCGTTTTCAACAATATCTGTATTAAAGCCGAGAAAACTGATGATTTTCCCTGCGAAAAGAAATGACAGACCGCCAATCAGTAAAGCAAAAGCCACAGCCAGCAATATGATGTAGTGGGCAGTTCTGCTCATGCCTTCCTGATCCTTTTCCCCGGCTCTTCTTGCCGTGAGTGTCGCCGCAGCTATACCCAGTCCAATGGCAATAGCATTGGCAAAATTGATATAGTTGTCTGCAATTCCTACAAGACCAAGGACTTTATCGCCCAGTTTTGCAATAATCAAAAGATTGATACTTACAAATACGGATTCCATCACCAACTCCATCACCATAGGAATGGCAAGGCTGAAAATAGAACGGTTGATGCTGCCTGAAGTAAGCTCGACTTTTTTCCCCGCCATTGCTCCGTATGCAAATACAGAGCCTTCTTTTACAAGATGCAGAAGCTTTCTCATACTTCCGCTACCGAGTTTTTATTCGCAATCTGATACAGCGGATTCGGCAGTGCACCATCCTTTTTCGGAATCGCAAATGCTTTATTTTCGCTGTAACCACCATTCTTCAGGCGCACACTGTTGATGTAGAACCTTTTGAATGAAGGAACATACAGATCGTATTTTTCGTAGCGTTCGTTCAGATGGGGATTCTGATTTTTGTAATTCTCAACACATTCGTGAACAAGAGTCCAGAATGTTTCTTCCTGAAAATTGGAATAGGTATGCAGGACATTGGATAAGTATCTGAAGAATGCATCAAAAATACCTAAAAGAATAGACAAAGGAACATTTTCCTTATTGGAAGACTGGATCAGTCCGTCTGCCAGATGATCAGGAAGTTTTTCCCTTGCTTCTGTCGTCAGGACAATATCGTCTACAAAATCTTTGATCACAATTCTCTGCGGTATTCCGTTTTTCAATACGACCATAATGTTTTCTCCATGAGGCGTCACACAAAGAGAATGGGTATAATAAATGTGAAGAAGCGGTGTAAGATAAGCGTCAAGATAATCCGTAATCCATTGTCTGATGGTGATTCCAGCTTTTTCTGCAAAAGCTTGTACTAAAGGAACTCCGTTTTGATCTACAAATAAAAGAGAAGCCATAGTAAACATTTCTTCGTCTTTTTTTAAGTATTTGCAGGCACTTTCACGCCATAAAGCTCCCAGAAATTCATTATACTGATAAGGAACGCCTGCAATCGAACTGTATTGAGGGTGCAGATAGGCAATAGAAGCTTCTTCTCCTAAAAATATTGTGCCTTTTGCTTCTAAATAAGCATCGTCTTTAATCAGTCCTTTCACCCAATCTGTAATAGCTGGGGCAATTTTCATCTGCTTAGGAGACAGACCTCTGATATTTCCTGTGCTTAAAATAGAAACCGCGGTCTTCAGGTATCTTTTTTCAGGATGATTAATATTAAATAACGTACGGATGCTCTGCTGCGGGCTGTAGATATCATTTCCTTCTCCCAAAAGAATTAAAATACCGGATGCAAGATCTCCCGCAAAATGAATTTTCAGCTTATTTTTCCACTGCCACGGATGTACCGGAATTAAATTGTAATCCTCAGGAGACTTTCCGGAATCAATCAACCTTTGTTGAAATGACTGATACAGTTCGTATCCCATTTCAGAACGATAAAATCCTTCCTGATCTATAGGGTCCAGCGACTGGAAAGATGATCTGTCTTTATGGGCAGCCAGCCATAAAACTTTTAAGTCCTGTCCGGCTTCCGGAGTAAATTTCTCAAGATCAGCAGGAGAAAACCCTAATCTGCTTTTGTTTACGATCACCCATGGGTGACCTGTCATCTGATGTTCTACCGTTTGGTAATTGCTTAATGCCAGCTCTTTTGAAGATTTTACCCCTCTTGACAGGATCAATGTATCGCAATATAAAGTATGAAGTAATTCTTCTGTATATCTGGCTAAGGTATTGGCATCCAGATCAAATACAGTCTGCATTTCAATAAAGAACTGCGTGGTATTCAGCGATGAGGTTTTTATACCGTTTTCTGTTTTCACGATACTGTCTTTATCAATATGCCAGTAATCCATCATTCTTTCCTGTCCGCGGAAGCTGTATTCTATGTTTTCGATTCCGGTTTTAAACCTGAAAACTGTAAATCCAAGCTCATCCTGGACTACCGGAATGGGTTTCAGCCGTTCTTCATGCATCAGTTCTGCAATCGTCTTGGCCATGAGATCCCTGTTGGCCTGCAACCAGATTTCCTGGCTGAATGTATTATTATTTAAATTGGTGTTCATTTCTGTTATATTTTCTCGGTGGCTACAGCTGCATGTTTTTCTACGTCAAAATCCTGGAAAGCGATTTTCTTTTCGATCTTATAATATTCTCTTCCTAATATGTCATTGATAATATAGGAATTACGGTACGCAGCCATTCCAAGGTCTGTTGAAATATAGCTGTGGGTATGTACTTCCGCATGAAGAACATAAATTTCGCCACCGTTATGATCTATAGAATAATTTCTGTTCACGGCAAATAAGCCGCTTGAATCTCTTTTAATTCTGGACTGGATATTCTTTAAGAAAACAGGTTCGTGATAACGGTATCCGGTTCCTACTACCAGATAATCAGCTTCCTGTTCGTATGGAATTTCCTGCTCCAATTGGGTGAATTCAAGGACTAAATTGTCCTGGCTACTGTTGTCTACTCTGTCCAGCTGGCTGTTTGGAATGATGGTAAGCTTAGGATCAGCATTATCAATATTCAAATCGTAGATGAAGTCATAGATTTGGTTGATCAGGTCGTAATTGATTCCTTTAAACTGTGCCTGCTGCTTGCTCAAAATGGTTTTTCTTGAGGCTTCGCTTCTGCTGTAGAAATAATCTACATAATCAGGAGAAGTAAGCTCTAATGTCAGCTTTGAATATTCCATCGAGAAGAAGCGGTCCGGACGGGAATACCAGCCCAGCTGTGTGTTTTCGTCACGGTTTTGTAACAGATCATAGAAGACTTCGGCAGCACTCTGTCCCGAACCAATCACAGCAATTTTTTTACCTTTTGCTAAAAGTTCTTCCTTGCGGTACAGATAAGAGCTTGTATGAAGAATACGCGAATCTTCTTTCGGAATAAATGAAGGAATATGCGGCTGCGTTCCTGTTCCCAGGATCAGTCTTTCTGTTCTGAAAACTTTGGTTTCTTTGGTTTTGGTATGAACTGTTGTAATTAAATATAATCCGTCTTCATACACAATATCCACAACCTGCGTGGAGAAACGGCACTGCGGCAGCTGGCTTACGACCCACTGACAGTAACGGTTATACTCTTTTCTCGGAATGAAAAAATCTTCCCTGATAAAGAATTTGTACAACCTGTTGGTTTCTTTTAAGTAATTCAAAAGGCTTAACGGGTTGGTAGGATCTGCCATTGATACGCAGTCACACAGAAAAGGCGTCTGCAATGTTACATGGTCGATCATCAGTCCCGGGTGCCAGTCGAAGCCGTCTCTCTGGTCAAGGAAAAGGGTTTTTAATTCAGAAATCGGGTTGGATAAAGCAGCCAGTCCTAAATTAAAAGGACCAATTCCAATTCCAATCACATTATATATATTCTCATTATTCATGTTCAGTAATTTTTACGGTAAATTCTACATCTTTGTTCTGAGGGAATTTTTCCCAGTACCATTCTCTGTAGCAGAAGTTCAGGTTGGCTTTTTTATGGGGCATTTCAATGACTTTATCCACTTTGAAACCCACATGGGCTTTATTCATCATAGAAGCCAGGGAATCCACCGAGCCTTCCCCTACCATTTTTCCAACCTCGGGCTGGGCAAATACATAATCTACCATAGACTGTGTGGAAGGAGAGACGTATTTTTTCTTCGGATCCGTCGGCGCAATGAACTGGTGCGTTCCATAATCGGTTGGCAGTACTTCATAGTAATCTCCTACGATATCCCTGCATGGCCAGTACACCTCAATATTACAGGTAGGTTCACCATTGCTCATCACGATATAGCTGTGCGCTTCATCACCCGGAAGCATCAGACGGTAATAGGTTTCCAGCTCATCAATCGGCCAGTTCATCTGCCAGATTTTGATGGCATGTTCACGGTTAAACCATTCATGAAGCATTTCAAGATCTTCGTCAAGATCTATCGGTCTCATGGTAACTGTAACATCATCTTTCTGAAAATAGCGGCTGAAAAACACCTCTTTTCCTTTCGGCTTAATCAGCTGATCAGAGAAATAATGATAATGAAGAAGGTTCGGAACTTTAGCATAAGAAATAGCTCCTGCGCTTGTGATTCCGTCAATTTCATTAGCCACTGCTTTAAAATTGGTTTTGGTTCCCCAATAACGGTTTTCAAGGGCATAACGCGTGAAATCTGAAGGTTCCTCCTGGTGAATTCTTTCAAATTCATCATGTAAAATATTGATAAGATCCCTTTCCTCTGCCCATCCGGTTTTCCCTAAAGAAGCAATCAATGCCGTAAGATTGCTCACCAGTACATGATAAGAAATAATGTCCAGAAGACGCTCATCCCGGATGAAAAGGTCTTCGATTTCAGGATATTCCTTTAAAAGCTCAGTGTATTGTTCTCTGGCGCTTTCTCTTAATAAATATCCCTGTGCATCCCTTACAAAAAGAGTCTGTGGCATCAGTTGGTCATCCATTTGTATCAGAAGGTTCTGCTGGTGGGCTTCAGGAGCCATGCCGTATTTGCTGTATAAATGGTTTAAAGGAGTAATCAGCAATTTAATATACTTCTCAAACCATAATTTCACGGTTTCTTCCAAACTTGTTCCCAGATTTTCTGAAACTTCCGTAAAGAATTTCTGAATAAAATTTTGTTCTTCTGCAGGTTCATCCTGACAAAGTCTTGCCAGTAATACAATTTTGTCTTCCGCTGAAAACGGATTTTCACGGATCAGAAGATTAAGGCTTTCGATATTTTTATCTTCATGGTAAACGCCTAATGTTACCGGTTCCAGAAGTAGTTTAAATTGATTGAAATCATTTTCAAAAGATGCTCCGGCATGCTTCCGCCATAACGCTGATGCATAGCCTCTGGCCAGATCTTTCTCCGTATTGATTCTGATTGATCCCGTTAAAAGGACATTCAAAGAAAACTTTGGCATCCACGGAATATCCGGGCTGTACATAGTTCTGATGGAAGACGTAGAATAAAATTCTTCTCCCAGAGCTCCGATATGGATTAATGTACGGTTGCTAAACATTTCTGCGCCTTCTTCCGTATATAGAAGATAACTGGCTTCCCACGGATGACACGGAACCACATAAAAATCTGATATTTGCTCGCCTTCATTCAAGTATTTCTGTTCAAGGTTTTCCGGTAATGAAACCACGCTTTTCAGAAATTCAGTGTATGAAATATCCATCACTGAATTTTCTTTTACACAGCTTTTATGAACAAGAAAATATTCAAGCTGGATTCCTTTGTTGAATTCCGGACCGTAAAGAAGCTGCTCCTCTCTGGAGAATCCCATTCTTGCTTTTGTAAAAGGATGAAGGTTGTGACCTACAGGAAGCTGCTGTTCAGATTCAAGGAAAGAATATGTTAATGCATCTTTATCTTTTAATCCTTCGTTCATGATCATCTGAAGATTCCTGAAGCTGTTTTGAATTCTTTTGGTGAAAAGTTCCTGCCCCTGTTGGGTAGGTCCTTCAGAAAGCTCCTGGTACACCAAAGCGGTCAATTGATCAATATCAGCTTCAGAAACCGATTGATTTTTGTGATCCACAATCCATAAGGGCATTGCATAGTTATGAAAAGTACTTTCGGAACGATAGGAAACAGGGGCAAATAAGAAAACTTCGCTTTTTTTCAGGTCAAACCTGATGTGGAGCGGATAAATACTGTTTTGCAGCGCACTGGCTGTTAAGGTATCATATTTTGGAACTCCCTGATAAAATTTTCCGTTTCCAAGCTCACGGAGCATTCCGTTCAGGAGGATGCGTACTGTAATTTCCTGTGCCTTTTCTGACACCTTAGTTTGCTGTACCAAAGTCTTCTCCATGAGCTTTTATTTTGTTTAAAATTTGATGTACGTCTTCTGTGGTCGTAATAGGATTAAGGAAAGTAAATTTCAGATAGAAATTCCCGTTTACTTTTGTACTGGCAACCAGCACTTCCCCACTGTAGAACAATTTCATTTTGATGTATTGGTTCAATGCATTCAGGTCTTCAATATCAGTTCTGATGTAACGGAAAACCAAGACGCTCAGGTCCGTATCGGAAAGCAGTTCGAAATCAGCATTTTCCTGAATCATTGCTGCCACATCTTTAGTCAGGTCGATTACAGTATCTGTATACTCGGAAAGCTGTTCTTTGCCCATCATTCTTAAAGTAAACCATAGTTTTAAAGCATCAAATCTTCGTGTACTCTGGATAATGGATTTGTTGATCTGTGCAGGAATTTCCTCTTCATCCATCTCGGCAGGGTTCAGATAATCTGCATGGTGCTTCAGGATTCTTAACTCCCTTTTGTTTTTAACGATGAAAGCACTGCTGCTGATCGGCTGGAAGAAAGATTTATGATAATCTATCGTCACAGAATCTGCTCTTTCAATACCATTTAGAAGATGACGGTATTTTTCGCTCAGTAATAAGGCACATCCGTAGGCAGCATCTACGTGCATCCAGATGTTGTATTGCTCTGCAATATTGGCGATATCTTCCAACGGATCTACGTTTCCAAAGTCTGTGGTTCCGGCAGTGGCAACAATTCCAATAGGGATATTACCCATCTGCTCTTCCCTCTTAATGTATTTTTTCAGCAAAGCGATATCCATACAGAATCTGTCGTCCGTAGGAACTTTAACGATGCATTTTTCGCCTAATCCCATGATAGAGGCATTCTTTAAGTTGCTGAAGTGGGATTTGTCAGAAACAAAGATTCTGAAACGTCCGGCTTCCTGTGGAAGTCCATCCAGCTTAATATTGTGATGGTATCTTTTTTGGGAAAAGCAGTCGCGCATCATCACAAGCCCCATCAGATTGCTCTGTGATCCTCCGGCAGTGAAAACCCCGTCGCTGGTTTCTGCATTATATCCTAACTGCTCAGCAGTCCAGTCGATCAGTTTTCTTTCCATAAAGGTTCCTCCGGCGCTCTGGTCATAGGTATCCTGGGAAGAATTGATGGCACTCACAAGAATTTCTCCGGCTAAGGCAGGAATAACAATCGGGCAGTTAAGGTGCGCTACGTATTGTGGTAAGTGAAAAGCAGTGGCATGCTTTACATATATAGTATCTACTTCCTGAAGAAGTTCCTGGTAAGAAGACAGTTTTTGGTTTAAATCTATCTGCTGTACCATACCTTTCATTTCTTTGGCTGCTATTCCGCTGAAAGGTTTGTCATTTCTGTGAAGAAATGTTCCCACAAGGTTTAATGTTTTTTCAACGGCGGAACGATAGTGATCATAATTATCAGAATGAAAAATATTTCCAAAATTCCCCGAAATGTGAGGTAAGGAAGCGCCCAGAATCTCTCCGGCGGACATTTGAGTGTTGTTCATATATTGTATTGTAAGGTGATTTTTAGAATTAATAATTTGTGTGATGGTGTATGATATATAGATTTATATATCTGGAAATCAATGTTTTAATTTTTACATTTTTTTTACTTTTTATTTGGTGATTTGTAAATTATTCATAAATTTGAACTCGCAATTATTATTTAGAATAATTAAAAACAAATATAGAAATTTAATTCACACACCAAATATTTTTTTAATGAATTCGCCAGAAATTTTAGATAACGACAGTATTACTGCGGTAAAACTGCTTCCCGCCATCATTGAGATTACCTCTCAGGAAAGAAGAATGATACAAGATGCAGCGGTGCATCTTGAGAGAAAATATGGCAGCTATGAAAACAGGGAATTTATTACCCATGTTCACCAGCTGGCTTCTTATTTTTTACCGGAAAGAATTCTGCATATAGCCGCTGATTTCGCCAGCGACTTTTCAAAAGATCAGTACGGAGCTATTGCATTCAGGGGATTGATGGATATTGATCAGGAAAGTATAGGGACTACCCCGGCCAACTGGCAGTCTGCAGATTATTCCAAGTTCAATCTTTACGGTTTTGCCTGTGCCTTGATGCATGGAGCGCTTCCATCAAAGCCGGTACAGTATTATTCCCAGCGTAAAGGCGGTGGGTTAATGCATGCGATCATCCCCGATGAAAAAATGCGTGAAACCCAGACCGGATCAGGATCTTCAACAGATCTTTATGTGCATACGGAAGATGCCTTTCTGAAACATCAGGCTGATTTTTTGAGCTTTATGTATATCAGAAATGAAGAGCAGGTACCTTCTACCCTGTATTCCATCCGTTCCCATGAATCTATCGGGGAAAAATTCAGACCTCTTTTCGAGCGCATGTACAAGATCCCCAAAGATGCCAACCTGCAAACAGGAACCGATGAAGAAGAAGTGCTGGATGCCATTCTTTACGGGAATTATGAACTTCCTTTCATGAGATTTGACGCAGCGGAACAGTTATTCAATCCAAGTATTAAGCAAAGTGATGATGCTCAATATCATCTGAATGAATTCTGGGAAGAGGCAAGAGACCTGATTTATTCAGGATTTACGCCACAGGCAGGAGATGTTATATTGGTCAATAATCATTTATGTGCTCACGGAAGATCAGCTTTTCGTGCCGGAGTGAGGAATATTGACGGGATAGAATACCGTTGCCAGAGAAGAATTATGCTACGCATGATGAGTAAAGTAAGTTTAATGGACATGAGAGCCCATACGCTTACTGAAGACCCATTCTTTGTGATTGAAGAACATTTGGGAAAAAACTTTGAAAATATTTAAATTATTTCGATAACGTTTATTAATCAATCATGATAAATCCTTTTAAGACTTGTGCTTAAAAGGATTTTTTAATTAAACTATTTTTTAAATCATTAAAATTTAATAAGTTTTTAAGATTATTAAGGTGAGCTTCGCTTTAAGTACTGTACTTAAGAAATCTTCTGATTTTAATCTTAACTTTCCTTAATTGCTTCAATGTTCTCAATGTTTCAAAAACTCAGCAGCAAAAAATTAATTTTTAAATTACTTCAGGATTTTCTTCATCATCAGGTCAATCTGTTCATCATCTCCCAACCTGAAGGTATGGCTTCCGAATACTTCAAAACCGTTTTTTTCATAAAATCTAATCGCTCTTGGATTCTTTTCCCAGACCCCAAGCCAAAGGTATTGTTTGTTAAGACTTTTTGCTGTTTCCAAGGCCTGATCATACAGCAACTGACCTACTTTCTGACCGTGGTGGCTTTTTTTAACATATATCCTCTCTATTTCCATAGCCGTATCATCCTGCAGTTCTGTTTGTGCAGATCCTGAATTTAATTTGAGATAGCCTACAGCAATGTCCTCTTCCCATGCAATATAGAAATGGGAATCTGCGTGGTTCAATTCTGATTTTACTTTTTCCGGACTGAAACTTTTTTCGAGATAATTTTTCATAGCTTCCTCTGAGTTGCTTTCGGAAAAGGTTTCGGAAAAGGTCTGTATTCCAATATTCTGAATAGTTTCAAGGTCGTTTATTCCAGCTTTCAAAATTGTTATTGATGACATAATGCGTATTTATTGTTCTAATTTATTAATAAGATTTTTTATTTGGGGTATGCTCAGTTCTGTTTTTGTTCCTGTTTTTAAAATGTTTTTCAAAATTTTAAGATGGGCCGTCTTTAATGCATCTTCGGCTTTTACTTCCTGATCAGGGATTATCCCAATATGGTCCCAGTTTTTATGACTCCTGGCAGAAGTAATTTTCCCTGCGGGAACGAGCAGTAAGTATTGATTTTGGATGATAAAATGATCTACAGGATTGGCGGCTCCTTCGGTTTTTTCACCTATTACCTCGGCCAGCTGATGTTCCTGTAAGAAGTAAGCGACTGCCTCCCCTGCGGAAAAAGTTCTTTTACTGGTAAGGATATAAATATTTTTATGGAGGTATTTCTGTCCGGAAACTTCAGATTGTGTTATATTTTGTATTGTCTGGCCCGTATGTCTTAAATAAGTAGTGTAAAGGTTCGTTTTTTTGTCAAAAAAGTAACTGCAGAATAGCATAAGCATTCCATTATCTCCGCCTCCATTTTCTCTAAGATCAATGATTAAGGAATGGGTATTGGCCACAAAATCCATTGCAGAGGCCAGTGTTTTTGCGCTGGATTCAGAGGGAGCAAAACCTTTGAAATCTATATAGCCAATATTGCCCTGCAAACGTTGAACACTTTCAAAGCCAAAATTTTCAAGACTGTTGTGAAAATTATCCTGCTTTTCTCTTTCCTTTTCATCGATTGGCTTTTCCGGACTGTAGTTTTCAAGATACTTAACAAAGAAATGTTTGTCTTTTATATCAGTCCGCAGCTTTTGGGTGAGCAGTGCTGCAAAATCTTTTTTGCTCAAATCATTAAAAGTTCCTTTTCCAGATTCACTCTGAAATAAAGAATCCACTTTTTTGTAGGCATCTTTATCGATGTAATATTGCTTTACTTTTTCTGTGATGTCAGCAAGTACTGCTGTATTTTCGTTTCTCTGTGCGTAAGAGAATAAGGAGTGTAAAAATAAAACTCCGGCTATTATTTTTTTCATTGAAACAGGCATAATGTTTCAGCAAAAGTATCTCAATGAAAATCATATAAATTGTAAAAATGGAAACTCAGATAAATAACCAGATATTATTTTGTTGCGTATCTACATTTTCAAAGAATTTTCCCGGGCTTATTTTTGTAAGTTCTTTAAAATCTTTAATAAGATGAGACTGGTCATAAAAAAGATTTTCATATGAAAGTTCCGTGAGGTTTCTGGTTTTTTTATTTGAAATCAGGACTTTGCGGAATCTCTGGATTTTCCTGAATTCTGATGCGGGTTTGCCAAGATACCGATTTGAAATTTTATTCAGATACTGTCTTGTAATTCTGTTTTTTTCAGCGATTTCTTCGATGCTCAGCTCAGTATCAAAATCAGCCAGAATATTGTAGGCTAAGGTTAGATTTTTCTGCTGGAACTTTGAAAGCCAGTAATTTTCAAGCAATTCAATTTGCTGCTTCCTATCCTTTTCTTTTAAAACAGCATTCATGATTTTATTAAAATTCGAAAGATGAAGAACTTCCTTCAAAGCTGAACTTTCATCTGCCTCAAAAAAATGATACATTCCCAATGGCTTAAAGTACACCGTAACTTCGTTTACAGACTGCCGGTAACAAATTTCAGTAGGAACAGAGCATCTGGAAACAAAATCAATCACCAGGTTTTCCGATAATGACCTGTGAATCTCTACCCAGCCTTTATCCTGAGCAATGGACACATCCTGACAGGCTGATACAATAAAGTAATTGTCCGGAAAGGTAAGGTATCTTACGGGCTGGTGGCTGTCATCCTTGTCTACAAAATAATATCCTTCAATGTATTTTTGAAGTACAGGATTCAGGGGATGATAAAAGGTAACTTTCATAAGAACTGCGATCTCAAATTTCAAGCAGAAATCATCCTATGAAAATAATATTTTTTTAAACGCTTCAGAAGCCAGATGTACCTGAACCGACCAATCGTCTGCAGCATCACTTCCTGCGTCATCTGAAATATACTTAAGGCATAAAAACGGAATATTTTCTTTTTGGGCAATAAGAGCCAGAGGATAAGCCTCCATATCTACAATATTATAATCCGTTTCGGAATGGTTCATTTCAAAACTGTCGCCGCTGCCACAGATTCCCTGCTCCAGGCCATTCATCTCAAGACCGTATTCCAGAACAGGAGGAATCCCGGACAATGGCGTTTCATAAAGACTGAAGCCGAGGCCCCTTACATCCATATCCCGCTGGATAAACTTTGTACAGCATACCACTTCTCCCTTACCGAAGCTTTTACTTCCTGCAGATCCAAGGTTAATGATCAGTTTTGGCTTTCTGGTATGAATTTCTTTTGTAAGTTCTATGGCTGCATTCACTTTCCCGATTCCTGTTACCAGTTTATTTTTCCCCTCAAATGCTTTTCCTGCTTCTGAATCCAAAGCAAAGACAAACAGGGTTTCTGAAACCGGATATTGAGATTCAGCATTTATTTTTATCATGGAATATAAATATTTGAACAAAAATAAGCATTGAATGGATAAAAAGGAGGATCTTTTGTTTATTATTCGGGGCTTAAATAACAAAACACCTCTAATGGAGGTGTTCTATGTTGAAAATTATTATTAATAAGCTGATTTTAAACGCAAAGTTTTATTTTAATAATGCATAGTTGGAGAAAGCAAAGAGAAAATCAATCTTTGATTGATCTTATTAAGGGGAGGTCATATTAGCTTATCAGTGGCAAGGCCAAATTCCTGTTTTCTTACAATCAAAATAACTTTGCGTTTAAAAAATATACTTTAAAATTTAAATACTGCATCCATCTGTATCACAAGATGCGCCGCCATCTTTGGAAAGATCTTTAAACGGGCTTACTGTTTCCTTATAGGTCTGCTGCAAAGCTTCTGCAAAAACTTCTGCCGGCTGTGCTCCGGATACCGCATACTTTCCATTCAATACGAAGAAAGGAACGCTGGAAATACCATTGTTTTTGGCTTCCTGAATATCCTGATTGATTTCATAATCAAACTGATCAGATGCCAGGGCCTGCCTTGCTTCATCTTTATCCATATTTAAATTTTCTGCGAGGGCAACAAGTACTTCAATATCTCCTACATTTTTTCCGTCGATAAAGTGAGCTTTGAAAAGGGCTTCTTCCATATCATTCGCCTTACCGTATTTTTTGGCAAGATGAAGTAATTTGTGGGCTGTAAAAGTATTGATGATCAGAGCTTTTTCAAAATTAAAATCGATTCCTGCTCCTTTTCCCATCTGGGCTACCTGGCCAATCATCTGGGCAGCCTGCTCTGCCGGAAATCCCTTCTTCTCTTTAAAATATTCAATTGTATTTTGAGGCTGAGCCGGGTCTAAAGTTGGATCTAACTGGAAGCTCTTCCACTCTACTTCGACTTCATTTTTAAACGGAAGCTTTTCAAGGGCCTGTTCAAAATTATTCTTTCCGATGTAGCAAAACGGGCACATTACATCAGACCATATTTCTATTTTCATTTTTCTTTTTAATTTTTGGTGAAATTATTTAATGGTCAAAGGTAGTGTATTTTATTAATGTAACAAAATTTGTTACATTATAATTTATATCATAAGAAAAGCCAGAATACCCAAACAAAACTTATCAAAATGAGAAACCAAGCACGAAGACTTAATCAGGAAAACATAGGTAAAGCAGAGACTGAAAATTAAGGCTGGGATGCATTTACTTTGTTGCTGAATACAACATGAGCTAAAATGGCAAGCAGTCCAAAAGATGCTCCTACAAAACAAACCCCTTCCCACTGTGCATACTGCCAGGCAATAGATGCCAGCCAGGTTCCCAGTGATCCGCCAATGAAATACGAAACCATGTACACTGTATTCAAACGGTTTACGGCGTTGGATTTAATCAGGAAATAATTAGTCTGGTTCATAATATGGCTGGACTGTACGCCAAGATCAACCAAAATAACTCCAACAATCAGTCCCCAGTAGGTTTCACCTGCAAAATAGGTAAAAGCCCAGCTTCCCACGACAATAAAAAGCGAATACAGAATAATCCTGTTAATATCCAGATATTTCTGAAGCTTCCCCACTTTGGCGGCTGCCAATGCTCCTACAGCTCCAGCCAGTCCAAAGCTTCCCACCACCGATGAACCCGCATTAAACGGCGGTTTCTCCATATGAAAGACCAATGTTGTAAATAAAGCACACATCGACCCAAAAGCCATGGCTCCACGGAATGAAGCCAGCTGCAATATAGGCTGTGTTTTTGCCAGGTGGGCTACAGACTGCATTAATTCCTTATAGGTTCCTTTAAAATTTGGCTGCATTTCCGGAAGCATCTTGTACACAGCCATCCAGACAATAACCATTAGGCCCGCGGCAATACCGAACATAGCTCTCCAGCCCCACACATCACCCACAATTCCACCTATAAATCTGGATAAAAGAATCCCTAATAATAATCCTGACATCACTGTTCCGATATTGGAAGATTTTTCTTGATCAGAGGATAATTCAGCGGCAATAGGTATAAATAATTGAGGAATTACTGACGTTACCCCGATCAGTAAACTCGCAGCATACAGCATCCACAACTGGGTGGCGAAAGTCATCCATAGTAATGAGCCAAAAACTAAAAACAGATCGATCAGAATTAATTTCTTACGGAAAAATTTATCTCCCAAAGGAACAATTAATAATAATCCTAAAGCGTATCCTATTTGTGTAAGCACAGAAATTTTGCCTGCTGCACTTTCGGAAATATGGAGATCGTCAGCAATAAGGGCAAGTAAAGGCTGGTTGTAATAATTATTGGCTACCACCAGGCCCGAAATAACGGCCATAAGCCAGATCACTGTTCTCGAAATACCGTTCGTATTGCTCGTCTGCATAGTTGATTGATAATTTTAACTTCAAATGTAAAAATAGAATTAATGAACAGGACGTATCCTGAATTGGTAATCAGGAATGATCCCATGGATAGATTCTATCGCCATACCATTTTGAAGAATTGCAAAGATAAGGAATTTAAAAAGAGGCCGTCTATTGCAAACGGCCTCTTTCAATCAACTATGGCATTTAATCTAAAAAATAATAAATTATAAACGGGAAGGAGGAAGTTTTTTTCATCAGTAATGGGCTTACAGAATGTCAGCCTTGTGTTATATGCTTACTTTAACGGAAAATGGCTGTTAATATTTTATGATTATATTATTTTATCTTGATTATTTAAACAGTTTTATCTTAAATATCTTTATCTGAAAGGATTTTTAATAGGAATTCATTTTTTTTTAGCAAATTTGTAGAAAGACACATTTACACTAGTTCCATGGATTCTAAACAACAGCTTTTACAGCAGTCAATTGAGGCAAAAGAGATTTTTCTGCCCCATATCTCAGCCGATCCCGTTATTTTTGGATTTGAGCATAATGAGCTTAAAGTTCTGCTTCTGAAAACCAATTACAGAAAAATATGGCTTCTTCCCGGTGGTTACGTTGGTAAAGACGAGGATCTGGACGATGCTGTGAAGAGAATACTTAAGGAAAGATCGGGAATTACAGATATTTATCTCGAAGAATTTGGAGTATTCGGGAAGAAAAACAGAAGTGAGTTTTATTTTGAGGATTTCGATGAAACGCTTTTCCAGAAACAGTGCTTCATTACTGTAGGATATTATGCGTTATACAGGCCATCCATGTTTCGTCTGATTCCGGATGAGTTCAGTGAGACCTGCGAGTGGGTCTTTGTAAGCAAACTTCCTGAAATAGAGTTCGGGATGGATCATTATGAGATCATTCAAAAGGCTCTGCTTACCCTCAGACAGAAAATTTCTACAAAGCCTATAGGAAAAAACCTACTGCCAGAAAAGTTCACCCTTCCGGAACTGCAGAAATTATATGAAGCTGTTTTGGGAAAAGAGCTGAACCGGGGGAATTTTTACAGAAAAATAAAGAACCTGGGAATTCTGAAAAAGCTAGACGAACAAAGACGGGGCGGCGCCCATAAAGCTCCTGACCTCTACTCTTTTGACGAGGAACATTATGCCAAAGCTATGGAAAACGGCCTGAGCAGCTGGTAAATATGATTGTTTTTTCCAATGTATTCTATTGAAAAAAAGGTTTTCACGTTTTAGAAATATTAGGGAAATTTGCAGCATGAAAATTATTCCGCTTAAAGAAGGCAATTTTTCTGCCAGCAAAACGAAAGATTTTACTCTGCTTACCGATGAAAATTTTGATGCCGTTAAAGGAATCAAAATGGCTGTACAACCATTTCTGATTATTACGGAGCAAGATTATATTCTTATAGATGCCGGTATCGGATGGAAAAATGCTGAGGGAAAAACTGTGATTCTGGAATTACTGGAAAAAGAAAATATCAAACCTGAGCAGATCACTAAACTTCTCCTTTCTCATCTCCACAAAGACCACATTGACGGTAGTATTCAAGAGGTTGGCAACGGTTTTGTACCAACATTTCCCAATGCAGAAATTTATATTCAAAAACGGGAGCTGGGTTTTGCTATTGAAAATAAAGGAAATCCTTCTTTTGATTTTAATGTACTGGAAAAACTGATCACCCTGCCGAATATTGTATGGATGGATGACGATCAGGGAAACATCAGTGAGGAAATCTCTTTTGAAGTTGCAGGCGGGCATACTCCTTTCATGCAGGTATTCTGGATCAGAGAAAACGGGGAAACTGTTTTTTACGGGGCAGATGATCTTCCTCAGGAATCTTATCTAAAATATCACCTTGCGTATAAAAGTGATTTTGACGGAAGAAAAGCAATGGAATTAAGACTGAAATGGCAAAAAGAAGCCACTGAAGAAAAATGGAAAATACTGCTTTATCATGATCTGGATAAAGCAGTGATCCAAATATAAATCTGATACAAAAATTTAAAGGTCATTAAACCATTTGTAAATATCCAGGTCGGAAGGAATATTAAGCTTCTTCCTGATCCTGTTTTTCCTGTTCTGAATGGCTTTTGGGGTTACAAAAGTGTAAGTTGCGATTTCCTTGGTGGTAAAGTTGAGTTTCAGGTAAATGCAAAAAATCAGTTCAGAATTTTTGAGTCCGGGATATACCTTAGCTATTTTATCAAAAAAATCAGGGTAAACTAATCTGAATTTATTCAGCAGGCGCGGCGAATTTTCCTTAGCTAATGCTATAATTTCGTCCTGCATTACATTTTTTTGGTTTAAATCTTCTAAATTAGATTGTGGTTTTTCGTTTTTCATAATATTTTTCTCATCTCTACTTATTTCTGGCGCTGTACAAAGTTGAGCACCAGTACAAATTCTTCTTCAATAGCTAAATGAATAGCTGCTTTAAATGAAGGTTTCAGGTCACATACATCAATTTCATATTTTATCCGCGAATATCTCAGGAGCTCTATCCTTAAAAATTTTCACCGGCTGTGATTCTTTCAGTTATTTTTAAACAAAACAAAGAAAGAAAAAATGATTAAAATTTTACAGAATTAAAATACCACATATGTACCACGCCATCCTATACCAGTGTATTTGCCTTATTTATACTATGCCTTGAAATTAATTCTTCATTTATTTATTCTTAAGCAAATGTAGCAGATGTAGATTTCGCTTTTTATGATCTCAATCAATGTTTTTGAAGATTTTGGGCAGTATATTATTCAATACACAGTATTTTAAAATTAGAAATATCCAGGTATCCGGTTATAAAAAGGACTTTAAATGAATGAAATCATTAAAATCAGGAAATTATTTTTCGGAATAAGGCAAAGTATGCATACCATCACAAAGACAGAAGAGTTTTATTAAAAATATTGATGAAGGGTTAATGTCTATCATAGACTTTAACATTTTAGGCTTTCTGAGTCAAGCTTTCTTATTGATCAAGCTGTCTCTGAAATTCTTCCAGATATCTCGCAATATGAATTCCATCTGCCAGCCCGTGGTGAGCTTCCACAGAAACCGGAAGAAATTTTTTACCGTCACGGATGCTGAACTTTCCGAATGTAATTTTGGGAACAGATTCAGAATTATTATAGCTGGTAGGATGAAGCAGTGCACTGAAAGAATTCCATGGAATGGTTGAATGCCTGATGAGATCTTTACCAAGCTCGCCGTTATTCATCCTGATTCCTGATGTGCGCTGTACATCTTTTATTTCCTCCTGCATTATCTTATTGAATGTATTAAAATCGTTTGAAAAAGGGATAAATGCAAAACCAAAAGTCCCGTCTGCCCTTCCTATCGTAGTTCCTGCATGAATAGCATCATATAAAACCACCTGATTGTCTACAATGCGCATTTTCAGCTCGTCTACGGTATTGACGGCCACCATTGACCGGTGAAGATATGTTGCAAAAAAAGAATGTCCGTTTTCCTTTGCATTAGCGTACGCTTTTGTACAGTCTACTTCAGTGGTAAAGCCAAAGTAAGGACTGTCCATTTTTGAGAAAAATTCAAAATGCTCTTTCCTGTTCCATTTCTCAACGTCTATGATCCTCATTGATTTTTATTTGCTGCAAATTTCCGTAAGTTTTCCGGGTTTTAAAAGTTAATCCACAAAAAATATTACAGTCTGCCTTTGGTCGGTTTTTTGCTGCAAATAGAGCAGGCTTGCATTATGAAATTCATATTTTATAGTGTCAATAATTATTATTTTGGCTTAAAAACCAATTGTTTAATCAGCGTAAAAATATAGCATGGAAAAAGAGAAAATAGGATTCATCGGATTAGGAAATATGGGTCATCCTATGGCCAAAAATCTTGAAAAGGCAGGATTTCCGCTTTCAGTTTACAACAGATCACCTGAAAAAGCTGAAAACTTTAAAGAAAAATCAACTGTTTACACCCAGATTTCAGATCTGGTGAAGAATAGCAGCATCATTTTCACCATGCTTACTGATGATCATGCTGCCAAAGCCGTTTATGAAGATATCCTGAAATCGGACATTGCAGGAAAACTTTTTATAGACATGAGTACCATCTCCCCACAGGCTACTGCAGAGCTCAGCGGAGCTGTTAAAATAAAAGAAGCAGCTTTCATTGATGCGCCGGTAGCCGGAAGTACCGTTCCTGCTGCAGAAGGAACACTCATCATTATGGCAGGTGGTGAAGAAAAAGACCTTTTACGGGCTATGCCTTATCTTGAAAAACTGGGAAAAGCAGTAAAGCATTTAGGGGAAAACGGAAAAGGAATCGCAGGGAAGCTTTCCATCAATTATTTCCTGTCTGCGATTTACCAGGGATTGGCGGAAACCGTCCTCTTTGCAGATCAATTAGGAATTAACCGTACAGCCATGCTGGAAATCATTAATGAAAGTGCCAGTGGTAGCGGTGCAACAAAGGTTAAAACCCCTATGCTGATCCGTGAAGATTATCAACCTGCTTTTGCTTTGGACCTGATGCTGAAAGATATTCTCCTCGCCAAAGAAGCCGGAGCTGATTTTCCTCTATCTGAGGTTCTGAGCAAAACCTACCAGTCTGCCAGTGATGAAGGTTTCGGTAAGGAAGATGTGATCGGGATTATTAATTATTTGAAGAATCAGCCTGAAAAATAATACCCCTTTTTTATGCAGGAGCTTATTCTTTGCTTTGAACAATTTCATTCTGAGCTGCCGCTTTACTGAAAACAGTTGTTCCTATACTGGCCACAATGACGCAACCGATTGAAATCCATTGTAAAAAACTCAGTTCTTCTGCCAGAAATACCCAACCCGAAAGAGCTGCAAATGCAGGTTCCAGGCTCATCAGAATACTGAAGGTCTTTGCGGGAAGTCTTTTCAATGCCATTATTTCCAGTGAAAATGGCAACGCACTAGATAAAATAGCTACTCCTAAACCTTTCACAAAAATAGAGGGTGTAAGATTGAATACAGCACCGTCCCATATGGTAAAAGGGATGATGGCCAGACTTGCGAATACCATTCCGGTGGTAACCGCATCTTTTCCATCCATAATTTTAGCCACTTTTCCACCCATGACGATGTATACCGCCCAAAACATTCCTGCAAGAAAAGCCAAGCCAAGTCCAACCAGATCAACATGATCGCTCTGCCACGGAACAATGAGTAATACCCCGATACAGGCCAGCAATGCCCATACTACATCCAGCAATTTCCGGGATAAAGCAATGGCCAAAAATAAAGGCCCTGCAAATTCTACCGTAACCGCCAGCCCCAACGGGATCCTTTGAATAGCCATGTAAAAAACGAGATTCATCGCTGCCAGACCAATCCCATACATTGCACAGTACTTCCATTTTTGTGCGGTGAACTGCAAAAATTTCGGACGGTTAATCAAAATGAGCAACACAGCAGAAAGCCCGATTCTCAGACTGACAGTCCCAATAGGGCCTATCAGAGGAAAAAGCTGTTTGGCAATGGAAGCGCCCCCCTGTACACAGATAATCGCTAAAAGTGTTGCTGAAATTGCCAGGTTTGAATTTTTCATTTCTAAATTTGATATTCGTAAACAATCTATAAAATGAATTTCCGGGTTAAACGAACTTTATTCTATAAGTTATAATCCGGATTTATCATCTAAGATAATTACCCCAAATATATTAAAACTTTGTTTTTCCGGACACTTGCAATTGCCGGTTAAAGTTTAAAGCATGTTAATAAATAAAAGGAACAGCTGTTCACTGTTCCTTTCTTATCCTGGTTGTGCTTTTTTAATTTAAACTTCTGTGGTGGTAAGGCCGAATTTCTGTTTAAAAGAATAATAAAAATGCGACAGATTTTCAAATCCCAGTTCGAGATAAATATCGGATGGCTTTTTGTTTTTATGCCGGATCTGGTAATATGCTTCTTCCAGTCTTTTTTCTTTAAGCCATTGTTTGGGCGTCATGTTGAAAGCTTTGCTGAAATCACGCTTAAACCCTGAAAGACTGCGACCTGTGAGCCTTGCAAATGTTTCCACCGGCACATTGAATTTGAAATTCTTATTCATAAACTCCTTAAGATCAATCTTATGCGGTTCTGAAAAATCAAAAAGCAGGTTTTTAAAATCAGGATTACTTTGCAGAATAAGCTCTATCGCCTCTTTAACCTTTAAAACAGCCAGCCTAGAAGTTGCTGTTTTTGTTTTGTCAATATACGGAAGCAGTGAAACAAAATACCCGCTGAAAAATTCATCAGGCTCAAAAAAGAGTCTTTCAGTATCGGAAAATCTTTCGGATGGGTTTATTCTATGTTCTGCTGCATACTGCCGGAGTGTTTCCTGATCAAGAGTTATAGACAGAAACTGGTATTTTTTATTCTTTGAAGGATACTTTACCGTTCGGATCAGTTGATTTTTCCTGACGAGCATTATAGTATTCTCCTTTATAACAGTTTTGCCTTTGTCATGAAAAGCATGCGTTTCACCGGACAGCTGATAGCCCAGAAAATGATCGGGAATAAACTCCTCGTGTCCCCTGTACATTTCAAAAGAACAGGAATAGACCAGTTTATCGAATATGATTTCCGAAGTTTTCTCCATACTGCAAATATCTGAAATTTAAGCGATAACAGCAGCACCTGCCTCTGCAATCTCCTTATCCTGTTCAGGAGATCCCCCGGAAGACGCTATTGCACCTATGATTTTTCCTTCAGCATCTTTGATCACTACTCCACCCGCGATGGTAAGAAGCCCCTCGTTGGAATTCAGCATACCATATCCGTGAATTTCTGCTCCGGCAATGATCGTTCCCATCACATCACTGTCGACACCGAACATTACTGCTGTTTTTGCTTTCTTAACGGCAAAATCGATAACACCGTAAACACTGTCCAGTCTTGCCAGGGTAACAAGATGCCCTCCTGTATCTACAACGGCAATAGTTACGGGAATATTGATAGATTTTGTTTTTTCTGTGGCTGCCTGAAGCACTTTTGCAGCCTGGTTATACGTTATGCTCATTGTTTAACTTTTTGCAGTCCACGCATCGGCCTGTATTTGCTTGACAAAATCTTCCGTTTCTTTAGGATGTACATTCCTGAAATTGGAATTATCATCCAGTGCCACATTCACAATAACCTCTGCCATAGACTGCGGATCCAGCTGATGAGTAAGAGAATCAGCTGCCCCATCAAAAGCAGATTCCGGAGTAAAGTTCACTTCAGGATCATACCATCGGAAAATAGAGTCTACTCCCCTGTCATTAAACCCTGTTCCAAAAACACCCGGGTTACAGGTTGCTATCTTGATATTGAACGGAGCCAGCTCAGTTTTTAAGCCCTCTGCAATAGCTTCCATAGCATGTTTTGAGGCACAATAGGCTGCTACATACGGAACAGTCCATAATCCTCCCATTGAAGTGGTGAATACAATCTTGCCAGGTTTCTTTTGTTCAATGAATTTTTTAACAAAGCCTTGGGCCAGTTGCAAGCCGCCAAAAACATTTACATCGAACATGGAACGGATAAGCTCCAGTGGCTGCTCGGCAATAGGGCCACCCTCCATAATACCGGCGTTGCTGATCAGAATATCAATATCATATTTTTTAAGGATATAATTGATGTCCTGTGGATTGGTTACATCCAGTTTATCAGCCGTAAGTTCAATTCCCTGTTCTCTTGCTTCCCTGATTAAATCGCTCATCTGCGGATACACTTGTGCTGTTGCGATAACTTTGTGGCCTTTTTTAGCCAGATCAAATGCGGCTATTTTTCCGAAACCGCTTGCTGCACCTGTAATTAAAATTGTTTTGCTCATTTTGTTTTCTTTATTATTACAGAACAAAGGTCATAGATTTCGAAAGGAAATTTATTGCTGAAAAGTTCAATGTTTTATTGCTGGAAAGCTCTATCTAAAACAGATTAACTGATCATTTCAAACTGAACAGTAATATTTAATCACTTAAAAAGGAATGAGAAGTAAGGAATGCAGGAAATTTTCACCTTAATGTATGGGTAATTTTGAATGGTATCCGAAGGCGAGGATGCTATTCAGCTTTCTGCTTTTTTAGTTCCCGCTTTTGTTTATAAAAGTTTTTATCGGCAATGTAGATGGTTTTCTTTATTTCGCAGTAAAGGGTTTCTTTATTTTTATCCGTAAGTTGTGTTGTTTTTACAATGACAATTTCATTTTCAGTTTTTATCCGTTCCTCTATTTCCTTCAATTCCTCTTTTGTGAAAATAAACTCTGCATAAAGATCAGTATTAGCAGGACGTTTGAAATAGATTTCTGCAGATTTGTCCCAAATGACATATTGATGATTTGTAAGATATATGAGCTGTACCATTGGAATAGGATCTACTGAGGAAAACATACTCCCGCCAAAAATGGTTCCCATATAATTTTTGTTCTTATAGCTTATAGGAAGTTTAATACAGATCTTTGATAAATCTTCGGATACAGACTGTATTCTGGCAGTGCTTCTGCGGTACATAGGAGATATATTGAACGTCCATTTAAAGAGCGTGGGCAGACCGATAATCTTTGCTCCGTATTTGCTTATCTTTTGGTAAAAGGTCATTTTTAAAGTTTTAGATTATTAATAATTTCATCCATTAAAAGTTGAATCTCTTCTTTTGTATATAGCCTTCCTACCTGTGCCAATCCAACTAACAGGGATAAAAGCTCCAAAGCCTTTAAACGGCAGTTCTTAATCACCCGAAATTCTTTTTTTTCAATTCCTGATTCCAGAATTGCTGTTGTATGGGACAGAATGGTCTCGTTGAACTCTTTTAGTTTCTCTGTGATATTTTCATCAAGTGAATGATAATCAGAAGCTAAAGTACCCGTCAGGCAGATCTGCTGTTTATCAATAAGGAAAAGGTAATAGTTGAAAAGTTTTTGCAGTTTTTCCGTTGCCGAGAATGTATTCTGGGAATCTTTCAGACTTAGGAGCCGTTGCCGGTGCAGCTCAATAATAGCCAGGCACAGCTCTGCTTTGGAGGGGAAATGGTAATGTATAGAAGACGTTTTTATATTGATGCTTTTCGCAATATCAGCATAGCTAAAGGCATTATAACCCCTTTCAGTGAGCAGTTTGTTTCCTGTTTCAATAATTTTGTCTTTCGTATTCATTTTATCTATCTACTAGTAGGTAGTTAAAAATACAAAATAAAATTGATTTTAAAGTTTTAATTTCAAACTCTTTAATATTTTCATACAAAATGCAGAATTGGTTAGATTTTTGAAGGCTAAAACATAACCAAACTTCTATAAATACAGAATGTTTTATAGAAAATCAAAATATTTTCCATTGAAACTGATAACATTTACAAATAAAGGCATTTATTGTCCCCAGGGTAAATTTTATATTGATCCCTGGAGGCCTGTAGACCTGGCAGTCATCACACACGGACATGCCGACCATGCCCGCTGGGGAATGAAGAAATACCTGTGTCATCATTATACAAAACCCATTCTTTACCAGAGAATCGGCCCGGATATCGAATGTCAAAGTGTTGAATACGGTGAAACCATAATGATGAACGGAGTAAAAGTTTCGCTGCATCCCGCCGGGCATATCATTGGTTCAGCCCAGATAAGGTTAGAATATAAAGGATATGTTACCGTTATTTCCGGCGATTATAAAGTACAGGAAGACGGTCTGAGTACCCCGTTTGAACTGGTGAAATGCAATGAATTTGTAACAGAAAGTACTTTTGGACTGCCCATTTACAATTGGCTAGAGGTTCCGGATCTCAATAAAAAGCTTCAAACCTGGGTGCTCAAAAACCAGGAAAATGCAAAAACGTCTGTATTCATAGGATATTCTTTAGGAAAAGCACAGCGTATTATGAAGGCGGTGGAAGGCTTGGGTAAAATTTACGTTCATTATTCTATCGGGAAACTCAATGAAGCTTTTGAATCTGTAGGAATTGATCTTCCGGACTATAAAATTGCCGATTTCAGGGAAAATCCCAAAGAAGTCCGCCATGAAATCGTCATCGTTCCGCCGGCACTTTTAGACAGCAGTATCATCAGGAAAATTCCGGAGGCCGCAACAGCAATCTGCTCCGGCTGGATGCAGGTACGCGGGGCAAGAAGATGGCGGAGCGCTGATGCCGGATTTGCAATGAGCGATCATGCCGACTGGAAAGGTCTGTTGCAGGCTATAAAAGCTACAGAAGCTGAAATGGTACATGTTACCCATGGCCAGACCGAGATTTTTTCAAAATATTTAAATGAAATCGGCATTCAGGCTGATGTAGTGCAGACCCAGTTTGGAGAAGACGAGGAAGAAGCTGAAAAAGAAATCATTGAAAACCTGGAGCCATGAAACATTTTGCCGATTTGATCAATGCCTTGGAAACCACCAATAAAACCAATGCTAAAATAGAAGCCATTATTGATTATCTGGAACGTGCACCAGATGAAGATAAAGTGTGGTTTATTGCCCTGTTTACCGGAAAAAGGCCTAAAAGGAATGTGAATACCAACTATATGAAAGAATGGGCGCTCGAAATTGCACAGCTGCCATTCTGGCTGTTTCAGGAAAGCTATTCTTCGGTAGGGGATCTCGGGGAAACTATTTCGTTGATCCTTCCACCTCCTTCAGAAAAAATTGACCGCACCCTTTCCCAATGGATGCAGGATATTGTTAATTTAAAAGATAAATCGGAAACCGAGAAAAAAGAATTTGTCCTGAAATCGTGGAATGGGCTGGATTATACCGAACGTCTGTTATTCAATAAATTACTGGGAGGAAGCTTCCGCATAGGAGTTTCTGATAAAACACTCATCAATGCCCTGACTAGGTTTTCATCCCAGGAATCCAGCACTCTTATGCACAGTCTCATGGGTAAATGGGTGCCCGGTGAAGTTACATTTCAGGAGCTGATTTCGGCAGAAAACGTTAATCCAGATAATTCAAAACCCTATCCTTTCTGCCTGGCTTATCCGCTGGAAAAAGAGCTTGACGAACTGGGAGATCCTGGTGACTGGCAGACAGAATACAAATGGGACGGAATCCGTGGACAGATCATCCGGAGAAACGATGAAGTTTTTATATGGTCAAGGGGTGAAGAACTCATCACAGACCAGTTTCCGGAAATAAAAGAAACCGTGCAGGCTATGAAGGGTAATTTTGTTTTAGATGGAGAAATACTTGCGGTAAAGGACTCTAATGTTTTAAATTTTAATGAATTACAAAAAAGATTAAACAGGAAAACTTTAACCAAAAAAATGCTGGCAGATATTCCTATCGAAGTTTTTGTTTATGACTTACTGGAACTTGAAGGAACCGATCTCCGTGAAAAATCAATGGCAGCCAGACGGGCAATGCTCGAAGAATTACTGCTGAATGAAGCTCCTCAGAATATTAAGCTTTCCCAGGTCATTAACTTTGAAAAATGGGATGATCTCAATACAATAAGAGAGGCATCAAGGGACATCAACAGCGAAGGTTTAATGCTGAAACAGAAAAACTCCATTTACCATTCCGGCAGAAAAAAAGGCGACTGGTGGAAATGGAAAGTAAATCCGCTGACGATTGATGCTGTTTTAATTTATGCCCAGAAAGGAAGCGGAAGAAGGAGTGCCTATTACACAGACTATACATTTGCAGTAAAAAACGGGGATTCCCTTGTCACCATTGCAAAAGCCTATTCCGGACTTACGGATAAAGAAATCATGGAAGTCAGTAAGTTTGTCAATAAAAATGCCATTGAAAAATTCGGGCCAGTGCGTACAGTAAAAGCAGAGCTGGTCTTTGAAATTGCCTTTGAAGGCATAGGATTCAGCAACAGGCATAAAAGCGGTGTTGCCTTAAGGTTTCCAAGAATTGTAAGGTGGCGGAAAGACAAGACCGTAGATGAAATAGATGAACTGGAAGAAATAAAAAAACTGATCCAATAATTTGAAAGCATTTGAAAATACAAACGGGTTCAGGGTTATTCAGCAATGGATGGCTGATAAAGGCATTTCCCCTTTTAAATTCCAGGTAGATACATGGCAGAAATTCAGGAATGGATATAGTGGAATGGTTGTTGCACCAACCGGATTCGGGAAAACATTTTCTGTGTTCCTGGCTTTGATTTCAGATTTTATGAATCACCCTGAAAACTACAAAAAAGGGTTAAAAATGATCTGGATCACTCCCCTGCGCTCCTTATCCAAAGACATAGCCAAAGCTATGCAGGAAGCCATGGATGAAATTGGGCTCGACTGGACCGTTGGTGTACGAAACGGGGACACAGACCCGAAAGTCAGACAGCAGCAGGTCCGGAATATGCCGGAAATACTTGTCGTTACCCCTGAAAGTCTACATTTGCTATTAGGACAGAAAAATCATGACCGCTTCTTTCAGAATCTGAAATGCGTCGCAGTCGATGAATGGCATGAATTATTGGGTTCAAAGCGTGGGGTAATGGTTGAACTGGCTATTTCACAATTGAGGAAATACGTCCCGAAAATAAAAATATGGGGCATCACAGCAACCATTGGAAACCTGGATGAAGCAATGGACGTCTTAATTCCTTATGACATCAAAAAAACAAAAATAACAGCTAGAGAGCATAAAAAAATAGACATTCTTCCGGTTATTCCGGATGAGCTGGAAATACTTCCCTGGGCCGGACATTTAGGGGCCAAATTAGCCGATAAAATAGTCCCGATCATCCTTAATTCCAAATCCACCATTGTTTTCACCAATACACGAAGCCAGAGTGAAATGTGGTACCAGCTCCTATTGGATGCTTATCCTGATTTTGCGGGCCAGATTGCCATTCACCACAGCTCTATTGACGCCCATCTCAGGATCTGGATCGAAGAAAATTTAAGTGCCGGAAAACTTAAAGCCGTAGTATCGACTTCCTCGTTGGATCTCGGAATTGATTTTAAGCCTGTAGACACCGTTATTCAGATAGGTTCGGCAAAAGGAGTCGCCAGATTTCTACAGCGTGCAGGACGAAGCGGTCACTCCCCTTTTGAAACCTCTAAAATTTATTGTGTCCCGACCCATTCTCTCGAGCTGATCGAGGTAGCAGCACTCAAGGAAGCGGTAAAACAGAAAGTGATAGAACCCCGTGAACCCCAGGTTCTGTGCTTTGATGTGCTGGTGCAATTTCTGATGACTTTGGCTGTGGGTGACGGTTTTTACCCTGAAGAAACCTTTGAAAGGATTAAAAAAGTATACGCTTTTCAGGAAATGACCGGTGAAGAATGGAAAAGTATCCTTGATTTTCTCACCATTGGCGGAAGCGTCTTAAAAAGTTATGAGGAATTCCATAAGATTGTGATTATGGAAGACGGCCTTTATAAAGTAACCTCCAGAAAAATCGCCATGCTTCACCGTATGAATATGGGAGTTATTGTGAGTGATGCCATGCTGAAGGTGAAATTTATCTCCGGCGGATATATCGGAATGGTGGAAGAATATTTTATTTCAAAACTAAAAAAAGAAGAAAAATTCATTCTGGCAGGGCGAACGCTTGAAGTAGCCATGATCAAAGATATGACAGTATATGTCCGGGCAGCAAAAGGAAAAGCAATGGCTCCCAGCTATCTGGGCGGAAGGCTACCGTTAAGTTCAAATTTAGGACATTTTTTAAGAGAGAAACTCTCCCATGCTTTAAACCCGAAAGCTTCAGAAAAAGAGCTTAAATTCTTACATCCTCTATTAGCCAGTCAGGAAAAAAATTCCCATATCCCTAAGGATGATGAATTTCTTGTAGAGCTGATCAAAAACCGTGAAGGCTACCATCTTTTCATGTACCCGTTTGAAGGCCGGCTGGTCCACGAAGTAATGGCTGCACTGATTGCTTATCGAGTCTCAAAACTGGCCCCGATTTCCTTTTCCATGGCCATGAACGATTATGGTTTTGAACTGTTCAGTGATAAGGAAATTCCCTTAAATGAAGACAATCTGGATAAAATTCTGACCCGGGAAAACCTGATGAACGATGTGATAGCCAGCATCAATTCTGCAGAAATGGCGCGGAGAAAATTCAGGGATATTGCCGTAATTTCAGGAATGGTGATCCAGAATTATGCAGGAAAGCAGCGTTCCAACAAATCACTTCAAAGCTCTGCCGGCTTGATTTTTAAAGTATTGGAAGATTATGATCCCAATCATTTTCTTGTCAGACAGGCCTATACCGAAGTTTTTAATATGCAGCTTCAGGAACCGCGTCTTGTGGAAGCATTTAAAAGAATAGAAAAATCAAAAATCATTTTAAAATATTCCCATACCTTTACACCCCTGAGTTTTCCGATCAAGGTAGACAGCTTAAGGCAAACCCTTTCAAGTGAAAGCCTGGATACAAGAATCAGGAAAATGGTAGAACAGGCAAGGAAAAATGGTTAAGCATTTTAGTTTCTGCTTTCTGGACTGGAAGTATATATTCCGCCCAACCTGTCTCAACCCCATTCCCCTTCTCTGAAGGGGTGGATTTTTGCACAGCAAAAAGACGGGGTAGTTAAATAAGTAAAATAAAAAAACTATACTGTATAAATTGAATATTGCCACTAAAAATATCACCCTCAACAACGAAATTTTCACCTTAACCAATCAGCGTGCGGCCTTTTGGAAAAAAGAAAAAGCTTTGATTTTATCCGATCTTCATATAGGAAAAACCGCCCATTTCCGGAAAAACGGCATTGCTCTGGCCAATCATATCATGAAAGGTGATCTGGAAAGGCTTTCCGTTCTTATTGAATATTTTCAGCCGGAAAAATTTATCGTGGTTGGGGATCTGCTTCATGCCGGTGATAACTCTGATGTAGATGAGTTCTGTAGCTGGAGAAATCAGTATCCGGATCTTCAGTTTTGCCTTATTAAGGGGAACCATGACCGTTTATCAGCAGCATTGGAAAAGAAATTGTGTTTGAATTTTAAATCTGAATCTCTTACCATTGAAGGCTTTACTTTTGTGCATGATTTTGATAAAACCCTTCCCGGATTTCAGATTACAGGGCATATTCATCCCGGTGTTGTCCTGAATTCGGCGGTAAAAAATATCAGGCTGCCGTGTTTTGTTCAGACCAACAACCAGCTTCTTCTTCCTGCGTTCAGTGAATTTACCGGTCTGGATACCAAAAACATTCCTAAAGGTGGGAAATTCTATGTTTTTACAGATTCCGAGATTCACGAGATCTAACAGTTAGATTTTATTTAAATAAGAAAACCCGTCTCTTTTGCGAAACGGGTTCTGTTAATTCATTTACTTATTACTTTTCTTTTTTAAATTTTTCATTGAAATCTTCAAACAGATTTTCCTGGCCTACAATAATATCAACGATATCAAAGTAAGGTTCTCCATAAATCTTAGTGTCTCTTAAAAGCTCCAGCAATAGCTTATAGTCTTCAAAATTGGTCGTATTGATGATCATAAAGTCAGAAGTTTTTGAATGGAAATATTCAGAATCATAAAGATTTACTTTCGTAGTCTTTCCAACCTTTTGAAATATTGGAGTTATGCTACTTTCAAAAAAATTACTTCTTTCTTCTCTTGATAATGAAAGCCATTTTGACGTTGCATTCATCAACACCAGAATCGTGTAAGGTTTTGTACTGCTCATCGTTTTTTTTGTTTGTGCATTGGAAGTTCCAATTACAAATACCGTTAATAATGTAAATAATAATGTTTTCATTTTGATGTTTGTTGAAATACAAATTTCAGTATTGCCAAAATGAAATCCATTTACATAGGTAAAGAAATTACCTGCCTGTACGTTTTCTTCTGATCCTGCTTAACTGTGTTGGGGTGATCCCTAAATACGAAGCAATATGATATTGTGGAATCTGCTGTTCCAATTGGGGATATTGTTTTTGAAAAAGTGAATAACGTCTATCAGCATCCAGCAATACAATTTCAATTTCTCGCTGTTCTTTTTGTACAAAAAATATTTCTGCTAATTTTCTTGCAACCCTTTCAATATCCGGATGTTCCGTATAAAGATCTGTAAAGCTTGAGAAATTGGCCGTTAATATTTTACAATCCGATAAGGCTTGCTGATTAATTTGGTTGGGGGCTCCGGTAATTAAAGAAGCATATCCGCCAATGAAACACGGTGAAACAAAGAAGTGTTTATTATAATCTACTCCTTCTCTGCTTCTGTAAAAGGCTCTGATAATTCCTTCCTGCAAAAAACCGATTTGGGTAGCCACCTGATTTTCCTTTATAAAATATTCACCTTTTAAAAGTGTTTTTTCAGAAAATATTGAATATAATGCTTCCCAGCCAATCTCCGAAATTGGATTTAAACTATTGATATATATTCTTAAATCTGTCAAAAAGACTATTACTTATTTCAAATGTACAATTTTCAATAAAATTTTGGAACAATAAATAATATTAAAAATTATTATTGCCTCCCCGTAATTTTATAGTTTTCACCCGATTTTCATCTTATAAAAATCAGGTGAATTCTATTATTTTCTACTTAATCGGATACTGTAAAGTGCGATCAGTACGGTCGCCAACAGGAACAAAGCTCCAATCCACGGTGTACTTGCCAAGCCCAATGAAGATGTTACCACAATTCCACCTGTATAGGATCCTACAGCAATTCCTATATTGAACGCAGCAATATTGATTCCTGATGCTACATCTTCAGTTCCCGGAAGTTCTTTTTCGGCAATCTGTACCACCAAAAGCTGAAGTCCCGGCACAGTGGCAAAAGAGAGACCCCCCAGAAGAAATAAGGTAATAATGCTTAACACCTGATTACCTGATGTGAAATAAAAGGCAAACAATACCATTCCTTGCGCTGCAAACATCAACAGAAGTGCCTTCAGAGGGTTTTTATTGGCTGTTTTTCCACCCAGAAGATTTCCTAAGGCAATAGCGATTCCATAAATAAGCAGAATGAATGTCACTGTAGACTCCTGAAATCCTGTAATCTGCTGCAATATCGGCGACAGGTAAGTAAAAACGACAAACGTACCTCCATAACCCATTGCCGTCATTAAAAAAGCAAAGATCATACGCCTGTTTCCAAATACTTTGGGAAGGCTTTTTAAAGAAGCGGTCTGATCACTTTTAAGGTTTGAGGGAACCAGAAGCATACTTGCCAGTAACCCTATGATCCCAAGGAGAGAAACACCGATAAAAGTAGCCCTCCACCCGAAATGCTGACCTATAAATGTTCCAAGAGGCACGCCCGTTACAATGGCAAGAGTAAGGCCTGCAAACATAATGGAGATAGCCGTTGCCCTTTTTTCTTCAGGAACCAGCGATGCTGCAATAGTAGAGCCAATGGAAAAGTAAACACCGTGGGCAAAACCGGTTAAGATTCTGGCCATGACCAGAGTGATAAATCCCGGAGCGACAGAAGCCAGCCCGTTTCCGATGATAAACAGGATCATGATTGAAATCAATAACGTTTTGCGGGGTATTTTTCCGGTCAGTGCCGTTAGTATCGGGGCTCCTATAGCTACTCCGATGGCATACAGGCTTACCAGAAGCCCGGCTGAAGGGATGCTGATTCCCAGATCTCCGGCCACCGTAGGAAGAAGTCCTACGATCACAAATTCTGTAGTTCCTATCCCAAATGCACTGATGGTTAATGCCCATAATGCTGCCGGAAGTCCTTTGCTCTTTACAGTAGAATTTATATTCATCTGTATTTCTTTTTGATGATTCATTGCATTGTAATTTTTGTTGAATTGACTATGCAAATTTCCGGTGAATAATTGTATTATAAAAATTATTTAAATTCTAATTAATTATCAGAATAATAATAGTTGTATTTTTTAAAATTTCCGTTCCTTTGCAGTAAAGCGAGCCTATCCTAATGAAAAAGTCACAAGCCACCCGATTGAACATTCTTCAAAAAGCCTTTGAACTGATCTACGTAAAAGGGTATCAGACCACAAGCGTGGACGAGATCATTGCCACTACCCAGGTGACAAAAGGGGCTTTTTATTACCATTTCAAAACAAAAGATGAAATGGGACTGGCTATTATCAATGAACTTCTGATCAGCAGCTTCAAAAGCACTTTCATTGAACCCCTTAAAAACAGTGATAATCCATTAGAAAGCATTTACAAACTCATGTACGGAATTTTAATGGAAAATGATTTCTTAAAGGTTGAATACGGTTGCCCAGCATCTAATTTCACCCAGGAAATGGCTCCATGGAATATCGAATTTACAAAAGCATTGAATGTCCTTGCTTCTCAGTGGGAAAATGCAATTGTAGAATGTATAGAAGCCGGTAAAAAAAATGGAACTGTAAAAGCAGATACCGATGCAAAGGAAATTGCTGTTTTTGTGGTTTCCGGCTATTGGGGAGTAAGAAATTTGGGAAAACTGGAAAATTCAAAATCCGTGTATCTTATTTATTTAAAAGGACTTAAGACTTATTTCAAAAGCTTTCAATAATTTTTTTATCAAAAAACATACTAATTAGTATGTTTTTGTTATATCTTTGGAAAGTTATAAAAATTCATCATGTACCAGACGCTTACATTCCTGCATTCCCTGTTCCGATGGGTAGTTTTATTAAGTCTTATTTATTCTGTATGGATTGCTTTGAGGGGCTATTATTTTCATAAGGTATTTTCAGGAAAAGATGATCTGGTCCGCCACTGGACAGCAACTATTGCCCATATACAATTGATTTTAGGAATTATACTCTACTCGAAAAGCCCGGTTGTAAAGTATTTCTGGAAAAATTTCAGTGAGGCCAAAGGTTCTCTGGATATTCTTTTCTTCGGTATCATCCATATTTCTCTTATGGTCACTGCCATTGTGATCATCACTGTAGGCTCCGCTTTAGCAAAAAGAAAAGAAACGGACCGGGAAAAATTCAGGACAATGCTGATCTGGTATATCCTTGCTTTAGCCGTTATTTTTATAGCTATACCGTGGCCGTTCTCTCCTTTAGCCAACAGACCTTATTTCAGATAATTATGATACAATTATTAAAAACAAAAACCGGACGCCTGAGAATTCTTGCCATTCTGGAAGGAATATCCCTATTGGTCCTCGTATTCATTGCTGTTCCTGTAAAATACTGGCTCGGAAACCCTTCTTTTGTGAAACTAATGGGACCGGTTCACGGAAGCCTGTTTCTGCTTTTCCTGTTTAATACTTTAAGTGTTGGTGTCGAACAGCATTGGAAATTCAGGGAGACTACCTGGAAAGTCATTCTGGCCTGTTTCATACCTTTCGGAACCTTTTACATTGACTATAAAATCCTAAGTAAATTATGAAAAATGTGCTGATTTTTTGCGGAATTATTCTTACGGTTTATATTATTTACAGGGTTTACAAATACCAGACATTAGATCAAGGCCTTGATACGTTAATCCGGAAAGGAGCAATTATTCTGGATGTGAGAACCGAAAAAGAATTTAAAACGGGGCATATTGAAGGTTCTGTTAATATTTCTTTGGGAACAATCAGAGAAAGGTATACAGAACTTGACCGGGATAAAACTTATATCATAGTGTGTTCCCATGGCTTACGGAGTGTAAAAGCGGAAAAAATCTTAAAAGAAAGAGGCTTTAGGCATGTGCATAACGGTGGTGCCTGGAGTGACCTTCAGGAAATAATCAAAAAATAGTTTTGTAAAACTTCCCGCAGATTTTCATTGAACAGATTAGCTCTGTAATGTTTTCCGGTGTAATCTGCGGAAAGTTTTAAACTGCTTTACTTTTTATCATCCTTCATCCATACTACTTTCTGCTCGGGATGATGGGACATTCCAATGATGTCTCTGTACAATTCGGGTCTTCTCGCCTTGATATATCTGCTTCCACCGGCCTGATGCAGCTTTTCAGGGAAAATGGTAACGGTTTCAAAACTGTCATCAAACGAACGGCATTCCGCAATAATATCCCCAAAAGGGTCAATGACCATCGAACAGCCGTTTTTCAACTGATCATCATCCATGCCGACAGGATTTGAAAAAACCACATAAATTCCATTGTCATAAGCTCTTGCGGGGAGCCATTTCATCAGCCAGTCCCTACCTTTCATTCCATCAAATTCAAGACGGAGAGAGGTAGGATCAGATTCCCTGTTCTTCCATAGTTCAGGATCTACAAAACCAGCTCCCGGCCTGGTAGAAGGCGTACACATGGTAACATGCGGCATGAAGATAAGGTCTGCTCCAAGCAGTTTTGTAGCTCTTACATTTTCGATGATATTATTGTCGTAGCAGATAAGGATACCGCATTTCCAACCGTGAATTTCAAAAACGCAGTATTGGTTTCCGGGAGTCAGATGGGGATTAATAAAAGGGTGCAGCTTTCTGTATCTGGCTTTCAGTCCGGTTCCATCTACACAGACATAGGCTTTGAAGATATGATTATTTTCATCTTTTTCAAAGAGCCCGGCCAATATCGTAATCTTATGTTCCCCAGCAATCTGCTTTAATTTTTTTATGCTTTCGCCCTCAGGTATAAATTCAGCAATATCCAGAAGCTGTTCTTTGGAAAGATTTCTGGCAAAAGTGTATCCGGTAATCGAACATTCATGAAAGGTAATGACTTGTGAGCCCTTAGCAGCCGCCTCTGCCGATAGTTTTTCTATTACTGAAAGATTATATGCTTTGTCACCACTTTTATTTTCAAACTGTGCGGTAGAAATTTTGAGATTGTCCATCTTTTTTTTCTGCAAAGCTATCATTCAGGATTATCTGAAGATTGTAAAAAACCGACATTTCAGCGTAGCTGGATAAAATTGACTGCCAGTTTCTCTGTTTTTAAATATTGATTGGGAGTAAGTCCTGTATTTCTTTTAAAATCTTTAATCAGATGGGACTGGTCGCTGTAACCGGAGTCGTAAGAAAGACTTGCCGTGCTTTCACTTCCTGCATTTTCCCTCATAAGATTGATGAAATGATGAAGCCGGATAATATTCCCGTATTTCTTAGGAGTAATGCCGATATAATCTTCAAATTTCCTTTCAAGATGACGTTCAGAATATCCTGTGAACAGCTCCAGTTCTTTTGAAGTTACCAAGCCTTTGTTTTTAAGCATGAACTGTTGTACAGCCCTGATCAGCTCATTATCGGGATTGATCTTCCCGGAAATGAATCTGCTAAAGAAATGATTAAGCCTAGCAATGATCAACCCGGGATCTGTCCCGGCCAGAAGATCTTCCTGAAAAGACAACAGTCCATTTTTTAAAACATCTTCAGCTGAAATGATCTGGTTTTTCACCTCTTTGGCAGAAAGATTAAGAAGAACATTAAAGAAATAAGGCTGAAAAACGACTGCCATCATAGAAAATGACCCTGTTGCTGTAAAATCTTTATATCCCGCAGGCTGACCGTAAAAAAAGGAAGAAGGAACCTTAACATTTGAATCTGATGCATAAAAATTCCGGCTGCCGGATAAAATCAATCCGGTACTCCCATCTGTAAATAGTCTTAAGTTTTTATCCTCATATTCCGGATGCTCCAGAAAGATGTAATGCCGGATATAGGAAGACAAATGCTTAGGCGGTTTGATTTGCATCCTGTAAAGTTACGCAGAATAATATATCTGTTTTTAATGATTTAAAAGAAAAAAATTAATCAACAATACCACATTAAAATGGTGTTTGGTCAGGTATTTGAATATTTAATGGAATAAAAATAATTGATATCTCAATTCCCGGAATATCAGTTTTACTCAGTTTTCAATACCAACCACTAAAAATATATTATTATGTCAACACAAAATTTAACTCATCTTGAGGCCATTAAAAAGATCAAAGAACTGTCGGAAAAGGCAAGAATATGCATGTTCTGTACTGAACTTGAAACCATACCTGTCAACTCACGCCCTATGACCCTGCAGGAAACGGATGACAGCGGAAATCTATGGTTCATCAGCAGCGGAACAAGTAATAAAAATTTTGAAATAAAAAAAGACCGCAGAGTACAGCTGTTCTTTATGAACAACAGTGATTCGCAATATCTTTCTGTATATGGTGAAGCATCCGTTTATAAAGATAAAGCCACGATTGAAGAAAAATGGTCGCCTATGGCTAAAGCCTGGTTTGACGGAAAGGATGATCCTGATGTTACCATTATCCGTGTAGAGCCTAAAGAAACTTATTACTGGGATACCAAAGCAGGAAAGCTGGTGAGTTTATTAAGTTTCGTAGCTTCCGCAGTGACAGGAATAAAAACTAATAATTCTGATGGCGTGGAAGGAAATGCAGTTGTGTAAATAAAGTATCCTCTATTACAGTATAAAAACACTGGTGGCTGAAATTTCGGCCACCAGTGTTTTTTATTTCTTCCCAATTTTGATTGCTCAAAAACGACAGGCAAAATATGTCCGTCCGATTCTATTCCACTTCAAATATAGCCTGAATTTCCACAGAAGAATTCACCGGAATAGATGAAGCCCCCAGAGTGGCTCTCGCATGTTTTCCCTTTTCTCCGAAAATTTCCACGGTAAGGTCTGAAGCAACATTCATCAGATCCGCATGCTTTGTATAATCGTCTTTGGTATTGAAAATCCCTGTAAGCTGCACACATTGCCTTACTTTATTCAGATCACCGCCTACGGCTTCTTTTAAAACAGCTATAACGTTAAGCATAGTAACTTTTGTAGCTTCTTTTACGTGATCTTCATTAACATTCACCCCTAATTTTCCGGGATTTAAGATCTTGCCGTCTTTCAAAGCAACCTGGTTAATAAATACCAGATTCCCGGAGCGTACAAACGGTTTATAATTACCGGCAGGCTGTGGAACCTGTGGCAGGATAATATTTTTCTGCTTCAACAGGTCGTTGATATCCTGAGATTTTTCTGAAGCCGATATTATTTCCTGTTTCTTAGAAAACGTCCCTTTCAGGGCCAAGGCAGTCTTCGCAAAATTCCTGCCCTGAAGTTCTGCCAGGCCACGTTCATCTTTTGTAGGTCTTTCAACATCTTTCAGAGAGGCCATGCTCGTTACTCCTAACACAGTATTTCCCTGGGGAATGGTTTTATTAACCGTCTCATTTCCCCTGATTCCATTGGAGACCAGTACCATTCCATGAACGGCAAGACTGTTCCAGAAAGCATTCAGTGCAAGCTCCTTTCCTGCCCCGCTACCGGCAGACATAAAAACCGTTGCAGGTATACCTTCTAAGGCATGATTGGTCCATAAATTAACAGTTCTGGACAAAAACTCGCTCATTCCGGTACTGATATTTCCAAAATAAACCGGGGAGCCAAAAGCAATTCCATCATAGGAAGGCAGTTCATCCACTGAAGCTACTGGAATATTCTTCAGTTTTGGATTTTGGGTATCTTTAACCTGCTTAATGACGGCTGTTGCGTTTTTTCCGCTCTCTATGCCGGATGCTATCTCTTTGGCCAGTTCATAGGTTCCGCCATTGTCTGAATGGATGAGAACCAGGATTTTGGCTTTGTTTTCCTGTGCCATAGCTGTTGTGATTTTTAGTAATAAGATGAATACAAAAACGGTGCTTAGTTTTTTCATTTTAACTGGATAAATAATTACAATACAAAATTAGTATTGTCGTTTTTATTAAATTTGCCAAAAACTTTATGCAGAACGACACTGTAAAGTGCGGATTAACGGAACAGAACGACAGCAGATTTGTAGATACCATTGAAAAGGAAGCTTACGTATGGTGCGAAACAGGCTGGAAACATGACGATCATGAGCATGCCCACCAACGTGCACAGCTTACTTTTGTGGAAGAAGGTTATCAGTATTTCCATATCGATCAGAAGATCTATATTGTCCCGCAGCACCATGTGATGTGGATTCCTTCCGGTAAAGCGCACAAAATTACTTCAGAGGCAAAAACAGTAAATTTAACAGTCTTTTTGTTTAAAAATGTTTTTGGTGATGATTTCTATCGGCATGTTCACGTTTTTGCAGCTCCTCCGGTTTTGAAGGAAATGCTTCTGTATGCTTCCAAATGGAATCAGCTGATTGAAGAAGATGAGGAACAGGATTTATTTTTTAAAGCCATTTTAAAAAGCCTTCCCAACTTCTGCAGAGAAAGCAGCTATCTTGAAATCCCCGTTCCGTCCGATCCAAGGCTTATCCCTGTTTGTACCTATATCAATTCCAATTTCAAATACAGCCTGAATACTGCTGATCTGGCAGAAAGAGCACAAATGTCTGTAAGAAGTTTACAGAGAATTTTTAAAAATGAAACCGGAATTACCCTTCAGAAATACCTTCAGCTTGTAAGAATATTAAAAAGTATCGAGCTGATGGATGCAGGTCAGTACACTTTAAGCCAGATTGCCTATAAGGTCGGATACCAGAGCCTCTCAGCTTTTACATCTTCTTATTATTCAATTATGAAAAACAAACCCAGGGTTAAAAAATAGGTTAAGGGGTTTCATCATGGGCCATATCAACGGGTTTGGATTCCGGTGATCCTTTTTCACGGAGCCAGATAGACAGGATAACTATTGAAGCTACTGCTAAAAATTCACTCTGCCAGTTTTGAAAAGATTCAAACCAGAACCTGGATTCCGAAATATACTCTACCGCAGTTATCGGTGGCTCATTTTTTACCTTCTGTTCTTCATTGAACTCTTTCATACTGCCATAAAAATGCATTCCGAAACTTACCAAAAACAGGATGGCAAAAGCAATTGACAAAGAATGCTTATAAAGGCTAAGCCATATTCCTCCTTTTTTTACCGGCCACGGTGCCCTTGCATGGGCCTTCGGTTCCTTATCCACATCTTCCTCCCCTTCAAGAGATTTGGATTCACTCGAACCTTTTTGCCTCAGGGAAACTGTTAGTAGAATATAGAGCATCATCTGCAGAAATTCACTTTCCCAGTTTTCAAAGGTAGCCTGTATAAAATGCCCGCTGTGAATATAGGTCCCCAAACTGAGTGGCAGGCTCCCCTCTTCCGCCAGTTCCTTATTCAGGGTGGTCCAGCCGGTAAAGAACTGTCCCATAAGGCAGGAAAGCATTAATACAATTAAAACAATACTTAAACTATTACGGTAAAAGAAGCTTTTTTTAGACATACCCACAAGTTTAAAACGTAAGACTTAAAACTCTTAATCCCGTGCTTGAACGGCTTGTTATGAAATCTACCCGTTAACCACCAGACCGCCATTCGGATGGATCACCTGTCCGGTAATCTGAGCGGCCCCGCTTCCTGCAAGAAATAAAAAGCTGGCAGCAACTTCTTCAGGGGTAGCATTTCTTTCGAAAGGCGGTTTGTCGGGGTTTTCTTTCTCTTCCCCGAAAGTTTCTTTGGTAAGCGGTGTTGCAACAGGTCCAGGGGCAACCGCATTAATGCGTATTCCTTTAGGTTTTGCCTGCAATGCCAGCGAACGGGTGAAAGATACAATAGCTCCTTTTGTGGCAGCATAATCCAGCAGTTCAGGGTGTCCCTGATAAGCAGTAGCAGAAGTCGTATTGATGACGGAGCTCCCCTCTTTCAGATAAGGGAAGACCACTTTTGTAAGCAGGATCATCCCTATGATATTGGAATCAAAAGTTTTTCTGATATTTTTTTCTTCCAGTTCTCTTATATTTTCTGCAGGAAACTGCACCCCTGCATTATTGATCAGGATATCAATGCCTCCAAATACTGAAACAATCTGTTTTACAGTTTCTTCGCAGAAATCATAATCATTGATATCTCCTTTAAAAATGATGCATCTTCTTCCCAGTTTTTCAATTTCTTTTTTAACTTTTTCCGCATCATCATCGTCTGTATGATAGATAATGGCAATATCAGCTCCTTCCTGTGCAAAAAGTAATGCTGTTGCCTTACCTATTCCGCTGTCTGCTCCTGTAATAAGAACTGATTTGTCTTTTAAATCATTCATCTGAAATTATTTTAAGATTAAAAGCTGGTTAATTTCACTTTTAAAGCACCCAAGAATGAATTCGGTATAATAAAGCTGAGCATTCAAAGCCTGTGTTTTAGGATGCAGCTCAAGCTTTTTGGTAAGAATAATCTCTCCTTTGTAAGAAAAGGCAAAGTAGGCAAAGATCTTATAAGATGAATTTCTGATAGGTGTACAATACCCTGTAGTGGCAATAGACCAATCCGAGTTAAACATTTTTGCCACGTTAAGGGCCATGGTTCTTGCGATATTTTCTGATACGCAGTCACATTCTTCTGCTTCTTCCCTTTCTACATTCAGCAGTTTTACTTTCTGAGGAAGTGTATAAGCCGTAAGACCTCCGTTGTAAAACAGGGAGGCATTCGGCATTTGAGAAAAAGCGAGCTGCAGACATCCGGAAGTAACACTTTCTGCAATAGAAATGGTTTCATCCGCTGTCAACAGAGAATGACTTATATATTCTAAAAGACTTTTTTGAAATTCCATAATTTTAAATATTTAGTGGTGTGAAGGTGTGTTTGATGATCTATCTGTTTCTTTCCTGTTCCAGTTCCCAAACTCTGTGTGCAGCAACGGCTTTGATAAACTGCTCATCGGAACCGCCATCTTTTCCGATAACTACAGCAGGATCTTCATGTTGTTTCATAGCGATATTGCTGTTGTCATAAAGAATATCTGTACCGGCTCCAAAGTAAATAGCTTTGCAGTGTTTGTAAGCTTCATTAATGAATCGAAGGGAAAGATGTTTATTTTCAGGGCCCATAAGCTCCTGTGCAGATTTCTCCCCGGCACTGATATATAAGGCATCAAAACATACGCTGGCTGTACTTGTAAGGGAATGTTTCGGAGTTAATGATCCATCTGTGGTTTTGATGGGTGCTAAGCTTGGCGCTATCAGCTCTACTTTGGCACCTTCCGCTTCCAGTTTTGTTTTTAAGGCATTCAGGAGAGAACCATCTGCACCATTGGCTGCAATAAAGCCTATTTTTCTGCTTTTAATAGTATCCTTCACGGTATTTTCCATACTCAATGCTTCGGATATTTTGGTTTTAGGCTCTCTTTCTTCACTCTGAAGTTCAGCTGGATCAGCATCTGCAGGAATGCTTTGGTTAGGCTGTTTCAGCTTTTTGACTTTTACTCCTAATTTTTCGGCTACTTTATTAGCCAAAGTATCATCGATGAAGGCCAGCTGGCCAACCATTCTTTCCCTGATCTCAGGAATGGTTACTTTTGAAAGCTCAAAAACAAGGGCATTCTGAAGATGAACTTGTTCCGGACCCGACTGACTGTTGTAAAACAGTTTCGCCTGGGAATAATGGTCTACAAAGCTCTGACTTCTTTTTCTTACTTTTTCACCTGAAACTCTTTCTTCCTGGGAAGTAAACCCGCCTTCCGACATCATGGCCTGAAACGGACATCCTCCGCCGATAGAATTGGGCTCATAACTTACCTTTCCTTTGGCAATCTGCTGTCTCATATGACCATCCCGCTGATTGTTGTGAACCGTATTCACTGATCTGTTGATAGGGATTTCATGGAAATTGGGTGACCCCAATCTTGAAAGCTGGGTATCGGTATAGGAAAACAATCTTCCCTGAAGCAGTGGATCATTTGTAAAATCGATGCCGGGAACAACATGTCCGGGATGAAAAGCTACCTGCTCTGTTTCGGCAAAGAAATTTTCAGGATTTCTGTTAAGGGTTAACGTTCCGACAAGCTGTACGGGAACTTCTTCTTCGGGAATAATTTTTGTAGGGTCAAGAAGGTCAAAATCAAACTTGTGTTCGTCTTCTTCAGGGATCAGCTGTACACCGAAGTCCCATTCCGGAAAAGCTCCGCTTTCGATGGCCTCCCATAGATCTCTTTTATGAAAATCGGGATCTACCCCTGAAATTCTCTGGGCTTCATCCCAGGCTACTGAATGTACTCCCAATTTAGGCTTAAAATGGAATTTAACGAAATGAACTTTTCCTTCTTCATTGATGAATTTAAAGGAATGTACACCGAATCCTTCCATCATTCTCAGGCTTCGCGGGATGGCTCTGTCGCTCATCAGCCACATAATCATGTGCGAACTTTCCGGCATCAGGGAGATGAAGTCCCAGAATGTGTCGTGTGCAGAAGCTGCCTGTGGAATTTCATTGTCTGGTTCCGGCTTTACGGCATGAACAAGGTCCGGAAATTTAATAGCATCCTGGATGAAAAAAACAGGCATGTTATTCGCTACAAGGTCATAATTGCCTTCTTCCGTATAAAACTTAATGGCAAACCCTCTTACATCTCTTGCAAGATCGGTGCTTCCTTTACTTCCTGCAACGGTTGAAAATCTTACAAAAACCGGAGTTTCCGTCCCAACTTTTGACAGGAACTTTGCTTTGGTATAAGCGCTAAGACTTTTGTTTAATTTAAAAACACCATGTGCCCCCGAACCTCGTGCATGAACGACTCTTTCAGGAATTCTTTCGTGATCGAAATGGGTGATTTTCTCCCTTAAAATAAAGTCTTCCAGCAGCGTGGGCCCTCTGTCGCCGGCCTTTAATGAATCCTGGTTATTATTGATTCTTATCCCCTGGTTGGTTGTCAGTTTTTCGTTTTCATTAGAAGTACTGTACGCATCCAGCTGACCCAACTTTTTGTTGTTTTGAGTGTCGTTTTTCATATCGCTTTATCTTTTAGTGTGTGGTGTGAAGGTTAAAAAGTCAAACTAAATCTTTTGCAGATTATTCCGCTCCTGCCCTGTTTTTTTCCAGGGTATTTAGCAGCTTATTGAGATATTCTTCTTCTTTTAATACTTTATAATAGGCTGTTTTGGCATATAGGGTAAAGGAAGAATTTTCAATGCTTATTTCTGTATCTCTGTTTTCGGGTGAGATCGTTTTTTCGCTATGATATTCACGGATATTCAGAATATATTCGTTAATGTAAGTGTCGATTACATTTTTCAGGATATCGCACTTGGCATTATGTTTTATCTTTTCCAATGATTTGATCAGAAAAGCGGTAACTCCGTAAGAATTGATAACACTTGGAAACAGGGATTCATTCTCTATCATATTGTTTTTGTCATTCAATCCGGAATATTTTAAAGTGTCGTTTTCAAAAATCATATTCGCAACGGTTATTAGTTATCAGAAATTTTTAAATATTTCTCAAAATAATGAAGGTCTTCTTTGTTTTTTATGGAAAGATAAAACATAATCTGTTTCGGTTCTTTCAGCCCAATACTGCCAAAGCAGTCAAAATGTGCGATCAATGCCTGGATATTTTCAATCTCAATATCTTTCAGGATAACAAATAATAAAAAAATGTTATCTTTTATTTCTTTGGCATAAACAGCGGCCCCATTCTCAAACCAGTCTCCTTTATTGGAAACCTTAATAAAGTCTTTATGTTTCAGGTCCTTTATGATCTTTTGACAATCCATATCCTTGAGTGCTTGTGGTTTATATAAAAATCCTTCGGAAGAAGTTTTATTATTTTATTTCAACATCAATTTCTATGAACTGCTGTTATTTTTTCAGTAACTGAATTTTATAAATTTACATGAATAGCATATTCTGCTGTTTAATATTTACAGCAAAATTTGGAATAGAGTAATTTTATCTAAAAGCCAAAAGCCTTTAACTGCCCTTACTGGGGTCTTAAGAATTGTGTTGAAACTTGCTATCTCAAATATACGCCCAAATAATTCACTTTTTTATGACCTTAATCATATAAATTGGCTAATAGATAATTCTCCTGTTTTCTAAGGTGATCCTACCCTCTTTTTCCATCTTTTTTAAAACCCTGATCACAGTTTCTACCCTAAGTCCTACCAGATTGGCTATCTGCTGTCTTGTAAGTTCTACATGAAAACAGTTGCTGCAGTCGTCATCATGATAGCTTTTAAGATAATCCAGAAGCCCGGTAAGCCTTGCTATAGGATTCAGGGATGCCATACTCTGCAGCATGATTGCTTTGAAATAAAGCCTTTGAGAAAGACACGCGTTCATCTCCAAAGAAAGTTGGGGATCTGTTTTTATTAATTTCAGAAATTGGTCTTTTGGAACTCTTATAATTTCTGAAGGGTTAATGCAGACAGCATTCGTAGGATAAAATTTATCCAAAAAGAGCAATGAATCCCCAAAGCTTTGTTTTACTGCAAAAATATTATGGATAAATTCTTTTCCTTCATCATCATAATTATTAAGTTTTATTTTTCCTTCCCTGATCTGAAAATAATAAAGGGCATGATCTCCTTCCCTGTATATTAGTTCACCTTTTTTATATTGCTTGATCTCTCCTCCGTATGAATATAGCACCTCTTCGTCTATATTCATGCAGCTTATTGTTCTCATAAGTACCTCTTTTAAAATGTTCAATAAAAAATAGTGAAATTAATTATTGAAAACGACTTTTTAATATAAAATTTTTCGATTCTTAATTTGAACAATTTTATTCTTTTCCATATGCTTGATGGTTCTTATCGTTGTTTCCACCCGTAATCCTGTAAGGCTGGCCAGCTGCTGTCTTGTAAGCGGTACCCTGAATGAATACGGACTTTCATCTTCATGAAAACTTTTAAGATAATCCAATAATCCTTTAAGCCTTACCATAGGGCTTTGGGAGGAGATATTCTGCATCATGACAAATTTGTAATAGAGTCTTTGTGATAAAAAAGCACTTATCTCCATACACAATTCCACAGATGAGCTTAATAAGTTAAAAAAAGCAGACTTATGAAGTCTTAAAATAGTACACTTGGTGAGTGTCTGAGCATTCATAGGGTAAGGTTTATTGATAAAAAGAATAGACTCTCCGCAACTCTGCCCTTCTGATAGTATATTCTGGATAAACTCTTTCCCTTCCTCATTATAATTGTTAAGCTTCACCTCTCCCTGGATGATCTGGTAATAATATATTGGAGGCTCTCCCTCATTGAATAGATATTCCGAGGGTTTGTAATGTCTGATTTCCGCCCCCGCTGAATACAGAATGTTTTCGTCAATAACCATAGTTTTTTATTGTTTTTAATCTTCTGTTAAACCTATCTTAATAAAAATATATTGGGACGATTGAATATTGCCATGCAAAAACCGAGCCTTTTTTATTGTAAATAAGGTTAAAAAAATTAAAAAAATCAAACAATAATCACTAATTATTTAATTATTAATATGATATCCGTTTTATAATAGGAAATATTTAATGAATACTGCAAACAAAGTAAACACACGGCTTATCGATCCTGCCAGAAAACTGAAGGACATAAAAAACCCGCTCCTGAAAACGGGTTTAAATCTATGGCGGTAAAACTTATTTTTTAGTTGTTTTCGCGGAATCCATTTTTTTAACACTTGCTGCATCTCCGGTTCGCATGGTGTCTGCAGGCATAGGATTGGCCGGAGCAGTCATGGTGTCTGAAGGGACGGTATCAATAACGGTACTGTCGGCTATCGTTGTATTATCCACTTTGGTTTCCTTTTTACAGCTTAATACGGTTAAGCCTAAAAGCATTAATAATAGGGTAAATTTCATAATTTTATTTTTTGGTGTGGCCCAAAGATAATCCATTCCAATTTGTAAAAATTATGATTTGAATCATAATCTATTATTTTTGATTATTTCGCAAATTTTTTAGTTCCCGCAACGCATAGTATAACTCCAACGGTAACAACCAGCATTCCTATGCTTACCTGTTCATGAAGAAAATAGGCAGCAAGGGCAAGGCCGAAAAAAGGCTGCAACAGCTGCAGCTGCCCTACAGTAGCAATACCACCCTGCGCAAGGCCTTTATACCAGAATATAAAACCGATGAACATACTGAAAAGGGAAATATAAGCCATCCCAAACCATCCCTGGAAACTTACGGTTTCAATATGATCCGGAAAGTAAATAAAAAACAAGGGGATCATAACAGGCAACGCCAAAACCAAAGCCCAGGAAATAACCTGCCAGCCTCCCAACGTTTTAGACAGTTTCGCTCCTTCCGCATATCCCATACCACATAAAATCACCGCAAGCAACATCAGAATATCGCCGATCGGCGAAGCAGATATCCCCTGTGACACAGCATAGCCAATCACTAAAAGACTTCCTGCTACCGAAAAGAACCAAAATATAGGATGAGGCCTTTCTCCACCCCGAAAGACTCCGAATACTGCAGTTGCCAGAGGAAGCATTCCCAGGAATACAATGGAATGCGCCGAAGTTAAATACTGAAGTGCCAGTGCAGAAAGAAGCGGAAACCCAACTACACAGCCTAAAGAAACCAGAATTAAAGGGATGAGCTGCTGTTTTGCAGGCCGTTTTTCTTTACCTATCCATAGGACTATGAAAGCAAGTATTCCTGCAACAGCAGCACGCACTATGGTAACAAATATCGGGCTCATCTCCATTACCGCTAATTTGGTGGCAGGTAATCCGCCACTAAATAATACTACGCCAATAAAGCCGTTGATCCAGCCACTTACACTCTCATCTTTAGAAATTTTTTCAGTCAGCATTTTTATATTTTTTAATTATTCAAAATTAGAAAGCAGAAATAAATAAACACAGTCCCAGTTTTGTATATTTGCACGAGCACAGTTCAAAAAAATGAATAAAGAATTTATATATACAGAAATTGCTGCCGGTATTGCTTCCCAAATCAGAAACGGTGTATTGAAGGCCGGCGACAGGCTTCCTTCCGTAAGAAGGATGTGCCAGGAACATCAGGTAAGCATGAATACGGCAAAACGGGTTTTTCTGGAGCTTGAATCTCAATCTTTAATTGAATCCAAACCCCAGTCAGGATATTTTGTCAGCAGGCTGATGTCTTTGAAACTTCCTCTTCCCGAAATAAGCCGCCCTTCGCTGATTGCCAATAATGATGAACCGGATGAATTGATCAGCAAAGTGTATGAAAATATGGGTAAAAAAGGAATTACGTTTTTCTCTATAGGAATTCCTTCAGGAGATCTTCTGCCACAGGCCAAACTAAAAAAAGAGATCATCAATGCCACCCGTGAATTAAAAGAAGGCGGAACTGAATATGAGGAACTTCAAGGCAACTTAAAACTGAGAAGAATGATTGCTGTAAGATCATTACAATGGGGAGGTAATCTCAGTGAAAATGATTTGGTTACCACAAACGGCGGCATGAATGCGCTCTCTTTCTGTCTTATGGCTTTAGGAAAACCGGGTGACACTATTGCTATTGAAAGCCCGTGCTATCCGGGTATCCTGCAGCTTGCCCATGGATTGGGACTGAATGTGCTTGAGCTTCCCACCCACCCAACTACAGGAATTGAAATTGACGCTTTAAGAAAAGTAATTCCTCAAATTAATCTGTGCCTGCTGATTCCTAATTTCAACTCACCATTGGGAAGCTGTATGCCGGATGAGAATAAAAAAGAAATTGTGAAAATTCTTTCTGAAAATAACATTCCCCTGATAGAAGATGATGTATATGGAGATCTTTATTTCGGATCCAGCCGTCCGAAATGCTGCAAATCTTTTGATAAGGACGGAAATGTATTGTATTGCAGCTCAATTTCGAAAACTCTGGCCCCGGGATACCGTGTAGGATGGATTGCTCCGGGAAAATACAAGGATAAGATCATGAAACTTAAGCTGCTTCATTCCACTTCATCCATTTCTATCGTTAATGAAGCTGTTGCAAATTTCCTTAAATCCGGAAGGTATGAAAAGCATCTTCAGCAAATGCGCAGGGCACTGCAGAATAATTACCAGAATTATGTACAGACTATTGCGGATTATTTTCCTGAAGGCACAAAAACAAGCCGTCCGCAGGGAGGTCTTTCCCTCTGGATAGAATTTGATAAGGGTATCCGTACTACTGAGCTTTATGATCTGGCTATTAAGCAGAATATCAGTATAGCGCCCGGAAGGATGTTTACCCTTCAGAATCAGTTTGAGAACTGTATGCGTTTATGCATAGGCCTTCCCTGGACGGAAGAAACAAAATTATGTCTGCAGCAGATCGGAAATCTCGCCAAAAAGATCTGATCTTATCTGTCCGGAACAAAGTTTTTGCGAGCCAGTTCTTTTCTTACCCTGCTCAGGCTTTCCGGGGTGATTCCAAGATAAGAGGCAATCATCCATTGTGGGACTCTCAGAAGAAGATCAGGATACATCTTGATGAACTTCATATACCTTTCTTCTGCCGTTTCACCCAATAAGGAATTGATCCTGTTTTGAAGGCTTCTGATATGCTTCTGTAAAAGGAAATCGCTTCTTTCAATACTGTTAGGAAACTGTTCTACCAGTTTGTTGAAGAAGTCGGGATGAAGAAACAGGACTTCCGTATCTTCCACCGCTTCTATATAGTAAATAGATTTTTCGTTAAAATAAAGGCTGCTTCTGTCAGAAATAAGCCAGCTTTCCGGCGCAAACTGTATGATATGTTCTTTTCCGTTCTTATCAATGGAATACATTTTCAGCAGTCCTTTTTCTACAAAGAATATATACCTGCAGATTTCACCATACTGTAAAAGAAACTGATTTTTAGGAATTTTCTTTACTTCATAGTGTAAGCTGCACATGTTCACCTTTTCTATAGGAACATTCAATACTTTGGCTAAATAAGTGTTTATATTCTTCATTATACAATCTGGCTTGTGGATATATCTTCATGCGAAGCGCTGTTGATGACTTTTCCGTTTTCTATGACAATCAGCTGCGGGCTCTCATGCCTGATTCCGAGGTTGTCAGATATTTTAATTGAAATCAGCCTGTGTTGAAGCAAATCTAAGTAATATAATTCCACATTATGATCTAAATTATCTATTTCTTTTTCAAAATTTTTCAATACAGTTTTGCTGATGAAGCATCGTGTTGAATGTTTGAAAATAGCAATTTTATGGTGATAGGAACTTTCAATCGCTTTGGTCAGATCTTCCTCAGTTTCCAGTTCTTTCCAGAAAGATTTACGCTCAGGGTTTTCTTTTGCTCCGAATATTTTGTCAAAAAAACTCATAAATTAAATTGTTTTAAATGGTGATCCAGATGTTTGTACTCTAAAAATCCCCAGTCTTTTTCAGTCATTTTCCCGAATAACCTGTGGCGATCCGGAAGATTACGATTCTCAGATGCCGTCCGGAAAGAATTCATTGTATTCAGCAGATTGGTTTTTGATTCATCAAAATCACATTCAAAATTAACGATTAGTTTTTGAAAAGTGGGCATGTTTGGGGGAATTCCGTTATTAAAGATCTGCATTTCCACTTTAGTTACTACTCCTATTGTCCTGAAAATGATATTTATTTCCGGAAGTTCAACTTGTCTTAAAGCCACCTGCAGCACAAGATCACAATGTTTCAGCATCTGTGAAGCCGTCATTTTTCCCCATCTTGGAGAAGTATTTTCAGTCAGCAGAGAAATTCTTTGAATAATTTCCTCAAAATAAATCGAATTATGCAGGCTTTTCCTTACCACCCCTTTTCTTTCTTCAGATTTTCAATATGAGCAAAATGATGATTACAATGCCATACATACATGGCGAGATAGCTTCTCAGGTCGTAATTCCGGTTTTGTTCAGGATGATAAAAAGTTCTTTCGAATTGTTTATTGGTAAGTGTTTTAAGGAGTGCAGCCCATCTTTGATGAGTTCCTTTTATCATTCTCATGGCCGGTTTTATGGGCATATTGACACTGTCCTGAAGTTCTGCCCATTTGGCTTCGTCATAAGGTCTTATGGTAGGATTTTCCTCCGTTAATGCCAGTTTGAGACGAATAAAACTGTTGATATGGCTGTCTGCAATATGATTTACAAGTTGCCGCACCGTCCATCCTCCCTCTCTGTAAGGGGTGTCCAGCTGATCATCCGAGAAGTCTTCTATCAGGTTTTTAAGCTTTTCCGGAAAGTTCTTGATGACTTTAATATATTCATCAAGTTTGATATCGCAAATATTATCAGGTTGCTGGTATTCCCCGATAGGAAATTTTTTCTTTTCTAAGTCGCTCATTTGAATAGGTTTAATTTTTGGACAGTTTTTAAATATCAGGATTGTAAATTTATCAAAAATTCAAGAATTTAAAATGAAGAAAGCATTAATTGTAGAGTTTTACAGACGGGAAATTGAATTGAAAAAGCTTCAATCCTGAAATTGAAGCTCTTATTACTTTTTTTATTGATTAATAGCCATGTAAGTTAATGTCTTCCGTTCTCTGAAGCGTTACCTTTTTACCCATTTTCTTCTGAATTACCCTGAAATGCTGCAGTTCATCATCCGTCAGAATGCTGATAGCCGTTCCTTTTTCGTTGGCACGGCCCGTTCTTCCGATACGGTGAATATAGTCCAAAGGTGATCGCGGAAGTTCGTAATTGATGACACAGGGTAAAGATTCAATGTGAATTCCACGGCCAATTAAGTCCGTTGCCACTAAAATCTGAGCGCCGTTTACTTTAAATTCTTCTAAATTATTTCTTCGGGCACCCTGCGATTTCTGGCTGTGAATGGCTACTGCTTTTATTTTATTTTTTTTAAGCTTTTCTACCAGATTATCTGCTGATCTTGTAGATGAAACAAATATCAGGGCTTTTTCCATTTTCTTTTCCTTAATCAGATAACGCAGAAAAGGACCTTTATTTTCAGGAGAAACATGGTAGGCCAGTTGTTCGATATTATCAATCTCAACTTCTTCTTTTTTAATTTCAATGATTACAGGATTAATGGCTAACCGCTCCTTCATTTCGGACACCTTATCATTTAAAGTCGCTGAAAACAGAGTGGTTTGCTTTACAACAGGCATTAGAGCGAAAAGTTTATTCATTTCTTCACCAAAGCCTAATTGAAACATCTTATCTGCCTCGTCAATGACCAAATGCTGAATTCCTGAAATACTTAATGCATTATGATCAATTAAATCCAATAAACGACCGGGCGTTGCAATAAGAACTTCTACCCCAAACATTCCTTTCATCTGTGGATTGATGGAAACACCGCCGTAAACCGCCATTGTACGGATCTCACGTTTTAAATTTTCTGTAAAAGCTCTGAAAACTTCATCAATCTGAATGGCTAATTCACGGGTAGGAACCAATATTAAAACCTGAACATTCCTATCCTTTTTAACTTCCGTATTTTGTAGTTTTTCCAAGATTGGCATCACAAAACAGGCTGTTTTTCCAGATCCCGTCTGAGCAATTCCCATCAGATCTTTTCCCTCCAGAATAATCGGAACAGCCTGCTCCTGAATGGGAAAAGGCTTCAGATAGCCTAATTTGTTGACAGAACGAATAATATTGTGTGATAATCCCAAAGACTCAAATGACATAAAAATATTTATTTTCTGCAAAGATAAGCTATTGTATCTGGTAAAGCCTTACACTAATTGCTGTAAACTGGTTTTAATGATTTCAATCTTATATTCTGTCAAAAAAATTATTGCCGATTTGTCCGATAATTCAGTTTTGGAGAGTTTTTTGAGTAATTTTATCAAAATTCGAGAAATCTAAATATGAAAAAAGCGTTAATAATCGTAGATGTACAGAATGATTTCTGTGAAGGCGGCGCATTAGCAGTTCCGGAAGCCAACGAGGTCATTCCTTACATTAATCTTCTGATGGAAGAAAATGAATACGATCAGATCGTTCTCACTCAGGACTGGCATCCGGCCGACCATAAAAGCTTTGCCAGCAATAATAACAGAAAAGTAGGCGAAAGCATCATCCTGAACGGGGTTCCACAGTTTATGTGGCCGGATCATTGTGTCCAGGGAACTTTCGGGGCAGAGTTCCATAAAGACCTGAACAGGGATAAGGTAACCCACATCATTCAGAAAGGGAAAAATACAGAGATCGACAGCTACAGCGGATTTCAGGATAACAACCACTTTATGAAAACCGGACTGGATGATTTTTTGAAATATCATGACATCCAGCTTGTTGAAGTAGTAGGTCTTGCTTTAGATTACTGTGTGAAATTTACCTGTCAGGATGCTGTAGCCAACGGTTATATCACTTGTCTTCATTTCAACGGAACAAAAGCAGTGAATGTAAAGCCTGATAATGGCAGAGACGCTATTTATGAACTGATCCAGAAAGGAGTTACCGTTCTTGGATAACTATAAAAGTGATGAAATTTTTAATTTGAAAATGACACTCAAAATAAAAAGGCGCAGAAATAAATTTCTGCGCCTTTTATATTATACTTTCTTAAGCGATTAAAAAATTAAATTTATTAAAGCATCTTAAGATTATTCACTTCCAGTTCCGTAAGGATTCTCCAGTGTCCACGCTTGATATTCTTCTTGGTAAGACCTGCAAACATTACTCTGTCCAGCGCTTCCACTTCGTATCCAAGTCTTTGGAAAATTCTTCTGATCACACGGTTCCATCCGATATGAATTTCAATCCCGATTTCATTTTTCGGTTTTCCTTCAATGAAAGAAATCTGGTCTACTACTGCTACCCCTTCATCAAGACGAATCCCTTCCACAATCAGTTTCATGTCTTCATGCGTAAGTTTTTTATCCAGTGTTACGTGATAGATTTTTTTGGCATCAAAAGAAGGATGGGTAAGTTTTTTAGTCATATGACCATCATTCGTTAAAAGAATAACCCCTGTGGTGGAACGGTCGAGTCTTCCTACAGGAAACAGACGGTATGGTGATGCATTGGCCACCAGGTCCATTACGGTTTTTCTTGCTTTATCATCCTTTGTGGTAGAAATATATCCTTTAGGCTTATTCAAAAGGACATATACCGGTTTTTCCGGCGTAATACCCTGCCCGTCAAATACCACTTTATCTGTTTTCTGAACCTGGTATCCCATTTCAGTTACCACCTGACCATTTACCTCTACCAATCCTTGTGTAATCAGCTCGTCAGCCTCTCTTCTGCTGCAAATTCCTGAATTGGCAATATACTTATTAAGACGGATGGTATCTTTATGAACATCCTTGTCAATTTTGTTTAATCTTCTTTTCTGTACAAAAGATCTTGCCTTGTCATCATTTCTGTCATCTCCGCTGGATGGCCTTCTTCCATATTTCAGGCTGCCTCTTTCATACTTGTCTCTGGTATCAAAACTTTTCCCGCCTCTTTTTGGAGCAGGTTTTCCAAAGGTTTTTCTCTCACGTCCTTCACTTGAATTGGTGATATATGCCCTGCTTTCAGTTTTCGCAGCCTCTTCATCTTTGCCGGCAGCAGCGTTTGTGCTTTTTTTGAAAGGTTTAGGTTCAAACCTGGAATTGCTTCCTTTATGGTCAGAATTTCTTTCACCCGCTTTTGGGAAAGACTTCTTAAAAGGTTTTGATCCTGAAGAATTTCCAGATCTGGAAGCACGAGAATCATCAGAATTGTTTCTTGTTGAAGTTCTTGGTCTTTTTGGTCGTTCTGAATTATTGTTATCTCTGCTCATTCTAAAAATTTCTGCAAAGATAGTAATTTAGTTACGAGTTAAAAATTAAGAATCATAACTTTGCAGAATAGTTTTATTTTAAATTTAAAGAAACTCCAATAATGATAACAATATTAAACGATGATTTTTCTCAATTAAATAACTTCCTTCACGAAAAAACTTTCAGCAAGATCTTTATTTTGGTTGATGAAAACACCCATGAATATTGTCTCCCGGTTCTTTTAGGCAACATGGAAACAGACTTAGGCTTTGAAATTCTGGAAATTGAGGCTGGTGAAGAAATGAAAAACATCCAGACTGCCAACCAGCTTTGGGAGATTCTTACCGAAATGCAGGCGGACAGAAAAGCGCTTGTGATCAATCTTGGTGGTGGTGTTATTACGGATATGGGCGGATTTGTGGCTTCTACCTATAAAAGAGGAGTCCAATTTATCAATATTCCTACTACCCTTTTATCCATGTGTGATGCTTCCATTGGGGGGAAAACAGGGATAGACCTTATGCATTATAAAAATATGGTGGGAACCTTTGCCTTCCCTGAACAGATCTTTATCTACCCGAAATTCCTGGAAACCCTTCCATTTAAAGAATTACGAAGCGGTTTTGCAGAAATGCTTAAACATGGCCTTATAGCTGACAAAGCCCACTGGGAAAGCCTTATTCAGATTCATAAACTTGATGTGAGCTCAGTAGTTCCTCATATTCAGACTTCAATGGATATCAAGCAGGATGTTGTGGAAAAAGATTTCCATGAAAAAAATATAAGAAAAACCTTAAATTTCGGGCATACTATCGGACATTCTGTAGAAAGCCTGTGCCTTAGCCAGGGAAATCCTATTCTTCATGGTGAAGCAGTAGCCATGGGAATGATCTGTGAAGCGCATCTGGCCTATCTTGAAGGCCTTATTCTAAAAGAAGATGCATCAAGCATTATAGATCATATCCAGAGATACTATCCTTATCTTGATATAAGTGATTTTACAGATGAAAGCATCACTGCCCTTTTGCTGAATGACAAAAAAAATACGGACAGTAAAATTAATTTCTCTCTTCTTACGGGAATAGGCTCATGTACTTATGATTACCAATGCAGTCAAGAAAACATTTTGAAGTCTCTGGGTTTTTACAGAAATATCAATAATGCGTAAATTGTTATTTAAAACCAGCAGCTTTTCTGTATAATTTTAATGGAGTGTATAATTTAGACTTTTTCTAAACAATTGTTTGATTAAATGTTCAAAATACTGAATATCAATAATTTAAATGTATTTTAATTCTAAAATTAACTTAATTCATTACTGACATTTATCATGTTTCCTGTTTTTGGCAAGCAATTTGAAAGATACTCTCCGTCAAACTCAGTAGTAAGGTTTGACAGTAGTAAAATTTAAAATTAGAAAATAGTAAAATATTAAAAAAATTAAAGTTATGAAAAAGTTAATTTTTGGATTAGCAGTAACTGCAAGTTCACTAGCTTTCGCTCAACAGACTCCATCATCTTCTTCTAACCCGGTAACATTCGGTGTGAAAGGTGGAATGAACGTATCTTCTCTTTCTAAAGATGAAGGTTTAGATGATCAGAAATCTAAAATCGGTTTCAACGCAGGTGTATTTGCTAACATTCCAATCGCTGAATCTTTCAGTGTTCAGCCGGAGGTTTTATACTCTCAGTATGGATCAAAAGCAGATCAGACTATTTTTGGAACTAAGTATTCTACATCTACTAAACTAGATTATATTGCTGTACCGGTAATGTTCCAGTATAACTTAATTCCAAACCTTTATGTAGAAGCTGGACCAGAGTTCGGGTTTTTGGTAAGTGCTAAAAACAAATTAAAAAACGAAAGTAACGGAAACTCTACCACTTCTGATAATTACAAAGATCAATTACAAACATTCAACTTTGGTATCGGTCTTGGTGCAGGATATTACTTTACTCCTAACTTAGGAATTACAGCAAGATATGTAGCTGGGGTAACTGATATTTTCAAAGATAATTCTGGTGATGCTATCAGAAACAATACATTCCAGGTAGGATTAGCTTATAAATTCAAATAATAAGCTTTTACATTCAGAAAACAAATTTTTATATTCAATAAGAAAACCGGATTATTTATTAATTCGGTTTTTTTGTGTTATTTATTTATTAATCCCAGCTTTTTGGCAAGGAGTTTGCCTGTAATGAAGTAAGCTGAAAAACCGGATTTTATCTGGTTGTACAGCATAAAGTTTCTTCATATATAAATTGATTTCAATAGAAAAAGTCAGGTTTATTTATTTAAGCCTGACTTTTTCGCCTTTAATATGACTTTTGTCATTTTAATCCCTTTGGCGGGAATTTTGATGCAGTGAGGAGAACATTTTAAAAATTTAATAATCATGAAAAAACTAATTTTAGGTTTAGCATTGGCAGGAAGCCTTTTGGTAAATGCACAGGAAAAAATCAAATCTTCTTCGCCTGTTACTTTTGGGGTTAAAGCAGGGTTTAATGGCTCTACCCTTACCAAATCATCCGGAGAATACGACAATGACACAAAATTAAAGGCAGGATTTAATGCGGGTATATTTGCTAATATTCCAGTTGCAGAAAAATTCAGCATTCAGCCTGAACTTCTTTTTAATCAGATAGGTTCAAAAGGAGAAGATAAATATAAATTCTATTCAAACTATCAGACATTTACCCAAGAATACGATTACAAATTGACTTTAAATTATATTGCTCTTCCAGTAATGGTACAGTATAATATTCTTCCTCAGCTTTATGTAGAAGCAGGGCCGGAATTCGGGATTTTACTGGGCGGGAAATCCAAGGGAGAGTCTACTTACACAGAGACTTCCGGAAATACTACAACAACAGGTACTCAGACCTATTCCAATAAGATCCCAATGGGGCTTTATAACAAGTTTAATTTTGGAATTGGTATTGGAGCAGGATATTATTTCACTCAAAATCTGGCTGCAACAGCTAGGTTTACAGCAGGTATTACAGATATCATCAAAGACAACCCTGGAGATGCTATCAAAAATAATGTATTCCAGATTGGTTTAGCTTACAAATTCAAATAATAATATATATATTTTCAAAACGATGCCGGGCTCTCAGGGGTCCGGCATTTTTATATATAGCTGGTATTTATTAGTTTAACGTAAAGACAGAATCTTTTCATTGCTACACATAGGTATATTTTCTAGTGCTGATGGCTGACTAATAAAAGAAATAATTCGCAGTGAAGAATTTGGAATTACAGCAAATATATTTCCTGACAAAAACAAGAACACGATATTTCAAATTTCAAATATTTATCTTCTTTTCCATCTGATTTCACCCCTATTAAATTGTCAACATAAAATCAATTTAGTTAAAAATCATGGTTAAAAATCAGATTTTCATAATATAATTTTTCATAAAAAACAGTTAAAAGTACTATTAAGACAATACTAAAAACCATCAAAAAACCCCTTACAGTAAGGGTTTTCAGAGTTTGGCAAGCATTTTGCAAAATAAATCAAGTCTGATTGAAAAATCGGATGAGAAGTAAAAATAGTAAAATTAAAAAATAAAATTATGAAGAAGTTATTTCTAGGGTTAGCAGTTGCTGCTGGCATGATGACATTTGCTCAAGAAACACAAGAAACAAAAACAGTAAACCCGGAACCCGTTAAAAAAGAAAAACAACCTATCAGATTTGGTATTAAGGCAGGAGGAAACTCTTCTTATTTCAGTGAGCAGAAATTAAGCCTTAATAACCAGAAAATCGGATTTCATGCAGGGGTTTTAGTTAATATTCCACTTTCTCAGAAATTCAGCTTACAGCCGGAGGTTTTATATAACCAGTTAGGGGCAAGAAATGTAATTTCCTCTACGGATGTAACCACTGGTGATACGAACATTAAGACTAAAAGCGATTACAAAACAACCATGAACTATATTTCTGTTCCTTTAATGGTGCAGATGAGACCTACAGAAAGATTTTATGTAGAAGCAGGACCTGAATTCAGTTATTTCATTAACGGGAAAAACTCAGGAAACAGCACTATTTCTACAACGACAGGAGGAGTTACAACCACTCAGTCTGTAACTAATTCTGAGGACATCAATAAGGACGATATTAACAAGTTTAATTTAGGTCTTGGTTTAGGTCTTGGATATGATATCACTGATAACATCGGTATCAATGCAAGATATATCAACAGTCTTACTGATATGAGAAATCATAAGCCTGAAGGTACTAATCCTCTTAACCACAGAACATTTCAGTTAGGCCTGAATTATAAGTTCTAATCAGATAATATACCAATTTTTTAACCGAAATGCAGATTACTGCATGGTATAAAATAGCCGGAAGAATATCTTTCGGCTATTTATATTTACTAAGGATAGTATTATTCAAATATTCGTGGATCATCACTGATGACGCCATCAATTCCTATATCCTTTAATTCTTTTAATTCTTCTTTGGTATTGACTGTCCATGGTATAACTTTCATTCCCAATGCATGACATTCTTTTACAAGTTCCGGAGTAACCAATGTATGGTCCGGGCTGTAAATAGTCGGGGTAAAGCTCAGGAACTTTAAATCTCCTGCAACACCATTCAGATGATCAGGGTATTGCCTGAATTTCTCTGCAGGTATATTTTCGAAATGGTTCCGCTGCTGGGCAAGCTTTTTATCATCCACCTTTTCTACCAATAAAGCAGTCATTATCTGTGGATACTCTTTATGAACAATTTCCAGTGTTCTGGGATCAAACGACTGGATAATTACGCGGTCCTGAATTCCTTTTTCAATAATAATTTTCATCATCAGATCTACAAACTCTTTTGGTTCCGGATGAAATATATGATCTGAAAACGGGCGTGTTTTTGTTTCTATATTATAAAAAGGCAAAGGTCTTTTCAGTTCACGGGCATAAGCTTCACATGCATCTATTACTTCTGAGAAAAGAGGTTTCTGTACCTTCATCTTCTTTTGGTCAGGATAATTATTAAGCTTCTTTAAACCTACGTCAAATGTCTGGATCTTGGCATAAGGCATGTCATAAATTTTATAATAGAATCCTGAATCTTTCGGAATATAAGTTCCATCCGGCTTTGTTACCAGTTCAGGGGAAAGAAAAGCATCATGGGAAAGGATCACTTTTTTGTCCTTTGTGATAGCCAGATCCATTTCCAGTGTTGTAACATTCATTTTTAAAGCATTCTTCATGGCCGGAACCGTATTTTCCGGATATAAAGATTTTCCTCCGCGGTGCGCCTGCTTATCAAAAGACTGGGAGAAATATAATTGGGCAAGCGACAGAAAAACACCGGTTAAAAAAACTTTTTTCATATCCTGAAATTATATTGTGGCAAAATTAAAATTTGCTCTTTTATTGTGTGATACATGAATGTTAAGCTTTTGATATATTTATGATAAGTGTGAAGCTGGAAGAGGGAGGATAGAAGATGCTGTTGGACGGTTAGTTATTTATGAATCAGCTTTCATGAATCAGATTATCTTGAAATTTAAGCCTCAATAACTTCCCTCTTCAAACTTCAGGCTTCCTTTCTCGTTTAAGTCCAACTTTATAAAACAAAAGAGCCGGATTATATGTCCGGCTCTTCATTTATTTAAAATTGATTGAATTAATTGAACAATTCTATCTCCTCTCCTTTTTCTACAGGATATTCTTCTGTAAAACATCCGAAGCAGTGGTTGGAAGATCCTAAAATTTCTTTCAGGTTATCTGTGCTTAAAAATTCCAGTGAATCTACCCCTAGGTAATCTCTAAGCTGTTCCGTCGTCATATTTGCCGAAATAAGGTCATCCTTGGAAGGTGTATCAATACCTAAGTAGCAAGGTGCAATAATAGGTGGAGAAACACTTCTGAAATGGATTTCTTTTACTCCCGCATCTTTCAGGATTTTCACCAGTCTTTTGGAAGTGGTTCCTCTTACGATAGAATCATCGATGATCACTACTCTTTTGTCTTTGATCTCGGAAATAATCGGGTTAAGCTTAAGGTTCACTACTCTTTCTCTCATTTCCTGTGTAGGAACAATGAAGCTTCTTCCAATATACCTGTTTTTGATCAGAACCGGGCGGAAAGGGATTCCTGAAGCCTTAGAAAAGCCTATGGCAGCCGGAACTCCAGAATCAGGAACACCAATGACCACATCGGCATCTACAGGAGCCTGTTCCCAGATTTTTTCACCGGATTTCTCCCTGATCTCGTATACATTAATGTTTTCTAAGGTTGAATCCGGTCTTGCAAAATAGATGTATTCGAAAGAGCAGATTCTCTGCTTTCCTTTTTCTTCATTCACCATATAGGAATGAAGTTTTCCAGGTTCATTTTCGTTGGTGTAAATGATCTCTCCCGGAAGAATATCGCGAACGTATTGAGCTCCTACAGCATCAAGGGCAACAGATTCAGAAGCCACCACGTAAGAATTTTCGTTGATTGCTCCTAAAACCAAAGGTCTGATTCCGTTGAAATCTCTGAATGCAAAGAATTTATTTCTCGTCATTCCCACTACGGAATAAGCACCTTCAATTTTCTCCATGGTTGCCTTAATGGCCCCGCGAAGTCCCAAATCAAGATTTTTTTGAATTAATCTTAAAATAACCTCAGAATCGGAAGTTGCTCTGAAAACAACGCCTTCAGCTTCCAATTCAGCTTTTAATTCTTTTGCATTGGTAAGGTTACCGTTATGCGCTATAGAAAGAATAATCTGGTCATATTCGTTTTTCGCGAAAAATGGCTGAAAATTATACTTCTTTTTGTCTCCTGCAGTGGTATAACGGGTATGCCCGATTGCAGAATTTCCCATAAAAGCTTCAGGATCCTGGATCTCTTTATAAACATCCAAAACCAGACCTTCATCTTTCATATTGGTGATTTTCCCGTCCTTTAAAACAGAAATACCACATGCTTCCTGGCCTCTGTGCTGTAATGCAAAAAGCCCGAACTGTGAAAGAGAAAACGTATCCAGATCATCATCAGAGTACATTCCGAAGATACCGCACTCTTCGTTGGGAGCGTCCAGCCTCTCTTCTTCCTGCGTTCTGAAGAGATTTCTTCCGTAGGTTTGAGTTTCAAATTGTTTTAAATATTCACTTTTATGAATGTCTAAACTTTTCATTTCTATTTTTTCTAATCTAGATTTTATTTTGATAGATGTATAAATTAGATGAAAAATTAAATATTATGTTAAATATAAAAACTAACATCTAATTTTTATCTAAAATCTTATTTCTGAAGAAGCGTTTTAAGACGATTGTAGATTTCTACATACGCTTCAGTAACTTCTCCTAGGTCTCTTCTGAATCTGTCTTTATCCAGCTTTTTCATGGTATCTTTGTCCCAAAGTCTGCAAGTATCCGGAGAAATTTCGTCGGCAAGGATGATTTCACCGTCAGAAGTTTTTCCTAATTCAATTTTGAAATCAACAAGGATAATATTCATTTTATCAAAAAGATCAATAAGGATTTCGTTGATATCAGAGGTAAGCTCATACATTTCATCAAGCTCCTCATAAGTCGCTGCTCCTAAGAAAACAGCATGGTGATCATTGATAAGCGGATCTCCCAATTCGTCTTTTTTGTAGCAGATATCGAAAATGGTAACCGGAGATTTAATTCCTTCTTCCACTCCCAATCTTTGAGCCATACTTCCTGCAGAATAGTTTCTTACAACCATTTCCAATGGAATGATAGATACTTTTTTTACCAATTGCTCTCTTTCGTTCAATTGTTTAATGAAATGAGTTTTAATCCCTTTTTCATTTAAATATTCAAAAATAAGAGTGGTGATGGCGTTGTTCATTTCACCTTTCAAATCAACAGATCCTCTTTTCTGAGCATTAAATGCTGTAGCGTCGTCTTTAAAACGTACCACCACTTCATTAGGATTATCGGTAGCAAATACTTGTTTTGCCTTACCTTCGTACAACATTTCTTTCTTTTCCATTTCTAAATTCGTATTAGTTAGATTTATTTTATAATTACTTAATTAAAATTCCCGTTAAAACAGCCAATCCGAAACTCAGGAGCGTACCGATCAGTACATATTCCGTCAGTTTTCGCTGTTTGGCCTGTGCCAGATCGCTGAATCTGAAAACCGATTTGGCAGCCACCATAAAACCAACCCCTTCCCAGTGATTCACCATAATAAACGTGAAAACAAGAAGGCGTTCCAAAATCCCGATATATTTTCCGGCACTCGATAGAGATTCGGTCTGTAAACTGCTTTGAGTCTCCGGAACCGGAGTCCATGAAGACAATAATATTTTGATGAAAATTGAAGCCGGCGTCGTAAGGAACAATGTAGCCATTACTATTTTTAAAACTTCCTGTTTTTGCAGAAATTCCAAACTGAATTCCTTATAATAGAATGAAATTCCGGCAATCACAAGGATATGCAACAGCTGATCAATAAAAAACCATCTTTTTTTATTTTTTACGGTCTGAAAGATCAGTTTTGAAGCATCAATAATAAAATGGGTGCCCCCAACAAGCAGTGCAACCCACCACAAATCTGTGTTCCAAAGAAAAATAAAGCTTAAAACAATATGAATCAGAACATGAAGATACAAATACGGGCTTTTCAGTTTACGGCGTTCCTTATCTGCAACCCAGGAATTTGGCTGAAGAATAAAATCTCCGAGTAAATGTGCCAATATGAGTTTAATAAAGATCATGCTTACAGTTCTGAGATTTTCTTTTTAAAATACTGGTTGGTTTCTACGATAAGGTCGTAGTTGGCTCGTTTCAGTCTCTGGCTTACCGAGGACTGTGAAATAGCAAATTTCTTAGCAAGATCTTCCTGTGTGATATCCTGATTCATGATCATTTCATGGATAATTTCTGCCGTAGCTACCGTCCAGCTGTCAAAATCCTTTGATGACCATTTCAGAAGGATATTTAAATCCCGGTCTACAGCTTCATTTGAGGTTTTTATGGAAACGGTGTGGCCGTCACTTTTTAAGTCATTCAATAGTCTTCCGGAATGCACGTAAGCTGTTCCGTTGGATTCGGTGATCTTTTCAGATGAAAAATTTTCCTCCCCAATGCCTATGGCAATTCTTACATCTAAATTTTCCTGACTTCTTATAAGGGACTTAATGGCTAGGAAACGCCAGAATACTTCATCTATACTGCATTTGAGCTGAAACTCGTCCCCTCTGTAGATTTCCCATGCGAGCGGTGAACTTCCCCAGTTTTCCAGGAGATTCTTGAGTCTGGTGATCCAAACTTCTGTGTCTGCATGCTGTGAATTTATAATATCACCGGTGATGACCGCTATCATTGTGCAAATATAAGCATAATTACTTATAAATAAAAAATATAAGCAGAAACACTTATAGATATTGATTATTAGTGAATCTGCTTATATCAATGATGTTTTGTTCAGGCGAAAATGCTTAAGGCAAAATAGCAAAACGGCTTCATTACATTATGTCATTGTGAGCGTAGCGAAGCAATCTCTGACTTAGCCCAAATACTTTTATGAGATTGAGATTGCTTCGCTACGCTCGCAATGACGTGATTGATTGTTTATTTCTTGATAAACTGATAGGTATTATCGTCAAGTTTCAAAAGATATACACCTGCTGAAAGGTCTTGCACCGAAATGTTCTTCTTATTTTTAAAAGGATTCTGCTCCGAATACATCAATTTTCCTGAAAAATCTAAAATTTGAGCCGATTTCACATTTTCAGCCTTACCGCTCACAAAAATGTTGTCATAGGCCGGATTAGGGTAAATTTTAATATCATTTCCTGCTAAAATAACATCTGAAGCAGATAGAGTTCCTAAATTCTGACAGTAATTAACTCCATACGAATCCCATTCACCAATAGTAAATGTTGTATTAGGCTGTGTAACGGTATTTTTTCTGTAAAGAGAAACATCCCCGTATGAATTGCTTACAAACTTGCTTCCTATAGCATCCACTGTTGCTGATTTATAGGCCAGCTCTACATATTGGGTTCCTGAAAAAGTCATAGCATCACCTGCTGTAAGGAATCGTGCATCATTATTGGTGTAACATGATAAGGCTGCTTTAGGATTTAGAACAACAAAATTTTCATTATTCGGGATTTTTCCTTCAAGCTCAAAACTGTTTCCATAATAATAGGAATTGCTTGAACTGTTGTAATACTGCACTCTTACGCTGTAATTGTTCAGATCCACCTCATGTCCTGTCCTGTTTATAATTTCCAAAGCTTTGTTATTTCCTGTTCCTTCAATATACTTAATGACAAAAAGATCCTTAGCGTTTGTATCTGTAGCTAACGTGGTCACTGCAACGGCATTACTGTCGGCCGATTGCAGATAACCCTGATCATAGGCTTTTACCGTAAACGAATAGGAAGTGGAAGGAAGTAAATGATCAATAACTGCAGATGTGGATTTTGTTGTGGTTACAAGAGTTCCATTCTGATAAATATTATACCCGATAACATCAGAACTAGTGCTTGGCGACCATGCCAGATTGGTATAATAAGCTCCTGTCTGGGTAGAATTTAAATTTAAAGGAGCCTGGGGTGCAATGGCGTCGGGTGTCTGTACCCAGATAGCATTCACCCATTGAGGGTTATCAATAAAAGGATTTCTGTTTTTCTGAATGGTATATATGGCATTATTCCTGTCTATTTCCCTTTGAGATACAGGATCCTGAGCGTGCCATTGCAGAAGCATCGAAATATAAGCAGGATCAAAAGCCCTTTCTGCAGTCCCGTCCAAAGGAGACCGGTCTATAGCAGGATTAATATTGGTGGAATAATTGAATGAAGGCAGTTTGTCTTCATATCTTACTGCAAAATAAAGAAGCATCCTCGCAATATCTCCCTTGAATTCATTAATAGGCTCATAAACCCTGTTGTTATAAACATAATTGGGAATAGCGCTATTGGCAATTTTAGATGAATTGGTAAAAGTATAATGAACCGTAGAGTTCCCGACACCGTAAGGATAATTATTCCTAAGCTGATTGATTCTTGCATCCGTAGGAATTACAAAATGCAGATCAGAATACATTGGATAATCACTGTTAAAAGTACTCTGCGGAACAGCATGTTCCCTGTTGTACCCTAGCCCTTCAGCCCCCGAAGTACTTATTAAATTAGCCGATGTATATTCATAAACATCAGCCCCGGTAGGAATTTCCGAATAAACATCAAGGAGGATCGTTGTATTATCCGGTCCGTGATCATAATATTTATCTAAATCTGTCTGGCTATAAAGATTGGGTAGGTCACCATAATTCCAGTTCACATTCTTTTCAGAAATAATATCGTGCAGTTTAGTCTTGAGAGCATAGCCAGAAAGTCCGGTAGTGCCATCATAATATCCGGCGGGGACCTGTGCGGAAATCAATGACGAGATTAAAATAATAGGAAATAGAAGTTTTTTCATACTGTAAAAATTGGGAGGCTAAAATAGTAAATAAAAACACTTAAAGTTCCGAAAATTTTATTAAAAAATTATTAATTATAAAAATATAAAAAATTGATTATTAAAATATTGCGTATCTGATACTATATGCCGAATAATTATTTTCGGCATTCCGTCAATTTAATTATCTTTGGGAACTAACTATTTTATCTATATGAACACAGAGACTATTGACAACATTAAAATGATAGCGGAAACAGCAAGAGAATTTGCTGAAAAAAACATCAGACCGAACATTATGGAGTGGGACGAAAGCCAGACATTTCCAAAAGACCTGTTTCATCAGCTGGGAGAAATGGGGTTTATGGGAATTGTAGTTCCTGAGCAATACGGAGGTTCCGGTTTAGGCTATCATGAATATGTTACTATTCTGGACGAAATATCTCAGGTAGATCCGTCTATTGGTCTTTCTGTAGCTGCACACAATTCACTGTGTACCAACCATATTTACGAGTTTGGAAATGAAGATCAGAGAAATAAATGGCTTCCGCAGCTTGCTTCGGGAAAAGTAATCGGAGCATGGGGGCTTACAGAGCATAATACGGGTTCCGATTCAGGAGGTATGTCTACCACTGCCGTTAAAGACGGTGACGAATGGATCATTAATGGAGCTAAAAACTTCATTACTCATGCTATTTCCGGAGATATTGCCGTGGTAATGACAAGAACAGGTGAAATAGGAGCCAAAAATAATTCAACCGCTTTCGTTTTAGAAAAAGGAATGCCTGGTTTCACTTCCGGAAAAAAAGAAAACAAACTGGGAATGCGTGCTTCCGAAACAGCTGAGCTTATTTTCGATAATGTTCGCGTCCCGGATTCACACCGTTTAGGAGAAGTGGGAGAAGGTTTCAAGCAGGCCATGAAAATTCTGGATGGTGGAAGGATTTCTATCGCAGCTTTAAGTTTAGGTACTGCAAGAGGAGCTTACAAGGCTGCTTTAAAATATGCTAAGGAAAGACACCAGTTCGGAAAAGCAATCGCTGAATTCCAGGCGATCAACTTTATGCTTGCTGATATGGCTACTGAAATTGATGCCGCTGAACTTCTTATCCAAAGAGCTTCAACCCTGAAGAACGCCAAGCAAAAAATGACTAAAGAAGGCGCAATGGCAAAATTATACGCTTCTGAAGCATGTGTAAGAATTTCCAACAATGCTGTTCAGATTTTCGGGGGTTACGGATATACGAAGGACTTCCCTGCTGAGAAATTCTACAGAGATTCCAAATTATGTACTATCGGTGAAGGAACTTCTGAGATTCAGAGGCTTGTAATTGGTAGAGACATTACAAAATAATTATAAATACATTCACAAATGATTAAACAAGCCCTCTTAGGTGAATTTCTGTATGAAGCAGAAAGCACCAGAAAACTTTTAAAAGCAATCCCGGATAGTGCTTTAAACTGGAAGCCCTCTGAAAAAAACTGGACTACCGGACAATTAGCTTCTCATATTGCAGAAGTGTATAACTGGTATGAACCGACTTTCAACCAGGATGTTTTCGATATGGGAACGTACCAGTATGATAAAGGAGATATTTCCAAAGCTGAAAATATTGTAGCAAAATTTGAAGAAAATGTAGCTAAGGCGCAGAAGGTTTTAGAGAATTCAAATGAAGACCACTATTTCAACGAATGGAAAATGGAAATGGGTGGAAATCCAATTTTCCCTCCCATGCCTAAGATTCAGGTGATCCGTTCTTTTTTATACAATCATTTATACCACCACAGAGGTGAGCTGATTGTTTATCTGAGAGCAACAGGAAATACCGTACCCGGTTTATACGGACCTACTGCTGACGACCAGATGTAATTTAGACTTATATTCAGATAAGTGAATAGCATACGTATTTTGCGTATGCTATTTTCTTTTTTTGAGATAATACATTTTAAATTATATGCAATGCATTACATGATAAACTGAACGTATGTTCTAAAAATTTCTTAAATAATTTTGTTTTTCATAATAAATTTTTTATTAGCTTTGATATTCCACAATCAAAAATAAAATTTCATATGAAGAAACAATTATCCATGATTGGGATGCTTCTTATTACAGGCATCTCTTTCGCGCAGACTGACCGTCTCTGGAGTGAAGGCTCAAAAAAAGCACCTTCAAACGTTTTTGAAAACAAAACCCAAATCAACAATCCGAAAATCTACAGCTTAGATTTTGAAGGACTGAAAAACGCTCTCGCCAAGGCTCCAAAAAGACTTGCTCCGGGAGAAAAATCAGAAATCATCATTTCTTTTCCTAATTCTGAAGGAAAGATGGAAAACTTTAAAGTAAGAGAAAATTCAAACTTTGACCCTCAGCTTGCCGCGAAGTATCCGGATATCAAATCTTACGTAGGCGAAGGCCTTACCGACTCTAATTCAACCGTCTATTTCAGCACCTCTTCACTCGGTCTTTCCTCTATGGAAATCTATGGAGATAAATCTGCAGTTTTTATTGAGCCTTACACCAAGGACCTTTCTACTTATGTAATATACAGAAAGTCCGACAAGAAAGACAATCTTAATAAATTCGAATGTACCGTTATCGACGTAGCCCAAAAAGGAGTATCCAACAATACCCTTGCTGCCAGACCGAATGCAGATGATGCCAAACTGAGAACATTCAGGCTGGCTCTTTCAACTACCGGAGAATATACAACGTATTTTGGAGGTACTAAAGCGAATGCTCTTGCTGCCATCAACAACACAATGACCCGTGTAAATGGTGTTTTTGAAAAAGATTTTGCCGCAAGAATGGTTCTTATTGCCAATAATGATGCTGTAATTTATACCGATGCCTCTACGGATCCGTATTCTGCAGCTTCAGGAATGAGCAACTGGAATTCACAGCTTCAAAGTACACTTACTTCCGTAATCGGAGAAGCTAATTATGACATCGGACACTTGTTCGGGGCTTCCGGAGGAGGAGGAAATGCCGGATGTATCGGCTGTATCTGTACGAACGGTTCAAAAGGAAGCGGATATACTTCCCCGGCAGATGCTATTCCTTCAGGAGATAATTTCGATATCGACTATGTTGCCCACGAAATGGGACATCAATTTGGAGGAAACCACACATTCTCCATGAATAATGAAGGAACCGGAGCTAATATGGAACCGGGCTCAGGATCAACCATCATGGGGTATGCAGGGATTACTGCTCAGGACATCCAGCCTCATTCCGATGCATTTTTCCATGCAATAAGCATCCAGCAGATTACCAATAATATTAAAGCTAAAACATGTCCGGTAAGTACTTCCACAGGAAATGCCATTCCTACAGCGAATGCCGGTCTTGATTATACCATTCCTAAAGGTACGCCTTTTATGCTTACAGGAACGGGAACTGACGCTAACGGAGATTCATTAACTTATGTCTGGGAACAGATGGACAACGCTTCATCATCCCAAACCGGAGCAAGCTCTGCAGCTAGTGCTACTAAAGCATCTGGTCCAACTTTCAGATCATGGACTCCCACCACTTCTCCTACAAGGTATTTCCCGAGAATGTCATCCATCTTGGCAGGAGCTACCACTACAGCAGGATCAGAGATCACAGTTGAAGCACTTTCCAACGTAGCCAGATCATTAAATTTCAGATTTACAGTCCGTGACAACAGAGCCGGAGGTTCAGGAAATAATTCTGACGATGCTTTAATTACCGTTAACGGAACAGCTGGACCTTTCAGTGTTTCTTCACAAAACTCAGCAACTACCTATACGGGAGGAAGCTCACAAACCGTAACATGGAATGTGGCCGGAACAACCGCCAATGGTGTGAATGCTGCCAATGTAGATATTTTATGGTCAACAGACAGTGGAAATACATGGACTACCCTTCTTGCAGGAACTCCAAACGATGGAACACAGGCTGTAACCATTCCAAATTTATCTACAACAACGGGAAGAATTATGGTAAAAGGCTCAAACCACATCTTCTTTGATGTGAACAATGCCAATATCACAGTAAATGCAGGCAGTGGAGGTACAGATACTGTAGCACCTACAGCTCCTACCCTTGCAGCTTCCGGAACTACAGCCACTACCACCAACCTTTCCTGGAGCGGGGCTACTGATAATGTAGCGGTTACAGGTTATGATGTTTACCAAGGTGCTTCATTAATTGGTTCTACAGCATCTACAACATATACGGTAACAAGCTTAACCCCTTCCACAACGTACAGCTTCACTGTTAAATCTAAAGATGCAGCAGGAAATGTGTCGCCTTCAAGCAATACGGTGAGCGTTACCACCCTTTCAGGAGGTACAGTAACTTACTGTTCTTCTTCTGCAAGCAATACAGCAGATGAAAGAATCGGAAATGTGAAATTCGGAACCATCAATAATACTTCAACAGGAACAGCAGGTTATGAGAACTTCACTTCGGTTTCAACTAACGTTACTAAAGGAAACGCTTACACGATCTCAATAACTCCAACGTGGACTTCAACGGTTTACAGCGAAGCCTATGCAGTGTATATTGATTATAACGGTGACGGTGACTTTACAGACAGCGGAGAACTGGCATGGTCTAAAGCCGGTTCCACAACTACACCTGTAACAGGAAGCATCACTATTCCTGCAACAGCTACTGTCGGCTCTACAAGAATGAGAGTAATGATGAAGTACAGCTCTGTTCCTACTTCTTCATGTGAAGCCTATACTTATGGACAGGTTGAGGATTATACCCTGAATATTGTTTCTTCAGGAAGAGGAGAACTTACGGATACCAAGGATCTGATCACTGATATCAAAGTATATCCAAACCCTGCAAAAGATGTATTACATATTTCAAACACGACATCAGAAGATTATAAAATCTTCGATATGGGTGGAAAACTAATCAATTCAGGAAAACTGGAAAGAGGCAGCGTTAATGTAAGCGGACTTATCAAAGGCGCTTATATGATCCAGGTTGGAGAAACTGCTAAGAGATTCATTAAAAATTAATAACCATTCAGTCAACACTTTGGAAGACTGCCTTCGGGCAGTCTTTTTTTATGTCAAATAATTTTAAGATTGCGTAGTATTCATAATGTAAATTAATCTTTAAAAACAATATATTAATGTTTAAAATTTATTTATAAATATTTATTTAAATAAAATTAATCAAAATTTAAAATTTTTAATTTAAATTTATCATTCAAATTCATTTGTACCGTTGCACGCTCAGGCTTGATGCGTTCTGATACTTCAACTCACCACATAAGCCTTTCTCCTCAATTTTTATTTCTAAAAATAGTTCTGCAATGATAATTGTTGAGGTAAGTTTATTTCAAAAAACCAATTATCTAAACCAAAGAACAGCTAAAAAAAAATAACCATAAAAACTTTTACCATGAAACACTTATTTAAGTATCTCTTTTTACTAACAACCGTATTCTTTTCAGTTGCCTGTAGTTCAGATAATGAAGACACTGAAAACCCCACCGGGGTCGTTACCCATGTGTTCTATAAAAATGCAGATGAATTCGCATTAACTTATGATCCGGCCGGAACTGTAAGCCAGGCCATCAGAAATCAGGCGTTTGATTTATACAAACAGGGAAAATGGAGCGAGCTCGAAGCACTTTTCAATGCCAATAATCTCAATGGCGGCTGGCCTCCTGCCAACGGCGGATACAATATCGTTGATGATGTTCCGTTTCAGGCAGGACAAAAGTTCGACAGGTATAGCGGAGCTGTTGGCAGCTATGACGGAATGGGCGTTCCTACGTTAGGAGGAAGCTTTACAAGCCCGATCATCAATGGTTATGTGTATACTTTCTCCCAAAGAGCATTGAACCAGCCTGAGAACAAATATGATTTCTATTACGAAATAGATGTTTTGAATAATTTACTACCTTTCAAATCTCAAACAGCAGATGTAATTCCCTGGTTTAATCAGATCGGCGGAGGAAAACAGACAATGTGGAAAATCCCGATTGATGTGACAACAGGTTACCAGAAAACATGGAATAAACTTGCACAGGAAGGATATGTAAAAATTACCATCAAAAAGAGTCCGAGCGGAAAATACAATAATCAGGTAGGCACAGTGATTCAGCAATAAATAAATTCAGATGTATTCAATATCAAAAAAAATAAAACTCATCAGGCAGGCAGCCCTTGCCAAAAATCATTTCAGCAATGATGAAATAATACCTGCAGCTGAAACAAAATTCACATGTTGTGATTGCGGTCAGGAGAATTCCATTGAAATTTTTCCATATCAATCCGGATTTCCGATTTTTCAGATTTACAATGATGAACAGGTATTATCAAAAAAAGAATTATTGGAAAACAAAATCGTTACCGAAACATCCCGTAGAATATCGTATCTCGGAGATTTGACGGTAAATGATTTACCTACCTTATATTTTGGAACAGACTGCAGATTTTGCCATTCAAAATACTTCTGCGTATTCAGTTACGGGGAATGGCAGCCGGGACTGACACTTTTGAACATTTCCGGCGTCTGGAAATATGAAGAATTGGAATAATCTGCTTAGATGTTTTAAACCATTAAGAGAAGTGAAGGAATTAAGGTTAGTTAAAAAAAATCAAAATGATTTTTTAAATACATCTTTAAAGCGGCAAAGCTCATCTTAATATCCTTAAAAACTTAATAATCCTTAATGGTTTAAGAATTTTAATACATTTCAGAATTTTAAAATATGATCCACAGTTCATGCTGTGGATTTTTTCGTAGAAAGTTTTTTCTACGAAGCATTATTTAATTTTTATCGGGACAGATATGGAAGTGCATGACAAAATTTTCAAAATCGTTTTCTATCTTTGCTGTAAATAATAAAATTCATGGATAAAATTGATAGTCTGAACCAGGTAGCAGAATTCCACACCACTTTTAAAGCCCCTATTTTAGATACCCCACAAATCCCTTCCGCGGAAAGATGTAACCTGAGAGTTGAACTTTTACAGGAAGAATTAAACGAACTGAAGCAGGCTATTGCCGATAATGATATTGTAGAAATTGCTGATGCCCTTTGCGATCTTCAGTATGTTTTAAGCGGAGCCGTGCTGGAATTCGGACTTGGCAATAAATTTGTAGAGCTATTTAACGAAGTACAGCGTTCCAATATGTCCAAAGCATGCGATAATGCAGAGCAGGCAGAGGAAACTGTAACATTTTATAAAGAAAAGGAAGTAGAATCTTTTTATGAAAAGTCAGGAGAGAAATTTAACGTTTACAGAAAAGCGGACCATAAAGTTCTTAAAAACAAGTACTATTCTCCTGCAGATTTAAAAACAATTATCGAAAAATAATATGAAAAAATTTATTACCAATATTGTTGCCGTTTCAAGCTTTGTCCTGGCTTCCCAGCAGTTCAACGCCCAAAAAGTAGTGATGAACCGTGAGGTAGAAACTCAGAGTGACGGTAAAATGCTTTTAGGAAACCAGTTTAAGGAACAGTTCTTAAAAGCCCCGTATGCAGACTGGTACGTGAAAGAACATGATGAATATGCCATTGACCAGAAAGCCATCGGTGAACTGAAAAAAGCCAAATTCAATACCTATTCTCTGGTCGTTTTTATGGGAACATGGTGTGAAGACAGCCACAGGGATTTCCCGAGGCTGATGAAAATTCTGGAAGAACTGAAATTCCCTGATAATAAATTAACGATCATTGCTGTCAACCGCAAGAAAGAATCCCCTACAGGAGATGAGGTACGCTATAACATCCAGAAAGTCCCTACTATTATCGTTGAAAAATATGGTAAAGAGATCGGAAGAATTATAGAAATGCCTACCAGCGGATATATTGAAAGGGATCTGGTTGAAATCATGAAAAAAGACGACAGTTCTGTCATCAAAGAAATTTTTAACAAATAAAATTGAGAAATTATAAAGTAATCATATCATTTGCAGCGGGAATTCTCGTTATGCTTATTCTGTTCTTCGGGCTTAAATCATGTTTAAATCTTAGCAGAAAGACGGAAAAGTCAGATTATTATATTCTGACCAACCAGATCTCCAAAATGAATAAAATGGTCGTTATGGAGCAGGATATTTCCAGCATGCAGAAAACCAAGATGGGTTATGAGGTGTTTGGAAAAGAGGTTTCAAACAACAGCATTATTACCTATACCAAAACCAATGCCCAGGTTTCCTATGATCTTAATAAAATGAAGATAGAGGTAGATTCCATCAACAAAAAATTAGTGATCACCGAACTGCCTGATGCGGAAATAAGAATTACTCCCAGCGTTGAGATCCAGTCACTGGACGACTCCTTCTTCAACAGGATTTCTGAAAAAGATATTAAAAATGTAACCCAGAAAGCCAAGGAAACTGCGATACAGTCCGTTAACCAGAATCAGCTGAGAACAGAAGGCCGCAAACAATTACTGGAAAATCTCAATAATATTTTCGTTTTGGCAAAAGCTTTGGATTATACCATAGAAGATGAAACCGGCAAGCTCGGTGTTTTAGGACTCTAAAAAATATTACGCTATGGATTCAAAAGACAACAAAAAGAAAGAATCTGCCAATAGTGCAGAAACAAAAAAGCAGAATCAGGATTTTCAGAATATTCCTGCTTCATCAGAAAAAAGCAATCCCCCTGATATTGATAAGGAAGATGTTCAGAAATCTTCAAAAAACAAATCAGGAAAAACGGATAATACCAAAAAATAAACGAAACGGTTCTGCTCACGAGTAGAACCTTTTTTTATTGGAAATTATAAACCACAAAAGTCACAAAAGTATTTTTTTACACTTTAAAACATTTTAGTTTCAAAAGTTTATATCCTGAAAATATTAACATATAAACCTAAAATCAAAGATTTTAATATAACTTAAGTGTACTTCTTATCCGCAATATATTAACTTTAAAAATAACTAAAGTGTTCAATAAGCTTTTGTGACTTTTGTGGTTTAAAAAGCAAGCTCTTGTAAATCTTAAGCAGATAAAAACGAAAGATTCCGCCTCGTATGAGACAGAACCTTTCTAACTAATCTATTATTTATGTGAACTTTTGTTTAAAAACTATACGATGGTAGACTTTCCAATCTTGATATTTTCAAAATTGTAATAAGACTTCTCGGAATACTTAATATAATCTGCAATAAAGCTTCCCACCTCACTCGTAGAATAGTGCTGCTCAGCATTAAGATCCACCGTAACATACCTGTTCTCAATAGCGTGTTCCACTGCCCTTCTTAATTTATCTGCAGCTTCGGGAAGTTCAAGATAATCAAGCATCATGGCCGTACTTAGAATAGAGGCAACCGGATTCGCAATACCTTTTCCTTTAGCCTGCGGATAAGATCCGTGGATCGGTTCAAATAAAGCATTCTCCTCACCTATCGATGCTGATGGTAAAAGTCCGATGGAACCTCCGATAACACTTGCTTCATCAGAAATAATATCCCCGAACATATTTTCGGTCAGGATCACATCAAATTGTTTTGGATTCAGAACCAGCTGCATGGCTGCATTGTCTACAAATATATAATCCAGCTGTACATCAGGATATTGCGGAGCAATTTTCTGACAGGTCTTTCTCCAGAGCCTTGAAGTATCCAGAACATTGGCTTTATCAATTAAAGTAAGCTTCTTTCTTCTTTTCTGGGCTTCCTTAAAAGCCATGTGGGCAATGGGAATAATCTCTTCTGTACTGTATTTGCAGACATCATAGGCATATTTACCATCCGGGTCTGTAAATTTTTCACCAAAATAAATACCGCTTACCAGCTCCCTGAAGATCTGAATATCCGTTCCTTCAATGATTTCTCTTTTCAGCGGACTTTTATCAATAAGTGAAGCATAGGTTTTCAGAGGCCGGATATTGGCATACAGCCCCAATTCTTTCCGGAGCTTCAGTAATCCCTGTTCAGGTCTCACCTTTGCCTCAGGATTGTTGTCGAAAACAGGATCTCCAATCGCTCCAAAAAGGACGGCATCCGAATCTTTACAGATCCTCAATGTTTCCTCAGGAAGAGGATCTCCTGTTTTAAAAATGGCTTCAGCACCCATTAATCCATAGGAAAACTGGAACTGGCATTGAAAAACTTCTGCTACAGCATCCAAAATTTTGATACTTTCACTGACCACTTCCGGCCCGATCCCGTCTCCGGGAAGAACTGCTATTTTAAAATAACTGTTGCTCATACTTTTGTGTTTTTTGTTCAAATTGTTGTATCACCTGTTTTTTGCTGATTAAATAATCAATATCGTCATAGCCATTCAGCAGGCATATTTTTTTATAGGAATCAAGCTCAAAAGTTTCGGTTGTATCTTTAAAGCTTACAGATTGTAATTCCACATCGATGGCGATTTCATTATCAGGATTTTCATGAATTCCTTCCAGAATTTCTTTTAAAAACTCTTCTGAAACTTTCACAGGCAGAAGTCCGTTATTTAAGGCATTTCCTTTGAAAATATCAGCAAAATAGCTTGATATGATTACTTTGAAGCCATAATCTGTCAAAGCCCAGGCTGCATGTTCACGACTGCTTCCACAGCCGAAATTGTTTCCCGCAACTAGGATTTCACCACTGAATTTAGGATTGTTTAAAACAAAATCCGGATTCGGTTCTCCTGTATGAATATTGAATCTCCAGTCCCTGAACAGATTTTCTCCAAAACCTTTTCTGTCAATGCTTTTAAGAAATCTTGCCGGAATAATCTGGTCTGTATCTATATTTTCTGCCGGCAGCGGTACTGCCCGGGATTTTAAAACAACTAATTTTTGCATGTACTTTTTAATAGATTTAGTTTAAACTTTCGAAAGCAGAAATCTTACCTTCTATCGCTGCTTTTGCTGCGGTAAGCGGACTGGCAAGAATGGTTCTGGCCCCTTGCCCCTGCCTGCCTTCAAAATTTCTGTTGGATGTGGAAACACAGTATTCTCCTTCAGGAATTTTATCGTCATTCATGGCCAGGCAGGCTGAACATCCGGGCTGACGGATCTGAAATCCGGCATCACTGAATATTTTATCTAAACCTTCTTCATAGATCTGTTTTACAACCTGCTGAGAACCCGGAACAATTAAGGCTTTTACTTTCTCCGATTTATTTTTTCCTTTAATATATTGTGCTGCAGAACGGAAATCTTCTATCCTTGCGTTGGTGCAGCTTCCGATGAAAACATGATGCACATCAATTCCTGAAACTTCCTGCCCGGCTTTAAGCCCCATATACTGAAGGGCTTTTTCTTCAGATTCATTTTGCGGAACAGGAATCACTTCATTGATTGAAATTCCCATTCCGGGGTTGGTTCCATAGGTAATCATGGGGAAAATCTGTGAGGCATCAAATGTCAGTTCTTTATCGAAGACAGCTCCTTCATCTGTTTTAAGGGTTTCCCAATAGGCCTGTTTTTCTGCCCATTCTTCACCTTTAGGGGCAAATGTTCTTCCTTTTACATAGTCAAAAGTGGTTTGGTCAGGGGCAATCATTCCGCCTCTGGCTCCCATTTCGATACTCATATTGCAGACGGTCATTCTTCCTTCCATCGACATTTCTTCAAAAACATTTCCTGCATATTCGCAGAAATAACCTGTTCCGCCATCGGTTCCTATTTTGGAAATGATATACAGGATCACATCTTTCGGCTGAACATTTTCATTCAGTTTTCCGTTGACTGTTATCCTCATAGATTTAGGTTTATCCAGCAAAAGACATTGGCTTGCAAAAACCTGCGCCACCTGACTTGTTCCAATTCCAAAAGCGATAGCACCGAAAGCACCGTGCGTAGAAGTATGACTGTCACCGCATACAATACTCATTCCCGGCTGAGTAATTCCCAGCTCAGGAGCAATAATATGTACAATTCCCTGATACGGATGACCCAGTCCGAATAATTCAATATTATTTTTTCTGCAGTTCACCGTAAGCTGCTCCACCTGGTTTCTCGAAAGTTCGTCCCGGATTGGTTTATCCTGATCAAGCGTCGGGACATTGTGATCTGCGGTAGCTACGATCTGGTTGGGTCTGAAAACTTCAAGATTCCTTGCTTCAAGCTCAGCAAAAGCCTGAGGACTGGTTACCTCATGAATCAGATGTTTGTCTATATAAATGATTTGAGGGCCGTCCGGAACTGTTTCTACTACGTGGGCATCCCAGACTTTGTCAAAAAGGGTCTTTTTTATGTTGTCCATATTCAATTTTCCTGATTTTAAATACTATCCAATTTTCCGGCTGCATGTTTCCATGATCATATAGAGATCATCATTTTTAACTTCTTTCTTTCGGTCGGCAATTTTTAAAAACTCCTGATACAGGAAGTCAAGCTCATTTTTAGTAATATCATAACCGATATGTTTGAACCTGTAAGCCAAAGCCGAACGTCCGCTTCTTGCTGTAAGAACGATGGAAGAAGCATTAACACCAACTTCTGCAGGGTCGATAATTTCATAAGTTTCCCTGTTTTTGATCACCCCATCCTGATGAATTCCTGAGCTGTGCGCAAAGGCATTAGCTCCCACAATAGCTTTATTGGGCTGTACCGGCATTCCCATCAGATCTGAAACCATAAGGCTCATTTCATTGAGCATCTTTGAATTGACATCTGTGTGAAAATTCAAATGCTTGTGTTGCTTTAAGATCATTACCACTTCCTCCAAAGCGGTATTTCCGGCTCTCTCTCCCAATCCGTTGATCGTGCATTCGATCTGGCGGGCACCATTGATGGCTCCGGCAATTGAATTGGCTGTAGCCAGTCCGAGATCGTTGTGGCAATGACATGAAAGGACTGCTTTTTCAATGCCTTTTACATTTTCTTTCAGATATTTTATTTTCTGGCCGTACTCTTCAGGCAGGCAATACCCTGTTGTATCAGGGATATTCAAAACAGTAGCTCCTGCTTTAATGACTTCTTCACAGACTTTTGCCAGGTAGGCATTGTCTGTCCTTCCGGCATCTTCAGCATAAAATTCTACATCTTCCACATAACTTTTTGCATACCTTACGGCTTCTGCTGCGCGTTCAATAATATCTTCCCTTGTTGAATTGAATTTATACCGGATATGGGAATCGGAAGTTCCTATTCCTGTATGGATACGTGGTCTTTTTGCATATTTAAGTGCTTCCGCAGCCGTATCAATATCTTTTTTATTTGCTCTTGTTAATCCGCATACTCTGGCATTCTTCACTAATTTGGAAATCTCCGAAACGGATTCAAAATCTCCCGGACTTGAAATTGGAAAACCTGCTTCAATTACATCAATCCCTAGACTATCGAGCTTTTCAGCAATAATCAGTTTTTGTTTTGTATTCAGTTTACATCCGGGAACCTGTTCCCCATCCCTCAGCGTAGTATCAAAAATTTCAATTTTTTCGGAATTCATAATGAACTTTTTTACTTAATTTTGATCAAAACTACCGCTTACAATATTTTTGCATTTTCATTTTTGCTGAAAATTACAATATTCAACAACCGGGAAATTAATTTTATTTATCTCATAATCAAAATATTACATTTTATAAATTTACAATGGCAGAATTGCAGAAAGATTTTTTGTTTGTACTGATCAAGTCATTAACCACTTCTGAAAAACGTCAGTTTAAACTGTACGTCAATCGTCTGGGAATTAATGTGGACGCTAAATTCCTGCTCCTATTTTCTGAGCTTGACAAAATGAAAGAATATGATGAACATATCATCATTGAGAAAAAAATTTCAACCAAACAGCAGCTTTCCAACCTGAAAGCCCACCTTTATAAACAGATCCTGGTGAGCCTCCGCATGAATCCGAGCCATCAGAATTACAGAATACAGCTCCGTGAACAGCTTGATTTTGCTAACATTCTGTACCAGAAAGGGCTTTATAAACAAGCTTTGAAAATACTGGATAAAACGAAACAGTCTGCATTGGAACTGGACGAAAAAAGTATAGCTTCCGAAATTATAGACCTTGAAAAAGTAATTGAATCCCAGTTCATTACACGAAGTATTAAAGGAAGGGCTGATGAACTGATCCTGCAGTCTACAGAAATCAGTAAGCAGAATCATTATGCTACAGAGCTTTCCAACCTGTCCCTGAAACTGTACAGTGAAATGCTGATCCATGGTTATGTGAAAAATGATGCGGACCGGGAAAAAGTTTTGGAGCTTTTCAATGATCAGATAAAAAAAATAAAGCTGGAAAAGCTCAATTTCACTGAAAAACTATGGTACTTTAAGGCTCATGTCTGGAAAAACCAGCTGCTTCAGGATTATAAGTATACTTTGAAATACGCCTATCAATGGGTTGATCTTTTTCATAAAAAACCCGAAATGATCATCAGCCATCCGGTATGGTATATCAAGGGAAATACTTACCTCCTGAAGATCTTGTTCCTGTATGGGAATATTGATATTCTGGAAGAGCATTTTGAGAACTTCAACACCATGGTGAATTCCCAGAATTTTGCCCAGAATGAAAATTTGCAGGCTTTGATTTTCCTTACCCATTACAATACTTTGATGAACATCCATTTTGTGAAAGGTGAATTCTTTACGGGCACAAAACTTATTCCTGAAATTGAAATGAAGATGGAAAAACTCAGGGAAAGAATTGATGAACACCACTTTATGATCCTTTATCTGAAAATGGCTGCCATGTTTTTTGGAAGCAAAATGTTTGGAAAGTCCATTGAATATTCCATGAAAGTGGTTGAATGCAAAGGAAATGTTCAGGAAGACCTGCTTTTTCATACCCGTATGCTGATTTTAATGGCAAAATATGAGTCCGGTAATGATGAAGATTATGATGAATTTATCAACTCAACGTTGAAATTTGCCCGTAAGATGAAAAAGCCGGAAGCTTTCCATTTTGAGAGCATTCAGTTCTTTAAAAACATTAACAATTTGGTTTTAAGCCGACAGCAGGAATCATTTAAAGCATTTGATAAAGTACTGGAAGAGTTTTCAAAAAATGAATATTACCGAAGATCTTTGCTGTATATTGATATTCACGGCTGGGTAAAATCCAAGATTAAAAATGTGGATGTCATTGAAATTATCAAGCAGAAAGTACGATATAAAAGGAAAAAATAACCGGTTGGTGGCTTCGGGAGCCTCAGCCACCAATCGTTTTAATATTTTAGTATATTAATCAGTAAGTACAACATCTGGTGGCTGAGACTCCCCAAGCCACCAGATTTTAAACCGAAATTCTTTCCAGAAATTTCAAAGCATTTGCATGACTGATCTTCTCCATCAATTCGGGTGAGAAATCCTTTTCAAGCCTGCTGTTGATGGTATTAAATGCTGAAGCATTATCATATCCTTCAAAGAAAAAAGGATAACGGGATTGGTCCGGATGGGCCTTATCATGGAAGAAATCTAAACCATATGCAATGACATCTTTCCCACCAAGATCAAGCCCATGCTGAATATGTTCGTATAATCTTTCCGGGCTTTCATCATCCAGCCAGTCTTTTATAAGGTTGAGGCCTATCAATCCTTTTCTTTTAATAACTTCTTGGGCAAGTTCGTCCGGAAGGTTTCTTTTCTGGTTCTGAATGCTCCGGTAATTGGAATGGCTTGCCAGAATAGGAATGCTGTAATTTTTCTGATCTATATAATTCAGGATACCGTAAGCCAGCTGATCGCTTGTATGGGCAAGATCTATGGCAATTTTCCTGTCTGCAATATAATCTATCAATACTTTTCCGTCATCTTTCAGTCCGGCTTCGGAATTATTTCCACCTCCGAAACGGTTTTCTGTGTGGTGGGTGATTCCCAGGTAAAGAATTTTCTTCGTATTCCCAATAATCGTTTCCAGGTTTTTAAAGCCTGATTCCAAGGTGTCATCTTCGCTACAAAATCCTGAGGCATTTTCAATGGAAGCTATAACGCCTACTTTATTGATGTTTTCAGCGTTTTTATAGTTCTCTCCTTCGAATAAGAAGAAGTTTTCGCTTTTTATCAGCTCGGAAAATATTTGGCTCTGCTTTATCCCGTTTACAGAACTGTTTCCCCCTGTACCGGAATATATAGCCATTACCTGAAGCTTTACGTTTCCCTGTTTTAAAAAAGGAAGCGAACAGCCCAGTTCCCTGTCATCAATTGCCGAACCTTCTTCAAGCAAATAGCACAATAAGTCGCAGTGTAGATCAATATTAAAATTCATATGATTAATTTGGTAATTATATTTCTTGTTTTTTCTAATGCATTATTGATAAATTCAACGTACTATCGGGAACAAAGTCTCCAAAGATTTTATACTTCTTTCCAGCTATGCTCAAAATTATCATTATCCTTCCTGTAGCCTGCGGGAAGGGTTTTTGTAATCAATATTCAGGTTATAAGAAACGGTAAATCTTGATACATTTCTCTGTAAAATACATCATGCAAAAATAAAGAGACCTAAAACTGCAGCAATCTTTTTCATGTTTGATGTTAATTCTTATTCTAAATACTGGCTAATATAGTATTTTATCTAAAAAATGCGTATTTTTGCATCTTAAAATTTTTTAGTAAACAATGATAAAAATTACACTTCCAGACAATAGTGTCAAAGAATTCGAAGGAGCAGTTACTCCTTTAGATGTGGCAAAATCTATAAGCGAGGGATTGGCTAGAAATACCATTTCCGCAGTTGTAAACGGCAAACAAGTAGAAACGACCACACCTATAACCACGGATTCAACGGTACAGTTGTTAACATGGAATGATGATCTTGGTAAGAAAGCGTTCTGGCATTCTTCTGCCCACTTGTTGGCGCAGGCTATCCTTGAATTTTATCCTGATGCTAAATTAACGATCGGACCTGCCATTGAAAGCGGATTCTATTATGATGTAGATTTTGGGGACGAGAGTTTATCCGAAAAAGATTTTGAGAAGATTGAAAAGAAAGTTTTGGAAAACGCCAAAAAAGGCTCAACATTCTCTCTTTACCCGGTTTCTAAAGAAGAAGCATTAAAAACATATGCCGATAACCCTTACAAAGTAGAGCTTATCTCCAACCTTAATGATGGAGAAATCACTTTTGTAACTCATGATAATTTCACAGATTTATGCCGTGGAGGTCACATTCCGAATACAAGTATTGTAAAAGCTGTTAAGATTCTGAATGCAGCGGGAGCTTACTGGAGAGGAAATGAAAAAAATCCTCAGCTGACAAGAGTTTACGGTATTTCTTTCCCTAAACAGAAAGAACTTACTGAGTATCTTGAAAAACTGGAAGAAGCTAAAAGAAGAGACCACAGAAAGCTGGGTAAAGAACTGGGCATTTTTGCATTCTCTGAAAAAGTGGGTGCTGGTCTTCCGTTATGGCTTCCGAAAGGAACCGCTTTAAGAAGAAAACTGGAAAATTTCCTTTCTGATGCTCAGAAAAAAGGAGGTTATGAGTTCGTCATGTCACCGCACATCGGGTCAAAAGAACTGTATGTAACTTCCGGGCACTGGGATAAATATGGAGCAGACAGCTTCCAGCCGATCAAAACTCCAAATGAAGGAGAAGAATTCATGCTGAAGCCTATGAACTGCCCTCACCACTGTGAGATCTACAAAACTTCACAATGGAGCTACAGGGATCTTCCAAAGAGGTATGCAGAATTCGGGACTGTTTACAGATATGAGCAGAGCGGAGAGCTTCACGGATTGACAAGAGTTCGTGGATTTACTCAGGATGATGCCCACCTTTTCTGTACTCCGGATCAGCTTTCAGAAGAATTTGAAAAGGTAATTGATTTAACACTTTATGTGTTCAAATCATTAGGTTTTGAAGATTTTGTAACTCAGGTGTCTTTAAGAGATCCTGATAACAGAGAAAAATATATCGGTTCTGATGAAAATTGGGAAAAAGCCGAAAACGCAATCATCAATGCAGCAGAGAAAAAAGGCTTGAAAACGATTGTAGAATATGGTGAAGCTGCATTCTACGGTCCAAAACTGGATTTCATGGTAAAAGATGCTTTAGGAAGAAAATGGCAGCTTGGAACTATCCAGGTGGATTACAACTTGCCGGAAAGATTTGACCTTCACTATATCGGAAGCGATAATGAGAAGCACAGACCGGTAATGATTCACAGAGCACCATTCGGTTCTATGGAGCGTTTTATTGCGATCCTGTTAGAAAATACAGCAGGAGATTTCCCGCTATGGCTGAGCCCGGATCAGTTTATCATTTTACCGATCAGTGAAAAATATGTAGATTATTCAAAAAAAGTTTCACAATTTTTGGAAAATCACGATATTAGCGGTCTAATTGACGACAGGAATGAGAAAACAGGGAAAAAGATCCGTGATGCGGAATTGAAGAAAATCCCATTCATGCTAGTTGTAGGTGAAAATGAGGAAAATGAAGGTACGATTTCCGTAAGGAGACGTGGTGAAGGCGACCTTGGCGTCATGAGCATGGAAGATTTTGTTGCTTACTTTAAGAAAGAAGCAGCGATATAAAATATAATTAAAAGATTGAGAAATTAAAATATTGAAAAATTACTAAGCGTAAATCAATATCTTTTAATTTAAAATAAATTAGTAATTAACCAATAAAATTATAATACAATAGCACAAAGATTTAACAACAGGGGCCCACAGAGACGTCCGGTACAGGAGGACTTACACTTGATCAACGATAAAATTCGTGTGAGAGAGCTTCGTTTGGTGGGCGATAACGTAGAGCCAGGAGTTTATCCGATTGACAAAGCAAGACAGCTTGCCACAGAGCAGGAACTTGATCTGGTCGTAATCTCCGATAAGGCTGAGCCTTTCATTGCAAGAATATTAGACTATAAGAAGTTTTTATACGAGCAAAAGAAAAAGCAGAAGGAACTAAAAGCCAAGCAGGTAAAAGTGGTTGTAAAAGAGATCCGTTTCGGGCCTCAGACTGATGATCACGATTATGAATTTAAGAAGAAGCATGCTGAAAAGTTTCTTGAAGAAGGTTCAAAATTAAAAACCTACGTATTTTTTAAAGGACGTTCAATTATCTTCAAAGACCAGGGAGAAATATTACTTCTGAAACTTGCCCAGGAACTGGAGCACGTTGGAAAAGTAGATCAGCTTCCAAAGCTTGAAGGAAAAAGAATGATCATGATGATGAGTCCTAAAAAACCAGCTAAATAGTTTTAACAGACGTAATGTCTGTTTCCGATCATATCAACCTCAAAGTATTTTGAGGTTTTTTTGTTTTCAATTATTTGTTTACTATAGCATAAAACTATTAGTCAATCTGTTCACACTTTTATTTATATTTGTGAGAATACAGACAACTGATTTTGGGTATTTTTTCTTTATTTTGATTGGTAGAGTAATCCGGAAAATACTAATAATTTTAAATACTCTCTGTTCTCTGATACAAAGCCTCAAATTTTGATTATGAGGTTATTGAAAATTAAATATGAAAAAGCAGGCAAAATATCACGGAACCTACAAAGACAATTTTGGAAAGACAGCAATAATTGTTGAGAATGATTTTAAAACTTTATTCACAGAAATTGATGGTGTGAAATTTTCAGGTTCTGAATTGACTGATTTAATTGTTTGTGATAAAACGGAATACACAAGTGAGCAGCTAAAAAGATTTACTTTTTTTGAAACACCGATTTACAATACAGATATAGTTGAAAAAAACCTTTGCAATTGTGTTTTTGAAATTTCTATTCCCCAACTGATCATAGACAAAACAGATTATTCTGAATTTTATTCCGATTTAAAAGTTGAATATTCCCTGGGAAATGCCAGGCCAAAACCAAAAGGCGGACTCGAATTTGAGGAAATAAAACTTTCTATAACCATAGACGGAAAAACTTATACCGGAACAAGTGATCTGATCGAATCTGCATTTGACCAAATCCGTGATCAGTTTGAAGATAAATACCAATTCAAAAACTGCTACGGATGCATGTTTGGTGATTACAGTGTTTTTGGACAAAGCGGTTTTGGGACAATGCTGTGTTTTGTTTCTCAGAAAGAAAAATATATAAAAGTCACTAATAAAAGTGAATATATGGAACTGCCCACTGAAAAAATTTGCTGTGTGCAGGAAATATACAGCTGCGATCATTATGAAATCCGAACTAAAGGAGCTGGCTATCGTGGCTGATTGCTTTTACCATTTTACAGAAATATCAGTATAACTGAAGTATTTAAATTCTCAGGTATCTCATATCAATTTCATATAAACCTTCCCTTCCCTGCTTTCTCCGTACGTCTGTTACAGAGAAAGGAACAATTAATCAGTAGTATTCTGTTTTTTTAAGTCATTAATTAACTTTCTAAAGAATATTTCCAAATTATCATTAGAAAGTCACTGATTCTTACTTTTTTGATCACTAAAAAGTGTCTTAATGTTAATTGAAATCAACCATTAATAAAGGATTATTAATATTTATTTAATCCTTAAATAGTGAATTAATAGTATTAATTATTATATTTGCAGCGTCAAATATAAATATACCATGAAATTTAAATTACTGACTTTATTAAGTCTTCCGATGCTTCTTGCATCTTGCGCTCAGGATGATGTTCTTGACAATGTGAATACGAATGTGCAAAATGAAAAGCACAGCATTGCAGGTAAAAACAGTGAATCCCGTATTTTGGATCTTACACGCTATACCCTTTTAAAGGAAAGTACCAACCATCCGCAGATATTGGAAGCCGGACAGTCCATCACTATGGAGTACGGTGGGAGCACTTACAAATTTATCATGCAGACGGACAACAATCTTGTTCTTTACAGAGAAAGACCGGGACAAACTAATGTAATCTGGCATTCCAATACCTACAGAAGTACTGGTACTCCAAGGCTTATTGTACAGAACGATGGGAATATGGTGATTTACAGGGACGGAAACGCTCTTTGGAGTTCGAATACTGCAGTTAATTATTATGTAGCCAATCCGCACGTTAAGCTTCAGCTTTATTCAAGAACGGGGGCTGCTATTCCTTCAGGATTCAGAATTAAAGTTATTTTAGGTGGAAATAACGAAGAAAGAAACGACATCATCGTGGAAGACTTCTTATAATAAAAACTTTTAATCATAGCCGTCTCATGCAGAGACGGCTTTTTATATGGATATCCGACAAAATCACAGATAATGAAAGTTTGGATTGAATTTTTTTGTATCTTTGCAAACTGTAATTCCTCTGTATTGCAGGAATCAAGGACAAGATATTGATAACAAAACAATAAAAAAGCAGAACAATGCCAAAATTAAAAACGAAATCAGGTGCTAAAAAGCGTTTTAAACTTACCGGAACTGGTAAGATTAAAAGAAAAAATGCTTTCAAAAGCCACATCTTAACTAAGAAAGAAACTAAGCAGAAGAGAAATCTTACGCAGACTTCTTACGTAGCTTCTGTGGATGAGAAAAGTGTTTTACGTCAATTAGCCATTAAGTAGTTTTTATAAATCTATATTCGGTTTATAAGAATTCAAACAAATTCAACAATTTAACCCTGAAACGGTGCCACTAAGAGCAGGTCAACTGCCGCCCTTTTCAAAAAAACAATTTAAATTATGCCAAGATCAGTAAATGCAGTAGCTTCAAGAGCTCGCAGAAAGAAAATTATGAAGCAAGCTAAAGGTTTTTTCGGTAGAAGAAAGAACGTTTGGACTGTAGCTAAAAACGCGGTAGAAAAAGCAATGCAATATGCTTACCGTGGAAGAAAGGAGAAAAAGAGAAATTTCAGATCACTTTGGATCACTCGTATCAATGCAGGTGCCAGAGAACACGGAATGTCTTACTCTCAGTTTATGGGAGCTCTTAAAAAGAACAACGTAGAGCTTAACAGAAAAGTTTTAGCAGATTTAGCAATGAATCACCCTGAAGCTTTCAAAGCAGTTGTAGATCAAGTAAAATAATGTAGAATTTTTTGTTATCAATATAATCCCGGGCTTTGCCCGGGATTTTTGTTGTTTCTGGAATATATTTTTTTTCTTTAAAAATCACAAATGATAGATTTATTTTCTCACATTTAAGCCGATTGGAAAAAATGAAGCTTCACTAAAGATTTTTTCTATTTTGCATAAAATAAAATTGATTTTTATTATCTACATTTGCTGCATTATTAAATCTATAAAACTTTAGTTAAAAGTGAAAAAAATATCAACTATTTTACTCCTTTCTTTATCAGCTTACAGTCTTCACGGTCAGAATTTTATACAGGCCTACCAAACCCGGGTGAATAAAATATCCCAGGCTAATATTACAGCCAATCTTCAGGACTTCGCAAATCTCGGTGTAAAAACTACAGGCACTATAGAAAATACCAATGCTCTGGCATGGCTTAAAGCCAAATATCAATCTTACGGCTACAATGTAAGCCAGATTACAGAAGATACCTTTACCTATGGAGGCAATACTGCCAAAAATTTAATTGTAACCAAAACAGGAACCGTATACCCTGATACGTATGTGATCATTTGTGGTCATTACGATACGATAGTGGGCCCCGGAGTCAGTGACAATGGCAGCGGAACCTCTATTTTGCTGGAAGCTGCCAGAATTTTAAAAGACGTTCCTACAGAATATTCTGTGAAGTTCATTCATTTTTCAGGCGAAGAGCAGAATCTTTTGGGAAGTACCCATTATGTTAATAATGTTGTTTTCCAGAATAACGCACGACAGCTTAATCTGAAAGTTGTTTTCAATATCGACCAGGTAGGAGGAAAACTGGGGAATGTAAACAATAATATCAAGTGTGAAAGCGACCAGAGCGGACAAACCGGAAATAATGCAGCTTCATTGGCGATGACCCAGCAATTAGCTACCTGTACCACATTATATTCACCGCTTCAGACAACAATGTCAAATGCCTATAATTCGGATTATATGCCTTTTGAAAATAAAGGAGACATTATTACAGGATTTTATGAAACAGTCAGAAGCTATAATGAACATACGGTAAATGATACTTTTGCCAATGTAGATCCTGTATATGTGTTTAATGTTGGAAAAGCAGCTTTAGGAGCCTTACAGCATTTTGCGGTAGCTTCAGCTGTTACTTTGGCCACGGATGATGTACAGGATGAAAATTCATTAGAAACTGTTAAAATCTATCCTAACCCAGCACATGATGTTCTTCACATTGAACTGCCGAAGGATCATAAAAACTTTAAAGTAGAGATCAGCGACATGAGCGGCCGGTTAATTTTAAATACAGACAACGAAAAGAAAATAAATACCTCCGGCCTGACAAGCGGGACATATATGGTCACTGTAAAATCTGACACCAACAATATCAGCAGAAAGATCATTATTGAAAAATAGCCACACACCCAACCAAAATATTTAATATGAAAAAATTCACCACCTTTTTATGCACTGCATTAGCGGTAGGAACCGTCAGTGCCCAAACCCTCGTTCAGGCTTATAAGAACAGGGCGGATCTGGTTTCACAAGCCAACATTACCTCCAATCTCCAGGAGTTTTCCAATTTAGGAATAAAAACCACGGGATCTGTGAATAATGCCAATACTTTAGCCTGGCTTAAAAACAAGTACACTTCTTACGGATATTCTGCCAGCCAGATCGTGGAAGACCCTTTCACTTTCGGAAGTACAAGTTCCAAGAACCTGGTGATTACAAAGACGGGAACCCTTTATCCTGACAAGTACGTAATTATCTGCGGACATTATGATACTATTACCGGTCCCGGTACCAATGATAATGGCAGTGGAACATCAGTTATTCTGGAAGTAGCCCGTATTCTAAAAGATGTTCCTACGGAATACTCCATCAAGTTTATTCATTTCTCAGGAGAGGAACAAGGCCTGTACGGAAGTTCTCATTATGCAAACAATGTAGCCTACCAAAGCGGTGTAAAGAAACTGGACATCAAATTGGTTTTTAATCTGGACCAGGTTGGCGGCAAATTAGGTAATACTAATACAAAAATCATTTGTGAAAGAGATACTGGCGGACAGTCAGGGAATAATGCATCGTCCAATACCATTACACAGCAACTGGCCACTTGTACTGCATTGTACTCTCCTCTCCAAACCAGTATTTCTAATGCATATTCCTCAGACTACATGCCTTTTGAGCAGAAAGGATACGTGATCACAGGCTTTTATGAATATACCAGAAGTTATACTGAGCATACGGTCAATGACACTTTTGCCAATGTAGATCCTGTTTATGTGTTTAAAGTAGGTAAAGCCGCCGTAGGAGCCATGCAGCATTTTGCCACGGCATCTACGAATGTTACAGCTATTTCTGCTTCAAAAGAAACCTCTGCAACAACACCGGCGGAATCTGTAAAAGTCTATCCGAACCCGGCAAAAGACATATTAACCATTGAGCTGCCGGATACGAACATAAAGAACTTTACTGTTGAGATCACCAATTTAAAGGGACTCTCCGTATTAAAAGAAGAAAATCAGGCCCGGATCAATGTTTCACAGCTGGAAAATGGAATCTATTTATGCACTGTAAAAACAGAAAGCGCAAGTATTACCCGGAAAATAATTATTGAAAAGTAATTTAAATAATTAATTAAGGTAAATATCACTCTTCAATCACACCACCATCATAAAATAATTAAAATGAAAAAAACAATCGTAATGCTGGCTGTCTGTTTTGCAGCATTCAGCGGTAAAGCCCAGACTTTTATCCAGGCTTATCAGGACAGGGCCAATCTGGTTTCCCAGACTAATATCACAACGAACTTACAGCAGTTTTCCAATCTCGGTATTAAAACAACCGGTTCCGTAAAGAATGCCGACGCATTGGCATGGATCAAAAATAAGTATATTTCTTACGGCTATTCTGCCAGCCAGATTGTGGAGGATCCCTTTACATTTGGAAGTACAAGCTCGAAAAATCTGGTGATTACCAAAACGGGAACGGTTTATCCTAATAAATATGTAATTATCTGCGGGCATTTTGACAGTATTTATGGTCCGGGAGTCAATGATAACGGAAGCGGTACTTCTATTATTTTAGAGGCTGCAAGAATTTTAAGAAATGTTCCTACGGAGTATTCTATTAAGTTTATCCATTTCTCCGGTGAGGAGCAGGGATTGAGAGGAAGTACCCATTACGTCAATAATGTGGTTTATCAGAACGGAACAAGGGTTTTGGATATCAAACTGGTATTTAATCTGGATCAGGTAGGCGGTGTTATGGGCAATAACAACAATACGGTTTACTGCGATCAGGATCAGGCAGGGCCTACAAGCAATAATGCAGCTTCAGCAGCGGTAACTCAGCAGCTGAGAAACTGTACTGCCCTGTACTCTCCTCTTCAGACGGCTGTAGATCCTGCAGAGGATACAGATTATATACCGTTTGAAAGAAAAGGTGAAGTGATTACAGGTTTTTTTGAAAAAATAAGAAGCACCTATCCACACTCTTCTGATGATACTTTTGCAAACACAGATCCGGTTTATATTTATAAAATAGGTAAAGCAACGGTGGGTGCCCTGCAACATTTTGCAGTAGCCACTTCTTCGAATTCCATTGTATTGGGAGCAAAAGAAACACCTTCCAACCAGTCTCTCGAAGCAGTATCCATTTATCCTAATCCTTCTAAAGATACCATTAATATCGAACTTCCGGATATCGGCCGAAAAGACTTTACTTTTGAAATTACAAACCTCTCAGGAAAATCGCTTATCAAAACATCTAATGAAACAGCTATTAATGTTTCAAAGCTCCCTGAAGGGGCCTACATTGGAATTATACAATCCGACGGTCAGAAAGCTGTACGAAAAATCCTGATCGAAAGGTAATTTGAATATATGCAAAATAGAGCAGGAAGAATTACTTCCTGCTTTTTAATTACTTTAATTATAATACTTATTTATCTCTGCTAAGAAGAACTTCCTCAATATCTTCCATAGTAAATCCTTTTGCCTTAAGCAGAATCAGAAAGTGATAAAGTAAATCTGCAGCTTCATTCTTAAAAAGATTATCATTGCTGTCTTTAGCTTCAATTACGAGTTCTACGGCTTCCTCTCCCACTTTCTGAGCCATTTTATTGATTCCTCTCTGATAAAGGGAATAGGTATATGAATCTTCCGCTTTCTTATCAATTCTTTCGGAAATTTTTGCTTCCAATTCATAGAGAAAACCTTTGCTTTCCTTTTCACCAAAGCAGCTGAAACTTCCGGTGTGGCAGACTGTATTTGTAGGAACAGCCTGTATCAAAATGGTGTCCTGATCACAATCTATACTTATATTCTTTACAGCAAGGAAATTACCTGATTCTTCCCCTTTTGTCCAAAGCCTGTTTTTGGAACGGCTGAAAAAGGTAACAATCCCTTCTTTTTCTGTCTTTTCAAAAGCCTTTTCGTTCATATACCCAAGCATGAGTACCTGCTGCGTTCTGCTGTCCTGAATAATTACCGGAACAAGACCGTTATTTTTATTAAAATCTATTTTCATCGTACGGGTATTTTTTGAATTTTTAACTGTTGTTTCAATTTCTGAACAGGCACTTCATTAAAATGGAAAATACTGGCTGCCAGAGCTCCTGTCGCTTTTGTTTCACTGAATACTTTAATAAAATCATCTGCACTTCCTGCTCCCCCTGAAGCAATCACAGGGACAGAAACCGCTTCCGAAACCAACTTCGTAATGCGGAGATCGAATCCGTTTTTTGTTCCGTCACCATCCATTGAGGTAAGCAGGATCTCTCCGGCTCCCAGCGATGATGCTTCTTTTGCCCAATCTACTGTATTCAGGTTTGTGGCAAGCTTTCCTCCTCTTACATAGACAAGATCTGAACCGTCTGTAAAACGGGTGTCAATAGCAACGACTACACACTGGCTTCCAAATTCGTTGGCAAGGTCATGAATTAACTGTGGATTTTTAACTGCAGAAGAATTGATACTGATCTTATCCGCCCCGGCTTCCAGAAGTTTTCTGACATCTTCCACAGAGGAAATTCCACCGCCTACGGTAAACGGGATGCTGAGCTGCCGGGCTATTTCTTTTACAAGATCTACAAATGTCTTCCTGTTTTCCAAAGTTGCTGTAATATCCAGGAAAACCAGTTCGTCAGCACCTTCCTGCTCATATTTTACCGCCAGCTCTACAGGATCTCCGGCATTTCGCAATCCTTCGAAATTGATTCCTTTTACCGTAGTTCCGTCTTTAATATCCAGACATGGAATAATTCTTTTTTTAAGCATTTTCAATAAATTTCTGAAGTTGTTGCAAACTTATTTTTCCCTCATAAATGGCTTTTCCGATGATAGTCCCAGAACACCCGATTTCTTTCATCCTGTATAGGTCTTCAATGCATGAAATACCGCCGCTTGCCGTAAGCTTTACAGAAGTTTTATCCAGTATTTCTTTATACAGGTCTGTGGATGGCCCTTCCAGCATTCCATCTTTGGAAATATCTGTGCATATGGTCTGGCTGATTCCTTTTTCCTGATACTGAAGAATAAAATCTATAATATCCAGGCTGCTTTCTTCCAGCCATCCGGATGTTTTGATCTTCCTGTTTTCACAGTCTGCCCCTAAAATAATCCTATCGTTGCTATATTTCTGAACCATTTTTAAACAGAATTCCGGGTCCTGTACGGCAATACTTCCCAAGGTGATCTGTTTTGCTCCTGAATTAAAGGCTGTTTCTATATCATTCCCTGTTTTTAAGCCGCCCCCAAAATCAATATGAAGCGAAGTTTCCCTGGCAATATTTTCCAAGACTTTCTGATTCACAATATGTCTGGATTTAGCACCGTCCAGGTCTACAAGATGAAGAAACCGGATTCCGAAATTTTCGAATTCTTTGGCGATCTCCACAGGATTTTCACTATATATTTTTTGGGTAGAATAATCACCTTTTGACAGGCGGACACATTTTCCGTCAATAATATCAATCGCTGGAATAATCTTCATCACTTATAGTTTTATAAAGTTTTCTAATATTTTACTGCCCGTCAGTCCCGATTTTTCAGGGTGAAACTGTACTGCAAAGAAATTATCTTTCTGAAGCGAAGCACTGAACGGGAGAATATAATCGCATATTGATACCGTAGACTTCGACAATCCGCAATAATAGCTGTGGACAAAATAAACATCACTATTCTCCTCAATCCCTGAAAAAAGTGGTGATTTAAGGGCTGAAACGGTATTCCATCCCATATGCGGAACAAGGTCTTCCGGCGGAAACTGCTTGACATCTACATCAAAAATTCCCATTCCTTTTGTATTCCCTTCTTCATTATTGCCACACATCAGCTGCATTCCCAGGCAAATTCCTAAAACAGGCTGCTTCAGACTGGGAATTAGCGTATTAAGCCCCCTTTCTTCAAGTACTTTCATTGTTGATGAAGCTTCTCCCACCCCCGGAAATATTACTTTATCAGCTTTTATAATCAGCTCGGGATCATCCGTAATGATGGAATCAATATTGAGTCTTGCCAAAGCATTCTGGACCGAACTTACATTTCCTCCGTTGTATTTTATCAATGCGATCATATTATAAACTTCCTTTGGTTGATGGTAAATTAAAACTGCTGTCCGACTGATTGACTGCCATTTTAACAGCTTTTGCAAATGCTTTAAAAACAGCTTCTATTTTGTGGTGTTCATTATCTCCTTCTGCTTTGATGTTCAGATTGGACTTTGATGAATCTGTAAATGATTTGAAAAAGTGAAAGAACATTTCTGTAGGAACATCTCCTATTTTTTCTCTTTTGAAATCAACATCCCAAACGATCCAGGGTCTGCCACCGAAATCAATGGCAGCCTGGGCCAAGCAGTCGTCCATCGGAAGCAGAAATCCATATCTTTCAATTCCTTTTTTATTTCCTAATGCTTTTGAAAAGGCCTCCCCTAAAGCAATTCCGGTATCTTCAATCGTGTGGTGCTCATCTACGTTGAGATCTCCGTTCACTTTGATTTTAAGATCTAAATTTCCGTGTCTTGCAATCTGATCCAGCATGTGGTCAAAAAAATGAAGTCCGGTAGAAATATCTGCCATTCCTTTTCCATTCAGGTCTATTTCAATGTCTATTTCTGTTTCATTGGTTTTTCTGTAGACCCTGGACTTTCTGGATTCCTGTTTTAAAAAAAGGTAGATTTCAGACCAGTCTGTTGTACTAAGAACTGCTTTTTCATTAAAGCTTTCATTGATAAAAATAGCTTTAGTTGCCAAATTTTCAGCAAGTTGAACATCTGTATTCCGATCACCGATTACATAAGAATTTTCAAGATCATAATTCCCGTAGATGTATTTTGAAAGCATCCCGATTCCCGGTTTTCTGGTAGGAAGGTTTTCATGCTCAAAACTTTTGTCAATCAGGATATCACTGAAAATGATTCCTTCGTTTTCAAAGGTTTTCAGCATTTTCTCCTGGGGTTTTATAAAATCTTCAAAAGGAAAACTATCCGTCCCTAAACCATCCTGATTGGTGACCATTACCAGCTCGTAATCCATTTCTCTGGCAATTTTGGAAAGGTTTTGGAAAACTCCCGGATAAAACTCAAGTTTTTCCAGCGAATCTACCTGAAAATCTTCGGGCGGTTCTATAATAAGGGTTCCGTCACGGTCTATAAAGAGTACTTTTTTCATGATGCAATTGCTTTTAAAACATTGATTAATTTTTCGTTTTCTTCACGGCTTCCTACATTGATCCTTATGCAATCCTGAATTGCAGGCGATCTTTGGCTGGTCAGAATTTCCTTTTCCAGCATTTTCTGATAGACATTCTGGGCATTATTGACTTTGATCAGGAAGAAATTGGCATCGGTCGGAAATACTTTGATGATGCATTCCATACTTTTAAATTCTTCTTCCAACCAAGCTCTTTCCTGCAAAATACTGTCAACATTTCCTTTCAGCTTATCTTTATCATCCAAAAGGTTTAGAATATGCTCCTGGCTTAAAGAATTAACGTTATAAGGAGCCTTCACTGTATTGATGAAACGGATGATCTCTTCAGAAGCGTAAGCAGCACCTACTCTGGCTCCTGCCGTTCCCCAGGCTTTAGAAAAAGTCTGCAGTACAATCAGGTTAGGATACTTATCCAGAAGTTCAATTGCCGATCCGTTTCCTGAAAATTCAATGTAAGCTTCATCTATAACCACAATTCCGTCAAAATTCTGAACAAAAAACTCAATATCTTTTACGCTGTTTCCTGTCGGATTATTGGGAGAACAAAGGAAAAAAACTTTAATGTCGCGTTCCTGGGATATCTTTAAAAAGTCATCTTTTATTATTTCAAAGTTTTCATCCAGGTTTAATTTTACAACTTCATTTTCATTCACTGCTGCGTAAAAAGCGTACATGGCAAACGAAGGATTCATCATCAGAATGGTGTCTTTTTTAGGCTCACAAAAGATTTTTATAATCAGATCAATTAATTCATCACTGCCATTTCCCAAAGCAATCCGTGAGGAAGTTACCTTTTTAAGCCCTGACAATTTATTTTTAAGCTTTTTCTGGGTTGAATCCGGATATCTGTTCAATTCCCCGAACGGACATTCATTGGCATCCAGAAAAACCGGGGCATTAAATTCATTGTTATCTCTGAAACTGATATAAGGCTGTAAGTTGAGGATATTTTTTCTAACTAAATTATTGAGGTTAAATTCTTTCATTATATTATTTTAATCTGATAGACACTGCATTTTTATGGGCAGTAAGACCTTCTGCCTCTGCCATTACTTCTATTGTTTTTCCTATTTTTTTCAAACCTTCTCTGGAAAGGTGCTGGAAGGTAATTTTCTTAACAAAACTGTCGAGAGAAACGCCGCTGTAATTCCTTGCATAAGCATTGGTAGGTAAAGTATGATTGGTTCCGCTGGCGTAATCTCCGGCACTTTCGCAGGAATAATTACCTAAGAAAACCGACCCTGCGTTTTGTATCATTGGAATATACCGTTCAAAATCTTCCAATGCGAGAATAAGGTGTTCCGGAGCATACAAATTGCTGAATTCCAAAGCTTCTTCTACAGAATTCATCAAAACAAAAACACTGTGATCCAAAGCATTGCAGGCTATTTCATTTCTTGGCAGCTTTTTCACCTGTTTTTCAACAGCTTCAATGGTTTCACTGAAAATTTTGAAATCTGTGGTAATAAAAACCACCTGGCTGTCGCTTCCGTGCTCTGCCTGTGAAAGAAGATCTGCTGCACAGAATTCAGGAACGGCCTGGCTGTCTGCAATAACGAGAACTTCACTGGGACCTGCAGGCATATCAATCGCAACGCCATAACGCTGTGCATATTCTTTGGCTGCAACAACATACTGATTACCGGGTCCAAAGATTTTATACACCTTTGGAATGCTTTCTGTTCCAACACTCATGGCTGCGACGGCCTGTGCACCTCCGGTTTTAAAGACTTTCGTAATCCCGCAAAGCTTCGCCGTAAACAGGATGGCAGGATTAATATTACCGCTGCTGTCCGGTGGCGTGCAAAGGATAATCTCCTGACATCCCGCCAAATTTGCAGGCACAGCGAGCATCAGCACTGTCGAAAATAAAGGGGCAGTCCCACCCGGAATGTAGATCCCTACTTTTTCAACGGCCCGGTTTTCTCTCCAGCAGGTTACTCCTTTTACAGTTTCTATTTTTTCTGTTTCTGCCAGTTGTGCACTGTGAAATTTTGCAATATTTTCTTTGGCCTGTTTAATGGCTTTTTTTAAATCTTCAGAAATTTTATCCGCTGCATTCTCCAATTCTTCTTCTGTAACTGCAATTTGCGGTGTTAATGCTTTATCAAATTTTTTATTGAACTCAATAAGAGCACTGTCTCCCTGTTCTTCAACGGCATCAAATATTTTCCTTATTAGTCCGGATATTTCTTCCTTCTCAATTACAGGGCGTTTTACTAGATCCGGCCATGCATTCTGTTCTGGATATCTGTATATTTTCATAATTAAATCACCATTTTATCGATTGGAATAATGAGTATGTCCTGCGCTCCGTTTTCTTTCAGCTCATCAATGACGTCCCAAAATCTTACTTCATCAATTACGGAATGAATGCTGCTCCATCCTTTTTCGGCCAAAGGAATAACCGTAGGGCTTTTCAGTACCGGGAGCACTGAAGCAATAGCACTGATCTTTTCATCAGGAACATTCATCAGGATGTATTTTGAGTTTTTTGCTTTCAGAACGGACTTGATTCTGAACAGAAATTTATCCAGAATAGCTTCCTTCTGAGAATCGAGCACGGATGTTTTTGCCAGGACTGCCTCTGATTTAAGAATGGTAACCGTTTCTCTCAGCCCGTTTTTAAATAAAGTGCTTCCAGAGCTTACAATATCACAGATTCCGTCTGCAAGGCCGATATTCGGAGCAATTTCAACAGAGCCGGAAATAATGTGGATATCGGAAACGATACCTTTTTTATCAAGGAAATTTCTAAGGGTGTTGGGATAGGAAGTGGCAATCTTTTTACCCTGAAAGTAAGAAAGATCGTCAGTGTCGACTTCTTTGGGAACGGCTAAGGAAACACGGCATTTTGAAAATCCAAGCTTTTCGACAATCCGGATATTTTTCTTTTTTTCTTCTAAAAGATTTTCTCCTACGATAGCAATATCCACTACACCATCTTCGAGATACTGCGGAATATCTGAGTTTCTAAGGTACATGATCTCCATCGGGAAATTATCTACGGAAACCTTGAGCTGGTCTTTACCGTTGTTGACGAAAATACCGCAGTCTTTGAGGAGCTGTAGGGAGTCTTCGTAAAGCCTGCCGCTTTTCTGAATCGCAATTTTTAATTTACTCATTGTATTATTTTAAGATAAATCTGAGCAAATAAAAACTGATCTGTTGAAGATTTCCGGGAAGAATTCGGGAAACAAAAAAACCGTCTATTTACTCAGACGGTTTTTAATTATTTTGATTTTAACACATGTTTATATCAACCAATTCCGTCTTAGCAGAGATGATGATAGTAATGATGAAGTGTTAAAAAATTCGGTTTCATTGTTTTGAATTGTGGTACAAATGTAGGACTTATTTTTAAACTGCAAAGTTTTTTTTAAAGATTTTTTTTGTAGAGCTCCATTAATTGTGCTGCAATAGGTTCGTCATTAAATTTCTGAACAAACTCAAAACTCTTTTCTGCACGGCGTTTCCTTTCGGATTCATTTTCCCAGAGGAATTTGATTTTAGCTCCGATATCAACGTAATTGCCGGGATCAATATAAACAGAGTCTTTTCCACCCGCTTCCGGCAGACAGCTGGTATTGCTGGTAATGGTTGCTGTTTTTGAGAAAAGTGCTTCTATTACCGGAATTCCAAAGCCTTCAAAAAAGCTCGGATACACGAAAACATCTGCCAGTTTGTAAATAACGGCCAGCTCTTCCATGGAAACTCCTTCAAGGAAAAGCACCTGTTTTTCCATTTTATTTTTTTTGATAAAAGCTTCTACTTTTTTGTAATAGTTTGTCTTTCTTCCCACTACCACCAAAGGAATTTCAGTTCCGCTAATACCTTTAACTATATTTAAAAGGTTTTTCCTGTCTTCAATGGTTCCGACGTTTAAAATATAGCGTTCCGGAAGGCTGAATTTCTCTTTCACAGCCTGGATCACATCATCAGGCTGCTGTTCTTTAAATGCTTTGTGGCAGCCCTGGTAAATAACTTCTATTTTACTTTCGGGAACTTTCAGATAAGTAATAATATCTCTTTTGGTCTGTTCCGAAATGGCAATGATTTTATCAGCAGTAATAGCTGCTTTTTTGAATTTCCACAAGTGGATCTTCCGGTCAAAGAAAGAATAATACTGTGGATACCTCATGAAGATCAGATCATGAATGGTCACAATTTTTTTGATAGGCTCTTTCTCCCATTTTAGAGGAAGCTCACCGGAAAGGCCATGAAATACATTTGCGCTTGTTTTCTGGGCATCTTTTCCCATTTTAAGCTGTCGGGAAAGATTTCCTTTAGAGGTTGGCACAAATTTTACATTGGGCTTTTCCAGAATTTCTCTGCCTCTTTCTGAACTGTTTTTATTCAGCAGCAGGTATTCGTTTTCAGGATAATACTGAGAAAGTATCCTGATAAGATCCCTGGAATAATTGCCCAATCCGGACGTATTGTGAAAAAAACGTTTTGCATCGAAGGCAATTTTCATATCAGAGTTTTTAATAAGCTTAATGGTTTAAAGGTATAAATAAAATAAACCCTAAATGAGTATTCAGGGTTTATTGTATAAATTTTAAAATGAAACTTTAAAATTTAGAGGAAACATAGCTTATACGGCTACATTATTCTCTCTCAAAGCATCATTAAGAGATGTTTTTTTATCTGTAGATTCTTTTCTCTGGCCAATAATCAATGCACATGGAACCTGGTATTCTCCTGCAGGATACTGTTTGGTATAGCTTCCCGGAATTACTACTGAACGGGCAGGTACTCTTCCTTTGATCTCAACCGGCTGATCTCCTGTAACGTCGATAATTTTTGTAGAAGCAGTCAATACCACATTAGCCCCCAAAACAGCTTCTTTTTCTACATGAACACCTTCTACCACGATACATCTTGAACCAATGAAACAATCATCTTCAATGATCACAGGAGCTGCCTGTAATGGTTCCAGTACACCACCAATACCTACACCCCCACTCAGGTGAACGTTTTTACCGATCTGTGCACAGCTTCCTACTGTAGCCCAGGTATCCACCATGGTTCCGGAATCCACATAAGCCCCGATATTCACATAAGACGGCATCATAATCACTCCTGAAGCCACAAAAGATCCTTCTCTTGCGATAGCATGCGGTACAACTCTTACTCCTTTTTCAGCATAGTTTCTTTTCAAAGGAATTTTGTCATGAAATTCAAACGGACCTACTTCAATAGTTTCCATTTTCTGGATCGGGAAATACATTACTACAGCTTTCTTCACCCACTCATTCACCTGCCATCCGTTTTCCGTAGGCTCAGCAACACGAAGTTCTCCGGAATCCAATAAAGAAATAACCTCTCTTATCGCCTTCTGGCTGTCTTCATTCTGTAATAAATCTCTATTATCCCAAATGTTTTCAATTGTTTGTTGTAACGACATGTTTCTTGTTTAAATTAATTTGAAAATTATTCGCGCCAAAGATACAAAAAAGTTCAGCAAAACAGTTTGATCATGTATGCTTTTAATGAAACGGATATCTATGCCTTACTTATTTTTTCGGATTAAGAAAATACGATCTATTATAATGATTACAACACTCTCTGGGCATGAAGGTAGGCTTTATTCCAGTATTTTTCGTTTAATGAAGAAATAATAACTCCTTTTGAGGTGGAAGCATGAATGAATTTCACTTCTCCATCTGCTCCGATGTCATGCACAATTCCTACATGAGAAACCCTGCTTCCTCCGGCTGTGGCGAAAAAGAGAAGATCACCGGGTTTTACTTCTTTAATATCAATTTGTTTACCGGCATCGGCCTGATCTGCAGATCTGCGCGGAAGCGAGAAGTCATTTTCTTCAAAAACTTTTACGGTAAAACCGGAACAGTCAAAACCTGATGAGCTGTTCCCCCCGAATTTATAAGGTGTTCCGAGATATTTCTCAGCATCTTTCAGAATATCACTGACAGATCTGGAGATACTTCCGTCAAATCTAGAATCCAGTTTTCTGAGGTTTTCAGCTTTTGCAACGGTTTTAGTTGCTGTCTTTTTTTTGGAAGATACATTTTTTGATGATCCGCAGGAAACTGTAATAACAGAGGCCATCATCAGAACGGAAAGCTGCCTTATCCTTAAGTTTTTTTCAAATAATCCCGGTATCATAGTCATCTGATTTTAAATGAAGTAACTAATTGTGTGACAAATATACATTTTATATTTTAATTATAATAAAACTATACTACAACTATATGATAAATATATGTTAAAATTATGAATTCTTATATTTATTAGTATATTTGGAATCCAATTTGGTGATATGGCAACGTATGAAAGTTTAATAAAGATCAAAGGCAGTGTAGGCGATCTGGTTTTTTACAGCCTGAACGGAAAGAATGTGGTTCGTAAAAAGAGCGGATTCAATAAAACGGCTTTCAAAAAAAGCCCTTCCTATGAAAAGGTAAGGCAGAACAGTTCTGAGTTTGGGCATTGTTCAAAAGCAGGAAAAACAATACGAAGCTGTATTGAAAAGTATATCCGGGAAGCTGGCGAGCCTTTGCTCTATCAAAGGTTTGCAAAGCTGATGACCGCAGTCAAGGATTGTGACACTGTTTCAGAGAAGGGCAAAAGAACTGTACAAAACGGGCTTATTACTGAGGAAGGGATGCACCTTCTTAAAGAATTCAAATTTGGAGAAAAGAAGAATTTCAGTGCGGGAATTTATATTTCCCGAGAAAAGGAAGGCATTATTCTGAATCTGGATGGCCGTCTTTCAGCGGATGAAATAATTATGGTTACTATACATGTGGATCTGGAAACTTACACTGCGGAATTTTTTGAAGAAAATATACCCACAAGCGAAGACAGGGAAATCCTTTTTAAAAAGCATTTCCAGGAATATAAACCTCTTCTCTACTTTTTAGTGTTTAAGAATAAAGAAAAAATTTCCCATATGGGATTTATTTAAATAAAAAAGCCTGCGGTTAATCTGCAGGCTTTCTATTTTTATTTTTTGTCTCCTGTCCAAGTCCCGTACCTTGCGGGCGTAGGAACAGCGTTTGACCAGCTTCCGTTTCCTTTTTTATCCCTTGAAAGCGTTCCCTTGAATTCTCCATCATCAGGCAACCCGACTACAGCGGTAAGATCTCCGGTTTCGGTTAAATTCCCGGAAATATTATAATTTTCATCATTGACTGTAGAGTGCATAGTACCAGTTACTTTACCGTCGCTGGCTACCACAAGATTCCAGGTTCCGTCATCGCTTCCCGTATACTTTCCTGACCATGTTCCTATATAATCATAAATAGTATCGTCATCAGAGCTGCATCCGATAAATAAAAAAGCTGTTAAAAGAAGTAAAAAAAGTTTCTTCATAGGTTCTAATAGTTTATAAGCTAATCAAATTTTATTGTTGTTTATTCATTTCTACTTAAAAAATAGAAGACTGAATTATTTATTTTTTTTGCCTTGTTCCGTGCAAATCTACTAATTTTTTTCATTCAGATTATCTGAATTTTAATCAGGCGTTTATATTTTTATGAATTAGTGCCTTATTTTGGCTAAAATACAATTATTTACTAAAGAGAAACAAACAATTATACCCTATTTCAGTAAAAAAATTTCACAAAACAATGTCGTTTATATATTGTATTGATTCGCCGTGTTTATTTTTCTTTGTTAATTTAAATTTATATTACACAATCATTTAAATTTAAATTAAATATAAATTATTTTCGTATTTATAAATATTTCTTACTTTAGTGAAAAATATATAATTTTATTAAAACCTTAATTAATACCATGAAAACAAGACTATTTATTTTCCTTACAGTTATTTTATTCAGTAGTGCAAATTCCCAGGTAGGGATTAATACTTCTACTCCATCTCATACTTTAGATGTGAACGGGCCTGCCAGAGTAAGAGCATTGGCCAATACTGAAAGGAAAATTGTTGCAGCCGATGAGCAGGGAGTTTTAATCTTAATTTCACCAGAAGAAGTCTTTTCTCCCAAAGCATTGCTGAATACTTCCACATTAGCCGCGGAACAAAGACTCACCGTTTATGAAGGAAAATGTTTTCAGCCTGCTGATAATGCTTCTTCTTGTACAGTGAACGTTAACCATTATAGCTCCTGTGCAGGTTTCACCAGGGCTGTAGATACCAAGATTGTGGTAGGCCAAACCATCAATACGGTGAACGGACAGTTTTTAGGAACCTGGTCTGCCCGTTTCATTGATAATAAAGGCTATGTGGGAGGAACAACAGCTGCTGAACAGGTTGCTCCGGATTATCCGAGAATCTCCTATCCTTCTGCCAATACAGCCAATTATTTAGGCAGCGGATCTTTTTCCGGACAGTGTAACGCGGATCTGGCAACAACCATCAACCAGGCAACCGGTGATATCAAAGTGGAATCTGTGAAGAGAAGCATGTTTGCCCATCTTGTCTATCTTTTGTCCATCTCGCGTTCAAAGAGTAACTAAAAAGATATTTATAAAATTAGCCCATCTAATGAATGTGGCTAATTATTTTAAAGATCATACTTTATCTAAATACAATCTGGTGATATTTTTAAAGGGAAAGTGATAGGTTCGGTGAAAAAATTTATACATATTGCTATATTCAGCAAACCTGTGCTTATATACAATTTCTTTTATCATCAGCTTTGAAAACATAAGGTCCTCCACTACATCCATCATTTTTAGCTTAATGGTAAAATCATAGAAAGTGGTCCCAAAATACTGCCGGCAATCCTTTTGAAACTGCTGATAGCTTAAATTATTAATCTTACTCAGATTTCTTATATTGACAGACGGATCCGATTTGAATTTTAAAAGAACATTATCCAGATAATTTAAATTGTGGGTACTGAAATTAATCTGCCTTGTATTTAGTGTGAATTCATGTAAAAAGATTTGTGCTGTTTTGGCTGAATGATCAATTAAACAAAGCCCGAAGACTGTAGAAAGATCTGAAAAACTGCTGTAGAAACTCAGATGTAACGGGATAAAACTATATCCTGAACCTGAACTTTTATCAAGCTTAGCCTCTATTACTTCAGTCAGATAAGAAATAATTTTTTTATTTAGCTGAATATTGCTTCTTAATCCACTATCAGGGTGATAATTTATCTGTATTTCCCGTACAGAATATAAAAAATCATGCGGTACAATATCAAGAGCCTTGAATAGGGCAATATGGGTTTCTATAACCACATCGGTATAGCCACTCACCTGTTTTTCAAGCAAGTCATCGTGGTTTTTACTATTGGATAAAAATTCAGATAATAATTGTATTGCCTTATTGACTCTTCGCTCAATCAGAGAAAGGAGTTTGACATTCATAATGGTTTGTTTTCATAGTTAGGTTTAGTTTTATGTATTAAATCACTTCATGGCGACTAATATATATTAAAAATATGTTAAAATCCAATATATTTTGAAATAAAATCAATTAAGTTTTCATTTGTGGTACCTAAAACAAAACATGGCCATGGATTTAAATAATTTTTTCTGTCTGCAATTGGATAAGCATCACAAAGACTATTTAAGATTTTCTCAATATTTCTCCTTATTTTTTTCACAATAACAGGAATTATCAATTATTTTTTATTATAATATCACCTAAAAGTGACATTAATAACCTATAACCCAAAAAAGTATAAATACTTACACGTTTATAACCAATTGTATATTAAATACTTATACTATTAACCCTAAATAAATATTATTTTTTTTTTGAATATTTAAAAAATATTATTTCCTTAGTCGGAGAAAAAACTAGAAATGACCAACTCAAAACTTCTGCTTACGGCACTTGCCTTCGGTATGTTATCCAACATGGCAACTGCTCAACAATATACACTTAGCGGAAGTGTTGTCAATGGTCTGAATGGTGATCTCCGGGATACCAATCTGCAGGTTAAAAATAAACAGAGCCAGCTTATTGTAAATGCTCAAACAGATCCCTCGGGTAAGTTCAAAATACTTTTAAGTAAGGGAGCGTATACACTTCTGATTACTCAATTGGGAAAGAAATATTACGAAAAATCAATTGAGCTAAACGGAGATGTTGATTTAGGAACGATTACCATCAGTAACAATATTTTACTGGAAGGTGTGGTTATCAACGGGCAGAAACAGCTCATTGAAAGAAAAACAGACCGTTTGATATTCAATGTTGAAAAATCGGCATTTGCTGCCGGAGGAAACGGGCTGGATGCCATTACGGTAACACCGGGACTTCTGGTAAGCAATGAAACCATAACAATGCTTGGAAAAAGCGGAATGGGATTTATGGTGGACGGAAGAATCATGAACATCAGCGGGGATGCTCTCATCAGTTATTTAAAAAGCATTCCGAGCAGCGACATCAAAAGCATTGAGGTCATCACCAATCCCCCATCCAAGTACAGTGCGGAGGGAAATAGCGGACTGGTCAATATTGTTTTAAAAAAATCACGGGCAGATAATTGGTCGTCCACCGTAATGACCAGTTACCAGCAAGGGAAATATGCACAGCAATCCTCTTCTGCCAATTTAAGTTATAAAAAGAAAAGGCTGTCTTTATTTTCTAACCTGAATTACAGCTACGGCAAGTATTACGGGATGGAAGAGCTGGAGATTAAGTATCCGGAAACCTACTGGCATTCCGATAAAGAGTATCAATATAAAATAAATACATTATCCGGCCGGATTGCAGTGGATTATGACCTATCCGGAAAATTTCAGATCGGAGCAATGTATAATGGAAGCTTAAGCAAACCCATCACAGAAGATGATGATTTATCACTTGAAAAGAATCCATCCTATGCCAACCAATATCATACAGTTGGCAGAACTGAAAGAAAAAGACAGCTGCACACCGTCAATTTTCATACGATTTATAAAATAGATAGTTTAGGGAAACAGCTTAATCTTGATTTTGATTTTTTCACCTACAGAGACAAAAGTGACAGAAATTTTGATGTATACCTGAATAATGCTGCCAATTTTGAGAGCCGGAATCAGAATAATGCAGTACAGAATATAAATAATTACTCTGTAAATCTGGATATGGAACATCCTACGAAAGTTGCCAAATTAAATTACGGAGCCAGGATGTCTTTTTCGAAGACGAACAATGATCTTTATTCGGATATACAGCAGGTAGGATTTTTACAGCAGGATCTTTTCACGTACAGGGAAAATACACAGGCTCTTTTTTTCTCGGGTGAAAGGGAAATTGGAAAAAAAAAGGAATGGTCGGCCAAATTAGGACTAAGGATTGAAAATACTCAATTGGAATCTGAGAATGTTTTCATGGGGAATAAAAATAATACCCATTATCTGAAGTTTTTTCCTACGGCATATCTTCAGTATAAACCTACTGAAAACAATACCATTTCGCTGGATTATGGCAAAAGGATATCCAGACCGTCGTTCACGAATCTGAATCCTTTCCGCATCTACAGCAGCCCGTTTAGCTATTGGGAGGGTAATCCGTCATTAACGCCGTCCTACACTCATAATATTGAACTGAACTATATCTATAAAGATTTCCTTCAAAGTGTTTTATACTGGGAAAAGATTGATGATATGTTTGGAGGGATTGTTTTACTGAACAACGATAATGTGACGCAAAGGGTAACCCAGCTTAATTATGCACAAGGACAGACTTACGGTTTCCGACAGACGTATGTTTATAAAAAAAAGAAGTGGCTGGAAAGCTATATAACAGGATATATTGGTTATCAGAAGTCTATATCAGAGATCTATCCTCTGACGCCCAAGGAGATTGAAGGTTTTTTCAGTATGATTGCCCTCTCCGGGAACTTCTTAATCAATAGTACGATGAGCACGGGGTTTAATTTATTGCACAGATTCCCTAATAAATCTATAGATATGGTTGAGAATAAAACCAATACCCTTTTAGATTTTTATTTTAAAGCTAAGCTTTGGAACAAGCTGGGACTTGTATTATCAGTTAATAATATACTTAAGGAATATCAATTTAATTCAGTATCCGAACGGAGCGGCAACAGGACGTATACCAACGGATATTATGATTCCAGATATGTAAGGCTAACATTAAACTATTCTTTTGGAGGACAGATTAACGTTAATCAAAGAACTTACCGGAATCAGGAAGAAAGAAACAGAACCAACTGATTTGTTATTCATTGGTGTAATGGCCAGTACACTGAATGAATTATAGATATGCTTGCAAGCAAAGTCCAAAAAACGGTTAATGACTCTAAATATTTACCGAATACTAATTACAAATCTTTATTATCATGAAATCAACAAACGAAAACAAATTCGACATCTCAAAATTTACTCAAGAAAATGACACTGTAAAAGGAGGTTTTTCAAAGGCATTAGGAGGAACTAGTGCGGGCTTTGCTGGCGCAGCTGGCTCAAACATTGGAAACTGCCCTACTACCAACAGTGGAAACTGCGTAGCAGGTTGTGGTGGTACTACTCAGCCAACCCAACCCACTAACCCAACTACGTCTACAACTATACAGTCATAAAGTAATACTTTTCTGTAACTAAGGGGCAGCAATGCTCCTTAGTTTTTTAACCAAAACAAACTAACTATGAAATACAGCCAATTCAACTCAATTGTGCCTTTCAATAATCAGTATGCTCTGTTTAATTCCTTTGAAAAGAAAGTGATTATGCTGGAGCCTGAGCTAAAGGAACTTTTAGAAGCAGGAAAAAGAGATGGTATTGATGAACTTTCTGAAATTCATCCCGAGTTCTATGATTATCTGAAAGAAGAATATTTTCTTGTGGATGAAAACGTTAATGAGGTTCAGAAGGTAAAAGATATATCCAAAAAAATAGACAACAATCCCAATATGTTCTTTTTGATTGTCAATCCTACGATGAATTGCAACTTCAAATGTTGGTACTGTTATGAAACCCATATTAAGAAATCAAGATTAGAAGAAACCGTACTGGATTCCGTTAATAAATTCATCACGAAAACCGTTTCTCAAAAATCTATAAAAAGTTTCATATTATCATTTTTTGGAGGTGAACCTTTGCTGTATTTTAACAGAAATGTAACACCAATGATCGATCACCTTGTTGAAGAATGCAAAAAATACGATACGGAATTTAATATTGCCTTCACAACCAACGGGTACTTACTGAATGATGAGTTCATTAATTATTTTGTCGACAGAAATCTTGAAGCAGGTCTTCAGATTACCTTCGACGGATATGGAGAAGAGCACGATAAAGTACGTTTTGTCAATAAGACAAGAGGAAGCTATAATGAAATTGTAAGCAACATAAAGAATCTGCTGAAGCATGATAATTTTTTTGTTCGCGCAAGAATTAATTACACCCACGAAAACATTCATAACTGTTTTAAAATCGTTGATGAATTTTCTTATTTAAGTGAAGAAGAGAAAAAGAAAAAACTGCTCTTTGACTTTCACAGAGTATGGCAGGACGATGAACCGGACGGAACCAATATAGTAGCCGACGAGAATGCCGAAAAAATGAAGACTAAAGGGTTCAATACAAAAGTGATGTATTCTATCAACAATGTTCAGGATCCTTGCTACGCTGATAAAAGAAATAGCGCAACCATTAATTATAATGGCGATTTATATAAATGTACAGCCAGAGATTTTCTTCCTAAAAACAGAGTCGGATATCTAACCCAGGACGGAGATCTGGTTTGGGAAAATAATCACCTTGAGCGCCGTATGGAAGCAAAATTCCAAAACAAACCTTGCCTGCAGTGCAGATTGTTACCTTTATGCAACGGTGGATGCAGCCAGCATGCAGTTGAGCATATTGAACTTGGTGATGAATATTGTATCTATAACGGTGATGATAGCGAAAAAGATAAAGTAGTACTCAGCAAAATAGAAGAAATAGTGAATGCGTTGGCCTAGAAATAAATTTACATTTTACCACCAGCTGCAAAGTACAGATTGTGCTGCAGCCTGTCTCGCTATGATTCTCAGCTATCATGGCAAAAAAAAGTATTCCTTTGCTTTTGTAAAATCTTTATTTGAATTTACCAGGGTTGGGGTTTCTGTAGATGACCTTGTAGCGGCATCAACGAAAGCCGGATTGAAATCTACTCCGGTACAAATCACCATTTCCGATTTAAAAGAAATTCCGCTGCCGGTCATCTTATTCTGGAAGCAGGATCACTTTGTAGTCCTGGAAAATATTGAAGAAAAAAACAATCAGAATACTTATTTTTTAGCTGATCCCGCCTACGGAAGAATTAAACTGGATGAAGACGGTTTCTCCAATGAATGGCGTGGAACAGGAGATAAAGGTATCCTTATTTATTCTGAAAAAGATCCTGAATGGGAAGCCACAAAGCTGCCCACTGACAAACCCGAAAGTTTTTCAAAATCTGAATTTTTCGGGGAAGCTGTTAACTATATTAAAAGCCGTAAAGGAAGCTATCTTTTAGCCATTTTCTTAATCATTATCGGGTTGCTGATCAACAGCAGCATTCCTTTTGTCTTTAAAAATATAATTGATGAAGGAATATTGCAGAAAAACTCCAACCTCATCCTTTTTTTGCTTGCCTCACAGCTCGTCCTATTTATTTCCAGCTTCATCAGTGATTTTTTCAGCAATTTATTACTGACCAAAATCAACTTTAATTTAAGTATTTCACTGAAGAGCAATCTTCTTAAAAAACTGATGAACCTGCCTATCCGTTACTTTGATACAAGGTTAAATACAGAAACCCTCCAAAGAATCAATGATCAGCAGAAAATTCAGAATTATGTCACATGGAAAGGGGTTGATTTTTTAATCAGTATCCTGAATATTCTGTTATTCGGAAGCATTTTATTTTATTTCAGCCAATGGGTTTTTATTGTTTACCTCGTTCTCTCGGTGATGAGCGTTGCATGGATCTTTTTGTTTCTGAAAAAACGTGCTGTTCTTGAATATGCATTATTTCTGAGACAGTCGGAAAACAGTAACCATATTTATGAATTCATCATGAATATGCCTGAAATAAAAGTAAATAATGCCCAAACATTTTCCATCAACAAAATACTGGCTATCCAGAAGAAACTCAATTCAATTGAACTGAACTCTCTATTTCTGAATATGTACCAGCTGGTTGGTGTGAATTTTTTATCAAAACTTAAAGAGATCACAGCTATTGGTATCTGTGCTATTTTAATCATGGACGGGAAAATGAGTTTAGGGGTTCTGATGAGTATTTCTTACGTTATCGGGCAGCTTTCTTCTCCCATCAACAGGTTGGTCAGTCTGGTAAAAGATACCCAGGACGCTGAAATTGCCTCAAAAAGAATCGGTGAAATTTACAATGAGCAAGAGGAAAACCTGACGAGAACGATAAATCTGACATCGCAGGTTAATACCCTTTCCATTAATCATATTTCCTTTAAATATCCCGGGAATTTCAATCCTTTTGTTTTAAACGATATCAACTTCAAAATCCTTCCCAATAAAGTAACGGCAATAGTAGGTTCCAGCGGAAGCGGCAAAACCACTCTTCTTAAAATATTATTGGCCTACTACCCTGTCACTTCCGGGAAAATATTACTTAATGGTATGGATCTAAACGATGTATACGCAGATCAATGGCGTAAAAAATGCGGTATTGTACTCCAGGACGGCCATATTTTCAGTGGTACACTTGCCGAGAATATTGCGTTTACCGAAGGCAAAATTGATCATGATAAACTAATGGAAGCTGCAAGAATTGCATGTATCGATTCTTTTATTGAGTCCCTTCCAATGGGTTATAATACCAAAGTCGGTAATATCGGCATTCAGTTAAGTGGCGGACAAAAACAGCGTATTTTAATAGCCAGAGCTGTCTATAAGGATCCTGAATTCCTATTCCTGGACGAAGCCACTTCAGCTCTTGACGCCGAAAATGAAAAGCAGATCTATAATAACCTCCAGTCTTTCTTCGAAGGTAGAACCGTTGTTGTGATTGCCCACCGTTTGTCAACCGTAAAAAATGCCGACCAGATCATCGTTCTGAAACATGGAAAAATTGCAGAAATAGGAAATCACTATAAACTGGTAGATACAAAAAAAGAATATTTTAACCTGGTAAGAAACCAGTTGGAATTGGGGAATTAGGATAATAAATAATTTTTAGAATTTATGCCCTTAAAAGATCTCCTCCTATTATTTTGTATTTGAAACACTTACCAATTTTAACATGGAAAACCCAATGATACTCTGCTATTTTTAATTAAAAAAAGAAGATAAAATATTTGGAAATGTAATTTAAATACTTACTTTTGTACCACTTTAAAAAGTAAGGGGGAATTAGCTCATCTGGCTAGAGCGTTAGACTGGCAGTCTAAAGGTGACGGGTTCGATCCCCGTATTCTCCACTTGATCAAAGAGTTGCATTTATTTGCAACTCTTTTTTATTGTAAAAATTTATAGTTTAAAATTGGATTTCGTTGGAAAGAGTTGGAATTCAATCATTAAAAATATAGCGCTGATTTTCAACGCTATATTTTATTACTAATACGTTTGAAAGACCCTAAAATTTAGTTTGATATATCAGATACCATATAAAGTATAATAATAATACCCAACATTAATATTGAAAATAACAAAGAGGTTATAAAACATATAATATTTATATATCTATATTTCAATATTTTAAATTTAGAGTTCAGCAATACAATTGCAGATATAAGATTCAAAAATATACAAATCAAAAATACTATTCTTACTTTGAGATTATATTCATAAGTAAGAAAAAACAAAATAATTATTATAAATGACAGTATTTGTGAAACATAAATTAACTTATTGAGCAAGGACATTTTTAACATCTTTTATTATTTGTTTTTTGACTTCATTATTGTTATCAATTTGTGTATGTGTAGTATTGGGAATAGGTTTATTGTTAATAATTGTTTTATTATTGCCTTCTTTTCTTTCTATTTCTGTTCCCCCAAATGATATAATGTTATTTTGATAATAATTATCAGCCGATACTACATTTGCAGATAATTCATTATCAGCTTTTGCTAATGGGTCTGAAATATCTATGGTTATAACCTTATCTATTTTTAAATCTGAATTTTCACTACTTGCATTAACAATATTATCAGCACCCATACTATGACCCACTAAAATCAATTTTCCATTAGGACTAACTTTTCTAAATTCTTTAATAGATGATGAAATATCTTTACGTGTTCTAGAATTCATTGATCCATCAAAAACTGCAACTTGAGTAGCATCACGATGTCCAAATGTATTTAATAATGATGCAACAAAACTATCTTTTTCATAAAATTTTGTTTGCGTTTTTCCTGGATCAGGATTGCCATTTTGATAACCTTTTACTGCAATGATTAAATCTTTCGTTCCTTCATTTAATTTTACAGCTTCTAATCCTTCTAATTCTCTTGCATCAATTACACGATTCTCTGAAAAATTATAATGCGATTGATAAGCATACTTTTCTGATAAAGGATCTATGTTGAAAAACCTTCCCACATCTGGCATATAATTTCTCCATTTGAAGGAGTAGAAGCCAGTTTCTTGTAATTCTTGTCCTTGGTACTTATAATTCTGATACTTCCCTGCTCCAAAATAAGCATTTCCAGTTTTCAGATGATTCATTCCAAAAGGATAATAATCATTGGAATCTGTTATTTCAATACTTCCTGTACTATTATTTCTTGTGTAACTTACCCTTACATTACCTAAATGGTCTTTATACTGGTAAATATACATTTTTCTCTGGTAATCGTAAAACCCTTCTGCTGTTGGAAAGAATTGCAATTCAGGATTATGAGGATTCTGAACAATCGGATCTATTGGAGTAGGATCAATATCAACAGGAGGACCAATTCTAAATGCCTGCACTTCTAATGCCCGTTGTGTATCCATCGGAGCCATAGAGAACATGTCTTCGGATGACCCGCCACCTGAAGATGTTATATTCAGATACTGGAAACCGTCAAGATAATCAGTGATTTCTTTTGTCCAGGTTGCTCCGGCAACTCCTATCATTGTTTTTGTGCTTTCTTTTCTTAGTTTGATTCCATCTGCCCCATATTTTGTTTTTATCTGTGTGGTTATCGGATCAAGGCCGATATCCACAGTATTAGGAAGGTTCAGGTAATTGTAATTAATTCCTGTAATCTGTTTATCCATCATACTTTTCATATTCCCGTTCAGATCGTAATCAATAGGCATGCCTGCAGTCCCTTCATATCCTGTCTTGTTATTGCTGTTATCTTTGATCTTTACAGCCTGATTCCCAGTATAAGTATATTCCAGTTTGTCAATGACAGTAGCGGTAGTATTCCCATTTTCCATCACAGATGTTCTGTAGAGTTTGGTAATATTTCCATTCAGATCATAATCCAATGATTCTGTATTTTCCTTGCTGTTTGGATTATTAGGATTCTGATAATATCCTGCCGTTAACCTGTTCAAGCCATCATAAGCATAACCATATCTTTCTGGATTTGCAGGAGGGTTCGCTCCTATGGATTCAACAGCTCTCCAATCCACTTCTGCAATATTCCCATTATATTTTGGCTTTACATCTTTTCCTGCAAATAAAACGGAATCAGGATTAGTGATACCATCCTTCTGATTGTATTTGATTTTATAAGAAAATAATTTCCCATCTAAATTAGGAACAGCCATTTGGTCTTTATTAATATCCGTCATCCAGCCTCTGATATTGTAGGCATAATCAATACTTTGCAATGGCGCTCCTCCGTTTACAGAACCTACTTTTTTATTGGATAACTGGGATAACTCGTTATAGGAATTATCTGCCAACAGCTGTTCTGTCCAGTTGTCAACCTGATGGTAGTGTTTCAACAATCGGTTCTGATTATCATAGATAAAACGTTCATTCACGGTAACCCCGGCTTCGCCGCCTCTTCTTACCTGAAAGGTAAGGGTCTTTTGAGGAACCCCCGCAAAATCCAGCTGGGTTTCACTTCTGGTATATCCTCCCAGATGATTGATAGAATGAGTTCCGATCACTCTACCTTTTTTATCATAATAGGTATAATTTCTTGTCCAGTTATCATCTTCAATATTCTTTACCAGACTCATCACAGGAAGCCCTTTCGTGCTTCTTCCATCCGTTGAAGGGTCATCACTTAAAGGAACTTCACCACCGATAAGAGTTGTAGGAAAAGTGGGATTGAAATCGTACTGAGGATAGGTGTCGTAATAATTAACAGTTAATAATTTGAAGTTCGTTGTAGGATAAGCCGAACCATTGGTATAATAGACATCCATTCCACTATTATTCCAACTTACTGTACTTCTGACTTCATTATTTGAACCATGTCCTTCGATTGCAGC